>Ga0308157_10000059_pt1 | contig 467426 bp, 466 predicted proteins | sample PhyBR1_FD_201035 | JGI IMG/M metagenome (GOLD analysis project Ga0308157, IMG submission 201035) | Phyllosphere microbial communities from UC Gill Tract Community Farm, Albany, California, United States - DLSLB.R1 | ecosystem: Host-associated > Plants > Phyllosphere > Unclassified | place...
TTCACGATATCCCTAAAGCGCTGGGAGTAAGTTTTTTGGGAAGATGGATTTTTTTATCAAGGAAGACAATCTCCAAAAATATCCCCCGAAGCCCGGCCCCGATTACTTCACAGATATAATATTTAGTAAAGGAGTTCAGTGAATGCTGACGCATTTGCAGCGGAAATCCTTTTGCCCGTTCCTTTAACGGGCCAAAGATTGAAGCGAAAAGCGGGAAGTTGCCGGCCGGAAAAATTACCTTCCTTCTTTAGCTTTCGTTTCCCAAAAATCAGAAAGATCATCGTAATTGATTGGTGTTGCGGCTTCTTGCTTAATGAGGCGTCCGCTGTTGAAGGCGCGAACGAGAATGGTTTCAATAAGAAAATCTTCATTTACCGCGTAAGGAGCGTATTTCTCCTTGATATCAATGTCGAAAAGTTTTCCGGTGCTGTTATACCAAAAAGCTTTCCAGCCACTTTTAAGGTCTTTAATCAAATCGAATGTGGTGCGACCGGTTTGCCTGTAAACAAGTTTCACTAGAATTTGTCCTTGTTTGCGCGACAATTTTTTAAGCTTCGCTTCAAATTCGTTTGTCATATAATCTTCGACGATTTTAAAATATTTCTTTTTTTCCCTATTCGTTTTTAAAGACGCCATCGTTTTATTGAGCATTGTGAGTCGTTCTGAAGCGATCTTTGCATACGGGTACACTTTATAAACGCGATTCTGGAGCAACAAAAATTGTTTTTTGGCTTCAGGATCGAGGTGTTCCTTATAAACGGTAATTTCTTCGAGGAGGATGGGTTCGGTAATTGTATCGGTATCTTTCAATACGTAACCCATTTTGGTTGTGTCCTTTACAGGTTCAGTGACTTGCGACTGTACCGAAAATGAAACTAAAACAGCAAAAAAATAGCATGGGAAAAACTTCATAGTGAAAAACTTTAAGTGTCAAAATTATGATTAATTACGCAACTGTGGTGCCAAATTCTTAAATTAGCCAAAAAAACAAATATGGCTTCAACATCGATATTAAAAAAATCTTCCCTCACTTTTTTAGAGCAATATCTAAACAATGCATCGCCAACCGGTTTCGAAGCCGAAGGTCAGAAAATCTGGATGCAATATTTAAAACCATACGTAGATACTTTCATTACCGACACCTACGGATCAGCCGTTGCGGTCATCAATCCAGACGCTCCTTTTAAAGTCATCATCGAAGGCCATGCCGATGAAATTTCGTGGTATGTAAACTATATAACGGATGACGGACTTATTTATGTTATTCGCAACGGCGGCTCAGATCACCAGATCGCACCATCTAAACGTGTCAATATCCATACAAAAAACGGAATTGTAAAAGGGGTTTTCGGTTGGCCCGCAATTCATACCCGAAATCGTGGTAAAGAAGAGTCGGCGCGAATCGACAATCTTTTCATTGACATTGGTTGCAGCAATAAAGCTGAAGTCGATGCCCTCGGTGTACACGTTGGCTGTGTCATTACCTATCCTGATGATTTCATGATCCTAAACGGAAACAAATTCGTTTGCCGCGCCATAGACAACCGCATGGGCGGATTTATGATTGCCGAAGTTGCGCGCCTGTTGCATGAGAACAAAAAGAAATTGCCTTTTGGATTATATATCACGAATTCGGTTCAAGAGGAAGTCGGACTCCGCGGTGCCGAAATGATCACGAAAACGATCCGACCCAATATCGCCATCATCACCGATGTCTGCCATGATTCAACGACACCGATGATCGATAAGAAAATTGAAGGCGAGACCAAAATCGGACGCGGTCCGGTAATTACATATGCGCCTGCCGTACAGAATAATTTGAGGGAACTTATCATCCGTACAGCCGAGGAGCAGAAAATTCCTTTCCAGCGCCTTGCCTCTTCAAGGGTTACGGGAACAGATACGGATGCTTTTGCTTACAGCAATGGCGGTGTGGCCTCGGCGTTGATTTCGTTGCCACTGCGCTACATGCATACCACAGTTGAAATGGTACACCGCGACGATGTTGAAAATGTGATCCGACTCATTTACGAAACGGTGCTGAAAATTGAAAACAATGAAACTTTTTCCTATTTTAAATAAGTAGCCAATCCTGCTGTACGCTATATCTTTTGCCGCTTAAAGAAAGCAGCAAAAGGATGCCGCTGCCATCAGGGCTAAGACTCCACCATAAAAAAAGCATCATGAAATTATGATGCTTTTTTTATTTCCGATGTTTTCTATTTTAATTCATTCCGATGATTTTGTTTGCAGCAGGTTTAAAAGCCTGATCTTTATTGATAACTTCAAAATCAAGCGGTTGCGCTTCGATGGCTTGATCGCTTTCAATGATTGCGCGGTCTTCGGCCATTTTATCTTCGATGGTGCGATCAAGATACAGTGGGCGGAATTCAGGTTCAACGTTTTCAATGACTTTGTTGTTGTCAGCGATAATTTCCTCTGTTGATTTTTCGATGAACAATAAACTACCGTCATCCTCTACTTTGCTTTCAGTGATCAGATTGTTTTCGGCAATTACTTCGGCAATATTGTTTTGATTTGCGGAAGCCAAAACTGTCTCCGGATACATTACGATGCGATCTTCAACGGGAGCGCCGCAATTTTTTTCTGTAATTGTTCCTTCTGTAAAAGAATCTCCTTGTTCATTTTCTAAAACGGTTGCAAAACTGTTTTTGAAATTGCTTGCATTTAAACTGGTAAGAGCTACTAATGCGATTCCGAAAGTGATTAATGTTTTCATGATGATTAATTTTAATTATGATTGATATTGTTATTGCTAATTTCTTATACAAAGATAAAGCTAAAAACTAGTATCTTGTTTTACATAGTACCAAAATTTAACTTTTAATTAACAAATGCTTTTTCAATCAAATAACAGTAAAATTAAAAAAGGCACCATTTTTAATTGATGGTGCCTTTAAGTTTTTAAGCCTGTTTTAGAATGGTGGCCGCTTCATTGGCCATTGAGAGTTCGGCATATTTTAATGCGGTAAAGCCTTTTTCATCTTTAATGTAAGTATGTGCTCCGTTCGCGAGAAGCAATTTGATGATTTCAACTTTATTATACCGCGCCGCAACCATTAAAGGGGTAAGCCCTGCAGAAGTTTCATTGACGTCAGCGCCATATTCGATAAGCTTTTTGACCAGGTCGGTTTCTCCTTTTTGGATGGCTACGCATAAAGGAGTAGTTTTTGGAATAGCAATACTGAAATGATTTGTTTTTTCAGTTTTGATGATTGAAGTGCCGGAAGCCAAAGCAAAATTAGAAATAGCTACCAATGCAATGCCGAGTGTAACGATTGTTTTTTTCATGATGATTGTGATTTAATGATTAATGATTTTTAGGATAGACGCTAAAAACAAATCAAACGTTACACAATCTTAAAATTTTAACTTTTTATTTCGATTTTAAATCCGCAACCGCATTAAGATATGTCCGCACATTTTCATCAATTCGCCCTTCAATATTGGATATATCCGCTTTTTCAAAACGCTCACCCAATATATTCTCGTATAATTCAATATAACGTTCAGAGACGGAGTTGATATAAGCATCACTCATTTCCGGAATTTGCTGCCCGTCTTTTCCCTGGAAACCGTTTTCAATCAGCCACCGGCGCACGAATTCTTTCGAAAGCTGTTTTTGCTCTTCTCCCCTTTCCTGTCTTTGGCGATAACCCTCTGCGTAAAAATAACGAGAGGAATCAGGCGTGTGGATTTCGTCTATCAAAACAATCTTTCCCTCTTTTGTTTTTCCGAATTCATATTTCGTATCCACCAAAATCAACCCGCGGCCCGCTGCAATCTCTGTCCCACGGGCAAATAAATCGCGTGTGTATTTTTCTAACATTACATAATCGTCCGCAGAAACAATTCCCTTTTCAAGGATTGCCTCGCGCGAAATATCTTCATCATGGGCACCGTTGTCGGCTTTGGTTGTCGGTGTAATAATTGGCACCGGCAATTTGTCGTTTTCTTTTAATCCTTCGGCCAACGGAACACCGCACAGCACCCTTTTCCCCGAAGCATATTCTCTTGCAGCATGCCCTGAAAGGTAACCGCGAATTACCATTTCAACTTTAAATGGTTCGCAAAGATGGCCGATAGCAACATTTGGATCAGGCGTGGCTATGAGCCAATTCGGAACAATATCTTTGGTAAGTTCCATAAATCGCGTGGCAATCTGGTTGAGGATTTGGCCTTTATAGGGGATTCCTTTCGGCAATACGACATCAAAAGCCGAAAGCCTGTCAGTAGCGATCATGACCAAAAGTGTATCATTGATATTGTAAACTTCACGGACTTTCCCGCGGTAAACCGATTTTTGATTCGGAAAATTGAAATTGGTGGTAGTAATTGTTGTGCTCATTTGTAGTTGTGTTTGCACAAAAGTAATCCGTTTTGCCAATAACGCCAAAAGTAGTTAGCGCTTTAAAGCGAAATGCCCTTTCAATATTCTTCCGTCCTGGCGGTGTACTACAAACCAGTAATCGTCTGAAAAAATTTCCCTGCCATTGTAGATGCCATCCCAACCTGGATCCTTCGACCCGAATCCTGTGAGCAATTTGCCATATCGATCAAAGATATAAACCTTAAAATCAGGCTCATTTTCGGCATACGGAATAAACCACCGGTCATTGTATCCATCTCCGTTTGGCGTAAAAAACTTCGGATAATTTAAAAGCCAGACTTCCTTCGTCATTGAGCCGCATCCAAATTTGTCGCGGATTGTAACAGTATAAATCCCAGCCCGCAAGTAATTGAAAACATTTTGAGATTGAAAATTATTTCCATCGAGGGCATATTCATAAAAATCAGGCGTTGCTGAAAGTATTGTGATGCTGTTTTCTTCATCTGTCCAGTCAACAGTATCAATTCGGTCGATCGTTGGTGGCTTAGAGATGATAATCTGGATGTTTTTTGTAGCCGTACAACTTTCCGTGCCATACACATTTGTTGCGGTTACCGTCAAATCGGTCAATCCGGGTTGCGAAATAGTAACAGTCGAATCAGTTGATCCATTCGACCACGAAAATGTAGTTGTCGCAAGGTTATTTCCCAATACATCAATAGTGACCGGACCGTTATCACACTGTCGGTAATTGGTATTTACGTTGAGCTCGGGAGTTATTCCGGTGTAAAGGTCAAAAGTCGTAATTTCATAGCAATCGGGCAATTGGTTAAAACGTACTCCTGCATAAATCGTCTGCGGATTGTTCGCAGGATTGAAAGCGCTCAGATTTGATATTGGATTGATATCTGACTGTGCATCTGTTATCGTATTATAATATTTCAAAGTATAATCTGCTGGCGACTGAGTGCCTAAAATTGTTGCATTTTGCGTGGCTAAATCGAAAGTTTCATTTCCGGTTTCGACAGTCACGCAATTGAGTAAATCATGAGGTTTAGTGAGCGTAATAAGCGAACTCAAAGCAGAAACATCAAATTGTCTCGGAACAATATTGCCACATGCGTCCTCAACCTCAAAAGTGTAAACGGCAGCCTCTAGATTGTAGAAAATATTCGAAGTGCCGTTATCGAATGCAAACGCAACCCCGTCTTTCTCGGTAATCCGAAAATGCAGAGGCGAAGGCCCGTTCACATCCAGGATCACATCGAGATTTCCACTATTCGTGCAGGCCATCCTGCTTGCATCGATAATTTCCAATGACTCATTAAAAAACAGTGTAGGCTGCAGGATTTCAATGCAATTTTTATCAGGCGAAGTTACTGCTCCATTGTTTATTTCACTTCCGTTGTTATAAGAATAAAAACTTCTTACAATCCTGAAAGTTCCATTAAAAGCAAGGTTGAAGTTGGTTGTGTTATTGGTCAACGGATAAGAGTTATTTGCATCGGGAACACTATTTTCATTATAGGCCGCATTCGTAACGGGGTTTCCCCACCCATTTGCGGGGGTTGTAAGTGCTTTCTGCAACCAATAGCTTTCGCCTGCATTTCCATTACTCACAAAGTTTAAGTCGATATCGAATGTTCCGCAATTGGTCTGTAACGAAAAAGCGCTGCTCGCAATCGAATAGCCCGCCACTGCAATAGTAGCCGAATTTGTGAATCCGCATTCATCCGTTACCGTTACTGCATAATTACCTGGTGGGATATTATTGAGATAAAAGTCGCCCGAAGCTGCAATATTGGAAATGCCATTATAAGGAAGTGGAAATGCAAAACCCGCCGGCGCCGTATCGATCGTAATTGCGGTTAACTTTGAATTGTTTCCCGAAGAAATCTTGATCGAACTTTTTTGCAATTCGCATCCTGGCCTTATATCGTATGCCAACGGCTGATTTATGTAGGCCGGTATGTTTACTGAAACCGGCGTAATGACACTCCCGCACAAATCAGTGAGCGCAATTACATAATCCCCCAAGGGCAACGATGATAAAGTAAGCACTCCAGCGTCAATGGCACTGCTCACATCATGCGGTAATGGTTGCGAATATCCCGGCGGAGCACTTGTCACAATGGCGGTAGCTATTCGATAATGTGGAATAGTGATGGTAATTGTTCCGGTGTTGCTAAGGCATCCATCATTGACTGCATACGGATCAGGAACAGGCGGAATATCAAGGATTTCAAAAGATATGGTTTTTGTCTTTCCGCAAGAATCAGTTATTGAAACCGTATAATTTCCCAACGGCACAGTCATACTTTCACTGCCAAATGCAACTGTATCGGTGGTATATGGACCCGGATATCCGGAATTGAAAGCCGTGGGATTAAACCCCGCGGGAAACACGCTAAAGTTTAAGCTGTATGGCGGGACAAAATTTGTGGTTTTGAGATCGAAGTAATTGTCATTGCAGGCAAGGCTATAAACCGTAGGCTGCAATGTAATCGCCTGGCTATTGAGAAAGCTATTTGGTGTGACTGTGCCGCATGCATCGGTAATTACGAGATCATAAGTGTAGTCTTGGTTGATATAGGCAGGCAGCGCTTGCGAAATGGCTTGCGAAAGCGGATCGCCACTCCCGATTACCTGCGTGAAAATTATCGGGGCGCTTGCATCGGGCGGATGGACGGTATATTGCAATGTGAGCGGATACGCAATGACGGTTCCTGTGGCCGGCGTAATAACTTGTTGGGCAACGGTAGATGTGCAGGAAGGCGGCGTTACATTTCCGAAAGTGGGCTGGCTGACCGATAAACCCGCAGCGTTTAAAGTGACCGTAAAAGTGCTTACAACCCCAGTGCCGCAGGCATCAAAAACACGAATTTTATAAGTGCCCACCGGAAGATTATTGAAAATATTTGAAGCTTGTGAAGGGAATGTAATTGGACCTTCAAACACTTCGTAAGAAACGGCAGTTCCGGAAGTAACGTTGACAAAAATATTACTTACGGAAGCACAAGCCTGATTGAGGCTTTGGACCGTATAAACCAAAGGAACAACAGCATTCTCAATGGTTGCGGTCTGCTGCTGCATTGTGGTCGTGCCGGCCACGGTTTCAACCGCGGTAACTTGGTAAGTTCCAGCCGCGAGTCCGCCCGCAGTGTTCGCTGTCGTCGTTGCATATGGAATTGAGGTATTTGGTAATTTATAAATCCTGTATTCTATTATTCCTCCCGGAGCCGGATTTGAAACGGCAAAAGTCAAAGTTCCATTTCCTGCACATGTCTCATTCGTTGGCGTTACTGAAAAGGTAAATCCAAAAACTAAGACAGGCGAAACAATACTCAAAATTAAAAAGAGGAATTTTTGATTACCCATTGCCGTTTTTAAACAAATTTAACGTTAACTTTAAAAAAAATATCTTAATGAAATTATAATTTAAGGCCTTATAAATTAAGCGTTTCAATGGAATTATTATAACTTTAATAGCTAATTATATAATAAATTTTTAGTGTTATTATCCCAACTTTACAACAATAAAATAATACTATTTTTCTGATAATTACGTTAATTAATTAGCATCGGGATTTGAAAAAGTACTTCGTCAAAGGGTTGAAAATATTAGTGTGGACAATCGCTTCGGTCATAGCATTGTTCCTTTTGGTGCTGCTGTTGATTCAGGTTCCTTTCGTTCAGGATAAAATTAAAAACAAAGCCGTTTCGTACCTCGAAGAAAAAATCCACACCAAAGTAACCATCGGGCACATCGAAATCGGTCTTCCAAAAAACATTATCGTCGAAAAATTATACCTCGAAAGCCAGCAAAAAGACACGTTGCTTTACGGCGAGAAAATCGATGTCAACATTTCACTTTTCAAATTGCTCGACAGTCAGGTCAAAATCAATTCTGTCGCGCTTTCAGGCATTACAGCAAATGTTGCGCGGAACAAAGATTCTGTTTACAATTTCGATTACATCATTAAAGCGTTCGCTTCGAAACAAAAAGACACGACTTCGAAACCAATGAAGATAACGCTCGACAAAATCAATCTCGACAAAATCAAAGTCCGATTTGACGACGAAATCACCAAAAACGACCTCAAAGCCAAACTCAACCATTTCGACACCAGAATTAAAAAGTTCGACCTGGATCAAATGGATTTCGAAGTGCCAAAAATCAAGCTTGATGGCCTCGATCTTAAATTCGCACAAGGAAAATTGGTAGAAGAAGTTGCCGTCGCCACAAAGGAAATTGCCGATTCGCTGGCGCAGCATACCAATATAAAACTCAAGCTCGGGGATGTAGCGCTTTCGCGGATTAAGGTCGGATATGACAACGCCGGTACAAGCCTTAACACCGGAATATCGCTCGAAAAATCCCTGATTCGTTTCAATAAAATCGATATCCGCAACCAGCTTCTCGAACTTGAGAGCTTAGATATCAATACATTGAAAGGCGCGCTGACCGTTGGGAAATATGAAAAGACAATGGCTAAAAATATTGCCGCCGCAGCCGCAGAAAGCGAGAAATCGGCGTCGCCATGGAAATTTAGGCTCAATCAGGCAAATCTCAAAAATATTGCTTTCCGTTATGATGACCAGAATGCACCGCCGGCAGCCAAAGGAATCGACTATAAACATTTGAATATTAAAGATTTCAACCTCGACGGCGAAAAATTCAATTTCACGCCGGAAGTCACCTCAGGAAACGTATATGCTTTTACGGTTGAGGAAAAAAGCGGCCTTCATATCCAATCGCTCAAAACCGAATTCTATTACGGTACCAAAACAGCTTTCCTAAAAAAATTATACCTCAAAACACCGCAGACAGTACTGCGCGACGAGCTCATAATCAGCTATCCTTCACTCGAATCGTTGCGTAACAATATTGCCGGCCTCAATGTAAACGCATCAATCAAAGGCAGCCAGGTCGGATTTAAAGATATCCTGATTTTCGCGCCGCAACTGGCCAAAACCAATCCGTTCAAAAGCAATCCCGACGCGGTAATGAAAATAAACAGCCGCATTTATGGAAAAGTCGGCAACATCACCATCCCGAATCTTGAACTTAGCGGTATCGGAACCACCAGGATTGCAGCAAGCGGCAGGATTATCGGTTTGCCGGATGCCAAAAATGCGTACTTCGATTTCAACATCCGCAATCTCGAATCATCATCAAAAGACATTAACCGCTTTGTTCCTGCCAATACGATTCCAAATTCAATTCAGCTTCCTTCTCAACTCGCAGTGCGCGGCACGTTTAAAGGCAAGGTCAGTAATTTCAATACAAACCTTAATGTGAGCAGCAGTTATGGACGTGCACATGTTAAAGCCAACTTCGACCAGACACGAAAGAATCATGAAAAATATGCCGCAAATGCCGAACTCAATAATTTCGATATTGGAAAACTGATCAAAAATAAAGACGTTGGCAAAGTAACATTAAATGCAAAAGCCAACGGAACAGGCCTCAACCCGAAAACTGCGAATGCGCGGGTCAAAGCCAAAATAATACGCGCGGGTTATATGGGCTACAATTACGCCAACGCCAATTTAAACGGAAGTATCAAAAATGGCGAATTCACGACGACCGTTGCGATGAAGGATCCAAATCTTGCTTTCGATCTGGAAGCCAACGGCGATTTCAAAGACAAATATCCAAAAGGCAAGGTAAAACTCAACGCCGATATTGCTGATCTTGAGAAACTCAACCTGCATGCAGGACCTTTGAAACTCAAAGGCCAGCTCGATGCTGATATCGCAACCGCCGATCCAGATTATCTCAACGGAACCATCAATCTACATCACATCAGGGTCGCCAATGAAACGCAGGATTTCGGAATTGATACAATCGCCATTGTCGCAGTTGCCACGCCCGAAAAAAATTCCATTGCAGTAAAATCGCAGCTTGTTGATGCGAATATTGACGGAAAATACAAACTAACGCAACTTGGAAATGCGATAACCAACTCGATTGCCAAATATTACAATACTAATCCGACAGCTAAAAGAATCAAAACCGATCCCCAACAAGTCGCTTTCAATGTCGTAGTGAAAAACAGTCCTGTGACCTACAATTTTCTGCCGGAACTTAAAAACTTTGAAACCATCAATGTGGAGGGACGCTATAACACTGTCAACGATACCATTGTTTTGAATGCTTCGATTCCGAAATTAATTTACGGAACAAACAACATCAGCAACGCCATTGTTAAAATCGACACCAAAGACAATGCATTGACTTACAACATCTTTGTAGATGATATTTCGAACACGCAAATGGAATTGCCCTACACAAGCCTCATCGGCTCAGTGCAAAATAATACTATCGATTATATATTGTTGCTTAAAGACCTGAAGAACAAAGACAGGTATCAAATTGCCGGGATTTTAAAAAGCAACAATGGGAACTTCGAACTGACTTTAAAAGATAATCCGCTGCTCAATTACGAAACTTGGACCATCTCGCCCGATAATGCCTTGCGATTTGGCAAAGACGGAATCAACGCGCAACGATTCGTGTTGCAAAAGGAAAACAGCTCAATCACGCTCCATTCGCAGTCCGAAGCACCAAATGCACCACTGTCGGCAGACTTTAAAGATTTCAAAATCGAAACCATTACAAGCATATTGCAAAAAAATACATTGGTGATGTCCGGAAATATCAACGGAAACGCACTGTTCAGAAATCTTGACAAGCCGACACCGGTTTTTGTTGCAGATATGCAAGTGTCCGATTTCACTTTCAACCAATCGCCTGTCGGAAACCTTGCTATTAAAGTTGATAATGAAACCGCGGGCACTTACCGCGCCGATATTGCATTGACAGGCCAGGATAATGATGTAAAGCTCAAAGGCACTTACGGGTCTGACAGCAGCATGAATATGAATCTCGATATTGCCAAGCTCAACCTTAAAAGTGTTGAAGGTTTTACGATGGGTAACATCCTGGAAAGCAGCGGCTATTTTACCGGAAACTTTAAAATTGGCGGCACGATGAAAGCACCCCAACCGGCAGGCGAATTGCAATTCCATGATATCGCTTTCCGCTCGAAAGAAACAGGCTCGTATTACAAATCGATGAATGATAAGCTGACGGTAAGCCAAAACGGAATCGCTTTCGATAATTTCACAATCAAAGACGAAGATAATAACGAGCTTGTTATCAATGGCAATCTCGCCACGACCAATTACAGCGATTACGGCTTTGACCTGACCATTAATGCAGATAACTTCCGTGCGGTAAATTCAAAAGAACGCGATAATGATTTGTATTATGGGCAATTGTACCTCAATTCGCGTCTCACCGTAAATGGCGATTTCAGCAAACCCGTCATTGGCGGACGCATCAAAATCAATAAGGATACAAAGTTTACAGTGGTTTTGCCGCAATCCGACCCGTCTATTGTGGAGCGCGAAGGCATTGTTGAATTTATCGACCAGGACAATCCCGAATTCAGTAAAACCGTAAAAGTAAACGATACAATCAGCAAATCAAGATTCAGGGGAATCAATGCATTGGTCAATATCGAAATCGATAAGGAAGCCGAATTGAGCCTCATTATCGACAAAGGAAATGGCGATTACCTCAAGCTCAGAGGCGAAGCGCGGTTGACTGGCGGTATGAACGAATCGGGAAATACCACTTTAACCGGACGTTACGAATTTACTGAAGGAACTTACGAAATGACCTTCAATCTGCTAAAACGAAAATTTGAAATCAAGGAAGGCAGCTATATCGTCTGGACAGGTTCGCCAACTACTGCCGATGTGAATGTGACAGCCGTTTACAAAACCGAAGCGCCGCCAATTGACCTTGTCGGAGACCAATTGGGCGATGTAACACCAGCGGTGCGAAATACCTACAAACAGCGCATTCCGTTTGAAACCAACCTCATTATGAAAGGTGCGCTGCTCAAACCTGAAATCAGTTTCGATATCGTGCTCCCCGAAGGAAACAACATGGTTTCAACCGAAATCATCAACAACACGCAAACGAAACTCGCACAGATTCGGCAGCAGCCGTCAGAACTCAACAAACAAGTATTTGCGTTGTTGCTGTTGAACCGTTTTGTCGGTGAAAATCCATTTGCGAGCGAATCTGGCGGCGCGACTGCAGAAACATTGGCCCGCCAAAGCGCCAGCAAAATCCTGTCGCAACAATTGAACAATCTTGCAGGTGATTTGATACAGGGTGTTGAACTCGATTTTGACCTCGAATCTACTGAAGATTACACTTCAGGCGCAAGACAAAACAGAACCGACCTCAATGTCGGGGTTTCGAAAAGATTGCTAGATGACCGTCTGAAAGTAACTGTTGGAAGTTCATTCGGTCTCGAAGGCCAGCAACAGGCAAACCAGCAACAAAACAATTTTGCAGGTGATCTTTCTGCCGAATACCAGTTATCAAAAGACGGAAGATACCGATTGCGCGCCTACCGCAAAAACCAATACCAGGTCGCATTGCAGGGCCAAGTTGTCGAAACTGGCGTGGCTTTTACAATTACCATGAGTTATAATAAATTCAGGGAATTGTTCCATCGGACACGTGCAGAAAAAAACAAAGGAAAAAAATCAGACCTCAGGAAAAAGAAATCCGAGGACAAACTCGATAAAAAAAGCTAAAATGAAAATGCGGTATCTCTATTTTATAACCGTCTTGTTTTTTCTGGGTTCGTGCAGCAATACGAAATACCTGCCCGAAGGCGAATTATTGTATATCGGCCCGAAAGTAAAAGTCGAAGGCAAAGTGCCGCGAAAAGAGCGCAAAAGCCTCAAGAGCGAGTATGCCAACCTTATTCGGCCACGCCCCAACAAAAAGTTGCTCGGATTGCGCTACAAGCTTTATTTTTATAACATTGCGGGCGAACCTAAGAAAGACAAGGGGTTTCGATATTGGCTGCGTTACAAGATTGGTGAACCGCCCGTACTATTCAGTCAGGTAGATCTTGAATTTAACCGAAAGTTGGTCCAGAATTATTCTGAAAACCTAGGATATTTTAACACCGTTACCGCTGCCGATTCAACAAGATACGGCAAAAAAGCAAGCGCCGATTTTACGGTAAAACCCGGAAGCCGATACAAAATCAAAACGATCATTTTCCCAACCGATACCGCCGAAGCCGCCAAGCTTGAAAAAGAAGTGGCGCGGTCGCTCAAGCGTAGTGTGCTTAAAGTCGGCGAAGGTTACGACCTCCAAAATATCATCAAAGAACGCGAGCGCATCGACCACAGGCTCAAACGGAAAGGCTATTACTTTTTTAATCCAGATTACCTCAAAGTCCAGGTGGATAGCACCGTAGGCGTACACCAAGTAGATTTGCTCGTGAAAGTTAAAGACGAAACGCCCGAAGATGCACGCAAAACCTACCGAATCAATAACATTTACGTTTATCCCCATTATTCGCTGCGCCGCAAGTCTTATAAAACTGCCGATACGATCCAAAAATACCATGACTTCACGATTATAGATCCGAAACACACGTTTAATCCACGAATTTTCGATCGCACACTGTATTTCAAGAAGAACGATCTGTACAATGTAAAAAACCATGACCTGTCGTTGAATCGGTTGATCAGCCTCGGAGTTTTCAAGTTTGTCAAAAATGAATTCAAAGTCAGCGATACCATTGGCAATTACCTTGACGCTTATTATTATCTTACCCCTTTGCAGAAAAAATCGATCCGTGTTGAAGTGCTCGGCAAGACCAATTCAGCAAATTATACCGGTACAGAGCTCAATATCAACTGGAGCAACAGGAATACTTTTCGCGGCGCTGAATTGCTGTCGGTCAGCGCTTTTGGCGGACTCGAAGTTCAGGTCGCCGGACAAAATAAGGGCTTCGACGTATATCGTATCGGTGGCGAAACGAGCCTTGTATGGCCGCGTTTTCTGACGCCGTTTAAAACTGCAATATCAAGCGGTTTTGTGCCAAAAACAAAAGCAACCTTGGGATATGAATACCAGAACCGTGCAAAATTATATTCGCTGAATTCGTTCAAAGGTTCGTTCGGTTATGTATGGAAAGAGGACGTCCGCAAAGAGCACCAGCTCAACGTTACCGAAATTACATTTGTAAGTCCGACGAATGTCACCGACTTATACAAGCAAAAAATTGAAGAAAACCATGCGCTTGAAAAAGTCATCGAGAAGCAACTCATCTTCGGTCCCAATTACACGTACACGTTTACCAATACGATGCGCACGAAATTAAAAAATACATTTTTTTTCAAAGGAACCGCCGATGTCGCGGGAACAATTGCGGGATTGGCAACCGGCGCAAACGTCAAAAAAGGCGATACCGTGAAGGTCTTTAATGTACCTTTCAGCCAATTCGCGAAAGTAGAAGCCGATTTCAGGCATTACCACAATTTTACTACAACGGTCCAACTTGCCAGCCGCATTGACATCGGAGCGGGATTTCCTTACGGGAATTCGTATGAGCTGCCTTTCATCAAACAGTTTTTTATTGGCGGAACCAACAGCATCCGTGCCTTTCGCGCGCGTTCTATCGGCCCCGGAACCTATAATCCTGCAGTTCAGACAAACGACTTTCTTCCCGACCAATCAGGCGATCTGAAGCTTGAAATCAATACCGAATTGCGTGCAAAACTTGTCAGTGTTGTAAATGGCGCATTGTTCATAGATGCAGGAAATATCTGGTTGATGAATGAAAATCCTGAAAAACCGGGTTCCAAATTTTCGGGGAAATTCCTTAATGAACTTGCCGTTGGCGTTGGCGCAGGATTGCGTTTTGACCTTTCGTTTCTCGTGCTGCGTACCGATTTCGCGTTTCCGATCCGAAAACCGTATCTGCCTGAAGGACAACGCTGGGTATTCGACAAAATTGCCTTCGGAAGCAATGCCTGGCTGAAGGAAAATCTCGTTTTTAACCTCGCTATCGGATATCCTTTCTAAAATAAAAATGCCTGGAAATCAGAACTTCCAGGCATTTAAACTTTTTACAAGGGCTTCACTAATCTGTATTTTCGATCATTTTATACGCATCAATCACTTTTTTGACGAGTCGGTGACGAACGATATCCTTGTCATCAAGATATATTATTCCGATACCGTCAATATCCTTAAGTACGAGTATGGCTTCTTTGAGTCCTGAGATGGTCCTTCTCGGCAAATCAACCTGGCCAGGATCGCCGGTAATCATGAATTTTGCATTTTTACCCATACGCGTCAGAAACATTTTCATTTGCGAATGTGTCGTATTCTGTGCCTCGTCCAAAATTACAAAAGCATTGTCTAGCGTTCGCCCACGCATAAAAGCCAGTGGGGCAATTTGTATGATGCCTTTTAAAATATAATCTTCAAGCGTTTGCGGTGGCAGCATGTCGCGAAGTGCATCATACAATGGCTGCATATACGGATCGAGTTTTTCCTTCATATCTCCGGGAAGGAAACCGAGGTTCTCCCCTGCCTCTACCGCCGGACGCGTTAAAATAATTCTTTTGACTTGTTTTTCTTTAAGCGCTTTCACGGCAAGGGCAACTCCTGTATAGGTTTTTCCGGTTCCGGCCGGACCAACGGCGAAAACCATATCGTTTTTATTGATTTGGTCAACAAGCAGTTGCTGGTTTGGTGTCATCGCTTTGATGATCTTGCCTCCTATCCCGTGAACAAGGATTTTGTCATGATCGGGCATGCGTTGCTCATCCTGCGCATTGCTTTGAATAACGCGTTCGATGACGTTGTCGTCAATGCGGTTGTAGCGGTTGAAGTGTTGCATGAGCCGGTTGAAACGGACTTCAAACTCATCAAGGACTTCTTTTTCGCCGAATGCCTTAAGGGTAGTGCCGCGTGCAACGATTTTGAGCTTGGGATAATATTTTTTAATTGTTTCAAGATGAGAGTCCTGGGCTCCCCAAAAATCTTTCGGGGCTATATCGATGAGTTCAATTATTCTTTCGTTCAAAAGGAAGTAGGTTTTAATTAAAAAATAGCAGTTATAATTATTAGCTTTGCATTCAAATTTAAACAGTTTTTAGTTCGGTTCGCGTTTTATTTATAAACAATTTTATGTCAATAATTACCCTTACTACCGATTATGGAACCAAAGACCACTTTGTCGGCGCGCTTAAGGGAAAAATATTGACAGAGTATAGTGAGGCTACGATCATCGACATTTCGCACGATATCGATCCGTTCAATACCGCCGAAGCGAGTTACATCATCGGTGCGGCTTACAAAAGCTTCCCAAAAGGCACCGTGCATCTAATTGGCGTTGATGCCGAACTCAATAAAGAGAACCAGCACATTGCCATTCAATGGAACGACCATTACTTTATCGCAGCAGATAATGGCATTTTGGGAATGCTCACGCAAAAGATCGTTCCTCAGAAAATGGTCGCAATCAATATCCACGACCGCCTTCCCGTTGAAGCCACTGATCTCGATGTTTTTGTGACCGTTGCCTGCCATATTGCAAAAGGCGGATTGCTCAATGTAATTGGAAAAGAAATTACGGCAATCAAACAAGCCACTGAATTGCAGCCTGTCGTTTCAGCCGATAAAAATTCGATCAAAGGCTACGTCATTTACATCGATCATTTCGGAAACGTTGTCACCAATATCAGCAAGCAGTTGTTTCTCGACGTCGCCAAAGGAAGGCCCTATGAAATTCCGACCATGCAGCGCCACAACCAGAAAAAACAGAGTCCAATAAAAAATATCTGGGCAAAATATTCCGATATAGCAAGCGCGAGCAATTACGGAATCAAGAATTATGAAGGCGACAAACTGGCGATTTTCAATGAGGCGGGCTTTCTTGAGATTGCAATTTTCAGAAGCAATCCTTCAAATGTGGGCAGTGCTTCGAGCCTTTTGGGCATCGGGTACCGCGACGTAATCACCATTAATTTTTTATAAGTAAGATGTTTGTACGAATTGTAAAGATGAGTTTCCACGAAGAAAACATTGCGGCGTTTCTCGAAAATTTCGAATTGATGAAAACCAAAATACGAAATGCCGAAGGAAATCGTTTTCTCGAATTGTACCAGGACAAATATGACAAGCGCATTTTTTTCACTTACAGCTATTGGGAAACTGAGGAAGATCTTGAGAATTACAGGCGTTCAGAATTGTTTTATGATGTATGGACATTTACCAAAAAACTCTTCAACGCCAAACCCGAAGCGTGGAGCGTTGATAAATTGGTAAGTTTACAATAATTTTAACCGTTAATTGTTTAGTATCTAAATGAAAGCAATACTTTTGAGGGAAATCAAATCCTTTTTCGGGTCGCCGATCGGGTATCTCGTCATAGCCATTTTCCTGCTGCTCAACGGATTGTTCCTTTGGGTTTTCGACGGCGATTACAACATCCTAAACAGCGGATTCGCCGATCTGACGCCATTCTTCACCATTTCGCCATGGATATTAATTTTCCTGATTCCGGCGGTAACGATGCGCAGTTTTTCGGAAGAAATGCGACAGGGAACACTTGAATTGCTACTGACTAAACCGCTGAGCCTGTGGCAGATTGTAAACGGAAAGTTTTTTGGCGCAATGCTGTTGATCGTCATTGCAATCATTCCGACGTTTATTTACGTTTATATAATATCGTCGCTCGGAATGCCTGCCGGAAATATTGATATGGGAAGTACATTGGGTTCGTATTTCGGGTTATTATTTTTGATTTCATCCTATACCGCAATCGGCATTTTTACTTCGGCGCTTTCCGAAAACCAGATCGTGGCTTTCATCCTTTCGGTATTTCTTTGTTTTATTTTCTATTTTGCTTTCGAAGGACTCGCCATATATGCTCCAGAATTTGAAAACCTGATTTCGTCGTTCGGGATGGACAGCCATTTCAAAAGTATGAGCCGCGGTGTGTTGGACAGTCGGGACATCATATATTTTGTCAGCCTTACCATCGCATTTCTTTCGTTTACTGTGTATAAATTAAAAACGTTGCACGCGTAATGAAAACACAAAAAAGAATCAGCCTCAAAACCCTCGGCTTTACAATATTCATTTTGTTGATAATCAATGCCGTCAGCAGCCGTTTTTTCAGCCGTTTCGACCTTACGCAGGACAAACGTTATACACTTTCGAAAACTTCACTCAACATCATTAAAGAAGTCAAAGAGCCGTTGATTATCGATGTTTTCTTAAAAGGGCAATTCCCGGGAGAGTTTAAAAAATTACAAACCGAAACGCAGCAAATCCTCGAAGAATTTAAAGCCTACAACCGCAATATCACTTTTCAGTTTGTAAATCCTATTGAAAACGACGAAGAGCGCGATACGATTATGCAATCGTTTTTGGAACGCGGCCTCACGCCGGTCAATGTCACCGTTGACGACAAAGGCAAACAGACACAGGAAGTCGTTTTTCCATGGGCGATTGCCACCTACAAAGGCCGAAGCGTGAAAGTGCCGCTGCTCAAAAATCTTATGGGCGCAAGTACGGCTGAAAAAGTCGTAAGCTCTGTGCAGCACCTTGAATATGCATTTGCGAATGCTTTTAATACGATTTCCAAAGCCAAAGAGAAAAAAGTCGCTGTGATGAAAGGCAATGGCGAACTACAGGATATTTTTATGGCCGACTTTATCAAGCAGGTTCGGGAGAATTATTTCATAGGAACATTTACGTTGGATTCGGTTGCTAAAAAGCCAAATGAAAGCCTCGCATACCTTAAAAAATATGACCTTGCCATCATCGCAAAACCAACGGAGCAATTTACGGATGCCGAAAAAATGGTACTCGATCAATTTGTGATCAATGGCGGAAAAACGCTTTGGCTTGTTGACCAGGTCAATGTTGAGATGGATAGTTTGTATAATGATTCGGGTTCGACACTGGCTTTCCCGCACGATTTGAACCTTAACGACATGTTATTCAAATACGGTGTCCGAATCAATCCTGCGCTCGTAAAAGATGTCATGGCAACGCCGATAGCGCTTGCAACCGGTGAAAGAGGAAGCGCAACGCAATACACGCAATATCCATGGTTTTATTCGCCATTGGTGTATCCTTCTTCGAAACATCCGATTGTAAGCAATCTTGACGCAATAAAATTTGAATATGCCAATCCGATTGATACTTTGAAAAACGGAATCAAAAAGTCGGTTTTGCTGCAATCTTCGCCATATTCCAAAATCGTCGGCGCACCTGTGGAAGTCAATCTTTCAATGGTCAATGAACGCCCGGAGCAAAGTGAATTCAAAGGCAAAGGCAATATTCCCGTCGCTGTTTTGCTCGAGGGGAAATTCCACTCCGTTTATGAAAACCGCGTGCTGCCGTTTCCTGAAAAGACATTTCAAACCATTGGCCGCGAGAATAAAATGATCGTCGTTTCGGATGGCGATATCATCAAAAATCAACTCGACAAAAACTTCCAGCCGCTTGAACTTGGCTATGACAAATGGACGAATAAACTCTACGGCAATAAAGAATTCATGATGAATTGCATCAATTACCTGCTTGATGATAACGGACTTATTAACATTCGCAGCAAAGAAGTCAAATTGCCTTTGCTAGATAAGGAGAAAGTCTATGAGCGCTATACTACTTCGCAGGCGATAACTGTCGGACTTCCAATTGTGGTGCTGGCCGTTTTCGGACTTGCATTTACGTTCGTCCGAAGAAGAAAATACGGACATTAATGTTAATAAAATTCTTTTTGATATTTGACTCTTTAGGATATATTTGTAAAATGTATGCCTATTAAATTTAAGCATCCGACAAAAAAATTATGAAAATGAAATTTATAGTATCGAGTTCATACTTATTAAAGCAATTACAGGTTTTGGGAAGCGTTATCAATAGCAGCAACACCTTGCCAATCTTAGATAACTTCCTTTTTGAATTAGACAGCAAAACGCTTACGGTATCGGCTTCAGATTTGGAGACTACAATGTCGGCCACACTCGAAATCGATTCGACAAGCAAAGGAAGCGTAGCTGTTCCTGCTAAATTGCTGCTCGAAATACTAAAGACATTTCCGGAGCAACCGCTCACGTTTACCGTTGAGGAAAATAGCACGATTGAAATCAGCTCCAATTCCGGTAAATATGCACTCGCCTATGCGCCCGGTGAAGAGTTTCCAAAATCAGTAAACCTTGATGACCCTTCCACAACATTGGTTCCGGCCGATGTATTGGCAACAGCAGTAAGCAAAACGATTTTCGCTGCTGGAAACGATGATTTGCGTCCCGTGATGTCGGGCGTTTTCTTCCAGTTTTCTCCTGAAGGATTGACATTTGTTGCCACCGATGCACACAAGCTGGTGAAATATGCGCGCACCGATGTAAAAGCATCTGAAGTCGCCGATTTCATCATGCCGAAAAAACCATTGAATATTTTGAAAAGTATTCTGGGAACTTCTGATGCGGAAGTCAAAATTGAATACAACGATTCGAATGCCACGTTTTCATTCGACAATTATATTTTGATGTGCCGACTCATCGACGGGAAATATCCGAATTACGAAGCGGTAATCCCAAAAGAAAACCCGAACAAATTGATGATCGACCGTACGCAGTTCTTGAATTCAGTGCGACGTGTTGCGATTTTCTCGAATAAAACTACACATCAAATTAGATTAAAAATTGCGGGAGCCGAACTCAACATCTCTGCCGAAGATATCGATTACTCCAATAAAGCCGAAGAAAGACTAACTTGTGATTACCAGGGTGATGACATGCAGATTGGTTTCAACTCGCGTTTCCTTACTGAAATGCTGACAAACCTGCAATCGGATATGATCATGCTCGAAATGTCATTGCCAAATCGCGCCGGAATTCTTACTCCCGTTGACGGCCTCGAAGATGGCGAAACCGTTACGATGCTTGTGATGCCTGTGATGCTAAACAATTAAAACCTAAACCAACCATTATACCCGAGCCGTCTTGTTTACAAGGCGGTTTTTTATTCATATGCATTGGGATATAACAAACTGAAGTTCGAATGCATAAATATTATGTGAATTAATTTCCTAATTAACGTATTATTCACTAAAATTACCGCTTGAAATTTTAAATCAATCTAACAAACTATTTTATGAAAAAAAATGTACTTGCAGGAGTTTTATGCCTTGCTTTCGGTGTGGCGGCAACGGCCCAAAAACTTGACAAATTTGGTGCTGATATGGCCAAAAAAAGTGTAATGGGAAAAGACATCAGGGTTCCTTACACTGATTTGACGAGCTACTTTGGGTACATCAAACCAGGCGCAAAACCGGACGAAGTGAAAAACGGAAAAAAAATGTACTATGTGTACGTATGGATTCCCGTAGCTGCGCCAGAAATCGGAATCAGAATGATCTCTCCTGCTCCTGACAGCGTGAAGCCAACCGACAAAGATTATGTAACTGAAGATTACACTGCAAATGCGGCCGACACCAAAAACTTCTTCGATACCTGGATTACTTTTGACAGGGCTGAAGGAATCACAAGCATCAATGACGTAGCCACTAAAGCGAAAACGGCCAAATGGAATACAATTGAAACCAATGACGATTCAAGCGAAATGCCAGCACAACCGTCTGGAAGCAAATACAATTCGTTGATGAGAATCACAAGCGAAACGTCAAACCCAATGAAATCGTTGGTAATGGGATTGTATAGAATCGGTTTTACAACATACAAAACGGGTGAAGTTCAGGGAAGTTTCCTTGCCCAAATCGGCGCTCCTGTAAAATTACCAGGAGTAGCAATTGCAGCAAAACCAGAAGCGTTGGCTGCAGCAGCGAAAAAATAATAATCAGGTTTATTCCTTCCGAAAAGCCGCCTCACCACGAGGCGGTTTTTTTATTCGTGCAAAGTCAATATCGGAATCTTGACATGAAAAGCAAGTTTCTTCGACAAGCTGACATGGAAAAGTCCTTCGAAGAAACCGTGATCATGTATCGGCATTGCGAGAATATCGCTGTGATGTTTTTCGATGAACGCCAGAACGCCATGCGCTACGTCGGTATCCACCATCGTATGGTAGGTGATCTGATCTTGTTCGAGTATGCTCTGCCATTCCTCCATCACAGCGTCTTCAATAATATGGTTCGAGTTGCGCACATACAAACAGTCGATTTGCGCGCCAAAAACATTGGCAATACCAATGACCCGCTGCAATATGGCTTTATCGGCCATGTTAAATTTGGTAATAAACAATATCTGTTTTGGAGGTGTAAATTGCGCATGCTCAGGAACAGCTAAAACAGTCTTCTTTGTGTGGTGCATCACTTTTTCAGTAACCGACCCTAAAAAAGTTGCCGCCAAACCCTCGGCGCCTTTAGTTCCCATTACGATATAATCAATCTGTTCCTGGTCAGAAATTATTTTGATATTGTCAAGCAGGTTTCCACTTTCGAGAACATTACTGATCTTGATATCGGCCATATTATGTCGATCGGCAATATCGCGAAGAATTGGAACCTGGTGTTTGTAATTTTCAAAACTGCTGAGTTCCGTTACTTCATACACATCGAGCAAATACACCGGAACATCAAGATAATCAAGCTGTGGCAGTTCATATACATGCAATGTTACAATTTCAGCATTTATATGTTTTGCAAAATGGAGCGCATACAAGAATGCATTGTTGGCAATAGGTGAAAAATCAGTCGGGAATAAGATTTTTTTCATGATTGCAATTTAATGTGGTTTGTTGCATAAAGTTACGCAAGAAATTAACATCAACGAAATGAAATTTCACATAGTCACTATTTTGGAGCCATCACATCGTCCTTAACCCATGCACACGTTATTGCCAAATTTCGTTACTTTTGCAGAAAAAAAGATGATTCCTTCCGATTCCATAGTAGCGTTGGCAACACCTTCGGGCGCTGGTGCGATCGCCATTATACGCATTTCAGGCGCCGATGCCATTGCTATTGGAAATTCGGTATTTCAGTCGGTTAAAGGAAAAGACCTGACGAAACAAAAGTCGCACACGCTTCATCTTGGGCAAATCATAGACGATAATAAAACTTTGGATGAAGTTCTTGTTTCCGTTTTTAAAGGTCCAAATTCATACACAGGCGAAAATACGATTGAAATTTCATGCCACGGTTCGACTTACATTCAACAACAAATCATTCAATTGTTACTACGCAAAGGCTGCCGTATGGCTGATCCCGGCGAATTTACGCTGAGGGCTTTCTTAAATGGCAAACTCGATTTATCGCAGGCTGAGGCTGTAGCCGATTTGATTTCTTCCGACAATGAAGCGTCGCATCAAATCGCCATGCAGCAAATGCGCGGCGGATTTAGTAATGAGATCGCGAGGCTTCGCGAAGAATTGCTCAATTTTGCCTCTTTAATCGAACTTGAGCTCGACTTTGCTGAAGAAGATGTAGAATTTGCCGACCGTTCGCAATTTCATGAATTATTGAACCGCATCGAAAATGTCCTCAAACGTCTTATCGATTCATTTGCTGTGGGAAACGTCATCAAAAACGGCATTCCCGTCGCTATTGTCGGCGAGCCCAATGTTGGGAAATCTACATTGCTCAATGCCCTGCTCAATGAAGAGCGCGCGATTGTTTCGGAGATTGCCGGGACTACGCGTGACACCATTGAGGACGAGCTGGTAATCGGCGGAATCGGTTTCCGTTTTATAGATACTGCGGGAATTCGCGACACCGAAGATGTTGTGGAAAGCATCGGCATCAGGAAGACTTTTGAAAAAATCGAACAGGCGCAGGTTGTGGTATTTCTTATCGACAGCGCCCAATTGACTGATAACAATATCGAAAAAGTGCAGGTTGAGCTTGAGAAAATAAAAAATAAATTCCCTTTAAAACCATTGATTATCATTGGCAACAAAGCAGATCGCGTTGACGATAGTCATCAACTATTTATACGAAAAGAAATTCCAAACATACTGCTTATTTCTGCCAAAGAAAGGACCGGCGTTGAGGAATTGAAACAGCAACTTCTGTCTTTTGTCAACACGGGTGCCTTACGCAACAACGAAACCATTATCACCAATACAAGGCATTATGACTCTTTGCTCAAAGCGCTCGATGAAATTCAAAAAGTCAAATATGGCCTGCAGACAAATCTTTCTTCTGACCTTATGGCAATTGATATCCGTGAGGCGTTATACCATTTCGGAATGATTACAGGACAGGTTACAAATGATGAATTGCTTGGTAACATTTTTGCGAATTTCTGTATCGGGAAATAAAGCATACAACCAAATATTCTGTTTGAAAATTAGTCAACCGCTAGAAACCAACAGCTTACATTCTCACAATATTTTTCAACAAATTGATTTTGTTTAAATTATAGGCATATCTTTGCCGTCCCTAATTACTACCAGATGGACAAAAAAGAAACGGCTACCGTATTTTACGCTGATGACGATCGCGACGATTTGGAAATTTTCGTTGAAGTAGCAAAAGACCTGAACGTAACCCCACACACATACGAATCTGCAGATGAGTTAATTGGTGCGCTTAAAAATGCGCCCGAACTTCCCACACACCTTTTCCTCGATTTGAATATGCCCGTCAAAAGTGGTTTTGAAGCGCTTTCAGAAATCAAAGCAATGCCGCAATTTAGTGAAATACCCGTAATTATACTTTCTACCGCAAACAGTGAAACAACCGTTTCCAAATGCGAGGCTTTAGGCGCCGACCTCTATATTTGCAAACCAAATTCTATACACCAGCTCACCGCCGCGATTTCGCATGCGATCACAATCGATTTTAAACGCAATACGCACGCGTTTAAATATTGTTTTGAGTGATATTTCCGATGTCGATTTTGTCGTTATGAAGCCGCTTTAGAAACAGCTTGGTGATTCCGTGTGGTTTTTTATTTCCGCTGGATTTCAATTTCTTAATCCAGATTAAGTACTTTCTAAGCAAAGTAGGGTATTTTTGTACTATCAAAATGCAAATGGAATGAAAGTCATTCCTTACTTAAAAATAAAAACACACTACAAATGGCAAAATCTAACTGGGTAATAGACCCAACACATTCAGAAATAGGCTTTAAGGTTAAACACATGATGTTTACAAACGTCTCGGGAAAATTCAATGCCTTTACAGCCACGATAGAAAATGAAGACGATAACTTCGAAACCTCAAAAATTACATTCTCGGCTGATGTCAACACAATCGATACGAGCAACGCTGACCGCGACAATCACCTGCGTGGCGCTGATTTCTTTGACGTTGAAAAATTTGGCAAACTGACATTTGTTTCAACTAGCGTCAAGAAAATAAACGAAGGCGAATACGAGATTGCGGGAAATCTGACCATTAAAGATGTAACCAAAAGCATAATATTACAGGCAGAATATAGCGGACAAATGAAAGATCCGTGGGGAAATACTAAAATTGGCCTTTCGGTTAATGGAAAAATAAACCGTAAAGATTTCGAACTTACATGGAATGCCGCGCTCGAAACAGGAGGTGTTCTTGTGAGTGAAGAGGTGAAACTCGTTGCCGAAATGCAGTTTGTCAATCAATAATTGGAATTATACTTAGCAAAAAGCCCTTATAGGGCTTTTTTTATTTCTTACTTTCTTTCTTTACTTTTTGAGCTTCATTTTTAAAATACTCGCGTGCCTGCTTTAGTCCGGTGGCAATCGCAATGCCTTCTTCAACACCTTCTTTCAGCAAAGCATTTGCAATCTCAACAGCTTTCTCGCGAAGCTTTACAGGTTGGTTTTTATACGAGGGTGGATAATCTCCATGGTACCAAGGCATGATATTGTGTTTTTGGTTAGCTAATTATAAGATACGCAACACGTTTCACACGTCTTTAATTTCAGGCTCGACAAGCTTCCGCAACTTTTCAAGCGACTCCTGCCAGCCCAGGTAACACATTTCAACCGGAATGAGGTGAGGAATATTTTCCTGTATGATTTTGAGTTCTGTACCGACTGAAACCTTATTTAACCACACTGATGTTATCATTTCACCCGGAAGATTGGGATCGTCGAATCTTTCAGCTAACCTGATAAATTCGTTAGGCTTTATTTCCTGGTAAGTTCCGCCGAACGAATGGCGATGACCGGTAGAAAAGTTTTCGAAAGACATTTTAAATGTCCCACCTACCTTAACCTCTATTTCGCGTACAATGCAAAGAAATCCATACGGGGGAATCCACGAAGCATAAGCAACCGGGTTTGTAAAAGCGCGATAGACTTTCTCAGGCGAGGCTTTAATAACGCGATGCAAGGTGACCGTTTGTCCTGACATAATTTATTTTTTGGTTCAATAAATTTACTCAATAATTTGCATCAATCGATCATGAACTGCGTTAAAACATTGTCATCAATACAGATAGATAAAGTTTTACGACGCTGTGGTATAGGCGACGTTGTATAGGAATACTTAAGAAATAATCTTTATTTTATGGAATTTATCCGAAAAAAGTCGAAATCCCTCACTGTTTATAAAATTACGTTTACCATGTAACTCATCCGCAAAGGCGAGGCAATACTGTTACAAAATCTTCTTCATCACAGCGAACTTCCCATTGGCATCAAAGTCGAGCGCGAGCATGCGTTCCTGCGAGATTCCATTCTCATCCTGAGCCGTGAATGCATTGGTAAGGCTCCAATCATTTGAGTCCGGTATGTAAGCCATTTTTATTTCGGTTGGATGGTACCGACTGTCCTCACGCAATGAATTGCGCACTTTTTCATTTGCGGTCAAGATCATACCGTTGATTTTCTCTACACCAAAAAGGCCGAATGCTTTTTGTTGACAAACCACACTTACGAGAACCTGATCGATGACGCCATCATTTTTAATTTGGCACTTTACCGCATTAACCAGCATACGACCATCTGTCATTTTGAAGTCTTCTCGCGACAGCAATTTTTCAGTAGAAGGAGCAACTTTAATTGTCGCGTTGGATTGAAAGCCGTTATCAGCAACAGCTATATCTTGCGCATAACCAAATGATACACAAAGCAATAAAAGGTAACATGCATTTTTCATAATTAGGGGCAATTTAGAAAAATGACAACGGGAAAGCAATAAAAATATTGGAATTATATAAATAAATTAAGAATAAACATAAATCTTAGTCGGAGTTAACAAACTTAATCTCACAATTTTGCAATTACACCGCCAGCGGCGTCGGGAAAGGTACGCCGCTGAGTTTTTCGCAAACTTCGAGCAATTGTTCCTGAAGCTTCACGTCTGCAGCGGCAGATAAAAAATGGGTAGTTTTTTTATGATGGAAATAATGTCCAGTGACTTTGGCATCGCGGTCTTCACTTACCGCCAGCCAAGTCTGTGTTTCAAAACCTTTCGTCAAATCATCAGGCGCGGCAGCACCGCCCATTTTTGTAGGCACCCAACCCGGATGAACTGCATTAGAATAGACATCGGGCCACTTTCGTGCGACGGCTTTGGCGAGCATCAAATCATGCAGCTTGGTATCCGAATAGGTTGAATTGAATTTTCCATTCACGAGGTCTCTCATCGTTGCATCGCCACCCATATGCATATCCGAGCTCATATAAACAAGGCGCTGCGGCATCTGTATAAGACATGTCAAGATATATGGCGCGAGTGTATTGATTGCAAACGTAAGCGGCAATCCATCACCAGTATGTTCATTTTCTGCACTTTTATAAACTGCAGCATTGTGGATAATAGCGTCCAATCGGCCCAGTTCATTTACTTCGGCGGCTAGTCTTTTGATTTCGGCAATATTTGCCAAATCTGCAATAAAAACCTTAGATCCTTTGGGAACAGCCGTCAGGGCATCTTTCGCGCGGGTCGCATTGCGTGCATGCAGAAACACTTCATGGCCTTCAATGGTTAGTTGTTTGGCGGCGAGTTGTCCCAATCCATCGGATGAGCCGGTGATGAATATTTTGGCCATTTGCTTTCGTTAACTGTAGGCCTGGAAAGTATTCCAGTCTATATTGAGCACTTGCTCGAGGGATGCTTTGAGATCTCCTAAATCGATTGGCTTCTTCATCAGGTAATTGGCACCCGAATCAAGATAGCGTTGCACAAGAGATTTGGGATAAGCGCCTGAAATCATGACGACCGGAATATTCTGCCAGTCTTCAGATTTTTTGATTACATCGAGAATTTCATCGCCATTAAAGACGGGCATGCGGATATCGAGAAATATAATATCTGGCTTCTCTTTGCCCAAAGCCTTTAGCATTACATTTCCGTTTACAAATATGGAGACACTGTGACCCAACGTTTCTGCAACTTCTTTGAAGAAGTAAAGATCATCGGGATCGTCGTCGAGATAATAGATGATTTGCGGGATTTTCATAGTATTTGGGAAAATACTAAAGTAGCGTAATCTTTGCAGAACGTTTTATAAAATATCACACTGAGTTTACGTAATTTCAGTATCGAAAAAAAAAGCAAATTCATGATAAGTCACCACATCGCCGTATCCAATGAAAAAAAATTAATCGGTAAAATGCAAATTATGACATTTGCTGATAATACCACAGCAGCATTGTGGCGTAGTTTCATGCCTGAAAAGAAAAAAATATTACATACTGCGGGCACTGACCTGATTTCGTTGCAAATCTATCCATCCGGATTTTCCTCTTGTTTCAAGCCAACGACCCCCTTTCAAAAGTGGGCAGCGGTTGAAGTGACGGATTTTGATACAATTCCGAATGATCTGGAAACGTTCGTTCTGCCATCGGGTTTATACGCAGTGTTTCATTACAAGGGCGCGGCAGAGGCAGCCGGACCTACATACCAATACATTCACGGCACATGGCTGCCAAACTCCGATTACGTATTGGACGACAGGCCGCATTTTGAGGTTTTGGGAGACAAATATAAAAATGGAAGTTGCGATTCTGAGGAAGAACTTTGGATACCGATTCGCTTGAAAAACACGCAATAGCATTTATAATACTTTTTAAGCGATTTCGTAAATGTTCGATGGAATTATATAACACACTTTTCAAAAAGCATAAAGCTTTATATTCTTATTTTTCCAAAATTTGTATTGAATGTAATGGCGTTACGAAAGTCAATCCGGAATTATAATCAATAAATACAACATTATGGAACGCAATAATAAATCTCATACGGCCGCAGAAAGTATTGCTGAAGATGCGCAAAGGAATCAGGCCAACAGATCACAGAATCCATCTTCGGGCTACGATGATTATGACGAAGAAGATAGTATTCCCGATAGCGAGGACTTCGAAGAAGAATATGACCATTCTGAATTTGACGATCTCGATGAAAACCAAAATACCGATAGCGATTTATAAATTCAAACAACACAATGAAAAGGACAACTGTAAAAGGTTGTCTTTTTTTTTAATTAGCTGCCGACCATTTCACCGCCATTCACATGAATGATCTGCCCGGTAATATAACTGCTGTCGTCGCATGCCAAAAAAACATAAGCCGGCGCAACTTCCGATGGCTGCCCTGCCCTGCCCATCGGTGTATCTTTTCCGAAATCCGAGACTTTATCGAACGTCGAAACAATCAACGGTGTCCAGATCGGACCCGGTGCAACGGCATTTACACGTATTCCTTTTTTCGCAAACATTGTCGAAAGTGAACGCGTAAACGTTACAATCGCACCTTTCGTTGACGAATAATCGAGCAAATGTTCACTTCCGCGATATGCCGTGACCGAAGTGGTGTTGATAACACTGTCGCCTTTCTTAAGGTGTGGAATGGCTTCTCTCACCATATAAAAAAAGGGATAGATATTCGTCTCGAAAGTTTCCTGCAACTGCTTTTTAGATATAGCATCGATCTCTGACTGCGGAAATTGCACCGCCGCGTTATTAACGAGAATATTCAATTTGCCGAATTCCTTCATCACAGCTGCGATTGCTTTTTTGCAAAACTTTTCGTCTCTGAGGTCGCCTTTGATAAGCAGGCACTGTTGCGATTCCTGTTCGACCATCAGTTTTGTTGCCTGGGCGTCTTCTTTTTCCTTATTGTAAATAATGGCAACCGATGCGCCTTCTTTTGCAAAATGTACGGCAACACTGCGCCCGATACCGCTATCGGCACCGGTTATTAAAGCAACTTTGCCCTTTAGTTTTGCGCTTCCTGTATAGTTTTTCCTGACAATTTCAGGAGCGGGACTCATCTTAGATTCTCTTCCCGGCGTTTTTTGTCGCTGTTCGGGAAACGCTTTCGGCTTTGTCATGACTTTCGATTTTTAGGTTCGTTTCTTAAAGTTATGCGTTTTTAGGTGTGCTACATAACGCTTTAATTTTTCATTAAGAATAAAAAAACCGCCTGATTTGGTCAAGGCGGTTCGTTTAAATTTCGACAAAAATCTTATGCGATAAAAAGGCTTAATCCATAATATATTATGGCGGCTAAAAGCGCAGATACCGGTATGGTCAGTATCCATGCCCACAAAAGGCTCACCGTCACTCCCCAGCGCACTGCCGAGATTCTTTTAGATAAACCAACGCCAATTATAGAGCCCGTAATGGTGTGTGTCGTAGAAACAGGAATTTTGAAATGTTCGGTTATGAATAACGTAATCGCTCCGGCAGTTTCGGCAGCAAATCCCTCCAGTGGTGTTACTTTCGTGATTTTGGAACCCATCGTTTTTACGATTTTCCAACCGCCACTCATCGTCCCGAGCGCAATGGCAGTATAACATGCAAGCGGCACCCAAAAAGGCGGACTGTCGATTTTTACTTTTCCTTCGACAATCTGATATTTAAGGTCGAGCCAAGCTGGAAGTTCGGCCGGATTCAAATGTCCTTGGGTGAGGTAAACCACAATCGCCGCCGAAATAATTCCCATTACTTTTTGGGCATCATTTCCACCATGCCCTATACTGAAAACGGCTGAAGACAACAATTGCAGCTTTCGAAACCAACGCTCTGCGCGCGAAGGATTGGCCCTTTTACAAATGTGAAGGATCAAAACCGAAATCAGGTACGAAATCATCATTCCGATAAACGGCGCGAGAATAATGAATGCCGCAATCTTTCCAACAACCTGAAGGTTAACCACTGCAAGTCCGCCATGCGCGAAAGCAGCACCCGCAAAACCACCGATCAAAGTATGCGAGGAAGATGACGGAATTCCGAGCGCCCAGGTCAGTAAGCTCCATGTTATCGCCGCCACAATCGCGGCAAGAATAACGACAAGGTTGATGTGGAGCGTATCGGCAGTTTTGGCGACGGTATCGGCAATATTGAGATGAAAAAGAAAATACGCAAGAAAATTAAAAAAAGCGGCCCAAAGCACAGCCTGGAATGGCGTCAATACTTTGGTAGAAACAATGGTAGCTATTGAATTTGCAGCATCGTGAAATCCGTTGATATAATCAAAAATCAGCGCGAGGACTATAATTACGATAAGTAGCGTAAATTCCATACTTCAGTCGAATGTTATTTAGGAATGTTTTACCGTAATCGATTCAAGTACACTTGCCGCACTTTTACATTTGTCGGTTGCGGTTTCAAGTGCCGATAACACTTCTTTGTATTTGATGATGTTTTTGGCGTCGGTTTCGTTTTCAAACAGTTCTGAAACGGCCTTATCGTAAACGTTATCCGATTTGCTCTCGAGTTTGTTGATGCGGTTGCAGGATTCGATAACCTTCTTCAAATTCTTGAAATTCTCAAGTTCTTTGATCGCGATATCCAAATGCTGGCAAGCCTCAAGGTTGATTTCTGTTAATTTACGAATCGATTTCGTAATCTTATCAACCTGGTACAAACGCATCCTGCTTGAAGCGCCGTGGATAAAATCAGAAACATTATCAAGCGAGTTCACAAGCGAATAAATATCTTCGCGGTCAAAAGGCGTAATGAAATTTTTGTTGAGTTCAATGTAGGTCTTGTGTGAGATCTGTTCGCCAATTTCATTAAGCTCCGTCATCTTATTGAACAAATCCTCACGCTGGGTCAATGGGGCATTTACCGCTTCATGAAGGATCTCCGCAAGGCTGATCAGGTTTTTGGTCGATTGCTGGAATAAAGGAAAAAACTTTTTATCCTTTGGTGTCAAAAATTGGAAAATACCATTTAAATTTAAAGACATATCATGTTTTTTAATGCTGCAAAGTTACACTTTCAATGTTAAGGCAATATTAACTTTTACGAAAAGCAGAACAACTTTCAAGCGCAATTGGATTAGGATATTTCAATCGTTTTCGTACTTTAGCCAATCAAAATTACAAAACAATACCTTAACTTCTGCAACTATTTTTACGCACCAACAGATTAGATATTTATGGACATCAACTTCAATAAAAACGAAGACCACAATAAACTTTTACTTTCCAACCTCAAACAGCAATTTGCCAGGGTAAAATCGGGCGGCGGCGAGAAGCGCATCGAAAAACTGCACGCCGAGGGCAAGATGACGGCACGGGAACGCATTGATTATTTGCTTGACGCCAAACAAAAAACGATAGAGATTGGTGCTTTTGCCGGAGACGGAATGTATGCCGAACATGGCGGATGTCCTTCAGCAGGTGTCGTTATCAAAATAGGCTACATCAGTGGAAAGCAATGCATCGTAGTTGCCAATGATGCTACCGTAAAAGCGGGCGCATGGTTTCCGATAACCGGAAAGAAAAACCTGCGCGCACAGGAAATTGCGATGGAAAACCGTTTGCCGATTATTTACCTTGTTGACAGCGCTGGTGTTTACCTTCCGATGCAGGATGAAATTTTTCCTGACAAGGAACATTTCGGCCGCATATTCCGCAACAACGCGATCATGTCAAGCATGGGAATTACACAAATTGCCGCGGTGATGGGTAGTTGCGTTGCAGGAGGCGCTTACCTTCCGATCATGAGTGACGAAGCATTGATCGTTGATAAAACCGGAAGTATTTTCCTCGCCGGAAGCTACTTGGTAAAGGCTGCAATCGGCGAAACGATTGATAATGAAACGCTAGGCGGAGCCACCACGCATTGCGAGATATCAGGCGTCACTGACTACAAAGCAAAAGACGACAAAGATGCACTAGACCGAATCAAAAGTATCGTCGGAAAGATTGGTGAATACGAAAAAGCAGGGTTCAATCGTGAAAAGCCTGTAAAACCCGCGCTTGATGAAAACGAAATTTATGGCATTCTTCCAAAGTCGCGATCGGAACAATACGATATGCACGAAATTATCAAAAGGCTTGTGGACAATTCTGAATACGATGAATACAAAGCCGGATACGGGCAGACCATAATCACCGCATACGCTCGTATTGATGGCTGGGCGGTCGGAATCATCGCGAACCAACGCAAAGTCGTTAAATCGAAGAAAGGCGAAATGCAGTTTGGCGGTGTGATTTATTCGGATTCGGCCGACAAAGCGACACGTTTCATTGCCAATTGCAACCAGAAAAAAATTCCGCTTGTATTTTTACAGGACGTTACCGGTTTTATGGTTGGCTCCAAAAGCGAACACGGCGGAATCATTAAGGATGGCGCTAAAATGGTGAATGCAGTTTCGAATTCCGTTGTGCCCAAATTCACCGTGATTGTCGGCAACTCTTATGGTGCCGGGAATTATGCGATGTGCGGCAAAGCATACGACCCGCGCCTCATATTTGCATGGCCCAGTGCCGAATTGGCCGTCATGGGTGGAACACAAGCTGCAAAGGTTCTCGCGCAAATCGAAGCTTCGTCATTAAAGGCCAAAGGTGAAATTGTCGATGAGCAGAAAGAAAAAGAATTGTTCGATAAAATCAAGGCGCGTTATGATGCGCAGGTTTCGCCATTTTATGCCGCAGCGCGATTGTGGACAGATGCGATTATCGATCCGTTGGATACAAGAACCTGGATTTCAATGGGCATCGAAGCGGCAAACCACGCTCCTATTGAGAAAAAATTCAACCTTGGGGTGATCCAGGTATAAAACGATATTGCGTATGAGAAGTTATTTGTTGCTGTTATCACTTTGTTGCGTGGGATGTTCCAATGTGAAAAATTACAACGCGCACCTTAACGAGCCCGTTGCAACAAATGCGCTGCAAGCCGATGTCGATTACATCCACCGCAAATTAGAACGATTGCATCCGCATCTGTATTGGTATATCAGTAAAAAGGACCTCGACTTCAAATTCGACAGCCTAAAGACAACAATAACGCAACCGATGACGAGATCCGATTTCCATAAAAAGTTGAGTCCGGTGATCAGCGCCGTTCGCGAAGGCCACATGTATGTGTATCCGCCAATGAAAATGTACTCCAAAAAGCAAAACGACTCGATTAAAAAAATTGGCGTTGGCCCGCTCTCACAGTTCGATTTTGACTACATTGACGGAAAATTGTATGTGCTTAAAAACAAATCCGCTGACAAATCGATACCAGCAGGCGCCGAAGTTGTCGCGGTCAACGACGATACGCCTTCCAATATCATCAATGAATACAACCGTTATTATACGTCGGACGGAAGCAATAACACATTCAAGAGAAATTTTGCTGCAACACGATTTTCAACTTTTTACACGTATAAAAATGGCCTGCGCGACAGCATCAGGTACCAATTCAAATTTGGGGATGAAATAAAAAACATCACAATCAAAAGACGCATCGCCGATACGACAGGTCTTGGAAAAAAAACGGTCAAAATTCTGACGGCTGAAGAAAAATCGAAGAAGCGAAAAGAAGCAAAAGCTTTGCGGGAGAAAAAAGACATTTACGGCTACGATGAAATTGCCAAAGTTTATAACCGTGAGCTGCGTTTCGCCGAAAAAGACAGCAGTATTGCGGTAATGAAAATCCGTTCTTTCTTAAAAGGCACTTCCGAGGATTTTTACGCGCAGAGTTTCCGCAAAATGAAAGATTATAAAGCAAAAACCTTAATCATCGATCTTCGGAATAATGGTGGCGGACGGCTCACAGAAATTGCAGACTTATATTCCTATCTCGCTGATTCAACATTTGTTTTTATCGATCCATCGGAAGTAGTTTCAAAAACGAGCCTCATGAATATTGATTATTTTAAAGGTGGCGGCGCGGTACTGAAAGTAATCAAGGGCATTGCTTCGCCATTTGTTTACAGCTATTTATTTTTGAAGATACACAAAACCGATGACGGCAGATTCCGTTATTATGCAAATTCAAAACCCAGAAAAATAAAACCCGACGCATTCAAAGGCAAAATATATGTACTAATCAATGGCGGTAGTTTTTCGGCATCGAGCATTCTTTCTTCAAACCTTAAAGGTTCTGGAAGGGCTTATTTTGTTGGCGAAGAAACAGGCGGCGCATACAATGGCAGTGTGGCAGGAATGCTTCCGATTGTAAAGTTGCCGAATTCGGATTTGAAAGTTCGTGTTGGACTCGTGTTTATCGCGCCTCATTATAAAACTACTACCGAAGGCAGGGGAATTTTCCCTGACAAAGAAATTATTCCAACAGTGCAAGACAGGATCAATGGCATCGACCCGGAAATGAATTGGATTATGGACGACATCCATTCGAAAGACAATGCCGATGTTACCACAAGCCAAAAGTTATGAAAAAAGTATTTGCGCTTTTAATCGGAGTTACATGGCACTGTGCCAATGCGCAGGAACAATATACACGCAAGGACAGCCTTCAGGGTGGTTTGCGAATGGAGCGCAATTGCTATGATGTGCTTCGGTATGATCTCGATATCCGAATCAATCCAACCGAAAAATCGATCCATGGCTCAAACCTGATTACCTATAAACTCGTTGAAAATACGAGCATTATACAATTGGATTTGTTTGAAAACATGAAAGTTGACAGCATTTTTTCTGATTCGGGCAAGGCCGATTTCACACGAGAATACAATGCGCTGTTTATTACTTTCCGCAACACCCTGTTTAAGGATTCACAACACCAACTCAAGATTTACTATTCGGGAAACCCAATCATTGCAAAGCGTGCGCCGTGGGATGGCGGATTCGTGTTTACCAAAGATACCGCGGGGAAAGATTTTATTGCGGTTGCAGCACAAGGCACCGGAGCGAGCCTTTGGTATCCATGCAAAGATTCACAAACAGATGAACCCGATTTGGGCGCAACTATTAAAGTGGCAGTTCCAAATGGCATTATGGATGTTTCGAACGGCCGTTTTCTGGGCTCGAAAGATTTGAAAGACGGCTATACACGATGGGATTGGGAAGTGAAAAATCCGATCAACAATTACGACATTACCGTCAACATTGGAGACTACGTACATTTCGGTGAGAATCACAAAGGGCTGGACTTAGATTATTATGTTTTGCGCGAAAATGAGTCGAAAGCCAGAAAGCAGTTCGAACAGGTCAAACCCATGATGGATTGTTTTCAAAGTAAATTTGGCAAGTATCCGTTTTCAGATGATGGCTACAAATTGGTTGAAACGCCTTATTTAGGAATGGAACACCAAAGCGCTGTTGCTTACGGAAATAAATACGCAAATGGTTATCTCGGCACCGATCTTTCAGGCACAGGAATCGGCCTTGGTTTCGATTATATTATTATCCATGAAAGTGGGCATGAATGGTTTGGAAACAGCATCACTTCAAAAGATATTGCCGATATGTGGATTCATGAGGCTTTCACGATGTACTCGGAAGCTGTTTATGTCGAATGCCAACTGGGAGCAGAAAAAGCAAATGTTTACATCAATGGAATGAAAGGCAACGTCGCCAACGACAAACCCATTATCGGACCGTATGGCGTGGACAAAGAAGGCTCGGGCGATATGTATTATAAAGGATCATTGATGCTAAACACTTTGCGACACGTTATAAATGACGATGCGAAATGGTGGAAAATAATACTTAAATATTCCGAAACTTTTCGCCATAAGATCATTGACACCGGCACCGTAGTTCGCTTTTTCAATGCCGAAAGCGGAATAAACCTTACTCCGATTTTTAACCAATACCTTCGATATGTCAATATTCCGGTTCTCGAAATGCGCGTCGCCGATAAAAAACTCGAATACCGATGGAAAGCCGACGCCAGCGGTTTTGCAATGCCAATTGATATTATTGTAAAATCGAAACAGGTGCGTATTGAACCAACACCGGACTGGCAAAAATCGGATATCAAAGTTTCGAGGCTTTCCGAAGTAAAAGTAATGACAAATAACTTTTTTATAAATATTCAAGAGTTATAAGATTCCGCCTCGGATCTGATAAGAATTTAACGTGTTTCGTATTACTATCTCATTTATTTATAGTAAATTAGATTTAAATTTCTAAAATAAAACACAATGGATTCAGTAAAAACTCTAAACAAATGGGCCAACGCGCACACGTATTATTGGCTCGACATCCTGCGAATTGTGCTGGGTGTATTTCTCTTCATAAAAGGAACTTCATTTGTGACCAACAGCCAGTACTTTGTTGACCTGCTCGGTCCGGTGAGTAATTTGCCGGGTGGAATGCTGACGTTTCACTATGTGGCGGCTGCGCATATCATGGGTGGTGTGATGATTGTATTTGGTTTACTCACACGTTGGGCGATCATTGCGCAACTTCCCGTATTGTTTGGCGCTGTAATCATCAACTTTATCGGAACGATGCATTTAAACAACCTCATAATCGCCTTTATTACGCTGGCTGCATGCCTGTTCTTCCTGTTTTATGGCGGAGGAAAACATTCTGCCGACTATTATTTTAAGATGGAAAAATAAATTTCAAAAAAAGCCCCGGATCACTCGGGGCTTTTTTATTTATGTTTTTTAAAACTTTCTTTCCGCTTGATTTTTCCGTTTTCGGTTTCTTCGAATTTGGAGACGAACACAATTTCCTTTGGCTTTTCATATTTATCGAGCACTTCAAAAACCGAAGCGTCAATCGGATGCGCATCGCCTTCTACAACGAGTACCAATTTTTCACCGAGTTTGTTATCGGGTTTGCCTGTTACAAAAAAGCGGCTGTTTATTTTTCCCGAAAGTTTATCCTCAATCTGTTCTGGTATAAGTTTGATGCCGCCGCTGTTAATGATGTTGTCAAATCTTCCCAGGAATATAAATTGGTTTTCATTAACGAGCTCAACGATGTCATTAGTGACAATGACGTCTTCCGAAATTCGCGGCGCATGGATGACAAGACAGTTATTTTCATTATAAGAAATCGTAACATTGGGCAAAACCGTAAACGCCTTCTCTCCTATTTTCTTGGCGGCAATATGTGTAATGGTTTCGGTCATACCATACGTTTCGTAAACTTCTGTCGGCAATTTCGCCAATTGCTTTTCGAGCGTTTTATTGATCCGCCCACCGCCGATAATCATCTTTTTTACATGATGAAGCTGTTTTAAAGAATGCTGTGCCTGTAATGGAACCATAGCCGTAAAATCATATTGTGTGTCGTTGTTGTGCATCGGGGTTGAATTGGGCGCGGCAAAGTCCATATCAAGACCCAATATAAATCCGCGCACCAGCATCATCTTTCCTGCAATGTATTTTACCGGCAGACAATGCAGGACTTTATTTCCGGGATGCAAGTCGAAGAAATCACCCGTAGCCAAAGCTGAATTAACCATTGCCTGTTTTTCCACACGGATTATTTTGGGTGTTCCTGTCGTTCCCGATGTGCTCATTTCGATATAAGAGCGATCGTCAAACCAGTCGAGAAGAAACATTCCAACCGGTTTTTCATGCGCTTCGCCTTCTTTGATAAAACTGTATGCGATGCGGCATAAATCCTCACGGTCCAGATGAAAGCCATCAAATTTAAAACTGCGGTGTACGTTGTGGTATGTGGGTATATTAAGGACTTCCATTCTTTTATTATTTAGTTGGGTAATGCAATTTTGCCGGTAAGTTTTTGCTTCCAATTGTGCCAGCCATATTTTTTACTAAAGATAAATAAAAGGACAGGATATACAATGACGACGGGAAGAATTACATCAACGCCAACCTCGGGTTCCGAAATGTCCTTCAAAATCGAATGCGTTTGGAAAACACTATAATCGGCTGTGACCAAAAGCGCTCCGATCATATTATTGGCAGCGTGGAATCCGAGTGAAAGCTCAGTTCCTTCATCCATCAAAGTAAGGATTCCAAGGAAAAGTCCGGTCCCGATATAATAGATGAGAATAATATTGCCCATCTTTTCGACTTCTGGATTAAATATGTGCAGCGTGCCAAAAATCACCGAGGTCATCAAAAGCGGAAACCACCTGTTGAGCGCCAGATTTCCAAATCCCTGCATCAGGTAACCCCTAAAGACCAGCTCTTCCCAACTGGTCTGGATCGGAATCATCGTCACGGCAATAACAAATAAAATCAGAAACGGAATCGGATCAAATTCAACAATAAAATTTTCTGGATTTGTGAAATACATGATCGCCGTAGATACAATCGTAAATAACGTCCATATCATAAATGAAAAAAATACGCGCTTCCAATCGATCGTTGGCCGCGAAGTGACGATTTCCTTCAATTGCTGGCGGTGCAAGTATTTCACCACGAGATAAACCCCCGCAATGGCAAACACAAAAGACAACATAATCAGAAAGAGTGTCAGATTCGAGTCGAGTGTGCGCATTATCGTAGCATTGTCTGTCGGAATCCCATTTCCATCCATCATCGACTTTGCCATGACGCCCAAAACCAGCGGCACTTCGCCAATTGCAGAGGCTAGGATAATCAGGATAAAGCCTACGATATATTTCCAGAATTTATTTTGTGGGGTAACGCCCTGCTCTATAAACATTTGGTTTATTTTTAATTGTCGTGTCTAAATTTAGGCTATTTTTTAAATTTATTTCAATTCCTTTACAAAAAAATACAGTCGATATGATTAAGATCCTCCATAATGCCCGTTGCACAAAATCACGCGAATGCCTCGCATTTTTAGAAGATTCGGGAAAAGAATACGAAGTCGTCAAATACCTCGATACGCCTCCAACTTTTGACGAACTCGAGAAAATTATCCAAATGCTCAATATCAAACCCATTGAACTCGTGCGCCAGAAAGAGCCGATTTGGATCGAAAAGTACAAAGGCAAAAAACTCGCCGACAAGCAAGTCATCGAGGCCATGGTTTCCAATCCGATCCTTATTGAAAGGCCAATCGTAATCAATGGCGACAAAGCGATTATCGCACGTCCGCTCGAAAAGGCGGCAGGTATCATTTAACAAACCTTTGTGAGCCGCTGTTTAAACCAAAACTTATTTTTGCTTTCTATTAGCGAAACTTCGAATATGAGAAACCTGAAATTTGTAATTGCCTTTTTCCTTCTTCCACTCCTCACTTTAGCACAAAATCCTGAACGACAAAAAATAAAAATTACAGGAAGCATCATCGAAAAAACGAGCAAACAGCCTCTTGAATATGCGACGATTACTTTTATCAGCGCGAAAAGCGGAAAGGTTGCGGGTGGCGGAATCACAAATGCCAAAGGCGAATTTGACGTTGATGTTGTTGCAGGCACCTATACCGTAAAAGCCGAATTCATCTCGTTTACGCCCATCGAACTCAAAAACCAAAAGTATTCCGAAAACACTTCCCTGCCTCCTTTTGCACTCGAAGAAGATTTTACGCAATTGCAACAGGTAGATGTGCGCGCCGAGAAAAGTACGGTAGAAATCAAACTCGACAAAAAAGTATATAATGTCGGGCAGGATTTGATGGTTAAAGGCGGAACGGTAAGCGATGTGCTCGATAACATTCCATCAGTTTCTGTAGATTCCGATGGCGTAATCAGCCTGCGCGGCAATGACAATGTGCGTATTTTAATTGACGGCCGTCCTTCAAACGCCATCAATATCTCCGAAGCACTGCGCATGATTCCCGCCGATGCGATCGATAAAGTTGAAGTGATCACGAATCCTTCGGCACGGTATGATTCGGAAGGCGGCGGCGGACTCTTGAATATTATTCTTAAAAAAGGAAAAAACCAGGGGGTCAACGGTACTTTAATCGCTTCGGTGAGTGATCCGGAAAGCTATGGAATTTCGGGAAACATCAACTACAAAACTGACCAGTTTAATTTATATACGACAACGGGATACAACTACCGAAACAATCCCGGAAGTGCGATCAACAATACGCAATACCTCAATGCCGATGGCAGCACGCGGAATTACATTGACGAGCGCCGTGAGAATGAGCGTATTCGCGAAGGTTACAATTCCAATATCGGTTTCGATTGGTACCTGAGCAAATCGACAACGCTCACGAACAGTTTTAATGTCCGAAAAAACAGTGGTGGCAATCCCGAAAGTGTCCTTTACTACAATTACGATGCAAACCACAATTACCAATCCACGACCTCGCGCTTCAACGACCAAAACAGTAACAGTCTCGATGCCGAGTTCAACACGAATCTCACGCACAAATTCAAAAAAGAAGGACATAAACTAACGATTGACGGATCATTTTCTGTCGATCGCGACAATGACGATTCGGCGATCAATGGCGGACTGCAAATCACCAACAACAAGCAAAAGCAAAACCGCAACACGGTCCAAACCGATTACGTGCTTCCTTTAGGAAAAGACAGTCAGTTCGAGGCAGGTTACAAAGGCGATTTCAATGAACTTTTTACCGATTTTGAAGTTGATACACTCGACATAAACACAAACACCCAGCTTCCCGATTTTCGCTATACCAATACCTTGCAGTACAAAGAAAAAATTAACGCATTTTATACGCAATACGGCTCTAAATTCAATAAGTTCTCTGTTTTGCTCGGACTTCGTTTTGAGGATTCCAACATCGATATCAACCAGCTCGCGACGTCCGATTTCAACCACAGGCATTACAGCAATTTGTTTCCAAGCACGTTCCTTACTTATGAATTGTCTGAAAAAAGCAGCGTTTCCCTAAGTTACAGCAAACGCATTTCGCGTCCGCGTGGCCGACAGATCAATCCGTTTTCAAACTACTCGAGCAACATCAATATCTTCAAAGGAAATCCGGAGCTCAATCCCGCGCTGACCGATGCTTTTGACCTCGGCTACCTCAAACGTTGGAACAAACTCACATTAAGTACATCTGCTTACTTCAATAAAACGACCGACTCGTTCCAATTCATCAGAAGGGAATCTGGAGATTTCGTAACTACATTTATCAATGGCATCGAAATCAATACGCCGGTAATTCTGTCCACGCCAATCAACCTCGCAACCGAATACCGTTACGGATTCGAATTCACGCTCAACTACACGCCATTCAAATGGTGGAAACTCAACGGCAATTTCAATTTCTTCCAAAGCGACACGCGCGGCGATTACAGCTATGTCAACTCGCAGAATGAGGTCATCTCGCAAAATTTCGACAACAGTGCCAATTCATGGTTTACGCGCGTGACTTCAAAAGTGACCCTGCCCTACAAAATCGATTGGCAAACCAACTTCACTTACAACGGGCCGCAAACTTCGGCACAGGGAAAAAGCCTCGGCGTAGCAAGTGCAAACCTCGGATTCAGTAAGGATTTATTCAAAGATAAAGCAACATTGGCGCTCAACGTGCAGGATGTTTTCAATTCGCGAAAACGCATTTACGACACCTATCTCCCGGGCGTACTCGACTCGCACAGCGAAATGCAATGGCGCAAAAGACAAATTACACTTTCGTTTACGTACCGCTTCAACAGGCAAAAAACCGAACGCGACAAACAGCCCAAAAAAGAAAATAATGACAACGGGAATGATGAGTTTCCGGGATAATAAAATAAAAAAAGGAACTCGTTTGAGTTCCTTTTTTAGCATCAACTTAAAGCTGTTGCTGTTTCTTCGCTTTTCTTTCTTTATACATTTCCCACAAAGCGCCGCCTACCCAGTACTGGACAAACCCCACTAAGAAAAACATGAGCCAGAAGCCCATGGTCAGGACGCACAAGAATAATAAAAAGCCTAAGTACTGTGAAAATTCAAACATGTTTTCCGGAATTTTTTTGAATTATACGCAAATGTAAACTTATTATTATTTCCCGCCAATTAAATCGAAATCAATTTTTATAAAATAGTATTTATACGTAATTTTGGGCAGCTTTTAAGGAGCTGTTTCCAGCTTTCGCCTCTATCTTTTCTGGTTTTCATGCTTCAAACCAAAAAAGGATGCCGGCTCTATCTGGGCTAAAAATCAGTCAACATTTCGAGCCTCGCGAAAACTTTGCGTCCTTGCGGTAAAAACTAAATTAACAAATCAATACAATGGAATACAGAATCGAAAAAGACACAATGGGAGAAGTGAAAGTCCCAGCCGACAAATACTGGGGCGCCCAAACCGAACGTTCTCGCAACAACTTCAAAATTGGCCCCTCGGCTTCAATGCCAAAAGAAATCATCGAAGGATTTGCGTATCTCAAAAAAGCGGCGGCTTATGCCAACTGCGACCTTGGCGTTTTATCAACTGAGAAAAGAGATGCGATCGCCGCAGTCTGCGATGAAATCCTCGCCGGAAAACTAGATGACCAATTTCCGCTCGTAATCTGGCAAACGGGTTCCGGAACGCAAAGCAACATGAACCTCAATGAAGTCATCGCCAATCGTGCGCAAGTACTCGCTGGATTCAAAATCGGCGAAGGCGAACCCGTAATCAAAGCCAATGACGATGTCAACAAATCGCAATCTTCAAACGATACATTCCCCACCGGAATGCACATTGCAGCCTACAAAGCCGCGGTTGAAATTACAATTCCCGGTGTCGAAAAACTAAAAGCAACACTCGATGCCAAAGCCGCCGAATATAAAAATGTTGTCAAAATTGGCCGCACGCATTTAATGGACGCGACGCCGTTGACACTCGGACAGGAAATTTCAGGTTATGCCGCGCAATTGGGCTACGGACTCAAAGCACTCAAAAATACGTTGGCACACTTGTCAGAATTGGCGCTCGGCGGTACGGCTGTCGGAACCGGACTCAATACACCTGCTGGCTACGACGTAAAAGTCGCCGAATACATCGCGAAATTTACCGGACTTCCATTCGTAACTGCTCCCAACAAGTTTGAAGCGCTTGCCTCACATGATGCCATTGTGGAAAGCCACGGTGCGTTAAAACAGCTTGCGGTTTCACTCAACAAAATCGCAAATGATGTGCGTATGATGGCATCGGGACCACGCTCTGGAATTGGTGAAATATTGATTCCCGAAAATGAACCGGGTTCGTCAATCATGCCCGGAAAAGTAAATCCAACGCAATGTGAAGCATTGACAATGGTTTGCGCGCAAGTGATGGGGAACGATGTCGCGATTTCGGTCGGTGGCATGCAAGGCCATTATGAACTCAATGTATTCAAACCGGTTATGGCCGCAAATTTCCTCCAATCTGCAAGGTTGCTTGGCGATGCGTGTATGTCTTTCGACGAACATTGCGCGCAGGGAATCGAACCCAATTACGGCAGAATCAAAGAACTTGTCGATAATTCATTGATGCTGGTCACAGCGCTCAATACAAAAATCGGATATTACAAATCAGCCGAAATCGCACAGACCGCACACAAGAACGGAACGACTTTAAAAGACGAAGCGGTGCGATTGGGTTATGTAAGTGCGGAGGATTTTGACGCTTGGGTAAAACCTGAGGAAATGGTCGGAAGCCTCAAATAATTAATAATTAATAATTAATAATTAAAAAATGCCTGGCATGGCATATGGAAAAGCAGGCTTTGGCTTGCTTTTTTTTGTTTGCGGGTGTTGATTTCAGAGGCAGAAAAGTTTTCTAGGCTATGCCCAGATAAACGCTTGTACTCCATGCTTTGGTTTGGGCATTGGAGAAACCCGCCCATATATGCAGCGGCCCGGTTGGCCCATCAACAGGGCGTGCAATCGAGATGCGGCCTGTCTCGCGTGTGGCAATGTTGGCAAGCAGTCGGACCGTTTGTAATTCGGGCTGATAAAGAACGACAAATAGCTGATCGGCGGATGAACTTACAGCGTCACCGCTATTGTCACGCCATGATAATTCAACGATTTTCGGGTTTGCACTCATGGCACATGATTTTGGTGTTGCGAGTGCGCCACGGGAAACCACCACTTTTGGATAATCCATATTAAAATTCGGATAATCGCCCGATATTGCGTGTTGCAAATGGTAAGTAGAAGCAGCGCTCAACCGCATGCGGCCTTGTGCAGGAACATCAGTATAAGCATTTGCAATCAATTCGCGTAATGGCGAAAGGAATCGCGCGACTAGAGAAAACTTTGCACGATGCGCCAATTGCGCGGGTGTCGGCACATGAATACTTTTTTTGGGCATCGTGCGCATAATAGTTTTCCCACGCCACTGGTACACAATTACATTTCCATGTCGACCTATGATCGCAGGGTCACTGTGGGATAGGATTGCCATAATCAGATTTTATTGACCAATTTAGTAACTTATTATTACAATAACCTATCGCTTTTAAATTTATTGAGGTCCGGACTTTATTCGGGTTTTGTTTGGGTTTTGTTCGGATCATGTTCCCAAATCGCATTGGTTTTGCAAAGATGAGTGCTGTGACGGTTAAATCAAAGTATAACTGCATGTTTAAAAGTCTGATTTACATTTTGAAAATAATTAACACAGGCTTCGCTCCTTTCTTCGTAATTTAACGTTCGAAAAATTAGAATTATAATGCTGTCATCCAGATCACATCTCGAAAATGAATTACTAGCTGCGCGAAATAAAGTTTTGCAGCAAGCCGATGTGCTCGAAACAGTGAAAAATATTCTCGCCGCCAACGAAATCGAACGCCAGGCCATTCGTAATGCGCTTCAGGGTTCAGAGGCAACAACTTCAAACGCTTTTGATCCTGACCTGCTCGAAACCGACAAAATATTCCACCTCACCACCATCCGCACAACCTGCATCGATTACCGCCTGCGCTTTCTCGACACGCGTTTCTTTAAAAACGGCATTCCCGAAGAAGCCATTTCACGCATTCGCGAACTTGAAAAATCGCATGGCTGCCGGTTGGAAGGGTTTAAGATTATGGCGCCGACAAAGGCGTTTCAGTTGCTTAGTTACGACGACCCGTTGCTATTTGCGCCGATTGGAAATGACTATTATTATTTGATCCACCAATGGGGCAATGACATCTCTCCGAGTCGCAAATGGATCGTGAAGCCTTATAAAAACCTAATGAGCTTTGTACTGTTCTGCTTACTCATCAGTGTCGTTCTTACTGCATTCGTCCCTGAAAACAATTTGAGTAAAGCCGTACCCATGGCGACAATTATCATCTTCCTGTTCATGTTCAAATCAATTGTCGCGGTATTGATGTATGCGTTTTTTATGCTCGGCAAGAATTTCAACACCGCAATTTGGGACAGGGAGTATTTTAATAATTAAAAAGCCTTTCCGTAAGTTTTAATAATTTTTGTTTTGTAATAATAACCTGGACCTGAAAGGGTGACAAAATATACACCGCTAGCAAATCCGCTCAAATTAATTGTAAACTCTCCGTTGACTATGTTTACATAATCAGACAAAAATATTTGCCCAACGCCGTTCGAAATAATGAGATTACCTTGTTCATTGCGAACAGCGTCAAATTTAACCACTGTACTCACGGTCACAGGATTTGGACTTATAGAAATTCCGTGTAGGTCTTTAAAATCTTCACTGGCTAAAATGCATACTGTGGTACTAAACAATGTTGGCGACGGATAAATGAGGTTTGTATGCGTATTACCCCAATGGTATAAAGTATTACTTTGCTTTATGCCGTCACCATAATCACTATAGATATCAAAAGAAATGGATTTCCAGTCAGTGTCTGCGTCTAATTGCGTAGGCAATGTTACATTGCTGGTTAAGCCACTTCCCATACCCAAATTGTAAGCAGTTCCGTTTCGCCCCCAACCCCAACGTGTCCCGTCGGTTTTCAACGCGATTGTCGCAGCTTGGCCAATACAGACTTCAGTCCAGTTATTGGCATTTCCAATGCGAACAGGAACCTGTGACGAGTATACATCAATGCCATTTCCAAACAAGTATTTAATTCCCGAGCTCGCGCCCCAACCCCATAAGGATCCGTCGGTTTTAATTCCATCGGTCATCGGACCGCCTAGATTAACAGCTATGTTCTTCCATGTGTCCGTCCCAACCTGATGCGGCGTTCGGTAACTATCATTGAAAGTCGCATTCGCGTAGCCAATAAAAATACCGTTGTTACCCCATGCCCAGAGGGTGCCGTCAGTTTTAATGGCATAAGCAAGATTAGCCCTGCCAGTAAAAACGTTCGACCAGTTGGTTTCAACTCCAACTTGCACGGGTATATTGGTTTTGTATGAATCATCAAGACCTAATCCTAATTTGCCCCCAATGTTTTCACCCCATGCCCAAAGAGTACCATCAGTTTTGACACCAAGCGTAAAAGCATTTGCACCTGACACCTTTGCCCAATGGTTATCGGTTCCTACCTGAATAGGCCCGAAATATCCCATCTCTTCGAAACTCCCGATGCCAGCCGAGCCGTTAGGAAAGTTGCTTCCCCATACCCAAAGTGTGCCATCGGTCTTTATGGCAAAAACATTTACTCCATTCAGGCTGATGTTTTCTGACCAATTGTTATCAGTGCCTATTTGTGTAAACTCGGCTACTGCATTAGTATTGCCGAATCCAAGGAAGCCCCCGATTCCCGTTCCCTTGGCCCATAGTGTACCATCGGTTTGCAAAGCAATATAATTGCGCGAATAAGAAACGATTTTGGTATAACACTGAGCCGCAGCATTGATGGTAACAGCGAAAAACAGCACGAGGAATTTAAGGGTTTTCATTTTGTTTACTTTATTGGAAATTAAAGATTGTCTTACCTTTGCAGGGTTAAATAAACTTTTGTCGAAGATCGTTTATTAACTGTGAGAGTCGCTGCATCCCGTAGCGGCTTTTTCTTTTTTTATATCACATCAAGTCATATTGCAGCGTTTAGGTAAATACTATAACACCCCTAGCAATTTCATGCAACAGTAACTAAATTGTATGCGCTAAAATGGTGGTATTGTGATTTTTGGCATCAAATAATGATAAATCTAATAAAAAAACCGATACAAACTAATTCTATAAAAAAAGTTGAAAAATCAAAAACATCCCATTCTGTTTTCTGAATCGTTTCATCAAGCCGATGAATCTTATTATTGACTGCTTGCGTCATAAAAAATGCCCCCAAATAGCGTTAACTTTTTGGGGGCAGGATATTAGTACGGCTTTTCTTAAAAGGCAACATTCCATCGCGGGAGTTTCGCATTTTCGTCTAAGAATTTCTGCAGGATCAATCCTTCTACATATGTTGGGATAAATTTATTTTTCGCATTGAATGTTTCATACCAATACACTTCAAGTCGGTCAATTTTTTCGAGCTTCATTTGGGCCGGCCACGAATATTTTCTTCCCGTTTTGGCAAATTGGTGTCCGTTTACGATTTTATCGTAGAGTCCGCCATTTTTACTTTTGAGTGTACCATCATTTTGTATCGTCCCTGTCGAACCGACCATAATCAGTTCTTTTTCTTCATCTTTGATGTCATAAACCAAAAATACGCCGCTTCCGTTTTCTGAGGCGTTGCAAACTTCTTCGAGGCTATCATCAGTTGTGAAACTGAAACTGTTGTTGGTTTTAAACTTTGTTAATTCTTTGTACATATTATTTGTATTAAAAAAAATACCCCACGAATCCGTGAGGTATTCTATTATTAGCGGGAAAAATTATCCCATAACTTCTTTTACTTTCTTTCCGATTTCAGCAGGCGAATCGACAACGTGAATTCCGTTTTCTTTCATGATGCGTTTCTTCGCTTCGGCAGTATCGTCAGAACCACCAACAATTGCTCCGGCGTGTCCCATGGTTCTTCCTTTTGGTGCGGTTTCTCCGGCGATAAATCCGATAACGGGTTTGCGGTTTCCATCGGCTTTGATCCATTTGGCAGCATCAGCTTCGAGTTGACCACCGATTTCGCCGATCATTACGATACATTTTGTTTCAGGGTCGTTCATCAACAATTCGACTGCGGCTTTGGTTGTGGTTCCAATGATTGGATCACCACCGATTCCAATTGCTGTAGTAATTCCCATACCTTGTTTTACGACCTGGTCAGCAGCTTCGTAAGTCAATGTTCCCGACTTTGAAACAATTCCCACCGTTCCTTTTTTGAAAACAAAACCAGGCATGATCCCTACCTTTGCTTCTCCGGGTGTTATTACTCCGGGACAGTTAGGTCCGATAAGCGTGCAATTTCTGTCTTTGATATATTCGTTGGCTTTGATCATGTCGGCAACCGGAATTCCCTCAGTGATTGTAATAATCACTTTGATTCCTGCATCGGCGGCTTCCATAATCGCGTCAGCAGCAAATGCCGGCGGTACAAAAATAATAGTGGTATCGGCTCCGGCTTTTTCAACAGCGTCTTTTACGGTATTGAATACAGGACGATCGAGGTGCATTGTTCCACCTTTACCCGGTGTAACGCCGCCAACAACATTGGTTCCGTATTCGATCATTTGTGAAGCGTGGAAAGTTCCTTCGCTCCCTGTAAAACCCTGTACGATTATTTTTGAATCCTTGTTAACTAAAACACTCATGATCTATTTTTTATTTTGTTTTTAAAATGGCTACGCAAAAGTAAGGTTTTGAAGGCGTAAATTAAAACCTTTCCGATAAAAAAATTAAGACAATTGACTCATCTGGAATCCACGGAAAAGCTTATCATCTTTCAATTCCCAAACCACCATAAAATGCGCAAGCAACATTTCTTCACGCGGGTTTTCGATGGTTTTGATAAAGTGTGAATATCGCACCGCAACGGTGTTTCCATCCTGCAAAATGTGGCTGATTTTTGCTTTCGAGCGAACATATGCGCGTCCGAGCTCTGCAGAAAGCGCAACGATATCCTGATGCTTCATCTGGATCAGCCCTTTGCTGCTGTTCCAATCAACTACAACTTCAGGATGCAGGTAAGTTTCCATAATCTCGCTATTGATCAGCGCATCAGATTTGTAAAAATTCTGTACTATCTTTTTAGCAGACATAATTACTTTAATTTATTTAGGATTTCTGGTATTTTTTTGAGGTTTGCCATTTGTTTGAGCACTTCGCGTGATTCCTGGATGGGTGTACCAAAATAGCTTTTCCCGCCTGGTACAGATTTAGTTACGCCGGTCTGCCCCAATACTACTGCTTTCGAACCTATCGTTATGCCGCTTGTGGTTCCGACTTGTCCCCAAAGTGTAACTTCATCTTCGATTACCACACATCCCGCGATTCCGGTTTGCGATGCGATCAGGCATTTTTTTCCAATAACCGTATCATGGCCCACATGCACCTGGTTGTCGAGTTTTGTCCCTTCGCCAATAGTGGTATCGCCTGTTACGCCTTTGTCAATAGTACACAACGCGCCGATGCCTACATTGTCTTTAATTACCACGCGACCACCTGAAATTAATTGGTCGAAACCTTCAGGACGTTTTTTATAGTAAAACGCATCGGCACCCAAAACAGTCCCTGCATGGATAATTACATTGTCGCCAATAATGGTATGGTCGTAAATGGAAACATTCGAATGGATTACGCAATTTTTTCCGATATGCACATGATGCCCGATAAAAGTATTGGGTTGGATCATTGTTCCTTCGCCGATTTGCGCCGATTCCGATACCGTAACATTCGAAAAGCGGAACGGCCTGAAATGCGTCGTGAGTTTATTGAAATCACGAAACGGATCATCCGAAATCAACAGTGCTTTTCCTTCGGGACAGTCCACATTTTTATTGATAAGCACGATGGTAGCAGCAGATTGGAGCGCTTTATCGTAATACTTTGGGTGGTCCACAAAAACGATATCCCCAGGTTCTACAACATGGATTTCGTTCATTCCTGAAATGGGGAAATCTTTATCACCGACAAACTCACAGTTGAGCAAAGCGGCAATTTCGTGGAGTGGGTATATTTTTGGAAATTTCATATTGGAATCAGTGTTCGGTAATCAGCCGTCAATAATCAGCGTATAGCAATTGCATTTTTACAACTCGTTACGACCTACTATTCTTTCACGCGTTCCATATAATTTCCAGAAGCAGTATCGATTTTAATCTTATCACCTTCATTGATAAATAATGGAACGTTGATTGTCGCGCCGGTTTCAACGGTTGCCGACTTCGTGGCATTTGTTGCGGTATTTCCTTTAACGCCTGGCTCAGCATAAGTTACCTCAAGGACTACCGACGCTGGCATGTCAACAGACAGTGGCAAGTCGGTTTCAGTATTGATACTCACCATTACATTCTCGCCTTCTTTCAACAATTCGGGTGAATCCAGGATGTTTTTGTTTAGTGAAATTTGCTCAAACGACTCAACATTCATAAAATGGAACAAATCACCTTCAGGATATAAAAACTGGAACTTGTGGTTTTCAACGCGCACTTCTTCAATTTTGTGCCCTGCCGAAAATGTGTTGTCGAGCACTTTTCCGTTAGTTAAGCTTTTCAATTTTGTTCTCACGAAAGCTGGTCCTTTTCCGGGTTTTACGTGAAGGAATTCGATGATTTTATAAATATCATTGTTGTATTTGATGCACAATCCGTTTTTAATATCTGATGTAGATGCCATTTTATTATTTGTTATTGCGGTCTTTAAACCATTTAATTATTATTGTTTTTTTAGTAGCTTCCGGTGTAACCTTTCATCACACCGCGTGAAGAGTTTTTGATAAAATCGAGGATTTCGTCGCGCTCGGTAGTCGCTTCCATTTCAGCTTCAATGATGCTGCAGGCCTGCGAAGTATTGTAATTTTTTTGATAAAGGATTCTGTAAATATCCTGGATTTCACGGATTTTTTCTGTAGTAAACCCGCGTCGTCTGAGTCCGACAGAGTTTATTCCGACATAAGACAATGGTTCTTTAGCCGCCTTTGTATAAGGTGGTACGTCTTTTCGGACCAATGATCCACCTGAAACCATCGCGTGATCTCCCACATGAATAAACTGGTGAATGGCTGCCAACCCACCGATAATGGCGTAATCTCCAATTGTCACATGTCCGGCCAATGCCACTCCGTTGACGATAATCGCGTTATCTCCGATGTGACAATCGTGCGCGATGTGTGCCGTTGCCATTATAAGACAATTGTTTCCGAGGGTTGTTTGTCCCGAAGCAATTGTCCCACGATTGATTGTGACGCATTCGCGGATTGTACAATTATCGCCGATAATGGCGAGGGAATCTTCGCCACCGAATTTTAAATCCTGCGGCACTGCGGCGATCACAGCTCCCGGAAAAATGTTACAGTTTTTTCCGATTCTAGCGCCCTCCATGATTGTCACGTTTGAGCCAATCCAGGTTCCGTCGCCAATAACGACATTGTTGTGAATTGTTGTAAAAGGCTCAATCACGACATTTTTGGCGATTTTTGCGCCCGGATGAACGTATGCTAATGGTTGATTCATATTATTGTTTTTTAGCGATTTGTGCCATAAGTTCGGCTTCGGCAACGAGTTTACCGTTCGCATACGCGTTGGCCTGCATGTGGCAGATGCCGCGGCGGATTGGCGTGATCAAATCGCATTTAAATATTAAGGTATCTCCTGGCAGGACTTTGTGTTTGAATTTCACATTATCGATTTTCATAAAGAAAGTGAGGTAATTTTCGGGATCTGGAACGGTACTCAACACCAGAATTCCTCCGGTCTGCGCCATTGCCTCGACAATCAAAACACCCGGCATTACAGGAGCATTTGGAAAATGACCGACAAAGAACGGCTCATTCATCGTGACGTTCTTCAATCCAACGACATGCGTGTCTGACAATTCAAAAATTTTATCTACAAGTAAAAATGGCGGCCTGTGTGGCAGCATCGACATGATTTTGTGGATGTCCATCAAAGGTTCCTGGTTCAGGTCGTAAACAGGGACATGGTTGCGCTGTTCTATTTTGATGATTTTTGCCATTTTTTTGGCAAATTGCGTATTGACAAAATGACCAGGTTTATTGGCAATCACTTTCCCTTTGATTCGTGTGCCGATCAATGCGAGATCACCAATTACATCGAGCAATTTGTGTCGTGCTGCTTCATTTGGGTAATGCAGCGTCAGATTGTCGAGGATGCCATTCGGTTTTACAGAAATCTTCTCTTTTCCGAAAGCAACTTTAAGATTTTCCATCGTTCCGGGAGAAATTTCCTTATCGACATATACAATCGCATTGTTAAGGTCACCTCCTTTTATGAGTCCGTTTTCAAGCAGTGATTCCAATTCATGCAAAAAGCTGAATGTGCGGGCATCGGCAATTTCACTTTTGAAATCGGCGATACTCTTCATCGTGGCGTTTTGCGTCCCTAAAACCTTAGTGCCGAAATCGACCATCGCAGTAACCTGGTAGTCATCGCTGGGCATTACCAGAATTTCGCTGCCGGTTGCTTCGTCCATAAATGAAATGACTTCTTTAACTACATAATATTTTCTTTCGGCTTCGAGCTCAACGATACCGGCTTTTTCGATAGCTTCAACAAAATATTTTGAAGATCCATCCATTATTGGCGGCTCGGAAGCATCGAGTTCGATAATCACGTTATCCACATCGCAGCCTACGAAAGCAGCAAGTACATGTTCTGAAGTCTGAATTTTAACGCCCAGTTTTTCGAGGTTCGTGCCGCGTTGTGTATTGACTACATAATTTGCATCAGCCTCAATTATCGGATGACCTTCGAGATCAACCCTTACGAACGTAAATCCGTTGTTTGCCGGTGCCGGCTTAAAAGTCATCGTGACATTCTTTCCGGTGTGGAGTCCGACGCCGGTAAGTGAAATTTCATTTTTTATGGTCGTTTGCTTCGCCTGTTCGCTATAGCTCGGGTGTTTAACCATTGCTCAATTAGTTTTGTTTATGATTTTTTTTAATTCTTCGAGTTCTGCTACAATTTTCGTCAGGTTTCTAAAATGAACATATGATTTGCTATAATCAGCATAACCGAATGAAGGGCTTCCCTGTATGATTTCATCGTCCTTGATATTTTTCCCGACGCCTGACTGTGCCTGAATGCGTACATTGTTTCCGATTGTTAAATGACCGGCAATGCCAACCTGCCCACCAATCATGCAATGTTTGCCGATTTTTGTCGATCCCGCGACTCCTGTTTGTGCAGCAATTACGGTATTTTCGCCAATTTCAACATTGTGTGCAATCTGGATTTGATTGTCGAGCTTTACGCCCTTTCGGATAATTGTCGAACCCATCGTAGCGCGGTCGATTGTCGTACAAGAACCAATATCGACGTAATCTTCAATGATAACATTCCCGATTTGCGGAACTTTACTATAAGTACCTTCTTTCGTTGGCGCAAATCCGAATCCATCAGCGCCTAGAATGACTCCCGAATGGATTTCACAGAAATTTCCGATAGTCGTTTCAGAATAAATTTTGGCACCGGCGAAAATAGTGACATTGTTTCCTATTTTCACGTTATCGCCTATGTAGCAATTTGGATAGATTTTGACATTATCACCAATTGTCACATTGGTTCCAATATAACTGAAACTGCCCAGAAAAAAACCTTCGCCATAGCTCACATTTTGTGAAATTACTGAGGGCTGCTCGATTCCGACCTTGCTTGCTTTTTTGGCTTGGTCGTAAAATTGGAGCAATTTGGAAAAAGAAAGATACGCATCTTCAACTTTTATCAGCGTAGTGTTGATTGCTGTTTCGGGAACAAAAGTATTGTTTACAATCGTAATGGTCGCTTGGGTAGAATAGATGTAATTCGCGTATTTTGGGTTTGCCAGAAATGTTAGCGAGCCTTCAGAACCTTCCTCAATTTTAGACAATTTATATACTTCAGCATTTGGATTCCCAACAACTTCACCGTCTAAAATGCCCGCTATTTGTTCTGCTGTAAATTTCATCTTTATTGATTCGGCACAAAAATATAAAAAATAGGTTTTAAAAGTTAACTTTCCAACAGTTGTTTTGGAAAACAGATATAATACTTTGTAACGGGTTTCGACAGCGCTTTCAAACTGAGCTGGTCGGAAGCTTCAACAACATCTTCTATTGTCTTGTCCTTTCTTAAAATATGGATTGGCTCGGCATCTTTACTATACGCCTGGTTTTTTATTTTTCCTTTGAAAACAAAATATTCCGCATCGTGCTGCGAGATGCTATTTTGCGCGGTAAATTTATCAAGCCATTGCTGGAGTTCTTCTTTTGGAAACTTTTCACTGCTGAGTTTTATCTTAAGCAAATCGCGGTTGATAATCATTTTGCTCAGTGAACTTAAAATAAAATCGTCATGATGCTGCCACGATTTGAGTGCGCTCACAATATCGTAATCATCAAGCTGTGAAAACTGGCCCAATACGATTTCGTCGAAATTTGCAAGCTCAATCTTATTTGCCATAAAAAACTGAAGCGGCGCGCTTGCCGGTAAAGCGATGCCCTTTTGCGTAAGTTCTTTGGCCCTTTTGAGTGCTTTGGTCAGGATAAGTTCGGCAACGAGACTTGTTTTATGGAGGTAGGCCTGCCAATACATGAGCCGTCTTGCCATGAGAAATTTCTCGATCGAATAGATTCCTTTTTCTTCAAGCACAAGTACATCGTCAACAACATTCATCATTTGGATGAGTCGGTCAGAATTGATATTTCCTTCGGCGACGCCCGTATAAAAACTGTCGCGTTTGAGGTAGTCCATCCGATCCATATCAAGTTGGCTCGAAATTAATTGTAACATAAATTTGCGATGGTACTCTCCTTTAAAAATTTGGATTGCGAGCGTCAATTGCCCGTCGAACCGGCTGTTGAGCTCATTCATAAACAACAATGAAATGGCTTCGTGATTGACATTTTCAACAATGCTATGCTCCATCGCATGCGAAAACGGACCGTGACCGATATCGTGCAATAAAATGGCAATCAGCAGTGCCTGTTCTTCATCTTTGCTGATTTCAACCTGCTTAAAACGCAGCACTTCAATTGCTTTTTGCATAATGTGCATACAGCCGAGCGCATGGTGGAAACGCGTGTGGTGCGCGCCGGGATAGACAAGATAGGACATTCCCATTTGCGAGATTCGACGGAGCCTCTGGAAATAAGGATGCTCAATTAAATCGAATAATAACGGATTTGGAATGGTGATAAATCCGTAAATCGGATCATTGAGTATTTTCAATTTGTTAACGAAATTCAACTGTACTGATTTAGAGGAACAAATATAGCGAATTAACCAAAGCTGCAAATTGATATTATGCAAACAAAAAAGCACCAGTCTGACCGGTGCTTTTTGAATGTTATTGCGAATTTAAAAAGATTTAAAAATCCTGTTGATTGGGATTCCGACACCCTGCTTCAAAATGACACGGTTGTCGGTTACAGCCCAGACTGTGGTTTCCACGACTTTTTTCGACTGGTTGTCTTCGAAGTAAATTTTGATTTTAGAATGCTCAAGGTTACCTAATGATTGCGCGCGGTTGAGTTCGTTTTGTCTTTGAAAAATAGCTTCATTGTCCTGTAAAACATCGGTGTTTGGGAATTTCAGAGATCGGATAGTCTCCTTTTCAATGGTTTCAAAATTAGCAGTCATAACGGTTAAGTTTTAAGTTTTTAAATAGGTTTGGGATAGTGAAAGTAATAAAATATCTTTACAAAAGCGAAAAATTGCATTAAACTTTCATTTTATTTTGAATACAACACTCACAAAATCAGGCTTAACCGCTATAATAAGCAGCAAGGGCGCCGAACTAATTTCTTTAAGAAAAACAGAAACCGGACGCGAATACATTTGGGAAGGCAATCCTGAATTCTGGGGAAAGCACTCCCCTGTCCTTTTCCCGATTGTCGGAACATTAAAACGAAATAGCTATTCCTATAAAGGAAAAAACTACCATTTATCACGTCACGGTTTTGCGCGGGACATGATGTTTGAACTCACGGAGCACGCCGAAAATTATGCAGTTTTCTCGCTTATTGCAAATGATGCGACATTAGCAGTTTACCCGTTTCGGTTTGAATTGCAACTCATTTATGAATTGGATGCCGATGGATTATATGTCACTTACAAAGTCATAAACAACGAAAATTTTGAAATGCCATTTTCAATTGGCGGGCATCCCGCGTTTGCACTTCAGCAAAACTTTGAAAATTACAATCTTGAATTTAAGCAGGATGATGCATTGATAAGTTACCAGCTTCAGGACGATCTGCTGTCGGATGTGACGACTCAACTTCAGCTGCACGACAAAAAACTTCAGCTCAATTATGCACTATTCGAAAAAGACGCGCTTATTTTTAAGAAAATGAACTCAAAAACAATAACGCTGCTCGAGAATAACCACGCATTGCTCAATTTTCATTTTGCCGACTTCGCGCATTTTGGTATATGGACCAAGGAAAACGCGCCGTTTATCTGCCTCGAGCCGTGGCTTGGTTTTTCTGATACGCTCACATCAACGGGCGCCATTGAAGAAAAGGAAGCAATCCAAATTTTACAATCCAACAGCGCAATTAAATTTACCTTTAGAATTGAAATTTTGTAAAAGAATACATCACTTTCATAAAGAAAAAAAATAGTAGCAATCTACATTTGTAATATGCGATTTGAAATCAATCAATCACATGATACATTTTATGCATCGATTACTTTCTTTACTATCAATATTAATTTTGTCAGCTTCCTGCTCGAGTACCAAAGTACGTGATGATTATGTTTTTTATTCCAAGACAGGCAAAGCGCGGTACATTTATTCCTATAACCAAACCCTTCAGCTCTATGGTGTTCCCGTTGAGGAAACCGATGTGGCAACAACATGTGGGACAGCTCATGTCGTGATGTGCGGTCCAAAAGATGGCCAGCCGCTGGTTCTATTCCACGGAATGGATGCAAGTTCGACAATGTGGTTCCCAAATATTAAAGCATTAAGCCGGTCGAATCGCGTCTATGCCATAGATTTTCCATTGGAAGCAGGAAAGTCGGTAGCATGCCAGAACAAACTGAGCAACAACGATATCAATATTTTTTACAATGAAATTTTCGACCATTTCCAAATGAAAGATATTGCTGTCATGGGCGCCTCTCGCGGTGGTTGGATGGCGACTTATGTTGCGCTTCATTCTGGAAACAAAATCGGAAAAATAGTTTTACTAAGTCCGGCCCAGACTTTCGGTGGTTTACGCCAACCGGGCAAAGTACTGACTGCTGTTACGCTCAAACTATTTCCGAGCAAGAAAAGATTGAATCATTTTTTTGACTCATTCTCTTTGTATCCAGATAAAATTAGCCATCTTTACAAGGAACAATTTTACCTGGCAAATGTGGTTGGAAAAAGCAAACCGCGCTACATCAATATGCAACGATTTTCAGATGCCGAATTGAGGTCATTGAAAATTCCTATACTCGTCCTAATCGGCGATCACGATGTCGTAAATAATGAAAAAGCAATTAAAAAAGCGCACGAAGTGATTCCCGGAGTAGAAACCGCGTTGATTAAGAATGCAGGCCATTTTCTCAGCATCGACCAATCAGAAATTGTCAACCAAAAGATTGTCGATTTTTTAAACAAAAAGTAAAAATGCTTGAGATTAATTTCCTGCCTTTCAAAAATTTAGAAACTGAAAGATTATTGTTGCGCCGAATTACGAACGATGACGCCGACGAAATTTTGGCGCTGCGCGGAAACCCGAAAACCATGGAATATATTCCGAGGCCGCGCGCTAAAAATAAAGCCGATGCCTTTGATCATATTGCAATGATCGAAGCGAAAATTCAAGAAGGAAACGGAATCAACTGGGCCATTACGTTAAAAGGAAATCCGAAATTGATTGGCATCATCGGGCATTACAGGATCCAGCCACAAAATTACCGCGCTGAAATCGGCTATATGCTATTGCCCGAATTTCACGGGAAAGGAATAGTTAGCGAAGCCATCAAAGCAGCAGTGATGTACGGTTTTGATGAGATGAAACTGCATTCTATCGAAGCGGTTATTGATCCGGCAAATACGGCTTCTGAAATTGTGCTTCAGAAAAACGGTTTTGTAAAAGAAGCGCATCTTCTCGAAAATGAATATTACGACGGAAAATTCTGGGATACGGTGATCTATTCGCTTTTAAAACGAAATTTCAAAAGATAATCACAACTTCGGAAGTGTCTTTACATACAATGCTTCTACTTTCTTTCGCGCCCACTCCGTTTTCCGTAAAAAGGTAAGGCTTGATTTCAAACTTGGATTTTCTGTAAAGCATTTAATTTTAATGAGTTCACCCAACGTATCGAAACCATAAAAAGCAATGAGTTGCTCCAATATTTTTTGGAGCGTCATACCATGCAGCGGGTCTTTTGACGAATTGTTTTGCATGTCACAAAAGTAGTTTTTTGGATGATACAATTTCCGCAAGTTCGCATTTTATCATACATTTGCCTCCTCATGCTAAAGACAGTCAACATACTCAATAAAAGAGCGCGGTTCGATTATGAAATTATCGAAACCTATACCGCCGGAATCGTATTGGCAGGTACAGAAATCAAATCGATTCGCCTCGGAAAAGCAAATATCACCGAAAGCTTCTGCGAATTCAGCAACAACGAGCTTTTCGCTATCAATACTTATATCGAAGAATACGCTTTTGGAAACCAATTCAACCACAAATCGCGTAGCGAACGCAAACTGCTGCTCAATAAGAGGGAACTCAAGGGCCTTGCAAAAAGCGTTCAGGCAAAAGGATTGACAATCATTCCGCTCAAACTATACACCAACGAAAAAGGCATGGCGAAACTCGACATTGGCCTTTGCCGCGGAAAGAAAACCTATGACAAACGCGAATCGCTCAAAGAACAGGACACCAAACGCGATCTCGACCGCATCAAGAAAAATTTCTAAATGCATTCGCTTCTCAAAAATGCACGCGAGGCAAAGGGATTAAAGACACGTGAGGTTGCTGCCACGCTTGACATCGATCAGGCTCTGATCTGCAAATTTGAAAATGGGAAGCGCACACCAACCAGAGAACAGGTAATCAGACTCGCAACATTTTTGGAAATCGACCTCAAAACCTTATTGACGTTATGGATAAAGGGAAAAATCCTCAACGCTGTCGAAAATGAAGAATTTGGAATAGACGCGTTAAAAGCCGCTCTGGCAGAAAAGGAACCTCAGATTGACACACCGTTTGCACCCAACCCGATTGATGCGTTATTCGAAGAAATGAATGCGCTCAAGGACAAACTCGAAGGCCTTCGCAACTCGCAAAATAAAAGCAGTTAATTTTTATTTTCAAGTAAAGGCACAAAACGGAATTCGCCAAACTCATGTTTTTCAAATTGTGTTTCATTTTTGCGAATCAGCAGCGTCATGACCTGAATATCTTCCCCGAGCGGAATCACGAGCCTGCCTCCTATTTTCAACTGCGCCATCAAGGGCTTCGGAATAATCGGTGCGCCCGCAGTAACAATTATACTATCGAATGGCGCGTGATTCGGCAACCCTTTATAACCATCGCCAAACGAAAGATGTTTCGGGCGAATGCCGAGTTTTGGCAATAACGTCGATGTTTGTTTAAACAGTTCATTTTGCCGTTCGACGCTATACACTTTTGCGCCCATCGTGCATAAAACGGCTGTCTGGTATCCTGAACCCGTCCCGATCTCTAATACTTTATGGTCTTTTTTAACTTCAAGCAATTGGCTTTGAAAAGCAACGGTATAAGGCTGCGAAATGGTTTGTCCCGCACCAATTGGAAAGGCTTTATCCTGGTAAGCGTAATCTTCAAAGCCCGAATTCAGGAACAAATGCCGCGGTATTTTTTTGATTGCTTCGAGCACGTGTTTGTCAGTGATTCCTTTTTCTATCAATTGCGCCACGAGCTGGTTGCGAAGCCCCTGATGTTTGCCTGTATCTTTCAAAATTTGGGTAATTATATTTCGGTAAAATTAAAAAAAGAAACGGCGTTTCCGAATTCAGATTCTTAAATTTTAAATCGATCAAAATATTGTCATTTTCAATTATCAATATCATTTAATTCCTATTTTTGTTCACGCATGGCGAAAGGCCAAACGGTAATGAAATAAAAAATATATTATATGCTCAAAGTCGGTGTTTTAGGTGCCGGTCACCTCGGAAAAATACATTTGCGATTGTTGCAACAGTCAGAAAAATATGAGCTTGTCGGTTTCTACGATGAAAATCAGGAAAACGGCGAAAAGATAGCAAAGGAGTTCGGCTATAAACAGTTCAACACCATTGCCACGCTGATTCACGCTGTTGATGTGATCGATATTGTAACGCCCACACTTTCGCATTACAAATGCGCTAAAGTCGCCATCAAATCGGGAAAACATGTATTTATCGAAAAGCCCATTTCCAATACCGTTGCAGAAGCCGAAGAAATCATAGCGCTCGCAAATGAATACAAAGTAAAAGGACAAGTTGGCCATGTCGAGCGATTTAACCCTGCATTTATCGCAACAAAAAACATGATCGAAAACCCGATGTTCATTGAAACGCACCGTTTGGCTGAGTTCAATCCGCGTGGTACTGACGTTCCCGTTGTATTAGACCTCATGATTCATGACATCGATGCTATTTTGAGCGTTGTAAAATCGAAAGTAAAAAACATTCATGCAAGCGGGGTTTCTGTGATCAGCGACACGCCTGATATTGCCAATGCACGACTCGAATTTGAAAATGGCTGCGTTGCCAATTTGACCGCGAGCAGAATTTCATTGAAAAATATGCGTAAGTCGCGGTTCTTCCAAAAAGATGCGTACATCTCGGTTGATTTCCTTGAAAAGAAATGCGAAGTCGTCAAGATGAAGGATGCGCCTGAAGTTCCCGGAGATTTTGACATGATCCTGCAAAATGCTGAAGGCGTTAAAAAGCAAATCTATTTCGCGAATCCCAAGGTTGAACAAAATAATGCGATTCTTGATGAGCTTGAAAGTTTCGCCGATGCAATAAATAATAATACATCACCAATTGTAACGTTAGAGGATGGTACGGATGCTTTACGCGTGGCGTACCAAATTATAGAGTCATATAAACAGTAATGTCATCAATGAAGAAGCAATTATCGTTAAAGTACAAAAATCAACAGCAACAGTTCGAGATTCACGATGATGAAATTTTCATTAAACTAAATACTGCTCGGCATAACCTTGCTTACAATATTCCTTTGGAAGACATCAAAAACACTTGGTTCGTACGGAAGGGCGAAGCGGATAAAAAAAGTGTCTGGTTCCATATTTCTCTTTTAATAAATATATTCTTAATTGTATTTATTGTCGCAAAACAAAACAATGCGCCACAACAGGCAATACAAATTCTTGCGGCACTGACATTCCTCCCATTTATTCTGCTATTAAAAAACGGCACAGAAACATATGAAGAGAAACATATCGATTCCTCGAAATTGTGTTATTTCATATACACCAAGAAAACAGCAGCAGAAGTTGACGCATTTATTAAAACGATTTACGAAAGTCAAACTAAATATTTCCGGAGAAAATATTTTATAATCGATCCAATTATGCCTTATCATGTGCAGCAAGAAAGATTTATGTGGCTTTATACCAACAAGCATATTACCCAAAATGAATACGAAGTCATTAAAGAAGATTTAGATAAATTCTGCAATTTCAATCCCACAATATAAATTATGAAAAACATAGCCGTAATCGGAGCCGGAACCATGGGTAACGGAATTGCCCATACTTTTGCGCAAAGCGGATTCACCGTTAAATTAATTGATGTTTCAGAAAAGTCACTCGACAAAGGAATGGCGACTATCGCTTCAAACCTCGATCGAATGGTAGCAAAAGGAACCCTTTCGGAAGACGACAAACTAAAAACCATTGCCAATATTATCACCTATACCGATCTCAAAGACGGTGTGGCTGGTGCAGATCTGGTGGTTGAAGCCGCAACTGAAAACGTCGATTTAAAATTGTCGATTTTTCGCCAGCTCAACGAATTTTGTTCGCACAATACCATTTTGGCAACCAATACTTCGTCTATTTCGATCACGCAAATCGGCGCAGTGGTTTCGCATCCCGAACGCGTCATTGGCATGCACTTTATGAATCCGGTGCCGATCATGAAACTCGTCGAAATTATCAATGGATACAATACAGCGCCCGAAGTGACCAAAGCCATTATGGAACTATCGGTAAAATTGGGTAAAACGCCTGTCGAAGTCAATGACTATCCTGGGTTTGTCGCCAACAGAATCCTGATGCCTATGATCAATGAAGCCATCGAAACGCTCTACAACAAAGTCGCCGGGGTTTACGAAATCGATACGGTGATGAAACTCGGAATGGGCCAGCCTATGGGACCTTTGCAGCTCGCCGATTTTATCGGACTCGACGTTTGCCTTGCAATTTTAAATGTAATGCACGACGGATTCAAAAATCCGAAATACGCACCTTGCCCACTGCTCGTCAATATGGTTCGTGCGGGAAAAATGGGCGTCAAATCGGGCGAAGGATTTTATGATTATTCCGAAAGCAAAAAAGCGGAGAAAATTGCGAAAATGTTCGCTAATTAGTCCCTCGACATTATTCATTATTAATTATTAATTGATCTGTGGCCAAAATAGTTCCTTTTAAAGCTGTCCGTCCCGCTCCTGATAAAGTCAGCCTCGTCACCTCACGGTCGTATGATGAATATTCGGCTGCTGAATTGGCTTCGCAGCTCGACTTTAATCCGTTTTCATTCCTGCATGTGCTCAATCCGGCGTATGTAAACCAACAAAAAATCGGACTCGAAAAAAGGTTTAAGCTTGTCGCACAGAAATACCGTGATTTTAAGGAAGAGGAAATTCTCGTACATGAAGAAAGTCCGGTTTTATTTGTTTATGAGATTGAAACGCGCAATCGGACTTTCACCGGAATAATTGCAGGGACCTCAATTCAGGATTACCAGAATAACATCATCAAAAAACACGAGGACACGTTGCAGTATCGTGTCGAATTATTCAAGGATTACCTGCATCAAACGGGGTTTAATACCGAACCCGTTTTAATCACGTATCCCGACAATCAAAATTTAAACGAGTGGATTATCCAGAAAAAGTTAACCGACTCATTATATGAATTTTCCACAACACGAAAAGAAAAACATACGTTATGGAAAATTGATGAGCAAAGCGAAATAGAATGGCTACAAAAACAGTTTGAATCCGTTGGTAACTTATACATTGCCGACGGCCATCACCGCTCCGCTTCTGCCGAATTATTGTACGAACAATATAAAAGTTTCGGAAACAAAAACCTCAATTCGTTCATGAGTTTCCTGATCGCCGAAAGCAATGTCAAGATTTACGAATACAACCGCATCATCCGAGATCTGAATGGTTTTTCAAAAGACGATTTTCTTTTAGAACTCTCGAAAACTTTCTGGATCAAAAACAAAGAACAGGAACTGTGGAAGCCAACGCGAAAATATGAATTTGGAATGTACTTGGATGGCGAATTTTACAGCCTCCAACTCAAGGATGAAAATAGCTTCACTTCGGTGTTGGAGGGCCTTGATGCACAGATTCTTTACGAAAAAGTACTGCATCCGATTTTGGGAATTACCGATTTGCGCAATGACGAACGCATCGATTACATTCCCGGAAACCAATCGATTGTTACGATCAAAGAAGTTATTGATGAAGGCGAATTTGAAATCGGATTTATGTTGTTTCCCGCCGATATTTCGGAAATAAAAGCATTGGCCGACAACAACTTAATCATGCCGCCAAAAAGTACCTATATCGAACCCAAGTTCCGCAGCGGGCTTGTGATTTACGAATTATAAAAATCAACCCGATGTCGATTGCTCAAAACTTGAACTCCATAAAAGCTTCGTTACCGCAGCATGTTACGCTTGTGGCGGTTTCCAAGACAAAACCTGCGGCTGATTTGATGGAAGCTTATCAGGCAGGACAACGCATTTTCGGAGAGAATAAAATCCAGGAAATGACAGACAAATGGGAACAGCTGCCCAAAGACATTGAATGGCATATGATCGGGCATGTGCAAACCAATAAAGTCAAATATATGGCACCATACGTCAAATTGGTTCACGGCGTTGACAGTTTGAAATTGCTTGAGGAAATTAATAAGCAGGCTGCTAAATACAATCGTATTATCGACTGTTTGCTACAGATTCACATTGCTGAAGAAGATACAAAATTCGGACTAGATCAAGCCGAGGTAATGGAATTGCTTTCAGGTGAAAACGTAAAAAATCTTCACAACATCCGCGTATGTGGACTGATGGGCATGGCGACTTTCACCGAAAACACGGATCAGGTTAAAAAAGAATTTACCCGTCTTAAAGAAATTTTTGACAACGTCACGTCGATAACTGCGGATAATATTGACCTTTCAATCCTGTCGATGGGCATGTCGGGCGATTATAAAATTGCTATTGATTGTGGCAGCAACATGGTTCGCATCGGAAGTAGTATCTTTGGCACCAGAAATTAAAACTTAGAAATTGTACGCAATACTTGACATAGAAACCACGGGTGGGCAATATAATGAAGAAGGGATTACCGAAATCGCCATCTACAAATTCAACGGTCATGAAATTGTTGATCAGTTTATCAGCCTTGTAAATCCTGAAATCCCGATACAACCGTTTGTTGTCAAACTCACCGGAATCAACAATGAAATGCTGCGCACGGCTCCCAAATTTTTTGAAATTGCCAAACGCATCATAGAGATTACCGAAGACTGTATCATAGTTGCGCATAACACCGTTTTTGATTACCGCATTTTACGGACTGAATTCCGCAGATTGGGTTACAACTTTGAAAGAAAAACCCTTTGTACCGTTGAACTCGCAAAAGTATTGATGCCCGAACAATTGTCGTTCAGCCTCGGCAAACTTGTGCGTTCGCTCGGAATTCCGATGGCCGACAGGCACCGCGCCGCCGGAGATGCCATGGCAACCGTAAAATTATTTAAGATGTTGCTTGACAAAGACCTTGAAAAAGTCATTGTCAAAGGAATGATCCAAACCGAAATCGAAAAAGGAATCGCACCCAAACTGCTCGACATTGTCGATGCGATGCCGTCGAAAACCGGTGTTTATTATATCCATCGCGAAGACGGCACGCTGATTTACATTGGCAAAAGCCGCAACATCAAAAAGCGCATCAACCAGCATTTTACGGGAACGACGACAAAATGCAAAAAAATCCAACTCGAAGTTTTTCGTGTCACTTACGAAGAAACCGGTAGCGAGCTCATTGCGATCCTCAAAGAAAGCGAAGAAATTAAAATCAACAGGCCAAAATACAACCGCTCGCAAAAGAAAACCATTTTTAATTGGGCATTGTATCACGAAACGGATTCCGATGGTTACATCAACCTTAAAATCGAAAAACCTGATTCCAGGAAGAAAGAAATCACAACGTTTACAAGCCTTCAGGAAGCCAAAGGATCGGTTGCCAAAATCGCTGCTGAATTTCAGCTTTGCCACAAACTCGTCGGACTCGAAGATCCGAAAACGCATTGCTTCAATTATTCGCTTAAGGCCTGCGATGGCGCGTGTATTGGCGAAATTGCGGTCGAAGAATACAACCTGCGGGTCGCTGATTTTCTCAACAAACACCATCTGGAAAACAAAACGGTTGTTGTCGTCGACCGCGGGCGCAATGTGAATGAAAGAAGCGCGGTGCTCATTGAAAACGGTGAATACAAAGGATACGCTTTTTATGACCTCAATTACCAGATCCGCAACATCGAAATACTCAGAAACATACTGATCCCGATGCAGCACAACCGCGACACGCGCAGCATCATTCAGAATCACATGCGCAAAAGCCGGTTTTTAAAAGTAATTGAATTTTAATGAGGAGCAATTTGCTTCGCCAGTTCGCATCTAAGAAACTCGGGTCCTGCTATACGTTGCAATCTTTTTGGTTTTTGCTTGTGCCTCGCAATCCCAAAAAGGATTTCCACTCCTATCAGGGCTAGGCTTCAGAGTCAATTTTACTATATTGCTAATTGAAATTTTTGTATAACATTTGAAATATTTAATCACAATTGTCGGTCCGACCGCAATCGGAAAAACTGCCCTCAGCATCGCCTTGGCGCAGCATTACCGTTGTGAGATTATTTCGTGCGACAGCCGCCAGTTTTTTAAAGAAATGCGCATAGGCACCGCGGTTCCGAGCGACGAAGAATTGTCAGCCGCAACGCATCATTTCATACAAAATAAATCGATTCAGGAAAACTATACCGTTGGCGACTTCGAGAAAGAAGCAGTTGCCACACTCGACGAATTATTCAAAAAGAACGACTTTGCGATATTGGTCGGCGGCTCCGGATTGTATGTTGATGCCATATTAAAAGGTTTTGATTATTTTCCGGAAATCGACAATTCGGTTCGCGAGGAAATACAATCGCGTTATAACGAAAACGGAATCGACTACCTACAAAGTGCGCTTAAAACGCTTGATCCCGAATATCACAAAAAACTCGCAATAGAAAATCCGCAAACCTTTTCGAATCCGCAGCGTATGATGCGATTTATCGAAGTTTGCATCGGAACCGGAAAACCCTATTCTTCATTTTTAAACCAAATGCAAAATAAGCGTTACTTCACTCCTATAGTCGTCGGATTAGAAGCCGAACGGGATATTATGTATGACAGAATCAATCAGCGTGTCGATATGATGATCGCATCGGGATTGGTCGAAGAGGCTAGAACTTTATATCCGTACAAAAATTTAAATGCATTGCAAACTGTTGGATACCGCGAACTGTTTGAATGTTTTGATGGAAAAATTCCGTTAGAAACTGCGATAGCGGAAGTCAAGAAAAATACGCGCCGGTTTGCCAAGCGGCAGCTGACATGGTTTAAACGAAACGAAAGCGCCAAATGGTTTTATTTTGAAGCAGAAAAACGCGACATTATTTCGTACATTGATGGTGTAATTTCAACACAAAAAACCAATTAATGCCGATAGCGCCAAACTTTACCTCCGTTTATTCGCATGAGTGGGAAATCAATTTCACACAATGCGCGCCCAATGCTTTTTTGAAATATGTCGATTTGTGCAATCTGCTGCAATTGACCGCGGCGGAACACTCAATTGTTGGCGGATTGAGTTTTAATGATATGCAGGCGCACCACCAGGCCTGGGTTTTAAGCAGGATTCGTGTTGAAATTGACGCGTTGCCGAAGTGGCAGGACAAAGTCGTTGTAAAGACTTGGATTGAAGATTTGCATGGCGCGCGTTCGATTCGGAATATCGAGATGTATCTGGAGGGGAAAAAGATTGTGGGCGCAACGACGTATTGGGCGGTTTTCAATACGCAATTGCGCAAGGCCGAACCTCTGGCTTTGCCGCACAATCATTTTGAAATTTTTGCAGATTGGCACGCGACTGAAAAATCGTTTTCGAGAATTAATATGTCGCGTGAAACCGAGAAGCAAAAGGACCATCGCGTTGTTTTATCAGATCTTGATATCGTGAATCACGTGAACAATGTGAAGTATCTTGAATGGTGCCTCGACACGCTTGATGCGAAACCCATATTGCGGCAGGAAATACATGCTTTGGAAATGAATTTTATGCGTGAACTCAACCGGGGCGATGCGGTCGAAATCAGCAGTTCGATGGAAGAAAGGCCGGTTTTCTTTTCGGTTGCGAAGGAGGGAAAAAATTACTTCGCGCTTGAACTCGATTGGCGTTGATTGGTTCAAACTGAAACGAAAAAGTAAATAAATCCTCTAAAGCCTAGCCCCGATCGCAGCGGAAATCCTTTTGTATTACCGTAGCGCAGCGTAATGCAAAAGATTGCAGCGCAGAGCGGGACCCGAGCTCCTTAAAAGTGAACTGGCGAAGCAAACAGCTTCAGATAAATATAAAAAAAGCTCCGGTTTCCCGAAGCTTATCATTTATTCCGATACTTTGTTTTTTACTACCAGTCGGAAACCTTCACCGTGAATGTTGAGGATTTCGACATCTTCATCGGGCTTGAGATACTTCCTGAGTTTGGCGATGTAAACGTCCATACTTCTTGAGGTGAAATAATTGTCGTCGCGCCAGATTTTGGTGAGTGCCAATTCTCTTGGCATCAGGTCATTTTCATAAATCGCCAGCATTTTGAGCAATTCATTTTCTTTTGGCGACAATTTGATTGGCTCCTCGTTTTTGTAGGTGAGAAAACGCAGTTTTGAATTGAGGTGGAAATTTCCGATCTCGAATTCAAATTTCACGTGGTCGGTTTTGACATCGGATGCTTTTCTTTGCATGATGGCTTTGATTTTCATCAGCAGCACTTCGGAATCGAAAGGCTTGTTGAGATAATCATCGGCGCCGACTTTGTATCCTTTCAATACGTCTTCCTTCATTGATTTGGCGGTCAGGAAGATGATTGGCACTTCCTTGTTTTTTTCCCTGATTTCCTTGGCCAGCGTATAGCCGTCTTTGTAAGGCATCATGACATCGAGTATGCAAAGGTCGTAGGTATCTTTTTTGAATTTTTCAAAACCTTCCATCCCGTTTTTTGCTAAGGTAACATCGAAATCGTTCAGGGACAGGTAATCCTTCAGTATGGCGCCGAAATTTTGGTCATCCTCTACCAGAAGGATCTTTTTGTTTTCTGTTTCCATATATTTTTTTTAGTTTATGAGTGGTATTTTAATTATAAATGTGCTTCCTTTTCCTTTTTCGCTTTCCACAAAAATCTCACCATTGTGGTCTTCGACGATTCTCTTTACGTAGGCAAGCCCTAAACCATGGCCTTTTACGTTGTGAAGATCGCCGGTATGTTCGCGGTAGAATTTTTCAAAAATTCTTTTTTGTGCCACTTTGCTCATTCCGGCACCTTTATCTTTTATTTTAATTATAACGAAATCCTTGACGTTTTCAGTATAGATATCGATTACAGGATTTTCGGGCGAATATTTAATGGCATTGTCCAAAATATTGACGATGACATTCGTAAAATGGACATCGTTGAGCAATACGGTTGTCCTGTTGGCTGCAAAATGCGTTTCAATTGTTCCGTGACGGTCTTCGATGATGAGGTTAACGTGTTCAATTGCTTCCTCAATAACCTCGTGGATGTTGTTTGACTCCTTATTGATTTCGAGTTCCTTTTTCTCAAGTTTGGAAATGCGCAATACATTCTCGACCTGGGCATGCATTCTTTTGTTTTCATCACGAATCATCTGAAGGTAGCGGTGTACTTTCTCGCGATCTTCAATGACTTTTGGATTTTTTATAGCATCAAGCGCGAGATTGATCGTTGCAATTGGCGTTTTGAATTCGTGCGTCATGTTATTGATGAAATCGGTTTTGATTTCTGAAATCTGTCGCTGCCGGATCAATTGGTTCAAGGCACTTGAATACGCAATGATAATAATCAGTGTGAAAACAATCGACAATATGGTAATTCCGACAAGTTCTGAAAACAGAAACTTTTCTTTGTGCGGAAAACAAACCAACAACTGGTACTTGTTATTGCCTTCATTATCAGTGAATACCGGAATGGTATAGGTATCATTTTTGTCATACCTGAATTTGTCTGATTGAATTTTAGTCGCAAGTCCATTACTGTAAATTGCATATTCAAACGGGGTTTTTACACCATATTCATTGAGCTCATTGGTCAACAATTGCTGCAGTTTTTCTTTTGAAACCCTTTCCTGTAAAGGTTTGGCGGCGGCAATATCCTTAAAAAAAATCTCAAATTGCGCATTATCCAGAATATCAAGATTTACTGCTTTTTGTATTTTGACATCTGGCGTTACTTTCTGTCGGATGCCCGAATTGTCTATATTGCTGTTATTATAAACTTCGGTGACGCGCTTGGATGAGAAGTTTTTAAGTTTGAGGCTGTCAATTTTTTTATCAAAGAACGATGATGAAATATTGTAATCTTCAGAAATTATATTGTTCGAATAAATAATAGTTTCATTGGTTCGTGAATCCCTTTGATAGTAGCCAAATTCAAGAAAATCGCTTTTTTGGGGCTCCTTTCCAATACTGTCTTTTAAACGTTTGTATTTGTCAATAAAACTGTAGGCTTCCTCCTTTTGCAATTTATCCGCAACATTGCCAATTACCTGTTTTACATGGAAACGAAACTGTTCTTCGTTGTTTTTAAAAGATGTGTTAAACCAATAAACCTGAACTAAAATTATCCCGATTAAGGATAAACTCATTAGCAAAACAAGTAATCGGAAAAACAATTTATTCATCTTAACAAAGTTATCATTTTAACATTTGCAGCATAAATACATTAACCAAACATTAACATCTAAACCTAATTTTGTCGAATTGTCAATTTTTTTAAGATTTCGTCGGCTTGTTGCCTGGCTTGCAGTCTGTCGGAATTTTGTATTATAAAGTCGCTTTTGGCAATACGTTGTTCATCAGACCATTGGTTGTGCATTCTTTGCAGAATCATTTCACGCGAAATATTGTCCCTTTTTACAACCCTTTCAATTCGGCTTTCCAAAGGCGCTACAACCGTAATGACGCTGTCGCAGTCGAGATAACTGCCACTTTCAAATAATATCGCAGCTTCTTTAATAACGATGGGTGATGACTTGTGATTGTGTAGCCATTGCTTAAAATGTTGTTTTACGAGTGGATGCAGAATGGCATTGAGTTGTTCGAGTTTTTGTTTGTCATTAAATACGAGATCTGCAAGCTTCCTTCTATCTATCTTTCCTTTTTCAAAAGCAGCATCACCAAGTTTTGCTTGTATCAGGATTGCGGTTTCGGGGAGCTCAAGGATTTTTTTTGATTCTGTGTCAGCGATATAGACGGGAATTCCCAAACTTTCGAAATATTTCGCGATGGTAGTTTTTCCACTCCCGATTCCGCCTGTAAGTCCGATTACTTTTGTCATTTCTCAAAAAATAGTTCAGGAAAAGCTTCCTGCGGTTTTTGCTTCAATAAATTGATTTTCACAAACGATTCGATAAAACCCGCACCATAGCCAAAAAATTGCCGCCACACGGCATACACAGAATATAATCCGATAAGCAAGCTTTTATTTTGAATTGCCGAAGCGAAAAATATCAGTATAAAATAGATGATATATAACTTTAGGAATATATCGATGGAAAAAAGCATCAACACTGCAGCAGAAAAAAAGCCTATAATAAAAAAAGACGGGAAGAAGTAAGTCAATTTTGCATAATCCGGATGCCAGCTATTTAGTATAGGCCGGGCTTTCCCAAATTTACCGACCTGCAGCGAAAATTTATCCCAATCAATCCTCCTCTTATGGTAAACATACGCATTGGGCAAAAGCTGTGTTTTAAAACCGAGGGTCCACAGCCGAATCGACAAATCTGGATCTTCACCTGGATGAATGTTACTAAAACCGCCTGAGGCCTCGAAAGCCTTGCGTGACAATCCCATATTGAAACTTCTGGGTTCAAATTTATTGAGTTGCTCCGATCCGCCCCTAATTCCTCCTGTAGTTAATATTGAGGTCATAGAAAAGTTAATTGCCTTCTGAATATTAGAAAATGAATCCAATGCCTTATCAGGTCCCCCGAAACAGTCCGTATAATTTCGCTTTAAAGCAGCTGCTACTTCTGACAGGTATTGTTGTGGAATGATACAGTCTGAATCGAAAATAATAAAGTAATCCCCTTTCGCTTTTCTCATTCCGAAATTTCTGGAATCGCCCGGCCCGGAATTTTCTTTTTTATGATACGAGATATTCAGTTGCGAATACTGATTTACTATCGTATCACACGGCATTGTGGAACCGTCTTCGATGATCAGTATTTCGAAATTTTCTTTATAGTCTTGTTTTGAAAGGCTTCCAAGCAACTCGTCAATTTCTTCCGGGCGATTATAAACGGGAATAATCAGAGAGAATAACATTCTTTTTTTTAACAAATATAAACTTAAAATCAAAAACGGCCGCGATATAGTACCTGATAAAATTACCAAATAAAAAAGCCACCCGAAGGTGGCTTTTTGGTTGTAAGGAGCTAATATTATTATTCCTTAATAACTTTGATTGTTTTAACCTCATTGTCAGCAGTTACTTTCACCATATAGGTTCCGGCAGCCAATTGAGACATATCAATATGTGAAAGATCGTTATTGCCGTTTTTATTGATCACTTCCTGACCCAGCAAATTGAAAACAGAAACATTTGAAATTGTTTTGTCATACGAAAGGCTTAAAATTCCTTTTACCGGATTAGGATAAGCTCTAAAATTCGAAGAATCGAAATTGCTTACTGCAAGGTTTGGGTCATTAAGTCGAAGTGTAAAAGTACCTTGTTCTGCAGAATTACTCCATACCTGAACATAATATGTAGCGCCGGCATCCAAAGTTGTCAGTGATTCAGTATCTGTAACAGTCAGATTTGAATTACATGCCAAACTAGTAAGCGATCCACAGATTCCGGAATAGATCGCATAATTCCCTGACGTCATTGAGCCTAAGCTTAATGTAACGTCAACCGTGGCAGAAGTTGCTACAAATGAGAACCACACATCCTGTATGCTACCAAAAGTATCACATGTTGGTTGAACAGCATTAACAGTACCATATGAGTTGTCAGATCCGATATCGGAATTATCGACAGGCACTTCTAGTGCAGTCAGGCATGTTTGGTTATTCACCGCTGGTGGCGTAACGTCAGTACAAGTTACATCCATAGTAAACGATCCGACTGATGTTGGATCATATCCTTCAATTGCAATGTAATAGGTTGACAAACCGTCAGATTCAAAAGTAACACGTGAGCGGATGCTGGCTGGAAAAGCACCACAAGTAGCGTCATCATCATTACCGGCAACAAGTGTAAGCGCGCCTGGTGCTCCAGTATAAACCAAAACTGATGTATCATATCCAGAACCACAAAGGTTGAGTGTTACCGATTGTGGAGTTCCTGTACCAGCATATGAATACCAAACATTTGGTGCATCCATATCGGCGCCAAATCCGTCAGGAGCATCATCCTGATCAAGCGTTGCATACGTAGTGTTTTCGGTATAATTTGAACCACAGGAAATTGCTATTGCATTGGCAAAATCATCGTTGGCAGGCGGCGTTGTGCTTATAGAAGATACCTGGATTGAAAACGGTCCTTCGGCTGAATTAGTGGTTCCACTATAATGCCCGATGTTGATATAATATGTGGTTCCCAATACTGAATTTTCAATCATGTATGTCTCATCTCCTGCTGTACCACCGTCATCGACTGAATCGACACAGGTAAATGCACCACAAGAGCCTGTATAAATACCAAGTTCAGGATCCCATCCCACAACATTCGTAACTGTAATCTGAATATTCGATCCGTCTCCAACAACGGTGTACCAAACGCCGTCATTCATACCACTTCCATTTGTACAGGTTGAAATAAAGCCCGCGTTATTTGTTGCAGAAGTTGCATCTTGTGCATTGGTGTATGGAAGTGAAGCAATCGCAATCGCATTCGCACAATCATCATTTGCAGGAGCAGCCGGAGCCGCTACAGTAGTAAAACTCCATTCAGCACAACCAACAGCAGGTCCGGCTGAGTTTTTAGGGACAATTTTCCAATAAAAAGTCGTGCTGTAACCCGTTAATGTAATGTTGGCGGTTGTTGTTGTAAAATTACCTACCAATATAGTCGCACTACCTGGCGTGAGTCCATAATATAAATCGTAAGAAGTCGCCCCTGCAACAGGTGTCCATGAAAATACAACAGTGCCAACAGGTACATTTACCGCCGCATCCGCAGGATTAATAACCGTTGAGCATACAGGTGCAGCAGCAGCAGCAGCATCAACCACGATATCGTCAAGATAAACTTCCCATTGATCGTTAGTCACACTTCTGAAAGCGATGTAAACCGATTGGCCTGCATAAGCTGACAAAGAATAAGATAGCTCTGTCCAGGTCGTCGTTGGCATTACATTGGCAATGACAGTCGTGAAATCGGCAGCAGCATTTCCTGTAGTGGACAGCAAAATATCGAACGGCTCAGGAAAAGTAGTAGAGCGCTCTTTGGCCCATAAACCAAGGTGGTCAGATACGCCTGTTGTCACGGTGAATTGCGGCGTAATCAAATAATCATCATGTGCCGTCGCAGTAGTATAAACCAACTTTGCAACATTTGTACCTGTGTGTGCAGTTCCTGTTCCTGGAGTCGCCGCAATCCAAGTGTTAGCATCTCCGCTGTTGATAACAGTCCAAGTGGCAGGAATTCCTGATTCGAAACTTTCCGAGAATTGAGCACTCGCTAAGAAGGAAGCCAACAACGAAAAGCCTAGAAATACTTTTGTAATTTTTTTCATTTTAGAATTTTTAGTTAATAATGTTTTAAAATTAAACTAAAAAAATATAAAAAAAAAATACTTCTCGAATATAATTACGAATGCAGTTAAATAAGAATGCAGCAAACCAATATTGACACTGCCAAGTGCCTCAGCCACAAACATAAAATTTCACTGCTTAAAGTTAGTAACCCGTTAGCCTCAAAAATTTTATCGTGTTCGCGAAAAACTTTTGATCGCGGCACTGTCGTTTTAAGTTATAATTCTAATCATTTATACTTGGCACATCCACCATTTCATTGGCATCAGCTTTATAGTCAACCCCAGGACAATCAAAACCAAATAAGTTATAGAAGTCCTTTCGGTATCCCTCCAGATCACCAATTTGCGCAACGTTTTCAGTTACAGCTTTCGACCACAGTTGCGCAACTTTTTCCTGTACGTCAGGACGCATTTCGAGGTCATCGATACGAATTCTTCCTTTATCATCTGTGGGTACTTCTTTTCCGGTGTACAATCTTTCAGCAAATAGCCGTTGAATTTGCTCAATACAGCCTTCGTGTACGCCTTCTTCTTTCATAATTTTATACAATAATGAAATGTATAATGGGATTACCGGAATTGCCGAACTAGCCTGAGTAACCAATGCTTTATTTACCGAAACATATGCCTTTCCTTTGATTGACGCCAAACTGTCGGTGATCGCAAAAGCTGTTGCTTCAAGATCGTCTTTAGCACGTCCGATTGTTCCTTTTCGGTAAACGGCTTCTGTAAGCGCCGGACCGATATAGGAATAAGCAACCGTAAGTGCGCCTTCAGAAAGTAAATTTGCGTCTTTCAATGCGTCAATCCACATTTTCCAATCCTCACCGCCCATCACAGCGATAGTGTTGGCAATATCTTCCTCGTTGCATGGCTCAATGCTGATATCGGAAACAATTCCCGAATGGAAATCGACCGTTTTATTGGAAAAAGTTTGCCCGATGGGCTTCAAAACCGAGCGATGTGTCACTCCTGTTATCGGATGCACACGTACTGGCGAAGCGAGGCTATAAATTACCAAATCTACCTGATCCAAATCTGATTTGATAAGGTCAAGTGTCTGCGCTTTCACTTCATTTGAAAAAGCATCGCCGTTGATACTTTTGGCGTACAAACCAGCATTGTTGGCTTCATTTTCAAAAGCAGCCGAATTATACCAACCCGGTGAGGCGGTTTTGCCTTCTGTAGGTGGCTTTTCAAAAAACACACCTATAGTCGCAGCATCCGATCCAAACGCACTTGTGATTCTTGAAGCCAGACCAAATCCCGTAGAGGCGCCGATTACCAAAACTCTTTTGGGTCCGTCGATTTTGCCTTTGGATTTTACATAAGCAATCTGGTTTCTTACATTTTGCTCACACCCTGTCGGATGGGCCGTAAGACAAATGAATCCGCGCATTCTTGGTTCTATAATCATATTGAAATGGAATTGTTTTAAATATTAATAATTGCAAAAAATAGCTGCTTTGCCTGACAAATATATGGCATTATTTTAGTCCAACAAAGCTTTCGCATGATTTAGCGCCGAATCGGAAATCGTCGTTCCCGACAGCATTTGCGCGATCTCCAGCACCCTTTCCTCGGCGTCCAAAACCTTTAATTCGGTTTGTGTGGCGTTGTCTTTCACCAACTTAAACACTTTAAAATGTATATTGCCCTTTGCGGCAATTTGCGGCAAATGCGTAATGGCAAATACTTGCATCCGACGGCTCATCGCTTTCATAATCTCGCCCATTCTGTTGGCGATTTCACCCGAAACGCCAGTGTCAATTTCATCAAAAATTATCGTTGGCAAATTCGAGTATTCAGCGAGTATCGACTTCGTAGCAAGCATGATACGTGACATTTCACCGCCTGAGGCTACTTTTTTGAGCAGACCAAAATCGGAACCTTTATTTGCTGAAAACATAAACTCGAGCGCATCTTTCCCGTTCGCAAAATAATTTTCGGATTTTTTTAATTCGATTTTAAAACGAACATTCGGCATACCCAATTCACCTAATATATTCGACCATTTCTCGGTCAGGATCGGAATAGCATCGTTTCTTTTTTTATGGATTTCCTCCGCCAAAATATCGAGTTTGGATGCTGAAGACAGAAGTTGGCTTTCGAATGTTGCTATTTCATTTTCCAATGCCGCCACCGAAGTAACTTTCTTTTCAAGCTGCGCCTCGATTGCAAGAAGTTCTTCCACGGTCTGCACCTGATGCTTCTTCAAGAGGCCATATATTTTTTGGAGTTTATCGTTGATACGTTCCAATTGCGCAGGATCCTGATTCAATTTTCCCGACAAAAGCAGAATTTCATCAGACAGATCCTTTAACTCTATCGCCACGCTGCCGGCACGTTCCAAAAGCAGCTGATAATCTGCTGAAAATCCAGCCGTTTTCTGCAACGCGGTTTTCATCTCGTGAAGTTGCAGCAGGATTCCAAATTGCTCATCATTGAGCATCGCGAGCGACTTGTCGAGGTTTTCCCTGATAAACTCAACATTATTCAATTGCTCGTATTCCGATTCAAGTTCGGCCAGTTCTCCTGCCTTTAATTGTGCCGAAGCAAGCTCTTCATATAAAAAAGAATTGTATTCCTGTTCTTTATGGATTTGGTTTAATTCCTCTTTCAACGAAGCCAATTGCGCTTTATCATTTTTATAAGATTTTAAAATGGCGCTGTAATCTTCGATAGTATTTTTATTGGAAGCAATGGCATCGATAATCCGGAATTGAAATTGGTCTTCAGATAATTCCTGTGTTTGGTGCTGCGAATGGATATCGATCAGAAAATCGCCCAAGTCCTGTAATTTCTGCAGGTTTACAGGCGTATCATTGATAAAAGCGCGCGACTTTCCCGAAGGAAGTATCTCACGCCTGATTATCGTGTGGTCTTCATAATCAAGGTCATTGGTTTCAAAAAAAGGTTTGAGATTGTAATCCGATATTTGAAAATGTGCTTCCACAACACATTTTTCTTCCTTGTTTTTTAAGGACGACAAATCAGCTCTTTTTCCCAATACAAGGCCCAACGCACCCAACAATATCGACTTCCCTGCTCCTGTTTCTCCTGTAATGATAGAAAACCCGCCAGTAAAATCAATGGCAAGTTTCTCTATCAAAGCAAAATTATTGATCGAAAGTGAAGTTAACATTTCTCGAAGTTATTGACGCGCTGCAGAAATTCTCTAACGCTTATTTTATTTGCGCCCATTTTGTAGAGTTCAATGGCGAAATCCGATTGAGATTATCGATAAGGTCGGCAGTTGGAATTTTCGGTCCGCCTGTAAATATCGAGACAATTTCATCGGACTTTGCATCAAAAAAGACGCGCGTTATAAAAGCATTTGGCCGTACTTTATGTATTTCTGCCAATTTCATAATGCCTTCCTTGACTTTTTCTTTAGCCAATTTCAAATCCTTATGCATGTTATCAATTCCCTGAAAATGGTAAACAAACATCGCATCGCGGTAAGCGCTGTAGGTTTCAGAAAACAAATCACTTGCAAGATAATAGCGGTTTTGTGTGCCGTCATTTTGGCTCCATCCTTTGTATCCGCCAGCCTGCGCTACGTTTACGACTTCCTGGGCAAGCGCAAAATACGGATCGCCACCTTTTGGAGCATACGTATCGGCATCCAAAGCGATAATCATATAGCTATAAAATGCAATTACTGAAATCAGGTTTGAATCGAAAGAAGAGGGATTATAAGAGATATTCTGGAATTCGGTGTAATCAAAATTAAAATCCTTGTCGTTATAGTTGAAAACCGGCGATGAATACGTCGAATTGTAGCCCGGGCGTGATGACGTTACTTGTATCGTCCCCGAAAATTGTGGTGCATTTGCCTCGTTTATGGTAATAAACATTGTACAATTGATGCGCTCATTCGGTTTATAAGGCTGGCTTGTCCAACTCGTTTTATTTACAAAATCGGTAAGTGCTTTTTCCAAAGTTTTGTAAACCTGAATGTTCGTTCCCCCAACCTTGTCGGCATTGATTTTTACTGTGCAATTCAATTCCTGGCCGTTGGCAAAGCCAAATAAAAGCAGCAATAATAAACTAAAAACTTTATGCATAATGGGCGATTATTTTATTAATGATATCTTCTGCAACGGCTTCTTTCGGTTTTAATTGCATCGGTTCAACCGTAAATAATTTATCGATAAAGGTAATTTTATTTGTTGGTTTTCCAAATCCTGCGCCTTCATCACGAAGCGAATTCAAAACGATCAAATCTAGGTTTTTTTTTCGGATTTTCTGTTGCGCATTTTCGATTTCATTTTCGGTCTCCAGCGCAAATCCAATCAAAAATTGGTTTTTCTTGATTGCACCAAGCGAAGCCAAAATGTCTTTCGTTTTTTCAAGTTCAATTGTAAGTTCCCGTTCTGCCTTTTTGATTTTTTGGGGCGCAGGACTTTTCGGCTTGTAATCTGCGACGGCAGCAGCGGCAATAGCAACATCCACATGTTCAAAATGCTGATGGCACGCGTTGTACATTTCCTCAGCAGACACAACTGCAATCATTGTTATGCTGTTGTTCATTGGTTTTAAATGGGTAGGCCCCGCAATCAAAATGACTTGCGCGCCATATCTGGCTGCACATTCGGCAATGTCAAATCCCATCTTCCCTGACGAATGGTTTCCGATAAAGCGAACAGGATCGATCGCTTCATAAGTCGGACCGGCGGTAACCAATATTCTTTTTCCTTTTAAAGGCAATTTTCGTTCGAGATCGGCTTCGAGAAACGCGATAATGTTTTCGGGTTCTGCCATTCGGCCTTCACCCGATAAACCGCTCGCCAATTCACCCGATTCAGCGGGAATCATGATATTCCCAAAAGCGGCCAAAGCCTTAAAACTTTCAAGTGTCGAAGGATGTTTATACATATCCAGATCCATTGCAGGTGCAAAATAAACCGGACTTTTAGCAGAAAGGTAAACGGCAATCAATAAATTGTCGCAATTGCCATTCGCCATTTTGGAAAGCGTATTGGCCGTTGCAGGTGCAATTAGGATCAGGTCGGCCCAAAGCGCAAGCTCGACGTGGTTATTCCACATCGCATTGCTGTCTTCTTCATCGTAAAAACTCGAATGAACCGGATTTTTGGAGAGTGTGGATAACGTAAGCGGTGTTACAAAATCCTTTGAAGCAGGCGTCATGATCACTTGGACCTCGGCGCCTGCTTTTATGAGAAGTCTGACTAATGATGCTGATTTATAAGCGGCAATTCCACCAGAAATTCCCAGTAATATTTTTTTCCCGCTTAAGACTGACATCTTAGATTATTTTGTAGTATCCCTGTGGTAAATTTTACCATCAAGCCATTCCTGAACGGCAAGCGCATGTGGTTTCGGCAATTTTTCGTAAAATTTAGAAACTTCTATTTGTTCTTTATTTTCGAAAACTTCTTCAAGACTGTCATTGTAAGTCGCAAACTCCTCCAGTTTTTCTGTCAATTCTTTTTTGATTTCAGAATTGATCTGGTTTGCCCTTTTAGCCATAATCGTGATCGCTTCATACACATTTCCGGTAGGCTCTTCTATAACACTTTTGTTATAGGTTATCGTGTTTACCGGAGCATTCGTCTTTTTTAAATCCATGACTGTTTATTATTTAGAATATTGTTGTAAATGTTTATCGATGTCAGAAAGCATTTCAGCAGCTTTCTGTTTACGGGCTGCGCTGATTTCCACTTTAAGCAGTCCTGCGTAGGCAATTTTTGCATTGTTGAGGCGCTCTTCCATTTTGGAAGGAATGCTATTGATGGCCAGGTTGTAAGCGGAATCAAACTTGTAATATAATGCTTCTTCTTTATACTTTGTTCCCGGATAATCCGAAATAAAATTATCAAGCGCGACCAGTGCCGATTTATAATCTGAAATCGTGTTGTATTGTTTGGCAATTTCGAAATCCTTCTTTTCGAGCTTGTCAGTAAGTGTTTTCAATACGGCATTAGCTTCACCAAGATAAGTCGAGTTTGGATAAGTATCTATAAAATCCTGCAATTTGCTCACTGCTTTTTTGGTATCGGTCTGGTCTAAACTGTAAACCGGTGAAAGCATCGAATAACTTTTGGCACCGAGAAAAGATGCTTCTTCAACCTTTTCACTTTTCGGATACGCAGATGTAAAACTTTCAAACTGATAACCCGCAAGATAGTATTGTTCGGTTTTATAATATGACTGTGCAAACAGATAAAACATTTTTTCAGCCTGTGGCTTGCCGCGGTAAGCAGGTGCTATCGCTTCAAATAAACGAATGGCTTTGTTGTATTTTTTTTTGTCGTATTGCTTTACGGCAACATCAAACTTTACTGCCGGATCTTCTGATTTTAAAGCTTTTTGGTATTCACTGCACGAACAGAACAATGCCAAAACAAGTAATACTGATAAAAATTTCTTCATTTTTTATTTATGGATTCGCTGATTTATAAGGCTTTGCTGCACAAATAAACCTGCTGAAACTCAGCGAGCAAATTTAGTTATTAATTAGAGACTACAAAATATTTTTTGTGATTCATTTAGGCTTCGGCTTTGACCTGAAGATTCTGGATTTTCTGCACAAATTTGCTGATTCTTGACGAAAGATTCTCATCGGTTCCTACCAAAGGCAAACGTACGGTATTTTCTGAAAGTCCTAACGATTTAAACACTTCTTTGATTCCTGCCGGATTGCCTTGCTCGAAAATCATGTTTATTGATTCCATTAAAAGGTAATGCAATTCATAAGCTTCGTCAACTTTTCGTTCGAGCCCAAGCCTTACCATATCTGAGAATTGTTTTGGAAAACCTTCACCGATTACGGATATAACACCGCTACCGCCCGCAAGAACAATTGGAAGCGTCACCATATCATCACCTGAAATTACAAGGAAATGTTTGGGTTTGTTTTTGATCAGCTCCATAGCTTGTACCATATCTCCTGCAGCTTCCTTAATCGCAACAATATTATTGAAATCATTTGCAAGACGAATTACAGTTGAGGGCAGCATATTGCTTGAGGTGCGTCCCGGAACGTTGTAAAGAATCACTGGAATCGGTGATGCTTCTGCGATTGCCTTAAAATGTTGGTAAATGCCTTCTTGCGTGGGTTTGTTGTAATATGGCGAAACTGAAAGCACGGCGACAAAAGCAGAAAGGTTCCGGCTTTTAAGTTCGTTGACAACTTCTGCGGTATTGTTTCCGCCAACACCAAGCACCAAAGGCAGCTTTCCGCTATTGGCCTCAATGACGGTTTTGATCACGAGTTCTTTTTCGTCTTTGCTTAAGGTTGCATTTTCGGCAGTGGTTCCGAGGACCACAAGGTAATCGATTCCGTTTTCGATTTGGTAATGCACAATGCGCGTTAATGCTTCTACATCAACAGAAAAATCTTTTCTGAATGGAGTTACAAGCGCTACTCCGGTACCGATTAATGATTGCATGTTATATTTTGTTTAGTATTTTCAGGTATTTGAACAGTTCGTCAATAAAGACTTTATAATTTTCAGCGGTCGTATCGATCATAAAATGGTTGAGCTTTTTATCGATTGAGGCGAACCCCACTTTAAATGTCGCTTTCGACTGGTTTGAAACCAAAAGCAATGCAGCTTTTTCGGTATCATAATAATTGATCAAAAGATCGAACCTTCTTGCTATGAATTCCTTTACATCGGATTTGTCGAAAGTGGCGGCCCAACTCAGATCCCTATGGCTGAAAACCGGATAATCAAATCGTTCGTTTTTTTTGATTTTATTTTTGAAAACCAGAACTTTAATATCACTTTCTTCAATTCCGTGTTGAACCAATTCCTCAACAAGTGCCTCGCGCTCGTAAAAGTAGCTTTCGTCAAAGATAATTCCAACTGTCCTTATCGTTTCATTGGCTTGTACATGTTTTACATTTGATAAATTCTTCTTAACGATTTTTTGGGTAAAAAAATTTTTCAAGTAGTTTAAAAACATAGTACTTTTACTCGGTTACAAATTTAATAAATAAGCGGTATTTTGAGATGGTAAATCTAAAAAACTATAACGTTGGAATAAAGTATTTTGTTTTATTCTTAACATTTAACTTAACCCTTTCCTGCGGGCATCAGAAAATGTATATTTCGCGCATTGAAGGCAAGGAAATCGGGATTACTGACCAGAATAAAGAAGTTGCTTCGATTGAAAATTTCATCAAACCGTACCGCGAACATATCGATCAGGATTTGAGTACTGTTTTAGCCTATGCGCCGCAAACACTTGACAAATCGGGGGAATGGCAAACAACGATCGGGAATCTGTTTTCGGATGTGGTCATGCGGAAAGGCAATCCCGTTTTCAACAAACGCGAAAACAAGTCGATCGATCTCGTACTGCTCAATGCGGGCGGCGTTCGCTCAATAATCCCGAAAGGCAATGTGACAGCGCGTACCGCTTATGAAATCATGCCATTTGAGAACAGCCTTGTGGTCATTGCGCTCAAAGGCGAGCAGATCGAAGAAATGCTGCAATATATTATTACAGAGAAAAAGCCGCATCCGCTTTCGGGGATGACTTTTACGATCGATAAAAACAACCAGCCACAATCGGTGATGATACAAGGAAAGCCCTTTGATCGGAACAAAACCTATTTTGTTGGAACGAATGATTACCTCTCGAATGGCGGCGACAATATGAATTTCTTTAAGAAAGGCACCGCCAAATATGACCTTGATTACAAGCTTCGAAACATCCTGATTGATTATTTTAAGGATGTTGACACGATTCCGATGCCCACCGATAAAAGGATTAATGTCGAAAAATAGTCTAAACCCCTAGCCGCGATTGAGCCGGCATCCTTTTGTGAGGCACGAACAAAAGATAAAGGCGAAAGCGGGAACAGCTTCAAATTATGAAAAGAAGAGAATTTATAGAGAAAACAGCGGCGACGACAGCATTTGTCGGACTCGGATTGTCATTGAGCAGCTTCAAAACCGAATCTAAAAAGCACCTCACCGTGCTGCATACGAATGATGTTCACAGTTACATTGACCCGTTTCCGCCCAATCATCCGAAAAACCCGAATATGGGTGGCGTAGCAAGGCGCGCGGCATTGATTGAAAGCATTCGCAAAGAAAACCCGAATGTGCTGCTAGTTGATGCGGGCGATATTTTTCAGGGAACGCCATATTTTAATTATTATGGCGGCGAACTTGAATTCAAGCTTATGAGCATGATGGGATATGAACTTGCGACGATGGGCAACCATGATTTCGATAATGGAATTGAGGGTTTTTATGCACAACTTCCGAATGCGAAATTTGATTTTGTTTCGGCGAATTATGATTTTAAGAATACCATTCTCCACGGACTTATAAAACCGTACAAAACGTTTGATAAGAATGGAATCAAAGTAGGTGTTTTCGGACTTGGCGTTGAACTGGAAGGGCTTGTTGATAAAAAAAATTATAAAGAAACCGTTTATCACGATCCTGTTGGGGTTGCGCAGGATATGGCGCGGATTCTAAAATATGAGCAAAAATGCGATCTAGTAATTTGCCTTTCGCACATTGGCTATAAATATAAAGACGAACCTGACAAAATTTGTGACGTCAAATTGGCTTCGCTAACAAAAGATATTGACCTCATTATCGGCGGCCATACGCACACTTTCCTTGACAAGCCAACCGTACTTAAAAACGCAGCGGGAAAAGACGTATTGGTAAACCAGGTTGGCTGTTACGGCGTGAATCTGGGGCGTATCGACTTTTATTTTGATACCGACCAGTCGAAAATTTCGCAAGGCACTTCAATCATTGTCTGATTCTTTGGCCTCACACTCACCTGCGAGCATAAATTTATAATAAGTATAATGTGCTGCCGAAAAAATCAAAGCGGATAGTGGTTGGAAAACCAGGTTGGCGAAATAATATTTCTGGATCACAAAAATGCATACTAATACCACTGATAACAATGTGCTGATGGCAAGCCATGAATTGGCACGGCTATCATCAAGTATATAGCTCGAAAGCGAGATTCCCGCGAGTATTGAAATCAGTATCGCATTTATGATTGCAGGAAAGAGCGTATTTGAAAGCGCGCCCATGGCCAAGTTCAAAAGACATGAGAATATAAAGGCGAAAGGCAATGTTGCGATTATAAACGGCAATAACGGGATTTTTTTAACGATGTTTAATACAAGTATAATACTTAATATCCTGTATATCATAAAAGCAATCAAGCCATAGAGCAGAAAGGTTTGTTGATTAAAAAGGAAGAAAATATTCGAACATACAGCGAAAAACAGCGATATTAAATAAATAAGGTTTTTGTTGTGGGAGGTAGTATAGTAAATTACCATTAATGTGGGAAGCAGTAATGGCTTGAAGGCAAAAAGCATGTCGGTAATTTGAAACATTTCGGCAACGACGAGAATTGCAGTGATTATCAGATAAACGCCGATGAATACATTTGCCAATTTTGCCAATTTTGTTTCCATTACAAATTTAAATTTTCATTTCGCTCGGCCGCATTTACAAATTTGTAGAAAGCGAGAAAAGCAAAACTGCATAAGACAATAGTGATCAGCGAAAACAGTCGAAAAGATATGAATGCGAAATAATACTGTTCGATGAAAACCACAAATTGGAGTCCGATAAATAAAAGTGCACTAATCATTAGCCATGAATGTTGCCGATTATCATTTTTAAGATAAGCCGCCAATGCTATTCCGCCTATAAACGACACCAAAATACTTTCAAAGAACAACGAATTACCGCCAACGGTTTCAAAACCATCTGTTATTGAAGTCAAATAATAAAAAGAAAAAATAAACGGCAGCGCCGCGAGAAGTGCCACGCCATACTTCTTGGCGGTAAATCGCATAACAAAGAACAGCATCACTACTTTTTGCAGTATCGAAATGATCATGCCTAGAGCATAGAAATTCTGATGGTTTAAAAAAACAAGAATGTTCGTAAACAGCAGCAAAATAACCAATACATAAAAAAATGGATTTGCCCTGACAGATGATGTCCTATATACTAATGCCAACAGAATCGGACCTGAAATTTTGGCAACCAATACGCCTGGCCGGATGACAAATAAGTGCGAAACAATTTCTGCTAAAACAACGATGAAGTAGCATAAAATTAAGATGTTAACGGTATTTAAAGTATTTTTGGTTAACATATTGAAGTTTTTAAAATGTAAAATCAGTCTTTTTTGGTGGCCATCGAGTGGTAACGGCGCCTCTTTTTTTCCGCTAAAATGATAAACTGGTAGAGAAGGTATTGACCGAGGACAAAAAATAACATACTCAGCGGCTGAAAAATGGTATAGGAATGGTAAAATAACTTGACGACAATAAGAAACTGCGCGGCTGTAAAAAGCAATGTACTGATTAAAAGGTACGTATTGGCGCGATTTGATTTGAGAATATAATTTCCGATACAAAAACCACCAAAGAGGATCATCAAGCCGCCTTGCAGCACAAATAATAGAAATCGTTCTCCCAATTCCTGATGGGTCAAGTTAGTCACAAATAAATATAAGAATAAAAAGGGCATACATCCCACAATCATTGGCAAATATCCCGGAAATTTAGTGACCCTGAAAACGAGATACATCACAATTAACCTGTAAAGCAAGAAAAAAATAGAGCCGGCAAATATGAGGTTCATCGAATCCGAAATAAGGAATACATTGGCAATCCAAACCGCAATGAGGGAAAAAATAAACATGTGGTTGGCTTTTTTGGAGTTCGACCAATACAAACCAATCAGTAATGGCATCAACAGCGGTTTTGAAAGCAGGATTATCGACATGTCGCGATTGAGCTCCGCTATAATTTCAATAACGGCAACAAACGCGTATGCCGCCGTTAACGGCTTGACCAGTCTGATCTTATCGATTCTAAAAAAACTCATCAGTTCGTTCATAGATTAAGCAATCTGTTACTTTCGCGATAAAAATACACAAAAATAGTTTAGATGTTAATTTTTTCTTAATACAAAATTATTTTTAATAAAAAAATGCGAATTGAGTTGTACCGTAAAAATTCTACAGGGATGGAAAATCATTAAAATAAAAGATTTCGCACCAACATTTCACAAGTTCCGTTAAGATATTACAGAATACATAATGAGGATAGCATTAGTTATCAATACTTTGTAGTTCGGGCGCTACTTGTATTATTGAAGCAATTTAATAAAATCGTCTTCCGTCAATATTGCTATTTTGAGCTGGTGCGCTTTTTCCAATTTCGCGGGACCCATATTTTCTCCCGCAACGACGTAATCTGTTTTCGAAGAAATAGAGCTTCCCACTTTTCCGCCATTGTCTTCAATAGCAGTTTTGAGTTCATCGCGCGAAAATTTCGAAAATACGCCTGAAACTACAAAAGTTTTTCCATCAAGCTTATTCGTTGCGTTGGCGTTTACTTTTTCTACAATCGCGAACTGAACGCCATAACTTTTGAGCCTGTCGATGATATCCCTATTTTCCTGGTTTTCGAAAAAATCAATGACGCTTCTTGCAATCCGTTCGCCGATTTCATCAACGAGGACTAAATCAGAAAGGGTAGCATCGCGAAGTGCATCAATATTCTTGTAATGCTTGGCGAGTTTTTTGGCGACCGTTTCGCCCACATACCGGATCCCGAGTGCAAATAGAACCCGCTCGAATGGAATCTGTTTTGAATTTTCTACACCTTTGACAAGATTTTCCGCCGACTTTTGCGCCATGCGTTCGAGCGGTAAAATGTCTTCCACTGCTAATTCGTATAAGTCGGCATAATTATGGACGAGTCCGTTATTGTAAAGCAACGCGACGGTTTCTCCGCCAAGTCCTTCAATATCCATGGCTTTCCTGGAAATATAATGTTGAATTCTTCCGATGATTTGCGGCGGGCAACCATAGAAATTTGGACAATAATGGTTGGCTTCACCGGAAATCCGAATCAAATCGGTTTCACATTCGGGGCATTTGGTGATGTAATGAGTTGGATTTGTGTTTTCGGGACGCTTGGTAAAATCGACTGCAATAATTTTCGGGATTATCTCGCCGCCTTTTTCAACGAAGACCGTATCGCCGACGCGGATGTCGAGCTTTTCAATCTGGTCGGCATTGTGCAGCGATGCCCGTTTAACAATTGTTCCCGCAAGTTGCACAGGTTCTAAATTGGCCACGGGCGTGATGGCTCCGGTTCTGCCTACCTGATAGGATATTGAATTGAGCTTTGTGTAAACTTGCTCCGCTTTAAATTTATAGGCCATCGCCCAACGCGGCGATTTTGCTGTGTAACCGAGTTCATCCTGGTAATGCAGATTGTTGACTTTTATTACTACGCCATCGGTTTCATATGGAAGGTTATGGCGGTGTTTGTCCCAATAATCAATAAAATCGAAAACATCCTGCAGGCTTTGGGCCAACTGAGCTTCAGGAGGAACTTTAAATCCCCAGTTACGGGCAGTTTCGAGTCCGGAGAATTGCGTGTGGAAAGGCAGGTTGTTTCCAATTATAAAATACAGCAAACAATCGAGGGGCCGTTTGGCGACTTCGGCGCTGTCTTGGAGTTTCAAACTTCCGGATGCTGTGTTCCTCGGATTTGAGTATGGCGTTTCACCAATTTCTATAAGCTCCTGATTCATTTTTTCGAAACCGGCTAATGGCAGGATAATTTCCCCGCGGATATCGAAACGGTCGGGAAAACTGTTTCCATGTAACTGTAGCGGAATCGAACGGATGGTTTTAATGTTGGTTGTAACATCATCCCCCTGGAATCCGTCACCGCGTGTAACGGCACGTTTCAATCTTCCGTTTTCGTAGGTGATGCTTATTGATGCGCCATCATATTTGAGTTCACATGTATATTCTAAGGCAACATTTCCCAGCGCTCTTTGAATGCGATTTTCCCATTCTGCAAGATCTTCCTTTGAATAGGAATTGTCGAGCGAATACATGCGATAGTCATGCGCAACCGTTTGAAAATTTTTGGTAACAGTTCCTCCTACCCTTTGTGTTGGCGAATTAGCGTCGAAAAAATCAGGATTTGCAATTTCGAGATCCTGGAGCTGCTTTAATTTCTGGTCGAATTCATAATCGGAAATTGTGGGCGAATCAAGCACATAATAATTATGGTTGTGCCTGTTTAGTTCATTGCGCAACGATTGGATGGTTTGCTGTATGTCCATTTGAAAAAGCGGAAATTTAGTCGTTTAAAATCGTTTACTAAAATAACCAATTTGGCGAAACTTTTTTCTAAAATTACGACTCGATAATTGAATTGATTTGTTGATATAATTGCCCATCGCTGAGAAATGCGCCTTGCTGAATAAGACTGAAAATGGACTGGTTTCTTTCTTCGGTAAAATCCTTTCGTCCGATCTTCATTTCAATATTGTCAGTAAACATGTTGTCGCTGAGCCATTGGAGTCCGTCTTTGGTCAGAAAATCAGTTTCGGGAGCCATCGATTTTAAAATTATAGACTTCACATAATCGTCAAAACACTCGAAAAGAAAAATGTGATTTTTGGAGAAATGCTCAAGATATTTCGCGCGCGAGAGCACGCCTTCCCAAATGAGGTCGGAAAAAATGTCGAGTTCCTGTTCGGCGACTTCGGGTTTTTCAGCTTTTATTTTATCCCATTCGGATTTGTCGATCGATTGGGTGGCGAGGAAATTTATGAACTCGGGATGGAGTTCTTCGAACTGTTCTTTAGTGAGGCGTGTGTACTTCATTAGATAAATGTTGAATTTGGAAACTGATGCCTAGCCCCGATTGCAGCGGTATCCTTTTGCGAAATGCAATGCAGCGAAAGATATAGCGGAAAGCGGGAATATGCTTCAAAAAAAAATCCCGATTTGCATCGGGATTTCTGTTATAAAGGTTACTGACTATTTTTCAGCAACGATTTCGTAAGGCAATTCGATGATCACATCTCTGTGAAGGCGAACTGTAGCGGCGTATTTACCGGTACGTTTCACGATTCCGCTTGTGATGAATTTTCTATCGATGTTTTGACCTGCTTTTTCAAGAGCTTCAGCGATATCAATATTGGTGATCGAACCGAAAAGTTTCTCACCACCTGCTTTTGCAGAAATTTTGATTTCGATTGCTTTCAAAGTTTCAGCCAATGCTTTAGCATCGTTTACCACTTTAGCTTCTTTGTGTGCTTTTTGCTTTAGGTTCTCAGCCAATACTTTCTTTGCAGAAGGTGTAGCAAGTTGCGCGTGACCTTGTGGGATTAGAAAGTTACGGCCGTATCCTGCTTTCACAGTGACTACATCGTCTTTGAAGCCTAAATTTTGAACGTCTTTTTTTAAGATCAATTCCATGTTGTTGTCCTTATATTATAGAAGTTAGGTTCCGTTGTGGGAAACCAACAACCGAGTTATTATTATTTTAGTAAATCAGCCACGTATGGCATTAAAGCCAAGTGTCTTGCTCTTTTAACGGCTACAGATACTTTTCTTTGGTATTTCAATGAAGTTCCGGTCAAGCGGCGTGGTAAGATTTTACCTTGCTCGTTTACGAATTTCAATAGGAAGTCCGGATCTTTATAATCTACGTATTTGATTCCAGATTTTTTGAAACGACAATATTTCTTTGTTTTGTTGGTTTCAATGTTCAAAGGTGTAAGATATCTGATATCTCCATCTTTTTTTCCTGAAGCGGATTGTTGTAGTGTTGCCATGATTAGTTCGCTTTAGCTTCTTTTAATTTTGTTCTTCTTCTTTCTGCCCACGAAATTGCGTGTTTGTCTAAACTTACAGTTAGGAAACGCATTACTCTTTCGTCGCGTCGGAATTCAGTTTCAAAAGCAATAAGGACTTCGCCCGGCACTTTGAATTCGAATAGGTGGTAAAAACCACTTTTCTTGTTTTGGATTTCGTAAGCCATCTTTTTCAAGCCCCAATCCTCTTTAGATATCATTTCTGCTCCTCTGGACGTAAGAAATTCTTCGAATTTGCTCACTGTTTCCTTTACCTGAACATCAGATAAAACGGGATTTAAAATGAAAACAGTTTCATAATGATTCATAAAAATATGTAATTATTGTTAATTTTTGCAAAAGTAATCTTTTTATTTTAATATCCAAATGAAAAGCAACTTTATTCGTTTAAACGCAAAAAAAACCGATAAACATTAGGTTGATTGGAAAAAACATTTTATTTTTACAGCTCCAAATCTATAATAAATAAAAAATTATGAAACTAAATTGTGTCGTTGTAGATGATTCGTCCATCCAGAGGATGATTATCGCAAAGTTAGTAAATAATCATCCAAATTTACATTTGATAGGTGATTTTTCTAATGCAATTGAAGCAAAAAATTGCATGTCGGTGCATACCGTGGATCTGATCTTTCTCGATATCGAGATGCCGGTCATCAGCGGTTTTGACTTTCTTGACGGATTAAAGGTGAAACCCCAAATCATTTTTATCACGTCAAAAGCGGAGTATGCCATGAAAGCGTTCGATTATGATGCAACGGATTACCTACAAAAACCGATTGCGCTTGACCGATTCAATGCTTCCGTAAAACGTGCGATGGACTTCCACTTACTCAAAAAGGAAAACCAGGAAGAAGATGGAGAACATATCTTTATCAAAAGTAATTTGAAAAAGCTAAAAGTGTTCACTTCAAAAATCAAATGGATCGAAGCTTTTGGTGACTATGTAAAAGTAGTAACCGAAGAAGACAGCAACCTTGTGCTTTCAACAATGAAATCTTTTGAAAATGATTTATCGAAAGACAAATTCATTCGCGTGCACAAATCCTATATTATCAATATTGATAAGGTAGAAAGGTTTAACAGTAAATTCGCAGAAATCGGAATAACAAAAATACCTTTGAGCCGAAACAAGAAAGAAGATCTTGTTCGCGCATTAGCAATCGCTTAATAAAAATCAACATTCACGGCAGTTTTGATTGCCCGAAATTGAGAAACCAAAACAAAACTATCCAACATTTTCTGGATAGTTTTTTTTGTGCTTTGCAGTGGTTGGTTTTGTGGAATTTTAATCAAGATCGTCCGGATGTACTCATTGCGGATTCTTCCAATCGGCGGTTCCTCCGGTCCAAGCACCGGTAAATTCAAATTTTGCTGCATTACCTGATACAACCACATTGACCCGTCTTTGAGTTTTTCAAAATCGCGGTGTTTCAATGTCACTTTTATCAACCGGAAATACGGTGGATACTTATAAATTTGTCGCTCGTAGAGTTGCTCTTTGTACATTCCAATGTAATCATTATTGGTGACTTGCCGAATTGTATTGTGTTCAGGATTATACGTCTGGATAATTACTTTACCACGTTTCTCCGAACGACCCGATCTTCCTGAAACCTGTGTCATCATCTGATAGCTTCTTTCGAAAGCGCGAAAATCGGGATGATACAACATATTGTCAGCATTCATTATTCCTACCAAACTGACATTTTCGAAGTCAAGTCCTTTAGCAAGCATCTGTGTTCCGACGAGGATATCGATTTCACGGTTCTTAAAACTATCAATGATCCGCTCGAATCCAAATTTGCCGCGTGTTGTATCCTGATCCATGCGCCCAATTCTCGCCGATGGAAAAAGTGACACCAATTCCTGCTGAATCTGTTCAGTCCCAAAACCTTTGGTCGTAAGGTCAACACTCGAACAATTGTGGCAATTTGTAGGGTTTGCAATTGAATACCCGCAGTAGTGGCAACGCAACTGGTTTTTCGATTTATGATACGTCAGACTAACATCGCATTGCCGGCACTGCGGAACATGCCCGCAGGTCATACACTCGACAACAGGCGAATAACCGCGTCGGTTTTGAAATAAAATAATCTGCTCGCCCTGCGAAATCGCCTGTCCGATCTCTTCTATCAAAGTATCACTGAAATGACCAGACACTTTCTTTCGGAAATACTTGTCTTTTAAATCGACGAGCGCTATATCAGGCATCAGTACACTGCCATAACGTTCTGAAATTTCAACCAATCCGTACTTTCCGGATTGCGCGTTAAAATAGGTTTCGATACTTGGCGTCGCAGAACCCAACAACACTTTACAGTGATGTGAATTTGCAAGAACTATAGCCGCATCGCGTGCGTGGTATCTTGGCGCCGGATCTTGTTGCTTAAACGTTTGCTCGTGCTCTTCATCAATAATTACCAGTCCTAATTTTGAGAACGGGAGAAACAACGCCGACCTTGCCCCTATCACGATTTGCGATTTCTCAGAATTCGATAAAACGTGGTTCCAGACTTCTATGCGTTCGTTGTTGCTGTATTTCGAATGATAAACGGCAACCTTATTCCCGAAATACGCCGTCAGCCTCGAAACCAGTTGCGTCGTTAAAGCGATTTCGGGCAGTAAGTACAAAATGTTTTGATTGCGCTCAAGAAACAATTCGATCAGCTTGATATAAATTTCGGTTTTTCCGCTTGAAGTTACGCCGTGAAGCAATGTGACATCTTTATTTTCAAAACTTTGGTTGATGGCATCGAAAGCATTCTGCTGTGCAAGGCTTAGGGTCAAAACGTTATTTTCAAGATTGCCATCAAAATTGACGCGATCGTGCTGTAGATGATATTCTTCAAAAATTTCTTTACCAACCAAAGCTTTGACCGTTGCTGCAGAAGCGCCCGAAGTTTCAATAAGTTGTTTAACAGTAATTGGCTTTTTTCCTGAGGCCGTCAGTTGAAAATAAGCGAGTACCAATTCTTTTTGTTTTTCAGCCGACTTTAAAATGTCAAGCAGTTCAGAAAGGTTTTCGCTATTCTGGAATTCTTCGTGAAGCCGCACGTACCGAATGAGTTTGGGTTTGTATGTTTCGCTGACTTCTTCATTGATTGACAACAGGTTTTTATCAATCATTTTATGGAGAACAGGAAAAATATTTTTCTTATTTAAAATCGAAATGATATCATTGACTTTAAGCGAAGAAGATTGCTGAATCGCCTGATAAACCAAAAATTCTTCGTCCGACAAAGTTTGGTCATCGACAGGGGTTTCCGGTTTTGGTGTTATTATGGTTTCGCTTTCGAGCAACAGCGCCGAGGGCATTGCAGTTCTGTAAACATCGCCAATCGCACACATATAATAGGAAGCAATCCATTGCCAGTGTGCAATCTGGATTTTCCTGACTACCGGGATTTCATCCAAAATCTGGTGGATTTCCTTTGCCTCGTATAACGCCGGCGGATTTTGGTGCGTTTCGATGACAAGCGCCGTATAAATTTTACTTTTTCCGAACGGAACCGCCACACGCATGCCTTCTTTTATATAGTCAAATTCAGATTCTGAAATGCTATAGGTAAACGTTTTGGAAAGCGAAAGCGGCAAAATGACTTCGGCGTAAAATGGCATCAGGATTTAAATTGCAGTTATTATTTAGTCCGCTCCCAGATTTGTGTGCGTCCGATAAGCGAGATTCCGATATAACCACGTACTTTGAGTCGGTCGCGGCCTTCAAGGTTGACAATACATTTGTATAATTTTCCCTGTTTCGGATCTAGGATTTTGCCCGTGTAATCATCGCCATCTTTTGTCAGGCCTTTGATTACAATTAGCCCCAGGATGGGTTTGTTTTTGTCTTCACCCGTGCAATTCACGCATTTCTTTTGATTTTTCTGGCTGAAGATTTCTATAACTTTACCGTAGACTTTTCCTTTGCTTTCAAAAATTTCGACGATTGAAAGCGGCTTGCCATTAGAATCATCAATGGTTTTCCATTTGCCTACGATGCCATGATCCTGCGCATAAGAGAAAGTCATCAGGAATAGAAATGATAATGTAATATATATTCTTTTCATATTTTAGCGTTTTTAGCCCTGATGGCAGCGGCATCCTTTTTTGCGCTGTTTCAGGCGCATAAAAGATAGAGCGAACAGCAGGAATAGCTCCTGAAATAAAAACTTATTCTTGTTTTCTTCTTTTCAGGTTGTTGATCGAACCGTTGAGTTCGAAGCCCAAAAGCAATATCATGCAATTGATCCAAATATAAAACATCATGATCAATAATGTACCGATGGACCCGTATAATTCGTTGTATTTTGAAAATTTCAGCACCCAAATCCCGAATCCGTACGAAGATAAAATAATCAGAATGGTGGTAAATACAGAGCCTACTGAAATAAACGAACGTTTTTTGTCGCGCTTGATTCCGAATTTAAAAAGGATTGATGTCGTAATCAAAATCATCAAGATTACGAATACATATCGACCCAGAATAATCCACGGAATGCGGTCGCTGAGTACATTCTGGACCATGGTTTTTTGCAGGAAAACCTCGAAAATCACAATTGTTGCAACGGTAAACAAAAGGATAAATGAAAGCACGAGCGACATGCCGACGGCCACAAAATACTGCCTGAAAAATCCGCGTTTGATCAGCACATGGTGCGAAGTCTCGAATCCGCCAAGAATCGAATTGAGTCCGTTTGCCATCAAAAAAATCGACAGCACAAATCCCGATGACAGCAATCCTGAGTGGCTGTTGTGCAAAATATCATTGATAATATTCGCAATCGCATCATACGTATTTGGCGGGACACCCTCGGCAACAAATTGCAGAAAATCTTCCTGGAAGCCTTCGATCGGAATGTACGGAATAAGGTTTAGTATAAACAGCGCAAACGGAAACAACGCCATAAAGAAACTGAAAGCGATTGCCGCTGCGCGATACGTAATTGCACCTTTCGCGAGAATCGTAATGTACATTTCAAGCAAATCATAAAAAGACAATCCCTGAAGCCACGGGAGCTTCACATTTTTGAGTGGCCGAACGATATTGCGGACGACCGGGATTTTTTCGATGGATGCTTCTATTTCTGCTGACATGGGTTATATTTTCGGAAAGGTAAGCATTATCGGATGGCTTTAAGGCTCAGGTCCATATTGTAAACCGAGTGTGTCAAAGCACCCGAAGAAATATAATCGACGCCGCATTCGGCATAATGGCGGATCGTTTTTTCGTTGATGTTTCCCGACGATTCGGTTTGCGTTTTATTTCCGATGATTTCAACTGCTTTACGCGTCGTTTCATAATCAAAATTATCAAGGAGAATTCTGTAAACGCCTTCGCTCTGCAGAATTTCACGCACTTCATCAAGGCTGCGCGCTTCGACAACAATTTTAAGGTCAAGGTTATTTTCTTTGAGGAATGCTTTCGTTTTGGCAATCGCTAATGTGATCCCGCCGGCGAAATCATTGTGGTTGTCTTTGAGCATCACCATATCGTAAAGTGCAAAGCGATGGTTTTCGCCACCTCCGATTTTCACAGCCCATTTTTCGCAGGCGCGGAAACCCGGGGTCGTTTTGCGTGTATCGAGTATTTTGGTTTTGGTTCCTTCGAGCAACTTTACATAACTATTGGTTTTTGTTGCGATTGCCGACATGCGCTGCATCGAATTGAGGACGAGGCGTTCTGCTTTGAGGATCGATTGCGAACTTCCGGAAACTTCAAAAACTATATCGCCAAATTTCACTTCGCTGCCGTCTTCGATAAACGTTTTTACGTGTAAATTTTCATCTGCATTTTTGAAAATCATCTTTGCAAATTCGACTCCTGCGATAATTCCGTTGTCCTTTACAAGCAATTTTGCCTTTCCGCTTGCATCAGCCGGAATACAGGCCAAGGAACTGTAATCACCTGGGCCGACGTCTTCACGCAGTGCATTTTTAATAATGATTTCAAGCTCGTCGTTGAATTGAATGTTGGTAATCATAATGTAAAATTGAAGTGCTAAAGTAAACTTTTTTCGTTGATTTTAAAATGAAGAAAATGCGATATTGCACCAACTTTAAACTAAAAATTATTTTACATTCGCTAAATGTTGCCAGTTGCCGTTTTAAACCAAGAAGCAATACCAGAATTCCACACCCATGATTTTAAGAGAAGCCACCGCGGCAGATATCAAGCAAATAATGAAAGTGCGCTTTGCCGTAAAGGAAAATGTGCTTTCCAACCCCGATCTTGTGACCGAAGCCGATTGCGCCGAATTTATGTTTGAACGTGACAAAGGCTGGGTTTATGAAATCGACGGCGTCGTTGTCGGGTTTTCGATTGTCGATCTTAAAGATAATAATATCTGGGCATTGTTTCTGGAACCCGAGTTTGAAAATCGCGGCATCGGCCAGAAATTACACGATATCATGCTCGATTGGTATTTTTCGCAAACCGACAAAACGGTCTGGCTCGGAACATCTCCGGGTACAAGAGCTGAAGGCTTTTACAGAAAATCAGGCTGGAAAGATGTCGGAATGCACGGAAAAGAAATTAAATTTGAAATGACTAAGAATGACTGGCTGAACTTCCGCTCATTTGCCAAAATCAGTTGAAATCATGATCAATAAATCGAGGGTTGCGATTCTGTCAACGGTGATTAATTTTAATTTATACCGCAAAAGCGCAATACTGTTTCCGAGCGGGATTCGCAGGTTCGTGATCGACGGACGAAACGGCATGCATGGCCTTACCAGCCTGTGCTATATGATGACAAAGTTAAAAAACAAGCAAATCGATTGGCTCATTATGGCCGATGAGGATGTCATATTTTTGAATACCGACTCGGTGTTCTCCCTGATTGAAGAAATGAATAAAAAACAAATCATGTTCTGTGGCGTTCGCGATGGTGGGTCGATCAACCATCGTGTGGGCAATCCAAATGTAATCAATACTTTTTTTTCGGTTTTGAACTTTAAAGCGCTTGAAAAAATATGGAACAAAAAAGAAATGCTTGCAAATCAGTTCACAATTCCGAACGAATTTGACGACGACTTGGGAAATCTTCCCTACAACTATGACCGCGAGAGTCTTGCCGAACCTTATTATTGCTTTTACCTGTGGTTGAGAAGGAAATCCGGTAAGGCTTTATTTCTGAATTCATCTTCATTGCCTGGTGATGAAATCGCAAATGCAGTACACGATCTCGATGGCGAAGTAATGCTATATCACACATGGTATTCCAGGGCATATAAAGTTTCCGACCGTCATACAAAAAGAATAGACGCCATATTTAATGGCATTCCTCAATCCCAATCTAAATTTGAGAATCCGATCATGTTTAAAGATCGGACGTATAAGCTCAGGAATAACCTCAAACGAATATATCCTAAGTTACTAAGCATGCTAACGAAACTAATAAATTAACTTATTATGACACCAAAAAGAAAACGCGTCGCCATTTGTGTTTTGTTGTTAATCTCAATCGGAAATTATTCGCGCATTCCCGGAACCGAAAATATCCGCACAGTTGAATTCTTGTCGATTTTTACAATTGGCATGCTCAGCGGACTGATGCTTCGTGAAATCGCGGTTGCCGTGAAGAATAAATGGTTTGTATAACTCTGATTTATGAATATCCGACTTCTCGCCATTGGCAAAACCGACAATAAAAACCTGCAGTTACTAATTGATAAGTATCAAAAGCGGCTGTCTTTTTATATCAAATTTGACCTTGAAATCATTCCCGATATCAAAAATGTAAAAAGCCTTTCCGAAAGCCAGCAAAAAGAAAAAGAGGGCGAATTGATCCTGTCGAAAATTGGCGCAACCGATCATTTGATTTTGCTCGATGAAAACGGAAAAACCTATTCCAGTGTGGCATTTTCAGAAGAATTACAAAAGAAAATGAATGCCGGAATCAAAACATTGGTCTTTGTAATTGGCGGACCGTACGGATTTTCGGAAGCGGTTTATGCAAAAGCGCAAGGCAAGATTTCACTTTCTCAAATGACTTTTTCACACCAGATGGTTCGGTTGTTTTTTATTGAGCAATTGTACCGTGGTTTCACGATTTTAAGAAACGAACCTTATCACCACAAGTAACGCATTATTGCGCCAAACTAACAAGCTTAACCGCTTCGACAGCTTCTTTCACATCGTGCACGCGCAGGATTTTTGCCCCTTTTAAAAGCGCTATCGTATTGGCGACCGTTGTGGCATTGAGCGAATCCTTTGCATTTGAATCCAATAATTTATAGACCATTGATTTCCTTGAAACTCCCGCGAGGATTGGCAATCCTGTAATTTTAAACAGTTCGAGCTTTCGCAGCACTTCATAATTCTGCTCAAGTGTTTTGGCAAAACCAAATCCCGGATCGATAATAAGATCGTTAATCCCGAAACTTCTCGCCTTTGCAATCTTTTCGGAAAAATAAAACAGCATCTCCTTTACGATATTGTCGTATTGCGCCAGGCTTTGCATGGTTTGCGGCGTACCTTTCATATGCATCATGATGTACGGAACTTTGTGTTTTGCAATCGTTTCAAACATTTTATCGTCGAGGTTTCCCGCAGCAATATCGTTGATCATCGCGGCGCCGTTTTCAATACAGGCTGCGGCAACTTTACTGCGAAAAGTGTCTATTGAAAGCAAAGCCGAAGGAAATTCTTTTAAGATCAATCTGATAACCGGAATAATGCGTTGCATCTCTTCTTCGATGGTAATCATTTCGGCATTGGGCCGACTCGAAAATGCGCCGATATCAATAAATGTCGCGCCTTCTGATAACATCTTTTCAACGTGTCGAAGCACATCAGTATGTGATGCATATTTTCCACCGTCATAAAAAGAATCGGGCGTTACATTTAAAATTCCCATCACTTTGGGAGCCTCCAGATCTACAAGTTGCCCAAGACAGTTTATCGTCATCGAATTTGTTTATAAATTTCGCTGTAGCGCATTAGAAAAAAAAAACTATTTTTGACGCGAGGCCGTCAAGCCGAACCAAACCCCAATTCAAAAATTTGAATACAAATATACAGCAAATAATGACGAATACTTCGCAGGAATACGACAAGGTTATCGCGATCTGCCGGACGCTTTTCAACAATAAAATGAAGGATTACGGAAGCGCATGGCGCATTTTGAGACTGCCTTCACTCACCGACCAGATTTTCATCAAAGCGCAAAGAATCAGGAGCCTGCAGGAAAACGAAGTGCGTAAAGTTGACGAGGATGAAACCGGAGAATTTATCGGGATCATCAATTATTCGATCATGGCACTGATTCAACTGGAACTTGGCGTTGCTGACCAACCCGATCTCAATACTGAGAAGGCTGCGGCATTATATGATGAGCAAATCGCACTTACCAAGGCGCTCATGGAAGCCAAAAACCACGATTATGGTGAGGCATGGCGTGAGATGCGCGTGAGTTCGCTGACAGATCTTATATTGCAAAAGCTGCTGCGTGTCAAACAGATAGAAGACAACAAAGGAAAAACGATAGTTTCAGAAGGCATCGACGCCAATTACCAGGATATGATTAATTACGCGATATTTGCTTTAATTCTGATGGGTTTTGCGCAAAAGAGTTGATAACCGGCTAAAAAAACGGACCATATTTTTATATTTGTAAAAAGAAAAAACATGAAAAATGTACTCATTCAATTTTCCAGAATCTTTGTCGGATTATTGTTTATCATTTCGGGTTTAATAAAACTTAACGATCCGGTTGGATTTTCTTATAAGCTTGGCGAATATTTTGGCGAAACCGTGTTGAACATGCCGTTTTTCATTCCGTATGCACTCGCGATTGCCGTTGCCATTGTGATTTTTGAAGCTGTTTTGGGGTTTATGCTTCTGATTGGTTTCAAACCCAAATTTACCGTATGGAGCCTTTTATTACTCATCATATTTTTTACATTCCTTACCTTCTACTCCGCTTATTTCAACAAGGTAACCGATTGCGGATGTTTTGGCGATGCACTCAAACTCACGCCATGGCAATCTTTCACCAAAGATGTGGTGTTGCTGTTCTTTATCGTGATTTTATTCTTCAATCAAAGAATGATCAGACCTTTATTCAATGGGAATTTTAGGAATGCACTCGTTAGCCTGAGCGTCATTTTATGCATGTATATGGGTTATCATGTCCTTAATCATTTGCCGTTGAAGGATTTTCGCGCTTATAAAGTCGGAACCAATATTCAAAAAGCGATGGAGATTCCTGAAGGCGCGCCGAAATCGGTAGTCGAAATGAAATTTGTCTATAAAGTAAATGGCGTGAATAAAGAATACACCGATAAGGAACTTGGCAATATTCCCGAAGGCGCCGTATTTGTTGATCGCATCGACCATGTTATTTCGGAAGGCTACAAACCGCCGATCCATGATTTCTCAATGGAAAAGGACGGATCGGATTATAAGGATGAATTGTTGCAAGAGCCTAAATTGTTGGTTTTTGTTACGTACGACCTTGCCAAAGCCGATAAAAAAGGGATGGAACAACTTGAAAAACTCCATCAATTAGCGAAATCAAAAGGATATAAAGTCATTGGGATGACCGCTTCACTTGAAGATGAAATCCAAAAAGCGAAAAAGACTTATGGCTGTACATTCGATTTTTATTTCTGCGATGCTACGACTTTAAAGACAATTGAACGTGCTAATCCCAGTATAGTTGTGCTTGAAAAAGGCACTATCAGACAGAAAGTACATTACAATGATATTGGCTCATTAAAGTTGTAAATTAAAAGAAATGAGGGTAAACAAATTTAGGCAGGAAAGAAAGAGAAGAATGATACGCATTTGCATCATATCTTTGGTTGGCTTTGGTGTGGGATGTTATATGCTGTTTGTAATTTCGCCCAGTTTTAAACCAGTCTTAGGAAATACTTTTCACATTGTAACGGGTTGCGTCCTGATCGCTGTATCGGGTCTGGTACTTCTGGTAACACTTAAAAATTATTTCTTTCCCAAAAAGAAACGGTCGAGAAGCAATGTCGTGTTTCTTGAAGATGAACTCAAAAAAATGAATGAGCAGAAGCATTGAATTCAATCGGTGATAAAAATTAGTAAATTATTGTGAGGCCTTAGCAGTTTCGATATGTATTTTTACGCAAAAAACATGAAAAAGATAATTGTTTTAACTGCAGCAGCAGCATTCATTTTTATTTCTTTTTGCAGGGTCGAGAAGAAAACTTTCTCAAAAGAAGCATTGGCCGAGAAATTGCTCGCGACCGATGGAACACAACAAACTTTCGGCAGCATCCTCAACCAATATAAAGGCAAAAACCTTGTGATAGAAGTTTGGGCCTCGTGGTGCGGCGATTGCATCAAGGCCATGCCAAATGTCAAAGCGTTACAGGCGAGCAACCCTGATGTTTCCTACCTTTTTATATCGATGGACAAAACCGCCGATAAATGGAAAGAAGGCATTGAAAAGCATGAACTCAAAGGCGACCATTACATGGCGCTCGACCAGATGAAAGGTGTTTTCGGAAAAGCCATTGATCTTGACTGGATTCCACGTTACATTGTCGTTGACAAAAAAGGGAAAATCGTGCTTTACCGCGCGGTTGAAACCGACTTCGAAAAAATAAACAACACGCTAAAATCACTTAAATAATGAGAAGGAAAATCGTTGCCGGAAATTGGAAAATGCATAAAAATGCCGAAGAAACTGAAGATTTGCTCAATGAGTTAATCGAAAAGCTTCCGCAGGATAAAGGCGTTGAAGTAATTGTCGCGCCAACATTCGTAAACCTTTCTTCGGCTGTGCAGCATCTTGAGTTTACCAATATCGAGGTGGCAGCGCAGAATATGCACCAGGCCGAAAATGGCGCATATACCGGTGAAGTCTCGGCCGACATGCTGCGTAGCATCGGCGTGCATACCGTGATTCTTGGGCACTCCGAACGACGTGCCTACTTTGGAGAAACCGACGCGATCATCTCTTATAAAGTTGATACCGCTTTAAAAAATTACCTCGAAGTGATTTTTTGTTTCGGGGAAGAATTGAAAGACCGCCAGGCAAACAATCATTTCAATATTGTCGAAAACCAACTGCGCGATGCGTTATTCCAGATTGATAAATTTTCGTGGGCCAACATAATCCTCGCCTATGAACCGGTTTGGGCAATCGGAACCGGAGAAACAGCTTCACCAGAGCAAGTGCAGGAAATGCATCATTTCATCCGCGAGACCATCCGAAAATCGTTCGGAAGCGAGATTGCCGAGGGCATCAGTATTTTATATGGCGGAAGCGTCAAACCTGATAATGCACGCGAAATTTTCTCGCAACCCGACGTTGATGGCGGCCTGATTGGCGGTGCCTCGCTAAAAGCCGATGATTTTGCGGCAATTGTGGATGCCTTTTAAAAAATAGATGAATGAAGCGGTTTTAGTACCGCTTTTTTTATGGCTATATGCCAACTTCTATCTGGAAGCGTACATACCAATTGCTTTTTGTTGGCGCGTTGAAGAAATATTGGTTTTCATACGTAAATTCGGTTTGCAGCTTGAGTGCATGTTCCCAAATGTATTTATTTACGCCAATGCTGTATTGATCGATATCGGGCGATAACGTCCTGATAGCGTTCCCCACGCGTTGCGCCGAATATCGTCCCGCAACTTCATATTTAGACGGAAACGCATAACTCAACTGGTAATCCATTCCGTAACCCGTAAAAACAGCTCTCGATTGCGTTGTGTCAAGTGGGTTAACCGTTATGGGTTTCGAAGCATCGCGCATCATGTAATCGGTCATAAAGGCCCAGCCATTGTACTTTACAATTGCATCGAGCAGCAATGTCGACATATCGCGTGTTTCATAGAGTAAATCTCCCGTCTGCCCAAATGTTTTCCGGGCTTTGTCATTAAAATTGTAAGCGCCCGAAACCATCAATTTTGGCTTTGGTTCACGCAAAATGTCGCCTTCAAAATAATGCCCGTCTTTTTTAAAAGTCCCAAACGGCAGTAATTCAATTTTCCCTGTATAAGAGAGTCCGTTATTGTCTTTCAATGCGCTATTCGAATTGTTGGTGGTCCAATTCCGGCCTTCGCCCAATGTTACTGCTGCTTTAAAATTATATGAGAACTTGTCCTCAAATTCATTGAGATTTGCGAAATGGAGTCCGAAATCGCGGTCGATCCCAAACTTAAAATTGTTGATGTTGCGATCCGTCAGCTGTAAAGCACCAGATGAGTTGACGGTTTGGCGTGTTCCGGGCAATTTGGTCACACCAAATCCCCATTGCCAGCGGTTACTGGGTTTGTAATAAAACATCGCGTCGCGAACTACATTGAGATTTTCCCCTGCTTTTTCCGTACCAACATCGCCGGCACCAAATGAAATTTGCAGCACATACAGAAATTTCGGGTTCGCAATAAAACCATCAAAGCGCAGCCTGAGCCTTCTTACCTGCGCTTCATAAAAAGAATCCTGTCCTTCGTTCTCATAATAGGTTACGCGATTCTGTATGCGGAACTTGATGTTGAGCTGGAAAATACTGTCGGGCGTTGTAATGCCAAGGCCTTTGCCATAACTATAATACGGAAGCGACGAAAGTTTGAGGTCGGTGTCTTTCGAATTTCGGATAATTTCCTGTGCGTGTGTCGCAATCCCAAAAAGCAATGCGAAACAAAGTAGTATTTTTTTCATATAGTAGTTGTGTTGCCCCAAATTTAAAAAATAATATTGAAGATTACTGTTGATTGTTACCTTTGCAAAAAAAATCTGATGTCGAATATTTATTTAGGATACCATTTTACGATTGAACCCAAAGAACTCGGTTCTGAAATCCTTATCGCTGAATTGGGCGAGCTTCCTTTCGAGAGTTTTGTTGAAAGCGAATTCGGTGTTACCGCTTACATTCAGAAACAATTGTGGAATGAGAATATTCTTGACGATCTTTTTATCCTCAACTCGCCGCAATTTGTGATTTCCTATAAAGTCGAAGAAATCGAGCAGGTTAACTGGAATGAGGAATGGGAAAAGAATTTCGAACCTATAGATGTTGATGGAAAATGCCATGTCCGTGCGCCGTTCCATCCGAAAACGGATGCCGAATTCGATATCATCATCGAACCGAAAATGAGTTTTGGCACCGGCCATCATGAAACCACGCACATGATGATTCAGCATTTGCTTGAGATGGATGTGACCGACATGAAAACGCTTGATATGGGTTGCGGCACCGCCATACTCGCCATACTTGCCGAAATGAAAGGCGCCCAACCAATCGACGCGATTGATATCGACAATTGGTGCTATTTGAATTCGATTGAAAATGCCGAGCGCAATAATTGCCGCCACATTACAGTTTATGAAGGCGATGCGACAATGCTTCCCGGAAGGAAATACGATCTTATTATCGCGAATATCAACCGCAACATCCTGCTCAATGACATGCAAAGTTATGTTGACTGCATGAATCCGAATGCGACACTTTTGCTGAGTGGATTTTACAATGAAGATATTCCGGCAATTGATGCATGTTGCACAGCCAAAGGTCTTACTTTTGTTAAGAAGTTTGAAAGAAACAATTGGGTTTCGTTGAAATACATCAGTTAGAAAATGGGAATTGAAATGGCAACCATCGAAAAAACCAAAAGAAAAACGGCAGCCAAAGAAGCCGTCAGCGCAAACAACGAGATTGTTTTGTACAATGACGATGTGAATACTTTCGACCACGTCATCGAAACGCTAATTCTTGTGTGCAGCCATACCGCAGAACAGGCCGAGCAGTGCGCAATCCTTGTTCACTACAAAGGTAAATGCACGGTCAAAACAGGATCTTACGACGAACTCAAACCGCAATGCACCCGTTTGCTTGAAGCCGGATTAAGCGCCGAAATTGTTTAAATTCCCTACTCTTGCATTGGTTCGATATAAACACGCTTTTGTGTTGTTATTGAAATAGAAAATTTGCGGTTTATCAATTGAAGCCAGCGTTTCATTTATATTATATTTCACTTCAGTGAATCGTGAATAAAATTCCGATTCAAACTGAAATCTAATGCGGCAATTTGTCTTTGACAACGCCATAAATAAAAGTTCCGAGCAACGCGCCAACCAAAATAAAAATTACCGGAAAGAAGCCAGCGCCGATGAGTATGAATATCGGTCCGGGGCAAGCGCCCACGAGCGCCCATCCCAAGCCAAATATGAGGCCGCCAATCCAATAACGGAACGATCCTTTTTCTTTATCGGCAATTTGAATGGGCTCGCCTTTGTTGGTTTTGAGCTGATTCCGTTTGATAATCTGGAGCCCGATAGCACCTGTCACTATGGCGACCATAATAATACCATACATGTGGAACGACTGAAACTGGAACATTTCATAAATGCGATACCATGAAACCGCTTCCGATTTGGTGAGTACGATCCCGAAAATAAAACCGACTATAATGTATTTTAAAGCCTTCATATTAAAAAATTAAGGGTAGGATGTAATATGTCATGATGAGTCCACCAACAAAAAAGCCAATCACGGCCTTTAAAGACTGGCGCTGCAGGTTGCTCATTCCCGCAATCGCGTGACCCGAAGTACAGCCGCCAGCATAACGCGAACCGAAGCCAATGAGTAATCCACCAATTAAAAGTATCGCCATTATTTTTGGAGACTCAAAAACATTATTGCCAAATAACGCGCCGGGCAACAATTTCCCATTTGGCGCATCAATTCCCATTTTTGCAAGCTGAGCAACAGTTTTTGGATTGATCGAAACATTCGAAGGATCGCTCATGAAATGTACAGCCACATAACCGCCCACCATCGCACCGATGAGCACGAGCAAATTCCAGCCCTGCGACTTCCAGTCGAACTTAAAAAAGTCGGCCACTTTATCAGCCCCTGCAATGGTGCACAATGAACGAAGGTTCGACGACATTCCGAACACCTTTCCGAAATAATTGAGTGTCAGCATAATCATCGCGATCAGGAAACCGGCAACATACCACGGCCAGGTTTGAAAGAGAAAATCCATAGTTTAATTTTTTTAATTCCGATGCGCTAAAGATACAGGTAATAAAATAAACGCCTATTTTTGAATCGGAAAATTAACAACTATGAAAAACTTTTCGATAGAAATCCGGTGGGGAATTATGTTCAGCATCCTGACGATGGTTTGGATGATTCTAGAGAAAACACTCGGTTGGCATGATGCGCAAATCGGAAAGCAACTTATTTACACGAACCTGTTTGGATTTGTAGCCGTTGCGATTTACATTTTGGCGCTGCTCGAAAAAAAGAAACAATTTTTTAAAGGCAATATAAGTTGGAAACAGGGATTTCTGTCGGGAACCGTGCTAACGGTCGTGATCGCGGTTTTGAGTCCGATGGTAAACGCCGTTGTTTATACTTACATTACGCCACGTTTTTTTGACACAATGGTTGCGTACCGTGTCGCGCACAAATTCCAAACGCTCACGCAGGCAAAAGCCTATTTTAATCTGCACAGTTATATTGTACTTGGCATTTTCGACACATTGTCAAAAGGAATACTAACCGCTGCCATTATTGCGTTCTTTATTAAAACCAAAAATACTTCCGATGAAAAGTAAACTGCTGCCCTTCATTTTATTGGTACTGCTTACCGCATGTGTAAGTACAAAATCGACATTGAAAAACGTGGACGATAATGCGCCGGTTCCAAAACTTACAGCCGACAACACGTTTGTCATCACTGCATACAGCCAGGACAAAAAATACGGCTATGATAAAGATTATCCGGTGAACGTATTTTACCGCGATACTAAAAATGAAACCATCAACCAGGAGCGTTTCCTCAATGCATTGGCGGGGCCAAAAGGCGAAAAAATTACGTTTGCCAAAATCGAAACGTGCTGCCCTTTCCCCACGAAACGCAATGAGATGGGAGCGGGTTTTCTCGACGTGTATGAATTGCGTTGGGAGGGACAAACAAGTCCTGTCAAACTCTATCTTAATATGCATGAAAAAGGCATTTTGATGGTACCGGTCGGACTCACGCTGAAGAAAAAGTAGAATCGATTGCTGTAGCCCTAGCCCGGATGGCAGCGGAAATCCTTTTGGATTCTCTGGAGCGCAGCGGAAGAAAATCTTCATCGCAGCGCAGCGCAGATGCAAAAGATTGCAGCGCACAGCCGGAACAGCTACTAAAAAAAAGCCAATCTTAATCTTAAATTCATAATTGATAGTTACCTTTGCGCGCATCAAACAAATCATTATGAATTTAGAGCTGATTCCGCAAATCAAACATACCCAGAGCGGTAACTTTTTTTTACTTGCCGGACCTTGTGCCATTGAAGGAGAAGAAATGGCGATGCGCATTGCCGAGAAACTTATTGGCATAACCACTAAACTAGAAATTCCTTATGTTTTTAAAGGCTCCTTTAAAAAAGCGAACCGATCGAGAATCGATAGCTTCTCTGGAATTGGTGATGAAAAGGCATTGAAGATTTTACGCAAGGTTTCGGAAACTTTTCATGTACCTACCGTAACCGATATCCATACCAATGAAGATGCTGAAATGGCCGCGCAATATGTTGATGTGTTGCAGATTCCTGCGTTTTTGGTTCGCCAAACCGACCTTGTTGTTGCTGCCGCGAATACCGGGAAAGTCGTGAACCTAAAAAAAGGGCAATTCATGAGTCCGGAGAGTATGAAGCACGCCGTACAAAAAGTACTCGACTGCCAAAATGAAAAAGTGATGGTGACCGACCGCGGGACGATGTTCGGCTACCAGGACATGATTGTTGATTACAGGGGAATTCCGACAATGCAACAGTTTGCGACGACGGTTCTTGATGTGACGCATTCACTCCAGCAGCCCAACCAGATGGCGGGCGTGACAGGTGGAAGACCCGATATGATTGAAACCATTGCAAAAGCAGGAATAGCTGTGGGAGTTGACGGTATTTTTATCGAGACCCATTTCGATCCGGCCCATGCGAAAAGCGATGGCGCCAACATGCTACACCTTGATCTTTTTGAAGGATTGATGACAAGGCTTGTAGCGATTCGAAAAACTGTGAATTCATTCTAACACTCTAACCCCAACGCACTTTGAAATACTCTTATTTATATGTCATAATGACATTGTCTTCGTTTAATATACATGCGCAGCGAAGCGATAGAAACCAACGCAACAAAGATGAAAAATATACCGCACATAGTAAAGGAAAGTTCTTTATTTCGTGGGGCGGCAACCGCGACAATTATTCAAAATCCGATGTCACTTTTAAAGGCGATGATTATAATTTTACATTGCATGATATCACCGCGCATGACAAACCCAAAGGATGGAGCATTGATTATGTCAATCCTGCCAGGATGACGATCCCGCAAACCAATTTCAGGGTCGGCTATTTTATCAACGACCATTACAGCATTGCAATTGGTTGGGACCACATGAAATATGTAATGTACCAGGACAGGTCTTTCGGAATTGACGGCTATTATCCCAATGCAGGAAGTTATGGCGAGACGTTACCAAATAATCAGATTTTGACAACCGAAAAATTCCTGACTTATGAGCACACTGACGGCCTCAATTATGTCAACACCGAATTTTCAAGGCATGATGATGTTTCGTCACTGTTGAAAATCGGAAATACCGATCATATCCAGTTCAACCTCACTGAAGGTATTGGTGGCGGAATCTTATACCCGAAAACCAACACCAAATTACTTGGGAAAGAGCGCCACGACGATTTTCATATCTCAGGTTATGGTGTTTCAATGAAAGCCGGCCTCAACATAACCATATTGAAATATTTTTACATACAGGGCGAATTAAAAGGCGGTTATATTAACATGCCTGATATCCGAACCACGAAAAGCGCATCGGATACTGCGTCACAGGATTTTTTCTTCTTTCAGAAAATTATCGCTTTCGGGGGCATTTTCCGAATATAAAATCAAAACAAAAGGCCTGCATTGAGCAGGCTTTTTTTATCGAATTTCACGCACGGTGAGTTGGTCTTCATCGTTCATGCGCCAATGTTCCCCGTACAATTTTACGGCCTCATTGAGATTGAACTCACGGAATTGCGATGGATTTTTTAAATTAGAGCGACTAATCGCAGCCAGATAAACCAAATTGTCTGTTGCATGAATGCTGGCAACATAACCATCTTTGCCATGAAAGATATTTTTCACGATTCCCTCAATAGTTTTTGTTTCAGGTGTATCGGTGCTTTTTGTGTCAGCCAACACGATATCGGGCGTCAATTTTCGATCGGAAGTTTTGCTCGAATTACAGCCTGCAAAAGCGATAACAGCAGATAACATGGCCAGATTTTGGATTTGTGTATTCACGTCGTAGGTTTTTAAGGTTTTTAAAATTATCAAATTCCGATGAGACTTTTTGTTAAATAAAACATCAATACTTACAACATTAAGATATTTTTAGCTTTTCTCTTGATTGGCAGCTTTTTAGTTTTTGTACATTAGCTACTCAAACTAAAACAATAGAAAATGAAAAATTTATTTTTAAGCGTACTCGCTGTTTTGGGATTTGCGCTATCGGGATCAGCTCAGCAAGGAGCTACAAAAACAAAAGTCAAAAAGACTGAAAAAGTTACTACCACCAATGGCAAAACTGCTGTTAAGGAAAAGTCAGAAACGAAGACCGTACTCAAAAAAGACGGAACGCCCGATATGCGATATAAAGTAAACAAAGAAAAGAAAGTCGTCCTCAAAAAAGACGGAACGCCTGACAAAAGGTATAAATCAAATAAATAAAAAAAAAACGTCGCTTTTAGAGCGGCGTTTTTATTAAGGCAATTTTCGTTTTTTTAGTAGCAGAAAATCAATAACTCTTATTGTATATCGGTCCCGTTTTTCGCTATATCTTTTGTTTCACTGCGTTGCACAAAAGGATGTCGCTGCAACCGGGGCTAGTAATTAATGCCCTGCTTCAATTGGCGTATCAAAAGAAATTCCTTGCTTTCTCAATATCCCACTAACGCGCCAGGCGTAGAATGCGAGGTACGCAAAACACAAAACACCAACGATGTAACTCGCATGAATATTGGTTGCATCGGCTACCATTCCCTGAATCCAGCTCACAATACCGCCACCCATGATCATCATGATTAAAAAGTTACTGCCTTGGTTTGTGTTTTTACCCAATCCGGCAATTGCCAATGTGAAAATACACGGCCACAATGTACTGCAGAACAATCCGACGCTTGTAAACGCATAAACGCTCACCGTTCCCTCGGTAAACATTCCGGTAAGCAACGCGATGATCCCGAGTCCGGAAAAAAGCAACAGCATCCGTGCGGGATTGCCTTTGCTCAAAACATCGGCAGCAATCAAGATCAGGATAATGAAAGCATACACGTAAAAAGGCGCCAAGTCGTGTTCCATAAAGGCATTCACGCCAAGGAAAATTCCAAATGCAAGATACGGAAGGATAATCCTCAATACCATCTGGTTCGTTTTATTGCTTGTAAAGGCACCCACAGCACCGGTCCAACGTCCGATCATCAGGCTCGCCCAGTACAATGAAATATATGGCGCGACATCCTTTGTAATGAATCCTAAGTTTTTTTCAAGATACGCCGGCAGGTTGCTCGCCGTGGAGACCTCGACGCCTACATAAACAAAAATAGCGATCATCCCCATGACCAATTGTGGGTAATGCAAAGCGTGTTTCGCCCCTTTTGTGATATCTTCGATCACAACGGCATCATCTTCAACGCGATCCGGAAGTGATGACATTTTGAGAAGTAATGCCACCGCAAGAAAAGCGCCTCCTAAAATCAAATACGGAATTTTCACACTTTCGATACTGGCTGTCGTATTGTCGGATGAAGCAGCACCAAAAATCGCAAAACTCACAATCAATGGCCCGATTGTCGTTCCGAGATTGTTGATTCCACCGGCAGTAATCAATCGTTGTGAGCCCGTAGCAATCGGCCCGAGCGCAATTGCGAGCGGGTTAGCAACCGTCTGCTGCAATGAAAATCCGAGCCCGACAATAAACAATCCCGACAACATCAGCGGAAATGAACCTGTATTTGCTGCAGGATAAAATAACAAAGTGCCAAGCGCCGAAATCGACAAACCGAGCGCGAGGCTGTTTTTATAACCAATCCTGTTGATAATGTCGCCTTTGGTAAGATGCGAAATCATCATATACAACAGCGACCCAACGGTGTAAGCCACATAAAAAGCCACTGAAACCAATTGGCTCTGGCCTTGAGAAAGATCGAATGCTTTTTTGAAAACAGGGATCAGGATGTCATTACTAGCGGCAACAAATCCCCAAAAGAAGAATACAGTTACTAAAGGGATAAATTGTCCCCATTTGGTTTGAACGTTTTGTGAACTCATAGTTTGGTTGGTTAATGATTAGCGTTCGTTAAATATAGCGCTATAAAGATTAAATTTTCGGCACAATGCCGTTACTTATCAACGATGTTATTCAGATATTTTAATTTCCGATTTGGGTCCGATGCCATTATTATTGAACGCTTCTATCTGGAAATAATAAATATCCGAACGATCTAATCCATTGAAATAATACTCGTTTTTAGCATAAACCATAATTGATCCGTATAATTTATCGGACGATTTGCCAAAGTAAATTACATAACCGTCGGCATTCGGTTCCTGCTGCCATTTAAACCATACATTGCGGCGCTCGCCTTTTACTTTCGGACCCGAACGCAACGGCACAAAGTTCTGTACAGCACCTGGTTTTTGTCCGGAACCTTTCCCGAAAACCCTGAATCCGCTGATCGCAAATTTGCCTGTCGGCATTGCTATGTTTTCAAGTTTGAGAAACCTTGCTGTTGCGGGCGTTTGCAATTCAATGTAGTCGTGCGGAACATCTTTGGAGTTTTTGCTTTTGTCGATTAGTGTTTTCCAATTTTTGCCATCCACCGACGAAGAAATAATGTATTTGTGTCCAGAAGTGTGTTGAGGTTTCCCCATCAATTCAACGTCCTGGTCCGCATAATTGATCTGGATAGCATTGATTGTGCTTCTTTCGCCCAAATCTGAAATGAGGTATTCGCCTTTATTTGCGGTCTGAGCCGACCAATACGTCTTGATATCCTCATCGACCGAAAGGTTCGCCTGAAATCCGCCGAGCGTCGAAGAAACCTGCACCGGCTTGCTATAATTCAGAAGCATCCAACCAGAAAAATTATCTTTTAGATGGTTCTTTTGCTGTGAAGGCAGATACGTCGGATAATCGCCATACGCGGTATTGCTATACAAAACGCCATCCTTGTCAAAACCCGCGGGCCAGATACCGATGCGGCGCTCAAAATTATTCTTGACGCAAATCCCGATGGTCGATGTATGCCAATATTGATTGTGTACATCCTGGAATGTAGCACCATGCCCGGCTCCTCTTGCAAATCCACCAGGTTTGTACGAAAACGGGTTGTGTGATTGATATTCGAACGGCCCTAACGGATTATCACCGACATAAACGCCGTCGGCATAAACACTGAATTCGGTGCCTGGAGCGCCATATTGCAGATAGTATTTGTTGTTGTATTTGGTCATGAAAGCACCTTCGGTAAACGGCTGCAAAAACGTATTGTCGTTGTTTTCACCAAAGCGTTCCCAGCCATGTTCGTCGTCGTTGAGTGCGAGTACCGGAATCCGTTCGCCATCAGGCTGGAAAGTTTTGCGGTTGAGTTTCACGCCGTAAAGCGGATAGAGATTGCTTGAACCATAATATTCATAGACTTCATCTTTCTCTTTATCCCAGAAAATATACGGGTCCCATGCCGCCGCTTCGGATTTGTGAACGAGTTCTTTCCAATCATCAACTGACGGATTTGTACTCATCCAGATTGGGAACTCCTTGCCTTGCGTCGAGCCGACACCCAATAAAGTATCGTGAACGAATGACAGCGAGGGCGCGCACAATTCATCGTAAACTTTATGTTCGGGACGCAGGAATTTACGCGGAATAAATTGCCAGTCGAGCATGTCTTTCGAATGCCAGTAACCCCATTGGTTAGTGGAGAACAGGTAATATTCGCCTTTGAAAAATGTAATCACGGGATCGGCAGTTGCGCGATGTTTGCCTTGTTTGACAAAATCGGGAATCGGGCAATAACCATAGTCAATGTTGATTGGATTGCAATAGGTTTTCTGTTGTGCCAATGCACTGCTGCATGTAAATAGAACCACGAATGCCATAGCCCTGATAGCAGTGGAAATCCTTTTTGTTTTGTTGGAAGCCGAAAAGTTGCTGCCGGATTTTCCAAACAAAAAGATTGAAACGGATAGCAGGAAACAGCTTCTCATAATTTATATTTTATTTGATCGGAAAGAAACTGATTGCAGTTCCGCCGCCAGGTGCCAAAACCAATTTGAGCTTCGACTTGGAAGTAACTTCGACGGTTTTGATTTTATAATTGATTGGATTGCTTTGCCAATGCGCCGTTTTACCGTCGGCGTAAATAATGGCTTTATACTTTTTCCCCGGCGTCAGAAAATCGAGTTTTATCTCCGAAGTGCGCGGGTTTTCGTCGGTAATTGCGCCGAGAAACCAATTTTCAGAATTCTTCGCTTTGCGCGCAATCGTGAGGTAATCACCGGGTTCGGCTTCGAGGTATTTGCTTTCCTGCCAATCAACCGCAACGTCTTTAATGAATTGGAACGCATCGGGATATTTCTCATAATTCTCGGGCAAATCAGCGGCCATCTGCAACGGCGAATACATCGTAACGTAAAGCGCGAGCTGTTTGGCAAGTGTTGTGTGCACCTGTTCTTTTTTAGATTTGTCGTAGATGTTCATTTTAATTTCAAAAATTCCGGGCGTGTAATCCATCGGACCGCCGAGCAATCTTGTGAACGGCAGAATGGTTTCGTGCATTGGCGGGTTTCCGGTGCTCCACGCATTAAATTCGTTGCCACGTGCCGCTTCGGCAGCAATGTAATTCGGATAAGTCCTTGAGTATCCGGTCGGACGCGAACTTTCATGTGAGTTAACCATCAGTTTGTAATCAGCAGCGCGGCGGGCGACGAAGTTGAAATGGTTGACCATCGCTTGCCCGTCATGGAATTCACCACGCGGAATTATGCGGCCAACATAACCTGTTTTTACCGCGGGATAACCATATTTGACCATGTTTTCGAATGAACGATCGAGATGTCTTTCGTAATTTCCGACCGAGCCCGAAGTTTCATTGTGCATGATCATTTTGACGCCTTTTGATTTGGCATATTCTGAAATTTCTTCGATATCGAAATCGGGATACGGCGTCGTGAAATCGAATACATCTTCCTTCCAGTTGCCGAACCAATCTTCCCAGCCAACGTTCCAGCCTTCAACGAGCACGCCATCGAACCCATTCTTTGCGGCAAAATCGATATAGCGTTTGGTATTGGCTGTTGTCGCGCCGTGTTTTCCTGACGGAATCAAATCTTTGGTGGCGGCGTTTTGTGCATTTTGCGAACCTGCGTAATCCCATGTTGATTTACCGACGTGCATTTCCCACCAGATGCCGACGTATTTCATTGGTTTGATCCATGACGTATCATCAATTTTGGAAGGTTCATTGAGATTCAAAATCATTTTTGAACTAACGATGTCACGCGCATCATCGCTAACCATAATGGTACGCCATGGCGAAACGCACGGCGCTTGTAAATACGCCTTATCGCCAATAGCATTGGGTACAAGGTTCGAGGCGAGTTTGTATTCGCCCGGAACAGCGTCAAGATGCATTACGGGATAATTGACAACGGCGGCTTCAAAAATATTGATGTACAGGTTGTCGGCGGTTTTCATCATTAGTGGTGACTGGATGCGGGTTTTGCTGCCAATCGATTTGAGTGCGATGCCGTTATTTTTATCGACGCGGTCGGTGTTGATTTCAGAGAATTTCGTCTCGGTATAGGGATATTCCTGGCTGTCGTAATCTCCGGGAAGCCAGAAAGTTTTGTGGTCACCGCTCAAATTAAATTCTGATTTCTCATCGGAAACAATGAAATAATTGAGTTTCTCCTGCTTTGGGAATTCATAGCGGAAAGCCACGCCTTCATCGTAAGCTTTAAAAATTATATTCATTTTCCTTCCCGAAGATTGAACCAATGAAACCGTAAGTTGATTGTAATGGTTTATGATTGTCGATTGCTCACCGAGAACGGGTTTCCAGCTCTCATTTACAGAAGCGGTTTTTGTGTCGGCGATTGAAAAACCCGTTGCGAGATCGGGTTGGTCTTTGAGAAAAATGCCAAGGCTGCTGCTTTGGATAACGATTTTGTTTTTATAGGTGACGGCGTAATGTGGGGTTCCGTTTTCAAGGACGAAGGTAACGGCAATATTTTTTGACGGCGACTCGAGTGTTTGTGCATTTATAAAAAATGCTGTCATCAGCAGGATGACCGCGAATGTGTTTTTCATTTTTGTTTTTTTCGCTAATATAAAAAAATGGTACGTACTTAAAAACCCTCCGGATACAACCGGAGGATTCTAAAGTACACAACTAATCAACTAACTCAAATTTGACTTTTATATCGGTATCGGAATTGGATCCGACAAATATTTCGAATTCGCCCGGTTCGGCGACGAATTTTAAATCTGAATTGTAAAATTTCAAATCTTCGGCTGAGATCTCAAACGTAACGGTTTGTTTTGTCCCTTTTAGGATATTCACTTTTTGAAACCCTCGGAGTTCTTTGACGGGCCGCGTTACCGAGCCAACGAGATCGCGGATATAAAGCTGGACAACTTCTTTTCCGTCGAAATTTCCTGTATTTGCAACATCTACTGATACGTTCAGTTTTTCATTTTTATTGATTTTAGATGCTGAAATCGTCAAATTGCTGTATTCGAAAGTAGTATAACTGAGACCGAACCCGAAAGGAAACAGCGGCTCGTTTCTGATATCAAGGTAATTCGATGTAAATTTTTCAAAAACACCATTTTTATTTCCGAGTGGCCTTCCCGTATTTTTATGGCTGTAATAAATTGGCACCTGCCCTACCGAACGTGGAAAAGTCATTGTCAATTTGCCTGACGGATTTTCATTTCCGAACAATACATCGGCAATCGCATAACCGGCTTCACTTCCGGGAAACCAGACATCGAGGATGGCAGGAACCGTTTCGTTTTCGTGGTTCAAGACAAGCGGACGACCATTAAAAAGAACCAATACGACCGGCTTTCCGGTTTTCAATAATTGCTCGAGCAAATCCTTTTGTGTTTGCGGGATTTCGAGGTTGGTGCGGCTGCTGCTTTCGCCACTCATCTCTGCCGATTCGCCCAATACAGCAATGATTACATCGGATTGTGAAGCAATCCTGACCGCTTCGGAAGCCAATTCCTGTTTGGTCCTGTTATCGCGGTGAAGCGTTTTTCCGAACATCGTAGCGCGTTCTTCAAAAACGGGATCGTCATCGAGATTGCTGCCTTTGGCGTACAAAATTTTGGCAGATGTTCCTGCAATTTCGGTCATACCTTCAAGTAATGAGACTGAATTTTCTTGTTTCGACGCCACACTCCATGTTCCGGCCATGTTTTCCTTGGCATCGGCAAGCGGACCGATAATGGCTATCGTTCCAGATTTTTTAAGGGGCAATAGTTGGTTCGTATTTTTAAGAAGAACAAACGATTGTGCGGCAGTCTTACGTGCTTCATCTCTATTTTGTTTCGTGAAAATTTCTGATTTCTGGCGGTTTCCATCGCAATATTTATACGGATCCTGAAACAAACCCAGATCGTATTTCGCATTCAGAATGACACGTACGGATTCATCAATTTCGTTGGTCGTTAGTTTGCCTTCCTGCAATGATTTTTTGAGTGTACTCAGCAGCCCTTCGGAAACCATATCCATATCAACACCAGCCTTGAGCGCCAATGCCGAAACATCTTGAAGGTCGCCCATCCCGTGGTTGATCATTTCACTAACGCCTGTGTAATCGGTGACCACAAAACCTTTAAAGCCCCATTGTCTGCGTAGGACATCGGTCAGCAGCCATTTGTTTCCGGTTGCCGGAATTCCGTCTATTTCATTGAAAGAACACATAACCGAGCCGACGCCTGCATCGACCGCGGCTTTATAAGGCGGAAAATATTCGTTGTACATCCTGATGCGGCTCATATCAACTGTGTTATAATCGCGGCCTGCTTCGGGAGCGCCGTACAACGCAAAATGTTTGACACAAGAAAGTATAGTATTGTTTTTTGTTAGATCTGAACCCTGATAGCCTCTAACCATGGCGGCGGCAATTTGGCTGCCCAAATATGGATCTTCGCCTGACCCTTCTGAAACCCTTCCCCAGCGCGGATCGCGCGAAATATCTACCATCGGCGAAAATGTCCAGTTGATGCCATCGGCACTTGCTTCTTGTGCGGCAATTTGTGCGGAACGTTTGATTAGATTTAAATCCCAACTACACGATAATCCCAACGGAATCGGGAAAGTGGTTTCATAACCGTGAATGACATCCATGCCGAAGAGCAATGGAATTTTAAGGCGGCTTTTTTCGACGGCAATTTTCTGTACTTCCTGTATTTTTTGAACGGTTTTTATATTAAACAATCCTCCTACTTTACCTTCGGCTATTTTTTTTGCTACGTCAGAACTACCGGCCTGACCCGTAGTAATATCTCCTGAAACCGGTAAATTAAGTTGCCCCAATTTTTCGTCGAGCGTCATTTTTGCGATAAGTGCCGAGACGAAAGCATCTTTTTCGGAACGCATGGTCTTTTTCTTTTGTCCATAAGTGCAAATCGTGATGAGGACAATAAGTATAGTAGATTTAATTTTCATTTTTGTTGTCTTTTAACCTGTCGCAACAGCCAGTCGTAGGTTTCGGGATTGTCATAAACGCGTGTCCAGCAGTCGTGTCCTGCATCATCAAATATCGTCAGTGTAATATCGGGATTGCATGTTTTCAAATTTTTATAGATTTCCTTTGGATAGTCGAGCGGAACGACATCATCGAGCAAACCATGATAAATCCGGGTTGGAATTGCCTTTATCTTACAGATGTCATCCATATCAATTAAATCTATGAAACTTGAAATTGGTACAATGGCGGCAAACATATCGGGGTGTGCCAAAGCCAGGTTCCATGTTGCCCAACCGCCCGAACTCAGTCCGGTAACGTAAATTCTATTTGAATCAATGTTATTTTCTTTTTCCATTTTAAGGATGAGCCGATAAATAATTTCGGAATCCCATAATTCGTTTTCGCGGCATTGCGGTGCCAGAACGAAAGCGTCCAGTTCATGCGTTTTGAGGTATTTGAACGGACCGTGTATTTTTACTTTTTCGATATCTGTTCCTTTCTCCCCATCCCCGTGCAAAAAAATTATTAAAGGTGTTTTATCTTTTATTTTTTTCGGTTTATATAATACAAAACCGAGCTCTTTTTTCTGTGTTATTTCTACGGTTATGCTGCCATTAGTTTGTGTTTGCGAAAAACTTAAACCGGTCTTCAGCAACAACGCTATACACAATGCGATAAGCATTTTCGAAAAAAAAACAGCTTTCGATGCGTACATTAAAATCCGTGTTGAGCCGAATGAAATCCGAGATTGAGCAGTCCGGTTCTCACTTCAGGCGCATTCATAAATAGATTCCACAGCATTCCACTACGTAAATTTTCGATCATGGGTACGATAGTTCCCTGGTCGATTGCGAGATATCGCGGTGTTACCCAATTGAAATATGGAGAAAAAGCATCGTAAGGTCCGGCAATTCCAACATAATCGTTACGATGTTCTTCGTACAAAAACCGCAAGAAACGCATGGATTCTGTTGGCGTATAAGGAAATGACGAAAGCGCCGCAGTGGGCGAAACCACTCCCCTGTCATTATTTGGCTGATGGGCGGCATAACCTGTCGAGCCATCGGCATTTCTTGTATAACTTGCTGTCAATCCCCAACATTTTTCGCTGTATTTTGTCCATCCAAGCGGATTTCTTACGCAGTGCTCATAAATAATTTTAGTATGGTTTGTTACCACATCCTGGTAATTGGCATATTGATCTGTCAATCCTGTCGGATCCAGTCCCAGATAAGAATAATGTGCCCAAAACAGCGGACCTACACTTCCGGTCGCACCGTTATAGTTGAATATCACGGGAATCCCGTAAGGCGATGCCGAATTCAGGATTGCGCCACTTCGCGCCCAACCTTCATGGTAAGCTACTGTTGGGATCGGATGCGTTGGTGAAGCCGCCGCCATTATATAAGTAATCAAACATTCGTTGTAGCCTTCCAATTTAAGATTGATCTGATGGTCTGGTGACCAATGCCAATACAGTACATTTTCGCCTCTTCGATACCAGTCCCAATCTACACCTTTCCAAAGCACATCTGCTTTTTGAGCTAACGCTAATTCGTCTCCAGTTGAATCTTTAAAATATTCGCGTATGCAAATCAACGCCTGGCATAAAAACGAGGTTTCTACGAGATCGCCGCCATTGTCATCGTTACCAAAAGGCACGACGTTTCCGTTTCTACCATCAATCCAATGCGGCCATGCGCCGTGGAAACGGTTGGCGTTTTCAAGAAAATTTAAAGCGGTTGTCAATCTTGTAACTGCTTCCTGGCGTGGGATAAACCCTCGTTCAATTCCGACTAAGATCGTCATTAGTCCAAATCCTGATCCGCCCGTCGTAACCAGATTCCGGTCGACAGAAGGGTTGTCGGTATGATACCTTTCGCGAGCTAGTTTTGAATTCGATTCAGCGTAATCCCAGAAATACTTTAGCGCGTCTTTTTGTACGAGATCAAGCAATTCATTGTCGGTCAGTTTTATCGGTGGATTTACAACAGGATTTGTAGTTGTGGATTTATCATCACACGAGCACGAAACGAGTAACGAGCAGAGTAAAAAAAAGCGAAGGATTTTCACGATTGTAGATTTGATGGTTGCAATAAGAAAAAAACCCGGCCGAAACTTTCAGCCGGGTATTGATTGGTGATTATCTTCCCGCTTTTTCAAGCAGGTATAACGAATTGATATCTGAAGCCGAAAGCGCTTTCTTCCAGATACGGATTTCATCCACGGCACCTGTCAATGGGTCATTCCAGGAATCGGTCGAAGTTGTGACATTTCCAAACGCCCCGATAAACGGCATCGAGTCAGCATCCATCGTAAGCGTTGTGTTAGTGCCACGAACCTCAAATGCCGGATTCGAAATTTTTGCGCCGTTTGAGTAAATGATAAATTTATTGTTTGCACCATCCCATGTAAATACAAGTTGTGCCCATGTTCCGCCAATTACGTTTGGACCAGCGACGTGCTTGCCGGGAGTGATTAGGTTATCGGCGACCATCCAAGGTTCCAAGTGGTTCCAGTTTTCATAAATTTGCGCGCCATCAACCGTTGTATTCCAACCTGCCTTCATTTTTATTGAATCGTTGGCAACACCTTCGGGCGTCACTGGACGGATTTGACCCGTTTCGGCGTACAACATCATATTGCCCTGCCAATCTGTAGCACCGGCTCCCGGACGTCCCATAGAGAAAATCGTAGAAGCAGTTCCGGTATCATCAGTCTTGTTGTTTTTGAGTTTCGCCCAGGCACTTATCGTAAATGCGCTCATTGTTTGAGTCAATGCTGCGATGTGCGGATAACTGATATATCCCGAAGTCATATTGGCAGCCTGCCCTTTTGCCCCTGCTATCCAATTGACGTTTACCAAATTACTTGGAGCGGTGTTGGATTTGCTTTCTATTCCATTACCATCCAATGGCCAATAGGCTATTAAGTCTGCTGCACCCACTTCTCCCGAGTTATTGTATCCTCCGATCGGCGGCAACACAATAGGATTGTTGTCATCGTCAGAATTACAGCTCGCGAATAGACCAAGGCCCAGCGCAATTGCCAGGGTTAAGCCTGTTAATTTCATTGTTTTCATAATTAAAATTTGATTTAGTTAATAGTAAATAATTAGTGTTGATATATTGGTGATTTAATATCCGTGATTTTGCAATAGTCGGCCTCCACTTGCAGTGATTTGTTCCTGCGGGATCGGGAACAATTCGTGGGTCCCGACGATAAATGTTTTTCCATCCGCGGCCATTGCTGCCGGAGCCTGTCCTGTCCTGATCAAATCGAACCACCGGTCGTGCTCCATCGCCATTTCGTGTCGCCTTTCTGTCCAGATCGACTGCAATGTGACACTTGTTGCATCGGGAAGCCCGGCGCGGTGTCTGATGGTATTGATTTGCGCCAGCGCTTCACCGGTACTACCGATATGGAAGCCAGCCTCTGCCCGAATCAATAAAACGTCGCTGTATTTTAATATCCTTAGATTTTTGCCACTTTGGGATCTATCGGTAAAAGTTTCTGCAATGCGGCTTTGATAGGCTTTGTAGTTGTAACGTGGATTATTCAACGTTGATGGCGCATAAAATCCATCCCACAAAGTCGAAGGTATAAACATTATTGTTGCTGCTTTCCGCAAATCTCCTGCCTCATAAGAATTGGTCAAACCTAATGAAGGCGTATTGAAACCCCATCCCAAATCGGGAGTGCCTCTCGGTTCCTGAACATAAGAATAATCGGTAATTCCGTTGCCCGCAATTGCCTGGACTTCAAAAATAGATTCTGTACCATTTTCACCCGCCTCGCGCCATACCTGTGCGTAGTCAGGCAAAAGCGCGTATTGTCCTGAACTTATTACTTCTCCCGACATGTCATAGCTTTGCTGCCATTTTTCTTCATACAGATATACTTTGGCCAATAAAGCCTGTGCGGCACCTTTTGTGGCCCGACCCAAATCGGCTGGAGCGTATTGATTTTTAAGCGGAAGTTTCGCGATTGCCTCGATGAGATCAGCTTCAATCTGCGCATAGGTTTCTTGTTTTGTTTTTCGGGTGTAAGCCGTGTTTAGTATTGTTTCTGAATCGCTTACATCAATATTGGAAGAGATTATAACCGGGACACCTCCGAAACAGCGTACAAGGTCAAAATACCACAAGGCCCTCAGAAATTTTGCCTCTCCGACGAGCCGGTTCTTTAAAGTTGGATCGACAGTCATTCGATCGAGATAAAAAAGGGCGGTGTTTGCGCGACCGATTCCGCTGTATCTCGATTTCCAAACAGCGTTGAAAGAGATATCGGAAGAAGCAAAAGTAAGATTGTCAAGTTTATTTTTATCGGTACCTGTATCTCCGGCAGAAGAACCTTTATCAGCATCATCTGAAGTAATACTTGTGATGCCGATCCATGAAAAAGAATGCATGTCATAATCTTGCAATTCATCATAAATACCATTGATTAATTGGGTCGCTTTAGCGGGATTGCTTAACAGATCACTTTCGCTGATTTTGTCGGTCGGATCCACATCCAAATCATCATCACACGAGATAAAAAGTATCGGGATCAGCAAAATACTCATTAACAAGCGATATGTAATATACTTTTTCATAGTTGAAACTATTTAGAATGTAATATTTGCCCCTACTAGAAAGGTTTTATTGGTTGGATAAGCGTCAAGTTCGATACCGGCTCTCTGCAAAGGATTGCCTGCATCAGTACCAGATAATTCAGGCGAGTATCCTGAATATTTTGTAAACATAAATGGATTTACAGCCGTAACGTACAGGCGGACTTTATCGACTGTTTTAATCATTTTCGGAAAAGTATAGCCCAGCGTGATGTTATTTATCCTGAAAAAGGAACCATCTTCAATAAAGTATGTTGAAGGATCGGGGATTTCATTTGATGGTTTCGGATTCTCGGCATTTGGATTTGAGGGCGTCCAAAAATTGTCCAGGACATCGTATTCAATATTTTCGCCTCCAAAGCGCTGTGCTTTTTTACCGTTATATATTTTATTCCCTGCAACAGCATAGGTGTCAACCGAAAAATCGACATTCTTGTAATTGATTCCTAGATTGAGTCCATAGGTATATTCAGGAATATATGAACCCGCGTTAACACGGTCATTATCAGTCAATCCGGGCATTCCATCAACCATGTCATTATAAACGGGTGCGCCATCTGAATTGTAACCAATGTGCTCAAATACGTAGAAACTTCCAATCGGATCGCCAAGCTTTACGATCTTCGTGTACTTTCCGTTTCCGGTATCGCCACCGGTTGTATTCTGGAAAAATTGGTTTGTAATTTTGGAAACCTCATTTTTATTTTGCGAAAAATTTCCACCAATCCAATATTTAAAATTATCGCCAATCGTATCATCCCATCTTAGCGTAACTTCGATGCCTTTATTCGTAATTTCTCCCGCATTTGCCAAGGTTTGGCCACTTGAATATACAAAAGGCAATTGGACATTTAATTTGACATCGACAGATTTTCTATTGTAAAAATCGAATGTCCCGGAGATATGATTGTTGGCAAGGGTAAAGTCGGCACCGAAATCAACTTCAGTCATCGTTTCCCAAGTCAGATTATAATCAGGCAAAAAGCCGACACTCGTTCCTGGTTGGCTTACATCTCCAAACGGATAAGAATTCGGTGAAAAAGAAATGTAGTTGTAGTCGCCGCCTGCACCATTTCCCACTTCACCATAACCGCCTCTTAACTTAAGCAGGTTGACAAATTTCAAGTTGCTCATGAAAGTTTCTTTGCTCACGACCCACCCTACTGACACTGCGGGAAACACACCCCATTGCTTTGAAGTCTGAAACACGCTTATTCCTTCTTTTCTAATTGAACCTGATAGTAGGTATTTGTCATTGAAAGCATATTCCAATCTTGCAAAATAGGCGATAGACACTTTTGGGGTTCTGTGGCTATTTGCAGTTGCGGTGCTTGGAAGTGTATTCTCGTTGTTTTCAGAAAGATCAAGATACCAATAGTTGGACTGTTGTGGCACGTCGTATCGGGTTGCCTTTAATTCCTCTGTCGTATTCTCGGTTGATCTGGACATACCTGCTACGACCGTAACATCGTGATTGCCAAATTCTTTTTTATAGGTAAGATAATTATCCCAATTCCAATCAAAAAAATCGCTCCTGCGTTGCTCAAGCGTATTGATGTGTTCTTTTGGATAAATAGCTACGTATTGTGCTTCGGTTAATGAAGGGTTTTGCGACAGACCAATTTCGCGGTTTGGTGTAAACGTGTAACCTTTGCCCCAGTCTGCGGTACCTCCGAAATTGGTATTAAATTTTAAGTTTTTTATAATTTGGAGTTCGGCACCCAATGACCCGAATAAAGTCAGGTTCCTATTTTTCTCATGTGAATAGTACAGTTGCGCAACAGGATTTGCTACAGTATTCATTACATTACCAGAAATATCGTTTAATCCTGTAGCGGGATTTACGAATGGCATTCCGAACTGGCCCGAAGGATATCGCACCGGAATAATTGGTGATTGTTTGTAAGCGTTTGTAAACGCGCTCAAAGGTTTGGGAATATTATTGGCAAGAGAAATATTTAGCGACTGGTTTATTTTAATCCGATCGGAAATCTGATAATCGTTTCTGTTGGTGATGTTCGTCCTTTTGTATTCAGTTCCGTTTAAGATTCCCTTTTCTGTGTAGTGTGACAATGCAAAATAATAGGTGACATTTTCACCTCCTCCGGCAATTGAAACCGCATTATTGGTTACTTCACCTCTGCGGGTAATTTCTTCGAGCCAATCGGTATTTACAGGTTGCGTAAAACTGTAATAAGTGGGGTTGCCCAGCGCCGTATTATTAAAATAAGCATAGCGATACGAATCGGCCAACTTCACTTTTTTCAAAATCCTTTTTTCACCGAAGTAAGAGTCGTAAGAGATTTTCACGGCGCCTTTCTTTCCTCTTTTCGTTGTAATTAAAACCACGCCGTTGGACCCTTTTTGGCCATAAATGGCGAGTGAAGACGCATCTTTCAATATGTCGATCGTAGCGATATCATTAGAACTGAGTCCATTAAGGCTACGTGCTTCAGCGCCATCTATCACATATAAGGGCGTCCTTCCATCAAGTATAGTTCCCAAACCCCGAATCACAATTGTGGGGTTAGCGCCCGGTTCATCGTTTCCAACGATATTGACTCCTGCAGCCTTTCCTTGGATACTTTGTATTGCGGAACGTGCGGGAGCTTTTAAAATTTCCTCGGTTTTTAATTGTGACACCGAGCCGGTAACTGCCCCTTTCTTTTTTGTTCCATAACCTATGACCACTACTTCCTCCAATACTTTGTTAGCTTCCCCCAATGTGACAATCATGTTCTGGGCCGCGGCTGTAACCACAGTATCGTATCCAATCATCGAAAACGTAAGGCTTGTACCTGCATTTGCCTTGATGCGGAAATTGCCATCGAAATCACTGACCGAATAGATTTTGGATGCTTCATCGGCGATGTTTACGCCCGGTAGCGGCGAGCCATTTTTATCCAAAACTTTACCCGAAATTTCTTGTGCGTAAACGAACGAACCAAAACCTGTGAATAACAAAGCAATCAGAGCATAGAAAAATCTATTCATAGCGTTTGAATTTTGTAGCATACTCAAATCTAAGAATTTACACCGAATTTTCTGTTACTACATTAATACATCAATTAAAGAAAAAACAATAAAATCAAGCCAGACTAAAGCCTTTTTCCGAACGGAATTTATTTTGATGTGGCGTTGATGTAGTTCAAGAACACAAAAATTACTAAACCGTAGGTATAAGTTTGTTAAATAGACAACATATACTTGTGGAGATTGTCATCCTGCGCCAATCCCATTTTTTTTCGCAGCCGGTATCGGTGCAATTCAACCCCGCGGAAAGTTATATTCATCAGTGGCGCTATTTCCTTGGAAGAGAGGTTCATTTTCAGGTAGACGCAAAGCTTTATATCTTTCGAAGTCAATGACGGAAATTTTCTGGCAAGGTTGGTAATGAATTCGTTATGTATCTGGTTTAGATTATTTTCAAAGACCACCCACTCGTGTTTGTTTACGGCGTTAATTCGTATCGCTTTTCGTATTTCACTTTTGAGCTTATCGATGTCCGTTTCATTGTCAAGGATTTCACTGATATTTTCAATCATCTCACTTTGTTTGGCTATCGACAGTGATTTTCCTGCGACTTCTGATGATTTCGCCTGAACTTCAAGTTCAAGAATGTGTTTCTCGTATTCCTGGATATTGAGCTCGTTCTCTGCTTTGAGTTTCAGTTCAAGTATTTTCTTCTGATGCTTCAATTCTTCCTCACGAAGCGCCAACCGCTGGTTGTATTTGATTTTATTCCATTTATAATATAAGTACCAAATAAAAATGGCTGCGACAACATATAACAAAACCATCCAAAAAGAAAAGTACCACGGCCTTGCAACCCGAAATTCATACGTTGCCAATCGATGAAACCGTTGTCCATTATTGTAAAAAAATGAAATCCGATGATCGCCACTGTCCAGATTATTAAAAATCAATGATCCATCCTTAATTGGCATAACCTTTCTATTGTCATCAAATGCGTAAAAAAGATTGGGTTTCATGCGCCCATAAAAACCCGAAATGACATGCACTTCCAGCGCTGTATTAAATTTGATGCGATGTCCGCTCGGAACTGGCAAGCCCGCACTGAGAGCTTCGACTTTAACCTTAGGAATTGGTGTCTTTTGGGTATCGAGGTTTAATGAAATAAAACCATCGTCAAGATTGAGCAGGTATTGGTTTTTTACGCGAAATATCTTTAAATTATCGTTGATGATTTTTCCACGATAATATTTTTCCTGAATCAGGCTCCAGATAAAATGGTCGCCTTGGGCTTGAATCAAATACAACAGCCCGGACTGCGTTATGAGGAAATGGTCTTGGTCAACAGTCACAATATCGGAGATGCCTTTGAAATTGGAATTAAACAGTGCGTTGCGTTCGAGTTTGCCAGTAATCGAGTTGTAAGTGTACCAGGACTCATCAATCAGAAATAGGATGGCGTTATGCAATTCAAATATCTTTACACCAAAATCATTTGGAAGATTGTTTCGCTGCGTAACGTTTTCAATTTTGGTGGCCTTGAAATTTTCATCGTATGTGACGCGATATAAACCTTTGTAATTATCGGCGGCCCAAATTTCGTTAACCCTGTCCTGCGCGACATATTTAATCGGCTTATAAAAATCCTTAATCTGGACACTTTTAGAAAAATCAGCGTTATCAGGATAAACAACTACACCACTATAAGTTGCCTGAAGAAAAGAATCGCTGATATTGCTTTTGTTCAGGTTCCATCCGCCGTTGATGGAATTGATTTTTTTGAGTGTATTTTCCGAATATAAGAAAGTCCCTTCGTTGTGACCAATGAGATATTGATTGTTTACTTTGGTGATGTTCCAAGCCTGGCCTTGTGAATTCGGAAGCATTGAAAGCGCACGATTTTCATATCTGAAAATTCCATGATTGGAAGCCAGCAAATAGCCATTTGAAGTAGTTGCAACAGAATAAACCGAACCTAGCGTTCCTGAATTGTCCGAAAAAATAGAAACAGGCGAATCAATTTCAATATGGGCAACGCCATTGTCGAGTCCAAGCCATAAATCATTTTCCCTGTCAAGCCCAATGCTTAGTACCGAATTGTTTATGAGTACGTTAGACCGGTTTATATTTACCGATGAATCGTCCAGTAGATTAATACTATAAACTCCTTTACTTGCCGTACCTATTATCAATTTATCCGAGCCAGTAAAATGGGCAACGTTTATAATTGCGGTTTTAAGTGTTGTATTAATTGGATTTTCCCAGGGACGGATTCCGTTTAAATCCGACACGAAAACGCCGTTCTTTTGCGTAAAAATAAATGTTTGTCCCTTATAACTTTCTATTGAATGAATTACCATTCCCTGAACGATGTCCCAACCATTAATTTTTTTGAATTGACCACCTTCTTTTTTGAAAACGCCATCACGGATAGAAGCATAAAGCAAAGTACCATTTACCGGAAAGCAATACGAAATCTGAAATGGCAGTTTTATGGTTTGGATGTGATCGTCGCGGAGTGTATAAAGCTCATTGAAAGACTGAAAGTAAATTTTCCTTTCGAACTCAAAAATTTTCCATATCTCCTCATTGCCATCGTCGCTGAATAAGTTGCGGTTTTTGGAAACAGAAACATATTTCATCCTGCCATTGCTTCGGTACCAATAGCCGAATTCCTTATATGATCCTGTGTAAATTTTTTCGCCGTCTATAAAAACCGAACGAATAATGGTTTTATCCGGAAGCGTGTATTTTTCCCATTTGACGCCGTCGTACCGTAAAAAATAATGGTTGTTGGCAAAGTACATTGCGTTGTCATTTCCTTGCGCAACGCTCCAAATCTGGTTATCGCCCTGGTAATTGTATTTGCTGTAATTTTCCACAAATGGCAATAATTCCTGGGAAATTCCATGTGTAGAAATGAAAACTAACAGCAAAAAATGGAAAACCTTTGATTTCAAAATGTACGGTTTTACACCAAATATAGTCACATTTTTTTATTGATGCGACGGCACGAAATAAAAAATGCCCCGTTTAGGAGCATTAGAATTCTTTATTTTCCATCGACATAGTCCTGAAGATAACGGAATCTTTCGGTCAGATGACCATTCTCCGTGATTTTTGCCCGTTGCAATATTCCGTCCTTATCGCCATTGAAAAAAGCCGGAATGACATGCTCCATAAACATTTCGCCAAATCCTTCGCTTGCATCTTTGGGGAGCTCGCACGGAAGGTTGTCAACCGACATCACAACAATAGCGGCAGGATGCGTGTATGGAACTTCGATGCCTTCATTTGGCAAATAACCAAAAAACGGATCGGCAATTGTTGATGCTTTGATCGTACATGCGATCGGACCCTCGACATCGCACGAGATATCGGCAACAACTTTTATTTTGTTGTCGGCAGCGTTTAGCATTTCGCGTGTAAGGATCACCGGAGCATCATTCGCATAAAAATGACCTGCCATAAACATATCGGACACTTTGGTAAATCGTTCAAAATCGGAAATGTACTGGGTTGGATTATCATAAAAATCCTTTTTGTCTGAAGGCTTTCCGTCTTTGCGCTTGTTATAGTCGAGCACATCGATTTGTGTATAGACCGCTTCCGAATAATTTTTGGTGAGGTAATTTTCAACTGAAACCTGTTTGATCTTCATCGCGTCAAGGATTTCCTTTGCGCCATTGGCCACTTTCCCGTGTCCTGTCAATACAATTTTAATTGGTGGGAGTATTTGCCTGCGAAGTTTTTCTACCAACGCGTCTTTTCCTGAAAGTGTTTCGGCTTTTGGAATCGCGAACAGCTCAAACTTCAACCCGAAAGCACGGAAACCGTTGTAAGCACCAACAATCCCGGCATATCTTCCGAAACCAATAAGGCGTTTGCCATTTTTATCGACGATTGTTTCGTGGTCGTACAAATCGATTTTCTTTTCGAGAATGGCCTGGAGTAATTTACGGTTGTGCGGTTGCTTTTTTATCGTATGCGAAAAGAAGAAGTACTTTTTGTTCGGAATTAATGCATCGACAGGAACTTCTTTTACGCCAAAAAGCACATCGCAGTCGGTCATATCGGTTGCTATTTCGAGTCCAAGCGCCGCATACTGCGCATCATCAAAAATTCGTATGTCAGAACTTTCAATTTTGATATCAGCTTCTGGGTGTTGCTCTTTTAACCGGATGAGTTCCTCGGGCGTAAATACAACCCTTCTGTCTGGTGGGTTCTTTCTTTCTTTGATAATTCCGAATTTCATTTCTGGGGGTTTATTTGGGCTCCAAATGTACAGTTTTACGATAACGTTTTCAAAACTTTCATCTTAAAAATACAAATGTTAAATCCCTTTAGCAATCAGTAGTTTAAAGCAAAAAGTTAATAAACTCGGCCAAATCGTTAATAAAATATCGAATAACCCGTTATCATGTTTATTTATATTTGCTTTTCAAAGAACCTACCATGTCGTTTAAAAAATACGCCTCCTATATCACCCCCTTTTTATTTCTAATTTTGCTGGCCTGCTCAAAACAGGACAAATCAGAAACGGAACCTGTTGAACCTGAGAGCGCTTTGCCGATGATGAAGCCCTCTAAAGTAAAATATCCAGGCCTTGATGCAGAGTATGTGCGCATCAAGACAGCGCCGATTGAACGGTTCTGCCAGAAATATTTTCGCAATCCCGAAACAAATTTCAGTTTTCTTGTCGCTAAAAACGGCGAAGTGATTTATGAAAAATACCAAGGCACGGCCAACCGTGAGCACTCGACTGCGTTGACTGCAGAAACACCAATGCATATTGCTTCTGTAAGTAAGGTACTCACCGCTACGGCTGTACTTTTGTTGGTTGACCGGAAAAAAATCGACCTTGATCAGAAAGTCAATACGATACTTGACAATTTTCCTTATCCTGAAATCACGGTGCGAACGCTACTCAACCATCGAAGTGGGTTACGCAACTACGCTTATTTTACTGAAGATAAAGGCGTATGGGACCGTCACAAGACACTTTCCAATCAGGATGTGCTTGATTTAATGGCGCAGAAAAATATCCAGCTTGAGTTTCCGACCGATCGTCATTTTGCATACTGCAATACCAATTACGCGATATTGGCGCTGATTATTGAAAAAATTACGGGACTCAAATATCCGGAGGCCATGAAGCAAATGGTTTTCAAACCACTTGGAATGGACCACACCTATGTGTTTGAATTCGAGCGCGATAAAGATACTGCAACGCCATCCTACAAGCCTAGTGGCATGCGGCTGGCTTGGGATTACCTCGACGCGGTTTATGGGGACAAAAATATTTACTCGACGCCGCGCGATCTTTTAAAATTCGATATGGCGCGCAAAGCACCGACGTTTCTCAAGCCAAAGTTGCGCAACCAAATCTATAAAGGTTACAGCAACGAACATAAAGGCACGAAGAATTACGGACTCGGGATGCGTATGATTGAGTGGGAAACCGGACAAAAATTTTACTTTCACAATGGCTGGTGGCATGGCAATACCTCATCGTATATTTCTTTAGTCAATGAAAATGTGACGATCATTGCTATTTCGAATAAGTTCTCTAAGAATGTTTATGCCGTTCGAAAGCTTGCGCCGGTATTTGGGGATTATCCTTTTAAGTTTGATGACGAGGAATAATTGATAATTGATATTTGATAATTGATAATTGATAATTAATAATTAATAGTGGGGTTGCGTGAGGGATTGGAGCGGTTATCCTTTTTAGGCTGGAGTGCAACGAAAGCGTAAAAAGATAGAAGCGCAAAGCCCGACGGCGGCGAAGGTGTTTCTTTTTAGTTTGAGAGTTAATCCGCCGACACGCTATAATAATTAATAGTTAATAATGGATAGCGGATTCGGGAAATCATTTTTACATCCTATATTTGCAGCCTCAATTATTAATTATCAATTATCAATTGTTATTAAGAAGGGGTCGACTGGTTTTGACAGCAAGTCGAATTGAATCGTAAGCACGCCAGGAACTGGGACAATTCCTGTAACTAAAAGGTCTCAAACATTTTACACGGCGAAGGAAACTACGCTCTTGCTGCATAATCTGAATTATAGTAGGATTAGCCTCGTCTCTACAAGGTAGGGAAGCGAGATTTACCTCGAAAGCTTTGGTTTATGGCGGTCGATAAAGGTGAATCGTAAAAGTAAACCTAGGGATGGCGAAGCTTTGGCGTTGTCCTGACAATTAAGAAGCTAAGCGTTTGGTGGTTGTTCCTGTCCTAGCCAAGCGTCGAAAACCCAAACAGGAAATAAGCATGTAGAAAGCGTTTTAGTTGCTTGTTTGGACCCGGGTTCGATTCCCGGCGACTCCACGAAAATCCGTAAATCGATGTAAATGGTTTACGGATTTTTCTTTTTTAAACTTAAAGCACGAATCGGGTGAATGGGAAAAGCATTTCGAAATTAAAATTGCCGACGTTAATGCGATTGCTTATCAATAAGAAAGCGTAAATCCTGCTCCCAATCCCATATCACTGTCGTAATGCACCGACGGAGCAAAATATTTGGTAACAATGTATTTAAAGCCCGCATGGTATTCAAGGTCAGTATCGCCCATAAGGCTCATTCTTAATCTTCTTGTCAGCGGAATATCTTCGCGTTCCAATTTGACTTTAAAAGTTCCGTCAGTGTACAATTCTGCACTCAAATCAAATAACATGGGTAATGTGTATTTTAAACCTAAACTAAAAGCGCTTCGTTCATCTTTTGTATTGTCTTGACCGAACAGGTTTTTTTCATGCTCATCCAATCCCATTTTACGGTACCGATAATCGAAACCGAGAAAAGGCATTAGCCATTGCATTTTTCCGATGTAACGACCCAAATGAGTTTCGGTTTCATACCCATGCATATTGTTGTAGCCCAACCGCCACTCGGAGCTCAGCTGCCACCTTGTATTGGCCAGCATTGCCATCCCGTCATTGCCATTGGTTGCAAAATCATTCTGCACCAAAAGATGTGGCATCTGGTCGTCCCAATTCAGCATCCTTCGGGCCATTTTAGGGTTTGGGATTTCAGGATTCGGCGGAGAATCCGCATAACTAAAGACCCTTCCCATACCGCTCATCATGTGGTACAGAATATGGCAATGGAAGAACCAGTCACCGCTTTCAGTTGCCGCAAACTCGATCGTGTCGGTTTCCATCGGCATAATATCAAGCGTGTTCTTCATTGGCGCATAGTCGCCCTGGCCGTTGATGAGCCTGAAGTCGTGTCCATGCAAGTGCATAGGGTGGCGCATCATCGAGTTGTTGTATAGCGTTATTCTGACATTCTCGCCTTTTTTTAATAAAATCCTGTCGGATTCGGAAACCGTTTTGTTATCGAGCGTCCAAACGTAATGGTTCATGTTTCCGGTCAGTTCGAATTTTAGCTCGCGCGTGGGAGCTTCTTTCAAATTGGTTTTTTCCGTTGCTTTGAGCATTGCGTAGTTGAGCGTCACAATTTCGTCACTATCCTCATCCTGCATTTTGCCCACGTTGTGCATTGAGTGATCTTCAACGCGTTTTGGCATTTCGCCTTTTTCATCGCCGGTGATCTCCGGATACATCACGGTGTTCATGTCCATGGTTTGGTTACTCATTTCCATACCCATTGGCTTCATGTCGCCGTTCATTGCCATCATTTCGTTCATCATTTTCATACCTGCGAAGTATTTGAGTTTCGGCAATGTCGGGGCGGGCATTTTCATCCCCTTACCCAGCCATAGGGAAGCGGATTTGGTTCGGTCTTCAGGCGTAATCTTAAATTCATAACTCCTATTTTCTGGTACTGTAACGATTACATCATATGTTTCCGCTGTACCAACAATGAGCCTGTCGACTTTTACAGGTTCAACATCGTTTCCATCGTTCCCGACCACTGTGATTTTCCCGCCCGCATATGTCAACCAAAAATAGGACGAAGCACCGCCATTGACGATTCTCAATTTTACTTTGTCGCCTGCTTTAAACTGTGGTTGTTCGTTTTCGTTCTTACCGTTTACAAGGAATGCATCATACGCAACGTCGCTCACGTCCATTGCGTTCATGCGCTTCCATTCATTAGTGAGTTTTGTCTTCAGATTTCCTCCCTTTATCGCCTCGCCATAACTCTGTACCGTATTTTTTTTAATTGCGAACCAATCATCTGCATTATGAAGCCTTCGGTTAACGTCGTCCGGGTTCATGTCCGTCCAATCGCTTAAAACGATCGGAATAGTGTTGATTTTAGGCTCGTTGCGCTTATTGAAAATCAGCGCACCATACATCCCGCTTTGCTCTTGCGTCCCCGAATGGCTATGGTACCAATAAGTTCCGTTTTGGATGACAGCAAATTTGTAGAGGTGTGTAGTGTGTGCCTTGATTGGCATCTGTGTCAGGTACGGAACGCCATCGAAACGGTTCGGCAAGAAGACACCATGCCAGTGCATCGAAGTTTCCTTGTCAAGCTCGTTGTGGACATATACCATTGCCGTATCGCCTTCGGTAAAAGTGAGCGTTGGCGCGGGAATTGAGCCGTTTATGGCTATGGCTTTCTTAGACTTTCCGGTATAGTTTACAATGGTATCGCGAACATACAAATCGTAGCGAACCGCTTTGGGATGGTAGGTCATTCCGGGATTTTCGATTTTGTGTCCTGCCTTGTTGTTGGTTTCCTGATTGTTTTGGGGATTCTTCGTCGTCGTTTTTTCGTTTGAAGTGTTTAGCGTGTGGGTGGGCTTGGCTACGGGAACGCTATCCGCTTTTGGTTTTACGAGCCTCATCCCGCACTTTGGGCAATTACCCGGCTTGTCGGATATTACTTCGGGATGCATCGGGCAAGTATACTTTTCCGTAACGGCTTTGGAATTTTGTCGTTTCGATTGTACTGGCTTTGCTATCGATTCTTTTTTTGCCGTAGGCTTGACCGTTGATTTTATTGGCTGCTTCACCAGTTTCATCCCGCATTTGGGACAATTGCCGGGCTTGTCGGACTTTACCTCGGGGTGCATCGGGCAGGTAAATTGTTGCTGAACTACGGTTATCGGATTATTATCTGCCCCCGTACTATTGGTGTGCTGTGCGAGGGACAGAAAGGGCAAACAAAACAATATCAGTATAAATATCTTCTTCGTTGCTTTCATAAGTTATTGATTCTTACCTTTTAGCGTACTCGCATTGAATGCCACGACCAATGTGCTTACCGTCATTAATACCGCTCTGGCGGCTGGACTTAATAAAATGCCTTGTGATACAATATTCCGGCCGCTAATGGAAGCGCAATTAGGTTGTAGCCAGTGGCCCAAACCAGGTTTTGAATCATCTTGCGGTATGTGGCTTCTCCAAACAGGATTAAATTTACAATATCCTTCGGGAAGTATGGTAATGTTGGTGATGCCCTTCGTGATTGAATCTGATTTTGCCGCAACTAACGCCATCGCGCAAAGCGGGGCAATTTCCAGGTTCGCTCTTTATAATTTGCGGACGCATTGGGCACGTAAACCTTTTTCGAGCACCGTGCTCGCGGCTATCATAGTGGCCGCTATGATGATTGTGTTCCATCATCGTTGTCTTGAGTATTCGAATTACTCTTTGGCTACAAGATCCATTTCACATTTTGGACATTTATCGCCTTTTTTTCCGACGACTTCGGGGTGCATTGGACAGGTATAAACGACTTCTGCTTCACTGTTGGTTGTTCCTGCTGCTTTTTCAACTGGAGTCGCTACCTGACCTTTCTGCTGATTTTCAGCACTGCTTTCTTTTTTCGCGCAGGCAGCAATTGCAATTGCTGTCATTGTCATAATAATTGCTTTTTTCATTGTAATTGGTTTTATTAGGTATGTGTCCAACTTGTGTTTTCTGTTTCCGGTTGGTGGTGTTGAACATTTGTAATCCGATATTTGCTGCCTTTCCCACTCGCTTTTCTGTTGTGTATCTTTAAATTTAAAAGTATATTTTTTGTTGTCGCAGCATTTTTATTAGGCTGCCCAATTTTGCAGACACATTGCGATTAGCTTTCATGCTGCGCTCATTGCATGTGCGCCATGATATTGTAATACCAAAAGCCGGTATAAGGCAAACTGCCAGAAACAATATCGATAAGCGTTTCATCATTTGAACGATTTTTTCAAATTTACGGAATTGCCTCGAAATAAACTTTTGTTATTAACGACTTATTTCCGCTACATTTTTGTTGTGATATGATTGGAATGCAAAAGGGCGGTATCAACGAAAAACCGAATTCCTGACGACCGTCATATTTTTAAGGGCAGGCGCATTATAGATTTGCGGCGTATTTCAGTGGTAAATTAAAATTCAGGAACTATGAAAGCCCGCAACAGTCAGCTCAACCTCTTGCTCATTGGAGACGATATCGAAACCAGGATCCAATTTAAAAATGCGTTTTCGAAAATTGAAAAGCCATGCAATGTGCATTATTATTACAGCCTCAATAAAGCGGTAAACGATGCAGTTCAAACCGATATCATATTTCTCGATACCAATAGCAGCGCAGATGTCTGCAAAAATGAGGTTCGGCAGATACGGAATTCTGAGCAATTCAAAGATTGCCCGTTGGTTGTTTACGATTCAGGATCGGTTTTGCGCGATACAAATGCGATATTTTCCGAAGGCGCTAATGTGTTTATTAATAAACCCTATGATTTCCAGAGATTGCGAAAAGTGGTCGGAAATATTGCTTCGGGCCAACTAGATTATAACCGCAGTAAGGGCATGACCTATTTTTTGTAGGTTTTGAATGTTAATTCGTTTCTGCTGCTAAGTATTTGTTTTTATCAGCAATTCACTCTAAATAAAATCTGTTAGTGGCAATTTGGATTTGCCCTCACAAACAACGCCAATTCCGACGGAGAAACATACGGAATGCCCAATCCCAATCCGCGGAGCACAAACAAAATCCCGATGCACATCATGGCGTACGGGATTATTTTTTGGATGTTGCTTCGAACCCGAACGCTCATAAATTGTTGCAGGTATACAATGCTGCTCATTAACGGAATTGTGCCAATCCCAAACAATACCATATACAAGCTTCCATAAGCGATATGCTGCATGGCCAATGCGCCAAATAAAGCCGCATAGACCATTCCGCACGGCAACAGTCCGTTAAGGATTCCGATACTGAAAATTGCGGAAAAAGATTGTTTTTTAAATTGCTTTCCGAGTGCCGTCCTTACTTTAGAAATCAATCCAAGCCAAGGTGTGGAGAAGTTGTATTTCGCAAAAGCCTTTTGTGGAAGCAGCGTAATGATGATAATTGCAACCCCTGCAAAAATGGACAATCGTTGCTGAAAACCGGCCATGTATAAGCCGCGGCCTAGGAATCCGAACAGTAATCCAACAGTAGCATACGAAAAAATCCTTCCGCCATGATAGGTCAGGATCTGCAATGCTTTCTTTTGCGGATTATTGTGCGACACGGGAAGCATCATTGCGATCGGCCCACACATGCCAATGCAGTGCAGGCTACTGATCAGGCCAAGGAAAAAAGCAGAATACAACATTATCTGATATAAAGTTTTTGTTGCATGATGTAATCTTTGCCCTCATATTCCCATGCTAAGGTAATGTCCCAGTTGCCGCCTGCAAAGTCACTTTTAGGTATGAGCAGTGAATAGTTAGACAATCGGATTGGTAATGTAAAATCCAAATGCCTCGCAGACGGCCTGTATAGGGACACCGTACCATTGATATTAGCAGGGATGAATGTTTTAGGGAAAACAATACTCACCCCTGCATTGGTATTTTTGATTGTAGGCTTATCGTGAAGATCGCTGGCGTTTTGGATTTTGGCCATTTCTTCGCTAAAGCGTGCGTCGTGCTTGTAATATTGCTCGACAACAAGTTCATTATTATAAAATGTGTTGGTCTGAACCTTTATGATAAAATAAAGGATGAATGACATGAATAACACAAAAGCAATTACGATTGAAGTTCCCCAGTTGATTTTCATAATCCGATTTAATTAAAGCTGCGCGGTCCTAAAAAGTTTGTCTTGGTCGTCTCGATAAGGCGGTTGCCCTGAAAAACACCAATTTTAATTTTAGTCTTCTCACTCTCGAGAAAGTGCTCGTTAATATTTATAAACAAAGTTCCTTGGGCGATGCCCTGTCGTTTAACGCTGAAATGGCTTTTTCCTACCGTCGTAATACTTCCTTCTTTTGATAATAATGCAAAATGAACATCATCAAAATCATTTGTTGTTTTGTTGACAATTTTATAAGTATAGACGTTACTGATTGCATCTCCTTTGTGCTGGAAAAGCTGGCCCGGCAAACGAAGGATATCGGTTTCAACGTCATTTCGAAGAAACAATAATCCTGTAAGAATACCTATCAATATCGATAAAACGGCGGTATAACCCTTCATCCTTGCCGTAAACCGGAAAGGCTCTTTCTTTTCGATTTCATCTTCCGAAGCGTAGCGGATTAATCCTTTTGGCAAACCGACACTCTTCATTATCGTATCACATTCGTCGATACACGCCGTGCAGTTTACGCATTCGAGTTGTATCCCGTTTCGGATATCGATTCCCGTTGGACAAACATTTACACATTGCATGCAATCAATACAATCTCCTTTGCCGGTCAGCGATCGGTCTTCGCGCTTGTCAAATTTTGCACGACCCGTTTCTTTCTCACCACGGACAAAATCGTACGCTACATTAATCGACTTGTTGTCGAGCAACACGCCTTGCAATCTGCCGTACGGACAGGCAATGATACATACCTGTTCGCGGAACCAGACAAATACAAAGTAAAACACGCACGTAAAAATGAGTAACGCGATAAAGTTGCCCGATTGCTGTAACGGACCCTCTTCCATCATCAGCCACAATGCATCACTGCCGATGATGTAGGCAAGGAATATATTGGCTATCGCAAACGAAATGACAAAAAACAATGTCCATTTTATCAATCGTTTCCTGATTTTCTCCGCGTTCCACTCTTGCCGATCGAGTCTTAGTTGTGCACCGCGATCGCCGTCTATCCAATATTCGATCCGCCTGAAAACCATTTCGAGAAAAATCGTCTGTGGACAAATCCACCCACAAAAAATCCGCCCGAAAACCACCGTAAACAGGATCACAAATACGACACCCGTAATCATAATCATTACAAAAATGTAAAAGTCCTGAGGCCAAAAAGGAAATCCGAAAATATTGAACCGCCGCTCGAACACATTGAATAGCATGAATTGGTTTCCATTGACTTTGATAAACGGATTCGCAATCAAAATCAACAACAGCAGGTAGCTCACATATTTACGATAAGTATAAAACTTGCCTTTGGGTTTCTTTGGGAACACGAATTTTCGTTTTCCGGTATCATCGAGTGTGCCGATGCTATCCCTGAAGGCCTCATTCATTTTCGCCATAGTATTATTTTTTTGCGTCGGCCATTACTACGGTTTTGGCTTCCGGATTTACATAAACCTCACCATCAGGCGCCTTTGGATCCTTTGGATTTGAGCCTTGCAATGACAGTACATAGCTTGCCACCTGTTGTATTTCGGTAGGTTTAAGTACAGCTTTCCAAGCAACCATTCCCTTTCCGTCTCGGCCGCCGTTCGTAATTGTATGGAAAACATTCTTGATGCTGCCGCCAAAAAGCCAATGGTCGTCAGTAAGGTTCGGACCAATTTGCCCCCCCGCGTCTGCACGGTGACAAGCTGCACAATTGTTGGTGAAAATCGTTTTCCCTTTGGCAAGATCGGCTGCTTCGGTAAGCAGCGTTACCTTGCTTTCATCCATCTGATCCGGCGCCGTAAGCATGTATTTTGCCACATCTGCTTTTGCCTGCTCCATTTCTTTCCTGAATTCGGTTTCCTGATCATCACCACCCATCACCTCATACCTTACAAGATAAACGACACCGAAAATAATTCCGCCATAAAACAAATACAACCACCACGGCGGCAATCTGTTATCGAGTTCGCGAATGCCATCGTAATTGTGCTCAAGCAACAGAAGCGCCTCATTTTCAACCGGCTCAGATCGGGTCAGCTTTTTCATTAGGCTTTTATACCATGCTTTTTCGGTAAGTTTTACGTGAACTGTTGAAGCGTCATCAACGCTCTTCTTTTGCTCTGGGGTCATCAATTGATACATCACATTGTTAACCGCGCTGGCCACCATTTCAATGGCGATGAGCAGGAACAAAAATACAAGCAGAAATAACGCTACCATTGGAAACTTTATAAATGCGGGCTTGTCGCCTGAGTCAATAAAATACTCCATTGCCGCAAAAACGGAAAAGAATATAACAGGAACACGTGCGTATGCTGGAAACTTTTTCATGATTATTGGTTTAATAAATTGTCAGGATGGTTTTCTTGGAGGGGCATTTTGCTGAACTCCGTTATTTTTTCCTTTCTATAAGTTGCGACCCAAATGCCGAGTGCCGTAAAAAAAAGGAAGAAAATCAGCAGTGAGACAATCGGATAAACGGCCACGCCTGCTATGGTTTCCATATTGTGTTTGATTGGTTCGAACATAATTTTAATTTTTAGCTATTTCTTTGACTTTAATATCGGTTCCCAGCCTTTGGATGTAGGCAATAAGCGCGACGACTTCCCTTTGGTGCATCGGAACAAACACTTTACCCTGAGCCGCCGCTTTCTCCTTACTTTCGTCATAACTTTTCACAAAATCGGGGTCGCTCTTAAGGTTGTTCTCGATTGCTGTCGATTGCACGGCAATTGCCTTTTGCGCATTCGCTATCTCATAATCTGTGTAAGGCACGCCGAGTTCACGCATCGCTTTCATTTTCTTTTCAATATCCGAAATATCGAGCGCACTGTTGTCGAAAAGCCATTTATAGCCCGGCATGATTGAACCCGCCGAAGTTGATTGCGGATCCCACAAGTGATTGAAATGCCAGTTGTCGTTATACTTTCCACCTTCGCGAAGCAAATCGGGACCGGTTCTTTTAGATCCCCACAAGAATGGGTGGTCATAGACAAATTCACCTGCCTTTGATTGCGGCCCGTATCGCTCCACTTCACTTCTGAACGGACGCACCATTTGTGAGTGGCAACCCACACAACCTTCGCGGATGTAAAGATCGCGGCCTTCGAGCTCAAGCGGTGTATAAGGTTTGACGCTTGCGATTGTAGGTATGTTCGACTTGACCATTATCGTCGGGACGATCTGGATGATTCCGCCAATCAAAATGGCTACCGTTGCAAGAAGGGTCAATTGAATAGGGCGTCTTTCAAGCCACGGATGGAATTTCTCTCCTTTTACACGACCGGTCGTAATTCTGGCAAGTTCGGGCGCTTCAGCCAGCTCGTCTTCGATAGTAGCATTTGCGCGAACCGTGCAGATAATATTGTAAACAAGTACCAACATTCCGATGATGTACATACTGCCGCCGATAGCGCGCATCCAATACATTGGGATAATTTGCTGAACAGTTTCAAGGAAATTACCATAAGTTAGTGTTCCATCGGGGTTGAATTGTTTCCACATCGAAGCCTGTACAAATCCGGCAACATACATCGGAAGGGTGTACATAATGATTCCGAGTGTTCCAATCCAGAAATGAACATTCGCCAATTTAACTGAAAATAATGGTCCTTTGGTCATTCTTGGGATCAGCCAGTAAATCATACCAAACGCCAAAAATCCATTCCATGCCATCGCACCTACGTGTACGTGCGCAATGATCCAGTCGGTAAAGTGCGCAATTCCGTTTACGTTTTTAAGAGACAGCATCGGGCCTTCGAAAGTTGCCATTCCGTAACCTGTGATCGCAACAACGAAGAATTTTAATACAGGCTCTTCGCGCACTTTATCCCAAACGCCACGTAAGGTGAGTAATCCGTTGATCATTCCGCCCCATGATGGCGCAATCAACATGACCGAAAAAACAACGCCGAGATTTTGCGCCCAGGTTGGCAATGCTGAATACAATAAATGGTGTGGCCCTGCCCAGATGTATATGAAAATCAGCGACCAGAAATGGATGATCGATAATCGATAAGAATAAACCGGGCGATTTGCTGCTTTCGGAACGAAATAATACATCAGCCCGAGGAACGGCGTAGTCAGGAAGAACGCTACCGCATTGTGGCCATACCACCATTGCACAAGCGCATCCTGGACCCCTGCATAAACCGAATAGCTTTTCATGAAAGATACCGGAAGTTCGATGCTATTGAAAATGTGGAGTACCGCTACCGTAACAAATGTGGCAAGATAAAACCAGATGGCTACGTACAAATGCCTTTCCCTGCGGCGCAAAATGGTACCAATCATATTGATCCCGAAAACGACCCAGATCAATGCAATTGCAATATCAATTGGCCACTCGAGCTCAGCATATTCTTTAGAAGAGGTATAACCCAATGGCAACGAGATGGCAGCAGCTACAATAATGAGCTGCCAGCCCCAAAAGTGCAGATTGCTCAGGAAATCGCTGAACATCCTCGCTTTGAGAAGCCTTTGCAGCGAGTAATAGATTCCCGCGAACATGGCGTTACCGACAAAAGCAAAAATTATAGCATTTGTGTGCAATGGACGCAACCTACCAAAGCTTAGAAACGGTATTCCATCGGTGAGATTTGGGAAAAGAAAAAAGAAAGCGAGCAATAGCCCGACCGACATTCCGACGACACCAAAGACGATGGTAGCATAAAGGAATTTTTTTACAATTTTGTTGTCATAATAAAACTGTTGCATTTCCATAATTAAGTCTGTTTGTTTACTGGAGTTTGTAAATTATTTTCAGGTTTTTTCATTAGTTCATCATCAAAAAGCATCCTTACCGATGGTGTATAATCATCTTCGTATTGCCCGCTTTTTACCGCCCTGATAAATGCGATAAAGAAGCAAATTGCCACGATAATACTTATTGAGATTAAAAGATAGATGACACTCATTTTCTTAAATTTGATCCAAAATTACTTCGCCCGTTTTGTCTAAAACATGATATGTATCATTCTTTGAAATTTGGTGCATTTTATTGAGTTTCCTACCATAAATATTGCTCATCAGCGTCACAAAGCTTACAATCGTAATGGTACTCAGCGGCATGATGATCGCGGCCACGAGCGGTAGTAAATTCCCGGTAAGCGCGAAAGTCAGACCCACAACATTATACAGCAGCGAAAGGCCAAAACTCATTTTTATAATCTGCATTGCCCTTTTTGAAAGCGTCAGAAAGCGATCGAGTTTTGCAAACTCAGAAGCGTCAAGTATTGCATCGCACGCAGGTGAAAACACATTTACATCTTCAGAAATCGATATCCCGACGTCGCTTTGCGCGAGCGCGCCGGCATCGTTGAGTCCGTCACCTACCATCATCACGCGCTTGCCCTGAGCCTGCAGATTTTTTATAAATTCAAGTTTTTCATGCGGCTTGCGATTAAAAACCAACGCTGTTCCTTTTGGGAGCAATTTTTCGAGGAAAGCGCTTTCGCCTTCATTGTCACCCGACAAAACACTCAGATTGTAATTTTGGTGCAACGCGGCAAACAGGTCTTCCAACCCTTCGCGGTATCGGTTGCAAAAGACATATTTGCCCTGTATATTTCCGTTGATTGCAATGTAAATACTGGTTTGTGTGGTCGAATCTTTTTGTGTTTTCCCGACAAGTGCGGCCGAACCGATATAAACGGAATTTCCTTCAACAGACGCTTTGATGCCATAACCCGCAATTTCTTCAAAGCTTTCAAGGGCGATGATTTTTGATTCGGGCAAATAGTCATACAATATCCGGCTAAGTGGATGGTTTGAAGCACGCACAATATTCTTTATCCAACTTTTCACCACATCGGATAATGCATCACCTTCATAGCTTATGCCCGATGTTTTTCCGGAAGTTATGGTGCCGGTTTTATCAAATACAATCGTGTCGATCTTTGCGAGCTGTTCTATCACGGTTGCGTTTTTGATGTAAAACTTCGTCCTTCCGTAAATCCGCAGCATATTGCCTAACGTAAAAGGCGCGGTCAATGCCAGCGCACACGGGCATGCCACAATCAGCACAGCGGTAAACACATTAAAAGCGGTGTTTGTATCTCGGAAAATCCAGTATCCGAAACCGGCAAAAGCTAGCACCAATAAGGCGGGCGTAAAATAATGGCTGACTTTATCGGTAATCGATTGGAATTTGCGTTCTGATTTCTTCTCAAAAATTTCGTTGCTCCACAACTGCGTGAGGTAACTTTGCGAAACCGATTGCAGTACTTCCATTTCGATAAGGGTACCGCTGAGCCTTCCGCCTGCAAAAATTTTATCTCCCGATTGCTTCATCACGGGAATCGATTCTCCCGTTACAAAACTGTAATCTATTGCAGCAGTTTGCGAAATCAATATGCCATCAGCGGGAATAAGTTCCTGGTTGCGGATCAGTACGCGGTCGCCGGGATTGATTTCATAAATCGGCACGTTCTCCTCCATATTATTCTGGATTCTTGTAATTGCAATGGGGAAATATGACTTATAATCGCGTTCAAAACTCAGAAAACTATAGGTCTTTATCTGGAACATTTTGCCCAGCAGCATAAAGAAAATGAGTCCCGTCAGGCTGTCAAAAAAACCGGGTCCGTAATCAAATACAATATCTACAACGCTTCGGATAAACATGATCAAAATACCCAATGCTATCGGAATTTCGATGTTGAGCATTTTGGCTTTTAAACTTTTATACGCAGCGATATAGTAACTGCTCGCCGAATAAATAAAGCTTGGCAGCGAAAGTGAAAATATCAGCAACCTGAAAAAACCGCGGTATTGGTCAAGCCAATATTCTTTCATTTCAAAATACTCCGGAAAAGAAAGCAGCATAATATTGCCAAAGCAGAAAAACGCGACACCCAGTTTATAAGTCAGCACTTTGTCGTCAGATTTCCTTTTAGCATCGTAATCTGCAAGTGAAATATATGGTTCATAACCAATCTTTCCTAAAAGACAAACCAATTCCTTGAGCGAAATTGATTCGGGATTAAAAGTTATCCTTACTGTTTTTTCATTAAAATTGACTTGTGAAGATTGGATTGCCGGATTGAGTTTCCTTAAATTTTCAAGTATCCAGATGCAGGAACTACAGTGGATATGCGGAATCTGCAACTGCACGATCTGCATATTGCCTTCGTTGAATTGAAGCAGCCGCTGTATTATTTTCTCATTATCGAGAAAGTCATATTTACTGCCATTGTCCAACGGTGTTGCGCCGGGCGACTTTTCAAGATCGTAATACGACTCAAGGCCGTTCATCGTGAAAATCTCATAAACGGTTTTACAGCCGTTGCAACAAAAATATTTTGCGCTAAAGGCGATTGCCTCGGTTTGCTTTATCGCCAATCCGCAATGGAAACAATTGGAACTATCCATAATCTGCTCATTTTACCTGGAGCAAAATTGCGGGAACCGCAGCATTTAAAATATGATGTGCATCACATGAATGTGGATTGCAAAACCAACATTTTCTAGCAGCTAAAAATAGTTCTTTAATATTTTCATTTACTTACTATGGCTACTGATCGACATGCAGATTCCATAAAAGGGCTATCACCGACCTGCAGTAGAAGTGGCAAAAAACAGATGCGTAGAAAGGTAATTACTTAAAGAAAACGCTTTGTGCTTTCGCCAATGCTTTTTCCATGTCAATTCCTTTTTGGAGGACACCTTTGAATAAATCACCTTCTTCTTTCGCGCGCGCTACGGCGTTTTGGATGGTAAAATCTTTCATCGTCAATCCTTTTTTGATTTCTTCCCAATGCAGCGGCATCGAAACTGTAGCACCGGGTTTTGGGCGAAGCGAATAAGGACCTGCAATGGTTGCACCTGGACGATTTTGAAGGAAATCAAGATACATTTTTCCTTCCCTGCTTTTAATATGCCGCTCGAGACTTGTGAAATGCGGCAATTGTCCATGTACAATCGAAACGATAAGTTTAGCAAACATTTGAGATTGATCGTACGAATATTTTGCGCCCAACGGGATGTAAATATGCATTCCCGTGGAGCCTGAAGTTTTAGCATAACCCGGAATTCCGATGGCATCCAATATTTTTTTGACTTCCTGCGCCGCTTCGATCACCTGGTCAAAAGTATTTTTGTCGGGATCAAGATCGATTACACAATAGTCTGGGTTATCGGGATTTTGCACACGACTGAACCACGGATTCATTTCGATACACCCCAATGAGGCCATCCACAATAAGGTGGCTTCATCGTCGCCAACAAGGTATTCTTTTTTTTCACCATCGCTCGTCGTATATGGAAAGGTTTTTACCCATGATGGCGCTTTGCCTTTGACATCCTTTTGATAAAAACTTTGTCCGTGGATACCACTCGGGAAACGATTAAGCGATTGGGGCCGGTCTTTGAGATACGGAAGAATGTATTCAGCAATCTGGTAATAATAGTTGAACATGTCGCGCTTTGTGTACCCGTCTTCTGGCCAATAAACCTTGCTCAAATTGGTGAATTTCAGTTCGTGCCCTTTTACTTTTTTTACCTGTGTTTCTTCGCTAGGGTTCAAAAGGGTTTTGCCCGAAGCACGTGTAGGCGCTTTGACGAGTTTATGTTTTTTATCTGTTGCGGTTTCTTCTGGCTCTTCTACAACTGTTTCCGTTTCGGATGCAGTTTCCCTGACCACGTCTTTTGCTTTTTTATCTGCCCGCATACCCTCAAAAGAAGGATGGCGAAACACACCGTCATTTGTAACTTCTGAAAAACTCACTTCACAAACCAATGTCGGTTTGAGCCAAGTGGCCTTTGCGTTGGGAGGATTTGGTCGAAAGCGCGACGGCTTATTGACATCTGGTTCTGAGGCAAAAGGAATTTTATCTATGATGAGGGGTTTGAATTTTTCCATCATTTCTTTTTGGACTTTCTCATTGAATCCCGTACCGACTTTCCCCACATATTGAAGCGTATTTCCTTCGTACACCCCGAGCAATAGCGAACTGAATTGCTTGGCGGTACCATCATTTTTGGTAAATCCGCCGATAACGACTTCTTGTCTTTGGTTGACCTTGATTTTGAGCCAGTCTTTCGATCGGCTGTCGGCGATGTATTTGCTGTCTGAGCGTTTTGCCATAATCCCTTCGAGTTGCATTTTTCGTGCTGCTTCAAAGAATTCTAGTCCGTTTGAAGTGAAAGTTTCGCTAAGTCTAATTGTATCGTCATTTGTTGGCAATACTTCTTTTAAAATCGCACGTCTTTCAGTCAGTGGCAACGACATAATATTTTTGCCTTCATACCATAATAAGTCGAAAGCATAATACACGAGATCACCATCGGCTTCGCTGCGCCAATTCTGCAACGCACCAAAGTTGGCCTTTCCCTCCTTCCCGATTACGAGAATTTCGCCATCGAAAACCGCGTTGATTTTCCACTGCTCCATGGCCGCAACAATCGGATAATATTTTTCGGTGAATGGCTTGTTGTTACGTGAAGAAAGTTCGACCTTTCCTTTATTGATGTAAGCTAAAGCACGATATCCGTCCCATTTGACTTCGTATTGCCAGTCGGGATTATCAAAAGGCGTGTCAACTAATGTGGCAAGCATGGGTTTGATATTCGAAGGCATTTTTTCGCGTTTGCCTTTTTTGAGTAAGGTGTCAGCGTCAAGAGTGTTTTTTTGTGGCGCTTCGTCTTCTTTTACTGTCGATTTAATTTTCTGCTCAGTTGTTTTTTTTTTGGCGCCATAAATATTAGTACTCGTTTTTGCGACCTGCTCGAGTGTTTTTTTCGAGATAACTGATTTGTCTTTTTTGGTAATGTCGTCTTTTGAAGCATATTTGTCGTCGAGTTTCATCAGCAGCCATCCGTTTTCGCCACGCCCATGCGCTTTGACCAGTGCAAATTCACCTTTGAGTTTTTTTCCCTTTATGACAAATTTGATTTTACCGCTGTGTAAGTTGTGCAGCAAATGTTTTTCCTGCTCTTTCTTCGATTTGGATTCAAACTCCGAAGGTTCATAAGTGCCTTCATCCCAAACGATGACTGTTCCGCCACCATATTGTCCTTGCGGAATGATGCCCTCGAACGTGCGATAATCATATGGATGATCTTCAACCATCATTGCGAGCCGCTTGATATCGGGATCCGTGGAAGGACCTTTTGGTACTGCCCAGCTTTTCAGGACGCCTTCCATCTCCAGCCGGAAATCATAATGAAGGTGTGACGCCGCATGCTTTTGGATTACAAACCGCAACACATCTTTATCGCCTTTACCGCCGAAAGGCTCCGGAGTGATTGAGGGATCTCTTTTCGCTTTATATTTTTCTAAGGCCATAACTGAACAGTTTAAAGTTTAATGCCACGGATCTAAAACCACTTTAACACAGCCGTCTTCTTTATTTTTGAAGATGTCATAACCATGCGCAATTTCCGAAAGCGGCAGCCGGTGTGTAATGACATCATTGAGTTTTACTTTTCCCGCAACGACATAGTCGAGCAACGTATCAATATACTTATGCGCGGGCGCCTGGCCTCCTTTGAGAATAATGCCTTTATCGAAAAATTGTCCCACGGGAAAGTTGTCATAAAGATACGGATAAACACCGAGAACTGATACAATACCGCCTCTTCTCACGGCACTCATACAAGCCTCCAAAACTTTCACGGAACCTTTCTCAAAATTGATTACGGCTTTGGCACGATCGAGAATATTTCTGTCGGGCTCAAAACCCACCGCGTCGATACAAACGTCAGCGCCCCTTCCTTGCGTCATCGCCCTAATCTGCTCGACCACATCTTTTGCACCATCATCCCACAAAATGGTTTCACATTGTGCCGTGGCTTTTGCCTTATCGAGCCTATATTGCAAAGTGTCGATGACAACTACGCGTCCGGCGCCGCGAAGCCACGCGCTTTTTGCAGCCATGATGCCAACCGGGCCTGATCCGAAAATGGCAACAGTTTCGCCGCCTTTCACTTCTCCCCAATCGACACCGGTATAACCGGTCGGAAAAATGTCAGTCAGAAACAGTACCTGCTCGTCGGAAAGATTTTCAGGAACGATTCTCGGACCGAAATTCGCGTATGGGACACGAACATATTGTGATTGTCCTCCGTCATATCCGCCGTATAAATCCGTATAGCCAAACAAAGCGCCGCCCTTTTCTGTGAGTACGCCGCCTTCGGGTCCGTAATGCTCGGGGTTGCTGTTTTCACAATGCCCCGGGAGATCGTGGTTGCAGAAAAAACAAGAGCCGCACGCAATTGGAAATGGCACGACGACGCGGTCACCCTTTTTTAATTTTGTGACGCCTTTGCCTACTTCTTCGACGATTCCCATAAATTCATGGCCGAGCACCATCGGGCGTGGTTGCGGAATTCCACCCGAATAAATGTGAAGGTCGGAACCGCAAATTGCTGTAGCGGTTACTTTTAATATAACATCATCATCAGATTTCAATCTTGGATCGTCAACGGTATCGTAAGATACTTTTCCCGGAGCGTGTATTACTGCTGCTTTCATATAATCACAATTAAAGTATTGAACATCATTTACTCAAATTTCACCATTCGGCTCGTGTGTCTTTTTATGAAATTTTGTTTAATTATTATGACTTTGGCAGGTATATGGGCGGGAAGGTGTGATAGAAATACAGATTTATTAAAATTAAAAAATCCCCTTTCAAGGGGATTTAAATTTGTCCGAAGCGCCGGTGTTGCTGATCGGTTTCCGCAGTAATGCGCCGACGTTGGGATTGTTTGCAGATGCGAACGGGCGGAAAGCATCTACCCCGTTACAGCCTCCTCCGGCAACCTGACGCCCGTCGTCTACGGTGTCGGGCAAAACTTGAAAGTAAAATTATCGATTGCCTTCTTAATGCGGTTATGGCTTTTAATGGTTTGATTATAGAATTTGAACCCTTGAGTGAATGAAGAAAAATGATACTTACTTTTTGTATCTTCGGTTGACCAAATTGTAATTTGAATAAAATGAAAAGCAGTAATACCGAATTATCAGCGGAGCGGCGCGAAGAACTCTTTCACATTTTGAAAAACCGATTCGAACACAACAAAGCGCGCCACAAAGAAATTGACTGGAAGAGTGTGCACAAGCGACTCGAAGCCCATTCTTCCAAACTATGGTCGCTAAATGAAATGGAAGTTACAGGCGGAGAACCCGATGTTGTTGGACAGGATGCCGCTACGGGCGAATATATTTTCTACGATTGCGCGCCAGAGAGCCCGAAAGGACGCCGCAGTGTTTGTTATGACAATACGGCACTCGAATCGCGCAAAGAGCACAAGCCGAAGAACAGCGCCATGGCGATGGCAGCCGAAATGGGCATTACTATATTAAATGAAAAACAGTATCGCGAATTGCAACAATGCGGCGCATTCGACACCAAGACCTCTAGCTGGATCGACACTCCCGCAGAAATTCGCAAACGAGGCGGGGCTTTATTTTGCGATCGCAGGTATGACCATGTTTTTACGTATCACAATGGCGCCGAATCTTATTATGCCGTACGCGGATTCCGCGCAATGTTGAAAATCTAAGAAAATGATTGATTCCATTTGGCAATAGCTCGAATTGATTTAAAATTATTCAGGAGAAACCACTTCGCCTTTCCACTGCATCATGCCGCCAAGAAGATTGAACGTTTTCTCAAAACCAAGTTGGTTCATGATTTGGCAGGCTTGCGCGCTTCTTCCGCCAGCCTTACAATAAACATAATAATTTTTGCTTTTGTCGAGTTGATCAACATCGTAAATAAAGCCCTGCCCGCGATAAATATCAATCATTGCCGCGTTTGGAATAACGCCCTCACTCCACTCTGACGGCGTTCTGACGTCGAGGATTACTGCATTCGGATCGTTTTTTAACTGCTCTGCCCACTCATTTTGTGATAAGTCCATTGTATTGTTTTTTCCAAAATTACAATTTCTGCTTTAAATGACGAACAAATATTTAACATAACTTTAATACACATTTGTATATACAAATAAAATACCTGTGTTACATTTGTCGCTACAAATATTACAGTTGTAAAGATGCGAATCGAAGACATTATAAAGTCGAATATTAAAATGGATGAAGCCAAAAAAGCGGTACTCAACATTCTTTATACGCAAAATATATTGACCGACAGTTTTAATGAGATCTTAAAGCCGTATGACTTGTCAGGAGAACAATATAATGTGCTTCGTATTTTGCGTGGCCAAAAAGGGTTGCCTGCAAATATGTTTGTCATCCAGGAACGTATGATTGCAAAAACAAGCAACACCACGCGACTTGTCGATAAATTATTACTGAAAGAATTCGTTACACGCAAAGTGTGTCCCGAAAATCGCAGGAAAATTGAAGTCGAAATTACCCAGAAAGGACTCGATGTTTTGACCCTCCTCGACCCGCAAGTGATTGCACATGAACAAAAATTTGCATCAAATTTGCTACCCGAAGAACTTGAGCAACTCAACCGCTTAATCGAAAAATTCAGAACATCAAAAGAATCTTAAATATTAAACAGAAACTAAATCAAATTTAAAACATGAAAAATTTCAAAACCATCGCAATCGCCCTTTTAGTGGCATTTTCAACGGCAGCTGTCTCGGCACAGGCCAAAAAAGTAGACGTATCAAAAAGCAAGATCACGTGGGTTGGTAAAAAAGTAACCGGACAACACGAAGGAACCGTAAACCTTAAAGACGGCGCCCTTACCTTCAAAGGCTCAAAATTGTCAGGCGGAAAATTTACAGTTGATATGACTTCACTCGCAGCAACCGATCTTGCAGCTGACCAGGGAAAAGCAAAACTGGAAGGCCATTTAAAATCACCTGATTTCTTCGGAACTGAAAAATTTCCGACGTCAACTATGATTTTCAGAAATGTGGTTGACAAAGGAAACGGTCTTTATACCGTTACTGGCGACCTTACCATAAAAGAAATCACAAAACCCGTTACTTTCGACGTCACTGTGATAGGGAAAACTGCATCAGCCAAATTCAGCGTCGATCGCACCAAATATGACATCAAATACGGTTCAGGAAGTTTCTTCGACAACCTTGGCGACAAAACGATCAGCGACAACTTCGAAGTCGCAGCGACAATACAATTTTAATTCTTTGGGATTAATTGCTATGGAGAAAACCCCGGTAAGAAATTATCGGGGTTTTTGATTTTTAAATCCAGCCAGGATTAATTTGTTTTATGGCGAGACCACAAGGGTCAGGCTGTACGCTGCAAGTCCTCGCTTCGTCGTGCCTCCGCGCTGTGGGCTTTTCGCTGCCATCCTTCTCGCAGTCTGAACAAACCTGAAACCAAACGATTCAATTAAATCGAAGATATTTATGCCTATTTTTGCGTCATGAAAGTATTGGTCATCGACAATTACGACAGCTTTACCTACAACCTTGTGCACTACCTTGAAGCGCTCGATGCCGAAGTCACCGTCTTCCGCAACGACGAATTCGATATCGAAGAAGTAAAACCATTCGAAAAAATTCTACTCTCTCCTGGTCCCGGGATTCCTGATGAAGCCGGATTGCTCAAAGACGTGATAAAAACATACGCAGCAACAAAAAGCATACTCGGTATTTGCCTCGGACAACAGGCCATCGGCGAAGTGTTTGGTGGCAAACTTGTCAACCTCGACAAAGTATATCATGGTGTTTCGGCGCGCATTACAATTGTTTCACCAGACGAGATCCTTTTCGCCGGACTCGAAAATCAAATCGATGTCGGACGCTATCACTCCTGGGTCATCAGTCCCAAAGATTTTCCTGAATCGCTCGAGATTACCTCCATGGATGACAATGGCCAAATCATGTCATTGCGCCATAAAACCTATGATTTGCGCGGCGTGCAATTTCACCCCGAAAGCGTGCTTACGCCAAACGGAAAACAAATATTGGCAAATTGGTTATCAATTTAACGGGCAACATTCGTTGTTAAGTTTATGTTAAAGCAAAATTAAACAATCGTTTAATTGAAACAAACGTTTAATTTTGTCGCCGATTTAGAAATGAGTGACGATGACAGAATTAAATGAAAAACAAATCCAGATCCTGCAGGTAGCAGAGAAACTTTTCGCACAAAAAGGTTTCGATGGGACTTCGATTCGCGATATTGCCAAAGAGGCCAAAATTAATATTGCGATGGTTTCGTACTACTTTGGTTCAAAAGAAAAAATGCTCGAATCGTTGATCTGGTTCCGTGCTTCCGATTTAAAAATGCAGCTCGATAACCTGCTGCGCGAACCGCTTGAGCCTCTCGAAAAGATCAATAAACTTATCGAACTTTATATTGCGCGAATCAACAAAAACAAATGCATTTACCAGATTTTGCATTTCGAATTGTCTTCAAAGAAAAGAACCATCGACTTAAAATCGTTTACTGATGTTAAAAGAGCAAACCTCGAGCTTCTTGAAAAAATCATAACCGAAGGTCAGGAAAAAGGCGTTTTCATAAAGAATATTAATATTGTATTGCTTCCACCCACGATACTTGGCCCTTTTTTCCATTTCCAGATGAACCGTCCGTTTTATGAGGAATTTCTCAATCTGAAAGATGATGCTGCCTTTGACGATTACATCAAAAACCAACTTACAAATCACATTCAACAAACCATTAAATCACTTCTGAGCCATGAAATTTAAACGTATCGTATTTTCGATCCTGCTCGTGTTCGCGATTACGGCGACAAAAGCCCAGCAAAAAACGTCGATGTCAATCCATGACGCAGTTGCCCTTGCACTAAACAAAAGCGATGAAGTCGGACTCGCCAATGCCAAAACCACGACAAAAAGCTACGAATTGCAAACGGTCAAAAACAACCGCTATCCTGATTTGAAAGTTTCAGGACAATACCTGCGATTGACCAACGCCAGAATCACCCAAAAAAATACGTCCAATTCTGAAACAACGACGACAACCGAAAAGAAAGATCCGCCAAAAGTGAACCAGCTCGCATTGGGTCAGGCAAATCTTAATATGCCAATCTTCTCCGGATTTAAATTGAAGAACAGCATCGCAGCTTCTGAAAATCTCTACAAATCAGAACTCGCAAATGCTTCGCACACCAAGGAAGAAACTGCAATGAAAGTGATTGAATATTACGCCGATTTGTACAAAGCACAAAAATCGGTCGAGCTTTTAAAAGAAAGCCTCAAAAGCAGTGAGCAACGCGTTACCGATTTCAAGGCGCTGGAGCAAAACGGGGTCATCGCCAGAAATGATTTGCTCAAGGCGCAATTACAGGTTTCCAAAACGCAGCTTTCGCTCGATGAGGCAGAAAAAAATGTAAAACTTCTCAACTATTATCTCGTGACGCTTCTCAAGCTTTCGCCAGAAACCTTAATTGTAGTAAGTCCAGATAACATCGATCCGAATCTATTTTCAAACACGCCGGGAAGTGAGGCCGAAGTCTTGCAAAACCGCAAAGATCTTGAGGCAATCCGCTTTCTCGGGAAAGCGACCGAAGCCAATATCAAGGTAGCGAAAGCTGGTTATTATCCATCGTTTTCATTTGTCAGCGGTTATACGGCGCTTGACCTCCAGAATGTTGTGACGGTTGAAAATGCTATCAATGTCGGCGTTGGTTTATCTTACAATTTAAGTTCGATTTTTAAAAACGGGAAAGAAGTTAAAGCTGCCAAAAGCAAAGCACTCGAAGCACAAAAACAAGAAGCGATACTCACCGATTACATCAAAACTGAAATTGTAAAAGCGCACGAAGATTACGAGCTTTCCCTCAAACAAGATAAAGTATATACCGAAGCGGTTGATCAGGCAAGCGAAAATTTCCGCATCGTCAAAGACAAATATGACAACGGACTTTCAGACACAAACGATTTGCTCGAAGCCGATATAGAACAATTGGGTTCGAAGATTAATCTTGCCTACGCGAAAGCGAACGTTGCTTTAAAATATTATGAATTGCTCAATACTTCGGGACAATTGCTGCAATCACTCAATCTTACTCAAAACTAATTTTACACACAATGGAAAAGAAAAAAACCAACAAAAAATTCATCCTCATATTCGCCGTGCTGATCCTTGTGGGCGGAACTTACGGAATTTACAAGTACATCCATTCGCTTTCGCATGAAAGTACCGATGATGCACAGATCGAGAAAAACATGAACCCAATCATTCCGCGCGTTTCAGGATATATCACTAAAGTATATGTAAAAGACAACGATTTTGTGAAGAAAGGCGATACACTTTTTACAATCGATAACAAGGATTATGTTGTAAAACTCGAAGAGGCTAAAGCGTCACTCGCTGCAGCCGAAAGCAGTTTTGCCGTTTCAAAAGCTGATGTCGGAAGCGCCACGGCAAATGTTGCTGTTTCAAGCGCAAATGTCTTGTCAGCGGGAGGAAATATCGAAACTGCAAGAATCCGACTCAACCTTGCCTCAAGCGATTTCGAGCGCTACAACAATCTTTATAAAAACCATTCGATCACCAAGCAGCAATATGAGCAGGCGTTGGCCGCAAAACAGGAAGCCGAATCGCAACTCCGCATTTTAAAACAGCAGGAAAAAGCAAGCGCGTACCAAAGATCGGTGGCGAGCGCCAAATCGGATGTGACAAGCAAACAAACCGACGTTGCTGCAGCAAACATCAAGAAAGCACAGGCTGCACTGGAGGCAGCACAATTGAATGTGGGTTATACCGCGGTGACCGCGTCTATTGATGGTCAGGTTTCGAAAATTGGAATCCAGCCGGGACAATTTGTTCAGCCGGGACAATCCTTGTTCTATATCATCAATAACGCCGATGCTTGGGTGATCGCCAATTTCAAAGAAACGCAGCTTGATAAAATGGTCGTCGGCCAGAAAGTAACGTTGAAAGTGGATGCCTATCCTGACACCGAATTTGAAGGTACTGTGGCATCGTTTTCTCCTGCGACAGGTTCTCGATTTTCGTTACTCCCACCCGATAATGCGACGGGAAACTTCGTAAAAACAATCCAAAGATTGCCTGTTAAAATCAGCATTGATGCGAACAACGATATTGAGAAAATAAAATTGTTGCGTCCCGGAATGAACGTTGATGTCGATGTGCATTTAAAATAATACAAGAGCCTAGCCCCGATAGCAGCGGCATCTCCCGGTTAGAAAAACAAGGCTTCAGCCGTAGTTTTTGTTAGCGGGAATATAGCGGATAGCGGGAAATAGCTTCTAAAAAACATCATTATAAATTGTCAATTAATTAAAATATGACAGCAACAGCAGGAGACGACGATTTAGTAGAATACGGATTCCGACGTGTGATCATCACGATTACCGCCGTGATGTGTGCGCTGCTCGAGATCGTTGATACTACGATTGTGAATGTCGCGTTGACCGATATGCGTGGCAGCCTTGGCGCAACACTGACTGACGTGGCGTGGGTGATTACAGCTTACGCGATTGCAAATGTGATCGTGATTCCGATGACGAGCTGGCTTTCACAGCAATTCGGAAGGCGCAATTACTTCGCGGTTTCTATTATCATTTTTACGACGGCTTCTTTCCTTTGCGGGAATGCCGGTAATATATGGGAACTCGTACTGTTTCGCTTTATACAGGGACTCGGCGGCGGCGCGCTGCTCGTGACCGCACAAACTATTATTACTGAAAGTTATCCCGTTGCAAAACGCGGAATGGCGCAGGCGATTTACGGAATGGGCGTAATTGTGGGCCCGACGCTCGGACCGCCACTTGGAGGTTACCTCGTTGATAATTTCTCGTGGCCTTATATTTTTTACATCAACATTCCGCTTGGAATCATCGCCACATTCCTGACGCTGACATTCGTGAAAAGTCCGAAATATGGTGAAAAACTCAAATCAAACCAGGTTGACTGGTGGGGAATCATTTTCCTTGCATCATTCATCGGCTCATTGCAATTTGTGCTCGAGCATGGCCAGCAGGACGATTGGTTCAATGACAGTCTGATCGTCACGCTAAGTATCGTTACTATTTTAGGATTGTTGGCTTTTATCTGGCGCGAACTCACTTACAAACATCCGATCGTAAACCTTAAAGTTCTCAAAGATGGAAATCTACGCGTTGGGACCGCAATGTGTTTTATCCTCGGTTTTGGTTTATACGGTTCGACGCTGATCATACCGATTTACACGCAGTCGATTCTAGGATGGACAGCAACCGACGCGGGAATGCTGTTGATTCCGGGTTCGATCACGACGGCGTTTATGATGCCGATTATTGGAAACCTGATACAAAAAGGGGTTCCGCAGGCTTATATGGTCGCGGTTGGATTTTTGATTTTCTTTGGATTTACTTTTTGGATGCACGAAGTTATGACACCCGATACTGGCGTAGAACACATGTTCTGGCCGCTCATTATGAGAGGAATCGGGCTCGGATTGCTTTTCGTTCCGATTACGACGATGGCGCTTTCTACATTGAAAGGAAAAAGTATTGGCGAAGGCGCGGCATTTACGGGAATGATGCGGCAATTGGGCGGTTCTTTCGGGATTGCGATTATTACAACGTTTATCACGCGTTTCACACAGGAGCACCGCGTAAACCTCATATCGCATCTTGACACATCAAAAATTGAAGTACAGCAAAGGGTTTCGCAACTGCAACACGGATTTATGGCGAAAGGATTTTCTGCAAACGAAGCATTGAATAAAGCCTATCAGGTCATGGATTATTCGGTGATGAAACAAAGCACCGTACTTTCTTATATGGACATTTTTATGTACCTCGGCATTATGTTTCTCTGTTGCATTCCCGTCATTTTATTCATCAAAAAAGGCAAATCGAAAGTCAGCGCCGCCGATGCGATGCACTAAATGTATTGATAAGTATTTTGCCGAAAACGTATTTTACGTCCAAAATATTTATTATATTTGATTGATTACAAAACACTTATCAATCAAATCACCAATAGCCATGGGATTTTTCAGAAATAATACCAAAAGGATATTACAGGAATTCAGGGATAAAAGTGAATTTTTCTCGAATGACCTCAGTAAGGAAATCAAAGAATCTTTTGAAGACCTTAAATCTGATTATCAGGACTATGAAAATGTGATTCCGGATTTCCTCGCTTTTGCAACAGAACTCAAAAACAAATTGGAATTGCAGGATTCGAAACGACTGGAGGAGTTTGCAGCACAACTTCGGAAAATAAACCGCTGTGCTAAAAATGGCGTCGAAGCCATGCGCGAATTGTCGTTCAACCAACGCAAAATCACTACAGAATCGCTTCGGTTGTATGAAGATTTTGAATACTAGAAAATAAAAAATCCCGTCAATACAACGGGATTTTTTATTGCTATTTCAAAAAGTTTAAACTTTAATTTTGCTTTTGATCGCTTTCGGAAGTCCGGCTTTGTTTAAAAGTATTCCGGTAGATTTCAATTGTACAAAGGCTTTAGTAACATATAAATAACCTTTGTAATCATTGGTTTCGCCCCATGAATTTTTTACTTTGTAATATTCTTTTCCGTTCTGGTCTTTTGCCATTCCCACAATCTGCATCGCGTGATCATCGGTGGTTGATAAATTATAAAGTCCTTCGAGTCGCATGTCTTCGGTGATCACTTTCTCTTGTGTCGGACCAACAAACAGTGTTTTCTTCTGCTCATCTGAAATATTGTATAAGTCAACATTGGGTACAAAAGCAACCCCATTTTTCCAGCTGAAATAAGGTTCTGAAACATCCGAAGCCCATGCTACGGTATAACCTTTCGTGAGAGCACCGTCAATAATATCAGTCAAATCGGTCATCGGCACATTATATAAACGGTCATAGCTCCAGTTATCAGGTACGGGCAATACCATTTTTTGGTAATAAGGCGTGTCTTTGTAAGAAGAAAACTCGATGTAATCGTCCGGATTTATACCAACTACTTCCTTTGCAAAAGATTTCGGCGTATAAGTTTTCCCGGCGTAAGTAAATGTTTCCGGCACTTTGCCAAGCTTCTGGTCGAGGTAATCGTTGATGTCTTTTACCCATGACGCGCGTTTTGCAGGATTGGTATCTTTGATGTAACCATCCAGAATTGCTTTGAACTGGTCCTGGAACTCAACAGATTTTAAAGTTCCTTTACCGTAATCTTCAAGCGTGTAAGCGGATTGCGGCATGGCTCCAAATTTTTTGAGCATATTCATCACATCATGCGGCTCACCACCATCTCCGAGTCCGAGATTACCATTAAACAATACATAATTTCTCGCCTTTGACAAATACACATTGCGCGCGGTAAAAATTTCAGCAAGGTCAACCGGCTTCTTTCCGTTTTTGATCATTTCAGATTCGAGGAATGAATTTCCGGAATAGCTCCAGCAAGTTCCTGCAGAGCCCTGGCTTTTTACCGAAGTATTTTCGAGGTTGATAATTTCCTTAAATTCATATTTCGAATTCAGCGACGCATTGTTGATCACTTTTTTTACGAGATCGTCCTGCGCAAAAAGGCTCAGCGAGCAAAACATTCCTGTTAGTAACAGACTTTTCTTAATCATAATTCTTGTTGTTTTTTTGAAGGAAGTAAATTTAATAATTTCGGATTATGCCTTTCATCATTTAACATATAATTTAAAAGAGGCTATTACCGTGTAAAAACGAGTTTGTTACCTTTTGACAAATTGGCGTCAAAATGATAACCTTCATAATCAAATCCTTTCAAATCGTCAATGGTTTTCGCGTCTGTATCGATGATGTAGCGAACCATCATGCCACGGGCTTTCTTCGCAAAAAAACTGATCATTTTAAGTTTCCCATCTTTAAAATCAAGGAATTCCGGCGTGACAACAGGAACTTTCAAGGCTTTGGCATCAATGGCAGAAAAATATTCATTGCTCGCAAGATTGACAAACAATTCGCCTTTCTTTAATTCTTTATTCAGTGCCGCCGTAAGTTTCTTTTTCCAGAAGCCATAAAGATTTTTCTCCTCGCCAACAGGCAAATGCGTTCCCATTTCGAGGCGATAAGGCTGGATCAGGTCGAGCGGTTTGAGCAATCCGTAAAGACCCGAGAGTATCCTTAATTTGTCCTGAATGCTGTCAAGTTTTTCTTCCGGAATTGAATACCCATCTAAACCTACATATACGTCACCTGCAAAAGCGTAAACCGCAGGTCGCGAATTCTGAGCGGTAAAAGGTGTTTTCCAGGTTTTGTTGCGTTGCCAGTTTAAATCGGCAAGCTTATCAGAAATATCCATGAGCTCCATTAATTCCCTTGGTTTTTTCTTTTTTAAAACCCGATGGATGATGCGGCTGTCTTTAAGGAATTTTGGCATAGTATAGCGCTGCGTCGGCAGAGGCGATTCATAGTCGAGCGATTTGGCAGGCGAAATGACGATTTTCATTTGGTAAAGATTAGTTTCCAAAAATACAAATAACAATCCTAAAACACTTGTTGGGACGTAAGTTTGATACGCAATTTTAATATCTTTACGTTGAAATATGCAGCTATGAAAAAAGGAATCTGGGTAATCGTAATTATTGTCATTGCAGGTTTATTGCTTGCTGCAATACGTATAAACCGCGACAGGAAAACCATCGATAATCTTAAAAACGAGTTGAATCAAAGCAGGATCATCGCTTCCCAACTGAAAAAAGAACGCGACAGTATCCAATTCCGTTTTGACAGCTGCAAGGTCGTACATTTGCCGCCACCCTTAGTCAAAAATGGAAGATACACTTCCAAACAAATGGATGAAATTGACAGCAGGCTCGAGGAAATTTTGCGGATGCAAAGACTCAATGTAAATCCGCCCAAAACGCAACAACCAGCTCCAGAACAATAATCAGCCAAGCCATCCTTCGCGATCGAGGCTTCGGTATTGAATCGCTTCAGCAATATGAGCTGCACCAACGCTTTCTGCCTTTTCAAGATCGGCAATCGTACGCGAAACTTTAAGAATTCTGTCATAAGCACGCGCAGAAAGATTGAGCTTTTCCATCGCAGTTTTTAATAATTGAAGTGAAGTTTCATCGAGCCTGCAAAATTCACGGATCAGTTTGGTGCTCATTTGCGCATTGTAATTGACGGCTGGTATTTCTGCAAAACGTGCCGATTGTATTTCCCTGGCACCTGTTACCCTTTTCCTGATTTCCGCACTGTTTTCCGCTTTGCGGTCATCTGATAGTTTGTCGAAAGGTACGGGCGTCACTTCAATATGAATGTCGATGCGGTCTAAAAGTGGTCCCGAGATTTTGCTCAAATACCGTTGCATCTCATTTGGTGAAGAAGTTACCGGCGAATCGGGATCGTTAAAATAACCGCCCGGGCTCGGATTCATACTCGCCACAAGCATAAAAGATGATGGGTAGGTAACGGTAAACTTTGCACGTGAAATCGTCACTTCGCGATCTTCGAGCGGCTGGCGCATGACTTCAAGGACTTCGCGTTTGAATTCTGGCAATTCATCAAGAAATAAAACGCCATTGTGCGCCATCGAAATTTCGCCGGGCTGTGGATAACTTCCGCCTCCGACGAGTGCTACATTTGAGATTGTGTGGTGCGGGCAGCGGAATGGCCGTTGGTTCATCAAACCCGCTTCTTTCAACTTTCCCGCAACGCTGTGGATTTTGGTTGTTTCGAGTGCTTCGCGCAACGTCATCGGCGGCAAAATACTCGGCAAGCGTTTGGCGAGCATTGTTTTGCCGGCACCTGGAGGACCGATAAGAATGATGTTGTGCCCACCCGCAGCGGCAATTTCCATGCAACGTTTGATACTCTCCTGCCCTTTGACATCGCTGAAATCATGTTCAGGGAAATCAAGTGTTTGATAGAATTCGGCGCGTGTATCAATTATTGTTGGTTCGAGCGTTCCCTTTCCTTCAAAAAAGTCGATGACTTCTTGTAAATTTTCAACGCCGTAAACATCAACGCCATCAACAATTGCAGCTTCCTTTACATTTTGTTTGGGAAGAAAAAAACCTTTAAATCCTTCTTCACGGGCTTTGATCGCAATCGGCAGCGCGCCTTTGATTGGCTGTAATCCGCCATCGAGCGATAATTCGCCCATGATAATATAATTATGCGTGTCTTCAGATTGAATTTGGCCCGAAGCAACCAAAATTCCAATCGCAAGTGTAAGGTCGTAGGCTGAACCTTCCTTTCTCAAATCGGCGGGTGCCATGTTGATGGTGATTTTCTTTCCGGGCATCGAAAACCCGTTGTTTTGTAATGCCGCAGCAATGCGATAACTGCTTTCCTTGATGGCATTATCAGGCAATCCGACAAGGTGGTATCCGATTCCTTTATCAATATTGACTTCGACGGTAATGGTCGTGGCTTCTACGCCGAAAACGGCGCTTCCAAATACTTTAACTAACATGGCGTATACTTTATGAAGTTAAAAATAGTAAAAAATTGTATGTGCCACGATTGAATTGGAGTAATTTTAAACCTTAATCTAAAATCAAAACGACATGGGACTATTTAATGCTATTTTGGGTAACGCCTCAGAAGTAAATACCGAGGATGTTTCGAAAGAATTCGAGCCAATCCTGATCAACGGCGAAACCATCGAGAAAGCATACAAGCTTATCAAAGACATGTTTATTTTCACAAACAAACGACTGATTCTCGTCGAAAAACAGCTCGTCGGAACCAAAGCCGATTACCTGTCGATTCCGTATGCCAACATCATTAAGTTTTCGAAGGAAAGCGCGGGAATCCTCGACCTTGATGCCGAATTAAAAATCTGGATCAAAGATGAAGAAATGCCCATCAAAAAACAATTTGGGAAAAGTGGCAACAACATCAACGAAGTCTATCGCATCCTCAGCCAGCACACCCTTAAATAATCTATATGTTATCGCGAAGGACTTTGCGTATTTCAAACTTACTTTTTAAATTTCGAAATGCCTGCCCTGAGCCACTTCTGATATTCTGAAACGCTGACGTAACTTATCGTCGGCGTTTCTTCATTGAGGCTTTTCCCTTCAAGGTCAGTCAAAACATACAGCGGCTGTGTATTGGTTTTGTATGTCGATATCATAAAGTCGGTCCATTTATCGCCGACCGTTTCAATCTCTGAACCGGTACTTTTCGAAATAAATTGTTCGTTTTTCGGAAGTTCGCGCTTGTCATCAACATATAATGAAATCACGACGACATCATTTTTCAAAACAGGCAAAATGTTTTCGTCCGACCAAACGTTGTTTTCCATTTTTCGGCAATTCACGCAAGCATGGCCCGTGAAATCAAGCATAATGGGCCTGTTCACCGATTTCGCATACGCAAGCCCTTTGTCGTAATCGTTAAAAACCGGAATTCCGTTTGGACCGCTGACGGCGCCGGGAGGCAAATCTCCGATTGCTTTCCCTCCTATGCCAAACGGACTTTCGCTATATTCCATCGGTGGCGGAAATGCACTTATAATGCGCAGCGGAGCACCCCAAAGCCCCGGAATCAGATAAATGGTAAAAGTCAATGTCAACAATCCGAGCATTAACCTTCCGACAGAAATATGTGTGAGCGGACTGTCATGCGGCATCGTGATTTTCCCAAAAAGATAAAGCGACAGGGTTGCGAAAATTGCGATCCAGATGGCCAGGAAAACTTCCCTTTCAAGCAAATGCAATTGCAGGACGAGGTCGGCGTTCGATAAAAATTTAAAAGCCAGCGCAAGTTCGAGAAATCCCAAAAACACTTTTACGGTATTGAGCCAACCGCCTGATTTTGGCAACGAATTGAGCCATCCGGGAAACATTGCAAACAACATGAACGGCAGCGCAAGTGCCAATGAAAATCCGAACATTCCGAGAATCGGACCGATGACACCATTGGAAGCGGCTTCAAACAACAACGTTCCAACTATGGGTCCCGTACACGAAAACGAAACGATCGCCAAGGCAAGCGCCATAAATAAAATACCAACAATTCCTCCCCTATCGGCTTGCCGGTCAACTTTATTCGCCCACGAGTTGGGAAGCATAATTTCAAAAGCGCCCAAAAACGATGTCGCAAAAAAGACAAGCAATACAAAGAATATCAGGTTAAACCACACATTGGTTGCCAGGCTGTTCAGTGCATCGGCGCCGAAAATCATCGACACGAGGAAACCCAATAATACATAAATCACGATGATCGAAATTCCGTAAAATAACGCATTGCGAATGCCCTGCGCCCTTGTTTTACTTTGTTTGGTAAAAAAACTGACGGTCATCGGAATCAGCGGAAAAACACATGGTGTGAGCAACGCGGCAAATCCCGAAAGGAACGCAACAAAGAAAATTGACCACAAACTTCTTTTTGGTTCCGATTTAATCGGTCCCGGTTTTTGCGCAGCAATTGGCTTGACTTCTGTTTTCTGCGTTTCAACTGCCGGAGCAATAACTGCCTGTGGTGTTGTGGTATCTACAGGAATGCTTTCAACCAGTTTCTCTTTTGGCACCGGAATGTTGAATGTGAATTTCTTTTCAGCGTTGATACACGAAGTTTTACAAACCTGGTAATTCAGCGCTGCCTCTATTGTTTTGAGGTTGGGGTTTAGAAGCGTAACCTCCTGTTCGATATGCGCTTTTCCAACAAAGAATGTTTCGTTAACGCCGAAAATATCATTGAATTCGGTTTTTGTCGCGCCTTCCTTTGCCTTACCGAGAAGATTGAAATTCCCTTTCTGATTTTTAAAAATAACTTCCATCGGCAGCGGTCCGCCATCGGGCGTGAACTGGGAATAGACGTGCCATTCGCTTTCAATAATCCCGTCAAAAACAAGAATAAAATTGGTACTGGATTTCCGCTCGATTTTTGTTGACCATTTTACGGGTTCGAGAATCTGTGCGTTTCCCTGCGCAAACGCCAGAACAGCAAGGAAAATAAAAAGTCTTTTTATCATAATAACGCTATTTGCAATATTTGCCGTGTGGCAGCCGTCACTTTAAACCGTTCGTCGGCGCGAATCCCGACAATCCAGACGATTTGGTCCTGTGAGCATAAAAGCCATATTTTTTCTTTTTCGGTAAGCGATAACTTCTCATCCTTAAAAAATTTGCTTACTTTTTTTGATTGCCCGTTCATTCCGAATGGCTCAAAAAAATCGCCTTCTTTCCACCTTCGTAAATGTAGGGGAAATTTTATTTTATCCGCGTCGACAAAGATAACCGAATTGGTAGTCGGTGACATCTCAGTTGCGTCGCAAAACGACAATTTTATAGGAAAATTAACTTCTGTCTGTGTTTCCTCAATTTTGAATTCTTGGTCTTGAATCTGTTGAAACGGAGCTAAAATAAGGAAATGCCTGTTTTTAAAAAGTCGGTATTGTGGCGCGAAAATCTGCTTACCCGATTGACTTTCGGCGGCCAGTTCATAAATTGCCGTCCAATCAGAAAATCCAAATTCATTGAGCCAGTGGTATAAATACGACTCGTAATTGGGAAGTACTTTCAGTTTTTGGAGGTTGAAATGGATTTCGTCATTGGCTTCCTGTGCAACCTGCTGATAAACCATAATTGCAGCGTCTTCGGCCATTTCCTGTGACTGCTGCAAGTATTTTTGTGTTGTTTGAAACGCGGAAAGAAATTCGGGATTTAATAGCTTTAGTGCAGGTACAATGTGGTGGCGGACTTTATTTCGCAAATAATCATCTGAAGCATTGCTGCTGTCTTCGCGCCAATTGATGTTGTGTTCTGTTGCATACTTTTCGATTTCACTCCTGCTGAAAATCAGCATGGGACGGATGATTTTATCATTCTGCTTCGGAATTCCAGAAAGCCCCGAAAGGCCTGTACCGCGCGAAAGATTGATCAAAAATGTTTCGAGATTATCATCGGCGTGGTGAGCCGTTAAGATAAAATCGAAATCCTGCGTTTCCAAAAGTTCGTAAAACCAATTGTAGCGCAGTTCACGCGCGGCAACCTGCGTCGATAACTTGTAATCTTCGGCAAAGGCTTTGGTGTCGAATTGCGTTGTAAAAACCGCGATGTCATTTTCGTTTGCGTAGCTTTCAACGAATTGCTGGTCTGCGAAACTATCAAGGCCGCGAAGCTGGAAATTACAATGCGCGATTGCAATGTCAGCATTTACTTTCCGAAACATTTCGGCCATAACCATACTATCGAGTCCGCCGCTTACCGCGAGCAGTAAACGTTTCCCTTCCATATCCGGAAAATTTCGAACCAAATGATTTTGCAACTTTTCAAGCATAGCCAAAAGTAAGAAATTCATTCAAATGATTGCGTTTTGTGCCAATTATGAATTCAGCACTTCGCGCATCGCTTTCGCTTTAAGCAAACATTCTGCATATTCTTTTTCGGGATCTGAAAGCGAGGTTATGGCGCTGCCGACCGAAAATGAAACGTATTGCTTTGTTGCGTTGTACAAAATACTGCGAATGACGACATTGAAATCGAAATCGCCCGAAGGTGTAAAATAACCAACGGCGCCGCTATAAAATCCGCGTTTGGTTTCCTCGAGTTTCTCGATGATCAGCATGGCCGAAATTTTGGGTGCGCCGGTCATGCTTCCCATCGGAAAAGTTGTACGGATTGCGTCGATTGGCGAATATTTCGGATCAAGCCGCGAAGTGATCGTTGAAACCATCTGGTGCACTTGAAGAAATGAATAAATTCCACACAGTTCCTCAACGGCAACAGAACCTTTTTGAGCCGTGCGCGACAAGTCATTTCGAACCAAATCCGTGATCATGATGTTCTCGGACCGTTCTTTCGGATCGGATTCAAGCTGTCGTTTCGATACCGCATCGGCTTCTTCATCAACAAAACGAGGCGCTGTTCCTTTAATCGGTTGTGAAATCAATTGATCAGCGTGTTTTTTCAGGTAGCGTTCAGGCGATGCCGACAGTAAAAAATGCTGATGGTTTTTAAAGAAGACCGCAAATGGCGGTTGTGATATCGCATTGAGTTTTTCAAAAGCGGCGAGTGGATTTACGATTGCATTTTCGGCGTAAAATTCCATGCAGAAATTGGCCTCATAAATATCACCGCGGTGAATATGCCGAAGCATTTCATTTATTTTTTCAACATAAATCGTTTTTGAAATGCGTTCCTGTGTTTCAATCGGAAATGTCTCATTGGATTTTAGTTTGAAGTCCAATACCTCCTGAAAGTCGGTTTCCGCTTCATCTTCACAAACTTTGAGATATTGCATTTCAAGTTCGTTTCCCCTGATGATAAATATTTTTTTGGGTTGGAAGAAAAACAAATCGGGGAATTCGAGTCCATCGTAATTTGCGGATTGCAAAGCTTCGATATCATTTTTCAAATCATACGATAAATAACCGAAAAGCCAGTCTTTTGTGGTTTGCTGGTACTGTTTTAAATCCTCAAACGCATTCACAAAATCTGTTTTGAGCGACGTAAACGCATCGATTGCAAGAGCGGCATCAAAACTCGAATATTGCTTTGAACCCGAGTTGCTATCAAGAAAGACAATTTCCCGCACAGCCTGTGACCATGCCAGAAGTTGTTGCTTGAAATGCGCTGGACTGTCGATTTGCTTCAGGAATGTGGTTCTCAAATTGGCGTTGTTTCGAGTGTCAAAATTACGATAAAAATGCTTCCTTCCAGTGTCGTTTAATTTCGATGCATCTATTGATTGCGGATTTGTAAAACATTTATAAAAGTAAAAGCCTCATTTTGAGCAAGCTAAAGTAATTTTTCATAAATTTGATTGCAACCAATACACCAAATTATGAAAATTTTTACCATAATTGTCCGGACACTTATCGGCTTTTTGTTGCTTTTTGCATCAATCAGTTTTTTCCTGAAACTGCAGCCGGAATCTGTGACGACTGGCGATTTTAAAGCTTTTCAGGTGGGGCTTGTCGCTTCGACCTATTTAATGCCGTTGGCAAAAGCAGTCGAATTGATTTGTGGCATCGCCTATGTTATCGGGCGTTATGTTGCACTTGCAAACCTGATGATCCTGCCGGTAACATTGAATATTTTATTGATCAATATATTTATGACGCCTGATAACGTTCCGATAGGCATTTTTGTATTCGCAGGAAATTTATTCCTGATTGCAAGATATTGGGATCATTACCGGCCGTTACTCACCGCCAAATAATAAAAAACCCGTTCAATTTGAACGGGTTTCTTTTTTATCAGTAATTGCTCTTAAACATGCAAAGCACGGTTATCGGTTGCAGCGAGCGCAGCTTCTTTCACGGCTTCCGCAAATGTTGGATGCGCATGGCTCATTCTCGAAATGTCTTCGGCAGAAGCGCGGAACTCCATTGCAGTAACGGCTTCGGCAATCAAATCGGCCGTCCTCGCGCCAATCATGTGGATTCCCAATACTTCATCGGTTTTGGCGTCGGCAAGGATTTTCACGAATCCGTCAAGGTCGCCGCTCGCACGTGATCGCCCTAAAGCTTTAAATGGAAAACTTCCCGACTTAAATTCGGTTCCCGCAGCTTTCAATTGTTCTTCTGTTTGTCCGACAGCAGCCACTTCGGGCCAGGTATAAACCACGCCGGGAATCAGGTTGTAATTGATATGTGGTTTTTGCCCGGCAAGGATTTCAGCAACCATCACGCCTTCTTCCTCGGCTTTGTGCGCGAGCATGGCGCCCCGGACTACATCTCCGATCGCATAAATATTTGGGATATTGGTCTGTAAATGATCATTGACTTCCACCTGTCCTTTTTCTGTAAGTTTCACACCTGCTTTATCGGCATTCAACCCTTCGGTATATGGGCGGCGTCCAACAGAAACCAAAGCGTAATCTCCTTCTAAAGTAATGGTTTCGCCTTTTGGTGTTTCGGCCTGAACGGTAACGTTATTTCCTTTTCTTTCAACCGATTTTACTTTGTGGGATACATAAAATTTCATGCCCTGTTTCTTCAAGACTTTTGTAAGTTCTTTTGATAACGAGCTGTCCATTCCCGGAATTATGCGATCCATAAATTCAACCACCGAAACTTGCGCGCCAAGACGCAAATAAACTTGCCCGAGTTCGATTCCGATAACACCGCCGCCAATGATAACAAGGTGTTTCGGAATTTCCTTTAAGCTCAAGGCTTCGGTTGAAGTGATGATTCTTTCTTTATCAATTTTAATAAAAGGCAGACTCGAAGGTTTGGAGCCCGTTGCAATGATGATGTTCTTGGATTCTATTGTTTCAGATGTTCCATCGGCTTTTGTTATCGCGACGTGCGTAGTATCTGTAAAAGATCCGATTCCGTTGAAAACTGTAACCTTATTTTTGTCCATGAGGTAATTGATGCCACCCACAGTCTGGTCGACAACGGCCTGTTTTCGCGCGACCATTTTTTCAAGATTGACTTTCACTTCGCCTGAAATCTCTATTCCGTTTTCTTCAAAATGTGCGATTTCTGCATAATGGTGCGATGAAGACAACAGCGCTTTTGAAGGAATGCAGCCTACATTCAAACAGGTTCCGCCTAAGGCATTATATTTTTCGATGATTGCGGTTTTGAAACCAAGTTGTGCGCAACGGATCGCAGATACATATCCACCAGGTCCGGAGCCTATAATGACAACGTCAAATGAACTCATAGTTTGTGTTTTTAAATTGCTGCACAAAATTAAGGAATTTGTTTGGAAGAATTGTAAACGATGGATGACAGATGCCGGACTAAATTAATTTTTAAAAGTGGCTTTGTTTCACCTCAAAAAATATATATTTACTTCTTCTAAACCATTCATTATGAAAAAACTATACTTTGCTATTGCTGTTTTTCTTTTGAACTTTTCGGTGCGCGGGCAGATTGTTGATATTCCGGACGTCAATTTCAAAAACGCTTTATTAAATACATTGTGTGCAAGTACGGTCGGTGATTTGCCTGATCGCGACGCCGATACGAATGACGATGGTGAAATCGAATTGAGTGAAGCGCTAAGCATCGGGTATCTTAATGTAGATTCGCAAAACATTTCGTCGATTGAAGGTCTATCAGCATTTTCCAATCTTCAATTTTTCTATTGTAATAATAATAACCTGACAGCGCTTAATTTGAATGGACTCGACAACCTGATTGAATTGCATTGTGCTTATAATTCATTGACCACAATCGATCTCGGCAATAAAAACATCGTTGGTTTAATCTGCTCCCATAACTTTTTGACAAACATCACATGGAACCCAAACAATAATCCGATTGATGCCATTACAGTTGATGTGTCATACAATTTATTCACCAATCTTCAACTTCCTGCAAGCACTAGTGCAATTGAAGGGCTTGACATTTCGGGGAATCCCATGGCCAATGTTGTAATCCCAGACGTCGAACTGAGAGAAATGTTTAGATGTGAAAATATGCCGAATTTGATTTCAATTGAATATCGTGCTCACTACTTTTACAGTTGGACTTCTATGATAATCAGTAACAATCCCAATTTGCAATATGTGAATTTTAGGAATGGGCATTATGAATACATGCACTACAATAACGATCAATTTAGTGCCTATTATTGGATTCACCCCAACCCGATTAGTAACTGTCCGGCGTTGCAGTCTATTTGCGTTGATGACGATGAAATCTACTACCTTCCCGAGTATTTCGGAAATACCAATGTTGCTTATACCACTTATTGCAGCTTCGCGCCGTCAACTCCTTTTAATACTTTAGCCGGAACAATTCGCTTTAATCTTAACGGAAATGGCTGCAACACTTTGGCTGATGCTTCCGTTAACTTGCCAATCGCAGTTACAACCCAATCGGGTTATGCTATGGGTTCTGCTTTTACCAATGTGAATGGAAATTTTGTCAGCTACAGTTCTTCCCCTCAAAATTTGATTTATACCCCGCAATTTGGAAACGCTTACTACACGGTCACACCAACTTCATTTACCTCCGCATTTAGTGGCTATGGCAATACGGAAACAGTGGATTTTTGTATTACTCCGAACGGAACACATTCAGATCTCGCAATTAGTTTAATTCCGATAACTCCGGCGCGACCGGGATTCGACGCAAAATATAAAATTATTTTCCGTAACAATGGAACGATAATGCAATCGGGTAATATAACTAGTAATTTTTCCGATGATATTTTCGATTTTATAATTGCAAATCCGACGGCAGAAAGCATACCTAATACTTTAAATTGGGGGTTCTCGGATTTGCAGCCGCTTGAAAGCCGTGAAATTAATTTTATTTTAAATCTCAATTCGCCAGCCGAAATGCCAGCTGTTAATATTGGCGATCAAATTACTTTAACCGCTATTATTTCTTCGCCGCAGCCTGATGAAGCCTATTTTGATAACACTTCTAATTATACACAAATTGTTACAGGCTCCTATGACCCCAACGACAAACAAGTATCGGCCCTCATTACAGCGATTGACGGACCGCTCGAATATCTTAATTACACCATTCGTTTCCAGAATACCGGGACTGCAGCAGCAGAAAATGTAGTTGTGGCCGATGTGCTCGACGAACGTTTCGACAAGAATTCGCTCATAATAGTTTCTGCAAGCCATCCGTATCTAAGCCGACTGGTCAACAATAAGCTCGAATTCATTTTTGAAGGTATTGATCTGATAGATTCAGCGACAAATGAACCGGAAAGCCACGGTTACGTTACGTTTAAAGTGCGACCTAAGCCGGGCAGCGTTGATCATGGTGACATTATTGAAAACAAAGCAAACATCTATTTCGACTATAATTTGCCAATAGAAACTAACGCTGCTATTACATCATATTACTCTATTTTGGGAACCGAAAAATTGGATACACAAAAAGCCTTTAAACTTTCACCGAATCCCGCAAAAAACCTGATTAATATTTCTATTCCAAGCAATGCGATCATAAAATCCATTCGCATTTATAATACCTTGGGGCAATTGCTGCACACTGCGGCTAAAAGGACCATTGCAACAACAGTTCCAATCGATATATCACAATTAAGAGCCGGAACTTACTTTGTCGAAATTGAAACTGGCTCAGGAAAATCAATCAAAAAGTTCATTAAAATATAATGTAATTCTACTAAACCATTCATTATGAAAAAACTATACGCTATAATTGTCTTGTTGGGTATGCCATCGTGGAGCTTTTCTCAAATTATCAACTTTCCTGATCCCAATTTCGAATCGGCTTTACTAAACCATAATCCTGTAATTGATGTAAATTCAAATGGCTTGATTGAAGTTTCCGAAGCGCAAGCCGTGGCAACATTAAACCTAAACAACAAAAATATTTCTTCGTTAGACGGTATTGAAAATTTCACCGGATTAACTACGGTTAACTGCGACGACAATCACCTATCGTCATTCAGTTATAATCTTCCTAATCTGACTAACTTTAATGGTTATAACAATCAGCTTACATCGTTCGACACGACCCACTTGCCAATGCTCTACAGTTTAGGTGTCGGCAACAATCTTCTCACCTCAATCGATTTGCAAAATTGCCCAAACCTGTATGGCTTTTATTGCCCCGGTAATTTATTCTCTTCTATTACGCTTTGCGGAACACAAACCGCATGGCTCGAGTGTTCCAATAACCCGAACCTTACGAACGTTTCGGTAAAAAATAATGTAATATCGATTGTACTTTGGGGCGATCCGCCACTGGGTATGTTTTTTTTCTTCGATTGTCCGCTGCTGACAAGTATATGTTATGATCCTGATGAGCTGGAAGCGGTTCAATGGAGTTTAATCGGCAGCAACAATGTAAATCTCGTGACAGACTGCAGTGCGAACTGTGTACCATTGGCAGCCACTCCATTTCAGGCAGAATCCTTTTCGATTGCGCCGAACCCTGTGGGCGATATTTTGCAGATCAGTACAAATGATGCCGCGACAACACGAACCATATCAATTTATAATTCGATTGGACAGTTTGTGAAATCTATATCACCGCGCGCTGATGCGTCGATGGCGTTGGATGTGAGTACACTGCCCTCAGGGGTTTATTCGATCGCGATGGATTCCGAACATGGCAAAGCAGTTAAAAAATTTGTAAAAACATAATGTTGATCAAAAAAAAAATCCGCTTCAGTAAGCAGATTTTTTACTTGAGTTTGGCTTAGACTCGAGTGCTATTGAGCTTGCTGTTTTTTCGGCTGAAGCCAAAGTAAATTACAAGCCCGATAATGAGCCAACAAGTGAAATAAATCCAATTCCACACACTAAGTTCCGCCATCATGTAAAGGCATGATACCAGTCCGAGCAACGGGATCAACGATAAATTTTCTTTAAACGCCCAAACGGTGAGTCCGACGAGCGCAATCAGGAAAATCCACATCGGAATTTTGTGTTTAAAAAGACTGAAACCGGTTTCATATTTTATCGAATCGGCGATCGGCAAACTGTCAACCATGCTTTTATAACTGGCTTCGTCGTCGTTATATTTGCTCAAAAGCGCTTCCAAATCGGTAATCGAGGCATCGGCAGGATTTTTCGCAACCATAAAATCATAAACAGTTTTTGTTTGCTCAGGATTGAGTGACGTTACAATATCTTCAGGTGCGTTGATGTGCTTTTCGTTTGTCAGGAAAGCCATTGTAGCCGCCTTATTATACGTAAATGAAAATAGGATTCCGATTAGCAATAATACCGGAACAATATATTTTGAATTGATGTAAGGTGTTTTGAATTTTCCTCTTGGAATGTTGGGCTTATTCTGCAAAACCAAAACTCCGGCGCAAACGAGAACAAAAGCGAATAGTGTTCCGATACTGCACAAATCGGTTACCATTGTGAGGTTTAAAAACAAAGCCGGAATCGCTACGACAAATCCAGTCACAATCGTTGCATACGAAGGCGTTTTGAACTTCGGATGCACTTTCGAAAAACGTTTCGGCAGCAGTCCGTCGCGGCTCATACTCATCCATATTCTCGGCTGGCCCATCTGAAAAACGAGCAGTACGCTTGCCATTGCCACAACTGCGCTTACCGCGATAATGCCCGACATCCATTTAAGGTTTAGTTTATCGAATACAAAAGCTAATGGGTCGCCGACATTCAATTCTGAATAATTCACCATTCCGGTCAATACGAGCGCTATTACAATATATAAAATGGTACAGATGATAATCGCCCACATCATCCCACGCGGCAAATCGCGTTGTGGATTCTTGCATTCCTCGGCCGTCGTCGAAATGGCATCGAAACCAATGTAAGCAAAGAAAACCGCAGATACGCCTTTCAATACGCCTCCAACTCCATTGGGTGCGAACGGATGCCAATTTTCGGTGTCAACATAGAATACACCCACCGCGATAACAAGCAGAATGATACATAACTTCACGACTACCATGAGGTTGCTCGCGTTGCGCGATTCTTTCATGCCGCGATAAACCAAAGCGGTAATCAATATGATAATGAACAATGCGGGCAAATCGGCTACGAGATGAAACGAACCTATTGTTGGCGCGGTCGTCCATGCGGTATAAGCGCTCTGCAATTCTGCGCTTAAATTCTCAAAAGATTTTCCGCCTTGCATCAATGCTGTGGCATCTTTAAATCCGTTCGAAGCCGTGAGATAATCCATCTGTACGTATTGCGGCAATTTGAGTCCCATTGATTCCAGCAATCCCGTGAAATAATCGCTCCATGAAATTGCAACGGTAATGTTGCCGATCGCATATTCCATAATCAATGCCCATCCAATAATCCATGCGATGATTTCGCCAAAAGCGACATAAGAATAGGTGTAAGCACTTCCTGAAACCGGAACCATCGACGCAAATTCGGCGTATGCAAACGCGGCAAAACCGCAGGCCAAAGCAGTAAACAAAAAAAGAAAAATAACAGCCGGACCTCCATCGGCGCTTGCTTTCCCGATGGTGCTGAAAATCCCGGCGCCCACAATAGCGGCAATACCGAAAGCGGTCAAATCGCGTGTCGTCAAATGTTTTCCGAGCGCATGGTGCCCATCGGCTTCATTTTTTTCTACTTGTTTTAAAATGTCATGGACCGTTTTTTTTCGGAATAAATCAATAAATGCCATAGGGTTTTTGTTTGCAAACAAATATATAAAAGGAAATGAAATATCGTCAAATAATTAAAAAATAGCTTTTGGCAATTTTAAAATAATAATTTATAATTAAAAACTATCGCGACCGACAACAAAGTTAAATTATCTTTGTACCAGTAAATTCTAAAAATCTAATATATGTCACTAGTTGGAAAAAAATTCCCGAACATTTCTGTCGACGCCATTTCTGAAATGGGCGATAATTTAAAGATCAACATTTTTGAAGAAGCGATAAACAAAAACAAAAAAGTTCTTTTGTTTTGGTACCCGAAAGACTTCACGTTTGTTTGTCCAACCGAATTGCACGCGTTCCAGGCTGCATTGCCCGAATTCGAAAAACGCAACACCATGATCATCGGCGCTTCATGCGATACCAATGAAGTTCATTTTGCATGGCTCAACACACCAAAAAACAATGGCGGAATCGAAGGCGTGACATATCCGATCATTGCTGACACAAACAGAAATCTTTCAAACATTCTCGGCATTCTCGATATCGAATCGACAGGTTACAGCGAAGAAACGGATTCGGTAATCATCGAAGGCTCAAACGTTACTTACCGCGCTACCTATCTCATTGACGAAACCGGAAAAATCTTCCACGAAAGTGTGAATGATATGCCACTTGGAAGAAATGTAAATGAATACCTCCGACTTGTAGATGCCTACACGCATGTGCAAACCAAAGGCGAAGTTTGTCCGGCGAACTGGGAAGAAGGCAAAGATGCAATGACCGCCGACCGAAACGGTACCGCTTCTTACCTCGCAACACACTAAAAATTTTTAATGGTTCGGTCGTTTAATATGACCGAACCATTTAATTTAAAACTAATTCCTATGCTCATCGAATTAACCGAAGACACCTTAAAAGACATCGTAGCAAGCAACGAAAAAGTGGTCGTGCAATACTCTGCTTCATGGTGCGGAAACTGCAGGATTATGAAGCCAAAATTCAAAAAATTGGCTTCCGAAAATGAAGACATGACTTTTGTGATCGCAGATGCTGAAAATTTTCCCGAGTCGCGAAAACTTGCCAATGTTTCTAATTTGCCTACGTTTGCAACTTTCGTCAACGGCATATTGCGCGGCGAAACGCAAACGAACAAGGCCGAAGTGCTCGCCGAACTCGTCAACGAAATCGCAAACTAACCATGAAGCTTCCCATAATAAAACACCTGACGCAATTTATCGAAGAAAACGATGCCGATTATATCATCGAAACCATTGAAGTGCTCGAGGCGATGACCGAAATCTCTTCGCTCAAAGACGAGGAACTCGATGTCATTGGTGAACTCATTTCAAATATGTACGGCGCGCTCGAAGTCAATAAAATGGTCAAGGCCGGAACCGACAAAAAAGAAGCCCTCAATGCTTTCATGAAGCGCGTGCTTGGTGCCATTGACAAATAAAAATTCTTTTTTTAACTATCAGCGCTTCTTTTCCAGAGGCGTTTTTTTTATGTCGAATTTTTATATATTGCGCCAAAACCATAACCATGAGATTCAGAATCCTCCTCTTACTCTTATTGCCTTGCAGTACGGCGTTCAGCCAGGACACATTAATTACTTTTGGCGCCAAACGTTATCCCGTTGAAATTATCTCCAAATCGGGCGACAGCGTAAAATTCAGGCTGACCGGCAAAAGCAAGCCGAAGATGTTCCATAAAAATTGGGTTTCGCAAATCAAATATGCAAATGGCTCATCCGAATCTTTTTTTACCGATGCAGAAAAGGCAGTTCCGTTAGATACGCTTAAAGCCAAAATCATCAAAACGATCAGCGCCCACGCTTATGAAGTCGATTCGAAAAAGCAACAATACCGTCCGTTTTTCGTTGGTGATTACATCCAAATGCCGCTGTACGTGGGCACAAAACGCGATGGCGGCCCCGGATTTCTGTATAATTTCGCCCACGTCTATGAGTTCCAGCCCATCTCCGAGCGCAACGATACGGATGCTTATATCAATATTATGCTCGATTTCCAGGAGAAACCAAACATCAGCAAATGGAAAAAACAAAAACTCGTGCTCAGAGTCAGGGGTCACAAAGAAGCACAGGAAATTTTCCGCTTGCTGCAGAACTACAACCGCGCGATGGTCGAGAAACAAATAGTTTATAAATATTAAAAACGGTTTAGGCGTTTCCCTGCGGGCCGCGCTTTCGGCTGCACGCGGTGCTTGCCTCTATCGCTAACGCAGCCAATCAGGTAAGTGCATAACTTTTCGGCAGCACCGCAATTCTTCCGCAAATATTCCAATATATTTTATACTTTTGAAACTCAATACAAACGCTCAAAATGGCATTAATATCTTTAGGCGGAAATCCCGTAAATACAAGCGGTAACTTGCCGAAAACCGGAACAAAAGCACCCGCATTCACCTTAATAAAAGACGATTTATCAACAGTCAGTTTAGCCGACTACGCAGGAAGCAAACTTGTACTCAACATTTTTCCAAGCATTGATACCGGAACATGTGCGACATCGGTTCGCAAATTCAATGAAAAAGCAGCCTCGCTTCAAAATACAAAAGTATTGTGCATCTCACGCGATCTTCCGTTTGCACAAAAACGCTTTTGCGGTGCCGAAGGGTTGGCCAATGTCATCAACCTTTCCGATTTCAGGGATGGCAGTTTCGGAAAAACTTACGGCCTCGAAATTACCGATGGTGTTTTGGCCGGCCTTCATTCGCGCGCGGTCATTATCATAGACGAAAACGGAAATGTCGTTTATACCGAGCAAGTTCCCGATATTAAAAACGAACCCGATTACAAAAGCGCTTTGGTCGCATTATAATTTTATTATGGATTTCGAGAAAGACAATACATTTTTTACCGGGAGGTTCAAAAGCATCGGATTCGCAATAGCCGGCGCGTGGAAACTGATTACCACCGAACACAGTGTCATGGTACAGTTTGGCAGCGCGATGCTACTCACATGCGCAGGGTTTTATTTTCACATCTCAGCAACCGAATGGATGTTGCAGATCCTCGCAATGGGATTGGTACTGAGCATCGAAGGGCTCAATACCGCAGTTGAAAAAATCGCCGATTTCGTGCATCCCGGATTCCATGAAAGAATCGGTTTTATAAAAGACATCGCAGCCGGCGCCGTATTTTTTGCAGCAACGGCCGCCATAGCAATCAGTTTGATTATATATGTTCCTAAATTTTGTAATTTATAAGCATTGACAAAATGGCAAAAGCGGTAAAAAAGGAAACCACAGATAAAAAGGACGCTGAAGTAAAAAAATCCTGGCGAATAAACCGGCAATACAAAATGCTTTTGGGCAGTCTGCTGATCTTATTCGCGGTTGCCTTACTGGTTGCCTTTATTTCTTTTTTTATTTACGGACATGCAGACCAGAGTGCCATTCATGAATTGGCCGACCGTTCCGAAAAAGTAAACAACTGGCTTGGAAAGTTTGGGGCGATATTGGCAGATTTTTTCATCTATCGCGGATTTGGTGCTGCTTCCTTTCTCTTTGTCAAATTATTTTTCCTATCAGGTGCCTTTCTCGCGCTTGACATTCCGCTCAAAAAACTCAAAAACATCTGGTTTTGGGATTTGTTTGCCATTGCGCTGATCTCAATGCTGTTTGGATTTTTCGCGACCACGCTGCCCGAACTTGGTGGTACGATTGGTTACGAAATGAACCTGTTTTCACAAGATTACATTGGAAAAACCGGAACAATGCTCCTTCTGATTTTCGGTATCATCATTTACCTGATTTTTAAAATCAAAATTTCTCCTGAAAGCGTCAAATCGTTTTTCGAAAGAAATAAAAACGAAATCGACGAGGATCTCGCGGCTATGAAAATGCCCGTTGCAGAAAGCGAAAACACCTACATTCTTGAAGAATTTGCAGTAAGTGACGAGCCCGAGGATGAATTTGTTCCAGAACCTGAACTCAAACCTGTTTCACAATTTGAAATCAATAAGGAAACGCTGAAACCAACTATTGAACATCCGTCGGAAGTGCACCTCAAAACGGCACCGCAGCCTGTTGTGCAACACGCTATGCCCGAAATTATTCCCACGCACGATGAGGCTTTTGTCATCGAGAAAGCGCCCGAAGAAGATATGATTGAGGAAAACCTTGCTTCGAAACTTGTCGCTGATTTTGGACTTTTTGATCCTACGTTGGAATTATCGAACTACAAATTTCCGACACTTGACCTTTTAAAAGAATACTCAAGTGGCGGCATCACAATCAACCAGGCCGAACTCGAAGAAAATAAAAACACGATTGTAGAAACCTTACGCAATTACAAAATAGAAATCGCGCAAATTAAAGCCACAGTCGGACCTTCAGTTACGTTGTATGAAATTGTTCCCGAAGCAGGAATCCGAATTTCAAAAATTAAAAATCTCGAAGATGACATTGCGCTGTCACTGGCCGCGTTGGGCATTCGGATCATTGCGCCGATTCCGGGCAAAGGAACAATCGGTATTGAAGTCCCGAATAAGAATCCGACGATGGTTTCGATGAAAAGCGTTATCGGTTCGGCAAAATTCCAGGAAGCCGAAATGGAACTTCCGATTGCTTTGGGTAAGACCATTTCAAATGAAACGTTTGTAGTTGATTTGGCGAAAATGCCGCACTTATTGATGGCAGGTGCGACAGGGCAGGGAAAATCTGTCGGACTCAATGCTGTATTGACTTCACTTTTATATAAAAAGCATCCCGCCGAGGTCAAATTTGTACTCGTCGATCCAAAAAAGGTCGAGCTCACGCTTTTCAATAAGATAGAGAGACATTACCTCGCAAAACTTCCGGATTCTGGCGATGCCATTATTACCGATAACACCAAAGTAATCAATACGCTCAATTCGCTTTGCGTCGAAATGGACAACCGCTACTCGTTGCTCAAAGATGCGATGGTTCGGAATATCAAGGAATACAATGACAAGTTCAAATCGCGTAAACTCAATCCGGAGCATGGACATCGATTTTTGCCTTATATTGTTTTGGTTGTCGATGAGTTTGCCGATTTGATTATGACTGCCGGAAAGGAAGTTGAAACCCCGATTGCAAGGCTTGCACAGTTGGCGCGTGCTATTGGAATCCATTTGATTATCGCTACGCAAAGGCCTTCGGTAAATGTTATTACAGGGATTATCAAAGCAAATTTCCCTGCAAGGATTGCGTTTCGTGTGACTTCAAAAATAGATTCGCGAACCATTCTCGATACGCAGGGCGCCGATCAATTAATAGGACGCGGTGATATGTTATATACAAATGGGAATGATATTGTTCGTGTGCAATGTGCTTTTGTAGATACGCCTGAGGTTGAAAAAATTACGGAATTTATCGGTTCACAAAAGGCATATCCGGATGCATACCTGCTTCCTGAATATGTAGGAGAAGGCGAAAGTGGCATTAATCTTGATATCGACATTTCTGAAAGAGATGCACTCTTCAGGGAAGCCGCCGAAATTATAGTTACTTCACAACAAGGTTCGGCTTCTTTGCTTCAGCGAAAATTAAAGTTAGGATACAACCGCGCCGGAAGGCTTATCGATCAACTCGAAGCCGCCGGAATTGTTGGGCCTTTCGAAGGAAGCAAAGCCAGGAATGTAAACATAACTGATTTGAGTGCACTTGATCAATTTTTTAATAATGAACAAAATCTTTAAAAATGAACAAGTTCCTACAAATTGCAATCGTATTTTTTATTTCTGTTAACCTTCAGGCACAGGATAAAAAAGCAAAAGACCTTTTAGACCAGGTAACTGCCAAAGTCAAAAGTTATAACAACATCATCATCGATTTCAAGTATTCACTAAACAATTCAAAGGAAAACATCAATCAGGAAAGCAAAGGCAATGTAACGATGCAGGGCAATATGTATGTGCTGAATCTAATGGGTGTAACTAAAATTTTTGACGGAAAGAAAATCTATACCATCAATCCGGAGGACGAAGAAGTTTCGATCACAAAATTCAATGAGAAAGATGACAATGCCATTACGCCTTCGAAGATGCTGACTTTTTTTAACAGCGGTTATAAATTTGGCTGGGACATCATTCAGAACGTGAAAGGAAGGCAAATCCAGTACATCAAATTAACGCCGACAAGCAATAAAGACCAACGAAAAGAAATTTTGTTAGGTGTTGACAGTCAGACCAAAAACATCTACAACCTCATTGAAATTGGTAAAAACGGTACAAAAACCACGCTCACTGTTAATTCTTTTAAAACCAACCAACCTTTATCCAAAAATCAATTTACCTTTGATCCGGGAAAATATCCAAAATACACCATCAATAAGTTAGACTAATTTGTGAAGTGAAAATTCTCGACCGATATCTTTTAAAAACCTTTCTTGGTACATTTGCTTCGGTATTTGTTATCCTTTTTTTTATCTTCATTCTCCAAACCGTATGGTTGTTTATTTCTGAGCTTGCCGGTAAAGATCTCGATATTTTAATGGTGTTGAAATTCCTGCTTTTTGCAATGCCGCGGATTGTTCCGCTTGTACTTCCGTTGTCAGTTTTACTTGCGTCGATCATGACTTTCGGAAATCTTGCCGAGAATTATGAATTTGCCGCAATGAAATCGGCTGGTATATCGCTGCAGCGTGCCATGAGAAGCCTCTCGGTTTTTATAGTGTTTTTGGCGATTGCCGCATTCGTTTTTGCCAACAATGTCATTCCGTATGCAGAATACAAATTTGTTAATTTCCGAAAAGATATCGCGCAAATGAAGCCTGCAATGGCGATTGCTGAAGGTCAATTCAGTGATGTCGGTTCCTACAATATCAAAGTGGATAAGAAATCAGGAGACAACGGAAATATACTCACCGGAATCACAATCCATAAAAAAACGAATTTGTACGACGGGAGCAAAAACGTTATCAAAGCCAAGAATGGCGAATTGGTAAGTAATGAAAAATCAAATATTCTCAAATTGATCCTCAATGACGGGTACTATTATGAAGATATTGTTCCGAAAAAGCCCGAAGAGCGTACCAAGTTGCCGTTTACCAAAAGCTCGTTTAAAAAATACATTATCAATCTCGATTTATCCAAACTAAACAAAACAACGCCGGATTACGACATTGCCAATACCAATACGATGCTTAATATCAATGAACTTAAGTACACGCTGGATTCATTGAATAAAAATTACCACAAAGACATTGCATCGTTTTCTGATAATATTTACCAGCGCACGGGCATTAATAACGTCATCTGGAAAGATACCGCAAAAAAAGCGGCGGTTTTTAAACCCATGTTGTTAACCGGGTTTCCGGCAAACGAGAAATCAAACGTTTTAAAAGTGGCCGCGGGCAATATTTCGGCTGCGGCATTCGCCATCGACGGTTCGCGAATGGAACTCGATTACAAGCATAAAATCATCAATACGCACTGGATTGCTTTGTATGAAAAATTTGTCATCGGATTTGCCTGTATCCTGATGTTTTTTATTGGAGCGCCGTTAGGGGCAATTATCCGTAAGGGCGGTTTGGGTCTCCCAATCGTATTTGCCGTTCTCATTTTTATTATCTACCATTTTATAAATACGTTCGGAAAAAAAGTTGCCCAGGAAAGCGGTATAACGCCATTTTTAGGTTGTTGGCTCGCTACGTTTATCCTGACACCATTTGCCTTGATGCTTACTTATCGGGCCACGAACGACATAGGACTGATTAATCTGGATGCTATCTTGGCTCCATTCCAAAAAATATTTCGCAAAAAAAATACATCAGAAACTTAACCGCTATGTCCATTTCTTTAGATACCATACGTCTCAACACTATTGAAGAAGCCATTGAAGATATTCGCCAAGGCAAAGTAATCATAGTTGTAGATGACGAGGACCGCGAAAACGAAGGCGATTTTCTCGCGGCAGCAGAAATGGTGACTCCTGAAATGATCAATTTTATGGCGACGCACGGGCGTGGATTGATTTGTGCGCCATTGACTGAAAATCGTTGTAAGGAGCTCGGACTTCATGCAATGGTACACAATAATACCGATCACATGGAAACAGCATTTACGGTTTCTGTTGATTTACGGGGCCATGGGGTGACCACCGGAATTTCGGCTGCAGATCGGGCTAAAACTGTTCTTGCGCTTGTTAATCCCGATATTAAATCTCATGATTTGGCACGTCCCGGACATATTTTTCCGCTTATCGCGAAACAAGGTGGCGTACTACGTCGTACAGGCCATACGGAAGCGGCTATAGATTTTGCGCGTTTGGCAGGATACAAATCGGCAGGCGTTATCTGTGAGATCATGAATGAGGATGGTTCGATGGCAAGGCTGCCGGAACTTGTTGAAGTAGCGAAAAAATTTAATCTCAAACTTGTTTCGATTGAAGATCTTGTGGCGTACAGGATGCAGCACGATAGCCTCATTGTTAAAAAAGATGATTTCGATGTCGAAACACGTTTCGGCACATTCAGATTGCGCGCTTATCAGCAAACGACAAACAAGCAGGTGCACATCGCGCTTACAAAAGGCACATGGAATATTGGCGAATCGATTTTAACGCGAATCAATTCCACTTTGGTAAACAATGATATTTTGGGAACCCTTACGAATGATGCCGACAAAAAACTCGACGATATGTTTCAGCTGATTCATGAGGAAGGCAGAGGCGCCATCCTGTTCATCAACCAGGAAATACAGCCAAATGATTTATTGGGGCGACTGAGCGAGTTGAAAACGCTGCAGGCCAAGGGAATTTTTAAAGCGCCGCAGATAAAAATGGACATTAAAGACTTTGGAATCGGCGCGCAAATTCTGCATGATATTGACATCTCCAAAATAAGGCTGGTGTCTAACGCAGAACATGCCAAACGCGTCGGCATGATTGGTTATGGACTTGAAATCACAGAATACGTAACGTATTAATCCTTGTTGATTTTGCTTCCGACAAATTTTGTAACGGCAAACTGCAATATACGTCCTGCAATTTTTTTAATCGGGTTGTGCGTTGATCCGATTATAATTTTCCTTGAAAGATAACCGCTTGCCAATCCTATAAGCGAATTGACTACATTGTGTTTAACTTCAGGTGAAGCGGTCAGATCGCGAAACGTGCTTTTAATAATATTGGCTGGTTTGAGACTTTCAAAGGTGTCATGCAACTGTTCTTTCAGCAGTTGCATTTCATATGCTTTTCTGCTTTCGAGCATCAGAATTCTTTCATCGAGGGCTTCGGTGGCATTATTTGATTTCATCTTTGTTTTTCTTTTAAGATTTGGGTGATGATGATGTTGCTAACCGGAATCTTGAGCATGCTGCCTTTGAAAAGTATAAAAATTATTGCAATAACAAGATAAAATCCAGCCATCGCAAAAAATCCGTAATAGACATTTCCGAGCAATTCACCGATCCAGAATGCGAGTCCCAAATTGGTCAGCATCACGAACATTCCGACAACAATAGAAATTATTATGAGTGAGGCTAAAGACGAAATAATTTCTGCAAATTTATCAATTGCTTTGAGCTTAGCCAGTTCGATTGAGGTTTTTACATAGTTTTCAGCTCTCTCAATAAGCAATTCTATTGTTGACGGGTCATTGTCCATGATATAGTATTTTAAATTATTACCAAGTTAGTCAATAATCGAAAATTACGCCTTCATATTACTGAATTCTTTTTTGGCGGTTTCCAAACCAGATTTGCCTTCAGATTTCAAGTCGTTGAATTTCGACTTTCCATCGGCAAGCATGCTCTCGCCATCCTGGTATAAGTTTTCATACTTTTTTGAAACGGCACCCAATAGGCTGTCATATTTACTTTTTAGACCGTCAGCATAATCATGCCCTTTGTCGATAAGTTTTTTTCTGGTGCTTGAACCTTTATCCGGTGCCAATAAAATTCCTAATACTGCTCCTGCGGCAAGCCCGCCTAATAGCCCTAATGCTAAATTACTGTTTGATGATCTCATAATGCTTATTTTAAATTAATTATTATTTGTTAAACGCTTCTTCCCTGAATCAACCTTAAAATAATTGCAATGATTGCAATGACTAATAGAATGTGGATGAGTCCACCTGCGCTATAAGCAAAGAAGCCGATAGCCCAACATATGATCAAAATTACTGCGATAATGTAAAGCAAATTTCCCATGGTTTTTTGTGTTAGTTAGTAAAAAGTTAATCGGCAAACAGTAATACAATAATGTAAATTATCACTTACACATAAGAATAGTTGTACTATTTGTCTCTTACAAAGATGGCATCAAAATCTGTTTTTTGTGTTATAATACTTATGCAAATCGTTATATATTTCCCACAATAAAGCATTTTTTTATAAAAAATCCCTGCACTATTGCAAGGATTATTATCGACAAATGTTATAAATCAGGACGCTGAAAAGTATTCATTTACGAACGAGTGGAGTTGACTTCTGGTCATTCGGTCAGTCTCCTTAATTTCTACTTTTATTTTCAGAAAACGATCATCTTCACTCAGCAGGTTGAATAGCTCTATTTTTGCATCGGTCGGCCCGAATAAAATCACCTGATAATAATCTTTAATAATTTCGCCTATCTTTTTATAGTAAACAAATTGCTTATGAAGCTCTTTGACATCTACCTTTTTAATTGCCTTTTGCGAATTAAATTTGGATTCAATAGTTCTCACTTCGAAAGGCTCATCTGTACACTCCATTAAATGCGCAATGGAGTGATCCATCCAAATTCCAAGTTTTTTTGCAGTACCCATGACGTTGAATTTTTAATTTCTATTCCATAAGGTTAAAGGTCAATTTTATAGCTTTGAAATAGTTATACAATGTCTTGAAAAAGTTATAGCATTTCCATTAAGGCGCTGGCTTTGCTGAATTAGCAGGAACTTCGGCGGGAGCAATTGCTTTGTTGGCAATGGAATCCGTGACAGCTTTTTCTTCCCGCTTGGCTTCTTTCTTGGTTTCTCTGCGATTCTGCCTTGCTTTTTTTGCTTCCGCTTTTTTCTTTTTCTTGAAGTAGCCTTTGAGAAGGAAGTTATTTTGCGCCGCCTTTACCGTTTCACCCACTTCGACAATAGTAGAATCTACTCGTTTTCCGAGTTTTTCATCGCTGGTCAATCTTGATAAAACGCCTTTTTTATTATTGAGGTTCTTACTGAAATTTTCGAGGTTGGTCATCGTATTTTTAAGGCTGTTGCCAAATTCTTTATCGGTCATCAATTTCGAAATTGCCCCGTTTCCGTTGTTCATATTATGTGCAAACTGAGCGAGTTCTGTCGTAATTAAACCTGCGTTGTCCACCGAAACCTTTACACCAGCCATCAAGTCTTCAAGTTCAACAGCTTCTACCGATGTAATGTAATCGTTGTCTTTTACAGGTTTATTTGATTCGGTTCCCGGTGAAATGGTAAGCACACGGTCGCCCATAAGTCCGTCAGATCCAATTGTTGCCTTTGCATCGGTTTTAATGAAACGGCCCACTTCCTCATCAATCTTAAATCGCACGATTACCGCCGAATCGTTGACGAGCTCAATTTCATCGACAGTACCAATGTTAATCCCGGAAAATCTGACATTGTTTCCCGCTTTTAATCCACTAACCGTCTTAAAGCGTGAATTGAGTTTTATTGTCGAACCAAACAGGTTTTGCTGTTTTCCGATAAAATAAATCGCGAGGATGAATACTGCGAGTCCTATCGTAACAAACATCCCTAATTTCCATGTAAATCCTGATTCTCTGTCCATGACTTTTTTGCTTTTATTATATGAAGAATGAGCGTACCCATTCGTCTTCGTTTTTTTCAAGTTCCTCGTAAGTTCCTTCTGCGGTAATTACCCCCTCTTTGAGGATTATGATCCTGTTTGATGTAATTCTGGCACACGGCATATCGTGTGTAATAATAATCGCCGAAGTCTTATATTTCTTTTGGATGTCGATAATAAGTTCGCTGATTTCGCGCGAAGTGATCGAGTCTAGCCCCGTAGTTGGTTCATCATACAGAATGATTTCGGGTTTGATGATGAGTGTTCGGGCGAGCCCTACCCTTTTGCGCATACCGCCCGACAATTCTGATGGCATTTTATCAATTGCTTCTTCCAGTCCTACGTTTTTTAGTGCTTCAACAACCTGCTCTTCAATCTCGTCTTTGCTCAGGTCTTTTTTATGGTGGCGCAATGTAAACGCCAGATTTTCGCGCACCGGCATCGAATCGTATAACGCACCATTTTGGAAAAGAAAACCCATTTTTGCGCGGATTTCATTAAGACCGTGATTGTCAAGTTTGGTCACGTCGGTACCAAATACGTTGACTTCCCCTTTATCAGCTTTGAGCAAGCCCACAACACATTTTATCGTTACCGATTTTCCAGAACCTGACTTTCCCAATACCACGAGATTTTCACCTTTGACGACATGAAGGTCAACGCCTTTCAAAATGGCATTGTCACCAAAAGCCTTATGCAGGTTTTTGATCTCGATGACATTCTCCTGTTTTGTATCTGAATGCTTTTCGGCGGTATCTTTTGCTTCTTTTATCATGGCGTTTACGAAATAAGATCGGTAATCTGAACGGCAATCATATCAATTATAAATATCGAAAGCGATGCAGTGACCACAGCCGAATTGGCCGCTTTACCTACGCTTTCCGTTCCGTTCTCAGCATGGTAGCCTTTATAACAGCCAATCATGCCGATAAAAAATCCGAAGAAAATTGTTTTGACTGTTGCTGGAAGTATATCAAGAAATTGGAGCGATTCCAACACTTGTGAAAAGTACCGGAACGCACTAATATCACCGTGGATGTTAAACCCTACATATCCCCCAAGGATTCCAATACAGTCGGCATAAAAAACCAGAATCGGAACCATAATTGTCGTCGCCATAATACGCGTTACGACCAAGTATTTAAAGGGATTGATGGCCGATACCTCCATCGCATCGATTTGTTCTGTAACTTTCATTGAACCGAGTTCGGCACCAATACCTGATGCTATTTTTCCGGCACAGATGAGCGCCGTAATTACGGGCGCAATTTCACGTACAAGTGAAAGCGCCACCATGCCGGGAATCCACGATTCAGCGCCAAATTTTGCCAGAGTTGGCCGCGCCTGGATGGTCAGCACAAGTCCCATAATAAAGCCCGTGATGCTCACCAACGGAAGCGATCTGTATCCAATTGCATAACACTGCCAGAAAAACTCCTTGATTTCAAATCTGGTCGTAAAAACTTCGGTGAAAAACTGTTTGGTAAACAGCGACAGCTTTCCGACATCGGTAAAAGTATTTTTGAAGAGTATCAATTTCGTCGATATTATAATTTTTGTATGCTTGTGTTTTTCCGCTCAATTTGTCAATCGGCAATCCTGATTGTGTAACAAAGGTGGCTTCTTTTATTAGGAAAAACGTTACGCAACTTTGCGTTTAGTTTATATTATTTCAATTAAAAAACGGAAGGTGGTGCCTTCCGTTTCGTCTCAAAATAGGTAAATAACATTCTAAAAAGTTACCCATTGTCTTCATCGAGGTCGTTGTGGTTGTCGCCGCCGATACTATAGTGATTGTTCTCTTCATCTTCGCTGCCAACATCCTCAAGTGCGTCATCGAGTTCAGCACCCGGAATATCAAGATCGCTCCCCGACATATCATCCTCGAAGTCCTTTTCGTTAAGTCCTCCCGTTTCCTCAGTTTCCTTTAGTTTGGTCGTATCTTCGGGATTTATATCGGTTTCCTTGTGTCCCTGGCGATAAATGTCTTCGCTGGGCGGATATTGCGGATAGCCCGGAAACTGTTCGCTTCCTGTGGCATCCTCATTTTGTTTTTTTTGCTGGTCTTCCATGACTTAAGTTGTATAGGTTTTAAAATAACTCGCCGGACGTAAATACGGTACTTTCTGGTTTGAAAACTTGGGCAACGATTGCTTCTGAGTCGCAAAGTATTTTTCGATGGTCAATCGTGCCATAAGATAACTTACCGTGGATTCGGCGCCTTGGTTCAGATTCACATGCGTATCTTCAATTCCGTCGAAACAACCGCCCGTACACGGATTGTAAACGATCTGATTCAAATGGTTTGCACCAAGGAACCAATTAAACGCTGCCTGCATTTTTTTCAAGTATCCGGGTTCTTTAAATACTTCGTAAAATTTATTCAGTGCAAGAATTGTATAGGCAACGTCTATAGGCTGCTCTCCTCCTATTTTTCCGGGCATCATTTCCTCACCGAAGTGCAACCATCCTTTATTTGAAACGACATGGATATTGCCGTCTCTATACGTTTTTGACAAAAGGAAATCAAATGACGTTTTAGCCACATCTTTATAAGCCGACTCTCCCGTTGCCAGATACGCAAAGAGCAAAGCTTCGGGCAAAAGGCTATTGGCATATGTAAGGTAATTTTCAAACCACCTCCAGCTGTCTTTCGATACATGGCGGTACATCTGTACCATGCGGTTCGCCAATTGCCTGATCAATGCGATATTTTGTTGTGAACTTCGTCTTGAATTTCTATAATATAATCCCTTTATGATAAACGCCATTGCGCGCGTAGAATATACTTTGTCGGCAGTTTGCAATGCGGTTTGCATGGCTTTTTCGGCACTTAAAACCAATTCGGAAGGAAGCAATTCTCCTTTCGAAATCAAAAATCCAAGCGCCCAGATCGCGCGACCGTTAGAATCAGCGAGATTGGTTTGGTTATTTTGTTCTGTAAACAATTTATCTTCATCCACATAATTGAGGAAATAACCGTCGGGTCGCAGGCAATAACGAATGAAATTAAAGTAAATCTGAATATACTTCAAATCCGATTCATCTTTTGTTGCTTCATAATGCTGACACATCGCAATCAACGCGCGGGCATTATCATCGAGTGTATAGCCTGAATCGATATCCGGATGGTTGATCACCGAAAACTGAATCATACCAAAAGGCGTTGTCATGTGTTTAATATGGTTCAGATTCACTTCCGGAATCTTGTATTGCAATGCCAAAGATTTATCGGTAACCTGTTTAAAAAGAAGCGCATGAGCCAAAGCCGAGTTTTCCCAAGCATTCGGAACGATTTTATGCAATCCGTTAATTCCGATTTTTGTTCTTAGCTCGTCATCGGCAAGCAATCGGTTTACGTGCATGCCCAATTGCTCAGAATTTCCAAAATCGAAAATAATTCCGGCTTCATCTTCAAGGACTTCAACTGCATGCGGAATCGGTGTTGAAATAATCGGGCAGCCGCAACTCAATGCATACGAAAATGTTCCGCTGACGGCCTGGTTCGGATCTTTGGAAGTAAAAAGGTAAATGTCAGTCATCTGAAGGTACTCCAGCAAATCAGGCAAAGTCAGGAATTTGTTCACAAACTGCACATTGTTCTGTAAATGCAATGCCTCGATTTTTTCTTCGAGCATCTGCCTGTAATTTTCCCCATCGTGTTTTACGACAGAAGGATGCGTTTTTCCGATAATCAGAAACATCACATCAGGATTGTGCGCAACGACATTAGGCAAGGCATCCAACGTGGTTTCGATACTTTTTCCCGAACTCAGCAATCCGAAAGTGGCCAATACTTTTTTGCCTGTAAGTCCGTATTTGGCTTTCAGAATTTTTTTATCGGTATGTTGTACCAAATGCGTTCCATGTCCGATAACCGTAATTTTATCGCCACGCATTTCATAATCCCTAACGAGGATTTCCTGCGAGGAATTTGTCATCACCACAATGGATTCTGCCAGGCCAGCAATCTGGCGCACGTTTTCACGATGCATTTCATCAGGTCGCGGCAATACGGTGTGAAAAACAATCGTTACCGGTTTCACAAGCTCGTGAAGAAAGCTTTTAAAATCTTCCTCATTCGAACGGAACAATCCAAATTCATGTTGGATTAATACCTGTTCGATATTGGCGTTGCAATTAATATCGGCAGCGAGTTGCTTATATGAACGCGATTTATCGGTTTCGAGGACATATTCGACCTCCTGCGGATAAATATGCTGTTCATTTTCATTCGACAGTGCGCAGATCGTAATTGAAAACGAATCGCTGAATTTGTTGTTGAGGGCCTGAATCAAATCCTGCGTATAAGTGGCAATGCCGCATTCGCGAGGCGGATATGACGAAATAAATAAAATTTCGGGCAGCATCTTTTTGCCACCGCTGTCAAACCTGTTTTCTGAAGTTAATTTGTAATATGCTGATGCTGTGTTGTCTTCGGGGATAGTGATTCTATTGCTCATGATGTTCTGTTTCTATGGTTGCTTCTGTATGTGTATGTTTTAATAATTCATCTAATAACTCGGAAAGACTCACCGATGCGCAAGCTATGCGTTCGTCGGCAGCGCCATAATAAATATAAAGGGTATCATCAAAAAGTGCGGCGCCTGATGGGAAGCAGACGTTTCGAACATATCCTTTCAGTTCCCATTCCTGGTCAGGCTTAAATAAGCCGTAAGGCAATCGCGCGATTTCTTTCCTAGGGTCTTCAAGATCGAGCAATGCCACGCAGGCACAATAAACATATCCGTTTACCGACTCATGCACACCGTGGTAAACCATGACCCAGCCCTTATCCGTTTCTATCGGCGGGCATCCGCCTCCAATGTAATTTTTTTCGTGCTGGTATTTAGGATCGAGGAGAATGTACTCGTCAAGATGTTCGAGGTACTTTTCCCAGAATTCTTTCGTAAGGTCTTCAAGACTTTTAATTCCGGTTACGATTTGTATTCCAGGCTTTATCCTATGTAGAAAACAAAATTCCCCATTGATTTTCCTCGGAAAGAAAACCACATTCTTATCCCACAGCAACATCTTGTCGATGTCTTTTTCCAATACGGCGTCGTGTTGGTTGTATCGGTAATATTTGTGTTTGATCAGGCCTTTTTTGCTTGTTAACCGGATAAATTCCGGGTACGTTACTTTAGGTACGACAACTCCTTTCTTCTCGAAATGCACCAAATCTTTAGAAACTGCCACACATCCCAGCGCGTTGAGTCCGTCGTAAGCAGTATAAGAAAGATAATATAAGTCATCAATCTTGACGATTCTCGGATCTTCCACGCCGTGTGATTCATAATCAAACTCGGCTTTCATAAGCGGATGTTCGAGGCGTTTCTCAATTTCCAAAGGTCCATTGAGTACACAATACCCAACAGTCGAATAATTGCCTTTGGCCACTGCCCTGTAAAAAATGTGGACTTTATCGTCAACTTTGATGACGGCCGGGTTAAGCACGCCCTCATTCTCGAACTCCAATTTGGTTTTGTCGAGAATAACGCCAAGTTTATTTACCTGTACCATAATACTGTAATATTTATATGATTGAAAGAGATTGATTTAACTCGGCAAAAAAGGTAAAAAACCATTTTTTTCAGGAATTATAAAGGTCGAATAAGCCGTCAGCGATTTTGTTATAAAACTTTTCAAAAAAGTTATGCCATTCCCACTTTAACACCTCCTTAAACCTTTTAGATACAGTACTTAACAAAAAAAATCGCTCATTTCAGAGCGATTTCATGTTCTGCATTATTTTAGATTATTTTTTTACTGATCGTAGAAAATTTCCTTTTGCGTCAAAAAACAGATCGGTCCCGTTGATTTCGAGATTGTAATTGACCGATTTATCATCCTTGGTGATCTTCAGGACTTTATCGACACTTTGCCCGGCATAATTTTTATCGACATACGTTTTCACCGCAGGCGGTAACAGCGACAATGCAACTTTTGCATCGTGAACAACAACCGTCCCAGATTGCGAATAAGTCTGGGTACGCGGTTTTTTGTCAGCGATGTATTTCACTTGGTAATGGGTTTTGTCACGATTCCAAACCGGGTTTTGCCCGTTCGGATTGGCTTTTTTGAATGCAGAGTAAACAGCAGGCGGAACATCTGCATCGGCCAATGGTTGGGCATGGGTTGCGAATGTAAAAGCCGTCATTGCAAAAAGAAAAAAGATTTTCATGTGAATTAATTTGGACTGTTATTGTTCATATTTAATGAGCCTTGTGACGAATCCACGAGATTTGTTCCCGTGGCGGCCGACGCAATCATTTTGAAGAAGTTCCACATCCTGTTGCCTTCGGTATCCCAATAATAAGCGCTGTCGGTTCGTACTTTTAAGATGGAAATGTTGGGGTCGTCTTTACCTTCTTTAAACCAGGTTTTGACGATTGGCGACCATAATTCTTCTATTTTTTGCCGGTCCCTGATAATTTCGGCAGTCCCATTGATGACGAGGTAGCTGTTTTTTGATGGACTTGAAAAAAACAATTGCACTGTCTGATCCCGTTCGATTTCCCTGTTTTTCTCACTGGTGACATCGCTGAAAAACCAAAGGTTGGCTTGGTTGTCAACTTTCTGTGGACTCATAGGACGGCAGTTCGCAATATTGTCGTGATTTAAGTTGGTGCAAAAAAGACAAATATTTATATCATCAACCAAATCCTGCAATTTTTCAATCGCTTTTTCATCTGATAAGTTAGTAGTTGTGTTCATAAGATTTGAGTTTAAGTAATGATCGGTGGTAAAGGTACTTGCCGTATGCTTATACATTCTTACACCATATCCATATACTGTTGCAAAATTCGGGGTGTAAACCCGCACATTTGCTTGCAATAGTTTGAATACGTGCCCATTACATATAAAAAAATAATGCGTAACTTTACTTATACCACATGCAATAAGCCTGAATAGTTGTTCTAATAAACGATTCGTCGCTTAAACAAATTCCTTTCAACATGAGAAAATATACCATTGCCCTCTTATTAATATTTTGCACTTTGACGGCACAAAATCGGAGTGGATTAATGGCGATCGTGCACGTAAATGTCGTTGATGTTATCACGGGGAAAGTGAACACGAATATGACCATATTGATTCAAGGCGTTAAAATTGTTGACATTGGGCCGACTGCGAAAATGAAACTTCCACAAGGTGCGACAGTTATCGAGGGAAGCGGCAAGTATGCAATGCCGGGATTAACAGACGGCCATGTGCATTTCTTTCAGAGTGGCGGACTTTACACGCGGCCCGACGGACTTAGCATTCCATCGGTTTACCCATATGAAAAAGACCAGCAATGGATCAAAGACAATCTCAATGATCTTTTCGCCCGATACCTCGCGTGTGGTATTACGCATGTTGTTGATATGGGCGGGCCCACAACGAATTTTTCGATACGTGACCAGGCCAATGCGAATCCGAATGCACCCGATTTACTTGTAACCGGTCCGCTGATTTCGACGATCCAGCCTACCGCTTTCAGCAAAGAAAATCCACCGATTATTAAAGCGGCAACACCGGAACAAGCCAAAGTGCTCGTTCACAAAGAACTTCGTTACAAACCCGATTTCATCAAGATTTGGTATCTCGCCAGTGATGCGGCCGATGCGGCGAAAAACCTTCCGATGGTAAAAGCCGCTATTCAGGAGGCCCACGTGGCGCGACTTTTAGCCTGCGTGCACGCTACCGAATATGAGACCGCCAATCTTGCCGTGGGCGTCGGGGCTGATATTCTTGTGCATAGCGTTGAAGACAAATTATTATACAAACCCTTGCTGACAACGATGAAAAGCAACAATGTGGTTTACATTCCCACGCTCCAGGTTGCTGATAATTACGCGCGCGCATACAGCCAACGGTTCGATTTTACGACGCATGAACTCAAATACGCAAATCCGTATATGTTGGGGACAATGGCTGATTTGCAACACATTTCGCGAGAAGCCTCGGGCGTCGATTATGAATCGATGCGCTCAAGGCCGATCCGTACGTCAAGCGATTCGATCATGTCAAAGAACCTGTTGCTCGCAAACGAAGCCGGAATATTAATTGTATCGGGAACAGATGCGGGAAACATCGGAACCCAACATGCTGCATCGTTATTGCGCGAATTGGCTATGATGAAAGAAGCTGGGATGACTGACCTCGAAGTATTGCGCAGCACTACGATCAATGCTGCGAGGGCATTCGGTAAGGAAAAAGAATGGGGAACCATCGACAAATATAAAAACGCCGATATTTTATTGCTCGATAAAAATCCGCTGCTTGGACTCGACGCACTTGAAAACATTGAAACCATTATCCATCGTGGGGTTGTAATCAAAACTGCCGATCTGATCGACAATACGCCACAGGCTTTAATCCAGCGCCAAATCAATGCATATAATTTCCGAAATGTCGAGGCATTGATGGAAACATTTAGCGACGACGCCGAATTGCTTAAAATTCCTTCGACACTTCTGGCAAAAGGAAAAAACCAACTTCGTGATCACTATACACAATGGTTTAGGGAAAATCCGAACCTGCATGTTGAAATAATAAAAACAACGGCCTTAACACACATGGTAATTGATAACCTCAAAATTTCAGGAATTGGTCCAGATAAAAAAGAAGTGATGATGGTTTTCGAAACCGAAAATGGAAAGATCATCCGGTTGTATCAAAAAGATTAGGAATTGTCGGAACTGTAAAGCAAGAAACCCGACAAGCATCAAATTTTGAAACGAGTCAGGTTTCCTTGCGGTAAATTCTCATCTGGTCACAGTTGTTTTTTTGAATACGGGTGTTCTTTGAGTTCGACAACGAGAAAACGCAGTGTTGTTGTACCAACATTTTCAGAAATATGTGGGCGTTCGGGATCGCTGACGCCTGCATCCCCTGCCTTCATTTCAATAAGCTCATCTTTACCATCTTTATAATGCACCATCATTTTTCCATCTGTAAGTGCATAGAAAAAGTGCGCCGGATGCGTGTGCATTTCGCTTTTTTCGCCAGGGGCCATAACGATTTCAGTTCCGCGTACCAATTTGCTTTCAGCAAGGACGCGGGCCATTGCAGGATTTACACTTTTCCAGTCCTGCGCCATTGCAGGTAACGAGAACAGGAATAAAAACAGCCCCATTCCACCCCAGTAAATAAGATTTTTTTTCATGGTTGATTCTTTTGGTTAATATTTTATCCTATTAAATTTACGATTTTCAGCAATACGACGAAATATTTGGTAGTATAATTTACTTTTTTCCAAACAGTTAGAAGTTCGTCACAACGGTTTTTCGTAAAATATCAGCGTATTGGGATGTAGAAATTCGAATCGCGTGCTTTGCAATGATTTGCATCGTTATGTTTTAGTGTGCTGTAGAAACTACAAACATTAAAATCAACTGAAATCGATATCATCCGCCTACAATTGTTCGGAAACTTGTGCATTCAGAGCGTTGTTTTTTACAGATGAAATGCCTTTTTCACGCGCTGCCATACTTTCATACAGCTCGCTGATTCCGATTGTCTGCCCATTCTTTGCCTTTAATGTAAAATAAAACACTCCTGTTTCTGAGGCTTTCCGGTCGAAGCGGTTGTCAAAAGAAGCATTCTCAATTACCGAATCAATTCCGTTTTTACAGCCCGCGAGCGTTGCATACCCTTCACTTACAAGGATTGACTGTCCATTCCGGGCTTTGAGATTGAACTGAAATTCCCCGTTTTTACGCTTCGTGATTATAAATTTTCCCATCATTTATTTTTGCTAAATGTATGGTTGACTTACGGAGTCAAAAATGACATTGATCATCTTTTGCTTACCGGTAAAAATTCGTTTGGCTGTTAACAAATTTCGCACACAAACCCCAATCCCTTTATATTTTCACGTACCTTTATGTTCAATTACACGCTCGTTTTTATTGTTGATTCTACACTCCGTCCTTGGGTTTTACGCCTTGCCATTTTTCTTATGATTTATTGAAAAGAACCTATTTGTTATCGCAACGATAAACAGTTTCCGCTTATTTGTAGCATCCCATGAAAAAACATTTGCTATTAATTGACGACGATATCGATGAATACAATTTCATTGTCCGCATCTTGCAGGAATTGCCCGCGCTTCGCTTCAGTTATGCTTGCAGCGGAAGAAAGGCGCTTGACTTTTTGGCGGGCAATACGCCTGATGTAATTTTGCTCGACATGAATATGCCCGCAATGGATGGTTTGGAATGCCTCGGAAAAATCAAACAGAAAAACGAATTGGAGTCGGTGCCGGTTTATATGTATTCCAACTGCAACACCGGAAAATTCCTTGAAGTCGCCAAAAATATCGGAGCTACCGACTGTTTCAAAAAACCTTCAGATACTGCTGCGCTTCGCAAAATACTCGTTAAAGTCCTCCACGGCGATGACAATTGATTTTTATTTTAGAAAGAAAGTTACGGTACAAAGTATCGTTAGGTAGCCCGATACAAAATAGTTTGTTGCACGGTTTAAGGGGATACGCCTTATAAAGGGATTAATACTGAAGGCTTTCTTTTAACCTGATCAATTTTTCCGAAATCTTTTGATAGACCTTTTCTGGTTCCTGCTGCGGATATGACGGAATAATTAAACGCACCGTACGCTCGGCTTCGCAAAAGATGTGCATTCCCGCGGGCATTGAATTGTATTTTACAAACGTAGGTTGCATTTTGATTTCAAGGATGAATTCGGCCAAGGTTGGTAAATTGGCAAGCAAATCTTCCTGGCTTCTTTTGATAAGATTGTATAAAGTAATGGTATCAAGCGGTTCTTGCTTTTTTTCGATTGGCAAAATCGTAATTTTCATAGTTGTTTGTTTTTAATAATTCATTGATGCTATAGTTTTTTTGCCTTCAGTTGATAGCGTTATGTTGCGATGTGGCTAAATTCGCTGTCAACATTCCAGGATGTCCCGCCAAGACATCAAGTGAATAAAAAAGACGCACAGTTGACATTTCCCGAATCCTGGATGTAAAGGGTGGTATTCAAAACAGGATTCAAATTCCCGGCCAGAAGCCCGACAAGTTGCAAGCCCAAACGCCAGTCGCATATACCCCGACTTTCATACTAAAGTTAAAATAAAAATTTCATCAAAATGCAGTTCGACAGCATTTTAACATATGGCGTGTCGAAACTTGATATTTTATAAAACTATGAGGGATTGATGTAAAAAAAGCATCGGCGCTGTAGGATAATTTTATTCAAAACTCAGCCAATGAATCGTATCGTGCAAATCCTTAGCGAAACAAAACACAGATCTTCAGCACTTCCGGGCGAGTCGTGTGAATTTTATGAAGAGTGGCACGATGTTGTTTTCTGTCATTGGAAAATTCCCGTAAAAGTTATTCGTGAAATGTTGCCCAAAGGATTGGAGCCCGACACACTTGATGGTGAGACATGGGTCACTTTAGCGCTGTTTACCGTTAAAAAATTGCGGCCCAGATATCTTCCTTCGTTTTTATCGGTTTCCAACTTTAATCAAGTGAGCCTGCGCACCTATGTGTTGCGTGATAAAGTGCCTGGAATTTATTTGTTTTCGGTTGAAGCGCAAAAATCACTTTCGGTGTTGCTTGCGAAAATGATTACCGGAATACCCTATACGCCCGCGTCGGTAAAAAAAGATTACCATCGTTACAGCGTTAAAAATGGCGCTGAAGGCCGACGCGTGTTTTGCAATTATATACCCGTAAATGTGATCAGGAGGAAGTCGGCGCCCGATAAATGGCTTACCGAACGGCATGTATTATACCTTCAGGAAAATGAAGAATTGTATCGGTACAACATTCATCACCAGCCATGGCCATTGAAGACACTTCGAATCCGCAAGTTCCGAATCCACTTCCGCGCAGATAAAATTGTCCTCTCCGGACGTCCCGACCGTAAGCATTTTGCCGAGCGTGTTGACGTACTGGTGTGGGGAAAAGAAAAGTGCAAATGAAACGCATTTGGCTATAAGCTGTGCGTGGAAGCCGCTGCCTGCGGAATGCAAGGATTAGCGGCATATAAGGACAGCCTGCGTGCAATATATCGTTTTGCGCCTCTTTCGCGTGACTGCGGCGCATTGACTACGCCTGTGGGGTTATTTCGCTTTATCATTTTGTGTTGCATTATCCGATGAAATTTGCTTTTGCTCATCCCGCGCATTGTATTCTCCTTTTTCAATATCTTCCGAGTTGCTTCCCGGACTTCTAACCGTGTCTGTGGTGGCGCCCGTGCGGTTATCTTCCATATCTGAATTGGTGCGATCGCTAACGGTAGTACCCTCGGCAGTCGTGCTTTCACCATTTTTATTCATGTTGTTGCATCCCGTTAGCGCTAACGCCAGTGCAAGTAGTATTGATCCACAAAATTTTTTCATGACTTTTATTTTGATGTTATTTAATAGCAGTTCCTGTCGGCATTCTTCTCTGGTCGTTTTTAGTATATTGATCGCCATCATGGTTTTCAGCATCGGTTCCGTCTGGCGCGCTATACCCTTGTGTTGTGGTGGGTTTATTAGCGCCAGGCGCGCGATTGCCTGGAGCAGTAGAAGACCGCGTATTGGAGGCATGAATACCTGTGCTTGTTGGCGTTTCCGCGCTCGTTGATTGGGCAGACTCCGAAACGCTGGTCGTTACTGTATCGTTTTCAATCGCCGAAGCCGTATCAACGGCGGTGACTTCGGTAGTATCGTTTATTGCAGCATCGTTTTTTTCCTTACACGACTGGGTCAGCGCTGTTAGCAGCAGCAAACTGACAGCAAAGTTATATGGTGTTTTCATGATAATATGTTTTAACCATAAAGTTCGTAACGCCCCGAATTTTTTAGATTATACAATTCTGAAAAAAATTTACGGAATTTGTTGTATATTAACTTGATACCCAATCGACTGCTTCGCGAAGATTTGATTTTCGGAATCCTTTATATTCTCCCGGAACCAGATAACTAAATGCATTGGTTGCCGAAATAATCTTTTCGGAGTCGGTCACAATCGCAGCACGATGCCACTTTGTGAGGTTTTTGAGTCCGACAAGTGCGTCTTGTAACCACGCGCCCATTGTAAAATTTTCAACATCGGTATTTAGCTCAAGCAAAAAGTTGAGCTCATCTGTCTGGTTTACCAAACGGTCCACTTCGGGTTTTACGACCTGTTCGTAGTCTTCGGCAGTTACAGTCCCTGAAGCGCGAAATGCCGCTACATTGGGCGGCACTTCTTGTAATATCTGAATCATAGCCTTATATTTTAAATTTAAAAATCGGCATCGGGATAAAAATTATAACTGTCGTTATTGTACTGCTCCTCGATGCTGCTCAGGCTCGGATCATTGTTGTTATCTTCATATTGCACAGCGTCTTCGTCTTGTGCATAATAAGGTTTCTGATAGTTATTATTTTTTAGCGTTGCCATAGGTAAGAGATTTTGGTTAAACGAATGGTGTAAAACTACAATAGCCCCCTCAGTATCATTTTATTACATTTCTATATTTTGTTTTGAAATTTCGCTTTTAGTGTTATTTTTTCCTATTCTGAAATATTGCAAACCTTAACGCTAATTGTATAAATGATTGGCGAGACAAAGTTTTAAATTTACTTCACACTTAATAACTTTAAAATCATGAAAAAAATATTTGTAATGCTATGTATGCTCACTGGAATCGCCACAGCATCAGCACAGACCGAAGAAAAAACAACTACCACCACAACAAGTAGTAAAACAGACGATGCGCAGCCGCTTGAGCCTACGACGCATACCGCCGTTGCTACGACAACCACAAAATCGACTACCGTTAAACACAAACCGGTTGTACGCAAAAAAGTCAGAACAAGAAAGGTGCACCGCACTACTACCGTGAAACCTGCAGTGATCGAAACTAAAGTTACAGTTCCTGCAACCACTACAAAAACAACGACTACGAATTAAGTGTAGTGAGCAATAAAAAAAGCACTGGTTTTCAGTGCTTTTTTTTTGTTTCTATTTTGACTTGTCTCATATCAATAACACTAGACTGCGCTTCCCGGAGCTGTAGGCTCGTTACCGGGCGGTTGCGGATCAACATCACCCCATTCGGTCATCGTGGCTTCGTCGTCGTCAGTATCTTCGTCGTCAGTATCATCTGAATTTCGGCTATTCATTCTTGCATCTTCGTCATGTTGAGCGCTTAGAATTTCCCTGGTATCGGTTTCATTTGCTTCGGCCAATTGCCAATCGCCTTCGTTGTTTTTGCCCAGGCTTTCATATTGATCGTTAACGCCTTGTGGATTTTTTACATCATTTTCCATAACTCTAATTTTTGATTTAATATATATGTTCGTAAAGGTAGCAGCCATCAGCTTTTAACCACTTATGGCTTTTATGGAAAAGATTATGTAATTTTTGTTTATCATTCCATCGCACGCTGTATTTTTCCGATCGGGTCGTAGTCGAAAATTTTAAATGCGACGACAACCGCAATCGCAAAGACAATATGCGCAAAGAACAATTGAATGTAATAATCGTTGAGTACCACTTTGGGCTTTTTGTGTGGCAGGAAAAAAATCAGTTTCCAACCGAGTATCCCTATAAACCCGCTGATGATCCCGAACCCAATGCCTGTCCACCAATTGAAAGGAATCCCGGCAAGCCGCCATGCCATTTCATACGAAACGACAAATAGCAATCCGATGGTGTAGTGGGCAAGCCATCCGGAGAGATTACCGAGTTTTCCTTTGGGATGCATTCCAAGTTCTGCCAACACATAATTCAGCAGTACAGGTTCCTTAAACAGTGTTTTGTATCGGTAGGAAAGCAGATAGCTGAATGTTGTCATCACATTGGTTGCAGAAAAGGCGGCGATAAAGATTTTGATAAAGTTCATCTGGAAAAATAATACAAGTTAAAAATACTAAGATCCCCGGTTTGATCGTTTATGCTATGTATTGATTTGATTATAATATTATGACGTAAATTCTGAAAACTAATCTCACAATCCTATAAGAACAAACAAGCTTTTTCACCTTACATTTACATTACTTAACCCGTACAATTAATACTGTACTAAAATCAAGATCATGAAAAAAATATTTTTAGCCCTATTAATGACTATGGGAATTACGACGGCATTATCAGCACAAACCCGGAGACCCGATCCATTCGATATCCCAGCACCGCCACCACCGCGTCCGGCACCTAAAGTAGTGGTTGCGCCTCCGCCACCGCCCCCGAGAGTAATTGTTGCCCCGGCGCCACGCGTAGTAACGCGTCCCACTGTCGTAAAAGCAAAACACCACCCGAGAGGTAAAGCGCTCGGACATCGAAAACATTATAAGCACCATAAAACGACGCTTGTGGTACCGGGTCCGCCGCCACATCCACACAGGCCATAATATCGATAATCCCAAACTGCTCAAACCCGATTTATTCGGGTTTTTGTTTTCCTATAGTCAACGGTTATAATAACGAAAATATTTCTCCGAATTCCGTAAGCAATCGGCCGCCAAAAAGGACGAAATTTGCTTTATATTATTATAATCACTTAAATATACGATATCATGAAAAAGGTCCTAACAAAAAAAGTGTTGTTCTCTGCGCTTGCAGTATTGGGCGTAGCCGCAGCCTTTACAGTGCGTGGCATAGTAAAGAAAAAAGCTGCCAAAGCCTTAGATAAAATATCTGATGCCGTAACAGGCAAGCATATTCCGGCGGGAAGGCACAGCATTGTCCGCAAACGCGCCCATGAAGCCATACATGCAATGGCACATCCCGGTACGTTTGCTACACACAATTAAACGTTACTTAGTTTCAAAAATCCCTTCGGGGATTTTTTTATATCCGTATTAACCGATTTGCGCTAAAAGTTTTCAACATCGACCAACGGCAGATGGCCATGCTTACCTTTGCGGTAACGGAAGGCAATTGCCACCCGGATCCCTATCCCTAAATTTATGTATGAAATCCCTACCTATTTCATCGTTGCCGATGACGATGCAATTAATAATATGATGTGCCGCTTTTGCATTAAGCGTCATTTTCCCGATGCCATTATCACCACTTTCGAAAAACCTGAAGCTGCACTTGAAATGATTGCGCGCGATTATTCGGAAAATGAGGAACGACGCACAATGCTTTTCCTGGATATTGCAATGCCCACAATGAGCGCATGGCAATTTTTAGAAGCATTCGCCAATCTAGATGGTGGCATACAAGAACAGATTGCGATCCACATATTATCGTCCTCATCTGATGCAGCCGACCGAGAAAAAGCGACAGAACACCCACTCGTGCGCAGCTATTTATCGAAGCCGCTGACCACCATAGCGATGTCGCGGTTGTTTGAGGAACTGAATTAATCGAGGCAGATTCTAAGGCAGTTAGGTAACTCGTACAGTAAAAAAGCGGTAAATTAAGTATTGGAGCGCGGAAATTGTTTTTATAATAAAAAATATTCTGCTAACTTTGATCTGTAACTCAGGCCAAACATTCCCAATATGAAAAACAGTCCAATATTGTTCTATACAGACGACGACACCGATGACCTTATGCTATTTGAAATGTCTGCGAATAAAATTGGGGCTGAAGCCCATTTGTTTGATAATGGTGACGCCATGCTCGACATGATGCGAAATCCACCGCCGATGCCAACGATCGTATTTGTCGATCTCAATATGCCAAAAAAGTCGGGCTACGAGGTGATTGAAGAGATCCGCAATGAACTTGAAATGAAAACTCTGCCTGTTGTAGTACTTTCTACAGCTGCTGATAATTCAAGTGTGGAGAAGTGCAGGAATGCCGGTGCCAGTTACTACATCCAGAAACCAACGAGCATGGACAAACTAAGAAGTGCGATTGCACATACGCTCGAGATCGATTGGACTAATCCTGAGACTTACAAGAATTTCTTCCATAAACATTAAGTACGTTCAACACTATTGTGTTTTCGTAGCCGACTCTTCGGTTTGATCGCTTTCGAGAATATCATCAATGACCTTTCCGCCGATTTCAATATCCACGTCGGCTTCAAAAAATTCTCCTGTTTCAATATAAACGGCTGTTGCCGTACTACCCGGAACAAATGAATGGTATTCGTCAGTGCCTTCCCAATCATTTGGTTGGTTTCTGGCTTCATTATCAGGCTGGAGCGCTTCTTCCCAGGCAGCTTCTCCAATAGAATCATTTTCCATTAGGTTAAGATTTTTAGTTGATAAAGATAAAATTAGCTGCTGCGCGGCAAATTAATTTATAACGTAGGAGAAAAAGATTACACAATTAATGCAAAACGCTTTTCGAAGCGATCAGTACATTGCAAATTCGAATTTATTCATTATTTTTGAGCATCATTAATACCACCAGATGATCAGATTATATCCAGGAGAAAGATTTCGGCAGGTCGAAATCGATTACCCGTTAAAAAACAAATATGCGGTGTCTGACCGCGGCAGGCTTATCAGCTATACAGACAAATTCGAAGACGGCAGGCTATTGAAAGGCCACTTTTCAGATGGTTACAAAGCATTGCGTTACATGACACGCAATAAGAAAAAGCCTAAAAGTAAAACGCTGTTCGTTTTCCGGCTTGTTGCCGAACTTTTTATCCCAAAGACTTCAGAAGACCAAACCTACGTTTTACACCTTGACTATTCGCGCGACAATGATAATGTATCCAACCTGAAATGGGCTACGCGCGAAGAAATGATGGAGCACCGCAAAAAAAGTCCAAATGTCATTCGCGCCCAACGAACGCTTCAGGAGTTTAAACGCAAAGCCGATGGTACCAAGCTTACCATCACCAAAGTAATGCACCTCAAAAAAATATTGCAGGATCCGAACCGCAAAACGCGACTCAAGATGCTCGCCAAGCAGTTTGGCGTAAGTGAAATGCAGATTAGTAGGATTAAAAGTGGTGAGAATTGGAGCCGTGTGAAAGTATGAGGTTAATTGATAATTGAAAATTGAAGCGGCGTTAGGTTGCTTGTTATTGCTTTACAACTTTGATTGTTGAGGCACCGGCATCGAACGTAACTTTGAGAAGATATACGCCATTCAGGAAATTTTCGAGGTCAATACTTGTATTTTGCCGTGCGGGATAATCATTTGAAAAAAGCTGCTTGCCGAACAAATCGTAAACTTCAATTCGGCTGATGCTTTTCGCTGAGATGTTTATTCGCGATGAGGTCGGATTGGGATGCGCAGTAACTGCGTTATCATCTTTAAAGTTCGATACGGCAAGGTATGCGAGCCGCAGCATCGCTCCCCCGCCCCATTTTAAAATACCGCCCACTGTTGGCGAACCCGCCCAACCGCTCGTAAATCCATGGTCTTCATCAAGCATCGCAACATGGCCGCCATAGGCAATATAGCCAAACGGATCCACCGCCTCGATTTCTACCCAATTCAATCCACCATTTAATGAATATGACGAACCCCTTGTCGTTGTCAGCAGTTCTTCACCAACAGCGACATATGCGTTTGACATGCCCGGCACTGCAGCGATATCGTCATTTCGGTTCAATCCATAAAACGAAACCCACGACCACGTATCGCCACCGTCATTTGTTGCGTACAAAGAAAAATCGTTGGATTGCAGCAATCCATTATTTTGATCTGTAAAAGCCATTGACCCTCCGCGACCACCTGGCGTGAGCGGAGATTGGCGCACGGTCCAGGTCAGGCCTTTATCAACAGATTTTAAGATCCTTCCCCTCGTAGTACGAAGCCAAACCGTATTCCCCGTAACCGTAAAATTATTGGCAATGCCATGCTCGTCGGGTCCCGTAAGCGGAATAAGGGCAGCCGATATGGGCACACGCGTCCAAGTACCCCCACTGTCGGACGTGGTGTAGATTTCAAAATATCCATTTGCAGAATCGCCCATTGCGATTCCATCATTTTCATTCCAGAAATAGACCATGCGCGTAATTGAACTTGCGTCTGAAAAAAGAGCCGACGCTTGCCTTGTCCAGGTTAAACCACCGTCAATTGTTTTCCAAATGCCGCCAGTTGCGGTCGCCGAAACAGGATATGCGGCTGCAAACGCTACCGACGCCGAAATCCCATGGATATTAGCAACCCTAAGATTAAGGTCATCTGCTCCCAAATTAACAATTCCGGCGTTCCAAACCGTTCCGCCATTCGTTGTCACGGAATAACTTTTGTCACTGCCACACGATGGTGATATCATGCACACGTCACTCAACCATGCGGTATTCGCGTCAATAATGGATATGCTGTTAACGCCCATCCCCGAAATTTGTGCTGTCGGATAGGAGGTCCAAAAATGTTGCGACTGGGTGTTTAAAGCAGTTAAAAAACAACAAGAGATTAATAACTTTTTCATAAGGATATGGTTATTAGACAAATGTATCAAATAATTATTACCCGTAATAAAACTAAATAGTGCTCATCAGCTACGATCTATAAACATTATAAAAAAGTAGCGATACCCCACTAATTTCAATAAAAACGCGTATTTCAACGATTATATTTGTATTTGGAAGATAAAAGAAACCAAATTACCTGACTGTAAGTACCTTAGCCCTGATTTTAATGCTGCAGTCATATAATTTATTTCAACATGAAAAATTATACGATACTTTTTACTGCAATAGCCTTTTGTTTCTCCTCAGGCTGTTTTTCCCAAAATGGTGATGCCGTCGTTGTTGCCTATCGTGTTACCGAAAAAATAAATACCGGGTTCGGAAGCCAGGAAACTACGTATGAAGTGTCCAACCTGAGCCTTATCAGTGACCGTGACCTCGGTCCGAACAACACGCGAATTATTACACCGCGATATGCCAAGCGCACTACAAAAGCCACCGCTGCACTTCCTGCCCCTCCCGCTGCAATGGCGGGCGCGATTGAAAAACCCATCACCGCAGCGCTCCCTGCAAAAATTATCACCGTAAAGAGCCAGCCGGTTGAAGACAAAAAGTTTGTCAGCATCGATATTATGGGAACATATGAACGCGTCATGGATAAAGGATACCAATCGGTTCCTATGCTGACAAAGATTGCTGACGCGCGTTTTTTTGATGGCGACCTCATTACCGCCGCCAAATGGTATGGCGAGTTGTTTGAACTCACTACCGACCTCGATGCGGTTTACTTCTACCGTTATGCGCAGTGCCTGAATGCAACCGGCCAACCTATTAAGGCAGGCGAAATGATGAAACTTTTCGACAGCAAAAGAAAATAGCCGAAGACTTCAGCCAGATCGTAAGAGATCAGTATTAAACTCCCGCGCAAGCAACGCTATTTATCGATAAAACCTTCCTTGCGCATCTGCCTGCGGATAGCCGACGCAATCTCATCAGTTAATTTCTCAACGCCCTGCGGATCGTAGGTCTCCGTGATGCCCGACCATATAATCTTGTCGTCCTGAATCGAATAAATAATGGTTTCAATTACAAATTTTTTGGTCACGGTATAATAGCCCGGCGTGTTGTAAAATGACCAGTTCCTCGAATAATACCTGCCAAAGTCATCATAATATACAGGGTAACTATTATGTTGGGCGGGTGTATATACCTTTTCTTTGTCGATGTCAATCAGCCGCATCGTGATGGCCGCATCAAAACCATCTTTTTTTATTTTGGTGCGAAGTGCCTCATCGTCTTTCGGATTGAAGCTTTCGCCCAAATAACTGTAAGAAGTGACCCCTTTTCCATGAAGGTAGGTCACCATTTCGTCTTCGGCACGTCGGCGGTTCGTTTCATTTTTCAACAATGCCACGACCAATACTTTTTTCCAATCGCCCGAATGGATGTGTTTTTCGGGATCTCTCCAACTGCTCGTGATTTGTGTGCCGCTGCACGATATTAAAAATGCGCTGGCAAGAGCGGCCCATAAATAGTGTTTGATTTTCATGATGGTATCGGCATTAATTGATTCATACTTTGTATTGCTACTTCAAATGTCAATAAACCGTATGGAAAAAAATATGATTTACATCATGCCTGGCGAATGCCAAAAGGTGGCGGACGCAAAGTCTATTGCCGGAGGAAGTTTCGATTAACCGCATTAGCAGAAATCATAAAAAAAAACGTAACTTACCCTAACTTTAAAACCGGAGCGATGGAAAATATGGACAATTCGCATTATAAAAAAATGCTGCTGATGTTAGTAATCTCTTTCATCATTATGTATGCTGTAATGTTTCTAAATGTAGATGAATTTAGCCACATCTACCTGAGTCTCACGAGAACCTATATGGCGCTGTTAATGGTTGCGCCGATGGCGTTGGTCATGTTGCTGCTGATGCCAAAAATGTATGCCAGCAGGAAATTAAACTCGCTCATTACGATTTCAGCGATTTCAATTTTTGTTTTTGCACTAACCGCATTGCGAAGCCAGGCTTTTATCAGTAATACACAATATATCAAAGCGATGATCCCACATCATTCTTCGGCTATAATGACGAGTAAAAATGCAAATATTAAAGATCCGGAACTGCGAAGGCTTTCTGACAGTATCATCAAATCACAGGAAGAAGAAATAACGCAAATGAAGCTTATCTTACATCGGATGAAATAATGGAAATCGAAACCATTGACGAAATTTGCTCCAGCCTGCCACATGTGCAAAGCGAAATCAAATGGAAAAGCGATCTGGTCTATATGATCGCCAGAAAAATGTTCTGTGTTGTTGACCTCGAATCGATTCCAAATTCGATCGCCTTTAAAGTTCCGGCGGAGGATTTTGAAGAGCTGGCCGCAAGTGCGCATTTCAAGCCGGCCCCTTATTTTGCGCAACACAAGTGGGTTACGTTAACGCAATCCAATAAAATTTCAAAGAAAGATCTCGAAGCCTATATAAAATGTTCGTATGAACTGGTGAAGGGAAAATTAAGTAAAAATGTGTTGCGGACCCTCGGTCAAACTTAAGTATCAGGAACGGCACAAACAGCCAGGATGACTTGGGTTTTACAGCAGTTATGTTCTTAAATTTTTTATACCTTTCCAAGCCCGCTAAAACAACACCTTCGTATTGAAAAAAAATGAAAAGTATATTTCCCCATAAAAATCTGAAACCAAATGAAGAAACTATACAGGACGCGTTGGAAAATACTTTTCCTATCTGGAAACAAATTGAAAATTTTACGATTAGCAATTACAATGGAATATCTGAATGGCATTTTTCAGGAGAAAAATATGGCTGGAGTCTTAGGATAAATGATAAGAAAAGAGTCGTCGTTTATTTACTTCCACGTGAGAAATATTTTAAAATTGCGCTTGTTTTCGGACAAAAAGCGTTAGACAGGATTTTCGAAAGCGATATCGCTGAAACAATTATATCTGAATTGAGAAATTCCAAAAGGTTTGCAGAAGGAACAGGGATAAGAATAGCGGTAAAAGACCCAAGCTGCATCGACTGTTGAGACCACATTTGAGAAAGGCATAAAAGACTTTGGCTTTTTCCTCATGAAAATCACTTTGACAAAACAAAACAGGAACAATTACAGAAGGTTTAATTGAGATCGCAGGCCTCACAGATGGCTTTGGTCACGAAAGTGGATTTGTAAAACAATTGGCTTTTTGGAACGCTTCACTGGAAGCAGGATATTCGAATCCGATCGACACTGCATTAAAACGATTAAAAACCGACCCCACGGCCATTGCTGAAAAAATTGGTGAAGTGCCTTATGATTTTATCCGAAAAAGACTCAGTATTGCAGTCAGCACCGGAAAAGAAAAACTACTCATCAGTAAAGGTGCGTTCTCACAGGTATTGACCATCTGCGGCACGATCAGGCTAACCAATGAAAGTGTTGCAGGGATTGCACCGTACATCCAGACATTGGAACAGCAGTATACGGATTATGGTTCAAAGGGGTTACGCGCCATTGCGATTTGCTACAAAAACATCGAGACATCCGATATTTCAAAAAATCTGGAAACAGAAATGATTTTCGCGGGTTTTATTTTAATGAACGACCCGGTCAAATCGGGCATTGCCGAAACCATCAATGAACTCCACAAACTTAAGGTTGGCCTGAAAATCATAACTGGCGATAACGTAAATGTCGCCAAATCAATTGCGTTAAATATTGGTATAAAAAAACCGATAGTAATGACAGGCAAAGCGCTTTTTTCTACGAGTCCTGAAGCATTAGGCCAATTGGTCAAGAAGACCAATATTTTCGCTGAAGTAGAACCGCAACAAAAAGAGCGCATCATACTGGCGCTTAAGCAAAACTATACCGTTGCCTACATGGGTGACGGCATCAACGATGTTTCGGCAATTAATGCGGCCGATGTGGGTATATCTGTGGAGAATGCAGTTGATGTCGCGCGCGAGGCAGCCGACTTTGTGCTCATGGAAAAAGATTTGAATGTATTGGTAGACGGGATCAGAGAGGGCAGAAAAACCTTTGCCAACACAATGAAATATTTATTCATCAGTACCCGCTCTACTTTTGGTAATATGTGTAGTGTTGCTGCCGCCTCGTTGGCATTGCCTTTTTTGCCGATGCTTCCCAAACAAATACTGCTCACTAATTTTCTTACCGATTTCCCGTTTTTGATGGTTACGACTGATAATGTCGATCAGGAGCAGTTGGAAAGACCTGGTAAATGGGACTTAAAACTGATTCGCAGGTATATGGTTATTTTTGGGATTCATAGTTCGGTTTTCGACCTTATTACATTTTTGACCCTTTATTATTTATTGAAAGTAAAAGAATCCGGTTTTCAAACCGGCTGGTTTATTGAGTCGGTTCTTTCAGAACTATTGATTGTCTTCATTATCCGCACACATAAGAACTTTTTTAGAAGCAAACCGGGCAGGGATCTATTCATCTTAAGTATTACGGCTTTAGTCCTTACCATCGGACTTCCCTATTTCCCGTTTGCAGCCGATATTGGCCTCACACCACTACCAATGCTCAATCTTGGCACAATACTATTAGTAGTCACCGCATACATCATTACAGCCGATTTATTAAAAGTTTGGTTTTTTAGAACATACCATACTGCTTAACTTCAAAAATTGTATTGATGCTAAGGCTTCAGCGCAATTATGGTAGTTACTAATATCTAATTTCTCTTCGTGCCGCGGGAGAACCAGTACCGTCCTTCCCTTTCCCAGCCAGTTACGGCACTAACTGCCACTTGTGTTGACTGTCAGCCAACAAGTGACCAAAATCATTCGGTCCATCGTTTTTTAACACTACTTTTGGGTACATTCAATAGCATAATAAATGGAACAGGGAATCACGAGTACAGAAGCGGCGGCACTTTTAAGCGAGCATGGGTATAACGAACTGCCTTCTGCAAAACCGAAAAAAATCTGGAAAATTGCTTCAGAGGTCATTAAAGAACCCATGTTTATTTTGCTTTTGGCCTGCGGTGCGCTATACGTGATTCTGGGCGACTATTCTGAAGGGATCATTCTGTTGTGCTGGGTTTTCGTCATCATCTTCATCACCTTTTACCAACACCGTAAAACCGAAAAATCATTGGAAGCGCTGCGCCAATTGTCGTCTCCGCGCGCATTGGTTCTTCGTGACGGAAAAGAAACCAGGATTGCAGGCAGGGAGGTTGTTCCCGGCGATATCATTATTTTAAACGAAGGCGACCGGGTGCCTGCTGACGCATGGGTTTCAGAAAGCGAAAACCTTACCGTCGATGAATCGCTTTTAACAGGTGAATCCATTCCGGTAAGCAAGCCAGGCGGAACGCAAATTGAAACCGCACAAAGTCAAATATTCAGCGGAACCTTGGTCGTTCAGGGAAAAGGGAGAGCCAGGGTTTTAAATACCGGTACAAAGACGCAATTCGGAAAAATCGGCGTTTCACTGCAATCCATTGAACCCGACAAAACGAGGCTGCAACATGAAATAAAGATATTGGTCCGCAACTTGTTCATCGGGGGTGCCGTAATCAGTAGTGGCGTCATTCTCGCTTTTTACGTTACACGCGGTAACTTTTTTGAGTCACTGCTCAACGGACTCGCAACTGCAATGGCACTCTTACCCGAAGAATTCCCGGTGGTGATGACGATATTTCTTGCGTTGGGGGCATGGCGACTTTCAAAAAACCAGGTTTTGACCAGAAAGCCATCCGCGATTGAAACGCTTGGATCGGCTACCGTGTTGTGCAGCGATAAAACCGGAACCATTACGCAAAATAAAATGGAAATCGCCGCATTGCACAGCGGTGATCATAGTTATTCCAGAGAGGAATTCCAGGCTAATCAAAAACAAATCGATGACTTGATAAAAGTTTTGCATGGCGCCTCGCAGACAAATTCAATTGACCCGATGGAGAAAGCGATTGTCAATGAATACAAAAACCTTGGCGATAGCGATAGCGGAATGACATTTCTGAAAGAATATCCTTTGAGCAAAAACTTGTTTGCCATGACAAGGGTCTATCGGTCAAAAGATGACAACGGCAATATCGCTTTTTGCAAGGGCGCGCCCGAAGCGGTTTTTAAGTTGTGCCATTTATCTGAAGAAGAAATTGGCTTTTATACGCAAACAGTCCATAGACTTGCGCAAAAGGGATTGCGCGTGATTGCCGCTGCGAAATGTGTTTTAAAAGCGGAGGCATTACCCGAAACGCAATCTGAATTCAATTTTTCTTTGGTTGGCTTCGCGGGATTTGAAGATCCTATACGGCCCGAAGTTCCAGCTGCCATAAAGGAATGCCACGAAGCCGGAATCCGTGTCATCCTCATTACAGGCGACTATCCTGAAACGGCCAAAAGCATTGGTTCGCAGATCGGATTGCGCGATATCGAAAACGTATTGACCGGTACCGCCCTGCAAAACCTGAGCGTCGAAGAACTGAAAGATAAAATAAAACACGTGAACATTTTTGCGCGAATCGTACCCGAGCAGAAGCTTCAGATTATCCAGGCATTAAAAGCAAACGGTGAGATCGTTGCCATGACCGGAGACGGCGTCAATGATGCGCCCGCCTTGAAAGCAGCCGATATCGGTGTCGCAATGGGTTTGAAAGGAACTGACGTCGCACGTGAAGCCTCGTCGCTCGTGTTGCTCGATGACAATTTTGCTTCGATTGTCAACGCGATTCGTTCCGGCAGGAAGATATTCGACAACCTTCAAAAAGCGATGTCTTATATTATTGCGATTCACATTCCGATAATCGGCCTTGTTTTGTTTCCCGCTTTTTTTCGCGGCCTTCCGATTCTTCTAATGCCGTTGCATATTGTTTTTCTCGAACTGATAATCGATCCCGTATGTGCCATCGCGTTCGAATCGGAACAAGAAGAACAAGGGATCATGCGTCGCGCCCCGCGAAATCCAAATGAATTGCTTTTTGGGTGGCGCAGGATTTTCTCGAGCCTCATAAAAGGACTGCTTTTGCTTGCTATGGTAATTGCGGTATATCTTCTTTCAATCAATGAAGGGCACACACCCGATGAAGTCAGGGCTATCGCGTTTTCATCGCTCATCATCGGGAACATCTTTTTAATTCTTACTTCGCTTTCAGATACGCGCAGTTTTATTTCGATCATCCGCGAAAAAAACCTTTCCGTCTTGATCATTTCAATCGCAGCTCTAGTGCTGCTGTTCCTCACGATCTCAGTACCTTTCCTGCAAAACATTTTCAATTTTCAGTCCGCAGGATACAGGCACTTCTTAACTTCCATTATCGGCGCGTCAGGATTGCTGCTGATTTTCGAACTTACCAAAAAAATAAAACAACATTGGCGGCACCAACCCAAATAAAATAAGCGCTATGTGCTTCTGGCTAAAAGTTAGCAGGATACTCGCTGCTGTAAAACCCTGCTTGTATTTTAATATCTATTTGAACAAAAAAAAATGCGTGGACGATTCCACGCATTTTTTTTATTGCCATTCGGTTTGCCGTGCCTTTCGGTCAATGAGTATTCCGGTTCCGGCACCTGCAGCCGCACCGATCAAACCGCCAATGATCGCCCCTTTGCCGCGATTCTTTTTATTGATGACAGCACCACCAATTGCGCCCACTCCGGCGCCGATAACCGCTCCTTTTGCAGTAGCGCTCCATCCTTTTTTCTTTTCGGCAGGCAGGGTGGCAGGAATGGTACTGCTCTGTACTGGTGCCGGCGATTGTGCAACTGGTGTTTCTACAACCGCCACAGAACGTGGGGCGCTCGATCTCTTGTTTTTACGGACAGTGGCATGGCGCACTTGGGGTGCAGGTGCGACAGCATAGTCTGTGGGAAGTTTAACCTCGGCAATCATTTGCATCGAATCTATGGTTTTCTGCTTTATAAGCTCCATTTTTTGTTGTTCGAGCTGCGCTTTCATTGATTCGACAGCCAAATTGATATCGTTGGCCGCGAGGGCTTCCTGTTTGTCATTTTTGCATGAAGCCATAATGAAGGCAATTACGGGTATTATTACAAGTCTTTTCATAATTATTCATTTTAGTTTGCACCGCCACCTTCAAGGTTTGTGCCAAAATGAATTACGCGCTTCAAACAGGTGGTTTCTAAAACGCCAAAAAAATTGCATATAGCCTAAAAAAACAAGCGTTTATACAACTACGCACTTTTTGATAAAACGCGTGAATATAATTTCTTGATCAACGTCTGGAGCGTTGCTATGTAGTCCTGAAGCAGCCACTCCTTGTAACTTTTGGTCGCCGTTTCGAGGCATTTGATGTATTGCTTGACGCGCCATTCAATTTCGGGATGTAAAGCTTCTGCAAGCGCAAGCGCTTCCGTAAGCGATTCGCTGTTTTCGAGGCACATAATGGCGTGTTGGCGGATTGACGACTTGATTACGGTCTTTGGCTTGCGGTCATTGTCGATGGCTTCGCGGTAATTGCCTTCAACATCAAAGGTCATTTCAAGCGTGTTTGGAAATTTGGCACGCAACGAAGCCGCGATGGCATGCGACTGTACCGATGTTCCCCCGCCCACCTGATAATGAAGCTGCTGTGCAAACGCGTTGGGGCGATCAAAAACAAATTGCCAGTCCAATGGATTTTCCCAACGCCCAAACCGATCTATATTGTTTCCGAGATCGACAATATCAAACACTTTTTTTGAGGGCAGCCTTCGCGCGCCGCGGCCGATCATCTGGTGGTATAAGGTAATCGAAGTTGTCGCACGGTTGAGGATCACCGCCTCGACACCCGGCTCATCAAAACCCGTCGTCAGGATTGAAACCGAAGTCAGGATCGCGCCTTTGGTTTTTTTGAACCATTTCAGTATCGCCTTGCGTTCGGCATCGGGGGTCTTGTTGTCAAGGTGCTTAACGGGCAGTCTTTCGGCCTCAAAGCGGTCGCGGACTTTCATTGAAGTTTCAATACCGTTGTTAAAAATCAGTGTTTTTTTACCCGAAACCGATTCGCGGTAAGCCTTTACGAGCAAGTCCAGCATAGCAGGCGCACCGTACAATTCATTTGACGAACTCACAGTGTAGTCGCCATGGATTCCCGTTTTCAAAGAGTTGAGTTCGACTTCATAAATATGCGACTGTGGTTTTGCAAGAAATCCCATTTCGATAAGGCTCGCGATGCTTTCACCCGTGATCAGTTCCTGGTAGTGGCGGTTCATGGGTTTCGTAATGTCCGAGCTGAACGGTGTTGCGGTCACGCCGATGACAAAAGCATTTTTGAAGCTGCCGAGTAATTTTCTAAAAGAGTTGTGGTGTGCTTCGTCAATAATCACAAGGCCCACATCACGCGTAAAAATCTTTTTGGCTTTTATGCGGTTGCGTAAGGTTTCAACCATAGCCACATAACAATCCGAGTCGGTTTTGATTGTCTTGGTCTTACTGTTGATGATGCTGTTTTTAACCCCAAGCCGTTTAAGGGTCTTGGATGTTTGTGTGCACAACTCTTTACGGTGTGTAAGCACCGCAACGGTTTTATTGAAGTCGATCAGGAACCGCCTTACGATTTCAGAAAAAACAACCGTTTTGCCGCCACCTGTGGGAAGTTGGTACAGAAATTTTGAATTCGGTGACTGCCCTATCCGCCCGAAAATAGCATCGATGTCATTTTGCTGATAGGGATATAACGAATTTACAGTAGTTTTCTTTGCTTCCATGTATTATTCTTTTTCGGGGACCGTTACGAGCTGCGACTCCATAAATTTTGCAGTGATGATATTGCCTTGCGGATCTTGCCATTGCGTGACCACATTCTCAATGAGTTCAGCTTCATAACCGACAACTTCCATGACTTGCGCACCAAATGCTTCGCGTACTTTTTGTCCTTTTTTAAACATGATTTTGTTTTGACATAAAATTACGGTGCCGTTATTTCAAAGATGTTACGATTTTCAATGCCAGCGTTATAAGTTATGTCGCATGGCATGGTGTGATTTTTTTCAATCGAAATAAAACACAATCCGTAAAATTTAATGGTATAAGATTTGTAACCGGCGCGCAACCTAAAATCTACAACCATGAAAAAATTAGTGCTGATGTTAATGTTTGCCACCGCAATGTCTGCACAGCAGCAGGTATTTAATGTGCAATTGTACTGTATCGATGAGAAGCCTTTCAAAAAAGGAAGCTGTGATGTGAAGGGCAACGAATATTCATTTGTCTTCCTCGATGAAAAAAAGAAAGAAGTGGTGTTCTTCCTCACGCAAATGAAACTCAAATATGAGATCGTGAGTGTGAACGTTGACGAAGGCGATCCGAATTATAACGCCTACGTACTCAAAAATGAAAACGGGCTCATCGATATGCGCATTAACAAACAACGCTCGAAAATTGAGTTCCGCTACCCCGATAAGCACATTTACCTCACCGTCGGGAAATCGACTAAACTTGAATAAAAGAGGGATTGGTAGTTGTAATGCGGAAGCGTGGCTAAATACCAGACACCATAAATTCAGCGCTGTCTCAATATGAGTTTCCCTTTTCAAATTCTTTTCATATCTTAACTCACCGGACTGCTTCGCCTGTTCGCTAACATTCGGGTCAGGTTCTTTTGCCGCGCCGCAAACATGGCGGCAGGATACTAGCAGACATTATTCAACATGGAACTAAAAAATGAAAATATTTTCGACATTACTGATTTTATTCACAATCCAGACTTGCTGTTCACAAACAACCATTAATCAAGAATTAAAGTCTGAGCTTGAAGAATTGCTCGTTAGTGATCAAATTTATCGTGAATATATTGACAATGCTACGTCAGACGAGAGGCGCAAGGAAATTTGCTTGTTAACAAAGCTGGAACCCGAGTACTTACGACAACATATTTTTGAAATTCTGCCAAAAGTTGACTCAGCTAATTTTTCAAAAATTGAAAAAATAATATCCAAATATGGTTATCCCGGAAAAACATTAGTTGGTGAGCCAGCAAATACTACCGCCTTTTATATCATTCAACACAATCCTGAAAAAATCCCTTACTATTATCCACTAATAAATAAGGCTGCAAAAAAAGGAGAACTTCCATTTTATTTATCCGCAATGATGCTTGATAGAAAACTTGTCAACGCCGAAAAGGAACAAATTTACGGAACTCAGGTACTCGGAAAAACCATACGCAATAAAGAAACAGGCCAGGATGAATACTTTGTATATGTTGCTCCTATTAGCAATGCTAAACAGGTTAACAAACGTCGCAAAAAAGCTGGATTTGACTCGACTGTTGAAGAGAACGCCAAACGTCTCGGTATAGCATATAAATCCTATACATATGCGGAGATAAATAAAATCTTGAATTAAAATGTCTGTCAAAAGCAGCCAAAACTTCGGCGCTGTTTCAGCGTACGTTTATCGTTTCAAAATCTTTTCATATCTTTCCTCGGAGCGTATTACTTTAAAAAAATGTTATATTTTTAAGAACCCGTAAAAGTTAATCGATGAATATTCTGGATCAATGGTGGAAAAGGCTTTTAATAAGTCTCTTTTTGGGAGGGGCAATTTCAGAAGCCCTACACCTTTTACCTGATATAAAAGTTAAAATCAATCCGATTTTAATTTTTGTCATTCTTTATCTCGTTTTGACCACCATTTATAACAGAAGCGAAAATAAAATGCAAAAAGGAAACGAAAAATAAAACGGCATACCATAGCCGTGAACTCAGCGCTGTTACAGCGTAAGTTTATCGTTTCAAACTCTTTTCCTGTCTTTCCACAACTCCGCCGATTCACTTCGGCAGCCTTAAAAATCAACCGCAATAACGATGAAAATATTTGCAGAAACGGATCGTTTAATTTTACGGGAGTTGGAATATACCGACACGAACGATTTATTTGAAATGGATTCAGATCCCGAAGTTCATTTATATATCGAAAACAATCCCGTAAAGTCTGTTGCCGAAATAACTAAGGTGATTAAAATGCTTAAAAAACAATACCAGGAAAATGGCATTGCACGTTGGGCAGTGGTAGATAAACATACAAACGAATGTATCGGTTGGTCGGGATTGAAATACTTCACTGAGCCGTTAAATGACCATCGTAATTTTTACGAGCTTGGTTATCGTTTTAAGAAAAAACATTGGGGAAAAGGCTTTGCGACAGAATCTTCGACCGCAATATTAAATTACGGATTTGAAAACCTCAATATCAATGCAATATATGCGATAACCGATCCTGGCAATGTGAACTCAAAAAACGTATTGACCAAATTGGGTTTTGATTTTGTAGAGACCTTTGATTATGACGGCGACCCTACAGATTGGTTTGTATTGAAGAAAGCAGATTGGGAGATTTCAAAGCCGAACCGCTAACAGCCGCGATGACTTGAGCGCTATTCCCGCGTAGGTTTACGTTTTCAAATTCTTATTATTTCATTCGGCGCCGGAAGAACTGCTGTCAGTTCAATAACTTTGAGTCAAGTTGCTTTGCTGCACCACAAACAGGGCTGCAGGAGGTTGCGGCTTGTTGAAAACGACCTCAAATTTTTTTTTAGCCTTAAATTAAATTTATATTTTTATAAAAAGAAAAAAATGAACCGACAAGGCCCGATAATTATTATTGAAGACGATCTTGATGATCAAAATATTTTGCAGGAAGCGTTCGACTCGTTAAACTACGGAAATGAAATTCTCTTTTTTGATGATGGCTACGCCGCATTAAAATATCTGACAGAAAATACGGTTGAACCTTTCATCATATTTTCCGACATAAACATGCCAAAGCTAAACGGTATTGAATTGCGCGAAAAAATACATCAAAACGAAGAACTCAGGTTAAAGTCGATCCCCTTCTTGTTTTTTTCTACAAGTGCCGAACAGAAACATGTTGTAGATGCCTATTCGAAGTCGGCGCAAGGTTTTTTTATAAAACCGTCACGTTTTGAGGATGTCAAAGACATAATCAAAATTATACTTGATTACTGGTTGAAATGTGTTTCACCAAAATATATTCAATAGCATCGCACAACACTGCAATAACTTCAGCGCTTTTCAGCATAAGTTTACTTTCAAAATCTTTCCGTACCTTTCCTAGGCGAGCGCATTGCTTGCCCACTAACGGCCGGTCAGGTAGTTTTGTGGCGCCGTAAGTATGGCAACAGGATCTCAGCAGTAACCCTTTTATAATTGAACTGATAAAGAATGAGCAACAATCGAAGAATGAACAAGATTGCCAAAATTACGCTGATGTTTTGGCTAATGAAAATTGTTGCTACAACGCTGGGGGAAACGTTGGGAGATTTTATTTCGATGACATTGAACCTGGGTTATACTGTAGGTATTGTTATTACTTTACTTTTTTTCCTGATCATATTGTCGGTTCAACTATTTGTAAATAAATACATCCCTGTAATTTATTGGTTGGTAATTATCGGCACGACAACATTGGGAACAGAAATTTCAGATTATATCGACCGCACAATGCATCTGGGCTATACATTAGGCAGCGTTTTATTAATATTTTGTTTAATGGTGACGTTGTTTTTTTGGTACAACCGATATAAAAATCTTGAAGTTTATCCCATATCAGACAAAACAAAAGAAATTTATTATTGGACAGCAATTCTTTTCTCGAACAGCCTCGGGACTGCTTTTGGAGATTTCCTGGGCGAGTACTTCGGATTGAGCTATATACAAGGCGCTTTAGTAACCGGTGCAGTCATTACCCTTGTTATTGTAATACATTATTTCACTCGAATCAATCGCGTTTTTTTATTCTGGATTGCCTTTATTTTTACGAGGCCCTTTGGCGCCACCTTTGGAGATTTCCTCACAAAACCAATAAATAAAGGTGGATTGAATTTAGGCACTTTAAATTCATCTCTAGTATCACTTGCAATTATGGCTTTTCTTATTTTAATTGTGAGTAAACAAGAGAAATTAAATGACGACAGCGGCTAACAGCAGACATGACTTCCGCGTAATAGGCATGTTTTAAATTAAAAAACCCGCCATAACAATTGGCGGGTAGATTTCAAACGCAGCATCGTTTTATCTGTAGATGTCACGTCCACGGTTGGACTTCCAATTCTGTTCCAAATATTCTGCATCTTCGTCGGTTCTAGGATGAACACCCATTACGACATGACCTTCATTGATTCCCGATTCGTAAATTTTGGCTCGGTCTTCGGGAATTCCTGACCCAACAAGCGCACCTATTAATCCACCTGTGATTCCCCCTGCTCCTGCTCCCGCAAGTCCGGCCGCCAAGGGTCCCGCTATAATCAATCCCAATCCGGGAATAACCACACTCGTTCCAATCGCTGCAATGACGCCTGCAATAGCGCCAATTGTCCCGCCAATAGCAGATCCTGTTCCAGCCGATTCGGCAGCTTTAGTTCCGAGTTCTGAATGGTCATTTTCGTCAGAATAATGTTTTTTTCGCGTTTCATCTGACATCAACAAATTGATATCGTCCTTAGAATAACCACGCTCATGCAATGCATTATACGCATTTTCTGTACTTTCGCGGTCAGTAAACATTCCGGTTAACATCGGGCGTTTACCCGTGGTTCCATTGTTTTGATTATTTTCCATAATAATTAATTTAGAGGTGAAATTATTTTCACGAACGTAAAGTTGAAGATTTCAGCAATGTAATATTATACGCTATTTGACAGAATTGTTTCAACATCTACATAATCGTATTTTTACAATTCATTGAATATTAAAACAAGACCTAATGAAAATAATCAATACTGAAAATTGGCCCAGGAAGGAACATTTTGAGTTCTTCTCAAAAATGGCAAGCCCATACTTTGGCATTGTTACCGAAGTGGATTGCACGCGCGCTTACGAAACGGCAAAGGAGAAATCCTGTTCCTTTTTTGCATATTACCTCCACAAATCAATGATTGCGGCAAACGCTGTGGACGAGTTAAAATACAGGATCGTAAATAATGATGTTGTATTATTTCCCATTATCAATGCCGGAGCAACGGTCGGAAGAAAAGATGGAACGTTTGGTTTTATATTCGTAAACTTCTCGAGTGACTTTGAAAAATTCAATACCGAGTTACAAAAAGAAATAGAAAATGTCCATCACTCAACTGGCTTAAGACTAAATGATGATGACATTAAAAAAGACTTGATTCGTCATTCAACAATTCCGTGGACTTCGTTCACCGGCTTATTACACCCAACAAACTTCGATCAAACCGAATCGGTCCCAAAAATAACTTTTGGAAAATTTAATATTCGTGACGGCAAAAAATATTTGCCGGTATCCATTGAAGCGCATCACGGATTGGTGGACGGCTACCATTTAGCCAAATATTTAGAAGAATTTCAAAGACAACTTGATAAGTAGCAACGTATTTAACCTGCACACCTTTTAAACACGCTCGTAACACATTGAAATTCTGCAACATTGGGTTAAAATTACATAAACCGAATGCGCAGGTGTATGGTAGCTTTGTTAGGCCCGATTTTGAATGACCGCCGAAAAATGGTGTCGTTCCAACGTCGGGAAAACCAATAACAACAGCGACCATGGAAAACTTCCAAGATGACAAGCAGCGCGACTTGTCCACCGACAAATCTGACGGTACCAACAAATTCCTGACCACCAACCAAGGTGTCAAAATAAACGATGACAACAACTCCTTAAAAGCGGGCGAGCGCGGGCCAACACTACTCGAAGACTTCATACTGCGCGAGAAGATCACGCATTTCGATCATGAACGCATCCCCGAGCGTATTGTGCACGCACGCGGTTCGGGTGCACACGGTTTCTTCGAAGTGACCAACCCGATCCCGCAATTTACGAAGGCAGGCTTTTTACAGACCGCAGGTCAAAAGACGCCCGTTTTTGCAAGATTCTCGACAGTTGCAGGTTCACGCGGCTCTACTGATCTTGCGCGCGACGTTCGCGGTTTTGCCGTAAAATTTTATACGCAGGAAGGGGTCTTTGACCTCGTGGGCAACAATATGCCCGTTTTCTTTATCCAGGATGCCAATAAGTTTCCCGACCTTGTACATGCCGTTAAACCCGAACCCCATAATGAAATTCCGCAGGCAGCCTCAGCGCATGACACCTTCTGGGATTTCATTTCGCTGATGCCCGAATCGATGCACATGATTATGTGGCTGATGTCAGACCGCGCCATTCCGCGCAGCCTGCGCATGCAGGAAGGCTTTGGCGTACACACGTTCCGCCTTGTCAATGAAAACAATGAGTCGCACTTTGTGAAATTCCACTGGAAGCCCAAACTCGGCGCGCATGCCGTTGTATGGGACGAAGCGCAAAAGATATCGGGAAAAAACCCCGACTTCCACCGCGAAGACCTTTGGGAAGCCATCACGCTCGGGAATTTCCCCGAATGGGAACTTGGCGTACAGGTTATCCCCGCGGTCGACGAACACAAATATGACTTTGACCTGCTCGACCCTACCAAACTCGTTCCCGAAGAGCTTGTTCCGATAACGATTGTCGGGCGCATGGTACTCAACCGCAACCCCGACAATTTCTTTGCTGAAACCGAACAAATCGCTTTCCACCCCGGGCATGTCGTTCCGGGTATCGACTTTACGAACGATCCTTTGCTGCAAGGCAGGCTGTTTTCTTATACCGATACGCAATTGTCGCGGCTCGGCAGCCCGAACTTCCACGAGATCCCGATCAACCGCAGCATTGCGCCCGTGCACAACAACCAGCGCGACGGCCACATGCGCCAGGAAATCAATATCGGGCGTGTAAGCTACCATCCCAATTCGCTTGGTGGCGGCTGCCCGTTCCAGGCGAAGATTGCCGAAGGCGGTTTTACGAGCTTCGATGAACGCATTGACGCGCATAAAGTCAGGCTACGAAGCACAAGCTTTGCCGACCATTTCAGCCAGGCGCGGCTTTTCTTCAACAGCCAGACCGAAACCGAAAAAAACCACATGGTCAGGGCATTGCGTTTCGAACTCGGAAAAGTAGCCACGACCGAAATACGCGTCCGGATGCTCGGTTTGCTTTCGCAGGTAGATGCAGCACTTTCGCAAGGCGTTGCTGACGGGCTCGGACTCAAAGTCCCTGCAAAACCACAGCAACCCATGAACCATGGCGTTGGCGCTGATGCCGACGCATCGCAGGAACCAAAACCCATTAAAGGCAAACCCGCCGTGGGCAGTTCTGAGGCGCTCAGCATGATTAAAAACCCAACGGTTACGCCAACCATCGCCTCGCGCAAGGTTGCCTTCGTTTGCAACGATGGTGTCAGTGAAGCATCGGTGATGGGATTGAAGTCGGCACTTCTGGCCCACGATGCCAAAGCGTGCATTATTGCCCCGCACCTCGGATTTGTCACTACCGATGCGGGCGGTGAACTTCCCGTTGATTTCAGCTTCCTGACATCGTCATCCGTTTTATTCGACGCCGTATTCGTACCCGGTGGACAAAACCAGGCGGCTTTGTGGGAGCGCGGCGATGTGATGGAATTCATCAACGATGCCTACAAACATTGCAAGATCATTGGTGCAGAGGCCGAAGGCATCGATATGCTGTCATCCAACCATTTTGCTGCGAAAGGCGATGAATTGCAGGATGATGGAATCGTAACAGGCAACAATGCCGGGGATGCGTCATTTGCACAAAAGTTCATCACTGCGATGAGCGCCCACCGCTACTGGGAAAGAGAAAATAAATTACAAGGAACTTTATAATTACACCATGAAAAATACAGACCAACCAAAAACCGCGGCCAAGGCCACCGCTGATAAAAATACCAAAATGGTACCGCCTGCAAAAGATGCTTCAGGCGACCTGCGCGAATTCTTTACCGACAGCCTCAAAGACATTTACTGGGCAGAAAACGCGCTTGTAAAAGCGCTTCCGAAAATGGCGGACAATGCAACTTCGGCCAACCTCGTATCGGGCATCAAGGCGCATCTTGCTGTAACGATCAACCAGGTGGCGCGCCTCGAGCGTGTTTTTGAGCTCATCGGCGCGAAACCCGAAGGCAAAAAATGCGAAGCCATGGCCGGGCTGCTCAAAGAAGGCGACAGCATCCTCGAAGAAACACAGCCCGGCGCGGTGCGTGATGCGGGAATTATCGCCGCTTCGCAGAAAATCGAGCACTACGAAATCGCCACGTATGGAACACTTTGTGCATTCGCGAAAACACTCGGTGAAAATGATGCCGCCAAATTGCTGCAGCAGACTTTAGCAGAAGAGAAAGAAGCCGATATGATTTTGAGTGATGCCGCTTACAACTCGATTAATTTTGATGCGGGGGCTGCGGGGTAAATTATGAATCGCGTTTATATCCAATTTAGTGCGAAATAGTATTTTGTGATAGCATTAAAGTCCGCTCAGGCGGGCTTTTTTTATTAATGTTCATTGAAATGGCAGGGCTAATCGATTGCTTATTTCCAACACAAAAACACCTCATCGCATGCACTTTAGCAAAATAATTCCGAAATTTGAGTGACTAAATGCATTAACTTAAAACTATTGATATGAGACTATTCATGCCTATAATATTCACCGCCCTATTTGTGTTGTATGTATTGTATCTTGCGATTGTGCGGAAAAACCTCAGGCAAAACAAGCATGCTGTTCTTTATCCCGGATTGTTTTTTATTGTGGTTTGGGGCGTGATTTATTTTGAGTTGTTACGATAAACACCCGCGGTGACTACTATACTAACATGTCCTCTTACCGTTAAAATTGAAATGAGAAAAAGCTGCGAGAGCGACTTTTTTGTTTGGGCTAGGAATTTAAATCAATCAATTTAGTACGCGGCAAATTTTCTTAATGGTGTATTTGGAACAAGCAGGATGCTCGCACCAGCGGGGGAATATTAGGAACTACTGTTTCATTCTTAGCGCATGATGAAATTCTCACAATATGATTATCTTTTGTAAATTCCATCTCCATATGAAATTTTATTTAAGGAAATGATTTGCATGGTGCCGTTACCGCTGACATTTATAGTATTGCCGCTGACGTTGTAAGCCGCATTAAAATTATCATGCGTATTTTGAGTTGTTGGTTGTGTAGGCGTCGTTAAAGTACAGGTTTCTGGAAGTACATGTACACCGAATATTTCAAATACCATCGTATAATCATAAGTCACGTTTGCTTCTGTAAAATTTAAAGTTGAGTTGATGGTCGTTTGCGCGGCGGGAATAGTGGGGCACCCCGATACATATTGGACATCGTGTTCACCTGCAAGTATTCCACCATAGGACTCTAAACTCCAGTAACCCTCGGGATTAAATTCTACTTCCAGCGGAAATGAACCCGAAATAGAGGAAACCTCATCTGTATAAGTATAGCTTAAATTATTTTGAACAGGGAAACTTGTCGGACTTCCCATAATTTTGACATGAATATTCATTTGCCCCGAAGCTGCCAATGTTGCCGAAACCAACTGAAGGTTTGAACCGTTTATGCTAAAATGCATCTTGCTGAATATTTCCTGATCTACAGCAGTGGTTAATCCTTGTGCTGCTGCCGGGAGTGTCGCGTACGAGAATAGCGAATACGAAGCGAATGGTATGTTAGCATTAGCCCATGATATTTTTTCGTTTATAAACGTGATTAACGTATTGTAAATATCGAAGCTACTAAAAAACGAATGCAATTGTTGGTTCGGATTATTTCGATCACTTTCGGTGAGGGTTCTTTGACTAATTCGTAAAGGCCATACTGTCAGCGCATTATCCCTTAACGAAAGAAGTGAATTCGGGGCATTGCTTTCGAATCGCCCCAACTGATTGTTAATTTCGGCCTTCTCGGGAATAATACCCTGTTCCCTTAAATCGTCCATCAGGGATAATAATAATACAGCACCGGTCGCCGCAGTAGCCGCACCCAGCGCGAAGCCTATTGGGCCGCCTGCACTCATGATGACAACGCTAGTGCCCAAGAGGTACACGGTAGCAATAATTTTGCGTATAATCTGTTTCGTACTTGGCGAAATAAAACGTCCAGCGACCGTCACATCGTTTAAAAGCAACTGGTTTAAAGCGAAACTATTCGCTTTGTAGATAAGTGCCATCGTCCGCAATTCATCTGCTGTCGCATGTGCATAAATATTGTCATAGCTTGCAAATGCATCTTGCGCCTGAGTGTAATACGGCGAACTGGCAAAGGTACTCGCAAAACTTTCCATATTGTTCGAAAACTGCGCTAAAGTGTTTTCGGGCGTATCTGTCAAGACAGTATCTTCTATTTTATAGTGAACTACAGTGTTGGCAAGCGCAGGGATTGTTAGGTCGTGGCTTCCCAAAGCTGCTGTAGCAGGCACCATAAAACCTAATGTATTTTCTGTGCTGCGGTATAAAGTAACCGGGATTCCGCCAATAGTGCCCTGATAAGAATTTTCAGTCAGGCTATTATTGACGGTAAGCGTTACGACCTGATAACGCGATACCGTGTGACTTTCTATAATCGCAGATACGCCAGGCATGTCGTCCTTAGAGCAACCTAAAAATAATGCGCATACTAAAAGTAAAAGCAAACTGAATCTGGGTACCTGAATTTCCATATTTTGAAGATGTTAGTTAATAATAATATTACATAAACAAGATTAGTATTTGAGACCTGTTATATTCTCAGTAATGTTGCTGCGTAAAAATTCCGCCTCGTGCATCAACCCATCGCTGCAAGCTTGAGTTGCGAAAAATAGCAAAATTCGCTCTGCTAATATAGTTTTTTTTTAATCTTAAAGTATTTGTCTGCTTAAATAGCGGTGAAATACAGCGTGGGCGCTGTTTTGTTGACGGTGGTGCCATCACCGACCTGCCCTGCATTGTTTAGGCCCCAGTCCCATAAGGTGCCGTCGCTTTTGATGCCGTGGGCGGTGTTACCCCCGGCGGAAATTGATTGCCAGCATTGTGCTTGGAGTTGAAGCGTAATGACTAAGAGAACGAATGGTAATAGTTTTTTCATGTTTTTTCTGTTTTATTATGGAAAGAAATATTGTTTATTTCGGTGTATGGCATTTTTTATTATCGAACGGGCCAGGCAATTTTGCCTATTGCTTCACAACGCGCAAAACCGACACTTGCGCCCCATCATAAGCCTTAATAATATAGCACCCTGTAGCAAGGTCAGGCATGACCAAGGTATTATTATGAACAGCGTTTGAACGAAGCAACCTTCCGCTACTATCATATACCTCAACCGCATTAATATTTCCATTGGAAAAGTGAACCGCATCGGTGACGGGATTAGGATAGACAATCAGATGCTGTCGGTCGGTAAAGTCCTCCGTGCCGAGTGTCGGTGACAGTTTTACAACGAGATAATCGTCGTTTATCACAAAACCGCTATGGGTTGGGACCCCCTCTATAGAAGGGCCCATCGTACTGCCTGCCAATAGTAAACCACCATCGGTCGCCTTTTGGATACCGGTAAAGCGGTCAATCGCATTGTTGCCGAAATATTTTTGCCATTGTATAGCGCCCGAGGTATTGATCTTGAACACCCACGCATCACTGCTCGGATGCGACCCCGTGATGTCACCGCTGTCGTTGGATGATGTAGATCCCGTAAGCGCAAAGCCATCAGGTGTCTGTACGATGCCCGTCAAGACATCCTGGCTGTTGCCCCCATAGGTATGCTGCCATTGGACCACGCCTGCCGCACTGAGTTTGACCACCCAACCATCAACGCCGAGATAGGTCCCGGTGGAATCCCCGTCAGTGGAGTTCGTAAAACCCACGACCATATAATTATTATCCGTGGTTACGATAATGTCATTGGGGCGTTCCTGCCCCGTGCCGCCAACCGTCTTTTGCCACATAAGGATACCAGAAGCGTTGAGCTTTAATATCCAGATATCGTAAAAACCGTGAAAACCCGTCACATTACCATCGTTTGAATCGGTAAATGCAGCGACGACATAGCCACCATCGCTCGTTTGCTTTATGCTATACGCCTCGTCAAACAAGCTGCCGCCATACGACTTCTGCCATTGCAAAGTTCCTGTAGCGCTGAGCTTTAAAATCCATACATCAAAATCGCCATGGTTTCCCGTAACATTGCCGTCATTAGACGCGCTTGAACCTGCAACGATATAACCTCCATCAGTGGTCTGCCTGACCGAGTAGCCATATTCCTGGTTACTTCCGCCAAAAGTCTTTTGCCATTGCATGTTTCCTGATACGTCCAGTTTCACCACCCATATCTGGCTTCCATATGCCGATGATGTCACATCGCCATCGGTGCTGCCTGCCATTCCTGTAAAAATATATCCACCGTCAGCGGTCTGGTCAATAGCATACGCATAGTCAGTATTGTTGCTGCCATAGGTTTTCTGCCATTGTACCGCGCCTGCCGCATCAAGTTTTACGATCCAGAAGTCGATATAGCCAGGCGGGTCGGTAATGTCGCCGTCATCCGACTGTGTGGTACCGATAACAATAGCACCGCCATCCGAAGTAGCCTTGATGCCATTTAATTCATCTGTTGAGGAACCCCCTAAGCATTTCGTCCATTGTGTAACGGGCGCCTGCGATGCGGCCGATATTGTAAAGAAATATAGAAAGAGTAGAATTTGTTTCATGTTTTAATATCTTTTCATGTAATCATTACTAACGTATTCCTACAACCCGTTTCATCGTATCAAAAAATGCCTGATAGAATGCATCGTCTTTAGCATATAGCCTATACAAGTCAATTTCATTCTTGCGCTGTCTCGACATCACGTCGTCCAGTATTTTACGGAACGCTAAATCGGTGGTATGCGAATCCGTATTGTTAACTACTTTCATCTCGAAGTCAGGATGCGCCTGAATTGACTTTCCTAACGCGACAAATTTAACGCGTTGGTCTTCAGGCGTGGCTTCCCAACCTTGAAAGAAACGCTCATTAAAGCTATTGATAATCAAGTCGAGCGGATCCTTTTCTTCTTCAGGTCCGTGCGCGCCGCGTGGATTCGGGTTTTGCGGATCGAGCTGCGTTTCCTCGTCGTTGAGTACAATTGATTCATTGAGCTTCACGCGTTCCAATCCGTAGGTTGATAAATCTACCGAATCGAGCAAACCGTCAATCTCGGCAGTACCATCTACAATGATGAGTTTCGGAATCAGGAATTTCAAAAACCAGAACAACTTTTCCCAATGAACAACCTCATAAGGCAGTATAGATGCCATCTGTCCGTATATTTTCACAAACTGCTTGGCCTTGATCTTGAAATCAGCTTTGTCTGCATCTTCTAATCCTAGGGAATTATTGAAGCGGTCTGCGGCAAAATCAATAATCGGACTCAATTCCTGCGCATTCACGCCATTAAAATATTTTTCTGTAAAATCCTCTACCTCATACCATTCGTAAACGCCCACGCCGTCCATAATAGCTTTGAGTTCGTGCAGCACATTTACATCGGTTGCTTCGCTCAAAGTGGTGGCAGTATAAAACGGATCGAATGCCTCTTTGATATCTTCGGCCGCATTGAAAAAATCGAGTACGAAAATATCTTCGGTTCTTTTACCAAGCTTGTCCGCAGATCGATTGAGCCGTGACAATGCCTGTACCGCTAAAACACCTTGCAATTTTTTATCCACATACATCGCGGTGAGCTTGGGCTGGTCGAATCCGGTAAGATACTTGTTGGCTACTACCAAAATGCGGTATTCGTCTTCATTGAATTTGTCGCGCGTGTCCTTTTCTGCAAAGCCATTGAGGCTGTCTTCTGAATACTCTATTCCGTTGATAGTTTTCTTACCCGAAAAAGCAATCGCTACTTTAAAAGGCTTTCCCTTATCCTCCAAAATTTTATTAATAGCCTGATAGTAACGAATTGCCGATTCGATACTTTGCGTAACCACCATGGCTTTCGCCTTGCCTTTGAGTCTTTTGGTATTGACAATTTTACCAATGAAATGATCCAACATGATTTCTGCCTTCGACGCTATGGTTTCGGCATGTCGCTCTACATACGCTTTTAATTTTTTCTGCGCCTTGGCGGTATCAAACAGTGGATTGTCTTCAATCGATTTTTCAATTTCGTAGTAACTTTTGTAGGTCGTATAATTCGCCAACACGTCAAGAATAAAACCTTCTTCGATGGCCTGTTTCATAGAATACAAATGAAACGGTTTAAAAGAACCATCTTGTTGCGCTACGCCAAACTTCTCTAAGGTATTGTTCTTTGGGGTTGCGGTAAACGCCAAATAAGAGGCATTGCCGCGCATCTTTCGCGAGCGCATGGCTTCGAGAATCTTATCCTGCGGGTCTTCGTCTTCTTCAATGCCGTCTTTACCCATCGCGCGATTCAGGTTGTCTGCGGCCGAACCGCTTTGACTGCTGTGTGCCTCATCTATAATCACTGCGAATCGCTTGTCGCTCAAATCTGCAATTCCGTCAATGATAAAAGGGAATTTCTGAATGGTGGTAATAATTATCTTCTTGCCGCCTTCGAGACTGCTTTTGAGTTCGGCGGAAGAATAAGCCGGGGCAATGATGTTTTTAACTTCCGAAAACTCCTTGATGTTCTCGCGAAGCTGTTTGTCTAACAACCTGCGGTCAGTGACCACGATGACCGAGTCAAACAAAGGATTGCCTATGCCTATACTGCCGCGAACGCTGTCGTTGTCAGGATAGGTTTCGATAAGCTGATACGCAGCCCAAGTGATTGAGTTAGATTTGCCCGAACCCGCCGAATGCTGAATCAGGTAAGTTTGCCCTACGCCATTTTTACCCGCGTCGGCAATAAGCTGCCGCACCACATGCATCTGGTGGTAACGCGGGAAATACAAATTCTTTTTGCTGAGTGCATCGGTTTCCTTGCCATCAAAACGAACGAAATGCTGTATGATATTGGCGACACTTTCCCTTGTCAGCACCTCATCCCACAAATAAGTGGTTTTATGACCAAATGGATTAGGCGGATTGCCTTTCCCGAAGTTATGCCCCAGATTAAAAGGCAGGAAAAAAGTATTGCCTCCGTCTAATTTCGTGGTCATGTAAACCTCATCGGTGTCAACGGCGAAGTGTACAATGCAACGCCCGAAATTCAATAACGGCTGGGTAATATCCCTTTTTAATCTGTACTGGTTTTGTCCGTGTACCTTGGCGTTCTGGCCTGTCCAGTGATTTTTAAGTTCCATCGTAGCGAATGGCAGCCCATTGATGAACAACACCATATCAATTTCTTCTCTGGGGTTGCTCAATGAGTATCGTAACTGCCGCGTCACACTAAATTCGTTGGCTTCAAAGTTTTTCTTAACGGTGTCGCCGCTACTCGCCAACGGCAATACATAAAACAAAGTGAAGTGCGCATCATCAACCTCTAACCCTTTGCGCAACAAACGCAGGACGCCGTATTTTTTAACCATACGGTCAAGGCGTTCTAGAATCTTTAATTTCCAATCGCTTTGTTTTTGCAGTTTGGCGAGTTCCTCGGCTTGTGTCGTTTCAAGGAAGTGCCAAAAACGAAGTTCATCAATGGCATATTTTGCATTGAAATCGTTGGCGTTGCCAATGAAATAGCCGTTGCCCGATTGGTAGACTTCGGGCGGATCGTTGACATTTCCAATTGCTTTGAGGTCTTCAAGCGAAATGCCGCAGAGGCGTTTTTCTATAGTGGCTTCAAGGGCGGCCTCGTTGGTTTGTGATGGCATGATTAAACAGTTTGTATTTTTAAAATTAAAGTGTTGACGAACTCATCGAAAGACTTTCCTTTTACGTCAATCACGTCTTGTGGAATACTTCCACGATATTCTATCAACTTAGGATGCTTCGATTCCAATAAACCAACATTTTGAAACACCAATTTATTAAAATCCTCACTTAAGTCATCATTTACCTTAACGAATTCATTTAAATCCTCAAAAGGAATATTCTCAATATCGATTTTATGTTTCCGTTTGTACCGATCAACATTTACTGAGATAACGGCATAGTTACCTTTCTCAGCGGCGCATTTCTCGGTCTGATTCTTACTTAATGCAAATCGTCCATTTTCGTCCCACTTCGATTTGACTTCTATAAAGTATATTGGTTGCTGGTTTTTATAAATGATAAAATCTTGGCCATTCTGCGCCTCCTGATTAATCAACTGTTGATCTTCCTCCGATTTTAAAATTCGGATTGTATCTGCTAAACTCTTATCCAATTGGGCTTGAATGAGATTCTGTATTTTTAGACCGATATAGTTAATATAACTTAAATGGTTATTTTTTCGCCCCTCTTCGCGTTGGCGCTCTTTTCCTTTAGTAACCAAATCTTGAAGATCTTCTACTTTAGCTAAATCACCAAGCAACTCAATTGTTTTTTCATCTTTAGTCAAGATTGAGAATAAGCTTGAGCGTGTCTTTTCGTCCTTAAATTTGTGCATTAAAATTTCCTCCTTGACTGCGCTTATGTTCCTTAGCCACTGTTCCCAAGAGAGTGGATTCTCAGAAATTTTTTCAATCAATTCTATCAGTTTTTTAAGCATTTCAGGTTGTACGGGAATAAACTGTTTGGCCGGATTTAAGGTAGTTTCTATAGCCTCGCCTAGCTCCATGCCATTAATATAACCAGCATGTTGTAAAAACTGTTCGAAACCGTTTTGTACCATTGATTCTCGAATGCTTCCACCTACAATCTCGTCAAATACATCTTTAAATTTTTCATCTTTCACCAAGTCTTTCTTTAAATTCATCTGCGACTTTAGCTCATAAAGCTGATTTGGAATACAAGGTAATTTATGTAATAACTCATCCCTTAAGCCCGAATTATCATACATCATCGACAAAAGCCTTTGTAAATTCATTACATTATTCGGAAGATTCCCATCGTCGATAGTTTGAATATACATAATGCAAATCAACTTTATCGCTGGTTGAAAATTTGTATCTATCGTTGGACTTTCTAAATTCTCTAAAAAGGGTTGAAATGAAAATGCGGCTTCATAAAATGATGCGAGATCTAAATTCAGTTGCGTTTTTTTATTTAACGCAATAAATTTGTGAAGCGTTTCCAACAACATTGAAAATCTTATTGAATCTCGCTGTAATGTTACTTTTCCTTTAAAAAAATCGTCAATTAACGAATTACAGAATTTGCTAAATTCATCTTTAAACTTCTCGCGGTTGTATGAAGCAATATTTTCTAGAAAAGTGAAATCTCTATGAATGTATTGCTGGGTAATGTGTGCAACAGAAATGTCTACAATGGCAACCAAAACAGGCTCATCTATTTCCCACTTTGCTAAATTCTCAATTGTATGAAAGTCGCCATGAATATTGGGCAACAAAGAAAACTTAAACAATAAATCGCTGTCTTTAGAAATTATTTTAACAAGTTGTTGGAAAGAGTTTTTATCTGTGATCGAATGATAATTTTTAACTTTTATTGAAATTAACTCTACAATCGCTGCTAAATCTAATATTTTAAATTTATCGTCGATTTCCTCATTCCAGTTATTTACATTTTTACATAAGTCTTTATATAACCGGAAAGGAGGTAACGATAAAAATTCGGAAAGAACGTTGTATACCGACTCACAATCTTCGTCACTTAAGTCAAGAATTGATTGATCAAAATATTCGAAATCTGACAAAGAATAAAATTTATCCTCAATTTCAAATTTTGAAATTGTTCTGATTTTCTCGACATAATTTCTCTTCAACTGCTTTTCAAAATCTAGATCATAGTCAACAAATTCAATTTTTATAATTTCAAGGAAATTTAAGTCTGGATTATGTTGGATTTCATTTATTACAAGTTGATAACCAATCTCTAGTAATTTTTGATTTCTATTCACATCAATAACGAGCTCATCATTGCTTGGGTCCAAATGCAAAAAGTCGCGTTCCTTATTTGGTTTAAAATCTCGGGCGTGAATGATAAAATTTATTCCATTTGCGTTTGTTTCCATTAGAGGATAAAACAGAAAAAGTTTTGGGACGGCTTGCAAAACGATATTGCCCGGAAGCACAACTTTTACTTGTTTGTTATCATCCTCTATGAACGAAACAATCTGAATCTCGCCGTTTATGTTAATGTGCGTAGCCAGATTTCCTGATGGATTCCGTTTGTAAATTTTTTCTCCTTCAGAATTTGATAATACTACAGTAGAAAGCTTATCGTTAAAACAAAAAATGAAGGGTAATATCGTCTCTATGTAATCTAACATTGCGACAATATGATCGTGATTCACTTTGGAGGCTTTATATTCAAAGGTTGTGTAAGGCAACGGCTCTTGCTCACTGACAGATGCATTATCACACAATTCCTCAATATAATAATCTTGACTTAACAACTTATCAGTCAATTCATCAACTGTGTCAGCATTTCTATCTAGATTAAAGTCGGTTAATCTTTTATAGTTTCCATCGTCTGTCTGTATTGAACCATTTACCGTTATCTGTTTACCATAAACATGTGTGCTTATAAAGCCTGTACCGTACTGACCTAATTTATCGGTGTTATCTCCATAACTTTTTCCAACACTGAATTGTTTTATAAGTCCGCCAAATTCATCATCTTTAAATGGCCTCCCATTGTGTTTAAACAGAAGACCTTTATCAGTGTGTGAAATATGAATAACACCGTTCTCGGCGACAGTATCTAATGCATTCTGAAATAGTTCCCAAATGGCACGTTTTTCAGCGTACTCGTATTTGAGTTCACGAATGCCGGTAAATATCTTGTTCGCAAATGATTCAAAATGCGAGCGCCTCTGTTTATCTTTGTATGATGCCATAAATATGAATTGTCGTTGCTTAAATTATACGAATCTTCCCCGTCACGACCCCATTAATCAAACTCACCTTATATTCTTTTAATTTTTCTATCTCTTGTTCTTTGAGGGATATTGTTATTGCGTTTTTTTTGGTGGCGGTTTCAATAAAAATCAATATTTTTTCTTGTTCACTAATTGTTGGAATTAAAAACGGTATCAGCTTCATTCTTTCCTGTGACAAATCCCACTGCCCGATTCTTACCCCATCCGAAGCTTGACCAAAAAATGAGACATATAGTTTACTTCTGATAGACAGATGAAAAAAATCTGGATTAATAGTTTTTACTATAGAAAATGTATAGTATGCTGGACTAACAATTCCAGTAAAATTAGAAACTCCATATGATCCCTGCCAAGCCTTCATCTTGTTCATGCCGAAGTCTCCTTTTTTTAAAAGCTTATAACCCGTCAAATCATCTGGTATAAAGTTATGATTAGCTTCTTGATCATCCTTATCCCTTTCAATTACCCCTAGTTCTCTTGTGATTGAAAGGAGCGTTGCGTGTGGATGATTTTTTATTGAGTATGGGCTTAGCATACGTCCAAGCTTAGTAATTGTCCACCCCTCCGGCACTTCCCCAATCCATTCCACACCACTATCTTTCAATTTCACATCCTTATCCAAACCCCGCGTAACCGCTTGATGAATTAAAACCTGACGGCGTTCCTTTAACAACGCAATTTGTTTTTCCTTGACGCGAATGGCTTCATCAATTTTTTGAGTTTTGTCATTGAGAAATTGGGCGATGGCGGTTTGTTCATCTTTGGAAGGTACCAGAAAGGGTATTTCTTTCATTCTCGGCTTTGACAAATCCCACTGACCAATTCTCACACCGTCGGAAGCAGAACCAAAAAAAGAAATATATAATTTACTTCTAATCGCGAAATGAAAATATTCAGGGAGTAACTTGTGATGTAAATCAAAAATATAATAAGCTGGACTAACTATACCGGTATGCATTGAAATTCCGTAAGAACCTTGCCAAGCTTTCATTTTGTTCATTCCAAATTGACCTTTTCTTAATACTTTATAGTTAGATAAATCATCTGGGATGAAATTATGATTTTCCTCTTCTTCCTCAAGATTTCGAACAATAACGCCTTTTTCTCTTGTGATAGACAGTAGCTGTAAAGTTGGACGGTTTTTTAGCGATACCGAATTTAATAACTGGCCTAATTTTAAACATTCCCAATGCTCCGGAATCTCCCCCAACCATTCCACACCAGAATCTCTACACACTTCATACCTGTTTTGAGTCATCACCATCATCTAGAAGTTTAAAATTTCCTGAATCAAGCCATCGCTTTCTTTTTCCAAAGCTAAAATGTCAGCGGTTACTTCTTCAATACTGCGCAAGGGTTTGTGCTGGTAGAAATATTTATTAAAACTAATTTCATAACCTATTTTAGTAGCTTCGAGGTTAATCCACGCTTCGGCAACGTGCGGTTGCACTTCACGCACGAAATAGTCGTAGATGTTTTCTTTTAACGGTACGTTTTCGGTATCGCGCAAATCGCTTTCGGTTTCATAGACTATAAATTCGTCTTTCTTCGCGGTCGCGTAATAGCCGTAATCTGCCAACTGCTCGGGCTTGCATCCAAAGGTTTTACAAATCTTCGCCAATTTATCGGCAGTCAATTTTTCTGTTTTTTTAATGACTTTGGCGGCATCGGCATCATACCAGCTTATGGCATTTAATATCGCTTTTACATCGGCATTGCTGAGACTCTTGATCCCTTTGGTTATGTTGGTCACTTCGGATTCAAAAACATTGTAGTCGTTGAAAATGGTATCGCCAAAAAATAGCCTTTCAAGATCCGATGCGCTTTTTACGAGCCTGCTGCCTTTGTTCCAGGTTTCCTGATCGAGCAGTTTTTTCTTTGTAGCGGCATTAAGGTTGATTTCATTCTTTTCGCACCAAGCCATCAGGTCTTTTTCATGCGCTTTAATATCGGTATAAATCGTTTCGCCAAACGTTTTATATGCGTATTGCATGGGTTCAAGGAGTCCTTTGTCGAACCGCAGCGTTTCAATGCGCTCCGGTGTAAATTGTGCTTTCAAACGTTTGGGTCTTTCAATCGTTACTTTGTAATACCCAAAATCGTTATTGTCGAAAAGCTTGCTTCGAATGTCTTTTTCGTCTTTCACTTCCATCTGGTTGTAAACTCTAACAATATCGCTGATGTGTTCGGGTGAGAATTCGCAATTTTTATTACCGAGATTCTTGCGCAGTTTCCTGAACGCCTGACCCGCGTCTATGAGTTGCACTTTGCCTTTTCGGTTTGGCGCTTTGTTGTTGCTTAATATCCAGATGTAAGTGGTAATGCCCGTGTTGTAAAACAAATTGTTGGGCAACTGAACAATCGCGTCGAGCCAGTCGTTTTCGATGATGTAACGGCGGATGTTGCTTTCCCCACCACCTGCATCACCCGTAAACAAACTCGAACCATTGTGTACCGATGCGATACGTGTTCCCGCGGCACTTTGCGTAAGCGGTTTCATTTTATTGACCATTTCCATCAAAAACAGCAATTGCCCGTCTGACGAACGCGGGGTGGCATCGGCCTCTTCTGTAACGCCCCAATAGTTGTCGAGCTTGATTTGGAAACGCGGGTCTATGATGTCCTTGCCGTCTTTGATGTATTTCTGATCACTCGCCCACGACTTGCCATACGGCGGGTTGGAGAGCATGAAATCGAAAGTGATTCCTGCAAATTCATCAGTAGATAAAGTAGAACCTACACGGATGTTTTCAGGGTTGTTGCCCTTGATCATCATGTCTGATTTGCAGATGGCGTAGGTTTCATCGTTGATTTCCTTGCCATACAGATACACATCGCCACTCGCACGGATTTCTCCTTCTTCGTCTTTAATGAAATTTTGCGATTCGGTGAGCATGCCGCCGCTGCCGCAAGCCGGGTCGTAAATAGTCATCACCGAAGGAAGTTTGTCTTTGACCGCATCGAATATGATGTGCGTCATGAGGTCTATGACTTCGCGCGGCGTGAAATGTTCCCCGGCTTCTTCGTTATTTTCTTCGTTGAACTTGCGAATCAATTCCTCGAACACATAGCCCATACCCAAATTGGAAAGTGCGGGCAGTTTTCTTCCGTCACCATCTAATTTTTCAAAAGGCGTCAGGTTGATATTGGGAGAAGTAAACTTTTCAAGCACGTTGAGCAACACATCTTTGGCCGCCATATGCCGAATCTGGGTTTTAAGCTTGAATTTCTCAATAATCTCTTTTACGTTGGGACTAAAACCGTTTAGGTATTCTTCAAAATTCCCTAATAGATGTTGTTGGTTATTTGTGGCAGTATTCTGCAGACGTTGTAAAGTCCATTCGCTGGTATTGAAAAATACGTAACCCGTAACCTGCGACAAGGCTTTTTCATCCCATTCGGTAAAACCGGCTTCATCGCGTTGAAAGGCAACTTCTTCTAGTACTGCCTCTTTGGTGGGTTCTAAAAGTGTATCGAGGCGGCGAAGCACCACCATGGGCAGGATGACATCGCGGTATTTTCCGCGAACGTAAACATCTCGCAAACAATCGTCTGCAATTGACCAAATAAAAGATATGAGTTTATTGTGAACTGCTGTATTCATTTATTTTATTGAAGTTTTATGGGTATTTAAATACAGACAATAATACATAATATAATAGAAAAAAAGGCCGTGAATATTCGATTAATTAATGATTATAATTGAAATGTATCCAATCCATCGATTGCAGAAAAACTACCGCAAACCTTAAAATCCATCAATTCCGCTCATACCCATTCACCCCACCCTTTTTCAACTTAACCTTATAATTGTCGCACGTAGCACAGGTATGCCCCGAAGCCCAAACCAGCGACAGTTCATGTACGCCCTGCGTTCTTCCCAATTTCGATGTGCTTATATCGTAAGAATACCCAAAGCTGAATTCACCCAATGAAAAGTTTACGACGGGGTTGATCGAAGTCAAGAAATGGCCGCCACGGCTTTTTCGCTCGGGATTTGTTGCCGCGAGTGCGCCTATTGTAAAAAAGCCGACTTCAAACGCGGCTCCTAAATCGAGGCGGTTGTATTGCGACTGGCGCATGTAATTACCGGTCACAAGGACGCGGCAATCTTCGGGTAAAAATGACGCGGGGGCATCGTCAAGCTCGAAGTAATAGCCTCCATTGATATTTAAAAGCATGTCTAAGGGTACGTTTCCGTTTTCTGTAAACGCGATATCGGGCCGCGTCAGGTGCTTTACGGCTAAGGCAACCCATGCTTTTTCGCTGTTGAGTACAACGCCTGCGGAAACATCCATAAAGTCAATTTTGTTGCTGTAATTCAATACGCCCGGATCGATGCTTGGCCGGTTTACTTCGCCTGTGTTTATATCAATCTGGTCTTCGAGCAGCAGGTTTCCGAAGTTGTAGTTCTTTCGCCCATAGCCGACTTCGATACCGGGGGTAACTCCCCAATTGGAATTAAGCGCGATGTAATACGAATAGACACCGTTGAGCTGAAGGTAGTTGTAGTTTGTAAATTCTTCATGGTGGTTCATGACCGTCATGCCAATCGCGGCTTTGTCGGTAACCATATTGTTTACAAATGCATAATCGGTATCAAGCCTGCGATTGCCATCGGGCCATTGGCGGCGGTGCAGCAATCCGGCGTGCCAGGTATTCTGAAATCCGGTAAAGCCCGGATTTGTGGTCTCGGGTACCAGGTAATACTCGGTGAAGATGGGATCCTGCGCACTGACTTTTATTGTCGTGATTGCAAAAAGCAATATAAAGGCAAATTTTAATTTCATATCAATGCGCACTATTTAATTAAGACAAACGGGTGGCTTTCATTGATTGTGGTCCCGTAAAATGTTTCGCCGCTTACCTTACAGTAATAATTGCCGTTTTCCGCATTTTTGTCTTTTACTTTTCCATCCCATCCGACCAATACATCACCGGTCTCGGAATATATTACAGAACCCCATGTGTCGTAAACATCCAAATGCACATTGGTAAGCCTTTTCGTTACCGGACGGAAATTATCATTTAAGCGGTCGCCGTTTGGCGTGAATGCGTTTGGAACTACAATCATATAGCCTTGTTCAATAATCAGCGAGATGGTCTGTACATACACACATCCAAATGGATACGTAACAGTTTGCGTAACGACGTAATCGCGTGGGTTTACATAGGTGTGGGTCGGACTCAACTCGGTCGAAAATGTCCCGTCGCCAAAGTTCCATGAGACCGAAACGAAATCGCCTGTGTTATGGCTGTTGAATTGTATCGGATCGCCAATGGAATAAATGCCATACGACGTATAACCGTATGAGGTTGGCTCGAATGCGGTATAGCCCAAAACCGGGTTATCGACCGTAACGGTGTAATTGGCCGTACATCCCAATGCATCGGTAACCATTAATACTACTGTACCATTGGTGTCTGAATGCATGATTTCATGGTTGGCACCCGACACAATGCCACTTGACCATTGGAGTTGGTATGGCGGGACGCCGCCAGAAACCGCCGCAACGAAGTTTTGTTGAACCGTGTGCAAAGCGCAATCGAAAGCGGTATCGGTAGTGACGTCTATTGCAATTGGGTCGGGACGCGTGATTGAATACTGCGCGCTTTTTGTACAGCCGTTTGCATCGGTGACGTTGACCAGGTAATTGCCTGAAGTGATCGCATTCAAATCTTCGGTTGTTGCGCCGTTAGACCACGAGAAAGTGAACGGTGGTGTTCCACCTGAAGGGATAAGATTGATTGAGCCTATATTTGGGTTGGTACATCCGAATGCATTAGTCAACACAGCGCCGAGTACAATGGGTTGCGGTTCGATAATCGTAAATGTTTTTGTAATGTAGCACGGTGTACCGTCGGATATCGTGGCTGTGTATGTTCCGGCGCCGAGGTTGTTGCGTATGAGACCTGCTGTACTTCCATCAGCCCAACTAAGGGCGACGGGCGCAATGCCACCTGTCAGATTCAAGTTGATGCTGCCATTGTGTGCCCCGAAGCACGTGATTTGTGACACAATAGGGTTGCTTACGAAAATGGGCGCTTGCGGTATATTGATCGTTTCCAATTTAATACAGCCAAAGCTATCTGTGACCGTTATCGTGTAGTTCCCTGCCCCTAAATTGGTTTGGCTTAATGCAGTCGCCAAATTGCTCCATTGAAATGTGTACGGTGCGTTGCCGCCGCTCAAATTAACCGTTATTGAAGCGTTGTCGGCGCCATAGCACGTTATGGGCGTCGTTGTATAGCCAATCAGTATTTCTGTTGATTGTGTAATGGTGACCGATAGATTCTTCGTACAGCCATTTGCATCGGTGACCGTCAATGTGTATATACCTGCCGCTATATTGGTAAGGTTCTGGGAATTGCCAGTGAAGGCGCCTGGTCCGATCCACGAATAATTATAGCCGGAACCAACGGTGCCGCCTGAAACATTCACGGAAATAGCGCCAGTCGATGCGCCGTAACATAATACATTGGTCTGGCTGACCAATGACGCGACGAGCGGTGTAGGTTCGGTAATGGTGAAGGTAGCGTTTTTTGGTCCGCAATTGTTGGCGTCGGTGACAGTTAAAATGTAAGTGCCCGGACTTAAATTCAAAAGGTCTTCGGTGGATGCGTAATAGCTGCCGTTTTTTGTCCAAGTGTAGGCATAAGCGCCTGTGCCACCGTTCATTGTTATGTTTATGGCTCCGTCGGCGGCACCAAAACAAGTCACGTCACTTTCGCTGCCGTTCGTAATTGCAATGTCGGCGGGTTCAGTAATAACATACGTATTTGAAAACGGACATCCTCCTGCATCCTGAATGACCAAACTGTAACTTCCGGGCAAGATATTGCTTATTGACGACGCAGTTGAAGAAAAGCTTCCCGGTCCGGTCCACGAATACAGGTAGGGCGATCCCGTCGAAAACGGAATACCGCCAGTTACATTTGTTGTGATCGATGCGTTATTGACGCCAAAACACGCATTATTGGTGGCTACAATATTGGGATTGATGGCCGGATTTACAATAACGACAATTTGAAAATCGGGTCCCTGGCAAACGCCTGCTATTGGTGTAACGGTATAGGTTACTGTTGCGGGGTTGGTCGTCAGGTTTACCAATGTTTGACTGATATTGGTTTGTGCCGTCAACGTCGCGACAGCCCCTGAAACGCTTCCCGGGGGATTGATTACCGGAGCGCTCCATGTGTAGGTTGTTGTAGCGGGAACAATATTTCCGCCTCCCGATGCCGGGCTGATCGTGAATGCGGTTGCGCTGCAAATCGTGGTGGTTGCATTTGAGATAATCGGATTGTCATTTACCGTTACGGTCGCCGGATTGCTTGTTATCATTTCGCATCCCCCTGCAAGTGTAGGGAAAACGACTTCACAGTAATAATAATAAATGCCTGCCGTTGTGGTCGCTGCCACATACGAAGCGTTGTTGGCTCCCGGAATCGCTGTTCCGCCTGTATTGGTGTTGAGTGTATTGGAAAACCATTGGTAATTTGGTGCACCCACCCCATTCAAATACGTTACCGACAAGGTTGTTGCGGGTTGGTTTACACAAACCGTACTCGACGTTGGCTGGTTGGCGATCGCAGGCGCCAGATTCACATTCACCAACGCGATGTCGCTTGTCGCATTGCAAGCCAATCCGGTGCCCTGCGTAATTTCGCAATAGTAATAGACAGTGCCTGCATTATTGGTCGGCGGCATAAAGGTATTGTTGGTTTCACCGGCTAATGGCGTTCCTGATGTTGTGCTGTTTGTCGGTGCGCTATACCATTGGTAATTGTACGAAACCCCTATCCCACCCGAAGCGGTTACCGATAATGCGGTTGGCGCAGCATTCTGACACAGCGTTTGGGATGCCAACGGTTGGGCGGTTAATATTGGATCAGTTACGACACTAACGGCAGCAACGTCGCTAGTGACAGGTCCACATCCGTTACCATTAAGCGTAACCACTACATAATAATAAGATGTTCCGGCAGAAGTAAAGACGGGAGGTGTATAACTTGGCGCATTTGCCCCGCCAATTAACGTACCTCCTGTATTGGAGTTGCTTATATTTGAATACCATTGATACGATGCTGTTCCTGTTCCGCCTGAATAACTTACCACAAGTGGAAGCATTAGCGTCCCCCCAATACATAGACTTTGCGTTGGCAATGGTTGCGTGTTTATTGTCGCCCCCGGCGTCACCGTGACAGCCGCAGTATTAGATGCGATACTCGAACATCCTCCCGTAGATGGCAGCGTTATAATGCAGTAATAATAGGTCGTACCTACAAGGACCGCTGTCGGTGTAAAAGCTGAATTGGTCGCGCCTGATATGGCAGTGCCTGTTGTTGTATTGTTGGTTGTATTGGAATACCATTGATAGGTGGGTGTCCCGACACCGTTGATATAAGCAACTGACATTGGCGTCGGACTTCCACCGGAGCAAATTGTACTTGGTGCGGGTTGGGTCGTAATTGTGGGCGCCGCATTTACAGTGACAGCCGCTGTCATACTTGTAACGGAACATCCTGCCGTATTTTGGGTAACGATGCAATAATAAAATAGCGTACCTACGGCCGTTGTATTTGGAAAGTAGGTACTGCTTGTAGCGCCAGTAATAGCGGTACCTGATGTAGTATTGTTGCTTGAATTGCTGTACCACTGGTATATAATGGTTCCGCTGCCGCCTGTTGCAATCACTTCGAGCCTGGTGGGCGTTGCGCCCTGACAAAGTATTTGCGATGCCAATGGTTGGGTGTTTACGACAGGATCGTTGAATACATTCACAGCTGCCACACTACTTGTTACGGGTCCACAGCCGTTGCCATTCAACGACAATACGACATAATAAAAGTAATTTCCTGCAGTGTTGTAAAGCGGCGGTGTATAACTTGCTCCTGTAGCGCCGCTTATGGGTGTACCTCCCGTATTTGTATTGGTCATATTGGAATACCATTGATATGACGGGTTACCTGCTCCGCCTGTGAATGTTGTTGTCAATGCTGTTGGAATTGTTACACCCACGCAAAGGTTTTGCGATGCGAGTGGTTGTGTTACAAATGAGGCTGGTGGTGTCACCGTTACATTTGCCGTATTTGAAGTAATGCTCGTACACCCACCTGACGTTAGTGAAATCACGCAATAATAGTACAACGTGCCTACTGTCGTGGCGGGTGGATTGTATGAGGCAGTTGTAGCACCGGGGATTATTGTGCCTCCCGTGTTTAAGTTTGTCGTGTTCGAGTACCATTGATATGTTGGCGTGACCGCCGATGAATTTAACGTAATGCTAAGCAGTTGCGGTGTACCCCCAATACACACTGAACTTGAAGCGGGTTGGTTTGTAATTGTCGGTGCGGGATTAACAGACACGATCAATGTAAATGGTGCGCCGGGACACGATCCGACTTTTGGGGTTATGGTATAGGTAGCAGTTTGCACAGCAGACGAATTGTTTGTCAATGTCCCGGAAATAGAACCTTGATTTGCACCTGCTACGCCACCGGTCATTCCGCCGGTTACTATTGGCGTTGGCCATGAGTAAGTTGTCCCGACCGGAATTGAATTGCCCGGAGTGCTATTGGATGGTGACAGACTAAAAGTTGTGCCGCTGCATATTGTGAGTGTTTCATTTTGCACTATAGGGGCAATGAGCACGTTGAAAGGATTAGTTGTTGCCGTTGTTGTTCCGCATTCGTTGGTTACTGCCAACGATACGGTATAGGTTCCGGCTGTGCTATAGGTCACCGCAGGTGCCGTTGCTGATGTGGCTGTTGGTGGCGTTCCGCCTGTAAAGGTCCATAAATAAGAGGTTCCGGGGCTTGATGAACACAAGCTGACTGATGCTGAGGCGTTTAGATTGACGTTTTGGCAAAAGTCAGCAATATTATTTATGGCGACTGTAGGTGGTTTTTTAACGGTTACGGTTTGGCCAGCAGATGTTACACTGCCACAAGAGTTCGTCGTTGTGAGCTTTATAGAATAAGTTCCTGCTTCGGTAAAATTAAATGATGGACTGGCGGATGCGGCAGTAGTTCCACCTGTGAAAGTGTATGCGGAAGTAGTTCCACAGTTGCCACTTGTGTAGGTTATTGCCCAATTGTACGTTGGTGGCGAACATTGATTTGTTAGATTGGTTGTGTTGGTGGTTGATACTGATAGGGGAACACAGCCGGAGTTTTGAGATAGGGTAAATTGGGGGATTAAAGGTGGCTCAATGCATATTGTTTTAGTTTTAACATCAACTCCACATTTGTTTCCCATTTTGACAGTGATACTGTATGTTCCGGGGGTGTTAAAATTTAAGCATAAATTATCCGACCCGGAAAGCCATAAGCCAGGGTCAGTTGAAGAAAAATCATTTCCCAACGAGCCACTGGCGACCGTAAATCCTGTCGAAGGTAATACTGTCCAAATAATCGGAGGTGTCGAGCAAACATTGCTAATAACTTGGTTTCCTAATGACGTATTGGTAAAGCAAGTTTGAATTCCGGTACATCCCTTAACAGGGCCCGTAAAATCTGCTTGTGGATTCTGCGAAACGTAAATTGGCACTACTCCTACTGACGAAGTGCTACAAGGATTTGTTGCGACAATATTTGCAGAAAATGAATTTGGATAACTGTTGCTGCCATCAGAACTCGTAGTGCCACACGATGAATTAATAAATGTATGCGTTACGCTTGATGGCGGTGGATGATTAAAGACTTGTGGTGGAGACGAATCGTTGAATGTAACAGTGTATGTCGTTCCCGGTGGGTTATTTGTAGTTCCCGTTATGGGGAATGTTAGCGAATTGGCCGAGCATATATCGGTGTTTCCGGGATTTCCCAGTGAAACCGCAGGATTAGAACCAACAAATACAATATACGGTTTGGTTATTGAACAACCGTTGCTTCCTTGAATTGTGTAAGTCAGGTTCCATAACCCAATTTGGTAGGTGTGCGATAAAGTTGTCCAGGACGTTCCTGTGAAATTAGGTGAACTGTCCCCCCAATTGATTGTATAATTAGTATTTGATGAGGTAGAAGTGTTTGTAAAATTAAAAAGAGAGGCAGCGTTACTGCATACACGAAATACGGGAATCCCCCCAAAATTCGAACCTGACCCGGTCCCGCCTAAATTTGCATTTGGCTGCGGATTTACATTTATTGTTATCGCCTGACCCGAAATCGGCTGTTCTGTGTTGGGCGGCGTACCATCATGCACACTATCCAATGTATAAGTAAAACTTCCAGCTGTCGCGGTATTGGCCGATATGGTCACCGTAGTATTCGTCCCTGTCGTGGTCACGGTAAGTGGCGATCCTGAATTGATATGATACGTAAAGGTGTATGGTGTTGTGCCGCCACTGCCCGTAAAGGTAATTTGGGGACCAGTCGCATTTTGGCAAACCGTTGCGTTGCCGCCGATGGTGGCTGTGATTGGGGGCGCTATTGAGATTTTGGAGGCGTGTGCCGTAAAGGCACTAACAAATAGTAAAATGGCGAAGTATAAATGTTTCATACAAGTCGATGCAATACCAGACGTATCAATTAATTAATGATGATAATGTTGCTAACGCGTTGGCTATCGGCGGGCGATGGCACTAGAATGTCAAGGTTATTTGCAAACCCCGCAAGTCCCTCCCTCTTTTGCGCAATTTTTGCAATACTTGCAGTTTTTGCAGGCATTGCAGTTTTGCGTTCCGCTACAGGTAGCATTCGACGAATAAATTGCATAAGAAACTGCAGCGAGTACTACTGCTGCCGTTATAACGATTGTTTTTTTCATGATGTTCTGATATAAATATATAATCCGTGCAACTATTGCATCGGAATCATCAATCCAATTTGGGGGGCATTGGGTGTCTTCGCGTGAAGTGGTATTGGCGAACACGTGGCAAGTATATGAAAAATTTTGATTGAGTACCGAAAAAGTGGAAAAAATGTTAAAACAAATGTTAAATTGAATTGGTAATAGCGGTTTTTTCATTCATCGATTTTTCGCATAGTCCATTATTTTGTGGTGCTTTACGCGTTCCTATTGCTACCCTGTTAAGAACGTTAACAACTCCTTAACAACGACCCATACCACTTTGGCACGCACTTTGAATTTTAACATTTCGTCGGTATGCCACCCCGAATCCTCGGTACCGTAGCAAACATTATTTTCTAACCCGTGCAGGGCGTGCCTTGCGCCCAAAACCGACAAAAATGGAAAGACAATTACTCTACAACAAAGACATCCAGATCCTTACCGGAAAAAGTGAGAAAGCGTGTTACCGGCTTATCAAAAAAATCCGCGATAAAATTGGTAAAGAACCCCACATTCCGCTGACGCTTGAAGAATTTTGCGATTACATGCGGCTGCGCGTCGAAGTGGTCAAACAGACTTTAAAAAAATAATTACGGAGCTTTGAGCTCCTTTTTTTTTGAGGTTAATCGGTGCTGTTGTCGTAGTGTTGTCGCACCAAAATATCCCCCGCCTGAAACCATCTGGAGTTCGGTAGAACATCAGTGGAACAAAACCAAACCAAAACCAAACCAAAACCCTCCCGAAAACAACACCCGAAAAAGAACATTTGCGGACAGATTGTGACATTTATGGACACTATTCGACAAAACTGCCCGATGCAGGCCATTGCCCGTCTTTTCAGGTCGTTTCAAGTCGCTTTTTTGGAAGCCCGCTAAACCCGCAATAGCTTCGTTGTGGTTGTAGTGACCAAACGTTAGTATTAATTCCTAATTCGAAAAAATTATGGGAAGAATTCAAAAAGGAATCCTAGGTGGATTCTCGGGTAAAGTCGGAACAGTAGTTGGCGCCACATGGCGCGGTATCGAAATCATGCGGTCGCGTCCGAAGCGGTCAAGCCGCCCGCCAACAGATCAACAGGCCGAACAGCGCGAACGCTTTGCATTTGTGGCGCATTTTCTGCGCCCCGTCAGGTCGCTGCTGCGCATGTATTTCGGGCAGCCTTCGGGCGCAAAATCAAGGTCGAACCTCGCGACCTCCTACCACATGACCGAAACGGTGACGGGCACGTACCCCAATTTCGCGATCGACTATCCAAAGGTGATCGTCTCCAAAGGGGAGCTGCTCGGTTTGCAGGACGCGACGGTCAGCACGATTGGCGGCGGCGAAATCAAATGCAACTGGACCGACAACACCGGACAGGGACAAGCCGTTGCTACCGATGCGGTGTTTGTCGCGGTGTATAATGAGAGCAAACAATTATGGGAAACCAAGCGTGCGATCGCCACGCGTGTTGACAGTGTATTCAACCTCAACCTTGCCGATACGTGGGTCGGCGATACTGTTCACTGCTGGGTGGGCGTTGTAAAAGCTGATGACAAATTGTGCAGCAACAGCGAATACTTCGGGCCTGTGGTGCTCACCTAACAGAAAAGCCGGGTCATGCCCGGCTTTATTATGAATTTAAAAGATAGAATATGAAAAATCCAAAATACGAAGTTTTTAAAAGTACCGCCAATGGGCAGTATTACTTTCACCTTACCGCCGCCAATGGCGAAAAGATATTGAGCGGCGAAGGCTATACGACGCGGCAGCATTGCATGCTCGGCATTGCGTCGGTTGTTGTAAACGCGAAAGCCTGCGGGCGTTTTGAGCGCCACGATGCGTATTTCAGCTATACGTTTAACCTCAAAGCCGCCAATGGCGAAATTATCGGGCGCAGTGAAAACTACGTGTCCGAGGCAGGCCGCGAACGCGGGATAGCTGCCGTAAAACAGCATTGTACCGCCGACGTCGTTTACCGCGATTGATGCGGCGCAAACCGAAATTAAAGAGGAAGTGATTCCTCTTTTTTTATGGTGCCGCTATTCCATTCCCGCACACTAATAAACGCCCAGGTTCTTTTCGCTGAACGTCGATTCGAACACTTCCATGACCTGAGTTATAACAGTTTCAGGCAACACGCGTGCCCCTTCTTTGGTAAAACCGAATCCGAGCACCGGAGGGTATAACAGCACATAATAATGCGACAGCGGATGTTCCGTAAAAAGGTTCGCATGCTCGGCTTCAATCCTACTCAACTCGCCTTGGAATTCTGCCGCCAAAGTGCAGAATACCCTGCCATATTTTTTTTCATTTAGTTCCATGATTCTTTTTAATGGAACAAATGTATTATAGTTTATGATGATTGATTTTTAGAAATGATTGAAAATAATTATAGTTGTATGTGATGGAGTTTGGAAATATTTTTCAAATCATAGAATAATGGTTGTTACGACTTTCATTGCGCAAAAATACCGTTATCAAAATTGAACGAAAATTACGCCGCAATCCGTCGATGTATCGTCCTGCGGCCAAGATTTCGGTGCCGCCAAATAACTTGAATTTTCTCGGCAAGATAATATGGAAAGAATTTCAAAAGATTGATTTTACTCTGAAACAGGCTGAAGTCATGACAGCTGTTAGCAGCAGCATTCGGTAAAATAAAAAGGCCTCCAAGTATTTTGAAGGCCTTTCGGGATTACGGATTTACGTTAACAGTCGTCGCCACAACATTTGGAATTATAATTGGGTCAACCTCGAAATCTTTAGCGAATTGTGATTTAACGTTGTCCCAAGCCGCAAGTATTTTACTGTAATTATCCACATTTAGCGATCCCGTGCTAGGTAAACTTTTGAAATCAAAATTTTGGGTAACTCCAAATATTTGAAGCCTATATTCTGCGTTGCCTCGACCCAACTGCACTGCTGCGCTTACGTTAGATAAGTTTGCAGAAACGTTTCCTTTAAGATCCTTTATATGAATATACATTGCCATTCCGATGAGGATTCTTGTCGCAGTTCCGTCGCTACAAGGAAAATCTCTGTATACATAAAAATTTTTCTTTATTAGAGTCTCTTTTTTGCCCAACGATCCCGTAACTCCAAATAAGCTCAAATTTACACCCGCAGATTTCGTTACATCGAATGCCTGTTCATCTATTACATTTAAATCTCCTAAAACGAAATTAGATTTTTCGGGAGCTAAACAGTTAAACTCGATTTTTTTTCTACTGGTTTTAATTAGACTGTCAGATAGATTTTTAATCTGTTCCGCATATGACTTTGTATTACTTTTTACTTCAGCATTATTGTTTTTTTGTAGAGCGAAAAATTCTACCTTTTTAAAATCATCAACCTTTACAGGTAAGTCAGAATTAGATTTTATATGCGTTCTCTTGACGGACTTTTGCATAGCTTGACTGACCGAGATTAGTGGATTCATAAATAGAAGTGCAAGCACTAGGCGGAAATAGTTAAATTTTTTCATAATGGTTTGTTTTTAATAATTAATATATAATTGACTTTAGAAAAATTTACATTTTGATTTTGTTTGGAAATTCGCGAAAGGCGGTTGCTACAACCTGATTTATATAATGAATTGTATACTATATTTTCAGTCAATACCTACTCCTGCAATGCCTGTACATAAAACAAAACATTATCCTTATTTCGAAACGTAGAGATCCCTCCGGTACATGAATACCCCGCATCCATGCATTTAGAAACCGTGTATTGCAGCTTTGAGATATTCTGGTCGGCAATGACCAGATATTTGGGCCGTGCCGTCGGCCTGGCGGTGAACCCGTAAATGCCCGCAGCTGATGGCCGCGCCAATAATTCGTCGTAGAATGGAAATTTTCATATAATTAGAGTTTAATGTTTGCTATAGCAGGGCGAATAACGACGAGGCAATCGCATTACGCATTAAATCCGTGAAAATTTTGGTGGTATATGGACAGGTGGTATCGATGTCCGAGGCGAATATAGAAAAAATATATTAAATGTTAAAAAATGTTAATAAATTTTCTTTTTTTCTTAAAATGATTTTGAAACATCGATGTGTTGTGAATATACTTCTTGATTAGATGTTTCGCTATTCCACGCGATAGTAACCGTATTGCCGCGCTTCGGCAAAAAACTTTATCTTAGCTAAAAAATTTGCACTTCAATAATTGAACAGAATAAAGTCAATTTCCTATGGTTAAAGTCCTCGTCCTCTGTACCGGAAACAGTTGCAGAAGCCAAATCGCAGAAGGTTACCTTAGGCATTTTGCAGGTGGCCGCGCCCAAATTTACAGTGCGGGAATTGAAACGCATGGCGTAAATGAAAAGGCAATTGCAGTGATGAAAGAAGACGGACTCGATATATCGCACCATACTTCGAATCATATTGAGGACTATTATGATATCGATTTTGATTTTGTAATCACCGTTTGTGATCGTGCAAAAGAAAGCTGTCCGTTCTTTCCAACCCACGCAAAACAATTCCACCACAATTTTCCCGACCCCGCGCAAGCTTCAGGAAACGAACAAGAAATTCAAAATGAATTCAGAAGGGTGCGCGATATGATAAAAGAATACTGCAAATCGTTCACAGCCGAAAACCTGTAATGGCTACCACCAAATCCTATCCATAAAACACTGTGAAGCCAATAGAAAAATTAAAAAATTGGGCGCGGAAATTAAAAAGACAAGCGCAAATCTTACAGGTTGTTTATGAAGATAGCCGGACGCCACGCAAAGCGAAAATCCTGATCTGGATTACGCTCGGGTATTTATTCAGCCCGATCGACCTTATCCCCGATTTTATTCCCGTTTTGGGATTGCTTGACGACTTGATCATCGTGCCGCTGCTCATTGCATTGGTAATCAAACTCATCCCCACCGCTGTTTTCAATGATGCCATTATCACAATTGAAAATAATCCAGCGAAAAAGTGGGAGCGAAACTGGATTGTGATTTTACTGATTTGCCTCGCGTGGCTCATCTGTATTTATTTTGCAGTTGCATGGGTTCGCCGTTATTTTTAAATTTGAGGCATAAGCGCATTTAGGAGGCCATGTAATTTCGCTTTGCGGTTAACGGACTTGGCTTCAACACGTTTTATAGCAAAATGCAACACCAATGAGAAAAGTAATTGCAGCATTCAACATGACGCTCGACGGCGTTTGCGACCATACTGCCGGGGTTCCCGATGCGGAATTGCACCAGCATTATTACGAGCTTTTAAATCATTCGGACATAATCTTATATGGCAGGAAGACTTTTGAGCTGATGCAATTCTGGCAAACCATGCTTGAAAATCCATCGGGTGAAAAAGCAATCGACGATTTCGCCGTTGCGATAGACAGGATTCCGAAACTGGTCTTTTCGAACACCATAAACAATACCGATTGGAAAAGTGCCACCATCGCCAACCAACCGCTAGAGGAAACGATTTCGGAACGCAAACAACAACCAGGCGCAGACATTTTGGTTGGGAGCCGGAGTTTGATCATCCAACTGTTGAATGCGGGTTTGATCGACGAATTTCAAATTTGCATCCATCCGGTCATTGAAGGCAAAGGGATGCGGTTGTTCGACGAGATAGCGGATCGGATTTCCTTGAGGCTCCATAAAACCAAATCGCTGGGCTCAGGGGCAACAATACTGTATTACGAGCCTGTTTCCTAAGACCAACAATGCAAAGTGCTCCAAAAATGCCAATCAGAACCTTCACACCCTTCCCTATTTTAAAAACCTACAGGCTTGTATGGAGACAACCAGCCACAACCGACGATGTTCCGATATTTGCGTTGCGTTCAAACGAAAACGTAAACAAATATCTAGACCGGAACCCGAGTCGGTCGATTGCAGACGCACAATCTTTTATTGCGGCGGTCAATCAGAACATCGAAAAAAACAACGCGGTGTATTGGGCAATTACTTTGAACGACCAACTAATCGGGACGATCTGTTTGTTTGGCTTTTCGGACGCCGACAATACAGCTGAGATCGGCTATGAATTGTTGCCGGACTATCAAGGCAAAGGGTTCATGCGCGAAGCTTTACGTGCAGTGATTCAATACGGATTTGAGCATACCGGTTTGCATGCGATAACCGCTTATACCCATTGTGAGAATCAAAGTTCGACAAAACTCCTTGAGCAGTTTAATTTTAAAAGGGCGTTGCAATTGGTGGAAGATGGACATATTGTTGGTTACAAATTATCGAAACAGGAATCATAAAAATACAATCGAAGTTGATAGAAATGGAAATAAAAACAGAAAGACTAACCTTAAAAAGTGTTACGCCCAAAATCATCCATGCGTTATTTGAGCGCAAATCAAAAGCGGAAATCATGGCTTTTTTTGAATGCAGCGAAGCGGGTTACGACCGTTTGAAATTTATGAATGAGAAAGGTATGGAAACCGACAGGATTTCATTATCCTATTTCCTGATCCTCAACAATGAAAGTGGAAAAGTCATTGGCGAATGCGGTTTTCATACCTGGAATAAACTGCATCACCGCGCTGAACTTTTTTACAATTTAAAACACGATGCCGACAAGCGCAAAGGTATTATCTCGGAAGCGTTATCGCGCGTGTTGCATTTCGGTTTTGAGGAACTCGGCCTTCATCGTATCGAGGCATTGACCGCAAAAGACAATATTGCTTCGATAAAAACACTTGAACATTTCGGATTTCTCAAAGAAGGTACAATGCGCGAAGATTATGTGGTTGATGGGAAAAATGTAGATTCTGAATGCTATTCGCTGCTAAAATGGGAATGGCAGCAGGCGAATCAAAAATAGCGTTACACATTTAATTGAACGATAATAGCCCCGATAATCACGACACAAGTTAGGACTTTACTGTTCGCCGCTACGCCCTCCTGCTTCTTTTTGACAAAATCAATTTGAGTTTTACATTGTCGTACACGATTGCACCAAGAAGGATCGTTCCTGCAATCGCCAATGCCTGCAGGTTAATGCGCGAAAAGAAAATACCGCCAAGAATGCCGCCAAGAAAAAAATACGTTATAATCGTAAACCGCAACCGGATTGACGCATAGAGTTTGGACTGCTGTTCTTTTTGCTTGTAAAAAAAGAGTTGCGACAATTCGATTCCGAGATCCGTAAACAATCCGGTCAGGTGCGTGGTCCTCACGGTCGCATTCGATATTGAGGTTACCAATGCGTTTTGCAGACCCATGGCAAAAAGCAGTATGAATGCTAAAAGATCAGGATTTGCAGTAGTTAGCGTTTGTCCCCAGATCGCCATTGAAAATAAAATGACGCTTTCTAAAAATATCGGGATCACGTAGCTTAGTTTGCTGTTGTTTTTTGAGATGAGTTCAATCAGCAAACCCGAAACAAAAGAGCCCAGGAAAAAGAAGAAAATGTATAGGAAATACACAAACCCCTTCCAGAATTCGAGCTTAAAAACTTCGTCTATCAAATAAGCGAAATGTCCCGTCACATTGGTTGTGAGCCGCTGAACAGCCAAAAAACCCGTGACATTTACGATGCCTGCGACAAAAGACAAAAGTGATGCAATCTTGAGATTGTGCTTTAATGTCCGCGTTTTGCCCTTGTGCCTAAACATTTTCCATATTATATTACTGTAGCCTTTGGCCAAAAACAACCCCCTTGTGGCAACTATTAAATAGCCCAAAGCCGCTTCAAACTACGCAACTAAAGTAAGAAAAAGAAACGACCATTGCGAGGGCAAATCCGAAAACTGATGGGGAATTTTAAACATCCCGGGCAAATTCTATAAGACATCCGCTTTATATCGTGCTTAACTTAGGAACCCTAAAATAGATACAAATGAAAAATTATCACACTTATAAAGCTTGTATCGACGCGTGCCTGAAATGCGCGGCGATATGCAACCATTGCGCCTCATCGTGCACGCAGGAATCTGATGTAAAAATGATGGCACGATGCATCCAGTTGGATATGGAATGCGCAGCAGTTTGTTATGCTGCGGCGCAATTGATGAGTTTGGGCAGCGAAAGCGCCGGAAACGTTTGCAGCATCTGCGCAACAATTTGCGAGACCTGCGCAGCCGAGTGCGGCAAACACAATACGGAACATTGCCGCGAGTGTGCTGAGGCATGCAGGAATTGCGCACGGATGTGCGGTGAAATGGCGGCGTAACGATGCCACGGTTGACCAGCTGAAGCGCTATACCGCTGTGGCAGTAATTGTTGCGGAAAATCGGCATAAACAATCGTTGAACGACAACGCCTTATTCATTCATCGGAAAATTAAAGCAGTCATCGAAAAAAATAGGTGCACCGCTTTTGGCGATTTACCTTCGTTAAAAATACACCTAAAAAATAAATCAATATGACAGCAAATATCGCAACAATGGCACTCAATTTATTGGTTGCCGAAAGAGAAAACCACAGGCAACTTTTTGCAGATAAAATCAAAGAACTGATTACGCCAATTGACAGCACCAGTGGCAAGGAAAAACTTTTAAAGAACAACTTCCTCAGCATTTTGCCCAAGTGTGTTGAAAACCCAAATTGCGAATACCGTGACCTATTTTTTGAGATCGCGCAGCATTACCATATGGTGGTCAACGGAAGGTCGGTTGCCGCAGCATAACGCTCGGAAGCGGCGGAGGACATTGTAGTTTTTTATATTATTGTTATTGTTCTGTGACTTTTTGCCAAAATCAATTCCCCAGATTTTATAACATCAAAATTGCAAATTGTAATATTTTAACAGTTAATGTGAGGTAATTTGGCAGGAGCAATCTTAATAAAAATAACCAATAAAAAAAACTTCATATGGACTCCAATTACATCATCAACCGTCTCAAATCAACGCCTTACAAATATCCTACTACCGACGTTTTGCGTACAAGACTCAGAAATCTTGACGAACACACACGCTACCAGATTATAACTAACCTTAAAATGGAGGTCTGGAAATCGTCAAATGTAGATATTCACGAACCGCTACTCGAATTGTTGTACCGCGCGCCATTGGCGACATAATTGCTACAATTAATAACGTATCAAACGCTTCCACTTTAGGAAGCGTTTTTTTTTGGTGCCCGGGAAACGTTATTGAATACGTGGATTCAGGAAATCTCCAGAAACCGCTTCGCCTTTTATAAATTGTTTTTTTTCTGAGGAAGTTCCATTACAATTTCGTAAGATCGTAAGCGCGCGTTATGGTCATAAATCGGTGAGGTGATCATGAGTTCATCGGCTTTGGTAACTTCGAGGAAACGCTTTATTTCCATATTTACTTTTTCTTTCCCGCCAATAAATGAAAAACGGATCATTTGCTGTAAAGCGGCTTCTTCAAGCGGGTCCATAAAATCGTCACCGGGTTCAACTGGCGGACCGAGTTTCGTACGCTTACCGGTTATAATTCCCAAAAAGAGCTTTTTAAATGACGTGGCCAGCTTTGAAGCTTCAGCATCCGTTTCGGCCGCGATAATATTGACGCATGGCATTACATACGGCTTGTCGAGCTGCGCGGAAGGTTGGAAGTTTTTGCGGTAGATGTCAATGGCGTCAAACAATTGCGCGGGTGCAAAGTGGCTTGCAAATGCATACGGCAGCCCGAGGCTTGCAGCAATATAAGCGCTTTCGATGCTCGATCCCAGAATCCAGACTGGAATATCAAGTCCCTCTCCCGGGATCGCGCGAACCGCCGCCGTAACATTCGATGCCGAAAGGTATTTGCGCAATTCTTGTACGTTGGCTTCAAAGTCGGTTACGGCACCCATATCGCGGCGCAGCGCCATAGCGGTGAGCTGGTCGGTACCGGGTGCACGGCCCAGCCCGAGGTCGATGCGGTCCGGAAATAAGGTAGCCAATGTCCCAAACTGTTCTGCAACAACCAACGGTGCGTGATTTGGTAACATGATTCCGCCCGAGCCCACACGGATGGTCTTTGTTTTTGACGCAATATGCCCGATCAGTACGACAGTCGCCGTTGAAGCGACGCCTTCCATGTTGTGGTGTTCGGCAAGCCAATAACGTTTGTAACCCCATTGTTCGGCATGCGCGGCAAGATCGGCGCTGTTTGCAAAAGCGTCTGAGGGGGTTTTGTTGAGGGGGACCATGGCGAGGTCGAGGATGGAGAACATTTTTAATTAATTAATAATTGATAATGGATAATGGATAATGGATAATGGATAATTGGTAGTTGTAAAATTAGGGTGTGGGACTGAGAAAGCTAGGGGTATTTTGAAAAGTTTAGGAATTATAACATTATTATTGACGCAACCCTTTTGGGGGTTGTGGCATCTCATAGAAAAAATTGCTATGAATAGAATTTTACTTGCCCTCCTTCTTTTTGCGCCCATAGTGTTTACTGCCCAATCTTTTAGCTGGGTGCAAACCCCGCCGATTACCTTTGGCCTGAATCCCGACTTTATTGGCTATACTACAGCTGTCGATGGTTTAGGGAACGTGTATTTTTCGGGGTTTAAGGATGAGGCATTCCCATATGATACGATTCTCGGCAACGTCTATTACAATAAATACGGTCCATCGGGAGCGTTGTTATTTTCAAAAACCATTTCGGGGCATGTGACGGTTTTCAATATGACGGCCGATCACGATGGGAATATCCTGGTGGCTTTTGCGTATGTTGGCGCCATTGCAATTGACACGTTTGCGTTGGCCACCGTGAGCCAGGATGTCCAGCCGCTGTTGGTCAAATTTGCTCCCGACGGCACGATGCTGTGGTATTATCGACCAGCCGTTGGCGAATCGGTGGCAGCGCAATTCCGTGCCATCGACATTGATTCGGATAACAATATTTACATTGGTTATGATGACTTCCTTGCTTCTTACATTACCAAACTGGCTCCTTCGGGCACCGCTGTGATGACCATTACTCAGGAAAATGTGCGATCGGTTTCTTCGATCAGTGTTGATAAAGCGGGTAACATTTACAGTGCCGGTGCATGTGCGGAGTGGAATGCGAAATACGCCGGGGTTGAAATGCCCGCGCCGTTCGTTTACAACACCTATATTGCCAAATACAATGCTTCGGGCGCTTACCAATGGATGAAATACGTTGAGGATATTACGTGTCCGCAACCACAAGTAAAAGCGTATGCTCCTGATACCGTTTATTTCAGCTCCTACCTCTTTGGCCCTTTTATGTTTGATGCAATACAGGCACAAGGCCCCTCGGGTTCGAATAGTTTTTCGGATGTCTTTATCACAAAGCTCGATGCTGAAGGCAATTTTCAATGGGTGCGCGAGGTACCAGACCAGGGCCAGCTTGCTCCGGGCAGCCGCAACGCAATGGATATCGACGCCGAGGGCAATCTCTATTTCGCGGGACGCATCGAAGGGAATATCTCGTGGACTGACAACATAACGACTGCAACAACGGGTTTCAACAGTGATGCCATCGTATTAAAATACAACCCCGCAGGCGACGTCACGATGGTTGCCGTTGCAGGAGGGAATTCGGAAGACCGTTTTGACAGCGTTTCGGTAAGCGATTCGGGAGCGATATACCTCAGCGGAATGTGTAGCGGCGATGCCTCGTTTGGCAGCATCACACGCAATGCACCTGAATTCAGCTATTATCCGGTCCTTGCAAAAGTCGAGCAAGTGCTTGCAACGGAAAATAATGCCACCGAAACTTTCACAATATATCCCAATCCCGTTTCCGATTACCTTCATGTCCGCGGGATAAACCGTGTGCTTTCGGGAACAATGTATAATCTATTGGGGATGAAAGTGAAGCAATTCGAAATCAGTGAAACGCGCCCGATTGATATGAGGGATTTGCCAACAGGCATGTATTTTGTGAAAATAGGAAATAGTACTTTAAAGGTTCTCCACCAATAAATGTTTGAATAAAAAAGTGTTTGTTTGTTTTGTTAGATGGCTGCCATCCCGTACCTGAGTGTGGATGGCAGCTTTTTTTTGGTACGGAGTGCTTAAAACGGAGCTTCATACCAAAAAAAAATGCAGCCCTTTCGGACGGCTTTGTTTATGAGCCACAAGTGCATGAAGCTGTTACATAACTTTGGGTATGCGTTCTATAATTTTGGGTTTATACATTATCGAGCGGTTCGCGCTTGGCGGCGCCCAATGCTTTGAAATGTGTGGGGGTCAGGCCTGTTACTTTTTGAATTGTGTTGACTGGTGTGCCACGCCACTGTATTCAAGTGCCGCCGCTATTTCAGATAACGTATGTTGCCCGTAAACGAGCAGTTCTATTTCGCCAAAAATCACGTCATTGTAAGCGATCCCCACTTTTTTGAGGATGTCTTCGACGGCAAAGATGCAGCGCTGGCAAACCATATTTTTGACCAATATCGTGGTATCACTCATCGGCAGTTATTTTTCCCCGTAGATTACGATGGCCCCCGAGTCGATAACAACGTCTCCGTCAGGATATTTTTCACTAACCAGGTTGCACACTTCCTGCCGGATCTTCTCACGTGTCGGGTCATCAGTCCTGCTCAATGCAGCGACAATCGGCGCGGCAACCTCGGTCATCGTACTCCAATAAACCGCTGTGGTTTTGCATTGCAGTTTTCCGGCGACTGCGGCCTCGCCCACATTCCGCAATCCGGCTTCGCGGAAAATATCGGCTATGAGTCCGGGTGCGGCACAACGAAACATTCCGGGCGCTCCGGGTACTGTAGGCGGCAGCTCGATATTTTTACTGATTGTTCCCATGACGGCTGTTATCCAGAAATTCTTTTCAGGGCCGTCCCATACGGCGGTGGCAATTTTCCCACCGGGTTTGAGTACGCGCACCATTTCCTTGGCGGCCATCAGCATGTCGGGAAAAAACATAAACCCGAAACGGCAGCTGATACTGTCGAATGAATTATCGGGAAAAGGCAGTTCGCATACGTCGCACACCACCGTTTCAATGTTGGTTACACCGCGCAGCGCCGCATTTTCTTTTGCGACGGCCAGCATTTCGTCGGCGACATCTGTGAGGACGACTTTTCCGGTCGTCAGCATCGTGGCTATGGTTAAGGCGGGTTCCCCGGTTCCCGATGCAATATCGAGAACGAGATCGGAGCCATGCGGGTCGATACGGTGGATAATCTCATCGCCCATTGGCCTCATGAAGTCCATCATCAGTTCGTCCCATTTTTTCCAACCAGGCGAAAACTTATTCCAGGACTCTTTTTGCTGGTCGCGTATCTGTGTCAATTGCGGTTCCATAATGCTTGATTTAGGCAGGAACTTCAGCGGTTGTAGGATCGATGATTGAAACCACCCTTTTGACAGAATTGGCCGGGAAACCTCCCTGACGCGCATGTTCACGTATGATTTCTTCGTTTGGCGCGCGGTAAATGCAATAGATTTTATTGTCGGTCACATAACTTTGTACCCATTGAATTTCAGGCCCGAGGTTGTTCAAAACACCGCAGGAGGTTTGCGAGATTCCCTGAAGCTGGTCAGCGGAAAGTTTCCCTGCATCAGGGATTTCCCTTTCGATTACATAATTTGGCATCGTAAAAATTTTTTAAATTCCTACTCATATGGCTTTTCGGTTGCGCCCCGTTTTTTAAAATGGTTTCTGGTTTCCATTTTTAATGCACATAAAGTTAAAAAAACAATTGCATTAAACAGGCGGGCAACGTAGAAATTTGATTGCTATTTACAAGTACCAAAAAAAAGTCACGAACGATACGATTTTCAAAATTGATTGAAACCGATGTCATTCGTGACTGCTATTTTATAATATGCCAGATTATGGTTCAGGCTGCTTTGTGCCCGCGCTGAGGCTTCCGGCATTGCCGTTGGTCACTGCCGGTTTGGTCTGGTTCGTGTTTTCGGGCGGCGGCGGAACAGCGACTGCCGATGCCGGAACGGTTCGACCCGAAGTAATTTCATTTTCGGGCTGCACGGTAACCTTTTTGTTGCTGCGCCTTAACATCGCTTTCGTTTTGCGGCTATCCTGGTTGTTTACTACGCCTGGTTTCTGCGAATTGCCCGACGCTTTGTTCATCGAACTTTTATTCTGCTCCTGACGTTTCAGCTGGGCTGTCATCGTGCTGTCGGTTTGCGCATAGCTAACGACTGACAGAAAAAATGCTAATAAAAAATAGAAGTATTTCATAATTACAATTTAAAATTAAAAACCGACCTGAGCCAGTCAACACTGAAACGAGGAGCATTTAAATCAAAAAGGACATAAAAATAAATTCTTATGTCCTTTTCATTTAGAGAAAGTTCCAAGTTTCTACTTTTATAGATCCCTTGATTTGTCTGAACTGTTCCACGAACTGTCCCCGCTGCCGCCACTGCTGCCGCGTGTATTTCCGCTCGAGTTTGGATCAAAGTCAGGATCGTTGTTGGTGGTCAGATCATCATTGTTACTTGAAGAAGATCCCATTGATCCGCCTGAGCGGTTTTGTGAGTTCAACTGATCTGATTCACCTTGTGAATTTTCGTCTCCCATTGAGGAGCCGCCTTGTCTGCCTTGGTTTTGGCCTTGGCCCTGACCTTGCATGTTCTGACTGTTCTCTGAAGAGCCTGAACGGCTTTCTTCATTTTGGTAACCGCGGTTTTGACCGGAGTTACTGTTGTTGCTTGTGGTGTCCATAGCGCTTATTTTTTAGAATCTCCTCGTGATGAAGAGCTGTTAGAAGATGAGCTTTTGGATGATGATTTTCTTCCGTCAGAAGAAGAACTTCCACCTCTTTTGTTGTCTTTTGAATCTGAAGTTTTCATAATAATAAAGTTTTAAATGATTAATAACCCAAAGTTAAACGGGGCTCATTCATAAGAAGTTATGCTTTACAAATTAAACTTTACAGTATTCCCGACGTTAATAAGAAAAGGCTTAATAACACTTCTTAAACTGTTAAGGAATTAACGCGGCGTTAATTTTTCGGGCATTATTTTATAAAAAAAACAGCCTTGAAAAAGACTGTTTTGACTGTAGAAAAATGACGGAGGAAGAGATACTAATGTGCCAATGATGGCAAAATAATCATCCTTTGCAGTTTTTTAAACGTGTCGTAAATCGAATAATGGTGTTTGTTTTCAACTTTTTCGCCCGCAGCCAACATTTTTTTAAAAGCATTGACGCCATTGTCGGGCATGTCGTTCGCGGAGATGTCGGTCACTTCTCCCAAGTCGGTGATTACCGAGCGCAGTTCGCCAAAGCAATCTTTGAACTTGTCGCACTTGAACTGTTTGATGATCCGCGTCGAATTATCGTCATGGGCTTCCGCAACCCAGGCTTCATGCAGGTAATCGGCATCAACAACGATATAAGGTTGTATCGTGTCGTTTCTTTTGATTGATAAGGTAATATGTCCCATAACATTTATATTTATGCCAAAGATAAACCGTGCATACTAAGGATTACTTATGGTTTACACTATAGAAATTATGTTTTTTAATCCCCAAAAAATAGGGTTTTCCCTATATTATTTGAGGAAGCTTTTCATTTCCAGCGCATTTAGAATTCCGGGCGCCCCTGCGGTGTTGTTGAAGTAGATATACGTTTCGGCGCCGCTTTCGGTTTTTAGTGCTTCACCGAGTGATTGAAGGTATTCGGATGTGTATTCAGAATAAAATAATCTGGGTACGCCATGCAGCCTTACATACTGAAGGCTGTTTGGTTTGACCAGGGTGTCAGGAAGTCCGGGATAGCTCACCGTACAAAACGCAATATGGTGCGCGTTGAGCAGTGCAAATACATCTTCACGCCACCAGGATATGTGGCGAAATTCAATTACGTTGGTAAAAGATGGGTCGAGCGACGACACGATCAACGCGAATTTTTGAGCATCATAGTGAAATCCGGGTGGCAATTGGAAAAGCACGCACCGTAATTTTTCGGCCAGCCCTTCGCGAATTACGCCATAGAACTTTGCAAGTATTTCGGTGCAATCTTCAAATTTCCTGAAATGCGTAACGGTGCGCGGCGCTTTGACCGAATAGACGAAACCGTCAGGCGCTTTGCGATACCACGTTTGCAAACCTTTCAACGTCGGAAATTTGTAAAAAGGCGCATTGAGTTCGTAGGTATCGAAATGCTCGCAATAAAATTCGAACCATTTGCTGCGCGGCAATTCCTCGGGATAAAAAATGCCTTTCCAGTAGCCGGTGCTGAAAGACGAACAGCCAATGTGGATATTTTTTTTCATCGGTACAGCTTTTGGCAATTTTCACAAAAGAAACTGCGGCGCTTCTTAACGCCAGTATGCTTTTTGACCAGCGGCAGGTTGCACCGCAGGCACATCTTTTTCGTATGCGCAAGCCAATGTTTTTTGAGTTCGTATTGCTTCTTCCATTCGAGGAATTGGAAACTGTAAATACGCGCCTCATCGATGATAGTATTAAGTACGCGCGCGGGGATTTTCCCGGTGACCGATTCAGGGTGCACAAATACGCGATACAATACTTCATTTTTGATGATATTCCCTACCCCTGCGAAAATATCCTGTTCGAGCAACGTGTCGCAGATCAGTTTGTCGGGAACGGTTTTTAGGGTTGCTTTTGTTTTTTTGGGATTCCACTGATCATTCATCACGTCGATAGCCCAATCATAATGGCTGTTGACATCGCCTTCAAGAAATTTGATCGAACACGTATAGAAATTGATTTCGCCATCGTCAAACGTAAGATTGAGCCGTACCGGAGATTCTTTCCGCTCATTGATGCGATAGGTTCCGAACATCAAAAAGTGGATGCGCAGCGTGAAGTCGTCAAAGCAAATGAGAAAATGCTTCCCCCAGCTTTTAAATGCATTTATCTTCTGGTTCCAAAGCCGCGATTGGTCGATTTTCGTATTGCCCGAAACCGCCACAATGGTTTTTCCGGTGAACTGTTCGACGGCTTCTTTGAGGATGACTATACTCGGACCTTCAGGCATTTTTTTTTAATTACAAATATGGATTCAATTTGACCATTATCGATTACAATTTTGGAGGTATAAATTTCAATATAACAATGAATTGCATCTTTGATTGAGGATTTGAAAAAAGGTGTAACCTTTTCGTGAAATTCCGTAACCGTTTCAAACGGTGCGAAATCTAGCTTTGTAAGACAGAACATTTTATAAAAATATACATTATGAAAACCACAACCACTAAAACCCGCAGGACCAGTGCGGAATCAAAAAGTACAGCTTCAAAAAGAGGGACAGTTAAGGCAAAATCGACAGCGGCAGAAGGACTTCGCGAATTGTTTGTCGATTCATTGAAAGACATTTACTGGGCTGAAAAAGCGCTCACCAAAGCATTGCCAAAAATGGCGAAAAACGCGACGTCTGAAAATCTTATTACCGCTATTGAAGACCATCTTTCCGTTACCGAAGGACAAATTACGCGTCTCGAGCAGGTTTTTGAAATCGTAGGTGAAAAAGCCGTAGCCAAAAAATGCGAGGCGATGGACGGACTCATCAAAGAAGGCGAAAGCATCATGGAAGATACCGAACCAGGTGCAGTACGTGACGCCGGAATCATCGCAGCAGCCCAAAAAGTAGAGCACTACGAAATTGCCACTTACGGAACGCTTGCCGCTTTTGCGAAAACCCTTGGCGAAGACGATGCCGTGGCTTTGTTGGAAGAAACATTGGCAGAGGAAAAAGATGCCGACGTGACCTTGACCGAAGCGGCGTATAACACAATTAATTTCGATGCCACCGAAGGAGACGAGATGGCTGACGATATGGAAGATGAAGAATAGAGTCGATCATATTCGGTTTTTTTCTTTTAAAAAACCTGCATTATTTTTCAGGTAATGCAGGTTTTTTACCTTAACCAAAACAACCCCGGAATGAAACAATTTTTTAAGAACAACGGACTTTCGATTGTTTTCGTTTTTCTGTTCCTGATTTCGCTTGTCGGACAGACTTATACCGGCCTATCCCAATACAATAAGGAGCTTACCGACGAAGGGGCTGCGGGAGTCGGACTTACCGCGTACCTTTCTTCCGGACATTTTCTGCAGGCAACATTTGAAAATTGGGAAAGCGAATTCCTTCAGATGGCGCTTTTCGTATGGCTGACCATCTTTCTTAAACAAAAAGGCTCTTCCGAATCCAAGAAATTTGACGGCACGGATAAAGTTGACCGCGAACCTTCAACGCGGCGAAGAAATGTGCCATGGCCCGTAAAAAAAGGCGGGGTTTGGCTCGCGCTGTATAAACATTCGTTGGGCCTGGCGTTGCTCGTACTTTACCTGGCTTCGTTTGCACTTCATTTTTATGGCAGCCTCAAGGATGAAAATATACAAAATGAGCTCAAACACAAACCGCTTGAAACAGCATCTGAATATATCGTCGATTCTCGGCTTTGGTTTGAATCTTTCCAGAACTGGCAAAGCGAATTCCTTTCCGTATTTGCGATCGTAGGCTTGTCGATCTACCTGCGTGAACAGGGATCGTCGCAATCGAAACCCGTTGATGCGTCACACGACGAAACCGGTGAATAATAAAACAACAATGCTACTATGGCCTCAGAAAAAGTAAAAGCCTGCAGTAAGGCGCTCGCCGAAAAAGAATGGACAGTTTCATTTGTGGAAAGTGCCTCGGCAGGTAAATTAAGCTATGAATTTTCTACTGTCGAGGAATCGGGTAAAATCCTGATTGGCGGTATGGTGTGTTACAATGCGTGTATGAAAGAAGATGTGTTGCACATACCCAAATACCTCATCGACGAATTCACACCAGAATCGGCCGAAGTGACGCGTGCAATGGCTATGAGTTTCTGCAAGTATGTGGCTTCCGACGTTTGTGTAGCGCTCACGGGCCTTACAACACCGGGCGGAAGCGAATCGCCCGAGAAGCCTGTCGGCACGATTTTCCTTCACTTTATATTTCCCGACAAACACGTAGCGCGCCGGTTTGAATTTAAAGGCAGTGCTACCGAAATCGTAAATCAGGCGATTGATGAAACCGCTACGATCATCCTCAACGAAATCAATAATTCAAATAAATCATGAAAGAAACAAAAAAAACAGTCAGCAGTACTTTTGAAAATCTGGCCGCCTCAGTTTCGAAAGCGGCAGGCAGCACCGTAGCCTTTATGTGTGCCTTTTTCATCGTAATTGCGTGGGCTGTTACAGGGCCGTTTTTCGATTACTCTGAAACCTGGCAGCTCGTCATTAATACGGGCACAACGATCATCACCTTCCTGATGGTATTCCTGATCCAAAAAGCACAGAACAAGGATGCGCTGGCCATACAGCTCAAACTCAACGAATTGGTAGCGTCTAGCGAACACTCGAGCAACCGGCTTGTCGATATCGAGAATATGACTGAAGATGAAATGATCATCGTACAGAAGTATTACCGCAGCCTTAGTGAACTGTCTAAAAAAGACCAAAGCCTGCAGACTTCGCATTCTATCGAGGAAGCCGAAGAGCAGCACGAAATCAAAACACAGCATGGCGGCAGAAATGCACCGAAAGCAAAAACGACGAAAAGTTCGAAGCCAAAGCCAAAAACAAAGCCTTCACCGGAAAAATAAATTAATAGAATGTCAACGTGTCTTGTCAGGAAGTAAACTCGGAAGCGCGTTGGGATAATCGCGGTTTTTATTTACCGCAATTGTAAACGAAATTTTTGAGATCGGGTTTAAAAGTCGTCCAATCAATATGAAGCAGGTGATTTATAGCATCGCGCAGTGTGGCGATACGGACTGCTTTTGTCATGTAAAAGCTTGCACCGAGGTTCAGGCATTTTGAAATGGTGTTGGCCTCGCCTGATGTTGAATAAACCACTATGGGAACGGAACGGAAATTGTCTGACGATCGGATTTCCTCGAGTATTTCAAATCCATTTTTTCGCGGCATATTAAGATCGATAAAAACAATGGAAGGACTTGGCGGTGGGTGGCGTAAACTCTCCAGCAGTTCGTCGCCCGATTCAAAAAGCTGCACGTTTTCATGAATATCGTGGGCTGCTTCCTCAAAAAAGAAACGGTCGTCTGAATCATCATCTACATAAAACAGCACTGGTTTTTCTTGTGTTGCATCCATGGCTATAATATTTAAGTAAATGTAAAGACCTCTAATGTAACTGGGCTTCAGTTGCTTATTAAATTTAGTAAAACTATAATATCTGTGCCAAATTCTGTAACACTTTTTTTAACACTGAAAGGTAATTTTAACATATAGAAATTAACAATCTAAATAGTATAAATTATGTCTGATGATAAATCCAAAACAGATATTAGAGACAGAACCGAAGTAAATATGAATGAGCCATACGAAGTGCAATACTGGACCAAAAAATGGAACATTCCGGTCGAAGAACTCAAAGATGCAGTTAAGGCCATTGAAAGCAATAACGTAAGTGAACTTGAAAAGTTTATTACCGGCAAGGAATACACCGGTAAACAAGTAAAAGAATAAAAAAGCCTGCATCTGCAGGTTTTTTTATTTGATCGCGTAGCCATTGTCGTGCAGGACTTTCAGGATTTTAACAATCAATCTCGATCGCGTTTGGCCATCGGATGCCTGTCGGTCAGTCTTCACCCAATAACGGATATTGAGCTGTATGACAGCAGCGGCAACACCCGAGATTACTACGATATTCTGGAGATCTTTTCCTGACACCTTATCCTGGTCGCGCAAAACTTCTTTCACAAGTTCAAGCGCTTTTTCGTAATCAACGCCATATTCGAGTCCGACAACAAACTCCTGCAGTAAAAATCCGCCGCGGTTGTAGTTAATCAGAATGCTTTTAATCAGCATTGCATTTGGAATGTAGATGTCTTTTCCATCGCTTTTGATCTGCGTATCGCGAAGATTCAACGCGATAACTTTCCCTTTGACACCATTGCTTTCGATAATATCGCCAATCGTAAAAGGTCTTTTAAACGCCAGTAAAATACCTGCGAGGAAATTTTCACCGATATCCTTAAGCGCAAAACCGATGATAAATGCTGAAATCCCCGCGCCCGCCAATACGGTAGTTGCCATACCGGTAAGTCCTACAATACGGAACATAAATAATACCCCGACGATGATCAATATGCTTCTCAGCAGATTGGCAATAAAAGTCGCCAACAGCGGATCGTGCATGCGTTTCTGCAACCGCGTATTTGCAAAACCGCGCACCCACGAAGCCAGTGCCCAAGCAATGAGGACGACAGCAATGGCAAGCAAAAATTTTGGCGTGATGTCGATAAGCTTGTTGTAGTAGCCCGATACATTATCCCAAACGTCATTGATGAATTCTTTCATGATTCCAATTTAAATCCTTTCCATTCGATACGCACTTTCATCCGGCCGCGAAGTTCGTATTCGGCTGTACCATTTTGGGATATCGGTTCGAGCGTTTCATAATTTTTTCCACTGCGGACACTGACAGTCAGCGACGATCCAGGCGATTTTTTTCCCGACAACAGCATCCTGCATTTCATGTCGGCGTGGCCAATAACCGAGAATGTGACCGTATGCGCATGGTTTTTGAACTGTTTAATCGGGTAATCTACAAATAAGACGAGTGTCGTGTTTTTGATCTTAAAATAATACCTGGGTACCATTGCAAACGAAAGCCCCGCGCCGTAAACCTCCTGCCCTACTTCGCCCGAATTTTTCCATCCATCTTGTATGTCCTCGAGCGGAACCCACAAATTCGGATCGATTTCACCCGTCTTTGCTTCTTTTGCAATTACATCATCGGGCAGCATCGGCGGATAATAATATGCCATTCGGTACGCGCCATAACGGATAAATTCGGATATGAGCAGCTCAAGCGATTCGGGCAGGTCGATGCCTTTGGCTTCCTTGGCATAATCATACAATCCTGCGAGTACTTCGAGTTCTTCATAAGCAGCGGTATAAGGCGCATCTCGTAACGGATAAACCGAAAAAAAGGTCGGGAATGTTTTTCCGTTGCCATATTCACAATCCCACAACTGCATGTTGTTGAAGATGGCAGCCAGGCAAATGATGCTCAACTCAAGCAATGACTCGTCGTTTGTCTGCTTGTACAAAAACATCAGCGCCTTGGCGGAAAAAGTGGTGTTGTTTGCCTGATAGAGGATGTCAAATCCGCGGCCCTGCAATTTCTTAACGGCGCGCAATGCCTCATTCAAATATCTTTTTTCCTTTGTGAGTTCCCATACCTGATACATCAGGTGCGCATAGGCCCCGGGAACATCTTTTTCGGAACCTTTCCCCGGTTGCGTTTCGGCTTTGACGACTTTGAGCGTATCCATTTCATAAAATACCGGCCACCCATAGTCGAAATGCCGCGCCACCATTATCGCGTAATCTATCGAATCCATCAATAATTTTTCGGCATTCTTATCACCTGTCATTGCGAGGCGTGCGAAATTCATCAATGGATGGTGCAGGTACCAAGAATCCATGACCATTTCCTTTTTCTGTTCTTCCGACTCATCGAGATTGTCTCTCATTGCGGGATGCCAGCGTACTACCGTTTTTAGTTTTTCATCATAGAAGCCGCTGAGCCCTGCTTTAAGCTCGTCGATTAATTTGAATTTGGTGTCCGTCCACCTTGCATATTCGGTCAAAGGCAGCAAAACTGCAAGCTGCACCATAATTTCGGCAGGCGTTTTATAATCGGAAACGTATGCGTTAAGGTAACTGTGGTTCGCGACAAACGTCCAGCAACCTTTATGGTTTTTGATGTCCTCAAGCCCTTTTTTCGCGATGTTGGGCCAATGGTGCGATTTGGTTTGAGGCAACGGGATCAACCTATAAACCGATGCGAGATGGTCGAGATATTGCAATGCGACTTCAAATGGCGTCTCAGGATTTTGGTCGCTCAACAATACTATGGCATCGGAAATCACAAATTCTTTTCGTTCGGGCAGCGGCGTAGTGATGGCCGGTTGCAGCTGCAAACCTAATTCGGGCCATTCACCGCCAACAACGTCGGATAACGTAGTATGTGTCGCATCGCAATATGCGGAAAGCGATGTGAGGTTCTGGAAATAAAAAAAAGAGCCTGCTTTCGGAACCATTCGGCTCACGAACAGCAAACCGGAATGTGTTGCGATTTGTCGGGCCAGCACTTTTCCCGACGTATTCTGCACTGCGCCGGTGTCGGGAAACGGCATAATATCGCGCGGCCAGAACGGAAAATAAAGCGGAAGTTTGGGCTTGATCAATGTTGTATATTGAAACGAAGCGCCTGGCGATGTACGCCATTTGATAACAACTGTATAATGAGCGGCGGGGGATTCAAGCGAAATTGTAAAACGATCTGCTGCCGATGTGGTATCGGTAACTGATAAATCGCCTTCAGCTGCATAGAGCATTCGGAAAGCCGTTTTCCCCGAAGCCCAGTCGGCTACCGTATAAACCGCATTTTCGGTAATGAAAAACGCAAGTTCCGCGTCATTGATATGGATAACTTTATATGGATCCTGCCCGTGTATTTTCGACTGTGCGTTGACAGCCCATGACGATACCGAATTCATACGACGTGTTTTAAATTATTTCAAGATGCGGGCGAATCTGCAGGCTCACGACATCACATCTTTTGGGTTGCGACAGGCAATATAATATTGAAATCGCAATGTCATCGGATTTGAGCATTTTCATCGCCTCGATTTTTTTATCATGTTCTTCACGGTCTCCGGGCTGCATATCGCTGCTGACCGCGCCAGGCTCTATGAGGGTTACCTTGATTCCTTTGGGGTTGAGTTCTTTGCGCAAAGATTTCGTGAAACCACGGATACCGAATTTTGTCGCAACATATACCGTACCTTCGGGATCTGCGCTTTCGGCACTCATCGAACCAATGTTTATAATGTGGCCGCCTTTTTGTTCCATTCGTTTGGCGGCATAATTGGCACAAGCCAGATACCCCAGTAAATTGGTATTGACGACATATTGCCAATCTAAATATTCGCCTTCGGTAATTCCCTCAGCGGTGAGTCCCGCATTATTGATCAATATGTCAAGTCCATGGAAAGTATTGTCAACCGCTTCAAAAATACTTTTGATATCGGCTTCGCGTGAAACATCGGCGGCAAGTCCAAAAATAATCGCGTTCGGTTCAGCGTTCCGCACCGTGCGGATGGTCTCATCAATAGGTTCCTGATTCCTGCCGACAATAAATATTTTGGCGCCAGAGAGCGCGAGCAGCAGTGCCGTGGTTCGTCCTATTCCGGTGGTTCCGCCTGTTATCAGCACTGATTTATCGAAAAGATTTTCAGGTAAATACTCTTTCATATTTTCCATGGCTGCAGTTTTGTTTTTCCCAAATTTCCAATATATATGCAGGTGAGACTTTATAAAATTTTCATTATAGATTACATCTTTCCATTATTCGCATTGGGGTCTGCTGCGGGTTTTGTATTTTAGAAGCAATAAACTGCCGCTATGCACTTCGCTATCATTTTACTTGCCGCTTTTGCTGCGACGTCGCTCATGACATTGTTCAGTTATATTGTTTCCGAAAGTTTCAGGAAATTGTATAAAGAACCCTTGTTATTGCAGTATCTGATGTCGGCGTGGCATTTGGAACTATCGGCTTTCGCGAAAAAAGTTGCGGGCTGGGGCATTCATTATCTTATCGGGATTGTTTTCGTGGCGGGTTATTATTTGTTGTGGCGTTTTCGACTTTACGAAATCAATTGGACATCTGCTGTGCTTTTCGGCAGCATCATCGGGATAATCGGGATCATAGGATGGCTGGTGATGTTTTCGCTGACAGCCCACAAGCCGAAAATAGATTTCAAAGGCTATTATCTCCAACTCTTTGTTGCACATCTTATTTTTGGGATAACGACATTTTTGATTTACCGTTTTTTATTATAATCCATTACCAGAATATGAAAATAGCAACCTATAATGTCAATGGTGTCAATGGAAGGCTGGCTGTGTTGCTGCGATGGCTCGAACAGGCAAAGCCTGATATCGTATGCCTGCAGGAATTAAAAGCGCCACAGGAAAAGTTTCCGCTCAAGGCGATTAATGATGCCGGTTATGAGGCAATCTGGCATGGCCAGAGTCGGTGGAATGGTGTCGCTATACTCTCAAAAGGCCAGCCCATTGAAGAAGTGACGCGGATTTTGCCCGGAGAGGACGATGACTTGCAGAGCCGGTATATTGAAGCGGTTGTCAACGGAATCCTGATTTGTTGTTTGTATTTGCCAAACGGAAACCCTGCGCCCGGACCTAAATTCGAATACAAATTGCGCTGGTTTGAAAGGCTGACAGCGCGTGCAGCAATGTTGCAGACCTTCGATATTCCCGTGATTATGATTGGCGACTATAATGTGATGCCGACAGACCTCGATGTTTATAAGCCCGAACGCTGGGTTGACGATGCGTTGTTTCGGCCAGAAGTGCGCGAAGCATTCCACAACCTGGTGGCGCAAGGTTGGACCGACGCGATCAGGACATTGTATCCAGATGAAAAAATCTATACTTTTTGGGATTACTTCCGAAATGCGTACGCGCGCAATGCCGGATTACGTATTGATCATTTCTTGCTGAATGCTATGGCAGCGAAACGTTTGCAGTCGGGAGGCGTCGATCGGGACGTACGCGGCTGGGAAAAAACAAGCGACCATGCACCGGTGTGGATTGAAATCAACAATCCCAACTAATTATGATTCAATGCACGTGCTACAGGGCTCGCGGCTGCCTATCGTTTTTCCGCAGCGAATGACTTTTATCTGTTCATTGTTCCAGTTTTTTTCAAGGCCGCCATCAATATAATTACCCGTGAAATTCGGAATTTTATAAAACTTGTAACAAGGCCTGATCCGATTATAGGCATCTACAATAAAAATCAGGTAAGGGAGGATACAATTGCGCGTTCGGATCGCATTTTCCTTTTGGTATTTCTTGCGGACGCTGCAATCGGGAATGATCCGAAATACATCACATCCCATTTTTTTCGCCATTACACGTGCGGCCGCAAGCTGGTGTTCGTTCCATCCGAATGCTATCATCTGCCATTCGATGATTACTTTGGCTTTATGGTGCTTTTTATATGCGATGATTTTTTTGAGGTTCTCCATGACCAATTCGAAGTTGCCGCCTTTACGATAACGCATATATACATCTGAAGTAATTCCGTCAATGGCAACCACCATGGTATGAAGGCCCGATAAAACCAGCTTCTCCCAAAATTCGTCTGGCCGTTCGAGCGAAAGATGGGTCGAAATGGTTGATCCGATATTATTTTTGCTCGCATATTCGATATAGTCGATGACATTCTTATTTTCGAGCGGTTCGCCAATGTCGTACAAGGAAACGAGATATATGTATTTTTTGAGCTGGTCGACCAGTTTTTTGTATTCTTCAAACGGAAAAAAAACGCCGTCTTCTTTCTTAGCCAGACAGTACGGACAGGACAATCCGCAGGCGCGGCTGATTTCAACTTTGAGCAGCGCTGGTTTCGTATTGATATGTTTTTTTTGGATAAGCCAATTGTAAAGCGCCTTGGTTAGATTGAAATGCTTGGTCAGCGTCCCATAGCGGTAATATCCATAGTATCTTTTGTATTGTCCGACTTTCAGTAGATTCATGATAGATAAAAAACCCTAAATTAAGTGCGGCCGAAAAACATCATTTTATAAAATTTCAATATTTATTTATAAAATATCATCTTGTTATTTCAATGAGCCGCAACGCATTAAATGCCGCGTAGCCTTTCTCGTCGTTATCGAAAAATACAAATACGTCTTTCGTTTTTGACCAATTCTTACACGATTCTGCCCATTGGCTTAACGCCTCATCCGAATAGCTGCCCTGATATTTTCCTCCGGGACCGTGAAGGCGCACATACACAAAATCGGCTGTCGTCTCAACAGGCGACTGATGTCCAGCGAGTTCGTAAATACAAAAGGCACAATTGTATTCGCGTAGCAAATCGAAAATGTCATCGCGATACCAATCGGCATTCCTGAATTCAAAAACATAACGGAAGCTTTTTGGCAACTGTTCGAGAAAATTCGCGAGCAAACTGGCATTGGCTTTTAGAAATGGCGGCAATTGGAATAATATCGGGCCCAGCTTTTCTTCAAGAAGTGCCACATGGTCAAAAAAAAGCGCGGTACTCTGTTTGGGATCGTGCAACTTTTTCATGTGCGTGATGTATCGGCTGGCCTTAACGACATATACAAAATTTGAGGGAACACTCTCGCGCCAGGCAGCAAATGTTTCTTTTTTTGGAAGCCGGTAAAAACTATTATTGATTTCTACCGTATTGAAATGTTTCAGGTAATATTCAAATTCATCTTTGATCTTCAAACCCTTGGGATAAAACGTGCCACGCCAGTGTTTGTAAGACCAGCCAGAGGTTCCGATATGAATTTGATGTCTTTCCATAATGAAATTATTCACAAATATCAGATGAATACGTTTCGGATTATTTACGCAATTTATTGTTATTGTTGCACTTTGAAATGACTGATTGTGAATAACTATCACCGATGATTATTTTTATTTTTGGGGAATCTTTATATTTTCGCAACCGTAGAAGATGACGATTTGTGTCCCGAAAACTGCGTAGATATTTCCCTATAGGGAAAAACCCGTTTTTTAAAATAGCGAAAAGCCCCACTTTTACTTCCCCTAACCAAACAAAAATTATAATGGTATTGCAGCAACAAATAACCACATGCTTCTATGTAGATGATGATTCAGATGACCGGTTGTTTTTTCAGGAAGCTATAGATGCTATCGGTGAAAACGTGCGTTTATTCGAACTTGGCGACGACATGATTTATATGCTTAAAAACCCGCCGCCAAAACCTGCCATCGTATTTCTCGACCTCAATATGCCCGTTAAGAACGGATTTGAAGTTCTCGAAGAAATCAGGGCAACCAAAGAGTTTCAGGACATTCCAATTGTAGTGTATTCAACCGCAAGCACCCCCGATATTATGCGGAAATGCTTGGCGTTGGGCGCGAATTTTTACGTCACCAAAGCCACATCGATATCCGAATTAAAGAAAGCAATTGAGCATGTTCTTGCCATCAACTGGCAATATTTTACACCCACGATCAACAACTTTGTTTACAAGCCGGTGAGGGCATAAAAAAGCCTGCAACACTTGCATGCTGCAGGCTCCAAAATAAAGAATCAATCTAACAAATCACTCTTCATCGTTTGTCACGTTGAAGTAATCATTTGTAAAAGCGTCCGTTATTTAACATCTGCTGATCTTTATTTATCTTTTATCCCGTAATGGAACTTAATTTTCATAGCAATTCTTCAGTTGAATTGTTATGGTAAAGTTACGCTGCGAGTCCCCCGTTTTCTTTACAAAATTGAACGAAAAGTTTACACTTTATGTCATTGGGTTGCATTTTTCAAGTACGGTTTTCAGAATTTGCTCCTTTGTCAATACACCCGATTGCCGCCACAATTGCTTCCCATCCTGGAACAGAATCATTGTGGGCACGCCCCTGACCTGGAATTGTGCCGCGACAGCCTGATTTTTATCGACATCGATTTTGATGATCGAAATGCGTTCGCCAAGCGTATCTTTAACCTGTTTTAATACAGGTGCGAGCATTTGGCACGGACCGCACCATGTTGCAAAAAAATCGACTAGTACCGGATGCGGCGCTTTGATAATATCGTTGAAATTTGAATTCATATAAATCGGTTTTTAATATAGTATCACTTGGTTACTTTCTGACTTTGAAATATTTGTTGAACAGCACGAAATTGACAAACACGACAATGACCGGAATTAAAATCAGGCAGACCGTAATAATTTCCCCGAATTGCGCGATGGGCCAATTGTAAAAATACATACCCGTGAGCAGGATTGAAGTGAAATATGTCGCCTGAAGCAGAATTTTACCGTGTCGGCGCCATCGTAATTTAGCGATAACGATAGACACCGCCAACATTGTTATTGCAACAGCGGCGAGGGGAATGAGCGCTTCCCGGCTATATTCAAAACTAAAGGCGCGCATCAAAGGCAAGGCTATTTCGGTGTTTAATCCAAACATAAATTATCAGGCTGGGTTGAGCTAAGTTACGGATTTCAGCCGGATAGTTTTCCAAAATAAACCTTAATAATCAAGCTTAGTGTGTTGAAATCAATCGTAAAAAAGGAGTACATTTAGCCTTTAAAATCATCAAAAATGCGTCTTCCAATCCGGCACCATACTTTAAAAAATATCTTTTCCGCACTTCTATTGCTCGCTTTCTCCTGCGCCGTTGCGCAAAAAGAATTGTACCGTTCGCAAAAATTTACGCTGTACGATAATAAAGTTGTGCAAGGAAAATATACTGCTGAAGTCAAGTCGCCAACAAACATAGTTTCAGATTATCAAAGTACGGCAAGCCAGAATGTTCCGCGACATATCGTATTCAAATTCAGCATCAATGAAAAAGATGTCGAAATGAAACCGGGCGAAAACCATGAAATTAATGTGGGCACTACACACGAATCCCCGATTGTAAAATTTGGCACCACCGAAAAAAATGAAGCTGCAGTTGTGGGAAAGTTTCTTTCTGAAAATTATAAATATACATTTCGCGTTGACATGAACGACGTGCTACGGCAATTTCGCGAAAAAGGGTATTACACCACGTATGACGGAAGCCGTATTGCAAAAGCCGATTTCAAAGGGCTTTATATTGCTGGCGCGGCTGAGCCATTGAGTTGGGATTTTTCGAACCTCGATGAAAAAAAACTTAAACTGCAGGATAACGACGGCAATGGCATTTATGAAATCACACTTCTTTTGAATCCCGTTAATGCCGATGCCAAAAAAGCAAATGAATGGAAATTGTCACGCGATATCAGTTCGAAGCCTACGTATATTTCTTCGCAGCCTATTGTCGATGCGCTTTTTAAATTGTCAACTGAGGAAGCACTCATAAATATTGAACCCGACAGCACGTTCCGAACCGGTGCCAAATGGGGAGGCGTTTGGACGCGCGACATCAGTTATAGCATCATTCTCGCCTTTGCATACCACCAGCCCGACATTGCCAAAGTCAGCCTCATGAAAAAAGTAAAGCGCGACCGCATCATTCAGGATACGGGATCTGGCGGCGCGTGGCCGGTTTCTTCAGACAGGGCAATATGGGCAGTCGCAGCATGGGAAGTTTATAAGGCGACGGGCGACCGGGTGTGGCTCGAAAAAAGCTTTTCAATTATAAAAAATTCGCTTGACGACGACAACAAAACGCTGCGCGATCCGTTGAGCGGAATGTACCGTGGCGAATCGTCATTTCTCGATTGGCGTGAACAAACGTATCCCAAATGGATGTCGAACACCGATATTTTTGTTTCGGAAAACCTCGGCACCAACGCCGTTCATTACCAGGCGCAAAACGTATTGGCATCGATGGGTAAACTTTTGGGAAAAGATGTGACCGCTTATGAAAACCGCGCCGAAGAAATAAAAGAAGGCATCAACAGGCAACTTTGGATGAAAGACAAAGGTTATTATGCACAATACCTGTACGGGCGTTATAGCCTCACACCATCGCCGCGTTTTGAGGCTCTGGGCGAAGCGCTGGCGATTTTATTTGGCATTGCCGATGAAGCAAGGTCAAAAGAAATCATGGCACGCTCGCCATTGACTGACTTTGGAGCCACATGTATCTATCCGCAAATTCCCGGAATTCCGCCTTACCACAATAACGCAGTCTGGCCTTTTGTGCAATCATACTGGAATCTGGCTGCGGCAAAAGCGCAGAACGAAGACGTGCTCAATCATGGGCTCGCGGCAATCTACCGTGCGGGCGGATTGTTTCTGACGAATTATGAAAACTTTGTTGCCGATAACGGCGATTATGTTGGCACCGAAATCAATTCCGATCGCATGTTATGGAGTATGGCAGGAAACCTTGCGATGGTGCACCGTGTTTTTATTGGAATGGATTTCCGCGAAACGGGCATACTTTTTCATCCAGCCGTTCCAAAAAACTATGACGGAAAGAAAACATTGACCAATTTTAAATACCGCAAAGCCGAATTGACAATAAGCGTAATCGGCCATGGCAATCAGATCGCATCGTTTACTATCGATGGCAAAGCAAGCAAAAATCCGTTTTTCCCGGCTTCGTTGCGCGGCAGCCATATGATTGAGATCCGTTTGAAAAATAACGATTTTACAGGTGCGTTAAATCTGGTGCAAAATCATTTTTCACTTCCCAATCCGATTGCAAAGATTGGGGATAATACATTGAAATGGGATGCAGTATCAGGTGCCGTAAGCTATAATGTTTATAAAAATGGTCAGTTCGAAGCGAAGGTTACGACAAATTTATATGCAGTCGCTTCTGATCGGTATGCCGAATATAAAGTGAGTGCTATTGACGAACAAGGTTACGAAAGTTTTACTTCCGAACCGGTGACTGTATATCCCGCAGACGCAATGCAGTTGGTCGAACTTGAGGATTTTGTACCGGCTTCGACACGCAATTATACCAATTATTCAGGCAAAGGGTTCGTTGAGACGACCAAAAACACAAACCGTGAAATCACTTTCAAAATCAATGCTGTTGATGACGGCAATTATTTTATCGATTTCCGTTATTCGAATGGCAATGGTCCTTGGAATACTGAAAATAAATGCGCCATCCGAAGCCTTTACGTCAACACCTATTACAACGGTGTAATCGTAATGCCACAGCGTGGTAGCGAGGAATGGTCAGATTGGGGTTACACCAATTCGAGTGAAGTGTCTCTCAAAAAAGGTGAAAATACGCTAAGCATCCAATTTGAAGATTGGAATAACAATATGAATGTAGATGAAAACACCGCCATGATTGATTACTGCCGCGTTATCCGAATGCAATAAAACGGCGTTAAATCCACGGTTTCGTGCGACCCATATTTCGATTTATCAGTGCAACTTATTCGCCAGCAGCTCAGAGAGCAACGCGGAAAGGCTGATTGAGGCGCACGCAATCCCTTCATCGGCAGCGCCGTAGTAAATAAACAACTCGTCATCGATAAGTACCGTTCCGGTGGGGAAACATACATAATTGACATATCCTTTGAGTTCCCACGGCTGATCGGGAATAAATAACGGATAAGGCAAACGCGCGATTTCTTTGACCGGATTGTCAATATCGACGAGCGCCGCACACGCAACATACATATAACCATTGACCGTGTCGTGCACGCCATGGTAAATCATGAGCCAGCCGTGTTCGGTTTCAATTGGTGGCGCGCCATTACCGAGATAGCTCAACTCGTGTGCAAATTTCGGGTCGAGTACAATGTGGTGATCTAAATCCCGCATATAATTTTCCCAGTATTCTTTGGTCAGTTCACTGAGATCATTGACCTGTGCGATCTGGATTCCGGGGCGAATGCGGTGCAGAAAAGTGATTTTTCCATTGATTCGCCTTGGGAAGAAAATTACATTCTTGTCCCAAACATAACCGCTGCCCGTGCTTGGCTGGAAATATTTAATATTGAGGTCTTGCTGTTTTTTGAGCAAAGAGCGCAGTTCGTCACCAGTAAATTGTGGCACAATGATACCATGTTTTTTGAAAGTCTTCAAATCTTCGGATGTTGCCACACAACCAAAAGCATTGGTTCCATCATAACCGCAGTATGAGAGATAGTAGCGTTCGTCGAGTTTAACAATGCGAGGATCCTCAACACCGTACGACTCATTTGGGGTTTCGGGAACAACAACTGGGTAATCATACTGCTCGGCAATAGTCAACGGATCACTGAGCCTGCAGTAGCCCAACGTAGAATGGTTACCATGCGCAACGGCGCGATAAAACATATGAATATCCCCATCAACTGCGATTACCGCGGGGTTTAGTACTCCTTCAATTTCAAAATCCAAATCTCTTTTACTAAGCAGAAGGCCATGTTTGCGAATCATAATCGGGCGGTTTTAAAGTTAACGAACAGATAGTATGTATGCCAACTATTAAAATTAAGCCTTGCGCTGCTGCAATATTTTATAACCAAAACTTCTAATCTTGCAAAATTGCCATAATCTTGTAAAGATTACTGAATCGGATTTCTAGTCGCATGATCGTAAAATAAAGACGGTGCAACAAGAACCCACAATGGAACCAAAATCCAAAGGTGCCCGTCAACAATATTATATTCGGCAAGCAATACCGAAAATGAACGGGCTGAAGCCAATCCAAGTCCGAACTCAAAAACCAGCGTCAGTATCAACCAGTACATTCCTATTCCGAGTGCGGCTTTCGGTGATGCAGGTTTCCACCGGCCAATCACGTATCGGATATAAAAACCAAAAAAAACAAGTAACGTCAAAGTCGATAACTGATGAGCGGCAAAATCGCCAATACGACGGCTGTACCCCAAATCACGCAGAGCTCCATTGCCTACCGCAATAATACCATCGGCAACCATAAAAGGAAATATTTTAGAAAAGGCTTCATTTTACGCGATTTTCGATTGAAGCTGCGTGATAAAATTTGCCTGTGCTGCATTGATTTTTTCAATCGCTTCCTCAATGCCAAACCATCCGGCTTTGTCAACTTCGGGAAACGACTGCCGTTTGCCTGATTTTGGCGGCCACTCGATTTCAAAACTATTGCTTACGATTGCGGAGGCATCCACGTTTTGCTCTTGAATCCAGGCATATACTTTTTTTCCCGATTTAAGTTTCCCGGGTTCGAGTGCGATAAAGTCACCGGAGAGGCCAATGCCGGTTTCCTCTTTAAATTCACGTACGGCAGCATCGAGCGCAGCCTCATCGTCGGCAAATTCCCCTTTCGGGATAGACCAGCTTCCCGCATCTTTGTTTTTCCAGAAAGGACCACCGGGATGCACAAGGAAAACGAGCAACTTTCCGTGCTCTTTTTTATACAGCAATATGCCTGCGCTCTGCTTCATGTGACCTTTATCGGATCATCAAATTTAAATAAAAAGCCCGACATGTGCCGGGCCAGATTGGGGATCTTTGAATTCCAATTAGTTTTTCTCGAAAATGAGACGGTCAGTTCCGCCATTTCCGCCACTCACATCGATGAGTTCGATTCTGGCAGCGGTGAAGGTAACGATTTCCCAATCATCGGTGAGTTCAGCAAAATTTGCCGGACTCGAAAAGGCAATGTTGAAATCGAGATCTTCGGGATGTGGGTTGTCATCATTGCTGCTGTTGCTGCCCGAAACAAACCAGCTTCCCGTTTGCGTGTTAGAGCCATTGGTAGCAGTCAATATACCCCCCGATCCAAACGAAAAGGTATAGCCCGAAAAATTGGAAGTTTCCTCACTATCGTTATCAAAGTAGTAGCTGACGTGCCAATTGCCTTGCATCACCGTACCATTGACGGCATTGATCATCGCAATTTGCTGCTGGTTCGATACCGAAGGATTGTCATCGTCCTTATGGCAAGTAGAGGCTGTCGTGAGCATTAGGACAACAGCAAGAATCGGTAAAATTTTAATGGTTTTCATAATTGTGGATTTAAATTAATATTTAAGGAAATTGAAATTTTATTTTCAGGAGCCAAACCAACGCGCCAATGGCGAACCATATCGCGCTTTGTAACATATAATAGCGTCTTCTCATTTCTGATGGGATTCTCATATCAATTTTGGCTTAGGTTTAGGTATCGGTTTCCACCACCACTATGGTGTTTCATCTGGATCATGGTAGCGTTATGATAGGTCACTTCCCAATATTCTTCGAGCGCGTCAAGCGCATGGGCGGAAAATGAAAAATCAAAATACGTTGCGCCATTTTGTAAAGAGATGGTCCATGATCCCGCTCCTGGTATGCCATTCACTGTGATGTTTCCATTGGATTGGAATGTAAAATTATATCCTGCATAATCGGCTGTCTGATTTGTATTGCGATAGTAATACGACACATGCCACACACCGGCAATCAAAGCAGTTTGCGGTTGTATTTCATTTTCGGGTTCTTCAAATCCTGTCAGGCACGAATCGCTATAATTGTTGATCAGCGTTTCGAGTTGGGTGGCATCGGCAACGCGTATTGTTGTCGCATCAGGCGTGTAAAATTGTATCGGAAACTCTATTGAACAGGTATCGTAATTATCGTAATCATTTAAAAGGTCAAACAACGCTTTTTTGGAACCCAACGTAACTGCGTTTGTTTGTCCGCTTTCACCTTTATATGTTTTAATTGTGATTGGATAATCCAAAACCATACACGACAACTCTTGCACATCATCACAGTCCGACAATGCATTTTGCCACTGCGCCAAATTTGAAATCGACGCCTGCGTATAATCGCGATAGGTGATTTCTACAGGAAAAATCACCGAAACGACATCTGTATCGGTATTGCTCATTTCGATAAGATTGCGAACCTGCCTGTAATCGGATTCACTTTCGAGCGCGACCTCATGATTATTCACTAAAACATGCGCCGGTAGATTCAGCGCAAAACAGCTTGTCCCATCCACGATGTTATCGGCACTCGTTGGAAACTGCGAAAGCCGAAGCAATTTTTGGCGCAACTTTTCATTGAGTACGAGATTGTCCTGCGCATTGCTTTTGACAATAACCGATTCGGTTTCGCACGAAATACACAAAAGAGCAATGATGGCGGTGGTGATACATTTTTTCATTTCGAACCTGTTTTCGCCAATAGGACAAAAAAACGCACATTTACCCTACCCGTAATTTTTATTTTTATTAATTTCACCAACGCGGAAAACAAAAAAAGCAATGGAAAACCGGCAGCCACAAGGGATGTGCGATGAAAATATTTTTAGTGTTTTTTTTAAAACACACGTCAGGCCATTGCGTAATTATTTGTTTTTTAAATTCGGAAATGACAACCTCGCCGACGATATTGCGCAGGAAGCTTTTATCAAATTATGGCAGCATTGTTCAGAAGTGCGGCTTCCAAAGTCTTTTATCTATAAAGTAGCCAACAACGCGGCGCTGAATCATACCGCTTATGAAAAAGTAACGCTGAATTATACGAAAAACAACCCGGCAACCGAAACCGACAATAGCAATCCCGAATTTCTTATGGAGGAAGAGGAGTTTCGCCTCAAGTTCGACCGCGCGATAAACGGACTCACCGAAGCACAACGCACCGCCATATTGCTCAATCGCGTTGAAGGCAAAAAATACCGCGAAATTGCAGAGATGCTCGGCATCAGTGTCAAGGCCGTCGAAAAACGAATCCATGGTGCGCTCGTGGCATTGCGCGAACAAATTGATAATTTCAGGTAGGGTTTTTCCCTTCTGCCTTGTCTCATACAAAATAAAGTCCATGAAAGACGATACATTATTGGCACGCTGGCTCTCAGGAGAAATGGATGCGCAGGAACTCGAAACCTTTCGCAACAGTCCTGATTATGCATCTTATGAGCGCATCCGGCAACAATTTTCCAGGCTCGAACCTCCGCAATTTGATAGCAACGCAATGCTGCACGAGGTATTGCGCCACGAAAAATCGGCACCGAAACCCATTGCGTTATACCGACGCAGCTGGTTTGCGGCTGCGGCAATTTTGATTATCATGCTCGGAATCGGCTATGCGTTACTGATGCCGACCACAGAAACGGCGCAATTCGGAAAAACATACGCGTTTCATTTGCCCGATGATTCTGAAGTCATTCTAAACGCCGGATCGCAAGCACATTATAATTCGTGGAATTGGGGCAAGAACCGCATGGTAACGCTCGACGGCGAAGCGTATTTTAAAGTAGCCAAAGGAAAGAAATTTTCCGTCGTCACGCCGTTGGGAAAAGTAACGGTGCTCGGAACGCAATTCGATGTACGCGCACGCGGCAACCGCTTTGAAGTAATCTGTTACGAGGGCAAAGTGTGGGTACAGTATCAAAACAAACAAGCCATACTCACGCCGCAACAGCATATTGTTTTTACGGGCGCATCGACATCGGGCATTCTTGAGATCCCTGCGAAAGAACCGGGTTGGATGCATGGCGAACTTTTCTTTTCAAATGAGTCTCTTTTGAATGTGCTGGCCGAAATCGAACGGCAGTACAATGTAAAAATAGCCACCACCGCGCAATCGGTACAGCTATTTTCAGGTGCGATACCAGGCAATGATCTTGACGCTACACTCAAAGTGCTGACCGCAACCTATCACCTCAAGATCGAGAAGACAGCGAATGGTTTTTTGTTAACCCCGGACAATGAAAAACCTTAATTTTTTTATTTTTTTATTGCTGCCATGGTGCTGCCTGGCGCAGGTAAAGCTGCCGCTCAAAACGATACTCGGCCAGATTGCCGAAAAGCATCATATCCGTTTTAGCTATATCGAAGAAGAACTTGCCGTTTATACGATGGTCCCCCCCGATCAATCGATGGCGCTGCAATCAAAACTCGATTACATCGAACAACGCACCCGACTTGAATTTAAAGCAATTACCGCCAACTATTATACGATTTACAACGATATCCGCATGGATAAGCCCCTATGCGGCTATCTCATCGATGCGAAAACGGGTATGGGAATCGAAAATGCACAGGTAATTATTTCAGGACGCGCTATTTCGGTTGCATCAGACTCGAGAGGTTATTTTGAATTGCCATTGCTCGCGCCCAACGCAATCACGATCCGCCACTTGGGTTATAAAGAAAATACGATAAACCCACAGGACTTGTACGTACCTGATTGCCCTAAACTGTATATGGAACCGGTAACAGAAGCATTGCAGGAAGTGGCAACCCAACGCTATCTTGCTACTGGAATGACCAAAACAGACACCGGCGAAATCCTCGTGCGCCCGGGACAATTCGGGATTTTACCAGGCCTGGCCGAACCTGATATCCTAAAAGCCATGCAGCAGGTTCCGGGGATTACCAGTATCGATGAAACTGTTTCGAATATTAATGTGCGCGGCGGCACGCACGACCAGAACTTATTTTTGTGGAATGGCATAAGGATGTTTCAGACGGGGCATTTTTTCGGACTCATATCCGCGTTTAATCCCTATCTCGCGACTCGCATCAAAATATCCAAAAACGGAAGCTCGGCATTTTACGGCGAGAGCGTGTCATCGTTAGTCGATATTTCTTCGCATACACGCGCGATCGACAGTTGTTACAATGCAATGTCGGTAGATCTTATCAGCGCCAATTTTTTTTCGAAAGTGAAATTATCAAAAAAAGCAACTTTCCAGGCTGCCGGAAGACGCACGTTTACTGACATTTTTACGTCGCCGGCATACAAGCAATATGAAAACCGCGTATTTCGGAATACCATCGTGACCGATTTATCGGATACACAGCAAGTTCCAATCGATGCCGATGAAAAGTTCCGCTTCTACGATTTTTCAATACAATACCACCAGAAAATCGGTGAACGCCACGATCTTGTCATCGACGGAATCGCCATTGAAAATATACTTCGACTCAATGAATATTCAACAACGCGATTTCGCAACAGCACACTCGGCCAACGCAATTTTGGGGGAAGCCTCAGTTGGAAAACACAATGGAATGATAAGCAGCAAACTGAATTGCAGGCGTATTGGTCGCACTATGTGATTGGTGCGCGCGATGCCGACTTTACCCAATTGCAATTGACCGACCAGCAGAATTCGGTTTCAAATAAAGGAATCCGATTGCGTCACAATTATAGCATTTCGGAAAAACTCGAAACCAGCGTCGGATATCAGCTGGATGAACTCAATGTGGGCAATACCGATGAAGTCACAGACCCGTTTTTTTCAAGGCACATTAAATCAGTTTCGATTTCGCACGCCATCATAGCCGAAGCGCAGTTTAAATCTGCAAATGGCACGTCGGTTTTGCGCGGTGGCTTTAGGGGCAATTATTTTGAGAAATTTGGTTTGCTGCTTGTCGAGCCACGTTTGGTGTGGAATAGCAAAATTAGGGACTCATGGAGCTTTCAATTGCTTGGTGAACAAAAAAGCCAGACGCTCTCCCAGATTGTCGATCGGCAACAGGATTTTTTGGGCATCGAAAAACGGCGCTGGACACTCGCCAATAACAACGATATCCCCGTACAGAAAAGCAGCCAGGCTTCTTTCGGAATTACGTATAATCGCGATGGCTGGCTTTTGACGGCAGAACCCTTTTATAAAAAGGTAACCGGTATTACAAGCGCGGAACAAGGATTTGTAAACCAGTTTGAATTTGCCAATGCAACCGGAAATTATTATGTATCGGGAACCGAAATGCTGCTCAAGAAAACCTTTACCCGTTTTTACAGCTGGATTTCGTATAGCTTTAATGAAAACCGCTATCATTTTGATCAGTTTTCCCCCGCCAGGTTCGCTAATAATGTGGCGGTTGTCCACGCGGTCAATTGGGCCGCGGTATATGAATGGCAACAGTTGCGAGTAGCGCTCGGAACGCAATGGCACACGGGAAAACCAATTACCTCGGCCATTACATTCGACCGGGATACCGATAATCCTGCCAATTCCAGAGTCATATACGCGACGCCAAACAACAATAGGTTAAACGACTATTTGCAGGTAAATTTTGCCGCTTCTAAAAACTGGAAAGTGAACCAAAAAATGCTGTTTGGCGTTAGCCTTTCGGTACTCAATATTTTTAATCGCCGCAACGAGATCGACCGCTATTACCGTGTCAATACCACATCGAATTCGTTTGAGAGCGTCACTGCCGTTTCGCTTAGCCGCACGCCTGATGTCAGTTTGAAACTTTTGTTTTAGATGTTTCATCAAAAAAGTACGTAAAACCCCTACTCGATCTGACAAATGAATTTTAATTTATACGATTGTAACATTTCACACCTTCGCGTATCAAAAGGCAAACTAAAACAAATCTCATGAAACAGTTTGCCGTACTTTCGCTTATCGCTTTCACTTTTGCCTCTACGCTAAGCGCTCAAAACAACCGCTATCCTTTTGACGTCAAAATTTCGGGAAAAGGAAAACAATCGATTATTTTTATTCCCGGATTCGCAAGTTCTGGCGAAGTGTGGAATGAAACCAAAGCCATTTATGAAAGGGACCACACTTGCTACACGCTGACGATGGCGGGGTTCGCAGGTACATCCGCGCAGGAAAACCCAACGTTTAAAAGCTGGGAAGATGGAATCGCAAAATATATCTCAGATTATAAAATCAGAAAGCCAATTATTATCGGGCACAGCATGGGTGGCGGCCTTGCGCTTGCCATTGCGTCAGATTATCCGGGTCTGCCGCTCAAAATTATTGTGGTCGATGCGCTTCCTTGCCTTGCGGCTGCCATGAATCCGGCGTTTGCTTCAAAACCCGACATCGACTGCAGTCCGATAACCAAACAAATTACCGCCGCAAGCCAGGATGAATTTTACGCAATGCAGCAACAGTCGATCAAGCGTTTAATGGAAGACGCTACGCGGCAGGAAATGGTTGTCGGCTGGTCTATGAAATGCGACCGCAACACATTCGGGCAAATGTATTGTGATTTTTCGAACACCGACCTTCGGCAAAAAATTTCAGGAATTACCTGTCCTGCAATGGTGCTGCTCGAGTTTCCTTTTGTAAATTTAAAGTCCGCAATTGCCGAGCAATACCAAAACCTCAAAACAGCAGATCTCAGGTATGCGACGAAAGGACTTCATTTCATTATGTATGACGATACGAAATGGTACGACGAACAGCTTGCCGACTTCATCAGATAAGACATGACTTTCGACGAAATTTATAAAACATACTGGCAAAAAATTTTCCGCCTTTGCATGGGATACCTCAATGATGAGCAATGGGCGAAAGATGTCGCACAGGAAACATTTGTCACTGTCTGGCAAAATCTTCCAAAATTCCGAAATGAGTCTTCGGTTGGCACCTGGGTTTTCAGGATTGCGTCGAACCAATGCCTCAGACAAATCGAGCGCAACAAACGCATGCCAAAAACCGAACTGCCACAACAATTGGAAGACGTTACGTTTCCCGATACCGAACAGCAAACCCAGTTGCTCTACCGGTTCATTTCAGAGCTTTCCGAAACCGACCGGCTTATTATTTCACTCGAGCTCGAAGATGTCAAACAAGCTGAAATCGCAAACATCATCGGAATAACAGAAAGTAATGTTCGCGTGCGCATCCACCGTATAAAAGAAAAACTAATGAAAAAATTTGAAGGCCCATGCAGCATGATTTAAACCTTAAACAAATGTGGGCAAGCAAACAGGCGAAAATGCCTGACAGCGCTTCACTATTGAAAAAAGGCAACGCTTTTAAGAAAGCGCAATTGCTCAAACTCATCGGCTCCAATGCAATGCTGATTTCCGTCGGAATTTTTATCGGGCTGATCTGGTATTATGCGCAGCCTGAAATGATTACCACCAAGATTGGAATTGTCATTGTTATTGCTGCGATGGCGATATTTCTCACGGTTTATAACGGCATGCTTCCGATGTTGCTTAAAGTTAATGACGGACTCAACAGCAGCGACTACCTCGCACAATTACTCAAAATTCAGGCACGCCAGCAGTTAATGCACACGACGATGCTGAATTTATATTTTGTCATGCTTTCAACCGGAATGGCTTTGTATCTTTATGAATATGCATCGCGCATGGGCGTCATAGGTGCAGCGTTGACCTACGGAATTACATTTGGCTGGGTCGCGCTCAACTGGTTTTACATCAGGCCGCGCACGATCAGGAAACAACGTGCCAAAACCGACGCGCTCATTGCCAAGTTTGAAGACTTGAAACAGCAGCTTGAATCATCAGACTCTAGCGAAACCTAGTTCTTCGCTTTATTGATTGTGTAAATGCCGCCGACAAATAGAATGGCTGCAAGGCCGATAAAAAGATAACCCTGTTGTTTTCCCGATTCATTCGACGCATCAATTTTGAGTCCGAGCACATTGATTTGTTTGTCATTTGCCGAAATCTTTCTGACGCCTGAATAGCCGATGGCAAGGCTCACTATGATTAATACCGCTCCGATAATTTTTGAAGTGTTCATGTTTGCGTTTTTATTGTTTGCTGTCCTAAGATAGGCAATAAAATGCAAAACTTAAACATAATTGACAAACGGTGCGGTTTTACATTACCGCGCCAATATAGGAAGGTAGGCTTTCCACGGCCCCACTTCGTCGTGATACTGCTTTGCCATCACACGCGAGATTTGTGCGATATGTCCGAGGTCATGCGCCACCCAAGTCGCGAGCAACTGCTGAAGCGTAACTGCACCAAACGCCTGGTGGATCCCGGTTTTCTTCAAATCTTCGGGCATAATGTTTTTTGATTTGAGTGTTTGCAAGTTCTGTTCGCGCAACGTTTTGAATTCGTCAAGCAACATCGAAATATTCTTCCCTTTGCTAGCTTCAAACTGCGCGAACCGATCGAAGAGATCAAATGCTTTGTCTGACGCATTTGAAAGAATAATTTCGGCACGCACCATCCAATCGGTTTTCTCGCCATGGATCAAATGTCCAACAACATCAAACGGACTCCACGATTCGCCGCCTTCGTTATTGTGAAGCCACTCGTCGTCGAGTCCGTCGAGGAGTGCTGCCAACACATTCGGCGTGCGTTCGAGAATCGCTATTGCATTTGGAAGATTGAAGGCCATAAATGAGTATTTTCCCAAAAATACAAAATTTCACGATGCACAAGTGTGAATGGTCACGCTGCATCATTGTTTACACGGTGTCTAGCTAAAAACATCAACACCTTTGCCCGTTCTGATAAAACTCGATAAACTTTCCTGAATCAATGCGCCCCAACCGGCCGAACAATCGCCCCAACACGCAAAGGTGGGTACCAACCCTTTGTGCGTAAACGTAATTTGTATCGAGCCACCGATTTCGGCAATCTCAAAAATGAGTTTGGTTCCTGTCCATTCCGCAGGATTTTTGAACGAACTCAAATAGCTGTCGGTTACTTCCCATACAATTTTTGCGTTCGGAATCATTTCGGTTACGCGTTGTTTTGAGAAATGGACATTCCCAAACCGGTATTCGAATTCGTCGCTCACTTTTTCGGCTATTCCGTTAATTTCGCCATGCCACCATCCGCTTATGGCTTTGATCGCATTGAAAGCTGATGCGGCCGACTTATCGACCACGATCGATGTAGTAAAATCTTGCTGTTGCATATAATGGTTATTTAAGTAGCACCAATTGTCCCATGTGGTATTGCAAATGTGATGTTCTTGTGATGATGATATTGAGTTTATTGCGGTGTGGCTCACTCGCAAAATCTTCCGCAGAAACCGCCGTGTGTCTTTCGAACCATTGCCCGGCAGTAAGGCTGTCGCATTTTTGTTTTAGCGCTTCGCATTGCTGTGTCCACATGTTGCGCAATTCGGAAACCGAAGGAAACTGCGTGACCGCTTTGTCGGGTGATTTTAAAAACGGCTCCTGGAGTTGCGGATACATTCTGTCGCCCATATCCAATAATACGATCATGTCGTCGTGCACCGCGATAAGGTGTCCCAATAAATAAATTCCCCTGTTTTTACCCGGCGCGATTTCTTTCTGCAAAGTTTCATCGGAAAGCGCATTGATCAGCGCATCGACGTTTTTCAGCGAGGCATCCCATCGGTCGAAAACCATTTTTACGATAGTGTCTGTTGTTGTCATTTTGTGTTTTTTAATTGTTGTATGACAAAAGTAACGTCTAAATCGCGACCGACAATAGTGTAAAACAGACATTCTAGCGGGTTGATTTGGACAAATTAAAAAGATACCTTTGTTGAAAATCATCGTATGAAACACCTCACCATACTCGTTCCCGACGGCCAGGACAAACTCAGCAGCATCGTTTGCACGTACAAAGTGTTCGTTAAAGCCAATGCTTATTGGAAAGAAAACCACGGCGAAGAATTGTTTGCGATTGCACTGGCAGGGATTTCGGATACAATTGAATTTTATGACGGACTTTTCACGGTAAAGCCACACATGCACATTTCGGCAATTGCCAAAACCGACCTTATTATTATGTCGGCTATGAACAATTATGAATATCCCGACTCGATTGCCAAAAACGCTGCGATTGCCGACTGGATCGTCAAACATTATGACCAGGGAGCCGAAGTCGCCACAATGTGTACGGGTGCGTTCCTGCTTGCTTCGACAGGTTTGCTCGACGGCAAAAGCTGTTCGACGCATTGGGCTGCTGAGAATACATTCAGGAGTATGTTTCCCAAAGTCAATTTACAAACCAATCAATTGATTACAGACGAGAATGGGATATATACCAACGGCGGCGCCTTTTCGTACCTCAACCTGATCTTATACCTTGTTGAGAAATATTACGACAGGCCTACCGCAATTTATTGCTCGAAGATTTTTCAAATCGAAATGGACCGCAACAGCCAATCGCCGTTTATCATGTTTACGGGACAGAAGATGCATGGCGACGAGATGGTGCAACAAGCGCAGGCGTTTATCGAAAGTAACCTCAGTGAAAAAATATCGATTGAATATTTGGCTGGAAAGTTTTCGGTGGGCAGGCGCAATTTCGATCGCAGGTTTATCAAGGCTACGGGCAACACCCCAATAGAATATGCGCAGCGTGTCAAAATCGAATCAGCAAAAAAGGCGTTCGAAACCACACGAAAAACAATTACTGAAATTATGTATGAAGTAGGTTATTCGGATATAAAGGCGTTCCGCGAAGTGTTTCGTAAAATCACAGGCATGTCGCCAATAGCTTATCGCGATAAATACAATAAGGAAGCGGCATTGTAATTAAAGCATCGTAGTGATTGGCATTATTTGGATTTTATATTATTGCCTCAGGATTTTTTCCATCTTTCGGCCTTTGGCAAGCTCATCGACAAGCTTATCGAGGTACCGCGCCTTTTGTGTGAGCGGATTGGCGATTTCCTCAACGCGGTAACCACAGATGACACCCGTTATCAGGTTCGCGTTCGGATTGATTGTGGCGCGATCGAAGAAAGTTTGGAACGTTACCTTCTCGTCTATAAGTGTTTGTATTTGATTGTCATCAAAACCTGTAAGCCATGTGATGACTTTGTGAAGTTCTTCAATTGTACGGCCCTTCGAAGTGACTTTGGCAACATACAACGGATAGACCGAACCAAAAATAAGCCTCGCTATTTTTTCGTCATGTGTGAGTTTGCTTTGCATACGAATCGAATTCAGAAATAACGAATTTACGAAAACATTCGTACAGCGTATGAAAATAGCATCACTTCTATTCTTTCTTACCATTACATCAGTCATCCATGCGCCGTTGAATGCGCAAAACTCAGGCACCAACGCTAGGCTATTGGAAGCATTGACAGTTAACCTTCCATTATCGCAGTTTGTATGATGGTTGATGGCTACACCCTGTTGCAAAAAAACACCCGTCCAAAAATTTGCCACAACTTTTGTGGCAAAAAAATTATTTTAAAAAATTTGCAACAGAATTTTCAGAAAAAAATTTGAGCGGTTTTAACGACCCAAAAATTAATGGCAGCCGAGCGTCACCAAACCTTTCGCGTTGCAGAACTGCCGAATTAATTATTGACATACCTCGACAAACCGCCGGCAATTGTTTGCGGGTTTTTCCAAAACAAAAAGGCAATCCATTACAGATTGCCCTTTTTTTATTTAGATAAGAAAGTGTTTATTGCTTCACGATTCTTTTGGTTATGGTACCCGAAGCAGTTTCGAGTTTAAGCACATACGTTCCTGCGGCATAATTAGCGAGCGAAATGCTGTATTTTTTCACAGCATCTGCATAGGAAGCTTTGAATATTACCTGTCCTGAAAGCGAGTACAATGTCGCTGCTTTTAAAACTTCATTCGTTCCGGGTTCGATGTTAATGATATTCGACGTCGGATTCGGATACAATACCAAACTCACTTTATCATTGTGTGCCGTAGCCAACGCGCTGCAAAAATCTGATGGGTCGGTTACTGTCAGCGTCACGGATTGTGAAGCGGTATTGCCATGGAGATCGGTTGCGGTTATTATAACCGTATGGTCGCCGAGTTGCAGGCAAGTAAAAGTATCTGGTACTACCGTCATGAACGAACTGCCGCAGTTGTCGCTGCTCGTGCCGAACAGATCCGGTGTAACCGTAAGGTTACCAAGTACATCTACCGACGCGGTCAAATCGCCAACGGTAAGTACTGGGGCCGTTGTGTCTTCAATGACGACGTTTTGCGTTTGCGTCGCGGTATTTCCAGATGCATCCTCGAACGTCCATGTAATGGTGGTTGACGCGGTAATTGGAAAAACTGCGTCACTTGTTACCGTTACTGTTCCTGAGCAATTGTCGGTTGCAGATGGCAATGGTACCTCAGTTGCTTCTATTGCGCATTGCCCTGTGATGTCGGCCAAAGTTGCGGCATCTGGTACAGGCGCAGTATTGTCCTGTATAATAACTTCCTGTGTCTGTGTAACGGTGTTTCCGTGGGTATCGTCATACATCCAGGTAATTGTGCCCGAAGCCGTGATCGGGAATACGGCAGTTGTCGTTGCCGTAACAATACCGGCACAATCGTCAGTTGCGGTTGGCGCGGTTACATCGGCTTCCTGAACCGAGCATTGCGCTGTAATATCGGCAAGAACTGCCATATCCAGAACTGGTGCAGTCATATCATCGATGATCACGTTTTGGTTTTGGATGGTCACGTTACCATTGCCATCATCATAGCTCCAACTGATAACGCCAGAAGTAGTGATTGGGAAAATTACAGAATTGATTCCGGTTATCACTCCTGCGCAATTGTCTGTGGCGGTCGGCGGAACAACATCGGAGGAATTCAATGAGCATGAAGCAACTAAGTCCGGTAATATTAAAGTATCTGGAATCGGGCCAGTAGTGTCCGAAACGATAACGTTTTGTGTCTGTGTGGTCGTATTGCCATCGGTGTCTTCGTACGTCCAGGTAATGGTAGTTGAAGATGTAATCGGGAAAATGGCATCGCTTGTTACAGTAACAGGTCCCGAACAATTATCGGTTGCTGTCGGAACGATAACATCGGCCTCCAATACAGAACATTGTCCTAGAACATCCGCAAGCAAAGGCGCGTCAGGAGTCGGTCCAGTCGTGTCATCAACGATAACATTTTGTGTTTGCGTGGTTGTATTGCCATTGGCATCTTCGTATGTCCAAGTAATCATTGTCGATCCGTTTATAGGGAATGTTGCATCGTTTGTAACGGTAACAGGTCCCCAGCAATCGGTTGCTGTTGGCGCGACAACATCGGCAAGCGTGAGTGTGCACTGAACGTTAATATCGGCGAGCACGGCCACATCCGGCACCGGAGCAGCAGTATCGGGATTGATGATGATATCCTGTGTTTGCGTGGCGATATTACCAGAGGCATCGGCATAGGTCCATGTAATTGTTCTCACACCCTGTGTATTCATTGGAAAAATCCCATCGTTGGTTATTGCCAATGGCGCGGTACAATTGTCAGAAGCGGTCGGCACCGGAATATCGGCAAGCGTTAGCGGGCAGTCGGAAACAATATCGGAAAGCGTCGCAGCATTAGGAACAGGATCGGTAAAATCGAAAATAATTACATCCTGGGTTTGTGTTGTGGAATTTCCGCTGGCATCGGTGAAAGTCCATGTAATTACAGTTGTTCCCGGTGTTGTAATCGGGAAAACGGCATCGCTCGTTACGGTCACAGCCGAGCAATTGTCGGTCGCTGTTGGAATTGCAAGATCGGCTTCTGATAACGAACATTCCGAAATGATATCAGAAAGCACGGCGGTATCAGGAGTTGGATCTGTGAAATCGTATATAATAATATCCTGGGTTTGTGTCGTAGAATTTCCGCTCGCGTCGGTGTAAGTCCATGTTATCGTTGTGGTTCCGAAAGTTGTAATCGGGAAGACGCCGTCGTGGGTTACAGTGACAATACCCGAACAGTTATCGGTCGCGGTTGGAATTGGAAGATCGGCTTCTGCAAGCGAGCATTCGGCAGTGATATCGGCAAGAACTGAAAAATCTGGTACAGGATCGGTAAAATCATAAATAATAATGTCCTGGGTTTGTGTCGCAGAATTTCCGCTGGCATCGGTATAGGTCCATACAATGGTTGTAGTCCCTAATGTAGTGATTGGAAATACACCGTTATTGGTTACTGTTACTGTAGAGCAATTGTCGGTCGCGGTTGGTATCGGAAGATCGGCCTCTGCAAGGGAGCATTCGGCCGTGATATCGTCGAGGACTGGCAGGTCGCGAACGGGATCGGTGTTATCGTAGATAATAATATCCTGTAATTGTGAAGTGGCGTTTCCGGCGGCATCGGTAAATGTCCATACAATCGGCGTGACGCCCAAAGTCGTTATCGGAAACGTTGCATTGTTTGTAACGATGACAGTGCCTGAACAGTTGTCGGTCGCGGTCGGCACAGGGAGGTCGGCTTCAGACAGTGAACACTCTGAAGCGAAATCGGCGAGTACAGGCACATCAGGAATCGGATCGACAAAGTCGGCGACAATAATATCCTGCGTTACAATAAAAGTATCACCCTGCATATCGGTGTATGTCCAAGCTATGGTTGTGGTTCCCTGTGTGATTGGAAAAACAGCATCCGTCGTTGGAATGATAAGGTTGCCGCAGCTGTCGGTTACCGATGGAATGCTAAGATCGCTCAACATTACAGAACAAACGAACTGTGCATCGGGGAGGCTCGACAGCGAAAGATCGCAAGCTACGGTGTTGTTGGGGATGTTTGAGGTGAAGGATTGTGCGTTGGCCTGTAAGACAAAAGCAAACGTAAATACCTTCACAAGAAGTAAAAGTTTTTTCATAAAGCGTGGATTAGTTATACAATGATTTAAAGTTATGATTTTAAAGTTCGGAAAAAACGCGCAGTTAACAACTGTCTAAGTGAAATATTTTTCGAATTTATTTGTTTCCTCATCTTCATTGCCTTTAAAACAGGAACATACAACACATTGCAAGACAGTTAAATAATATAAAAAAATCTACCAATATCATAAACAAAAAAATTTATCACTGAAGTAGCTTTAACAGTCTAATTAAAACACTAAAATTTAAATTATGAAAAAAGTACAGATTTTATTGGTTGCGATACTGAGTATTGCATTTGGTAGTGCAAAAGCACAGACAACAACTACAAAAGAAAAGACAACAACTACCACTGTAGCATTGCCGGATTGGGGTCCTGCCGGTTATGACAACGCACGCTATTATTACATTCCGGCGATACAAACGTATTACGACATTAACACATCGGAATACATCTACAGGGATAATGGAAAATGGACACGCAGCTCCAGCTTGCCTTCTGCGAATGCGAACTATGATCTTTACGACACTTATAAAGTTGTATTGACAGATGATTACAAAGACAAAAATGTCTATGATGATTTTGATAAGATAAGCGCCAAATATGGTCCTGATTACAAAGGCGAAAAACAAAAAACAATCAAAATCAAAAAAAATAAAATAAAAATCAAAGAAAAATAAAATGAGAATGGCTCCGTAAAAGGAGCCATTTTATTTTTTAGAGCAACAGCAAATTGTCACGTTTGCTATAAAAAAAGACTGAAATTATTTCGCCATCCTGTTTTCTAAAATTTTCTTAAACGATCTGCCGCGAATTTCCTCAAGTGTCAAACCTGTAGCCAATACTTCTTCTTCTGTTATCGCCCCGCTGTTGAGTGCACGCAGGAAATAATTGAGTAATCCTTGTCCAGTCGCGGCATCGTCAAAGACATCACCGATTAATGTGGCGCGCGCTGCCTTATCAACAAACGTTTTTAAACGCTCAACGGCATCATCATAACTTTCAAGGAAGAAGGCATACACCGCAGCGTAACGCATCGGGAATTGCGCCGGATTGAGGTCCCAACCCTGATAGAATCCATTCCATAAGGAGTGGCGGATGTGGTCATAGCCTTTCTTCCACGCCCTGTGCACCACCTGGCGGTTTTCTTCTTCCTGGGCGGGCGTAAGTGTACCACGGTGCGGTCCGATCGGCATGGTATTGGTCGCGCCGTCGCTGAGCCAGATGCCTGTGTGGGCCAAAGCCACTTTGGTCATGTGGTGCGCGAAATCGCAAACGGGATGGTCCATTTCCTGATATTTCGCGGTTATGCTGCAACTTGCCGTATAATCATATGTCCCAAAGTGCATCGCGATGCAACGTCCCTTGCTCGCTTTGATAAATTTGTATAACGGATTTGTGCCGTCAATTGCCATAATTGCCTGGGTAGTTTCAACCATCATCTCCATTTTGAGGATGCCTTTCTCGAGCCCGAGTTCTTCTTCAAGAATCGTAAAGAAATTGGCGAGGGTTTCAGCCTGTTGTGGAATTGTAACTTTTGGAAGCATCACGACGAAATTGTCCGGTAGCTTCCCTCCTGTTTCTTTTACAAGCGTGGAAAGAAAAATATCCAGCGTACGCAACCCGCGCTCTTTCATTTCTTCGGTAAAGGGTTTGATGCGGATTCCGATAAAAGGCGAAAGCGTATTATCTTGCATGCCTTTGGCGACTTCCTTTGCTGCCGTAACGGCTGTGGCGTCTTCCTCCTCATTGCTTCGATTGCCATAGCCGTCTTCAAAATCGATGCGGAAATCTTCAATTGCCTCCGACTTCAATTTAGCAACTACCTTGTCGTAAATGCGTTTGCTGAAATCGCTGCCGCCAGTGAGCCCGAATGCTTTTCCGAAAACTTCATGGTCAGGCGCGTAGGTTTCCAATATTTCCAACGCACGGTTTCCTAAAGCAATCGGCGCGTCGGATTTGAAAAGGTTAGCCCCGCCATAAAGCGTATGAACGGGCTGGCGATCGCTACGGTCTCCGGGATAAATTTCATTGAATGCGGTATTTGCCTGCGAAAGGCTTTGAAAAAGTTGGTCTTTTTTATTTGAAGGAATGGTCATATCAATTAATAATTAATAGTGAATAATTAACGGAGGACAATTAGCTGCCTCTATAGGTGCTGTAGCCAAATGGGTTTACGAGCAATGGTACGTGGTAGTGCGCGTCGTCGAAAGTAGCGAAAGTAATTTCTACCTCGGGATAAAAAGTTTTGAGATTTTGGGAAGCATAATAAGCGCCTGTGTCGAAAACCATTTTATAAGTATTGGGTTCAAGCGTCCTTTGTTGCGGCAACAAATCGGGAATACGGCCATCGGAATTGGTAATGCCTTGTGCCATGGTTTGCCATTGATTATTTCGTTTCATCTGAAGACGTATCGAAATATTTTTGCCTGGCATGCCGACTGCTGTGTCCAGTACGTGCGTGGTAATCTGGCTCACTTTGAGAAAATCGAAATTCGCTTCAGTCAGTAATTTTCGAAAACGGATAATCGATATTTTCTGCTGCTCGCCCATCGCGATGTTTATTTCTTCTTCTTCATTGTTTGAAAGTCTGTCGTGAAGCAACTTCAGCATTTCTCCTGCCGATTTTCCCGTGGCGCAGACGATAAAAATGAAACCGAATTTGTTTTCATAATCGGCGTTGGCTTTCGCGAGCACTTCAATGGTTTCCGAAGTTGCCGCAGCGACCCCGGCTTGCTCTTTTCCGGCGAATTTTTCAGTAAGGCTTTTTATATCGCCGATTTTTGGGTGATGCGTAAATGACTCACGCCAATCGATTACAGAACAGCCATCATACCAGATTTTTTCTGCGCGGTCAATGAGCTCGCTTTCGGAAGCGAACGGAAAATGGCGCATCATTTCTGCGGTCCACTTTGTCGAACCGCAACATTCAAATAAATGCTTCGCGGCGACTCCCTTATCAAGGTTATTAAATGCTGAAAGTGTCATAAATTAAATTATTTTAAACTGGCTCCTTGTTCGATCCAGCAACGCATGGTGTTTCGTTCGTCCTCGGTCATGTTCGTCTTGTTGTTCTGGGGCATTGTTTTGGTTAGCACCACGCGCTGCATGATAAGATCTTTTTTCTTAACGATGTCGTCGGGCGTGTCATACATGACGCCGTTTGGTGCCACTTTATAAACATCATCTGTCGGGTGCGCAGAATGGCATTGAAGGCAGCGTTCTTTTACAATAGCCTGGACTTCTGTAATGCTGACTTCCTTTTTGCATTCGTACGGATTGGTGCTTGGCGCCGAAATAAAACAAGCTGCGAGCAAAATTACGACCGATACCGGCAGAATCCAGACATTGAGCTGTTTCTTTTCCTTTAGATTGAGATAATGTTTTACACCCGCAGCGCCAAGCGAAATAATCGCAAGGATGAGCCATGGATATTCATAACCAAATGTCGAGGGAAAGTGGTTGCTGACCATTACAAACAAAACCGGAAGCGTAAAATAATTGTTGTGCAGCGAACGTGCGAGCGCCTTTTTACCGAGTGTCGGATCTAATGGCAATCCGAGCTTGGCAGCGGCAACCATTGCTTTCTGCGCCGGAATAATAACGAAGAAAACGTTGGCAACCATAATACTTCCGATCATTGCACCGAAATGAATGTAGGCAGCTCGTGGCGCGAAAACATGGCAATAGAACCACGCAAATGCAACCAATATCGCAAATCCAATAATCGAAAACGCGAGTTGGTTTTGGATAAGCCGTGACTTACACAGCAAATCATATATAATCCAAGCAACGATAAAAGATCCAACGCCAATTAGAATTCCCTGTCCTGCAGTAATATCGAGGACATTTTTATCAATCAAAAAAGCAGAAGCATTGAAATAATAAACTACGAATAAGAGGCAAAAACCTGAAAGCCACGTAAAATAAGCTTCATATTTAAACCAGTGCAGGTGCTTCGGAATTTCTTTCGGCGCGATCTTGTATTTTTCTACGTAATAAAATCCGCCGCCATGAACCGCCCATAAATTTCCGGCAAGCTCATCGCGTACGTTTTCGGTACGGTTTAACGCATTTTCAAGAAATACAAAATAAAATGAGGCGCCAATCCATGCGATACCGAAGGTAATGTGCATGAGCCGGATGACGATGTTGAGCCATTCCATAAGGTGGCTTTCGAGCGGCGTTCCCTTGACCAGGATATAAGTATTGAGGATCAATCCGATGACCACCATCAGAATTCCGGTATAAAGGTAATTCTGGCCCGTGATTTTTATTTCCTCACCTTCAGAATCGGTGACACGTTTGGCCTTGATTTTCGGCATTCGGTATGACAAATAACCCAGCGTGATCAGAATACTGAAATATACCACATAGAGCACCAATAAAATAAAAACGTTGGTTTTCACTATTTGACAATTTTACCAAAGATTCTTAGTCTGCTGATACCACCGTCAGGGAAAATATTGAGGCGCACATGCGTGATGCTGCCCACATCATTTAATTCTGATGCAAATTCGTGTTCGTTGTCGGCACTTAATTTTTGCTGCGGCAACAAGGTTTGCCAATGCGCACCTACTATATTATCACCTTCAACGGTACATGCTTCAATAGAACAGCTATCAGGATAATTGCCTTTGAAATGACAAGTGTCAACAACAACACGGTCAACAATGCCTTTGTGAGCGAGTTTCAAAATTACCCAATCGCGATTGTTTGGTGTACGGTTTCTCTTCGTTTCCCAGCCATCGCCCATGTTAGCGCCGCGGTTTGGCATGATCAGGTTGCTCATCGAACTGAAAAACATATCGTTGCACGCAACGGCCTTTCCGCCATTAAGAGCAGCAGCAAGGTCGATTTCCTGATCGGTTGAGAAATTGTTCCAGTTTTTAAACACTTCGCCATAAACGCGCAATCTCGCCACGCCTCCATCGGGATAAATATGAAGGCGGATGTGCGTATAGATTTCGTCGCTATTGCACTCGTAAAAGTTCTGCGAACCGGCATCGAGGTGTGATTTGGGAAGGATTTCTTTCCATGCCAGCGAATCCCAATCGCTTACTGAGCCGGCATCATCGAGATTAATTGCTTCTATAGAAGCGTGAGGCGGATGATTCCCGAGAAAAAAGTTGGTATCGATATCAAAACCGTTAATCTTTCCGGAAGTCGCCAATTGAATGACCGCCCAGTCATGCCCGGGTGTTCTTTTGCGGCGGCTTTCCCAGCCGTCCATCCATTTGCCGCGATCGGTGTATTTGTCGGCAATGAAAATGCCGCGCGTGGGCATAATCAGGTTTTCTTTCTCTGCGAAAAAATCGTCGGTGGCATAAATTACCTTTCCGCCAAGCCTTTCGGCAGCAAGGTCAGTCAGTTGCGCAAACGCGGGCGACTCTTTTATAATTTCTGTTACTTTCTCAAAAGCCATTGTCCTTTATTTTTATTTTTTATTGTTTTATTTTGATAAACCGTGGCACCATTTACGATTGTTTCTAGTACGTCACCGCTTAAGTTTTGCGCAATGTATGGACTTATTTTGTATCTGAAAAAAATATCTTCAGCCGCAATTACAGTGTCGGCGTCTGGATTCCAAATTACAAAATCCGCATCTTTACCCACCGCAATTGTGCCTTTGTTTGCGGCTTTTATAAACATTGCGGGTTTGGACGTCACGAGCGGAATGAATTGCCCTAACGTCATCACGCCTTTCAACGCGGTCCATGAAGCCGTAAGCAAAAATTGGATTCCCGCGATTCCACCCCATGCTTTTTTGAGGTTTCCGGTTTCCATTTCCTTGATTCCCGGAGGCGCCGGCGAATGGTCGGTCGCAATAAAATCAAGAATCCCCGATCGCAATGCCTGTTTCAATAAGTCGTTATTTTGTTTTTCACGGATTGGCGGAGCACATTTGTAAATGGTACTCGCGTCAGGAATGTTTTCGGCATCAAAATAAATATATTGCGCACAAGTTTCGGCCGTGACAGGCAATCCTTCTGCTTTTGCGGCGGCGATTTTGGGCAACGCTTCGGCGGATGATACATGCACGATATGAACGGGACAGTTGTGTTTTCGGCACATGCGAATCATCAAATCGACTGCATCGTTTTCCCATAGTTTGGGCCTGCTGGCAAGATAATGCTGGTAACTTGTGGGGTTGTTTTCGAAACCGACTTCGACTTCATCGCCATACAATTCGCAATGCGCAAGTAATGGGATGTTGTATTTTGCGATTATCGGCATCGCTTCGTCAAGGTCTTTTTCAGTAACATTCGGAAACTCATCGATTCCGGAATGTGTAAGGAAGCATTTGACGCCAACGGCTCCGGCTCTGATCAAATCCTCAAGATGTGATGCGTTTCCGGGAATAAGTCCGGCGTAAAAACCCACATTCACATTCATTTTCCCTTCTGAAGCTTTTAACTTTTGCTCAAAAGCGTATAACGTTGTTGTTACCGGGCTTGCATTGAGGGGCATGTCGATAACTGTGGTGGTCCCGCCCGCAGCTGCAGCTTGTGTTCCGGTTTCAAAACCTTCCCATTCTGTGCGGCCGGGCTCGTTGATGTGAACATGCACATCGATAACGCCTGGCATGATTACGGCATTCCCGAAATCTTCTGCGCCAGGCAATTTTTCAAAATCAACGGCTGTAATCGATCCGTTGATGAAACTTATGGTAGCTGGCTGCAATTTATTGGCAACCCATACCCGTTCGCTATATATTTTTCTTTCGTGCAAAGTGTCTATTTTTCAGTTTAGCGCAGGTACAAATATAGTTTTAAATCAAAAAACGGCAAGTTCATCACCGACTCTTTTACGGACTTTTTATAAATGAAAAAAGCGGATAATTACATCCGCTTTCATTCTAGTTTTTGTAATCCTAACTTTTCATCCTTTTTTTGTCGTTGGCAGGGTTTTTAAAGCCCATCGCGCAATCATCAATTTTGCCGGCGTTGTCAATGCAGTTCCCTTCGACCATTTTAATACGCGTTCCGTCTTTCATCACACAAACGCCATTAGGTTTGCATTTGGTTCCGTCGGCAAGAATTACTTTTTTCTTCATTTTTGTTAGTTTGCCATCTTTCATCTGCATCATTTTACCGTCTTTCATCATGCAGCAATCTTTCATGATCTGGGTTTCAATTTTGTTTTGTGAAAAAGCTTTTCCGGAAGTTAGGCCGATTGCGACAAACAGCAAAGCAATACACACTTTTTTAATGTTGCGTTTCATATTTTGGGTTATTTAATTATTTTCTTAAAGATAGCAATTTATTCGGATGAACTGATGAAACCCATACAAAATGCAACGCAAAATTATTATCCGCCAATCGCGATCATGCTGCGGTTTTGCGAAAAAAGTTCCGGATTTTGGAATTTAAGATCATCGTCCATCCCGCCTCGAACCGCATATTTTGCACGGAGATTTTCCTGTATCAACGGCAAAATTGGCTTTCCCGCGCGAAGCGAATCCAATAATGAAGTTTCCGAATTGGAGAAAAGGCAATTCTTGAGTTTTCCGTCGGCAGTAAGCCTGATGCGGTTACAGGTGCTGCAAAACGGATTTGTTACCGAGCTAATGATTGCAAATTTACCCGAATATCCCTTGATTCTATAATGTTTGGCTGTGTCATTTGCTGCGTCGATCAGGCGTTCCAATTGATCGTGCCGATGTGCAGTTTGCAGGTTTTCCAGGATTTCGGACAAACTGACCAGTTTTGATTTGTCCCAGGCATTGCCGCTGAAAGGCATGAATTCAATGAAGCGGATTTCGATATTTTTATATTGCGTCAATGCGATGAAATCGATGATCTCATTGTCATTGAAACCTTTGATTAGGACAATATTGAGTTTGACTTTAAACGCGCCCGATAACAATAAATCGATGTTGCGCATGACGGTGTCAAAATAATTGCGACGTGTAATGGTATTGAATTTTTCGCGGACAAGGCTGTCAATACTAATGTTGACCGTATGAATATGGGCTTGCCTGAAAGTTTCGATAAAATCCGAAACGAGGATTCCATTTGTCGTAATTGTCAGATTGACGCCAAGTTTTCCCAGACGCAAAATAATCTCACGCGCATCTTTTCGTACCAATGGCTCGCCGCCTGTGAGTCGGATTTTATCGACGCCCAAGCCTACAAAAGTCTGGGCAATTTCCAAAATTTCATCGGCAGTCATCAGGTTTGGTTTTGGCGTGAGCCTGATCCCTTCTTCGGGCATACAGTACGTACAGCGCAGGTTGCAATGCTCGGTAATCGAAATGCGCAGGTAGTTGTGGCTTCGGCCAAAAGCGTCTTGCAAAGACAGATTGCTAGCGGCCATGATTTTCTCCATTTAAAATTCTGAACAAATGCAATATTGAAGGAAAAACAGCATCAATCGATTCAGATGCGCCGTTTGCGGAACCTGGCAAAGCCAAAATCAAAGTGTCGCCTTTGAATCCGGCAACACTTCTCGACAGCATGGCGTAAGGTGTTCGCTGTTGGCCGTAAGAACGTATCGCTTCCTCGATTCCGGGAATTCGCCGGTCGAGCATCGGAATGATCGCTTCGGGTGTAATGTCTTTGTGCGACAATCCGGTTCCGCCCGTAATAACAACAAGGTTAACGTGTTGGTGGCAAAGTACATTGACATTGCTTTGGATGATATCAGCCTGGTCGGGAATAACGGTGTATTTGCTGATCGTTATACCTAGTTTTTGGAGTTTATCGGTAATGATTTGTCCCGAAATATCTGTTTTTTTTCCGGCCGAGACACTATCAGAACACACAATTACCGCTGCCGAAAGGTTTAAATTATCGAGACTTCCGTAATCGGATTTCCCTCCTTTCTTGTGCAATAGTTTTATGGTGCCAATTTCAACCAATTTGTCGATCGGCTTTAGCATGTCGTAAATGGTCAATGCGACAATTGAGGCGCCGTGCATGGCTTCAACTTCAACGCCTGTTTTGTATATCGTTTTAACGGTAACCTCTATTTCAATAGTGCTGTCGAGGCATTTAAATTCGATGCCCGTAAATTCAATCGGCATCGGGTGACAATCGGGAATCGCATTCGACGTGTTTTTTACAGCAAATAACCCTGCAGTTCGTGCAACTTCGAGTACGTCGCCTTTGGGAACCGTTTTTTCGAGAACGGCGCGAATGGTTTGAGGCGAACCGGTTCTTACGATGGCTCGGGCTGTTGCCGTGCGAAGCGTTGTTATTTTATGAGTGATGTCGACCATTATGTGTTTTTTTTCCAATTGTATGAATCGTCGGTAAAAATTTCCTTTCCGAATACCGCTGTTTTTTCTTTTATTTCTTCCACCAAATATTGCAATGCTTCATAAACGACTTTGCGCCTGGGTGCCGAAACGAATACGAAAAGGCAAATTTCGCCTGCTTTCACGCACCCAAGACTGTGATAAATATGCAGGCATGACAGTTCATACTTTGCAAAAGCGCTTTCGCGGATGTCATGAAAGCTTTGTTCTGCCATTTCTTCATAAGCCGAATATTCAATGGCGACTACTTCTTTTCCGTCAATGATATCGGCACGGACCTGGCCAAGAAAAATATTGTGCGCGCCGATTGTGGTCTTTGATTGGTGTTTCGCAATCGCATCGCCGATAAACGCTGCAGGTATCGGCCCTTTAATGAACGTCGATTTTTTAATTTTTTCAGTCATTGATTCCAATAAATTTTTCTGCTAATGATTCGATACCATTTTCGAGATGCGACAATCGGGTATAACCTTTTTTGAACAAATAGTTTGCTGCCATGAAACTGTTGTTTCCGTGCTGACAACACAATATAATTTGTCGGTTTTTTTCGATGCGTTCGATACGATTTTCGAGTTGCGCTAACGGGATATTTGTAATGTTTGCAAACGGCATTTTCGGCTCTTCATAACTTTCGCGAATATCAATAACCAAAGCCTCATCTTTTTGAATAGCCTCAAAAAAAGCATCAGCGTTCAATGCGCTGACCGATGCGTCAATATCACCCTTTAATATTGCCAAACCATTTGAAATTCCTTTTTTAAATTCAATTTCATTTCTCTGAAAACCAATATTTTGAAATGAATTATTTAATCCATCATATAAAAATAGGCTACCCGAAAGCACTTTCCCTTTTTCAAGGATTATCTTGAGCGTTTCATTGGCCTGCATCGCACCGAGTGTATGAGGCAAAACTCCTAAAACGCCCGAAGTTTCACAGTCATAGATGATGCGGTTTTCATCTTGCGGGAACAAACATCGATACGTTGGACCTTCCTTATAATTGAGTACTGAAAGCTGTCCTTCAAATTTGTGGATCGAAGCGTAAACCATCGGAATCCCTTTCGCAACTGCAACGTCATTTATTGCATAGCGCGTTTCCAAATTGTCGGAACAATCAACTATGATGTGATAATCCTCAATAATTTTAGCCGCATTTGATTGCGTAAAATAGTAGTCAGAAGGAACAATCGCAATTTCGGGATTTTGCCTTGACACAACCGATGCAGCAACATTTGCTTTGTTTTTTCCACAATCGGACAGCGCATATAAAAATTGTCTATGCAGATTGGTTTCTTCGATCACGTCGCCATCAACAATTCCAATATGTCCAACACCCGCGGCAGCGAGATTTTGCAGCACTGGGCAACCCAAGCCGCCGGCCCCGATTATCAGCACTTTCGCATTCGCAAGCTTTTCCTGCCCTGAAAGTCCGATTTCCGGAAGAATGGTTTGCCGATCGTATCGTTTGGAATTTAAATTTATCATTACCCTCCTGCAAAAGGCGGCAGCAGCGCCAATTCATCGTTTTCATTAATTAAAGCGTCGGCGGTCACAGCAATATGATTAAGCGCAAATGTGTACGGAATATTTTTAATCTCCGGATAATGTTGCTCGAGCCGGAGTTTGAGGCTGGCAACCGAATTGTTTTCGTGCTCAAGATAGATCCGCTCCTCGTTTTTAAATGTCACATCTGCAACAGCACCAAAATATTTAACGATAATCATCATGGCTAAGTCGTGTAAAGTTTTAAAATTGCGATTCCAAGTACAAAAGCCAGTACATTGCGCAAAGTAAGCGTGTCAAATTTCCGGCTGCCGTAATAACCGCCAAGGATTCCGCCCGAAACAGCGAGCAAAATTAACGGAGTGGCGGCCAAAGGAAGCGTTCCTCCTTTAGCGACAAATCCCACAAGTCCAGCAATCGAATTGACAAATATAAACAAAGCTGAAATTGCCGCCGTTTGTTTCATATTGGCCCAGCCTAAAAGCAATAACACCGGACTCAGTATAATTCCGCCACCGATTCCGATAAGGCCCGATAAAAAACCTATCACAGCCCCTATCAATAATGCGAGTCGCGTATCAATGGGTTTTAACTCCGAATTTCCTTTGCCAAAGAAACCAACTAGCCTCAAAACCGCTATAATAAGCACCGTTGCCAGAATCAATTTGTAATAATGCGAATTGATTGTGATGAGTCCGCCGAGAAATGAAAAAGGAATTGATCCGATCGCAAACGGATAAAACAAATGCCATTCAAATTTCTTTTCACGGTAATAAAAATAAAATGAAATTAACGAAACTAAAATATTTAAAACCAGCGCTGTAGGTTTCATTACCGAAACCGGGAAAGTAAAAAGACTCATAAGTGCTAAATACCCGCTTGCACCACCATGTCCGACACTTGCATATAAAAATGCGATGACCGGAAGCAGTATCAAAAGCAACGGCGATGCCATAAGTTCGGATAGTGTCATTTTCAAAAATTATCACACAAAGATAAGCACTCTTGTGACTTACTCGGCGCGTTTGATTGCTATTCTTTCAGTGCTTTGATGTATCGGCGGCCATTTTTTGAATCGGCAGTTGAAATCAATTGGATTCGGCTGTCGGATCCGGCTGCCGGTTTGCCGTTTGATTCGGTTAAAATAAACAAATGGTTCGCCGATATCGGAATTGTAAATTTCGTTCCATGAAAAAAAACTCTATAACCGTCAGCAATACACACGAAATAAAATTCATTGCGTTCTCGGGGCTTTTCAAATACAAAATCCGATTCTCGCAATATGTTTTTTAAAAGAATGCCTTTGCAATTTTTGAGCGTGTTTTTGATTTCACTCGGTGGTTGTAAATGAGCTGATCGCCAACAGGTATTCGCGCATCTTTGTTGAGATCAGCCAATGTAATTTTCTTGCGTTGTTGTATTTTGCCTTTAATAATAAACGAATCGGTTGGTTCAATTTTGCGCTGCGCAGTTATGGGGATTCCGCTAAGCAGCAAAATATGAGAATGGCATTTTCCATATTTATATTGCGTAAATAATGACCTTTTCGCCTTTTGCTTTTGTGTAATTCCCGGATGGTAAATATAACAGCGCATTCGCCAATGAAAAGGAGTCAAGCATCGAAGATTCCTGATGGGGCAGTATGGTTACTACATCACCATTTACCGCAGCTTTTAGGAGCTGTTCGCGTGAGTTGTTTACATGATAATCGTGCCCGAGTGTTTTTTCAAGCAAAAATTCAAACTGGCTTTTCAGTCCGCTGAGTTTTTGTAAAAACGGTTTGACATGAATGTAAAAACAGGTCAATGCTGCCGCAGGATTTCCGGGCAGCGCAAAAATAATTTTATTATTTATTTTTCCCGCATATAAAGGTTTTCCGGGTTTTTGGTTTACCCTATAAAATAAGGTTTCGACACCAAGATTTTGCAAAGCGCGTCCTGTAAAGTCGTAATCTCCAACCGATATTCCGCCGGAAACCAAAACGACATCATTTTCGGCAATCGCCTTATTAAGCGTTGCTTTTGTAGCGTCAAAAGTATCTTTCACAGCATAAAACAAAAGGGCATCGAAATTTGAATTTTCCAAAGCCGCTCTGAGCATAATGGCATTGCTTTCATAAACTTTTCCTTGCGGCAATGGCGTTCCTGGTTGCATAAGTTCATTGCCTGTAATGACAATGCCAACTCTCGGTTTTTTATAGATCGGAACCGAGGTGATTCCGAGTCCGGCCAAGAAGCCAATCGCTGCCGGATTAAGAAAGGTTCCTTTTTCGAGCGCGATATCATTTGCAAGGATTTGTGAGCCTTTTTGCCGAATATTCATTTCGGGCAACGCTGATTCATGTAATGTTAAATTGCTTTCGTCAGCCGAAACTTTTTCAACAGGGATTACCGCTTGTGCCGAGTCGGGAACGGCAGCACCCGTGAATATTTTTACCGCTTCGCCCAATTTTAGCGCAATCGAATTTCCATCTCCAGCTTTAATTTCGCCTACTATTTTATAAACTTCTGAATCATGTAATGCAATCGCAAAACCATCCATGTTTGATTGCCGGAACGGAGGCATGTCAATTGGAGAAATTATGTTTTCGGCAAGTACGGCATTTCGTGCATCCCACAGTAAAATTTGTTGCTGCTTTAATGCGATTGGTACGGCATCCAATATCGCAAAAGCTTCATTTACCGAAATCATTTGTTTTGGTTTTTAATGCTAATCAATTGTGCTGCGACGCTGATTGCAATTTCCTGTGTGGTTTCACTTTTGATGTCGATGCCAATGGGTGCATAGACTTTATCGAGTTGCAATTTGTCGAAACCATCGGCGAGCAGGTTTTCATATAGCGTTTTTATTTTCTCTTTGCTTCCCATCATTCCGATATATTTGAAATGTTTGCCCAAAAGCCGCCGGATTACAATTTCGTCGGTGCGATAACCAAAAGACATAATCACCACATAAATATTGTCGCCTTCGGGAATGTGTGTATCAATCGTTTCGAAATCAATCACAGCGCGGTGGTGCGCAAAGGTATTGGCTTGCATCGTATTGAGGTTTTCACGATGATCGAGGATGTGGATTTCAAAATCGAGTTTCGCCAGCACTTCACACAATGCGAGTCCGACATGCCCGCCGCCAACGATATACACATGCTGAGGCGTTGAAGTTGGTTCTTGAAAAAGCCATGCAGCGGATTTCGGTTTTCCAACATCAATTCCGTTGTCGCTGTAAAAAATAGCATCATTTTTTGCTGAGCGTATTTTCGCAAAAACCGATTTATAATCGGATGTAATATCAAAAAAAGCAATCGTCTGCTGTCCCGAGCAAATCATGCCCGATTGGTCTGTAAGTGCCGATTTATCGTGTATTTGATGCTTTATAAAAGGATTAAATTCTGGTTTAGACAATAAGCTGCGTGCATATTCCACAAGCTTGTGTTCCATAATGCCACCGCCGATCGTACCGAACATCTGCGATTTAGAAACCACCATTTTAAATCCTTTTCTGCCCGGACTGCTGCCTTCATTTGCGATGACAACCATCAAGACAAAACGGTCTTCATGCTGCAGCAGCTCGTGCATTTTTTTATAGAAATCTAAAACCATCGGCTCTGAATTGCGGAAATCCGTTCGGATTATACTTTTTTGGCAAATGCTTCTTCTGAAATTGCCGGCTTCAAAATACCTTCCTTGTCCTTGTACAAATCCATCAACACTTTTTCCGGAGTATATGGCGCATTTACCGCGAGTTCAGCATTTGGATTAAAAGCCCTGACAGCGTTACGGATTGCAAAGTAAGAGCCGAGTCCGTACATGAGCGGCGGTTCTCCAACTGCTTTCGATTTTTTGATTGCAAGGTCGTGCCCTTCAGTATCGAGATGCGTGATGTTGATTTCTTTGGGAACTGAATAAATATCGGGAACTTTATATGTTGACAAAGCGTTCGACAACAACCTGCCTTGTTCGTTATAAACGATTTCTTCGAGTGTCATCCAGCCGATTCCCTGAACAACCCCACCTTCAATCTGCCCATTGTCGATTGTTTTGTTCATGCTTTGGCCAAAATCGTGTACAATATTGACGCTGTCGAAATCGTAGGTTCCGCGCAAACAATCCACTGTAACTTCCAGAATTGCAGTTCCATACACGTGGTATGCAAACGGATGCCCTTTCTCTTTTGATTTGTCGTAATGGATTACCGGCGTTGCATAATGCGCGTTTTCGGTGAGGGCAACCCGTTGTGTAAATGCTTTCATGATCAGGTCAACCCATTGCATATCGGTTTTGTCGCCGCCTCTGTAAACCCATTCTTCAACGATATGGATTTCCTCAGGATCAACATGTACCTGCGCAAGTGGCTTCAATCTTTCGAGCAAATTGTTACATGCGATTTGCAAAGCTTTCCCATTGAGATCGGCTCCGGCACTTGCGGCAGTTGGCGAAGTATTGGCCACACGCAAAGTGTTCGTCGATTCGATTCGGACGCGCGAAGCCTGGATTCCGAATGTTTCGGTAACAATCTGCAATAATTTGGTATTGACGCCCTGCCCCATTTCGACGGCACCCGTATTGACCACGACGCTTCCGTCATAGTAAATGTGGACTAACGCACGTGCCTGGTTCATCATCGTATTTGTAAATGAAATTCCGAAACAAATTGGCTGCACGGCGAGGCCTTTTTTATAACGCGGATTTGACGCATTGAAGCTTTCTACGCGTTCTTTTTGCGCTGCATAATCGTAGTTTTTCATACAGCTTTCCCATGTTGCATGCGCTTCGGTCTGCTCAAGAATTTGACCATAAGACAATTCATTGCCATCAACGACCAAATTAGTCTTTTGAATTTCTGCAGGACTGATTCCCAAAGATTCTGCGGCTTTTACAATTGCCGCTTCGATGGCGAATTTTCCTTGCGGGCCACCGAATCCACGGAAAGCGGTGTTCGGAGGCAGGTTGGTTTTACAACTGTATGCGGTCGCGATTACATTTGGCACATAGTACGCGTTTGTCGAATGGAATAACGTTCGCTCCATAACGGCTGGCGACAAATCAGCTGCCGCGCCTGCATTCTGGAAATGTGTTACTTCATACGCCAATATCTTTAAATCTTTTGTGAGTCCGATTTTGAAATCAGCCGAATACGGATGCCGCTTCCCCGTCATGCGCATGTCATCCATACGGTGCATCGCCATTTTTACGGGTTTATGCAGGATTTGCGTGGCAAGCGCCACCATAACGCCCCAAGGTGTTGCCTGATCTTCTTTTCCACCAAAACCTCCACCGAGGCGAACGGTATCTACTTCGACTTTGTGCATCGGAATTCCAAGCACGCGTGAAATCGTGCGTTGCACCGCAGTAGGCGATTGTGTTGAAGAGGAAACGACAATGCTTCCATCTTCTTTCGGACGCGAGTAAGCGCCTTGTGTTTCGATATACAAATGTTCCTGTCCGTTGACGTCGCTTCGGCCTTCGAAAACATAATCGCATTTAGCAAAAGCTTCCGACGTATTTCCCAATTTGAAGGAACGCGGCGGAACAATTAATTTATTTTGTTTTTGCGCCTCGCGTGGGTCGGTAATGACGGGCAATTCTTCAAAAACGACTTTCATCAGTTTTGCTGCCTGAATGCAATGGTGTTCTGAAGTCCCTACAATTAAGGCAATTACCTGACCGCGAAAATGGACTTCACCATCAGCGAATAAAGGTTCGTCCGGAACGATGCCGCCAATTTGGTTTTCGCCGGGAATATCTGCAGCGGTTATAATGGCAACAATTCCAGGCGCTTTTGAAGACTCGGTAAAATCGGTGCTTACAATTTTTGCATGGGCAACCGTAGAATCAAATGGCAGAGCATACAATGTTCCTTGCAATTCCTGGACATCATCGAGGTAAATCGATTTTCCTTTTACGTGGTTTTGTGCATCTATATTGATCATAACAGGTCGTGCATTTTAATTTGGTCGGGAAATAGTGTTATGAAATGTGCGAAGAACAATTGCCGCGCGAGCAATCTTTTGTACGATTCGGTACCGCGTGCATCGCTGATCGGTGACAATTCGCCTTGCATGATTTGTTCTGCTTCAAGAATTACCGGTGCGTTCAGTTGCGTATTTGAAAGAAAAGCGCTTGTATTGACGAGGTATTTCGGAATCGGCCCGACCCCTCCCATCGCACAGTGCGCTTCATTTATCACGCCGTTGCTTACCGTTACATAACATGCGGTATTGACACTTGCAATGTCGAGGTATTGCCTTTTGCACACTTTTTCAAAATTGAATTTCCCGTTTGAAGGGAGTTCAAAAGTGATTTCAGATATTATTTCTTCGGCCGTTTTGCCTAATGTTTTATAGCCAAGATAAAAATCTTTAAGCGCTAAATTTCTTGAATTATTATCTTTTCCGGTTAACCTAATTTGTGCTTTTAGGGCCAGAAGTATTATCGTAAAGTCACCAATAGGCGAACCGTTAGCGAGATTTCCGGCAATGGTTCCGATGTTTCGGATCGGTGTGGAAGAAACCAACTTGAGGAACTGGTACCAATTCGGAATCGCATCGAGTAAGGTTTCGTTCTGAATTAAATCGGAAACCGTTACTGAGGATTTAATCGTACAGTGATTTCCATCGAAAGTAATTCCGTTGAGCGAACTCCTGTCGAACAAATACTCCAAATCCATGTTGTGCATGTCATCGTGTTTCTGTACATAAAGGTCGGTTCCACCGCCAATCGGAACTTGTCCCGCCGATTCATATGCTTTTATATCAATCGAAGCCAGTTTTTCTGCAACATCCAAAAAATAACCGGGAATGAATTCGTTTTCGACAAGCCATGAAAGCGGCTCGTTTTTATCTTTTTGCTGCAATTCTTCCGATAGTTTTCCTGCGGCGCGTTCGATAGATTTATAACCTGTGCAGCGGCAGATATTTCCGTCGATTGCACTAACGGCACTGCTTTGGCTGGGCTCAGTAGTAGTAAGAGCAAATCCGCAAAGCGAGTTTACAAAACCCGGTGTGCAAAATCCGCATTGCGTTCCTGAAAATTCGACCATTGCCTGTTGTGCGCGGTTGAGTTTATCGGGCAGGTTTACCCCTTCAACGGTTACAACATGCTTTCCGTGCACATTGGGCAGCGGCGTGAGGCACGAAGTGGCGCTCATGTAGGAAACTTTTCCGTCTTTGAGCGACCCGATCAGAATCGTACACGCACCACAGTCGCCTTCACGGCATCCGATTTTAGTACCGCGCAGGTTTTCATCGTAGCGGATAAAATCAAGGAGCGTCGTGCTGGCGGCTTTATCGGTTTGGATGAGCCTGTTATTTAATAAAAACTGGATCATGTGTTGGCTTAATATTCGATTTTGTTGACGCTCTCTGACCAAAGCCTGAAAGCCTCGAGCGCTTCATCGCGCATCATTTGGGCAGTAACCAATTTTCGGTTTTCGAAAGGGATTTCAATTTCATCATAGATGAACTGGTCGTCAAATAAAATGTCGGCCGCGTCTTTTTTGGTATTGGCAAAATACATCTTGTCGGGTCTTGCCCAATAGATTGCCCCGAGGCACATCGGGCAAGGCTCGCAGCTTGTGTAGATTTCACATCCATCGAGCTGGAAACTCCCCAGTTCTTTGCAAGCATTTCGAATGGCTACCACTTCGGCGTGTGCCGTGGGATCGTTCGAAGAGGTTACTTCGTTTGCACCACGTGCTATAATTTCTCCGTTTTTCACAATGACGGCTCCGAACGGCCCGCCTTTTCCGGTTGTTACATTTTCAATTGAAAGCCTGATCGCTTCCCGCATAAATTCACTTTGTTTATTCGCACTCATTGTCATAAAATTTTGGGTAAATATAAACAAAACTTCTAATTGCCCGATTGGCTTTGGCTACACATTCGATTAACAAATTACGAAATAATATATATGGAAAATGTAATTAAGGGTTTTTCCGACAGTTGTAACTTAGGCCTAACATAAGACTAAAGATCATGGAAACGAAAAACACCGGCACAAACGATCAAAATAACGCAAACGACAAAAATACAAATGCGCCACACGAGAACAGAGTGCAGAATTCATTCGAAGACGCTACTGCTGATCAGTCTACCGGACATGCATATGATGGCTCGGGCCTCGATACTGAAGACATGGAAGAGTTACGCGATACCAAACAGGGCAGCGACGTCGGACCTGATAAAGACATTACCGTTTAGATCGCTTTATAGTAACATTCGAGTAATGAAATCATTTGTGACGGCTCTTTCCGGAGTTTTTCGAAAACCTGCCATTTCTCATCGGTTATAAGCTGGCGCATCGGCTGTGGCACTTCAAAAATATAGGGAATATGCTGCTTCACCAACTCATCCCAATCCTTGTGAAAAGTCACCAGATCATCAGGATATACGATTTTACGGTCGGTACCTTCATCGGCGGCTTCGAAAGGCTTTTCGACATTGAGGTAACCGTAGTCGTCTGTTAATTCTTCACCCGGATAAATATCGCGGATCGCAATTTCAAAATCATAAGATGTAGAAAAACAACTCGGTTTGAAACTGTGGTTTACAAATTTGCCGTTATCCCAACACAACACCTTTTCACCATATTTATTGGTAAAACAGTATGTATCAAGGTAAGTGCGGATGTAAGGGGATAATGCGTTTGATTCTTCGCGCGTAAATACGCGATCGAGTTCGTCCTGAACCCATGTTATCGTTCCTTTTGGAATAAATTTCGTGGCCACTACACCGTAGCCTATTTCGGGACTGATAAATCGGACCTCGGTATCAGGATGTATCATAGTAATGTTTTGTTAAGCAAAAATATCAGCACGAAATTACGAACCTATTACGATATTATCATTTCGTTTTATAGTATTTTGAACTGCGAGAATATTTTTGCAATAGTAGTGTGAAAATGGAAATTCTACAACAATCTTTTAAAATTATATATATCCTTCCTGAAGCTACGTTTATATATTTATGCTGGTGATTTTTATGCTAAAACCGAACCTATATGAATCAGAGCAAAGACAGCCATATGATCCCGATGACCTCGTTTTCTTCGGGCAAAGGCTATGAAATACGACCAGACCTTTATTATTATACGAACAAAATCGTTAACGTTATTTTCATTGGCGAACCCGGCAAGGAGGGCTGGACGTTGATTGATGCAGGAATGCCCAACGCGGGTGGCGAACTCATTGAAGTAGCGGAAACAAGGTTTGGGAAGGATAGCATTCCCGACGCGATTATACTAACCCACGGACATTTCGATCATGTGGGCAGTATTGTCCATTTGCTTGACCACTGGAAAAATGTTCCTGTATATGCACATCCTGATGAGTTTCCATTTCTCACGGGACAGCTGGCATATCCTGATCCGGACCCCACGGTAGAAGGTGGCATGCTCGCGAAAATCTCTTCATTTTATCCACATGAACCCATCAATATTGTTGAAGTTTTGCGCCCGTTACCTGCTGACAATACGGTTCCGAACCTTCCAGAATGGCGATGGATACACACTCCGGGACACTCACCGGGGCATGTTTCCTTTTACCAGCCAAAGGATAAAGTATTGGTGGCCGGCGATGCTTTTGTTACGGTGCGCGTCGATTCGTTCTTCAAGGTTTTATTGCAGACAGAAGAAGTCAACGGTCCGCCGCGGTATTTCACAACCGATTGGGATTTGGCGAAAGAAAGCGTCATTAAACTTGCAGCTCTGCACCCGAACATGGCCATTACCGGACATGGGCACCACATGGAAGGGGAAGTATTGCATATGGGACTCCAACACCTTGCATTCGATTTTGACCATCTCGCACTTCCGAAATATGGGAAGTATGTACACGGTCAAGATGTTTAGAAAGTATGTGGAGCAATGTTCAGCGCCGAATCTTGTCCATGTGAGCCAGAAATTCCTGGACAGTGCTTATTGATCATCGTGTTTTGATTCCGTTCTAGATTCGTCAGTGTCGTGCTGATTATTTCGGTAATTTTTTCCCGCAAACATCAATTTTTCGCGCTCGTCTCCGATTGCGTCGAATCCTTCATTTCGTCCGTCATTGGCCGTTTCATGAGCAGTTTCTACTTGTCTTCGTTTGAGTTCACTGTCGGACGGCCAGTTTTTTTTGTTTTGATTTGAATGTTCCATTTTGTTTTAATTTTAGTAGTTTCACGTTGCATATAAAAGTACGCTTCCTCAGGCAGATTTTGTTTACGTAGTCTTCGAAAAACTTTACAATTTCCCAATTCTGTCCTCGAACGAAAGGACAAAAAATATGGCATTTTTTTATATCTTTCCTTTTTTTTCGCTCATCTCCGGCAACAATTATTTGACAATATGAAAAAAGCATTTCTGACATTGAGCCTGATCCTCTGCTGCAATTTATTTGCGTGTATCTACGCCCAAAGCGCCGCATCCTATGATTCGGCGATTATTGCAAACGATACGTTGATCAGGGTTCAGGCCCAACCTCAAAAGGGCTTTAACTTTGCGTACTATATTTTCATTCCGGGCGGAACGGTGGTCACAAAAAAACAACCGTTGCTCATTGAGCCGAACAACACGGGTATTAATGACACGCTCGCATTTCACGAAAAAGGTGCGATGGCAGAAGCGCAAAGTAAATCGTTGGGCAACCAGATGGCACGAAAACTCAAATGCCCATACCTTGTGCCCGCGTTCACGAGACCCGCCAAAATCCGTAAAACGTACACGCATGCTTTCGATCGTGATGCTGCTAAAATAAAACACGGCGATCTGATACGACTGGACTTACAGCTTATCAACATGATCAACGATTCCCGATTGCAACTACAAAAAGTCAACATCCAGCTTTTTGAAAAGGTGTTGCTCAATGGGTTTTCTGCATCTGGAACTTTTGTGAATCGGTTTACGGCACTTCATCCGGAAATGGTGATGGCAACGGCGAGTGGCGGAACAAACGCAATTGTCATACTGCCCATAAAAAGAATCGGCAAAACAAAATTGAATTATCCACTTGGCATCAACGATTTCGAGCAACTGTTTCAACAGCAATTCAATTTAGCCGATTACAGAAAAATTCCGCAGTTCATTTATCTCGGTGCAAATGACACGAACGATGCCGTAATGTTTGACGATGCCTATAGCAATAAAGAACGCAAAGCCGTTTTTTCGGTTATCGGAAAAGACATGCACGAACGATGGAAAACATGCGAACGGATTTATCACGAAAACGGTATCAATGCCACATTTACGCTTTATGAAAATATCGGGCACGGGACCGATAGAAAAATAAACAATGAAATTGCCGCGTTTTTTTCGGATATTATTGCAAAAATTGGAAAGGAATAAATTGCAGGATTACACTTTATCCGATCAAGTATAATTTCGCATATCCCCATCAGTATTGTCGCATTTGACGTCGTTTATTTATTCTATGTTATATATCTTTAGAAGGAGCTTTATGGAATATTAATTAAAGAGAACAGAAGATGAGAAAGTTAATTGTGCTGTCTTTTATTACGCTCGATGGCGTAATGCAGGCACCAGGCGGACCTGACGAAGATACTTCGGGCGGATTTAAATATGGCGGTTGGATCGCGCCTTACAGTGACGAAGTTTTTAACAGGGTGCTCGAAAAAGAACTGCAACCCGCAGACTTGCTTTTGGGCCGGAAAACATTTGAAATTTTCGCGAATTATTGGCCGCAACACGCTGAAGCCTGGCCTGGCATTAATGAAGTCACGAAGTACGTGCTGTCCACAACCATGGAAGAGTCTGATTGGCAGAATTCCGTATTCCTAAAGAATATTTCTGATATCGCGAAACTAAAAAATTCAGAAGGTTCTGATCTCAAAATCTGGGGCAGCAGCAAACTCGTAAACGCGCTGCTTGAAAATGATTTGGTTGATGAACTTTGGCTTAAGATTTTCCCGCTGACGCTAGGTGAAGGCAAAAAGTTGCTCGACAATGGAACAATTCCGGCAGCATTTACACTCACGGAAAGTACAATTACACCAAAAGGAGTAATTTTGACAAAATTTAAGCGAAGCGGCGAGGTAACGACGGCCAAAGTTGATGCTTGAGTGGCCTTTGCTGCACAAATTTTTAATAATTTGGTTTATAATACCTGCGGCAATCCTACGTTTGAGTAACGATGAAAAATCCCGAATACGCTATAGTTGATATCGAAACCACAGGTGGTAACGCCAGTGGCAGCCGCATTACCGAAATCGCGATTGTCATCCACGATGGAACCCAGATTACAAATCGCTGGGAAACACTCGTTAACCCCGAAAAAGAAATTCCGGTTCCGATTTTCGCACTCACCGGAATCAACAATGAAATGGTATGCAATGCGCCGATATTTGATGACATTGCCGAAAAAGTTTATGAATTGCTCTTCGATCGCATATTTGTGGCCCACAATGTAAACTTTGATTATTCTTTTGTACGCCATCAGCTGGCGCAGGCAGGATTTAAATGGACTGCGCGAAAACTTTGTACCGTTCGTGCCGCCAGGAAAATCAGGCCAGGGTTTAGTTCTTATAGCCTCGGCAACCTGTGTCGTGCACTCGACATTCCGATAGCAAACCGACACCGCGCGGGCGGCGATGCCGATGCGACGTCAGTATTATTTTCCCGATTGCTCGATTGGGATATCGAAGGGCATATGCAGAACATGATAAAAAAAACTGCCCAAGACCAACGCTTCCCTCCCAACCTTCCGCACGAGGATTTTGAGCGGCTTCCCGAAAAACCAGGTGTCTATTATTTTTACAACCAAGCAAGGAAAGTGATTTACGTCGGAAAGGCGATTAACCTCAAGAAGCGTGTAGCATCGCACTTTTCAGGAAACAGCGTTAAACCGCAAAGACAGCACTTCTTGCGCGATATTCACGGGATTTCTTTTGAAGTCTGCGCTACTGAGCTCATGGCGCTTTTGCTTGAATGCTCCGAAATTAAAAATCTTTGGCCCGCTTACAATACGGCACTCAAACGTTTTGAACCCAAGTTCGGACTCTACGAATACGAGGCGCGCAACGGCTACCGATACCTTGCCATTGGCAAATTGGCTAAGTTCCAGCCATGCATTGAGGTTTTTCATAACGAGTTTGGAGGGTTTAATATGTTGCGCAACCTCGCAGAACGGTTTGGTATTGACTCTCGGTTTTGCAAATACGGTCGCCCGGCAGAAGGCGAGTTTGTTCAAAAGCCAGATACAAGTGTGTTGCCCGATATTATTACGCACAACCAACAAGTTTCCGATGCGATTGATTTCTTATTAAAGAAACGTGCTACTTATGCAATTATCGACAAAGGCAGATCGGCTGATGAGCGCAGCTGTATTTGGGTCGAAAATGGCAGTTTTTACGGCATGGGTTACATCGCGTCAGATCTTGGGTTTTCCGCACCTTCCGAACTCAAGGATTATGTAACGCCCTACCGAAACAGCCAGTATATGATGCAATTGGTTGATCGTTATGCGAAAAAATACCCAGGAAAAGTCATATTAGCGAAAGCAGTTCACGAACTACAATAAGTTGTAAGCGCTACAATCGCTGCCCGAAGCAAATCTGAAAACCCGGATTCATTCAATTAAAGCAGGGAACCTATAATAACCAATCTAAATTCCATAACGCGAACGAGCTCAAAATCAGGAAATTTACAAGATTAAAAATCATCTAAATTTATATATTATGGAAACGGATAAATGTGTTGATGTGCTCAACAGTCTCATCGAAATCAATAATGATCGCGTCGAAGGCTATGAAACCGCCGCCAAGGAAACGGATGATCAAAGTTTGAAAAGTCTTTTTGCTGGACTTAAAAGTACAAGCGAAAGTATTCTTGCCGAATTACGCTCAGAAGTTGGCAGGCTGCATGGCGACGTAGAAGAAGGTACGCGTACTACAGGAAAATTCTTCAGGGTCTGGATGGATGTCAAAGCAGCGCTTACCGGTGGTGACCGCCATGCCATTTTAAGTTCATGCGAATATGGCGAAGATAACGCACTTGAAGTTTACCAGCATGTGCTCGAAGAACACAATTCTGACCTGACTCCCGAAGAACTCACCATGGTAAGGTCGCAATACGAAAAGCTGCATGCCGATCACGACAGGGTTAAAGCGCTGCGCGACGCAGCATAAAAAACAATAACAACAAAAGGGTACTGAGAATCGGTACCCTTTTTATTTATAAGTGTTGATAATTGAAATTCCCGATTTGTTAATTAAAACCGATTGTCGCCGTCGAGTAAATTACCAAGTCCGCCGAGCAAACTGCCTTCTTCACGCGAGCTTCCGCCGTTTTTAGGTGCCGAAGCGATGATTCTGTCGGCCAATCTGCTAAATGGCAACGACTGCACATATACTGTTCCCGGACCGCGCAAAGTTGCATAGAACATTCCCTCGCCGCCGAACAACGTGTTTTTGATACCACCAACAAACTCTATATCATAATCGACATTGCTTGTGAACCCAACAATACAGCCGGTATCAACTTTCAATACCTCTCCTGCGGAAAGCTGTCTTTCTGCGAGTGTCCCACCCGAATGAACGAACGCCATGCCGTCGCCTTCGAGTTTTTGCATGATAAACCCTTCACCGCCGAAAAGTCCGCGGCCTAGTTTTCTCGAAAATTCAATGCCGACCGAAACGCCTTTGGCAGCACATAAAAATGAATCTTTCTGACAGATGAATTTTCCATCGAAACGCGCGAGGTCTATTGCTATTATCTTTCCAGGATATGGGGCGGCAAACGACACCTTGCTCTTACCGTGGTTTTCATTGAGATAAGCAGTCATAAACAGGCTTTCTCCGGTAAGTACTCTTTTGCCTGCCGAGAGTATTTTGCCAAAAAGGCCGCTTTGCTGCGCCGAACCATCACCGAAAATAGTTTCCATTTTGATGCCACTATCCATCATCATAAAACTGCCCGCTTCGGCAACGACAATTTCCTGTGGATCGAGTTCGATTTCTACATATTGCATTTCTTCACCAAAAATGCGGTAGTCTATTTCATGAGCCTGCATAATATTTATTTTAAAGTTTTTGAATTAGTTTACAAAGTGAGCCAATCGTTACCGACATTGATATAAAAATACAATAATATTTGTTGGAATATTAAAAACATTATTTAACTTTGAAACGCAAAGTACATTTTATGAAAAAGGAACAGGAATATATCCGGGATTTGACTGAAATACGTTCGATGATGGAACGATCAACAAAATTTGTGTCGTTGGCCGGATGGTCAGGCATTTTGGTCGGATTGTATGCTTTGGCGGGAACCTATATCGCTTACCGTTTAATTCCGACTGACGCAAAGGCGATAAATGATTTGACTGATCATAATCGCGCCTTCTCCGACATTGTGCTGAATCTTTCTGCCCTCGCCATCGTAGTCTTATTGCTGGCCATTGGCACTGCGACGTTTCTGTCGTATCGGAAATCAAAGAAAAAAGGCGAAAAGTTATGGACGCCCACTTCAAGACGCCTGCTCATACACATGGCGATTCCACTTGGTACGGGGGGCTTGTTTGTAATTATCCTGCTTTTCAAAGGGCTCATTGGTCTCATCGTACCATCGATGCTAATTTTTTATGGATTAACGCTAATCAATGCGAGCAAGTTTACTTTCGAAGAAATGAAATCCCTTGGAATCATAGAAATTCTGCTGGGCCTCGTGGCTGCCTGCTATATGTCATACGGGTTGTTGTTTTGGGGAATAGGATTCGGCATTGTGCATGTTATATATGGAATTTACCTGCACCAGCGATACGAGAAAAAGTGAAAAAAATAATTGATGGTTTAAATAAGGCTTTTGACAGCAGGGTGCGGTTGGGAATTATGTCGACCCTTGCCGTTAACGATAGTGTGGATTTCAACGCACTCAAAGAATATCTTGACGTGACCGACGGAAATCTGGCAAGCCACCTCAAATCGCTTGAAAAAGAAGCGTTTATTGAAACATTTAAATCATTTGTCGGAAGAAAACCTAATACCAAATACCATCTCACCGCGCTGGGAAAAATAGCGTTTGAAGCGCATATCAGTGCCCTCGAAAAACTGATACGGTCACAGAAATAATTTTTTTAGCAATTTACTTTGAGATGCAAACTACTTTTAAAATATTGAACTAAAATTAAAATGATGAAAGAAAAAATCCGTGCCAATCTGGATAACCCAAAACAGCTTGAAAAGATGTACAGATCAGACAAAACCAAATTCAAAAAGACATTTGTTGCGTTGTACCCCACCCTACAAGGAAACTTGCTGGCCGACGGCTGGCATGAAAGGCTCAATTATGAAAGCGAGGAAATCAATTGGGGCAACCGCAATGATCTTCTTTTTGTTGTCATTGCATCGGCGATTGCGGGAACCATTGCAAAACTACCGGTAATATTGTCTGTAACTGAAGATAGCTTCTACTCTCGAAATGTGGGTTTTATCGTTTTTCCGCTGCTGACATTTTATTTTGCATGGCGCAACAAATTGCCAATGCGCAAAATGCTATTTATCGCTTGTTCAATACTCGTTTCAATTATTTATATTAATTCGCTTCCCGATTCCAATAAAAGCGATACGTTGGTTTTGGCGTGTATGCACATGGTCTTGTTTTTATGGTCGATACTCGGATTTGCCTTTGTCGGCGGAAAACATAACGATAAAGAAAAACGGCTTGCTTTTTTAAAGTACAACGGAGATCTGATTGTAATGACCGGGCTCATCGGAATCGCAGGAGCAATTTTGACAGGCATCACGTTCGGACTTTTCTCATTGATCGGATTTGATATTAAAACGTTTTATTTTGAAAATGTCGCAATTTATGGCCTCGCTGCAGCGCCCATCGTCGCCACGTTTCTCACGCAGACCAATCCGCAGCTCGTGGGTAAAGTTGCGCCCGTCATCGCCAAACTCTTCAGTCCGTTAGTACTGGTAATGCTTGTTGCTTACTTGATTGCAATATGGTATTCGGGCAAAGATCCATACAACGACCGCGACTTTCTGTTGCTTTTCAATGCCTTATTGGCTGGTGTTATGGCAATCATATTTTTTTCAGTTGCAGAATCGAATGGATCTCAAAGGAAAATCGAAACATGGATTCTATTGTTATTGTCGGTCGTAACCATTACCGTCAATGGCGTTGCACTTTCAGCTATTTTATTCCGCATTTCAGAATTCGGAATCACACCAAACCGCGTGGTTGTGCTCGGAAGTAATATTTTAATGCTGGTTAATCTTATCTGGGTAGCGACAGCGCTCGGTAAAAGGATTTCAAAAAATGCTGACATGCAGTCGGTAGAAAATGCGATTGCCTCTTACCTCCCACTATATGTAATTTGGGCGGCAGTGGTAACCTTTCTATTTCCGGTCGTATTTGCATTCAGGTAGCAATGGCAACAATCCGGAGCGGCTAAACGGTTGAATACAACTGATCGGCTGTATCTGATTTTACCGAAGCAACACTTTGTGGTTTCTTACCGTTACCCTGCGCATTTCCCGTTCCGTGATACGTACGAATTAGATAGAAAATAAGGATTGTGCTTATGATTAAAATAACGACCGCCGTCACTGTGAGCAGAAATGTCGAATATTGATACGCACCTTTTCTAAGTTGACGGACGGTTTTTCTATACCGAAGATAGGCGAGCAAAGTCATGAGGGCACCGACGCCCACCAATATGATTCCCATTATCTGACTTGCGAAAAGCGAAAACTTGATCGCTACGAATCCGAACGCCATAACTTCAATACCCGTGCGAATCCACGCGAGAAATGTCTGTTCATTCGATAAATGCGCCTGTATCTTAGATTTGTCGTCTTTTTCCATCGCAATAGTTTACTATAAAATTAAGGCAATTTAAAATGCGCCATTTTATAAAATGAAATACAAAATTTATAGATAATGATAGATAATGAAAGAGTTAAGGTTGTGCGACATGACTTAATCTTTCGGTTATCACATCTTTATAAAATCTTTATACCTGCCTCACAACATCTTACAAAATACTTACAACTTATGCCATAACTTTGTCCCGAATTTAAATCGCAAACGATGAGTCGGTTACTAAGGCGTACCAAAAAGCAAAACCAATTTCTTGTCAGTGTCTTTTCGATATTGGGTACTGCCATGCTTTGTATGTTTGTGCGCGACCTGGTCGATTATAAAGTGATCGGTTACCTGTTGCTTATGGTGGTGTCGCTATTGGCAATCTTCCTCGAAATTTTTCCTGTTTTGCTAGCTGCGTTATTGAGTGCGCTCATCCTTGATTTTCTTTTTATCGAACCTTATTATACGCTGCACATAAACAGTTCCGAAGACCTGTTGCTGCTCATGCTGTTTTTTGTCATTGTACTAATCAATGCGGTGCTAACGTTCAAGATCCGCAAAGCCGAGCAGGTGGCGCAAGTACGTGAAGCAAAGCTCAACACCATGAAACTCTATAACATCCTGCTCGATTCGCTTTCGCACGAACTCCGCACCCCAATTGCAACAATCATGGGCGGCGTGGGCACCTTACAGGGAAAACCGCAAAACCTCACCGAAGAGAATAAGGAGAAGTTATTGTCAGAAATGGAAAAAGCGTCATTACGCCTCAACCACCAGGTAGAAAACCTGCTCAATATGTCGCGGTTGGAATCGGGTTATATCCAACCAAAATTCGATTGGTGCGATGTGAGCGAACTGGTTTACAATGTCATCGATGATCTTAATGAAGAGCTTACTTTCCACAAGGTTCATGTCTTTAAAACGACTACCTGCCGCTGTTTAAACTTGATTACGGCCTTACCGAGCAAATTATCTTTAATCTGATTTTCAACGCTTCGCAATACACACCAAAAGGAGCCAGCATCACCGTCGCGATCGACTATAAACCTGAAGTTGATTTTGAATACCACGATACCGGACAAAAGACCTGCATTATCACTATTGCAGATGATGGCAAAGGTTTTCCCGAAGACGAGATCGAAAAAGTGTTCGATAAATTTTATCGCGCAAAAGATACAAAAACTGGCGGCACCGGTTTGGGGCTTTCAATCGTAAAAGGTTTTGCTGAAGCGCAGCACGGTACAATAACCCTCAAGAACAAGGAAGAAGGCGGAGCGATTTTCAGGTTGGCATTTGCAGTTCCGGTGATGCATTTAAAAGAAATCAGCGATGAATAACAAAACATCTATATTGGTCATTGATGACGAAAGCCAAATTCGAAAACTGCTCGAAATCACGCTTGATTCCGATGGCTACAAAACGCTTTTTGCCGCAACAGCAAAGGAAGGCTTGCAAATGGCAGCAAACCATCAACCAGAAATAATCCTTCTTGACTTAGGTCTGCCTGATGATGACGGACAAAACGTGCTCGTGAAGTTGCGTGAATGGTTTCGGAATCCGGTCATTATCCTGACAGTGAAAAGCACAGAAAGTGAAATCGTCAAAGCGCTCGACAGCGGCGCTAATGATTACCTCACAAAACCATTCCGGACACAGGAGTTGCTGGCAAGAATCAGGACGGCATTGCGAAACCTGAATCCGATCCCGAATGATCCTATAATGGGATTTGGCAACATTTCAATCGACCTCACTTCAAGACTCGTCAAAAAAAACGAAGAAGTCATTAAACTCACCGCAACCGAGTATGCGCTGCTCGTATTGCTGGCAAAAAATGAGGGAAGAGTGCTTACGCACCAATACATATTAAAGGAAGTCTGGGGCAATGCTTATTCCGACCAGACGCAGTATTTAAGGGTTTTTGTGGCACAGCTTCGAAAAAAACTTGAAAACGATCCGAACCACCCCAAACATTTATTGACCGAATCGGGCATCGGTTACCGCTTTAACACTTAAAATTTTTTTTATCTGAATTCCATTAATCGTAAGCTCCGGCTTCACGATACAGGATTCTTACGTCACATTTTTTTCAAAAAACCATTCAAAATGAAAACAGCAACACTCCAAAAAATCACAGCCGCCTCACTGTTGGTAGCACTCGGCATCATCTATGGCGATATCGGTACGAGTCCGCTTTATGTCATGAAAGCAATTATCAAGGATCGGCCTATAAACGAATTATTGGTCTATGGCGGCGTGTCCTGTATTTTCTGGACACTGACTTTTCAAACCACTTTCAAATATATTTTCCTGACCCTTTCGGCAGATAACCATGGCGAAGGTGGCGTCTTTTCTCTTTACGCTTTGGTGAAGCGCTTCGGTAAAGGAAAACTCGTCATTCCTACGATACTTGGCGCTACAACATTACTCGCAGACGGAATCATTACGCCGCCAATCTCTGTGGCTTCGGCTGTTGAAGGATTGGAACCGTTAGTGTCGAATTTGCCAACTATTCCGATTGTCATTGCAATCCTTTCTGCTTTGTTCTTTTTCCAACGGTTCGGAACGCAAAAGGTCGGGAGTTTTTTCGGACCTGTTATGGCTATTTGGTTTACGATGCTGACGGTGCTTGGTGTTTCGCAAATTATCCACCATCCTGAAATCCTGAAGGCGCTCAATCCAATATATGCTTATGATTTACTAGTCAGATATCCGGGCGGTTTTTGGCTTCTCGGCGCTGTTTTCCTTTGTACAACGGGTGCTGAAGCGCTCTATTCGGATCTAGGGCATTGTGGTAAACGAAATATCCGGCTGACATGGATTTTCGTTAAAACGGCACTTGTTGTAAATTATCTCGGGCAGGCAGCGTGGCTGATGACGCAAGGCAATCCTGCATTGGGCGACCGTAATCCTTTTTACGCGATCATGCCGCAATGGTTTTTATTATCGGGAATTATCATTGCGACGTTTGCCACTGTAATCGCTTCGCAGGCGTTGATCAGCGGTTCCTATACTTTGATCAATGAGGCGATCTCGCTTAATTTCTGGCCGCGCGTGACCCTTCGGAACCCGACAGATTTGAAGGGACAAATTTACATTCCATCAATCAATATGATTCTGTGGATAGGCTGTATCCTTATGATTTTATATTTTAAAAATTCAACACACATGGAAGCGGCTTACGGCTTTTCGATTACAATCGCAATGCTGATGACGACCATGTTACTGGCCTATCACCTGATCTTTATCAGGAAAGTTAAAATGGTTTGGGTAACAATGGTATTGGTTGTTTTTTCGGTTATCGAAATTTCGTTTTTTATCGCCAACATCGTTAAGATCAAGGAACGATGGATGTTTCTGTTTTTCGAATTCTTCATATTTATGGTAATGTACGTTTGGTACTATTCGCGAAAAATTAACAATCGTTTCCTCAAATTCATCAACCTCACAGAGCAGGCTCCATTGCTTAACGAACTCAGTGAAGATGACAATATTCCGAAATATTCCACACACCTGATTTACTTATCGAAGGCTGATAAGAATTATGAGATCGAGGAAAAAATCATCAAATCGATATTTTCTAAAAAACCTAAAAGAGCCGATGTGTATTGGTTTTTCCATATCAATCGCGTTAACGTGCCCTATACTCTGAATTATGATGTGATCGAATTGCTCGACGATAAAGTCATCAAGATTGTGTTGAACGTAGGTTTCCGCATCCAACCGCGCGTCGAATTGTATTTCAAAAAAATTGTCCAGGATCTCGTTCGGGCAAAACAGCTCAACTTGCACATCCGTCCTGATGGCTCGAGCAAATACAACAACGCGCCCGATTATAAATTCATCATACTCGAGAAATTCCTGTCGGTCGAAAATGAATTCGCCATCCGTGACGGTTTATTGCTTCACGCTTACTATTGGCTCAAAAGCCTTTCGATTTCTGACACGAAGGCTTTCGGCCTCGACAAAAGTGATGTCGAAATTGAAAAAATTCCAATCGTTTACCAACCGATCACCAAACTACAGCTCGAAAGAAAAATCAATTAAAATACATCTCATGAACAAAATTATCATTGCTTCCATTTTCCTGACCAGCGTGATTGGGAGTGCACAAATCGATTCAACGGCTATAAAAATTCCGTTTGAAAATATGGATATGGCCTGGCAGAATGGCTCAGACCGCCGAAGTTCATCACTGCTTACCACTAAATATTTTACAGGTTCTGTCATGATCGATGCCAATTACACGCACTCGTTCAACAATCCGAATGACAATACAGTTGTGGGTTCAACGGCTTTGGCGCGCAATAATGAAATGCAATTGTCTAGTGCAAATCTTGGCGGAGAATTCAATTATGAAGGCGCGCGGGCAAAGATAATGCTGCAGTTCGGCACGCGCTCAACCGTAATTCCGCGAAATGACTACAGCGTTTATCGTGGACAATACCAGCTTGATAATGTATATCGGTATTTGTCAGAGGCTTACGCAGGTTATCATTTCAATAAATGGTATGGCATTAATGTCGATGCCGGAATGTTCATGTCGTACATCGGCCTCAATTCGTATTATCAGGTCGAAAATTGGGAATACCAGGCTTCATTCACTTCCGACAATACGCCTTGGTTTTTCAATGGTGTGCGCGTGCAGATTTTTCCAACCAAAAAACTCAAATTCGAGGCTTGGATCATCAACGGCTGGCAGAGTTATGGTAAATTCAACAGCATGCCCGGAATTGGCGGCAATATTACCTGGTCCCCCAACGATGCCCTCAAGTTGCTGACCAATGATTATTATGGAACTGACGCTGCGGGAATACCTGAAAGAAAGCGGTTCCATTCTGACAACAGCCTGCTCGTGCGGTATTACAATGAACCAAAAGCTTCAGGTGTCAGTCGCATGGCGTTTTCATCGACGGTTGATGTTGGTTTCGAAACAGGTGGTGGTGTCCGCGGGTTCAATGGCAACGCAATGAGGCCATCACAATATTTTCTCAGTGGGATGGTTTACAACCGCATCTGGTTCAATCGCAATAAGCTCGCGTGTACGGTTGGCGGTGGTTATATGACCAATCCGGGGCGTTATTTGGTTCTATATCCAACGGGTGATGCGAGTCCGTTGCCCAATCCGAACAACCCGACACAAACTGCAGGAACCCACCCTTTTTCTGCTAATCCGGGTGACAAATTTAAAGGATTTGACTATTCTGCGAATTTTGATGTGATGCCAAATGAGAGTATTACATTTCGGATAGAATTCGTGCATCGCGAAGCCAGTGTTCCTTATTTTGCTGGGGCTGGCGGCGTGACATCGCCTACAGGTTACACTACTGCGACGCTTCCAGCTGACTGGAAGCCGGATCTTGTAAAAATGGAGAACCGGATAATTTTAGCGGTATTATTTCGGATTTAACGCGCCTACATTTTTATTTCAAACGATAAGTTTTTAACTTGTGGTATCATTAAAATTGTATGAAGGTAATTGTAATCGGTGCCGGTATTGCCGGATTAATGGCTGCAAACGAGCTTGCCAAAAAGAACGTAGCGGTAACGGTACTCGAAGCCGAAAACAGGATCGGCGGGCGCATACAAACTTTTGTACCTGAAAGCTTTACCAACCATATTGAAGCCGGTGCCGAATTCATCCACGGTAATCTGCAGCTCACTTTGCGCCTTATGAAAAAAGCAAAAATGGGTTACATCCAGTCTGGCGGCAAAATGTGTCGTTTCAGAAATGGTAAAATGTATAGCAATTTTGCGCAAACCAAAGCATGGGATGAATTTTACGAAGCGATTTCCAATGCAAAGCATGACCTGTCGGTGGCGGCATTGCTCGAACGCGATTTTTCATCAAAAAAATATGAAACGCTCACGGCCGAAGTTCGCAGCATGGCGCAAGGGCTCGATCTTGCCGATATCGGACACCTGAGCGTTTTTAGCATCCGCGAAGAATGGGTTTCCGAAGAACCTCAGTTCAGGCCGCTTGGCGGTTATAGTGCATTGCTTGAATTTTTGCATAACGACGCCGCGTCAGCACAATATCAATTGTTTTTGCGCGAAAAGGTTCAGGCAATTCAATGGCGAGCGGGTTATGCCCAAGTACAAACGCAAAATAGCCTTTATGAAGCCGACGCGGTCATTGTCACAGTGCCATTGCCGCTACTGCAAAGCGACGCGATTTCGTTTAACCCGCCGATCGATTCGATGAACAGGCAATTTGCTGAAATCGGATTTGGTGAGGTCATCAAATTTACGCTCGAATTTGAATATGCATTTTGGGAAAAACAGCATCCCGATCTCGGATTTCTATTTGTCGAAGATGGATTTACCTTCTGGACGCAATTGTCAGAACACCGTCCGGTTCTTACGGGTTGGCTCGGAAATGATTATGCCCCAGAATATCAGAACCAATCAGACGACGATTTGCTTGCTGCAGCAATCCAGAAACTGCATCCCATTTTCAACGATTTCGCTATCGGACAATTGTATAAATCGGGCGCTGTTTTCAGATATACCAAAGATTCGGTTTGGGGTGGCGGATACTCGTGGATGACAATGAAAAGCAAACGCGCGATTCGTCAGATAAAAAAAGGGATTGTCAGTACCATTTTCTTCGCAGGCGAAGCTTTTGATGATGGTGGAAACGTTGGGACGGTCGAAGCGGCATTGAAGAGTGGGCGGTACGCGGCGCGAAAAATATTGAAACTTAAAAATCACTGAAATTCCTGTTTCCATAAATAGTCATACCGCTATCTTTTTAATTGAAAGATGCGCGAAATGCCAAAGGCGATAGATTGGTTTTTGCCTTAAACAACTTGCTGAAGGATTGTGAATGCTCAAACCCGAGATCGAAAGCAATTTCACTGACGGAAAGTGCTGTAGTCGATAACTTTTCCTTCGCTTTTTCAATCAATTTATCGTGGATGTGTTGTTGTGTGCTTTGCCCTGTAAGCGATTTTAAAACGCCGCTGAGATAACCCGGCGACATGTTTAGCGCCTCCGATATATGTTGCACAGTAGGCATTGCTATGCCGCTTTGTTTGAAATGGTCAGACAATATTTTTTCTAGCCTGTTTAGTATGTCGTGACTCGACTTTTTTCTTGTGATAAACTGACGTCTGTAAAACCGGTCAGCGTAATTGAGCAGCGTTTCTATTTGAGAAACAATGATACCCTGGCTGAAGCTATCGATATTTGATTGGTATTCATGTTCGATATTTCGGATGATTCCGTCAAGAATTGCCTCTTCCTTATCCGACAGAAACAGCGCCTCATTTACTTCATAGTTAAAGTACTCGTATTTTTTGATTTGCGCGACAAGCGATGTATTCCAAAGAAAATCAGGATGGATCAGCAAAATCCACCCACTCGGCTTAATGGCTGTCTTACGTTGCTCCATATCAACGCGCAGGATTTGATGCGGCGCCATAAAATACATGACGCCTTCGTCAAAATCATATTCCTGCTGGCCGTAGAACATCTTTCCCACACCGCGTTTTATCGAGATCGAATAATAGTCGAAAACCATTGCCGTACTTTCTGCCGGATGTGTCACCAAGGCATAATCCACCACGCTGATTAACGGATGTTGCGGCGGAGGAAGTCCGCGGGTACGGTGAAATTCGCTGATCGTTTTGATGTGAACGGGTTTTGTATTTGTCATGGCCAAAAGTAATTATTATATCGCTTGTCCGCCCGACACTTCGATACGTTGTGCATTGATCCAGCGGGCATCTTCGGTGCATAAAAAAGCGACAACTCCGCCGATATCGTCGGGCAAACCTGCGCGACCCAAAGCGGTAATCGCTACAATCTGGTCGTTGATCTCTTTGTTGTCACGCACTCTTCCGCCGCCGAAATCGGTTTCAATAGCGCCCGGAGCGATAACATTGACGCGTATTTTCCTCGGACCGAGTTCTTTTGCCATATACCTTGTCAGCGATTCTACTGCGGTTTTCATAGAAGCATACACTGACGATCCGGGCATTGTTATCCGCGTCAATCCCGAAGAAACATTGACGATACCACCGCCGTCATTTAAAAATGGAAGCGCGGTTTGTGTCAGGAAGAAGACGCCTTTATAATGGATGTTGTAAATCGTGTCCATTTGTTGCTCGGTAACATCGGTAACCGGCATGTATAAAGCCGTACCAGCGTTATTGATGAGAAAATCAAAATTTGGACTGCCTGTAGCCTCGTGCAAGTGGTCCGTCAGGTTCTTCATAAAGCCTTCGAACAATTGAATGTTGCTCGTGTCAAGCTGGAACGCATATGCTTTTCGTCCGATCGATTCAATTTCAGTGACGACCTTATCGGCAGCTGCCTTGTTTGTATTGTAAGTGAAAGCGACATCAATGCCTTTTTTCGCAATTGCGATGGCCATATTTTTGCCTAATCCACGGCTCCCGCCGGTGATCAAAGCGATTTTATTTCTTGTATTCATTTTATTTATTTTAAAGTTTTATTATTTTGTGTTGTTGTAAACTGCAGCGAATTCTTTGGCGAAATCGTCCAATTTTACATGACCCAATTCCGGTTTACAGGTGTTGTAATCTTCGTATAAAACACCATTGGTTCGTGCGGCATTCATTTCGACGAGCCCTTTTGCCGCCATCGGATTGAAGCCCGAACCGACGAGCCGTTTGTACATCTTCTCATTCGCAATGGTATGCCACTCCAAATCATTTTTCCCAATGGCATTGCCTAACTTTTTTGCCACTTCGTTCGGCGACACTTCATCACTCGCGATATATCTCACCGATCTTCCCGCAAACGCGGATTCAATTTCTTCGGTGATTAAGCAGCGATATCAAGCGGAGAAACCCACGGTTCGTTATCGTCACCACCATAATTTTGCAGGATTGCGTTTTGGATTTTGATCGTTGGAATAAATGCGAACATGTTGTAATAAAAGCCGACGGGACGCATAAATTTAATAAAAATTTCATCAGGAAGTTGCCGTAAAATATTTTCGACGTGATAGTGCGCAGCGAGCATTCCGACGCCCGTGGCAGTATGCGCGCCGATACTGCTAAGGTGAATGACACGCTTCACTTTAGAAGATTCAATAGCATTTTTATAATTGCGGGCAACATTACACCATTGTTCATTAATATCGAGCGTGGGATCGAAAAAATTTGGAGGCGGTTCCATTAAATAAACCACATCCGCCTCGCGGAAAGCAGCAGTTAAAAATTCAATATTTTCCACCGAACCGATTGCTGCCTTTGCGCCCATTGATTCGATTTCGCTTTGTCTTTCCTTTTGGCTGCTGATTACCGTTACTGAATGTCCATTTTTGAGCAAGGTTTGCGTAAGCGGTTTTCCGATACGGCCCAAGGAGCCGGTGAGTGTTATTTTCATTGCGATGTAATTTACATTGCAAAATTGCATAACAACACACACAGAAATGTATCCAAATCTGCTTTTGTTGTATCCAAAAATGGGATAAACGATGCATGATCGCAGAAAGTAAAAACAATACTAAATGTAAATGGATTTCGCTAGCAATCAGCCATGTTAACCGCAATTGCCAATCCGCCTTCAGAAGTTTCCTTGTATTTGGAGTTCATGTCTTTCGCCGTTTGCCACATCGTATCGATGACTTTATCGAGTGGCACTTTCGCGTTTTTGGCATCGGTTTCCATTGCAAGTTCTGCCGCGTTGATCGCTTTGATGGCGCCCATTGTGTTGCGTTCGATACACGGAATTTGTACGAGTCCGCCAATCGGGTCGCAAGTAAGTCCGAGATGATGCTCCATTGCAATTTCAGCAGCCATCAAAACCTGTTCAGGTGTTCCGCCCATGACTTCGCATAGTGCTGCGGCGGCCATTGCCGACGACACACCGATTTCTGCCTGGCATCCGCCCATTGCTGCTGAAATCGTCGAACCTTTTTTGAAAATGCTTCCGATTTCACCGGCTACCATGAGGAATTGCTTGATTTCTTTCTCGCCGGCGTTGTGGTTTTCAATGACTAAATAATACATCAATACTGCCGGGATTACCCCTGCACTTCCATTGGTCGGCGCAGTAACGACGCGGCCCAATGCAGCGTTTACTTCATTTACCGCGAGTGCAAAACACGAAACCCATTTGAGGATTTGGCGGAATTTGACTTCCGTTTTGCGAATTTGTTCGAGCCATTCCTGTGGATTTGAATAGTTGGCAAGCCCGATGAGATTTTGGTGCATGTCGAATGCTCGTCTGCGTACATTTAGACCCCCCGGAAGAATTCCTTCAGAATGGCAGCCGATGTACATGCATTCGAGCATAGTATTCCAGATGCGCATAAGTTCATTATGGATTTCATTTTCGGAACGCATTGATTTTTCGTTTTCATAGACGATTTCGGAGATGATCTTATTTTCGCGAATGGTGTAGTTTAAAAGCTCTTCGGCATTCTGGATCGGGAACGGAAATGCGCATTTTATTTCGAGTTTCTTTTTGGCATTCGGGCGGTCTTCCTTGACAACGAAACCGCCGCCGATTGAATAGAAAGTCGAGGCATATTCGCTGTCGTCTTCCATAAACGCGGTGAATGTGAGCCCGTTTGCATGGAATGGCAGAAAGTTTTTATTAAACACGATATCTATCAAAAATGAAAATGGAATTACTTTTTCGTTACCCAAATTGATTTCATTATTGTCTTCAATCGATTTGATGATGCCTGCGATGTTTTGTACGGGAATGTATTCCGGATCCTGCCCGCTGAGTCCGAGCATCACGGCAAAGTCAGTCGCATGGCCTTTACCGGTTAAGGAAAGCGACCCGTATAAGTCGACTTTGACGCGAATGACTTTATCGAGCAGGTTTTCAGATCGCAGCTCGCCAAGGAAACGTTCGGCGGCGCGCCATGGCCCGAGCGTGTGTGAACTTGAAGGTCCGACGCCAATTTTAAGCATGTCAAATACGGAGATGCATTCTTCCATAAATAGTAGTTTGGTGTTGCAAATATAAAAGAATGACTGATGTAAAGGTTATAACAGAGTCTTAAAATTGGAATACTGCCTAGCCCCGATAGCAGCGGCATCTCGCGGTTAGAAAAACAAGGCGCGAGCCGTAGTTTTTGTTGGCGCGAATATAGCGGATAGCGGGACCCGAGCTCCTTAAAAAAAAGCGAACGGGCGGAGCAAACAGCTCCTGATTCTGATTCAAATGACAATCTCCAATGTCATGTTGTCATAAAAAATCGTATAAAACTGACAATTGCCCGACAGTGGTTTGGTTGGCACAAAGATTGACTAACGCGGAGCAAGTTTGAAAAAATTAAATCAGAAATAAAAACTAAATATTTAAAAAATGGGTAAAATAATCGGAATTGACTTAGGTACGACGAACTCCTGCGTTGCTGTAATGGAAGGTAGTGAGGCAGTAGTGATCCCTAATTCAGAAGGAAAAAGAACTACGCCGTCAATCATTGCTTTTGTTGAAGGCGGCGAAATTAAAGTGGGAGATCCTGCCAAAAGACAGGCAGTGACCAACCCAACCAAGACTGTTGCTTCGATCAAACGTTTTATGGGACATTCGTTTGCTGAAATCACTGACGAGGCAAAACGCGTTCCTTACAGCGTGAAAAAAGGTGACAACAATACGCCACGTGTTGATATCGACGGACGTTTGTATACTGCGCAGGAATTGTCGGCGATGACGTTGCAGAAAATGAAAAAAACGGCTGAGGATTACCTTGGGCAAACCGTTACTGAAGCGGTTATCACAGTTCCAGCTTATTTTAATGACTCGCAACGTCAGGCTACAAAAGAAGCCGGTGAGATTGCTGGTTTAAAAGTAATGCGTATCATCAACGAGCCAACTGCTGCGGCTTTGGCTTACGGATTGGACAAAAAAGGAAAAGACCAGAAAATTGCCGTTTACGATTTAGGTGGAGGTACGTTTGATATCTCAATCCTTGAATTGGGTGATGGTGTTTTTGAAGTATTGTCGACCAACGGTGATACACACTTGGGTGGAGACGATTTCGACCAGACGATCATTGACTGGTTGGCAGATGAATTCAAAGCAGAAGAAGGAATTGACTTGCGTCAGGACCCGATGTCATTGCAAAGAATTAAAGAGGCTGCTGAGAAAGCAAAAATCGAATTGTCATCTTCAGCTGAAACTGAAATCAATTTGCCATACGTAACCGCTACGGCTACAGGACCAAAACACTTGGTTAAAAAACTGACACGTGCGAAATTTGAGCAATTGTCTGACGCGTTGATCAAACGTTCGATGACTCCGGTTGCCAAAGCGTTGAAAGATGCCGGTTTGTCAACTTCAGATATTGACGAAGTAATCCTTGTTGGAGGTTCTACACGTATGCCAAGAATTGCTGACGAAGTAGAAAAATTCTTCGGTAAAAAAGCATCGAAAGGGGTAAACCCTGATGAAGTTGTAGCGATTGGAGCTGCGATCCAGGGTGGTGTATTGTCAGGAGATGTAAAAGATGTATTGTTGCTTGACGTTACGCCATTGTCACTCGGAATCGAAACTATGGGTGGCGTTTTGACCAAATTGATCGAAGCCAATACTACGATTCCAACCAAAAAATCACAAGTATTCTCTACTGCTGCCGATTCACAGCCAAGCGTTGAAATCCACGTTTTGCAAGGTGACCGTGCGATGGCAGTTGACAATAAAACAATCGGACGTTTCCACTTAGACGGAATTCCGCCAGCGCCAAGAGGCGTACCACAGATTGAAGTTTCTTTTGATATCGATGCCAATGGTATCATCAAAGTTTCGGCAACTGATAAAGGAACCGGAAAATCGCATGATATCCGTATCGAAGCTTCTTCAGGTTTGACCGCAGAGGAAATCGAGAGAATGAAAAAAGATGCTGAAGCCAATGCGGATTCTGACAGAATTGCAAGAGAGCGTGTTGAGAAACTCAATGAAGCTGACGGAATGATCTTCCAGACTGAAAGCCAGTTGAAAGAATTGGGTGATAAATTATCCGATGATCACAAAACCGCTATCGAGTATGCACTTACTGAACTCAGAATGGCGCATGGAAACCAGGATCTTGATGCCATCCAAATCGCTCTTGACAAAATCAACGCGGCATGGAAAACAGCTACCGAGGCAATGTATGCACAAGGTGAGCAAGGCGGACAGCCTCAGGATGCACAACCGCAAAGTGAAACACAAGGCGACCAGGTTCAGGATGTAGATTATGAAGAAGTGAAATAGGGCCGAGCGTAAAAATAGTTCTGTGAACTGTTTTAGCGAAGGAGCCAGGCGGCGCGAAGGCGAGGCCAAGTTACTTTAAATTATAGAAAACCGGATTAGTGATAATCCGGTTTTTTTTATGCGCTCTTGCCAGATTTAGTTAAAAATTTCCGCAAATGATTTAGCGTTAGATATTTTCGTATTTTCGAAATCCTAAATCTTACGTTATGAAAAAATTTGTCCTGCTTGTTACGCTATCACTTTGCGCAACATTTACTTACAGCCAGAAAAAGAAACCTGCAAAAAAATCGTCAGCCAATGTCATCGCGATGGCCGACAACCTTTCGGCAACACTGACTCCAGGAAAAGACCAATATGTTTTTGAGTTTGTTACTGATGCCAAAGATTCGCTTTTTAGCCGAAAAATAAATGTCTCAGGCAATTCAAAATCGCCGGAAACTAAAAACAATAATATTCCCACGGCGTGTAAAATTACACCGTTTTCGGCAAAAGGCACCAAACTCTACACCGTCAGCTGGACAACGACAAACCATACCGAAATCACCGATAAGGTAGAAGACAAGATGCAAATCTACACCGAAGTCTGGAATGCCGCTACAAAAAAGCAATTGGTTGCCAACGTTCAAACCGCTTCTAAAATAAAAGAGATCCTGTGGCTCGATAAATTGAAGAACGCTTCGCAAACAAGTGAAAAATTACGCAAGGAAGGCTCGTTGTTTACAGTCACTCCCGATGGCGATATCATTCTTACAGGTAAATCTCAGGAAACAAAGATGTCTTACAATCCAAATGCGGATAAATTCGAAACCGTAAAAACCACTGCAACCGCTTCGACAAAACCCGCAAAAAAGAAATAAAAAAAACAGTCCCGCTGATGTCAGCGGGACTGTCTCATAACAAGGGTCTATCAAACTATTTAAAGTAAGTTCTAAAAAAATTCGTGGTCTTTTCGGCCACATCGGCTGCTTGTGCTTCCGACCAGTTCGCATGCGCCGCGCCGTTATATTTATAATACTCGTTATAAACATGGTGCGCATTGAGTTTCTCCCGTAAAATTCCGCCTTGCGTATTAGGCACCAGCGGATCTTCATCGCCGTAAAACATCAGCGTTTTCGGAGATTGGCTTGTAACCAGTTTTGCGGGACTAATCGTATTGTAAAGCAACGGATTGTCGCTATACCTTGGATAACCATCACCCACGACATAATTCAAGCCCGTCGTAAACAACGTATTTCCTTCATATTTTGGATCGCTGAAATCGGCTGGGCCCACAATGCTGCAAACCGCTTTTACTTGCCGGTTGGCATTGTACTTATAACTGTATAACATTGCAAGATGCGCACCTGCACTTATCCCAACCATCGCATATTCTTTCGCTATGTGGTACTCTTTATAATTTTTATTCAAAAATGCCACGACGCTTTGCAGGTCGTTGATTTGTTTCGGAAAGCCGAGACTTTCTTTTGTGCCGAGACGGTAATTGATATTGGCAATCGCATAATCAGGGAACGAATTGTGAATCATTACCACTTCGTTGTTGAAATCCATTTTGTCTCCTGAGAACCATCCGCCGCCGTGAATCAGGATAAAAACCTTCGTCACATTTGTCTTCCTGTTTTTGGGCAGAAACAAATCCATTTTTTGCTGCGGGTCATCGCCATACGCCAGGTTCAATAAGTGATTTTCATTTTCAGCGGGCATCACGACCGGCGCCTTATCTTCGGAAGCGCAACCCGTTAATAACATTGTCAACAGCAAGCAGATCAACATAGCATTTTTCATAAAAGTAAATATGGGGGTTATGATGTAAAATTATACCAACGCCCACCGAAAACTTTTATGCTAATAATTGATATGTTTACAGGATTTACAGATTTAAGCTACAAATCAATTCAAAAAAAAAGCGGGACAATGCCCGCTTTACTTTTGCAAGTAATTCCTAATTGAGAACCTTGATCTCAAACATTTTGTCCCAGTATTTCCCAGTCACGAAAATGGTTCTGGTTTTCGGGTTATACGCTATTCCGTTCAACACCTCTGCTTCTGAATTCTTAACCTGCTTTCTCAAATCCGATAAATTAAGAACCCCTTCAACAGCTCCGGTTTGAGGGTTAATCACCGCAATGGCATCTTTCTGCCAGATGTTGCCGTAAATCTTTCCGTCGATCCACTCGAGTTCATTGATGCTTTTTATTTTGCTTGTATTCGTATAAACGTTGATATAGTCCTCCATCTTTTGGCTATCGGGATTCATTCTCCAGATTTTCTCGGTGCCGTCCGACTGGTAAATCGATTTTCCGTCATTGGTCATGCCCCACCCTTCAATGTTTTTATCATAGATAAAGGTTTTTTCGACTTTCCATGTGTTGGCATTATAGATAAATCCGGTTTGTTCCTTCCAGGTCAGCTGGTAAATTTTGTTGTTGAGAATTGTAATCCCTTCACCGAAATATTTGCCGTCAAGATTAATGCTCTTGAAAACTTTTCCGGTTTTGTAATCCGTTTTGATAAGCTTGCTTTTGTTGTATTGGCCGCCGCTTTCAAACAAAGTGTCGCGGTAAAACTCTAAACCTTCAGTAAACGCAGTCGTATCATGCGCAAAAACATTGACGATTTTATAGCTGAGCAACTTTGGCTCGATATCCGAAACCACTTCAAGGCGCGCCATAGTTTCAACATTGTCGCCTTCAAAATAAACCAAAGCCTTCAAATTCTGGTAACCCAATTTCCCATTTTTAAAATCCACATGCATTTTTTCAAGCCCTTTTTTAGTCCCGACTTTCTCCTCATTCACATAATAGATGATGCTGTCAACCGTCTTGTTTTTCGTATTGACAATTTCAAGATCGACACCTTCTGAAGGTTTGTACAACTCCTTAAAAGCCGCCGTATTAAAATTGAAATACGTTAATTTATCTTTTTTATCATCGCCACAAGAAATCATGAGCGCCGATAATAAAATGACTAACAGAAAGTTATGTTTTTTCATTGTAAAAATTTTGATGCTGCAATATACAAACAAATTTATATGCCGCTTTGCGCTTGCGAAAATACAAAAAGATTGTATATTTGCGCCGGCAAGTCCTACACGACCAGCTCCTGCAGACTCCTCCAGGATGGGAACATAGCAAAGGTATGTGGTTGAGCGGTGCGATGTAGGTCGCTTGCCATTTTTTTCTTAATTGATGTCTTCCTTCGGGAAGATTTTTTTATTTTTGGGAAGCCAGGAACCTGCTTTCGCCTTTATCTTTTCTGCCTTCGTTACCTCGGCAAAAAAGGATATCGGCTCTATCAGGGCTAGGCGCTCATATAATGATTAACCCAACCAAAATCAGGATATTATGAAATCTATTTTAATCGCTTTGCTTTTTTCTGCCGCCTGTTTCGCCCAGGAAGATGTAAACGCCAGGTATGCCGCTTTCACCAAAGAATTTGAAGCGTATCGCGACAATCCCGAAGTGTCTTCCGAAAACAGTACGATCAAACCCGCGCCATGCGGACAATACAATCTCGTTTACATGATTACCGAACGCGATGGGAAGGAAATTGTAAGTACGCCGCCAGCTAAAAAATTGTGCGCCGACCTGAATCGATTTGATAAAAGTAAAAACCCGAACTTGGGTGCCGAATGGACCTATGAAATCAGACCCGTAGGAAACCGCTATTATACGATCCGCGCCAATAAAGCGGGTGCCGATGGCGTGCAGGAAATCTACTATTACGAACGCAAAGTGAAGTAATGAAAGTAATCCTCATCACCGGCGGCTCTTCGGGAATCGGAAAAGCCATCGGCGAATTCCTGCACCATAAAGGTTATACGGTTTACGGCACGAGCCGCAATCCTCAAAAAATCCTAAACTCAGTTTTCCCGTTGATAGCGCTCGATGTGCGCAGTGGCGAAAGTATTGCGCATGCGGTTTCGCATATTATTGCTATTTCGGGACGAATCGATGTGCTCATCAACAACGCGGGCGTTGGGATCACGGGTCCGCTTGAGGAAATTCCCGCAGCAGAAATCAAAAACAACTTTGAAACCAATTTCTTTGGCCCGATTGAAGTCATGAAAGCGGTGTTGCCGCAAATGCGTTCCCAAAAATCGGGGCTCATCATCAACATTACTTCGATTGCAGGTTATATGGGCTTGCCGTACCGCAGCGTTTATTCGGCGTCAAAAGGCGCACTCGAATTGATCACGGAAGCCTTGCGCATGGAAGTAAAATCATTTGGCATTAATATCACCAACATCGCTCCGGGCGACTTTGCGACAAATATTGCCGCAGGACGTTACCACGCGCCATTGTCGCCGGCATCGGCTTACGCGGTTCCGTATGGCAATATTATGGCAACGATGAATGAGCATGTTGACAGCGGCAGCAATCCGAATGAAATGGCACATGCGGTTTATGCCATCATACAAAACGCAAATCCGAAGATACATTATAAGGTTGGCGCGTTCATGCAAAAGTTCTCAATCGTGCTCAAACGCATGTTGCCTGATAAAGTTTACGAACGCATGCTGATGAATCATTATAAATTGTAATTTTGCGCGCTTCGGCTTCGCATTGCCAATATTATGGCAAGATTTGAACGGAACCGCGGACCGCGTTAGGGATGGAGGCAGGCACCGCGTGCAGCCGATAGCCCGGCCCGTAGGGACACGAGGCTGTAAGCCGACTGCCCGAAGGGAAACGCCCAAAAAAATAAACAACATATAAATAAATAAACATGAAATTTTTTATCGACACGGCCAACTTGAATGATATTAGAGAAGCGCAGGCTTTGGGAATCCTCGATGGCGTGACTACGAATCCGTCGCTGATGGCTAAAGAAGGCATCACCGGAAACAACAATATCCTCAAACATTATGTGGACATCTGCAATATCGTTGATGGCGATGTGAGTGCAGAAGTGATTTCAACCGATTTTGACGGAATGGTGCGTGAAGGCGAAGCACTTTCGGAATTGCACGAGCAAATTGTCGTGAAATTGCCGATGACGAAAGACGGTGTGAAGGCTTGTAAATATTTTTCGGATAAAGGGATTCGCACAAATGTGACTTTAGTGTTTTCTGCAGGACAGGCTTTGATGGCTGCAAAAGCGGGAGCGACTTATGTTTCGCCATTTATCGGGCGTCTTGACGATGTTTCGACTGACGGACTTGATCTTATTGAAGACATTCGTTTGATCTATGACAATTACGGTTATGAGACGCAGATTTTAGCGGCTTCGGTTCGTCATACGATGCACATTGTAAACTGCGCAAAATTGGGTGCCGATGTCATGACAGGCCCGCTTTCGGCGATTTTGGGATTGTTGAAACATCCATTGACAGATATCGGATTGGCGCAGTTTATCGCTGACTTTGAGAAAGGAAACAAAGGATAATTGATAATGAATAATTAACAATTAATAAATAATAATTAAAAAGCGGCTCGATAAGGTCGCTTTTTTGTTTCTGTATGTAGATTGCTTTGACTGGCAGTTACTGAAACTGAAGGCTGGCAACTGATTGTTACCTTAAAGTTCCTTCTCAAAATCTACTTCAAACAAATTCGTGAACGCATTTTTAATCGTACCATTTTGGTTTAGGATGATGGTGCGGTGGACTTTCATGATTGCCCATTTGGCTTTGAAATCTTCAAAATCATTGGCGCGCAGTTCGGTGATGCCGTCGAATTTGTATTTGGCAAGCACATCGTTCCATTCGGCCTGGTTTTTATCGAGGTTTATCGCGACGAACTGGTAATCAGGATGTAACTTTTTGAGTGCCAGTGCTTTTTTGTGCGCCGCGACAAGGTGTGAAGTCAGATTGTCTGTCCAGAAAAATATAATCGTTTTCTTTTTGGGAATAGTATTCGAAGAAATGAGCTGATTTTTTGAATTGACCAATGTCACTTCTGGCAGCGGGTTGTCAACTTTGAGCAATTGAATGGCCTGGCCGATTTTGAGGATTTCATTTTTCTTGCTCTTGTCGGTAGAGAATTTATGATAGGTTTCGAGAAACTTTTGGTTGTTTACCATATTCTGATCTTCCAGCAAATAGGTAAAAGCAATATTGTTGAGAATAATGTTTTTAAGCTTTTCGTTTTTGATCAGCGTATCGGCGATATTGAGTTTGCTAACATTCGTACGCAACGCCAAATCGACGGGCGTATAATGGTTATGATAATGAATCGTCGCAATATTATTGAGCATGTGCGACAAATAGTTGACAAATGGCGCATAACCTGCCAATTTTGCATTGTTATAGTCTATTGATTTTCTGTAGGCATAATAATCGTTTGGCAGACTTTCGTATAAATCTTCTCCCGTACGCATTTCGTGTGCCATCGGATAAATTTCCTTCTTTGAAAAGTGATGAAAATCGACTGCCGCTTTCGCATACACATCAAAATCGTCGCTCCACTTGATATCTTCTTTTTTTGCCGCATAAAATTTCCGGCGCGATTGGTAAGACGAATCAATGTTGTGCAGAAATTTTGGAATATCGTAATCAAACACATCGAAAACCTTGCTGCGGTCGTCTTCATTCTGAAGGTAAAGTTCCATCAGGAAATTATTCTTTTGATCTCCGCGTCCGCAAAAAACAACAGAATTATCAAAATCTTTTGCGTTGATGCGTACCATGATGCTGTCATTCTTATCGAAATAAACGTATTGGTATTCGGGTTCATTTTTGAAGTTGTAAAGCCCCGGTGTCAGCGAATCGAATTTCATCATAAACCGGTTATCGGCATCAAGTTTTACGCTGTCAATGACTTTTGAATCTTTACAGAAAAGTACGTATGGTGAAGTAGGATTAGACACTTCCCCGCCAAAATAGGCAGTATAATCATCCTTCTTAAATTCCCTTTCACAGGATGTCAAAAATGCCATTAAAGAAGTGGAAAACAGCAGGATGTAGTTGAGTTTGGGTAGGTGCATGTGTCAAAAGCTAACGTACAAAAATATCCAGATGCGATTAATATTACTGTTAATGCATAGTTAAATAAACTTCGCGCATATTTATTGGGGTTTCGGGCAATATGGGTTATTTATTTTTATACTTTTGCGGAAATTTTTGTAAATATAAAATTCATGTTAACAGTCAATAATTTATCGGTACAATTTGGCAAGAGAGTCTTGTTCGACGAAGTAAATACAACGTTTACCCACGGGAATATTTACGGTGTGATCGGAGCCAATGGTGCCGGAAAATCTACATTTCTAAAAATTATCGCGGGCGACATTGACCCTACTTCGGGACACATTCACCTTGAGCCTGGCAAACGCATGTCAGTGCTCAACCAAAACCACAACATGTTTGATGAGCACACCGTACTCGAAACCGTGATGATGGGAAACAAAGTATTGTATGCTGTCAAGAAGGAAATGGACGAATTATATCTCGATTATAATGACAAAAACGCTGACAGGATTGGCGAGCTTCAGGTGCAATTTGAAGAAATGAATGGTTGGAATGCCGATTCAGACGCGGCGGCATTGCTTTCGAGCCTTGGTATTTCAGAAGATATGCACTATACGCTTATGGGTGATGTTGACGGAAAGTTGAAGGTGCGGGTCCTGCTTGCCCAGGCACTCTTCGGAAATCCCGACGTACTCATTATGGATGAGCCGACGAACGACCTTGATTTTGAAACAATTTCATGGCTTGAGAATTTCCTTGCCAATTATGAGAATACTGTAATTGTGGTGTCGCACGACCGTCACTTTTTAGATGCGGTGTGTACGCACATTTCGGACATCGACTTTGGAAAGATCAACCACTATTCAGGAAACTATACTTTTTGGTACGAGTCTAGCCAATTGGCTGCCAAACAGCGCGCCCAACAGAATAAAAAGGCCGAGGAAAAGAAAGCCGAACTTGAGGAATTTATCCGTCGTTTCAGCGCCAACGTAGCCAAATCGAAACAAGCGACCTCGAGAAAGAAGATGATCAGTAAATTAAATATTTCTGAAATCAAACCTTCGAGCCGCCGCTATCCCGCAATTATTTTCGATCAGGAGCGTGAGGCCGGAGACCAGATATTGAATGTTCAAAATTTAAGTGCTTCGGTTGATGGGGATACGCTATTTACCAATGTAGATCTCAACATGGCCAAAGGCGACAAAATCGTCTTATTTTCAAAAGACTCGCGCGCCACTACTGCATTTTACGAAATATTGAACGGCAATCAAAAACCAGATTCGGGGAAATTCGATTGGGGTGTTACAACAAACCAGGCCTATCTCCCACTCGACAACCATTCGTTTTTTGAAAACGATCTTTCACTCGTGGATTGGCTTCGCCAATGGGCAAAAACCGAGGAAGAGCGTGAGGAAGTTAATATCCGTGGATTTTTAGGAAAAATGATTTTCTCGGGAGAGGAAGCGCTTAAAACGAGTCGTGTGTTATCGGGCGGAGAAAAAGTACGTTGCATGCTATCGCGTATGATGATGGAACGTGCGAATGTTTTGATGCTTGATGAGCCTACGAACCACCTAGACCTTGAATCGATCACAGCATTCAACAATTCATTGAAAAACTTCAAAGGCTCGGTGATTTTCACAACGCATGACCATGAGTTTGCGCAAACTGTTGGAAATCGCGTTGTAGAGCTTACACCAAAAGGCGCAATCGACCGTTATATGACGTTTGATGATTATCTCGATGATGAGAAAGTACAGGAATTGCGGGCAAAAATGTATTCTTAAAATCTCGCGGTTAAACATAAAAAATCCCGTCCTGTTACTACTCAGGACGGGATTTTTCGTCAAACCTATTTATTACCACCCAATTTTCCTATTATTAAAGCGATTATCGCTATGACAACAACGATGATGAAAATTCCAAAACCCATTCCGGCTTTGAATATACCTCCAATAACTTCGCAACTTGTTACGGTGAGCGTTACTGCCAAAAGCAGCAGCGATCTGATGATGTTGTTTTTCATGATTTCAAAGTTTAGTTTCGTTGTCAGTTTGATATTGTAAATTTCTGATAATAGTAGTTTCGAACTATTATAGTATTTTAGGAAAATTTTACAGGATTTGTCTAAACAGGGATATACAGCGTGAAAATGGCGCCTTTATAAAGTTCGCCATCAGCAATTATTTGTCCGTGGTGGTTGTCAACGATTTTTTTCACAATCGCCAGTCCGATTCCGGTACCGGGAAATTCTTTCATAATATGCAAGCGCTGGAAAACTTCAAATATGCGGTTTTTGTATTGCGGATCAAATCCGATTCCATTATCCGAAATTGTGATTTTTGAATACGCCGGACCCGACAAACCTTCAGGGATTGCCTCGCCTTTCACAAGTTTGTTGTCGATGACAATGTGCGGTGCGACTTCGGGTTTCGCGAATTTGATTGAATTTGAAATGAGGTTGGTGAGCAGTTGGCGGAACTGCGAAACAATAATCGTAACATCGGGGTCACCGGTGACTTCAACAACTACGTGCTTTTCGGCAATATCTTCTTCAAGATCATCTATAACTTCATCGACAATCATTTTGAAGTTGAAAGTTTCAAGCGGAAATATTTCGGTATTCAATCGCGAGTAAGCCAATAAATCCCGGATTAACGCCTGCATTCTGTCAGCGGCATTATGTGTTCGGTTTAAATAACTGCGCCCGGTTTCTGAGAGCCTGTCAGATTCGCCGTCGATAATACGAGTCACGAAAGTCTGAATTTTTCGCAGCGGCTCCTGAAGGTCATGGCTTGATATATACGTAAAAGATTCAAGTTCCTTATTCATGGCTGCGAGCGATTTATTCTTTTCCTCGAGAAAATTGTTGGCATCGAGCAAATCCCTTTGGCTGTCTTCAAGATTTAATTTGAGGCTATTGGAAATTTTGAGCTCGCGGTTGATTCCGTAGTATGATACAATCAATACCAAAATCGAACAAACAATAAGGAAAATTGTAAACAATGGTGTAAGCGATGATTCCTTTGTGAGCGATTTGGTTCGCAACCGTAGCAGGAAATCTTCCTCATCCATCATCTTATCAACCTGTCGGCGCAGCGCATCCATCAGCACTTTTCCTTGTAGCAACTTTTCTGTGGTTATCTTGCCCGCGCCAGCATATTGCATCAGATCGGTCATATATTCCGCGCGTTTGTTAATAAGAATTTTGAGTACTTCGTTATTGCGCTTTTGCGAATAATTGTCCGATGTTACAAGATCGATACGCGATATATGCCTGTTGATATTCGCAATAGCACCATAATATTGCTTGAGAAATACGGTGTCTTTTGTAAGGATGTAACCACGGTGTGCTGATTCGGCGTCTTTCATTTCCGAAAACATCGATTCAAGTTCTAACTTAACGACATTGGTATGGTTGACAAGCGCCGCAGACCTCATAAGGTTGTTGATCCTCAAATAGGAAAAAAACGATAACGATAACAGTATTATCGTTCCGACACCAAATATGATCTTGATTCGGCTATGCCTAATTTTTTCCATGTGAAGTCGGTTAGTCAGGCAACTTTGATTACAAATTTATCCCTCAACGGCCTTTCGCGCAATTTTGCGACATCTAGTGAAAGAATGTGTGCGATGGTTTTTTTGAGTAAGGAATACGACCCAGGCTTGCAAACATAGTAGTTGGCGCCATGCTGGTAAGTGCGGTCAACGATGTCGTTATTTGACGACGTAGAGAATATAACAATTGGGATTTCCTCTAACTTGGGTGTCTTTCGAATTTCTTCAATACATTCAAATCCGTTCTTGCGTGGCATGTTAAGATCGAGAAAAATTAACTCCGGTGGCGGAGGAACGGTTTCATAAAGCACCTGCATCAGCTTTTCGCCGTCATGGGCAATTGTGAGCCGGGCTTCCTGTGTAGAATAGATTTCATGTAATGCCTCAGAAAAAAGCATACAGTCATCTACATCATCATCCGTCAGGAATATGTTTTTGATTGGGCGCATGTATTGGGGTTCGTTGGTTACGCCGACTAAAATAAGTAATTTATTTTGAATCGCCACATGCCCGTATTATCTTTACGTAATTTTCCCGAATTTAATGGGTAATTAAATTTTACCGCTCCAACTTTTTGAGTATTTTTACCAACCAAACAGACGCTTCATGAGCCAGAAAGTATTGCTTACTTCCAAAGAAGTTACGATCATACTGCATCGTTTGGCCTGCCAGCTAATTGAAAAGCATCTTGATTTTTCGCAAACCGTTCTCGTTGGTATCCAGCCCCGCGGTACTTTCTTGGCAGAACGCCTGAAAAAGCTTCTTGAAAATGAGTACCACATTCCTGAAATTACTTTGGGATACCTTGACATCACCTTTTTCCGCGACGATTTCCGGCGCACTGATAAACCCATTGAAGCCAATAAAACCAACATCGATTTCCTGACGGATAATAAGAAAGTGGTTTTTATAGACGATGTGCTATACACAGGCCGTAGTATTCGCTCTGCCCTGACGGCAATACAATCATTTGGGCGCCCTTCGGGAATTGAATTGCTTGTGCTCATCGATCGTCGTTTTAGTCGACATTTACCGATACAGCCAGATTACCGCGGCAGGCAGGTTGATGCAATCAACAATGAAAAAGTAATTGTTTCGTGGGAAGAGAAAGAAGGTGCTGATGGTGTCTATTTAGTGGAAATTTAAAAAGTCGGAAAATGAGCGAGCTTAGCGTAAATCATTTACTCGGAATCAAATACCTTCAGCCCGAAGATATTGATCTTATTTTTGAAACCGCCGATCAGTTTAAGGAAGTCATCAATCGCCCTATAAAAAAAGTTCCATCACTACGCGACATAACGATCGCGAATATCTTTTTTGAAAACAGTACGCGTACGAAGCTTTCATTTGAATTGGCCCAAAAACGGCTCTCGGCCGATGTGATCAGTTTCTCGGCAGCGCAATCTTCTGTGAAAAAAGGCGAAACCCTTATCGATACTGTAAACAATATCCTTGCGATGAAAGTAGATATGGTTGTCATGCGGCATGCGAACCCCGGGGCTGCTTATTTTCTTGCCCAACATGTTAAGGCCAGTATCATCAATGCGGGCGACGGCGCACATGAACATCCCACCCAAGGCTTGCTAGACAGCTATACGATACGTGAGAAGTTTGGTGAAGTCGCCGGTAAAAAAGTTGTTATTGTCGGGGATATACTGCACTCACGTGTGGCACTTTCCAACATTTATGCTTTGCAGATGAAAGGTGCCGAGATAAAAGTCTGTGGTCCGAAGACACTCATCCCAAAATATATCGAATCGCTGGGAGTAACTGTCGAATCAAATCTCAGAAAAGCGCTTGAATGGTGCGATGTCGCCAATATGCTGCGTGTACAGAATGAACGTATGGATGTCAATTATTTTCCTTCAACACGCGAATATACCCAACGATTTGGCGTTGACCGTGCATTGCTCGATTCACTTGACAAAGAGATCGTCATTATGCACCCGGGCCCAATCAACCGGGGGGTTGAAATCACTTCCGATGTTGCCGATTCGCAGCATTCGCTAATCCTGAATCAGGTGGAAAACGGTGTCGCAATCCGGATGGCTGTCATTTATCTTTTGGCCTCCAAAATCAGGCAATAAATGAATTTTGGCGCTTAAAAATTCAAATAATCTCCCTATCTTAGCGTACGAGTAATCCGCAAAATCACACAATGAAAGTCGATCAGAAAGGCCACACAATTACGATTAAAGACACACAAGGCGATGTGGTTTCATTCCTTATGAAAGTCACGCACGAATATAAATCTTTTGAAAAACGCAATATTGTTGTTGACCTGAGCCAGCATAAAAAACTTACGGTTAAGGAAATCAACAGCTTTTTGCCGCTATCGAAAATACACCGGAAAGCAGGGAAGTCGTTTGTAATTGTTGCCGACGGGATTGATTTCAACGCCATTTCCACGCAGCTCGCTACCGTTCCGACCGTTCTCGAAGCCAACGATATTATTGAGATGGAGGAAATTGAACGCGACCTCGGCTTTTAATTAATTTAACCTGAACGATTGAAAAGAGACGTCGATACGTTTTTTTATTAATGGTTTGCCATCGCTCATGAAACTTACGATACTAGGCTGTTACGCAGCGACGCCCCGGACATTTACAAATCCGACGTCGCAACTCCTTGAAATAAAAAACCACCTGTTCCTTATTGATTGCGGCGAAGGGACCCAAGTTCAGTTGCGGCGCAATAAAATCAAATTTTCAAAAATCAACCATATTTTTATTTCGCATTTGCACGGCGACCATTTTTACGGGCTTGTCGGGCTTGTATCTACATTCATGCTGCTCAACCGTGTCAATGATCTGCATATTTACGGTCCTAAAGGAATCAAAGAAGTTATTACGTTGCAGTTGCGGTTGTCGAATTCGTGGACAACTTATGGGCTGTATTTCCATGAACTCGAATCCGCCGCCAGTGAAATTGTCTATGAAGATGAGAAAGTTGTGGTGAGCACAATTCCGTTAAAGCATCGGGTTTATACCAATGGTTATTTATTTAAGGAAAAAATTGGTGAAAAGAAACTCAACGCCGATGCGATGAAGCATTACCAGATTGATGTGTGCTATTTCCAGAACATCAAAAACGGCCGTGACATTACGCTTGAAGATGGTACCGTGATTACGAATGATAAACTGACTTTTGAGCCCGTACCTCCAAAAAGTTACGCATTTTGCTCCGACACGATTTATCATGAAGCTGTTGTTGATTTGATACACAAATGTGATTTCCTATACCATGAATCTACATTTTTGGAATCAGAAGCGGAACTCGCAACTAAAACCATGCATTCAACTGCAAAGCAAGCGGCGCGGATTGCGGAATTGGCCAATGTAAAACAACTTCTATTGGGGCATTATTCGACGCGTTATGAAAGCATTTTGTTGTTTGGTGACGAAGCAAGGTCGGTATTTCCTGATGTGTTATTGGCTGACGATGGAGCAACATTCGAATTTTGAAATAATTTTTTAACTTTATCTATAACGAGATGTTACCATGGAAGATTTAAGCAATTACCGAAAATCATATGAGAAAAGTCAGCTGCTTGAGAACATGATTCCCGAAGATCCAATCAATCTGTTCCACAAGTGGTTTCATGAGGTTAAGGATTTTGGCGGAGAAGACGAAGTCAATGCAATGACTGTTGCGACTTTCGGGCTTGATGGATACCCCAAAGCAAGGGTCGTATTGCTCAAGAAATATGATGAAAACGGATTCGTTTTTTATACCAACTACGAATCTGAAAAAGGTCAGGCGATAATGCACAACCCAAAAGTGTGTCTTTCCTTTTTTTGGCATTCGCTCGAGCGCCAGGTCATAATTAAAGGTGTAGCCGAAAAAACACCTGCAGACATTTCAGATAATTATTTTGCTTCACGCCCGCAGGGCAGCCAATTGGGCGCGCTTGTTTCGCACCAAAGTACGGTAATTCCCGATCGGGCTTTCATCGAAGAAAAACTTCACGCGCTTGAACAGCAGTTCAATGGAAAAGATATTCCGCGCCCCGACTACTGGGGCGGCTACCTTGTAAGACCTGTGGAAGTTGAATTTTGGCAGGGCCGTGCCAACAGGCTCCACGACCGGGTCAGGTATCGATTGGCCACTGACTTTACGTGGACAACTGAACGACTTTCACCATAATCTATATCCAAATTATATAAAGACTGCTTAATGCGGTCTTTTTTTGTTTTATTCAACCCTACATTTCAAATATTTTGTAAGAATATTATTTTATAAAAATATAAAAATGTGTATTTCGTCGATTTTATTTGGCACTTAAACGATAATTAATGTAATATTGACTCAACAAAAAAATAAACAAGTTCTGAAACAATATTAAAGAAGTTTGCCCCACAATCTACTTTAAACTTAAACCTGCTGATTATGAAAACAAAATTACTTAGAGCTATCCTGCCACTGGCATTGGTGTTCACAATGATGTCTTGTTCATCTGATTCTACTGAAGATTTAACGACAGCAACAGACGCTACCTTAGTAAAAAACTATGATTACCGCGCAGATGAACTGGAATTGGCCGACCTGATCAACGCACACAGGGTCAGTTTGGGTTTGAATCCACTTCAGGTAATCAACCACATTTCATATAAGTCGGAAGAACATAATGAATACATGATCGCAAAAAACGTTGTCAATCATGACCTGTTTGCTGAGCGTTCCCAAAATATCATGCAGGTACTGGGAGCGGTTAAGGTAAATGAAAACGTTGCTTATAATTTCTCGACGCCCGCTTCTGCACTTAATGCCTGGTTAAACAGTCCGGGGCATAAAGCCAACATTGAAGGTGAGTTTACGCATTTCGGAATTTCAATCCGTGAGAATGCTGAAACCGGGAAAAAATACTATACAAATATTTTCATCAAAAAATAAAAGAATTGAGTTTAATTTAATTAATGTTTTGTTTTGACAACCAAGCCACCCGATCAGGTGGCTTTTTTGTATTTTATTTTTTATAGGAAAAATACCCATTTAAATCTAATAAATATGCATTTCATCGATTTTATTTGTGTTTTAATCGGGTATGTAATAATATTGAATTGTCAAAATAACGAAAACATTAACCTAAGCCGATTTGCCCCACTTATCTGCTTTAAACTTTAAATCTGCTATAATGAATACACGTTTATTCCGAGCCTTAATGCCCCTAATGCTGATGCTCGTTATGGTCTCCTGCTCTTCTGATAGTACTGAAGAAAGTATTCCTTTATCCACTTCAACAGCGGCAGCTTTAAAAGAATACAATTATAACGCGGAAGAACTCGAATTGGTCGACCTTATCAATACCTACCGCCAAGATCGGGGTTTGAATCCGCTCAATACAATTAACCATATTTCGTATAAATCTGAAGAGCACGACGAATACATGATTGCCAACAATGTCGTGAACCATGATCTTTTTGAAGAGAGGGCGCAAAACATAATATCGGTTCTTGGCGCGGTTAAGGTTAATGAAAATATAGCTTACAATTATGCAACCCCGGCATCCGTCCTAAATGCATGGCTCGAAAGTCCGGCGCACAAGGCAAATATTGAAGGTGATTTTACCGATTTCGGAATCTCAATCCGCACCGATGCCGAAACCGGAAAAAAATATTATACCAACATTTTCATAAAGAAATAGGCGCTAACCCCAGTTTATTTCTAAACAAAGCCGCCTCCCCGAGCGGCTTTGTTTATTTTTTTGCTGTCACTGCCCCCTAAACACCGCAAAATGAAACGATTAAAAAAGGCATGCGAAAATAACACAGATTTCAATAAAAAAATATTTCAGAAATCAAAAAAGGTTTCTATATTTGCAACCGCAAACAGCATCACGGTTTACGCGACTTATTGGAGAAATGGCAGAGTGGTCGATTGCGGCAGTCTTGAAAACTGTTGACTGTAACAGGTCCGGGGGTTCGAATCCCTCTTTCTCCGCCAGCCGAAAGGCAAAATGAAACAAACCTCACTAAATTCAAGGATTTAGTGGGGTTTTTTCTTTTAGGGAATATCAAATTATTCATAAAATATCAAACCATAGGTGTCTAAAAAGGAGTCACTTGATTTTTCAAATTTTAGTGACCCCTCGCAGAAAACTTCTCACCAATCCAGCAACCTGTTCACTTACCTATCCACATAGTGAACATCTTGTTTGTCATTATTGAAAATTTTAAATTTAATAATAACTAAAGGTTACCACTTATGAATACAACCGTTTCAATTCTCTTTTATATCAAGAGAGCAAAAGTCAACAGTAATGGAGTTTGCCCAATTTATGTTAGGGTAACAATCGATGCCAAAAGATTTGAATTTAGTGCCAACAAAAGTATTGCTCCTGACCAATGGTCCAACGAGGGGTCTAAAGTGAAGGGCGGCAGTAAAGAAGCCCGGTCAATAAATGACCATCTTGATTATTTAAAAAACAAAGTATTTGAAGCAGAAAAACGCTTGTTTAAAAAAGATTTGGAAGTAACATCTGAAAATTTGAAAAACGAAATTTTCGGTGCCAATGACCGCAAAAGAATGTTGATACCAATATTCCAGGATCATAATAATAAAATAAAGGAATTGGTAGGTAAAGAATATGCACCAGGAACACTCGAACGATACAAAACATCGTTAAAGCATACGGAAGAATTTTTGCAATGGAAATTCCAAATATCAGATATTGATATTACAAAAATCGACAATGCTTTTGTTTGTGACTATGAGTTTTATTTGCGAAGTGTGCGTAACTGCAGCAACAATACTGCGGTGAAATATATAAAGAACTTCAATAAGATAATAAAGATTTGTTTGGCCAATAACTGGCTTGAAAAAAATCCTTTCAGCAATTACAAATCTAAAATTAAGGAAGTCGAACGAGCGTTTCTTTCCGAGGATGAATTACAGTCGATTTTAAACAAAGAATTTACAACAGAACGCCTTTCGCTAGTTCGTGACATATTTCTTTTCAGCTGTTTTAGTGGCCTGGCTTATATTGACGTTAAGAACCTAACAAAATCACATATCTGCATTGGTATTGATGGTGAAAAATGGATTTATACACATCGCCAAAAAACAGAATCAGCTTCTAAAATCCCAATACTACCCGTTACTCAAATGATTATTGACAAATATGCGGACCATCCGCAAAGTAATAATCAAGGTAAATTATTGCCGATTTTGAGCAACCAAAAAATGAATGCTTATTTAAAAGAAATTGCTACACTCTGCGAAATCGACAAAGAACTTACATTTCACATAGCACGGCATACATTTGCTACAACAGTTACGTTAACTAACGGAGTTCCGATTGAAAGCGTGAGTAAAATGCTCGGACACAAGAATATAAAAACAACCCAACATTACGCGAAAATTTTGGATAAAAAAGTTAGCGAGGATATGCAGATTTTACGGGCAAAGTTTGCGGGAAGTAATTCTTTATTAAAAGCGAACGCGTAAAATGAAGTTATTGATTAATCAGTCCAGAATCAGGCCAACCGAAATTACCTAAAGTACAGTAAGAGTAATAAGCTAACTGCAATGGCCACTAAAATGATCGAGATTTAAAAGCAGGAAATATCAGAGTTACAGGCACTTCAAAAGTCATAACCATCTGCGCACGCTATTGATCTCGTCTGGTATTAACAAAAGTTTAGACCGCTTTACTAATTAATTACGTAATTTTGGCAAAAGCATTTAAATGAAAAAACGCTTATCCATATTGTTCCTCATACTTTACCTGATGCCAACTTTAGGCATTACGGTTTCATGGAGTAAATGCAACGAGCGTAACATGAAGGCAAACAACATTGTAAAATGCATTTGTAAGCCGGGCAAGCCAAATAAAAAATGCTGCGACGGCAATAAATATACCTTCAAATTTAAGGACAGCCAGCAAAAAGCCGAAGTCACTTCGCCTAAATTGTTCACTTACTTTGCAATGCCGCCAGCTCCGATATTTGAATTTACCCAGACATATTCCTCTTCAGAAGTTAAGTCGGAGGCAACACACCTTCCACGGCCGCCCAATATTTATAAGCAGCCACTCTACCTGCTTAACCAGGTTTTCCGTATTTGATTTTTTAGTTTAAATATAGCATCCGGCGCAGCAATGTAGTCCGGACAGAGTTGTTTGTTTATAACCTAATTGTTTATCCTAAAAAATATAAAAATGAAAACCATATCTACAATAGTCCTGACGGCATTGCTGTCATTGTCACTGGCGAGTGCGTACGCAGTGAATACTCCTGCTCAAAACTACTCAGAAGCAAATCAAGCCGAGGGCAATCTCATGGCCGATGTCTATTCCGCATATTTCGGGGTTAAGGATGCACTTGTAAAATCTGATGGCAAGGCTGCCGCCACCAAAGCTGCCGAATTAACGAAAGCCATTGCCGCAGTTCCTATGGATAAAATGAAATCCGATGAGCATACAGCTTGGATGAAAGTACTGGCCGAACTCAAAGAAGATGCCGGGCACATTTCCGATACCAACGATGCCAAACACCAACGCGATCATTTCGTAACACTGTCTAAAAACATGCACGAAGTGATGAAAGCGTTTCCTGCAGGTGAAACGGTTTACTACCAAAAATGCCCTATGGCAAATGGCAGTAAAGGCGCAAACTGGCTAAGTAAAGACAAGGCTGTTAAAAATCCTTACTACGGTAGTGCTATGCTGACCTGTGGAAGTACTGTTGAAACGTTGAAGTAAGGTTATGAAGCTGCACATCAAAAATATGGTCTGCAACCGATGCAAAATGGTCGTGAAGTCCGAACTCGTAAAGTTCGGGCTGCACGCCATTTATGTTACTTTGGGCGAAGTCGAAATCTCCGAAGACCTTGACAGACAAAAACAGGAAAATCTTAATTCGAACCTTTTGGCATTCGGGTTTGAACTGCTCGACGACAGAAAAAGTCGAGTAATAGAAAAGGTCAAAAACCTGATCGTCGATTTGGTTCATTCAAAAGACAATGAGTTAAAGACAAACCTTTCCCAATACATTGCGGCACAAATCGGCCAGGATTATACGTATATCAGCAATTTATTTTCTCAACACGGAAGCACCACTATTGAGCAGTATTACGCATCGCAAAAAATTGAGCGCGTCAAGGAACTTATCGTTTACAATGAATTAAACCTCAATGAAATTGCAGATATGCTTAATTACAGCAGCGCATCACACCTTACACGGCAGTTCAAAAAAGTAACCGGCCTAACGCCAACATTTTTCAAATCATTGAAAGAAGAAAAGCGGCATCCGCTTGAAAATCTGTAAAAGATGCAGATTAGTTCCAAAATTGTGCCAGCGCACAGGGAACGTAAACTGGACCTTTGTATCGTTAATTTTAATCATACAAAATCATGGCATACACTTATCAAATTATAGGAATGACCTATTCAAGCTGCGAAGCCAAAGTTAAAGGAAATCTATTTACCGTTCCTGATGCAACAACCGTAGAAGTTACAAGAGAAACCAATACAGGAACCATTACGATGGACAAACACATTCCGCTTTCAACTTTACAGGAGGCCATTGGCGGAAAAGACAGCAAATATAAGATTTCTGCCATGAATCTTTAAAATAGTATTATTAAAAACTGTAGCCGGGCGGCAGTACAAGTTAGTTTTTTTGCGCATAAAAAATACAATTTTATCAACCTTTGGGATTCAAAATGATTTCCCGCAACCAAAAAAATTAGGAAGAAGCAATCCGGTTATGATTTTGGTGAAAGCCTTTCTGAAGATTATTAAAAAATAGTATCATGACACATCAATACACAATTGGCGGAATGACATGCAGTGGCTGTCGCAGCAAAGTCGAAAAGACACTTAACGCTATCGAAGGAATCCAAGCAACTGTTTCTTTAGATCCGCCGATCGCAGAAATAAAAATGCAAAACCATATTCCGCTGCAACATTTACAAGATGCGTTGTCCAGGGCGGGAAAATATACCATTGAAGAAGGTGTCGTTGAGGCTACAACTGACAAACATGAACCAATGGAATCAGAAACGCCAATCCATCAGCACCATCAGCACCATCATGCCTTAGAAAATAATCCGAAATCCGGCGGAAAGTATTACTGCCCGATGCATTGCGAAGGAGAAAAGGTCTATGACAAGCCTGGCAACTGTCCCGTTTGCGGCATGAATCTCGAAAAGGTGCTTGAGCTCGAAGAAGTAAGGCAATCCTATACCTGTCCGATGCATCCTGAAATTATTAAAGACAGCCCGGGTTCATGCCCAATATGCGGAATGGATTTAGTACCAATGGAGCCAACGGAAAAAGAGGACAAGAAAGTCTACCTGGATTTACTGTTCAGGATGAAAATAGCGACCGCATTTACGATTCCCGTCTTTCTAATTGCAATGCTCGAAATGATGATGGATAATCCGTTAGAATCTATCATGCCTGTGGTTTACTGGAACTGGACGCAGTTCATACTCACGCTTCCAGTGGTGTTTTATGCATGTGGGATGTTCTTTGTCCGCGCCTGGAAATCAATCATTACATGGAATCTGAATATGTTCACCCTGATCGGCATCGGAACTGGCACCGCATTTTTGTTCAGCGTATTCGGAATGTTTTTCCCCGCAATTTTCCCCGACGAGTTTAAAACAGAAAGCGGAACGGTATTATTATACTTCGAAGCCACCACAGTTATATTAACTTTAGTATTACTCGGCCAGTTAGAGGAAGCAATAAGGAAATTGAACAAGACGATGGAAGCTTCCCAAGATATCATTTGCTCGTTCGATGACCATGCGCGGTTTGTCGATGTCAATGCTGCCTGCGAACGGGTTTGGGGTTACACTCCTGCCGAACTGATAGGGAAAGTTTGCTTCGATTTTGTTCATCCGCAGGATTTATCCGAGACGTCGCACACTGATGTGAGTATTAAAGCCGGCAACCCTCAACAAATTTTTGAGAACCGTTATATACACAAGTTCGGTCATGTAGTCTATATGCTTTGGTCGGCCAAATGGGATGAAGATGAACAGTTAATGTACTGCGTAGCGAAAGACATAACCGAAAAGAAAAAACTTGAGAAAATATGTGAAATTGAGCGGGAGCGGTTCATGGATTTGTATTATCAGGCGCCATGTTGCATGGGTATTCTTAAAGGGCCTGATCACGTTTTTGAAATGGCTAATCCGCTATACCTTCAGTTGATTGATAAACAAGAAGACATCATAGGTAAACCGGTCAGGGAAGTATTGCCTGAATTAAAACAGCAGGGCATTTTTGAGTTGCTCGATGCTGTCTATAGTACCGGCGAATCTTTCATTGCCAATGAAAAATTAGTGCAGTTTAATTTCAGTGGAACCACAAAGCTTACTGACAAGTATTTAAATTTCCTATACCAAGCTCACCGCAATAATAACGGTGATATCGATGGCATTTTATTTTTCGCCGTTGACGTTACAGAGCAGGTTTTGTCGCGCTTAAAAATCGAGGAAAGCGTGAGATTGTACCGTAAACTAATCAGGGAGCTTCCCGTCGCAGCTTATTCCTGCGATGCGCAGGGAAGAATTGAAATTTACAACAAGGCGGCAGCTTTACTTTGGGGAAGGGAACCAGAAATTGGCAAAGAAATGTGGTGCGGTTCACACAATGTGTTATCTGCCAAAGGAAAACCGATTCCTCATGAAATGTGCCCTATGGCCGTTGCACTCGGCGAAGGCCGTACAGTATCAGGCACAGAAATCATCGTAGAGCGCGAAAACGGAGAACGCCGAAACATCCTGCCGCACGCAGTACCTTATTTTAATTCGGCACAAGAAATTACAGGAGCCGTTACTGTTCTCACAGATATTACAGATACGAAGAAGTCAGCATTAAGCCTTCAGCAACAAAATGATATGCTATTGAAAGCCAATAGGGAACTGGACCGTTTTGTCTATAGTGTTTCCCACGATCTAAGGTCTCCACTCACTTCAATCTTGGGGATAGCGAGCTTCATTGAAAGTGAGTCAGCCGAACCGGAAACCATCGCACATATCAAAATGATCAAGGAGAGTATTAACAGACTCGATGGTTTCATTCGTAAAATATTGAGCTACTCAAAAAATAACCGGACAAACTTGGAACTGGAGCCGATAAATCCTACTAAGGAGGTGCAGCGTATTGTCGATGCACTTCAAAATATGGTGCCAGGCAATGATATTGACTTTAATGTGGAGATCGAAGAAAAGAGTATATTGTGTTGCGACAAGATGCGATTTAGGGCTATTGTTGAAAATTTAATTTCAAATGCCATCAAATATCACGATCCAATGGTCAAGAACAAATTTGTAAAAATTGTTGGGCGGGTAACGAAAAAAGCTTTTCACTTTAGTGTTTCCGATAATGGAATCGGTATTGATCCGCAATACCACGACAGGATATTCGATATGTTTTTCCGGATTTCGAGCTCTTCTGAAGGTTCCGGGATAGGGCTGTACATTGTAAAGGATATGGTGGAAAAGCTAGATGGTTCCATAAAAGTAGATACAACACCAGATAGCTTGACCGTTTTTAATGTTAAAATAAAAAACTTCTTTACATGTCAGAAATAAGGCCAAAATTTCAGAGAGTGATGGTCATTGATGACAATCCCATTGACCTTTACATTGCATGCAGGCTATTGACAAAACACCACTTTACGGAAAAAGTTTTGCAATTTAATTCAGCAATGGCCGCATTGGCCTTTCTTGCAGCGCATCGCGATAATCCGCTAGAACTTCCTGAAATTATTATGGTTGATATTTACATGCCTGTCATTTCTGGCTTTGATTTCTTAAGTGAATACGAGAAATTTCCAGTGGAGGTAAAAGAGCTAAGCAGGATTTATATCGTTTCCTCTACCATAGATGAATATGATATTAAGCGCATCAATGAAGACAAAAACATAAAGGGGTTTGGAATTAAAACGATTAATATAGAATTTCTTGACAGCATAACGGGGCCTGATAGAAATCATTAATTCTTAGTAACCAGCCTAAGGAGTAAGTATAGTTGGAGCATCTTATGCAGGCTGGATTGGAAGCGTAAGATAAAATGTTGAGCCTTCTAAAACCTTGTTTTCTGCCCAAATCCTACCGCCATGTTTTTTTACAATTTTTTCAACAATCGCTAAACCTACTCCTGTAGCTTCAAACTCCTGCTGTGAATGGAGACGTTGAAACGCACCGAAAACTTTATCGTAGTATTGCATATCAGATCCTGAGCCTTGTCTTTTATTATGTACTGAACCTTCTTCGGTTTTTTTTGCGTAAATCTCAATTCTGGTCATTGGTGCGTTCCTTATACGATTTTAAGATTCTGTAATTTTATGATTGCGTTTTTTTTCTTTTATCTCCTATCAAACGCCTCATATCGCATTTTAAGAATACGATTTGCCGCTTAGCACTAAGAATAAAATATATTTAATAAATCTGCGCAACCAAATTGCGTTATCACCTACTCCAACAAGCAAATTCATGTACAGAATTTCCCCGTAAGTATTTAAAAACGTAATTTAGCAATTCACTTATACATTACCACATGCAGGCTTTTACGACAGAAGAGAAATTGCAGGAGCGCATCAAAGAGCTTACGTGCTTATATAATGTTTCCAATGCCCTTCTGCATGAAGAGTCGGTTGAAAAAACGCTTGAAATAATTAGCCACATCCTTAAAGACGCATGGCTGTTCCAGGAAGATGCCATTGTCGAGATGCAATTGGAAAACATAACCGTCACAACATCTGCGCTCCCTAGAAATTCTGTTTCCCAGGAAGTAGCGATCTATGCTTTCAATGAAACAAAAGGCCTTATTCGCGTGCATTATGATGCCGACAAACATTCGTCCCGCGATTTCCTCGATGATGAGGCGAAGTTACTTTCGGTCGTTGGTTTTGAAGTTAGCGGTTACTACGAAAAACTAATCCTTAAAAGAAGTGCACAACGTACTGACCGGCTATCCATACTCGGAGAAATTACCGCAGGTATCGCCCATGAATTAAATACGCCTTTAGGAAATATTCTTGGGTTTGCAGAATTGATAAAAGGCCGTTCGACTGACCCACAGACGATTCAAGACAGCTCGAAAGTCATAAAGGCTGCCATTTACTCCCGCGAAATTGTCAAAAAACTGATGTTCTTCTCTTGCGAGATGCCCCAGCACAAAAATGTCATCGAAATTATCCCAGTGGTTACCGAGGCGCTTCGGATGTTGGAACCTAACTTTAAAAAAGCCGGCGTTTTATATAGCATTTCGGTACAAGATCCTGCAATAACGGCGCGGCTTGACAGCATCCAACTCACGCAGGTTATCTTCAACATCTTAATGAATTCAATTTATTTTGCGCCTAAAGGAAGTACGATTAATATTGATATTACTAGTGACGCGACTGCATTTACCTTAACTATTGCTGATACCGGGCCAGGGATTTCAAACGCAAATAAAACCAAAATTTTCGAGCCATTTTTTACCACCAAACCTTTCGGGGACGGAACCGGACTTGGACTGAGCGTTGTCCACGGCATCATCAAAAGTCATCGCGGAACCATACGTGTCTTGGATAACATACCCAAAGGGACGATATTTGAGATCCAATTACCCACACAATGACAAAGCTGCGAAAAGAAAATATCCTCGTAGTCGATGACGATTACGATATGCTCGAGTTGATCCAGCGCAACCTAAAAGCGATGGATTATTTGATCTATAAAGCATCGTCAGTAACAGAGGCCACCGAAATATTGAAAGACAATACTATCGATCTTTTGATAACCGATTTGCAAATGCCCGGCATCAATGGTATTGAACTCGTGAAGTTTGCACGTGAACACTTTCCGGATCTCCCGAAATTGGTTATCACAGGATATCCATCCGTTGACAGTGCAGTCGATTCTGTACGTTCAGGTGCGGTCGATTATCTTGTTAAACCTTTTACGAGCGAAGAACTTCGAGTTGCTGTGCAAAAATCGTTGAATTTTCCCGAAAGCAGAAAAGCCTCCCATCATTTTAAAAGTAAACCTGACATTGGAAACTACGCCGGAATGATTGGTTCCTCGCCCGAATTTTTGCGCATCATTGATGTGGTGGAACGGGTTAAAAATAACCGCGCAACCGTACTCATCCATGGTGAAAGCGGAACGGGAAAGGAACTTATCGCCCGGGCGATCCATTACAACGGAAGTTTTGCGTCTGAACCATTTATTGCGGTCAACTGTGGGGCCATCCCCGAGAATCTTCTCGAGTCGACGTTGTTCGGATTTTTAAAAGGTGCATTTACAGGAGCCAACGAAACGCGGGAAGGGCTGTTTCAGGCGGCCGACGGCGGAACTATTTTCCTTGATGAAATTGGTAATGCGCCATTGACTGTCCAAACCCGACTTTTACGCGTTTTGCAGGAAAAGGAAATCAGCATGATCGGAAGCACTACTGCTAAAAAGATTTCAGTCAGGGTAATTGCGGCTACAAATAGTGATCTGTTAGCGATGATCAAAAACGGCTCGTTTCGTGAAGACTTATTTTATCGCCTAAATGTAGTCGACATTAAAACCCCGCCACTTCGGGAGAGAAAAGAGGATATCATTCCGCTGGTTACTTTATTCCTAAAAAAATACGGCGCCGAGTATGGCAAACCCGGAATCGAAATTGAAGAGGATGCTTTAAAACTCCTTGAAAGGCATTCCTGGCCTGGCAATATCCGCGAACTGGAAAATGTCGTTCAGCGGTTAATTATAATGTGCGGCGAGCATATTGGCGTTACGGACTTACCTGAATATCTTAAATACACACTCCCTTCTGGTAGTGACGAACTTGTTTCACTCAAAGAAGCCGAAAAATCATATATCAGAAAGGTCCTGTTGAGCGTTGACGGTAATAAGACTAAGGCTTCGCAAATACTTGGCATCGATCGCAAAACACTTCGGCAAAAGCTTTTATAATGCATCGGTTGCTTCGCATCGATATCGGGTAATATTACCCCAGCAGTTCAAATATTCCCCGGCACTTTATCACTAAAAATTTTTAGGCTTTAATCCAATTACTTGATTAACAGTGGTTGGCACGCTTACTTTCGCTATAGGCATACTGTTTGTCTGAGGGCGCGTTACAAGTTAAATAATCCCTTGTAATTGTAAAAAAAGCTCAAGATGGTAGCAACCGAAGAAACAAAAAAGCAAAGTGCATATGACATCGTGATCGCGCAATTCAATAAAACTGCCGACATCATGAATCTACAGCCAGACATCCGTAAAATATTGGCAATGACAAATAACGAAATTGTCGTTCATTTCCCTGTCAAAATGGACGACGGAAGCGTCGAAGTATTTACCGGATACCGAGTACAACACAATAATGTCCTTGGTCCATACAAAGGCGGCTTGCGTTATCATCCCACTGTTGACATCGCCGAAGCAAAAGCGTTGGCAATGTGGATGACCTGGAAAGCATCATTAGCAGGTCTTCCTTATGGAGGCGCTAAAGGCGGCATCCAGATCGACCCACGCGAATATTCTCAATCGGAACTGGAACGCGTTACACGTCGATTCACATATGCGCTGGGTGATAATATCGGTCCGGACCATGACATTCCCGCCCCCGACGTAAACACAAATGACCAAACAATGGCGTGGATGGCCGATACTTTCATGTCAACGCGGAGTCCGGCAGCACGTTCAAATAACCAGCATGTCGTGACGGGCAAGCCAGTCGGATTTGGTGGCTTAGAAGGAAGGGACCGCGCAACGGGCTTCGGGGTGTATTTGGCACTAAAGCTTTATTATGAATCTAAAGGAGAGATTCTTTCAAATAAAAAGTTTATTGTGCAGGGATTCGGAAATGTAGGCTATTGGGCATCGCATTTTCTGACAGCCGAAGGGGCAGTCTTAATAGCAGTTCAGGATGCGCATGCCACAATATTTGACAAGAAAGGGATTTCTGTTGCCAAATTATGTGAATATTCAAAATATCATAAAGGTTCGATTAAGGGATTTGATGGTGACGGCGAAATTGAATCCGGGGATTTTTTTAGTCTCGATTGCGACATATTGATACCCGCCGCCCTCGGCAACCAGATTAATGGTGACAATGCCTATCACATCAAAGCTACCGTGATTGCCGAAGGAGCCAATGGGCCAACAAATAACGAAGCGGAAAGAATTTTATTGGAAAATAGTGTTGACATCATTCCCGATTTCCTTTGCAATTCAGGCGGTATCATTGGAAGCTATTTCGAATGGCTGCAGAATAAAAGCGGTGAGGTTTGGCACCTTGATGAAGTGATGCAAAAGATCGAAAAGAAGTTCACCACGAATTATCACAAAGTTGCAGGGATTGCAGCCGAAGGAAAAATAGACATGCGGACCGCCGCCTATATCCTTGCCCTTTCCCGAATCGAAACCGCCTATAAACAAAGGGGTATATTCCCTTAATTAAAAAAAACAGTCGTATGAAATATGGAAGCCTTATAATAGAAGTCAGGGAACTGCAAAAGCTGAAACGAATCATAACCGCTATTCCGGCACGGGTTGATGCCAGCTATTTTGCGTCTATAAACAAATTTAAAAACGAGTTGAAATCGGCTAAGACAGTCAATGAATCTGAAATGCCGAACACTGTGGTAAGGTTTAATTCTACGGTTACTGTCAGCGATTCATCCGAAAATCTGCATCGCTACCAAATTGTAACGCCGGGCGAAAGCAACATTAAAACCGGTAAGATTTCAATCGTGGCGCCAATGGGCTTAGCGCTGTTTGGTTATGCAGAAAAAGATGAAGTCAAGTGGCAGTTTCCGGGTGGAATGCAAATACTTAAAATCATCAAGGTGGAACAGGAAACCGACATAACATTAAAAAACGCAAAAAATGAAGAATACACTCCCACTCCATCAGCATCCTGAAGATACCGATAAACACTTACTGTTTGCCGACCTTAATCGCTGGCAGGAAGAAATCGAAATTGTTAATATAGAAATGATTTTTTACCGCAATCTGATCGAATCTCATTTGCGTGGTGAGAATTCATGGCATGTAAATGATTATCAGGATCTTTTTGACGGAATAAAAGATGTACAGGGTAATAATGTCGCGTTTCAGAAAAAAGTGCTCGATTTTACAACAAAAGTAAGCGGTTTAGCGGAATGTGACGATTTGCAATGCGAACACCATTTTTTGAATGAGCACCACAACGTAAAGGAAAAAATTGAAGGCCACTTCTCGAGCTATAAAAATTTTAAAAAAACATTGCTCCGGTATTTAAAGACAAAATACAACTATTGAGTTCTTTTCGAAACCGAATCAAGCTCCTCACCCATCACAATGGTTGAAGGACAAAGCACATTTATATAAACAAATAAAACAAATAAAATGGACGTACAAACCACAGCTGTAACATTGGTGCTGATCGGTGTCTGCATCGCACCTTTTTACTTTATGAACCGTAAAAACCTTCGATACAGGAAAATTGTCTTGAAAAACCTTTCCGCTTTTGCCTCAAAAAATTCGTGCATCGTTGAAGAGACCGACGTGTGGGGCGAATCTGTAATCGCAATAGACAAATCAAATCAGAAACTTATATATTCGGGTCATGCCACAAATAATGGCGAATTTAAAATAATTGACCTTTCAGAAGTTTCCAGTTGTGCCATACTCAAGTCGGATGACGACCATGGCCGAATTAAAAAACTCGCTTTGCATTTAGCGCTGGGTACAAAATCGAATGCGTTCATTGAATTTTACAGTAACGATAGGCTTATGCCGATAAATAATGAACTTGAGCTGATCAATAAATGGGAGAAAATTATAAACAACAATCTTAAAAAATTGGATTAACGACAGAAAATACTATCGGTTTTCGTCGGGCATATCATCTGAATATACCGGTAAATTCCAGTGGTATCTGAGTGCCAGCACTCGTATTACAAAACATACGACCAACGCGACAATCGAAACAATATCGCTCATGGCCCCGAAGTAACTTCCTAAGACGACAATCGTGGCGCCCACAAATGCAGCGGACGCGTAAATTTCACTTTCTAATATTATCGGAACCCGGTTGAGCAAAACATCCCTCAGGACACCCCCGCCAACAGCTGTAATGATGCCTAATAAAATGGCAACTTCACCATTATGGCCGTATGCAAGGCTCTTTTGCGCGCCCGTAACCGCAAACAACGAAAGACCTAACGCGTCAAAAAAGAGCACCGGGTTATTAAACCGACGGACAAATGAATACAAAGCAACGGTTATTCCTGTCGCTAAGACTGCGGCAATCAGGTAATACCAATTCGTCAAGCCGGCGGGCGGAATTGCCCCGATGCACAAATCGCGAATGATTCCGCCGCCGCACGCAACAGTGAATGAAATGGCACAAATTCCAAAAAGATCCATTCCCCGCTCCTTGGCCGCCGCTGCCCCGCTTATCGCAAAAACAAAAGTTCCTGCCAGGTCAAGAAAATAATAAAGGGTGTGTAAATTATCCATTTATTGCCCAATTAATCGAACACGATATACCGCGAAAACAATGGCTTGCAATTCGGTTTTTGAAGTCGGTTGCATCACCTGAAGAAAATCGGGCTTTCCGGATGAGGCATCCATTGAACTTTACTTTTGTTTTGGTTGCAGTGCTTTCATCATTTCATTTGAAATCTCGTCGCTGTAAATACCGTAACCATTCACCAACGTACCTTTCAAATTATATTTTTCAGAGGAGATTGCGTACAGGATTGCTTCGTCGCCGGGATCAGTTGCCCCTTCAAAGCGATAGTGTTTATCAACTACAAAATCTTGCGGACTGATCTCTAAAGAATTGCCAGCGCATAAAAGACACGAATTTTTAAGGTTAAAATCGGTAGTGTATCCTTCTTTCTTGAGGACTTCCAGGACTTCTGATAAAGTTGTCATCGGATTCATATGTGGTAACTAAGGGATAATGAGAACAAGTTACGCTTTTTTAATCTTTCATTTCCAAGCAAGCTTATAATTTCTTTCAAATGCATTACAGGAAAAAACATTTCCGATAGTCGGCTGACAAACCTCGTTTTGGCTAACAAATGCCACAATTAGACTTCATCCTTATACTATTTTCTGCTGATTTTTGTAAAACAATAAACCGCGTTGATCCCGAAATTGATCTGGCAAATAAAAACACCCAAAAATTAATTAAATTTAACCATGAAAAAGGAAGAACCAACGCACAGAAAATTCGATTCACTCCATGATTTCCATCGGGCGCTTGGGTTTCCAACGCCTTTGCACCCCATGGTAAGCATTATAAATCTTGCAGACGTGAGTATACTCCCGGAGGAATTCTCTGACATGGTGATTCTCGATTACTATAAAATCGCATACAAGACCAACATCGACTCTAAAATTAAATATGGCCAGAACCATTATGATTTTGGTGCAGGCAATTTAATTTTTACCGCACCAAACCAATTGTTCGAAAGCCCGGATGAAATTAAAAGATCAGGGTATGTGCTGCTGTTTCACACGGATTTCCTGTTATCCTACCCTTTGGCAAAAAAGATAAAGGATTATGGCTATTTTTCGTATGCTGCGAATGAAGCATTGCATTTATCGGATAAGGAAAAAAACATTATTGTGTCGATCTTCAATATTATTCTTGATGAACTGGAGAGCCGCATTGACGATTTCAGTCAGGATGTAATTGTTTCACAGATCGAATTATTATTGAATTACTGTAACCGTTTTTACAAACGCCAATTCATTACAAGAAAAGCCGTAAACAATAGTTTGCTTCAAAAATTGGAAGTCATATTGGATGACTATTTCAAGGCTGAAAAAACTTCTGCGCACGGCATTCCTACCGTTCAGTATCTTGCTGAACTTGTGAATCTGTCACCGGGTTACCTGAGTGATATGTTGCGTTCGCTGACGGGACAAAATGCACAACAACACATTCACAACAAAATGATCGAAAAGGCTAAGGAACTCTTGTCAACGACCGAACTGACAGTTTCAGAAATTGCATATCATCTGGGTTTCGAGCATCCGCAATCTTTTAGCAAACTGTTTAAAACAAAAACAAAACTGTCTCCCGTAGATTTCAGGCATTCATTTAACTAGTTTTAAAACTACATCCAAAACGTTGCACATTCCTTAGTTCATCGGTACTTAGGAAGTTAATCAAAGAGAAACAAATTCCACGCACTGGCAGTCGGAATCTGTTTCTCTTTTTTTTATAACCCTTTGAAAACCAACCTCAACACTTCAAAAATCCACTCTTATTTTGACTACGCAAATCCTCGCTTTGGCTACATCGGTCTTCGTGAATCTATGAACGTTTGTGTATTGTTAAACTAAAAATATTTAAACGATGAAAAATCAAGAACAAATTTCAATTATCGGATTAAGCACGAATCCAGTTATTACCTTAAGCCCTCTTGTAATGCCCGTTTCGAATCGGCCTGCAGACATGCATTTGAAAATCTCCGCGCCTGTTAACGGAAACAACCTCCCTATCGTAATTCTTTCGCACGGCCACGGTGCTTCGACCTATCTTTCTTCATTAAGGGGATTAGCGCCGTTGACCGAGTTCTTTTCGTCGAAAGGATTCATTGTAATTCAGCCAACACACCCTGATTCGAAACTCTTAAGTCTTGATCCTAACGGTCCCGAAGGTCCTTTATTTTTAAAATCAAGAGCAAATGACATGCACTTTATTCTTGACAACCTTGATCAAATTTTAAAGACTGTTCCGGGTTTGGAAAACCGTGCCGACAAATCAAACATCGCTGCCATCGGCCACTCGCTTGGTGCGCTTACCGTAGGAATGCTCGCAGGTGCCGAAGTTACTGACCCCATCACCGGAGAAATTATAAGCATGCCCGATCCCCGATTAAAAGCCAGTGTAATGATTGGCGCTCCGGGACGCCCTGAGGGTCTTACAGGAGACTTCGTAATGACAAACTATCCTATTTTGAAAGGCGTGAATTACAGGACGATGTTTCTACCTGCCCTTATTGTCTATGGTGATAAAGATATCAACCTCAATTTTTCAAACATTGAAAATTGGCGTGCCGATGCCTACTATGACGGTACCGGAAGTAAAAGTTTGCTTACCATTTTTGGCGCAGAACATATCTATGGTGGTGTTTCAGGATGGGATGCTGCTGAAACCTCTGATGAAAATCCGGAACTTTTCGCATTCGTCTGCGAATCTATTTTGGCCTACATCAACTCTGCAATGGATTCATCGGATAAAAGCTGGGAACAATTACAAAAAGCCTTTGAAAACGATCCCAATGCCAAAGCACGCATCGACAACAAATAATTGGCAATCCACTATTTTGTCTATATTTTTGTGGAGAATACGAGAGCCTGGTTCATTTGGATCAGGCTTTTTTTAATGGCAAATTCAATACAATGATTACCGCATTATTTGAATAAGCAAATGCCTTAGTTAACCGGCAAATAAATTTTAAAAGTCGTTCCGCTACCCGGCAAGCTGTCAAAAGTTATGACGCCATTATGGTTTTCGACTACGCGTCGGCATAAGGCAAGACCGATTCCGTTTCCGCCATATAAATCCCTGTGGTGCAGTCTTTGGAACATATTAAAAATTTTACCTGAATAGACTTCATCCATCCCGATTCCGTTGTCTGAGACTGTTATTAAATGATAATCACCAAGCAAGGCCTGATCTTCGATGTCGTCGGCATTAAGTTTTGTGTATGCCACATCAATGACTGGAACGCCATCGTTAAACTTGAGGGCATTGATAAAAAGATTGTAAAATAACTGTCGCAGTTGCGATTCGATTCCTGTAATAACAGGTAGTTTGGCAATGTTAACAATGGCAGATTTTTCGGCGGTGATCAACCCCAACTCTTCGATGGCATCATGAGCCAACGTATTAAGATCGGCCTTAGTGAATAATTTATCTGTACTGTCGGCGCGCGAATAATTCAGCACATCGGTAATTAAGTTCGACATCCTGTCGGCAGCGGCGCTAATTTTATCAAAATATAAATTCTGTCTTTCCTGTTCAGAAAGACTTTCGCCCGCACGCGAAAGCATGATCATAATTTTACGCAGCGGTTCCTGTAAATCGTGGCTTGCAATAAATGCAAACTGCTCCAATTCTTTATTTTTAAACGAAAGTTGGGAATTGAAATTCTCTAATTTCTGCTGTGTGGCTTTGAGTTCACTATTGTCCTGAAGTGTTTCTTCTACGATTTTTTGCGCATTAATATCGACGAAGAAAATCAGCCAGTTGTTTGATAAGCCATCATCCGTTTTGTTTGGAATTATAGAAACGATGTGCCAAACTAAGCGGTTATCTTTCCATATGCGCGCCTGCCCGACGAAACTGGAACCATTTTTTTTGGCATCGGCCCAACCATCGGCAATCAATGCGGCATCATCGGCATGTACAAATTGTTCGAGCACCGTCTTGTCAAAAATGGTCAAAGGGAAGTCAAGATAAGTCTTGAGCCAGTTGTTGGTCAACAACACCTTATTTTTATTGTCAACAATGCAGATTAATACGGGTAACGTATTGGTAAGTTGTCTGTACCGGTTTTCGCTCTCTGACAGTTTCTCGGAAAGCGCGATGAGTTCAATATTTTTTTTTCGGATTTCGTCGTAAGGCGAGAGCGGTGGCTCGTGCTTAAAATAATCTTTTAGTCCATTGATTTTATTTTCGGAAATCAAGCCAGGTGAGGCGATTCGGTGACTCAGTCTGGTTTCCGATCGGTTATTGCTGAAATTATAATTAATATTACCCGAAATTTTTGCGGCATAACTATAAGCTTCAGGATTACATTTTTTCAGGTCAACAGTATCAGTAAGAATTGCCTGTATTTCTTTATGCGTTGCGCCAAGTACCGATATTCCAAGCGTTAAAACAGAATCTTTCCCGTTTGCTATACAGCACCGTGCCACTTCGGAAATTGCTGTAGAAAACCGCGTTTGTGCCGACGAGGGCAAACCACACAGTGCTGCGATTTTCATTGATCTTTTGTGGGCCAAGATCAAGTCCATTTCATTATCTAAGTTTATCTTAACAATCTCATGCATAATCTAATTCAAATTATTTTCCCTGCCAGAATCGTAGCATCGTCATTCCCGCGTACACAATTTTTATATATCGATGCGGCAATGACGCCCGGTTCTTGCTTTAAAATGGACAACAAATCACTCAGATTCCAACGCGTTCGCAATCCGTCGCTGTGCATAACAATCATTTGATGCCTTTCATACGGTACTTTTGTATTATTCAGCGTGCGCGGAACATTGTGTCCTAGTATTCCGTTGTATGGCGTGTAAGTCTTATTTTCCATTCCGGAATATATGCGGGTACTGATATTACCAATCCCGCAAATGGTCCAGAGCGCGGTTTTGTAATCTACACTAACAACTGTCGCGACAAGTCCCCGGCTTTTTTTAACGCCGTCATGTATTTCTCTCAATATATCCACGGGATCGGTATATTTCGTCAATTTGAATATGGCTTTGGCCTGCTCGACAGCATCATGCGCATTCACGCCATGCCCCAATCCGTCGCCTACAAAAATCTGAAATCCGCCTTGAATGGTTTTTACGTAATAGCCGTCGCCGCAAACTTTTTCGCCCGGACAATTAACACTGATTGCCGAATAATTGAAATTTTTACGGGTTGCCGGAAGCGCGGTATCGATCGCATCACAAACTTTAACATACTGTACTGTACCCCAATCTTTCATCGAGTAAACCTGGAATTCGTTGCTCAGTCTTTTAATCGCACCCAGCCCCTGGCCCAGCGTATTAGCCGATGAATAGCCATCTCTCATGATTTTATTAACATTTTCAATACCCGCACCGTTATCGAGACAGAATATTTCTATTTCTTTCCGGTCGTCTAACTTGCGGATCCGGTACAATAACTCGCCGCGAACAGCATATTTGATCAAGTTGGAAGTCAATTCGGAAACTATAATATCTAGTTCTCCGGCACGGTGCGGCGTGAATCCTTCCTCGAGTGCGAGGTTATGGATTTCCCTTTTTATAAACGGAACCATACTTCGATCCTCAATTTTATAGTTGGAAAAATTTCTATCCATTTTTCCATTTTGTTATTGTGACCGTTGTTCCAATGCCTACTTCAGACTGTATGTCAAAGTCATTGACCAGGCGTTTTGTACCTGGAAGCCCCAAGCCTAAGCTCTTGCCGGTGCTGTACCCATCTTTCATCGCAAGCGGAATATCCGCTATACCCGGGCCTCTATCAATAAAGGTAACGCGAACGCCATTATCGCGACCATTACTGACCGCTTCTATGACTACTCTGCCGCCCCCACCGTATTTAAGCAGGTTTCGGACAAGTTCGCTGGTAGCCGTAATTACTTTTGTCTGATTGAGAATGCTCATACCCAATTTAACCGCACATTCTTTTACACGGTTGCGCAGCGGTACAACATCCTGCTCTTTCAAAATGGGGATTTCTTCCCTATTCGTTATCGTAATCATCATATTGCTCCTCTTCAGCGTCATTATACATTTTCGCACGGAGCAGGTCCATTCCTCTTTCAACGTTGAGTGCACTAATGACACCGTTCAGCGGCAGACCAAGTTCAACCAATGTAATCGCGACAGCGGGCTGCATCCCGACAACGACGGTTTGTGCATCCATAATTTTAGACATTACTGCGATGTTGCCCAATATCCGACCCATAAAGGAGTCAATAATTGAGACTGCAGAGATGTCAATCAGTACGCCTCGCGAATTGTATTTTTTTATCGTATTTATTAAATCGGATTCTAAATTTTCCGCAAGCTGATCATACAGGTCGACCTGAATGGTCACAAGCAAAAAATCGCCCATTTTAAGTATAGGGATTCTTTCCATAAAATTGTCTTACACTAAAGATTTTCTTTTTACAACAGTCAACTGCAACATGTCAAATGCCGTTTTCAGCGCACTTGCCAGCGATGCTTTCGTAATGACACCCGTCAAATCAATTCCGAGGTGTACGACAGTCTGAGCGATTTCAGGCCGGATACCGCTGATAATACATTCTGCTCCCATCAGCCTTGTCGCGCTTACTGTTTTAATGAGATGCTGGGCTACGAGGGAGTCAACCGCAGGAACACCTGAAATGTCGAGAATCGCTATTGAACTGCCTGAATCTACTATCTGCTGTAACAAATTTTCCATGACCACCTGTGTCCGCGAACTGTCAAGCGTCCCGATGATCGGAAGCGCAACCACGCCGTCCCATACCCTGATTACAGGTGTAGAAATTTCACTGATTTCGTCGGTTTGTCTTGATATAATGTCTTCACGACCTTTCATATATGCTTCAAAAGTCATGATCATCATATTGTCGAGAATGTTGCTTAACTTCAAATTGGCATCATACGACTGCGCCGCATCTTTTTCGGAACCCGATATAATTTGCAAAATGGCTTCCTTCAAGGACAAAAGATACTGCGCATTCTCACGTGGCGAAAAGCCTCTTTTTCCACGCGATCCCGAAATGCCCACGAGCAATTCATGAACCTGCTCGAAGTCGGCCGAATTCGGATCCGATAAACTTTTATCATTGAGTGCATTTAAAAAAAGTGTAACCAATTCTTCGGATTCTGCTTCCTCAGTTACGCCGTCTGTGGACCCTGAATCAGCAAGTAATTTTGCCCATACTTTAATTAATTCCTTCTTTTTTCCTTTTAGTGATTGTATTGCTTCGTTTTGCATCTAGTTTGTTTTGACGTTACTGTTTCTAACAAATATAACTAAAAAATATCCAATTTTGTGAACTGTTTAAAGACAATCTAAATATTGCTGCTATAAAATATGGCTTGTTGCTATTAAAGCGGAACCTTTGATACCTAATTCAGGTGATATAAATAAAATTGCAAACGGTTTTAATCGGCACCATTGGAATTTATGAGTTGATGGTAAATGCAAAAGCACTTAATATCGATGATTTCATTTTCGAAACCGACTGCATTCACACCACTACGATCATAAAAAATATCAAATACCAAAATCAAAATTTAAAATTCATAAAAAAGATACCGTGATCACTATCAAACCGGTTTTGAAATAGTATAGAAAACCCTACACCGTATTTTTTTAAATCGTATTTTTATATTTCAAAAAAAGTATTTATGGTTCCCGATGCGCTGTCAAGATTCGTTGATGTCCAAAATCAAAGCTATTCAAAAGCGCTTGCCGAAGTAAAAAATGGCAAAAAAGATACCCATTGGATGTGGTTTATATTCCCGCAGCTTAAAGGGCTCGGACGCACGGAAACCGCAAAATTCTACGGACTGTCAGGCATAGATGAAGCTAATAATTATCTTACACATCCCGTACTTGGCAAACATTTGATCCAAATATCGAAAGCGCTACTTGATTTAAAAGGTCTAAGCGCCAACGAAATTTTCGGAACTCCCGATGATTTAAAATTGCGCTCGTGTATGACCTTATTTGCGAATGCTCCCGATGCCGACCCCGTTTTCCAGAAAATACTCGATAAATATTATGGCGGGATGCGCGACGAACTGACACTTGCAATATTAGCAAAACAGGCATCCACCAGCAATATGTGACGCCGCTACAGATGTTATTCTGGAAACCACATAAACCCTGATTTGCTGGCCGTAAATAGTCGGAACAACTGTGTCTGTATCTGACGTGACTATGGCCGAACCGTGAATTCTGGGTCATATAGTTTTGTCTCGTTAAAATTATTATCAATTAAAAATTAAACGAGTATGGAAACACAATTATTGAGCTGTAAAGGTTCGAATCCCGAAAATTCAAGATGCAGCAACGTTAACTGCAATTGCGAAAACTGTAAATGCGGCGACAACTGTACGTGCGCGACGTGCATTTAAAGGAATCGTGTAAAGCCACTTTCGGGTGGCTTTTCTTTAAGGAGTTTTAATAAATCAATCGAATCATGTCAAAGTTAATCACAATCATTGCTTCGGCTTTAAAAATTCTTTCGGGTACGTCCGGCTGTACGTGTCGAGTATGCCTGCAAATTTTAACTCATTAAATCCCTCAGGCAACAATAAACCGATTCTTCGGCGATTGAACATCATTTTCCGCAACACAGATAGCTTGTTTCCGAAAGTGAGCGCCTGGCTGTTGTGTGCCAGTTGAATTTCATCATGTGGGTAATTTACCGCTTTTGACACCGCAATCCTGGCATCTTTGCCGAGGATGTCTTCTACAATCAACAGCGCTCCTTCGACAGCATTGGCGACGCCGGCAGTGCTATACAGGCGTCCACTTTTTGTAACGGTCACATTTTGTGTCCATACCGGCTTTTGAAAATTTTTCCTGATACAGTTAAGATCGGTGGCATGTGCTGTAATTGGCTTTCCATCGTATGAACCTGTTGCAGCTGCAGTTGTTGCGCCATCGCAAATGGAGATAACCTTTGTGTCATCGGTAAAATGGCCTTTAATAAAACCGATGATTGCCGCGTCCTGATTTTCATCCCGCGCAGCCAATGCCGGAATGACAATAACATCGGCTTTTAAGCGCCTGTTTTCAACTTCTGCGAAAGTCATTTGCGGCAACACATACAAATCGCGCTTCATCGGTATTGGCGTTGCATCTTTAGCAACGATTAATACATTGAGTTGCCCGGTAGCATTGGACACACAGAAAGGTGCAAGCATATCGAACATTTCAGTCGACTTTCCGTCGGCCACAATAAATACGGTTTTCCTTGTCTCGTCATAACGCGGTGAATTGAGGTTTTCAATTCTTGGACCACGATATGGCGGAATCTGTGCAAAGCCGAATACCGGATAAAAAAGCGCCAATAACGCGGCTATGATAACAAGTAACGATGAGATCGCAATTTTAAAGGCCCTGATAGTTTGTTCCATGATAAATTAAATTTGATTTATTTGTGGTGCAAAGTTGCATGGGCTTTTGCAATATAGAAGGACAAGCACATGTCAGAAACGGACAGCCTGAATTTGGCCTTCCGGGCATGGATTCATCATGCATTGCAGCGGCAATTAGTGATACAATACCGCTGCGCAAATATATATTTTGATGGATTGCATCTCCGCGAAACGAACAGCACATAATTTTTCGACGAAGCGTTGTAATCGAATGGAGACTGTTACTCGGGATTGTGTATATTTGCCCGCGTAAGTCAAATAAAGAATAAAAAGCGATACAGAAGCATGCAAATCTGGAAAGGATTATTTTGCCTTCAATGAATAAATTTCCACTCACATGGTCAACCACAACCCGACTCCATCCGGCTCGATTCAGAGCTTGGTGCAGTAAAAACGTTTATTGCCGAAACCGCAGCGATAATACTTCAAAGTCCAACGTTCATTCATCCGGAAAAATTATAGGAATATTTATGGCTAACATTGTACGGTAATCCCCAAAAAAAGACCTGATGATCACGCTATCCAATAATTTGAGTCCACCCAATGCACCGCAATGTAAATGCAATCATCGTTAGATATCGAAACGCGAACGATAGTCGGGAAACCATGATTTAGATTACGGTTTCAAATTTTATGAGCAAGTTTTAATTAATTATCAACCAAATCGGAAATCCCCGATTTAAAAACAGCAAGAAATGAAGAGAATAATTACTTTTTTATTAATATCCTTAAGTCTGCAGGCATCGGCACAACAGTGCTGGCAGATGATTTCAACAGGTGGGAAGCATACAGCAGCGATTGGAAGCAACGGAACGCTATGGACCTGGGGCAGTAACGACTGGTACCAACTCGGCAGCGGCACCACCGTTTCCTGGGCGCCACTACCCATGCAAATAGGTACGGCAACCAACTGGCAAATGGTTTCGGCCGGCAATGAATATACCCTTGCAAAAAAAGCCGACGGCAGTATCTGGGCATGGGGCAGCAATTATAACGGCCAACTTGGCGACGGAACAGGCATTTCCAAAAACGTGCCCACCCAAATCGGCACTGGCTTAAACTGGAGCAGTGTCAGTGCGGGTTATGAGCACAGTGTTGGAGTAAAATCCAATGGTACGCTCTGGACATGGGGCAGTAATCAATACGGGGAATTGGGAATCGGAAACAATACCGAAAGTGATGCGCCGGTACAGGTAGGCACCGCAACCAATTGGCAAAGCGCCGCAGCCGGTTATGGCTTTACAATAGCCGTTAGAACGAACGGCACTTTGTGGGCATGGGGATATAATGGCAATGGTGAGCTTGGAAACGGCAGTACCACAAATATAAATACACCGGTACAGATTGGAACGGCGACTAACTGGCAAACCGTATCTTGCGGCGATGGGCATACCATTGCGAGAAAAACCAATGGCACGATATGGACCTGGGGCGACAATGCATACGGTCAATTGGGTAACGGAAATACTGCTGACGTACTCGTGCCGACACAGATCGGAACCGCTACGAATTGGCAAACCATCGGCACCGGAGCTGAACATACGCTTGCGATAAAAACCGATGGCACACTTTGGGCCTGGGGACGCAACTTCGATGGCCAATTGGGTGATGGCACCACCACGAACAAAACTGTTCCGACGCAAATCGGAACGGCTGCAAACTGGCAGGGCATCGACGGTGGTGCAGCCGTGACCGTTGCGAGAAATAGCGAAGGAAAACTTTGGGCGGCCGGCGATAACGGTGAAGGCCAATTTGGTAATAACGGCCTGACCGATTCGGTAACTCTTACGGAAATGGACTGTCCGACAAGCCTTTTTATACCTGCAATGTGCTGGAAAACGGTTACAGCGGGCGAAAATTTTTCGATATCCCAAAAATTAGACGGGTCGATTTGGGGTTTTGGGCACAATAACTATGGGCAGTTGGGCCTTGGCAATACTGCCGACCGCACGATTCCAACCCAAATTGGAACTTTCGGAAACTGGACAACTGTCGTTGCCGGTGGTGAACATGTAGTCGCAGTAAAAAGTGACGGGTCGCTCTGGACATGGGGGCGCAACAATTACGGCCAATTAGGCGACGGTACCACAACAAACAGGACCGCACCAATACGAATCGGCACCGCCAACAATTGGGTGAAAGTTGCCGCAGGTTACGATTTTACTTTCGCAATAAAATCAGATGGCAGCCTTTGGGGTTGGGGTAGAAATACATACAACCAACTCGGGAACGCTACTTATACAAATTCAAGCACACCGGTCCGCATCGGGACAGATACCAATTGGCTTACGCTCGAGGCGGGCACCGACCACACGCTGGCAATCAAAACCAATGGCACACTTTGGGGCTGGGGCCGAAACAATTACGGGCAACTTGGCGATGGCGTTGGTTCGAACCGTGATGAACCGTTTCAAGTGGGTACCGACACAAATTGGCAGCAAATCTCTGCCGGATACAATTACAGTGTGGCGAAGAAAACTAATGGCACGCTGTGGGTTTGGGGCGAAAATACAAACGCACAACTCGGACTTGGTGATTCTGCCCATAGAAATATTCCGACACAATTAGGAACCGCAACCAACTGGAAAATGGCAAGCGCCGGATATTGGCACACGATGGCAATAAAGACAGATGGCACCCTATGGGGCTGGGGTTATAACAATGCAGGAGAAATAGGTAATAACAATGGGTCACACAGCACATATTATGCACCGATCCAGGTAGGAACGATTACCAACTGGGAAACTGTAGTTGCGAATTTGGGCACGAGCATCGCAACGAAAACCGAACATTCTTTATGGGCATGGGGAAGAAACTCATATGGCGAAATTGGCGATGGGACTACCTCCGGACAGCTTGTTCCTGTGAATATTGATTGCTACACAAGCGTTTTGGGTGTTTCAGATTTTGAATCTGTTCATGCCAATCAAATGAAAGTTTATCCAAATCCGGTGGCCGATATATTGAACCTGACTTTCGACCGCGAAATCAAAAGCGTATCGATCTACAATTTGCTTGGACAGGAAATGATGTTTAAGCCGATGAATGCGAATGAAGGCAGTCTAGACGTTTCTAATTTATCGCAAGGCACTTACCTCGTAAAAGTAAATGTGGGTGAGGAAACCAAAACCTTAAAAGTAATCAAAAAATAATATTTAAAAGCAAAGCCGGATCGGGGTTGTTTATACCTGGATCCGGCTTTTTAAAAAAACACCATGAAGAAAATCTTACTTTCAATACTTGCCCTGACCGCGTTGAGCAACAGTCGCGCACAAGGATTTACGAGTCCGCCGCTGCAATGGAACATTCCGATAGTGACCGACAATTCAGACTATCGTGCGGCCTGGGATTACCACCAGCTTATAGATATGGATGGCGATGGAAAAATCGACCTTGTTGATACCGAAAACCAGGCTACCGAAAGCACTTCCGATGTATTCCTCAACGGCAGCCAAAAATACTGGAAGGTGTATTTGGGCAATGGTACATCATTCAGCGCTACGGCAACACAATGGAATATTCCAATCAATACCGACACCTCAGACTATCGCATGTCATGGGATTACCACACGGTGATCGATGTTAACGGTGACAACAAGCCCGATTTCGTGGATACAGAAAACCAGGCGACCGAAAGTGTTTCTGACGTTTTCTTAAATGGCAGCCAGAAATACTGGAAGGTTTACCTCAACACAGGTTCAGGATTCAGCGCTACTGCTGTTCAATGGAACATACCGATCTCAACCGATACTTCTGATTACAGGCTCGCGTGGGATTACCATACACTTGTTGACATGAATGGCGACAACAAACCCGATTTCGTCGATACTGAAAACCAGGCTACGGAAAGTACTTCGGATGTTTTCTTAAACGGCGCCCAAAAGTATTGGAAGGTGTATTTGAATAACGGGACAGGTTTTGATGCCACCGCAATACAATGGAATATTCCGGTTTCAACCGATACGTCGGATTACCGAGCTGCTTATGATTACCATACACTTATCGATATGAACGGAGATTTAAAGCCTGACTTCGTGGATACCGAAAACCAATCTACCGAAAATATTTCAGATGTATTTGTAAATGGTTCGCAAAAGTACTGGAAAGTTTACCTCAATACCGGTTCAGGATTCAGCGCTACAGCTACGCAATGGAACATACCAATCGTCAGCGATACATCGGATTACCGCGCGGCATGGGATTACCATACGGTCATCGATATGAACGGCGACCGTAAGCCTGACTTTGTCGATACCGAAAACCAGGCTACTGAAAGTGTTTCCGACGTTTTCTTAAACGGCAGCCAGAAACACTGGAAAGTGTACCTCAACACCGGATCGGCATTCGCCGCTACGGCAACACAGTGGAATATACCGATCGTCAGCGATACATCAGATTACCGCATTGCATACGATTACCATACTGTAATAGATATGAACGGCGATCTAAAGCCTGACTTCCTTGATACCGAAAATGAAGCGATTGAAAGCAGTTCTGAAGTTTTTTTCAACGGCAGCCAAAAATATTGGAAAGTTTATCTCAACAATGCGCCAAATCTTGGAACCAATACTGTTGCGAATGCCGGTCAGATTGCCATTTACCCAAACCCTGTAGCCGAAACTTTTAAGGTAGCAAATGTTGGTACGCTGTCGGCAATACAGATTTATGACGGTAAAGGCATGTTGGTAAGGGAAATTTCCGAAAATTTGGATGGCGACATTGATGTTAGGGATTTACAGCGCGGAATCTACTTAATGAAAGCCATAAATATTGAAGGACAGGTTTTCATTCAGCGCATCGCAAAAGACTAGACTAATATTGTCCACAAAAAAAAGGCACGAGTACATCGTGCCTTTTTTATTTGTTTGCGGTGAAAGGTTTTATTCCTGTTGCAATAGTACAAAAATGCGAACTCTTATGCCGATTTTTCTTTTAGAAGCCATTGCGGATCGAAGTCGCTTGGATACGTATGATATTACATGTTTGATTAAGGAAAGTTCCGAATACCGTTTCAACATAGCGCCTCAATTTTTTTTAGATACATAGTCTGTACTCAAACTCTCATGAAAGCTTTGTAGATACAGATTTACTTCCGGGAATATCGATGTGGGCATCGTTTCATGTTTATCAGTGCGAATGCCGCAGCGAGATATATTCAAAAAAAATCCCGGAAACGCATGCATCCGGGATTGTATATTAAACTGAAGTGTTTTATCGCTTGATAACTTTTGAGGTTTTAACCTGGTCTCCGGCAGTTACTTTCACAAAATAAGTTCCTGAAGGCAATCCTGACAGCGCTATCGTCCCCTCTTTGGCGCGAAACACTTTCGTCAGGACTTGCTGCCCTAACACATTGAGCACATTTACTGTATTAATTTCGTTACGCGAATTGATAAAAAGTAAATCTGAGGTCGGGTTAGGATACAAACTAAATCCCGCATTTTCAAAACCATCCGTGCCAAGTACAACAGAAATGGTTACCGCAAACGGCGCGCTCGGACATCCCGAAGCGGTATTGACCGCATAGTACGTCGTGTTTGCTACAACAGTAGTGCCATCAAGCGGATTTTGTTGTGAGAGCGCATCATTTAGCGAAGCGTACCATGTCACTGTTGCCGGCGTGATCACAATATCTGAGATCGTTGCATCTCCCGAAACATCACCGAATAGTGTCTGTGAAGACTCCCCTACGGGCAATTGGCTATTATTAACCGTCAGATTCAGCGTAGCGGTATTGGTGCATCCGGAAGCATTTGTAGTCACATTAGTATAGGTTCCGCTTGTGGTGTATGTCGATCCATTTTCGCTCCATGTGTAACTGTCACATGCTGTTTCAGTAATCGTTGATGTTGTGGAGTTGTTTACTGTCAGGTCGAGTGTTGCCGTATGTGTACATCCCGACGGGTTTGTAGTGACAGTGGTATAAATACCGCTTGTTGTGTAAGTCGTACCGTTGTCTGCCCATGTATAAGTATCACATGCCGTTTCAGTTAATGTGGAAGTAGTATTGTGGTCAATTGAAAGGTTCAACGTCATTGTGTTTGTACATCCTGAAGCAGTCGTAGTTTCATTTATATACGTTCCGCCGGTCGTGTAAGTGGTTCCGTTCGCTGCCCAGGTATAACTCTCGCATGCCGTTTCGGTAATCGTTGAAGCGCTGTTGTGATCCACAGTTAAATTTAGGGTAATTGTATCAGTACATCCGGACGCATTTGTCGTCACAATATTGTATGTCCCGCTTTCAGTGTAAGTAATTCCGTTAGCTGCCCAGGTATAACTCTCACAAGCTGTTTGCGTACTTTCGGTGGCTGAATTGTGATTGATCGTTAAATGCAAATCATTATTGGTAACGGGATCTGTATAAATTCCGCTCTGCGTGTAAGTAACGCCTGTTGCAGGCCACATATAACTGTCACACGCAGTTTCTGTCGAGCTAACGCTTGCCGGACACGTAATAAAAGTTGGTACATCCAGTGATGCCGTTAGTCCATCGCCGAGTTGTGAATAATTATTATAGCCCCACGCCCAAAATGTACCATCGTTTTTTATCGCATGTGTAAACAAAGCGCTCGAGCCTACAGAAATAGTCTGCCAGTCATTGTCGGTTCCGATCTGGGTCGGTGACAACACATTCGCCGATAGTGATCCCAAACCCAGTTTTCCATAAGTAGACCAACCCCATGACCATATGGTACCATCCGTTTTTCTGCCAATGCTGAAAAAGAAACCGGCGTCAACGCTTTCCCAATCCGTATCTGTCCCCACTTGCACCGGAGCTAGGCTTCCCGACGTGGTTCCGTTGCCAAACTGCCCGCGCGTATTGGTACCCCAGGCCCAAAGCGTACCGTCGGTTTTTATCGCTAAAGAATGGCTTACACCACGGGTAACGTGTTTCCAATTTGTTCCTGTTCCCAATTGAACAGGAGAATATCTGTCGTTTAACGTACCGTCGCCCACCTGGCCACCTTCGCCCCAGGCCCAAAGCGTGCCATCGGTTTTTACGGCTACGGTTACATTGTTTCCTGCCGCTACACTATCCCAACCATTTCCTAAAAAAGTTGGACCTACTTTCGTCGAACCCGATCCGTCGCCTACCTGCCCGTGATCGTTGAGTCCCCATGCATACAGGACTCCATCATTGGTAATGGCCACGGTATGGTCATATCCGGCTGCCACACATTTCCAGTTATTGCCGGTACCCACCTGCGTTGGAACACTTTTATTGGTCGTACTATTGATTCCCAACTGGCCGCTCGCATTGTAACCCCATGTCCACAATGTCCCATCGGTTTTTATCGCGGTTGTGTGAAACTGACCACCGACCACATTTCGCCAGTTTGACGCCGTCCCGACCTGTGTTTTCACTCCGGTATTGGTCGTATTGCCGATTCCCAATTGTCCGTAATTATTTCGTCCCCATGCCCAAAGCGTCCCGTCGGCCTTGATCACGAAAGTACACGAAGATCCTGCGCCGGCTTTCTTGGCGCACTGCGCCGACATTTTCAAGCTTAGGCACAATAGTAAAATTGTAATTATTCTTTTCATAGGTTTTTTGTTAAATTGAGTTATTTGATTATTTGAAATTTGAAATGTTGAAGCGCTTGAAGGAATTTTACATTTTGGGTTGCAAACATAAATAAAGTATTGCCAGTTTCAGAAGCGGTGACAACGAATTATACACAATTTTGTGTTTGGTTATTTCCATTGGATGTGCTTTTAACCGCGACTTCAAAATTCGATAATTTTAACCTGGCCGTTTTTTACGGGTGGCGTATCGACTTGAATTTGGAGCTTGAATTGAAGTTAATTTCTATTTCGGTTACGCATCGCTCTCGACATAAATATATTGAACCGCAACTGTGCATCGCGCGAACTGTTTCGGCCATTAATAAACCGCAAGGTGCCGCGCAGGGCGGTTATAATAGAATGAACAACTTTCATCGCATATGTGATTAAAATGCAATGATAATACGAACTGAAGGGAAAATTTTCACCGATGAATAAACGTCGGCATTGGCAATACTAACGTTGCGTATTGTGGGAATACCGTTTTGACGCCGACAAGATTTAAAGGTGATCGAGTAAAATCAGGAACTCATCTTTCTTGCGTACCGAGAGCGGAATGCTCGTTTTATTCTTCATCACGATCTTATTACCTCCATCAGCCTTTACGAAATGATCGAAATACGCAAGGTTGATCAAATGCGATTTATGGGTCCTGAAAAAGTTATGCGGACTCAACAGCATATCATACTCTTTAAGGTTGGTCGATACAACAAGCTTCGGCGCATTGATGAAATTAAACGTAGTGTAGTTTTTATCCGATTCGCAATTCACAATATCCTGGATGTTTACCGAATAAATCTTATCCATCGTCTTCAATACCAATTTCTGAAGGTTCTTTGGGCGCTCGAGATTGGCGAATAAGTTGTTGAGTTTCATTTCGAGCACTTCGTTGTTGAGTGACTCCTCCGCTTTTTTTACGGCTTCTATCAACTCGGTCGATTTGAGCGGCTTCAATAAATAGTCGATGGCCGAAAAACGAAACGCCTTGATTGCGAAATCTTCGTAACCCGTAATAAAAATCACTTTAAAATCGAATGGCCGGAGCTTCTGAAGCAAATCAAAACCCGATCCGTCGGGCATTTCTACGTCAAGGAAAACAATGTCAGGCGCTACTTGCTTTATGAGCAAAATTCCAGATTCAACTGAATCGGCCTGGCCAACGATCGAAACATTCGGGCAATGCAACCGGATCATCGCCACATTATCTTTTCTGATCGAATCAATATCATCAATGACAACGGCTCTTAACATAGGATTTAATTTTCGTAAATATAGGGAATTTCAAAACTCACTTTTGCGCCCACGACATTTTGATCATGGTCTTTGATATTGTCGGTCTGTACGCTAAAGTCCTGGTTTTTTGTGTAGCCCACGAGGCGTTCCTTTGTGATTGTCATGGCGAGCGATTTGTGGTTCGAGACACTTTTTCCCGAATCAAAACCTTTTCCGTTGTCGCTGACTTCAAAAAACAATTTACTTTCTTTGAGGTAAAAGCCAATGTCGATCATGCCATTTGCCGTCTTATTGCTCAACCCGTGTTTGATCGCGTTTTCGATAAACGGCTGCGTGAGCATCGGTGGGAGAAACGTAGAATCCTGCTCAATCGAATCTTCAACAGTGACCTGGAAATCGAATTTGTGGTTGTACAGCAATTGTTGGATGACCATATAATTTTCGATCATCTGGACTTCTTCCTCGAGCGAAATGTAATTTTCATTTGAATTCTCGAGAATTTGCCGTGTCAGCGTCGAAAATCGGTCGAGGTAATTCACCGCATCATTATTTTTATTATTGTCGATAAGGTTGCGGATATTTTGCACGGAGTTGAAAATAAAATGCGGGTTCATCTGCGTAATCAGCAGTTTTTGCTTGATCTGGTTTTTCTCCAATACAGCAATTGATTGCCTTTGACGGCTGTTGCGATAATAAAAGATACCGCCCAGGATCAACAATAAAAGTACGCCCGACAAACTAATGAGGATGTTTTTTTGAGCTGCCTGTTTCTTTTGGGCCTCGAGTTTAACGGCCGCCGTTTTCTTTTCAGATTGCAATTTTACCGCCGAGAGTTTTTTCCCCTGAATAAGTTTGTCATTAAGTTGGCTTTTTTCAAAATCATACCGAAGTTGTTGCTGCGCCAGCTTTGCTTTTGAGGCTTCGGCAGCTTTTTCGTTAGCCGCTGTAATTTTAACGGCTTCGAGTTTCTTTTGCTCCAGGATTTTTTGCTGCAACTCTTTTTTCTCGAAATCATACTTGAGCTGTTGCTGCGCCAATGCATTTTTTGACGCCTCCATTTTGCTCGAATCTTTTAACTTGTAGTTGAGTTCACGCACCTCGAGCGCCCTTTTATAATTCTCACTCGCTTTGGCAATGTTGAACACCTGGTTAGAGGCCATGTCCTGGAGGTCTAAAGCTTTGGCCTGCGTACTCAGCGCAAGTCCTTTTTCGGAATACAGCGTTGCCTTGTCATATTCTTTTTTCTTAAGATATACGCGTCCTAGTGAGATGTTTGCGTGCGCCGTCGCTCGTGGATCGGCGGGTGCCGACAATATATCCGTAAAGATTTTTTCGGCTTCGTCGAGTTTGCCTTGCGCTATTCTAAGCTGGCCGATTTGTCCGCGTAAGCCTTTTTGAAGATCTGAATCACCAATTTTTTTAGCCAGTGCAAAGGCCTTGTCGTAGTACTCTGAAGATTGGTCGAGTTGGCGCATCTGGTAATACGTGGTGCCGATGCTTCCGTAGACAATCGCTTTTGAATAATCATTTTCGTGTGGTGTACGATCTGTAGCCGCATCGTAACAGCTTATCGCTTTTTTATAAAGTTCAATAGATTTCTCGGGTTTTCCCTGCCTGGCGTAAATGGTGCCCAGGGTTTTGTTGGCCAGGCCAATTTGAAAATTATGCGCCTTCGGGTTTTTTTCGTAATACTTCAGCGCCATGAATAATGACGAAATGGCTTTTTCGTATTCATTGACGACCGATAAATACGTCGCTTTATTGACGATCGCGTTATAAACTTCGGGCTCGTTGTGTATCGATTGGTACAACGCAATGACCTTGTCGAGATAAGGTATGGATTTGTCTATTTCTCCTTTGGTATAACTTTGATTGGCCAAACCGCTATAGTAATTGGCAAGTGCAGCGACCGATTTTTCATGTACCACTGGGTTTTTCGACTGTAAATTCCGGTTGGCCAGTTTTCCGATCCAGTCGTTGATGTAATAATAATTGGGCTGGTTCTGACTGTAATGGTTTCGCTTCAATTGCTCCAAAGCGCGCATCTTCGTCGTGTCGTGAATCTTCGGATTCTGAAATGCGATTTTGATAGAGTCGATAATCTTATCCTGCGCCTGAACATTGGAAAATAACAGAAACAGGAGTATTAACAGAATTGGTTTAGTAGGATTGGGCATTGGTAAAGTAAAAGTTTTTTCGCGCCAAAAGTAAGTAATTAAAAATATATTTTGCAGCCGAAAATATTGGTGCGCTACAAAAAGCAGCAAAGAATTTTCAAATCCCAAAAAGCAATGTTTCACTTACGCACAATACGCAACGCACCTGCTTCAAACACCGCAAAAAATTGTGAGGCGCAATTACTCAAACCGTATAAACATCGCGTCAAAATTCAAAGTCATCTTGTAAAACTCATTGATGACATCGTGCCCGATATTTCCATAAAACGGGTTTTCATCTTTGTCAATCTCCTCGCTGAATAACTGGACATTCGGAATGGTGACGCGTTTTCCGCCAATCAGTCGCGAAAATGTGATTTTGTAACCCAATTTCTCCGAAGCGCCACCAGCCCCGCCAATATTCAATGGCTGTTTCTGATAGGTATCGGCTATGCCCGCTCCATATTTTTTAAAATATTTTGCATACAGCATCGTATCGGTCGCACCGGTGTCAAAAGTGTAACTATCACCTTCAATATCGATCACAGGGTTAAGGAAATCCAAAGCCAGGTTTCGCTCCGAATGCGATGACGGCTGCTCCGGAACCATAAACATATCATCACGGGTGAGCTGAATTTCATGCAGCGCCTCAATCACAGGAAAGCCAAGGATGCCATTAATCTGAAAGCTTATTTGTTTAATTGCCAGCGCATCGTCGGGCATGACAAGGAATATTGCATTATTGACGATGATATTTCCAAACGTAAACTGCGGACAAAGGGCCAGTTTCGACTTTACGACAATTCCTGTAATCGCACCCACATCTATAGTGTCTTCAAGCACTTTCATGTTGAAGTGCTTTGCCATCGACTCCGTGACGGTAGAAATATTGGCGCCGGTATCGAAGATAAATTCGGAGGTGAAACCATTACCGCTGACTTCCAAATTTTTAAGGTTTGCCTTGTCGCGCGTCATTTTTAAGGCCGTGGCACCGCGGATAACAATCTGCTGTTTCGGCTGGTCGCGCAACGCAAGCCACATTTTCTGCGTATTCTCGTCGTCAGAAAGGACATCGGGCGTAAAAGTCTTTCCATATCGACTTATAAGCGCCGTGATTGCTTCATAAGCCGCTTTGTATTCATAAAGTCGGCCGTGATTGGCCTGTTTGAGCCGCAATAATGCCGCAGTTTCCTCGTCGGATAAGCCCTTCCTATATTTAGTCAACAGTATGCCGATATTGTCATTTGATGCCGCAGCTTTGTTGAATACATTATCGAGATTTGCCCCGAGAATCAAAGTATGGAATGGCGATAAGTCATTCTTATGCGCAGTTACATAATCGCGTGCTTTGAAAAAATCCTTGCTTTTTATAAGGCTCATTGCCTCTTCAAAATAAATTGGTTCATTTGCATGCCGGGCAGCTCCAAAGCCCGCAACTGCCGTCATAAAAATGAAGAGCCAGATTGGAACCAATATCTGATTTGAATGGCGTGGCATAAAGATTAATATTTCACTTCTGTACGCACATTCAACTGGCGCAGTGCATTAAAAACTGCCTGGTGCATGATCGTGGCGTGGTCTTCCTGCGGCAGATAATCGAAATAAACCGTTAAGGCGCTGTTCTTTGCGTGGGTGATTTTTTCCGCAAGCAAATTGGCATCGGTTACCATCACGCGCGGAATTTTCGTGGGGGTAAGTCCCTCTTTGCCAACGCCGATATAAATTTTGGTTGCCGATGCATTTTTCAATTTCGTATCGTCGAGGTCTAAAAGTGATCCATTGTCCCACCAAAGGCTTGGGCTGACAATGATATATTCGTTGAACATCTGTGGTTTTTTAAACAAGATTTCGGTCGCAAGCAATCCGCCAAGCGACTGTCCGATGATTGTTTTCGATGCGTTGGTGTGGTATTGTTTTTCGATATAAGGCTGAAGCTCTTTTTCGATAAAAGCAATGAATTTGTCCGAATGTCCTGTCGTCGGATATTTCGTTAAATCCTCCGGAATGCTTGTCGGAAAAGTAAAATCGCGCCGCCTGTCCACGGTTACAATCCCGACGATAATCGATTTTGGCACTTGTCCGATCCATTCAAAACTGTTGAATTGGTATAAGCCCGAAATATGGATAAAGTCCTCATCGGCCGAACCGTCAAGCAAATAGACGACAGGATATTTTACATTGTCTTTTGGGTTGTAGCCTTCGGGCAAATAAATATTGAGGATGCGCTTTTCAGAAAGTTCCTTCGATTGGATTTCATCGATAACGCCTAGCACGAAAGGCTTCGGTTGTGTAGGTTTCACTTGTGAGAACGATTGTATGCCGCAAAATGCGACAAGTATCAGCGCATATATTTTCATGTTTTAATTATTTTTTCGTTATGTAACGTACCGCAGCCATTCGAGCGTTGGAAGTTCAGATTTCAACAGTCTCACCACCGTATATTCGATGAGCAATATAATGACAAATATCCAGATAACAGGTTTGTTCCACTGGAATCGTGCTGATTGAAGCGATTTGAAAATATGCTACACATTTCGGACAGAATTTCGTCAGTGTTAAAATATTTTTATATACTTGCAACGCAATTGCGGCCAATACCACCTCGTGCTGCGTTTATTATCGAAATATTTTCATTGCATTATCGCGTATCATTTGCGACCTCACATTTGTTGGCTTTGATGCAACCATAACCAAAACAAAACTTTAAAAACCAAAACATGAAAAACTTCAGACTGCTTTTAATCATTTGCGTTATTTCAGCAACCAAAGGCCTTGCACAGGACAAAGCGCCTTCACATGACAATGGCTATATCGCCATCTCTATCGGGCCTAGTATTCCGATTGGGGATTTTGCGAGTAAGGATGCTGATAACGACAAGGCCGGACTTGCACAAACGGGTGGACTTTTCGATATTTCCTTTGCCTATAAATTCGGGAAATATCTTGGCGTTTCGGGGCTTTTGCGTACGCAGGCTTACAGCGCAGACAAACAGGTTATCGTTGACGCGGTGCGTGAGCAGTTGCCAGGGAACGTCGCTGTTGACGTGCAGGCCGGGAACTGGGTAACCGGAGCCTTTATGGCGGGCGGTTATGGTTCGTTTCCGATCTCCAACAAGGCGAGTTTCGACACGCGGCTTATGATCGGCGCAATTACGGCCGATTCGCCGAGCTTAGACATTTATATTAATGGCGGTGGCGGCTCGGCGTGGACCAAACAGGAAAATGTTACGAGCAGCGCGTTGGCTTATCTCGTAGGCGTTGGCTTTAAATTTAATGTGGGCAAGCGCATTTGCATATTGGCAAACGCCGATTATATGGCGGCTACGCTCAGTTTTGAGAACGCAGAGATCGTCTCGAGTGACGGTTCGCTCAATACTACAAGTTGGGACCAGCCTTTTGGTTCTGTAAATATTGGCGTTGGGGTTGGGTATAAGTTGTAATCCGTTGCCCTACTTTATTTATAAGAAGCTGCATGAGCGGCTTCTTTTTTTATGTATTAAACCAAAATTCAATAATTCGAAGCGCAGGTTGCAAATGCGTTATCAGATCGGTTGGGCCTAAGCCGTTAAATGAATTCAAAAAAAAGCTAACGTGTACGGTGCCGAGGCTCACCATCGCCAGGCCGATACCGAGCCCCGCCAATAATGCAAATCCAATTTTTCTGTTAGCGAGGCATGTGGCGGTTATCCATACACGCGCAGCGGCTCGCGAGATGGCGCCATTATATTTCCCGCTTCATCAGGTTTTGAACGGTTCATCCGCATTTTGAGGCGTAGCGCAGCCGACGATGTATCAGGGCTATAATAAAACCTTAAGAATATTTCAATATCGTATCGACACAATCTTAAACCGCTTTTCACCTTTCTCCAATTTCAATATAACACTATCGCCCACTTTTTTATCTGTAAAAATTTTCGCCATGGGTGAATTAAACGCAATTTTTCCTTTTGCAATATTTGCTTCATCGACACCCACAATTTGATAGTGTTGAATTTGGGAATCTGAATCCACCGTAAAGAAAACTTCAGCACCAAAGCGGACTTTATTTTTTGGCTGTTTTGAAAGATCAACGATTTTCGCTGTCGCAATGCGATTGTACAGCAATTGCAATTTTGCGTTGATAAAATTTACAGCAATGCGGTTTTCATTTTCATCTGTAATTGAAAGATGGTCACGGTCGTAAATCATTTTATCCCTTTCGGCAAGCAGCGCATTGTAGCCGGATTCAGTAACGTAATTTACCATACCGGGAGGCAAGTCGGCACGCGGGGGAACTATTGGCAATTCCTCCTGATCACTTTCCTTGACAAATCCTCTGCTCATAATTCCTGATGTCTTAGTTGGCACATTTACCTAAAGTTAGCGATATGATCTGGCTTTAAAAAATTTTATGGCTAATCTTAACGAATTTATGGGCTTGGATAGACCAATTGTGCCAAATCGGTTACATTAAAATTCATGTTGATCTTCGGTCTAGGCTGCTTTTGTCATTTGCGTTTTGTCCGTACTGAATCCAACGGCGAACATAACGCTTCATTTATTATCTTTATAATGCGCTAAATGAAGTTCACGACAATTATATAAACGATCATAGAAGTTTGCGGCGCGGGTAATCTATCGAGTAAGATAAAACCAAAATTAAGGATTATGAATGACAAATTGAATCAGAAAAATAATCGCCGGGATTTCATCCGTATGGGCGTTAAGGCTGGTATTGTTTCGGGTATTGCGGGCTTTGGAATTTTATCGGGATGCAATAAGGAAGATGAAAACGAAGGACAGAAAGTTTCACCTCCCGAAGATTTGATGCAGGAACACGGACTGCTCAACCGCGTGTTGCTTATTTATGACCAATGCAGGTTAAACCTCTTCAACAAAACGCCTTTCGACAAAAAATCTTTGCTTGACAGTGCCGGAATTATCAGAAACTTTGTGGAAGATTACCACGAGAAACAGGAAGAAAATTACCTGTTTCCCCGGTTTGAAAAAGCAAACCAACTTACTGATCTCGTTAAAATCCTGCGTGAGCAACACAAGGCTGGAAGAACCATAACAGACGGTATTCTACAACTTGCAAAAACAAATACTTTCCTTGATGTTGATACGGCGAACATGACAGGGTTGCTAGAACGTTTCAATCGAATGTATCGTCCGCATGAATCTCGTGAAGACACTGTGCTTTTTCCTGCATTCCGAAAAATTGTCTCGAGCCATGAATATGACGCTTTGAGCGAAGAATTCGAGAAAAACGAACACAAGCTGTTTGGTGAAAACGGGTTTGAAGCCATGATTGAAAAGGTCGTTATAATCGAGAAATCACTTGGAATATACGAATTGGCGCAGTTCACCCCAAAATTTTAATCCGCAGATGCGCCGACAAAAACAATCCGAATCCCGAAGCAGTGAACTCATACCGCTCGCAAAGCTATTTCTGAAGCTTGGCATAATAGGTTTTGGCGGACCTGCCGCGCATATCGCGATGATGCACGACGAAGTGGTAGTCAAGAAAAAATGGATTGACGAACAGCATTTCCTCGATCTTATTGGAGCTACGAACCTGATCCCGGGTCCAAACAGTACTGAAATGGCCATTCACATCGGTCACGAAAAAGCAGGCTGGAAAGGACTTATTCTGGCCGGACTGTGTTTTATTTTTCCGGCGGTAATCATCACCGGTTTTCTTGCATGGCTTTACAAAGAATACGGTCAGATGCCGCAATTGCAGCCGTTTATTTACGGGATTAAACCTGCCATCATCGCTGTTATCCTGGGTGCAATTTATCCGCTTGCCCAGAAGTCATTAAAGTCGGCGCTGTTGTGGGCGATTGGTGGTGCTACCCTTTTGCTTTCATTAATGGGTTACAACGAAATCTGGCTTTTGTTCGGGGCAGGTTTTTTAGCGATAGTGATTGAAAGTTTCAGGTTTTCAGAAAATAGAAAGACATTCGGATTCTTCCCGCTTTTCTTCTTTACGCCCGACCCATCGGAAATTTCAGTTTCCAATTTCAAACTTTTTCTTATTTTCCTTAAAATCGGAGCCATTTTATACGGAAGCGGTTATGTGTTATTTGCCTTTCTCGACACCGAGCTCGTTAGCACCGGAATGCTTTCCCGGCAGCAGCTAATCGATGCCGTCGCTGTTGGCCAGTTTACGCCTGGCCCTGTTTTCTCCTCGGTCACGTTTGTGGGTTACCAGATAAATGGCATTTCGGGAGCAGTATGCGCTACTGTTGCCATATTCCTGCCGTCCTTTGTGTTTGTCGCACTGCTTAATCCATTGGTCAGGGTAGCGCGGAATTCGAAATGGTTTGCTGCTTTCCTCGACGCAGTAAACGTGGCATCGGTAGCGATAATTATCAACGTATGTTACAATATGGGCAGGATAGCAATTACGGATTGGAAATCCATTCTGGTTATGTCAGCCGCGATAATCGTTACATTTTCATTCAGGAAAATCAATAGTGCATTCATCGTGCTGGGCGGTGCAATAGCAGGCTATCTGCTTACTTTTGTATAGCTCATAAATATGCTTGGAACCATCAGCGGCGTAGTGAAAATTCTGTCCGCAAAGCCGAAAAATCATGCCTCAAACCTTGAAGAATATCCATCACGCTCATCACACCCATATCGTTGGGTTCAAATTCCTGAGTCGCTATACTACACGTATAACGCCAAATTTCGAGGACCTCGCTTTGATGCACGTCATACGGCGCATAAACCGAATTGTCTGATTTTGCGATGAGGCCCGCTTGACCCTTTTTAAAAAGTCTTTTATACGACATCCCGTCGTTTTTGGTAATAAGGATGTAAGTTTTACCATCAACGATATCACCTATTCTTTCAACATACTCCCCGACTACGAAAGACCCTTCCTTATGCGGCGGCATCGAATCGCCGGTAACGGGAAATGCACGATACTTTCCGTTTTTCAGGAATGGCAACGAAATATGCTGCAGGCTTTCAATAAACTCCGGATCACTATAACCTGTCAGATATCCTGCACGGGCTTTCATTGGGATAATTTCAATTTTGTTTTCTCCCTCACTGTCCACTGCAACAGGAAGCAAAATCCGGTTATCTTCGAGCTTAATCAAATCTTCATAAGGCACACGCCGGATATCGAATGACAACAGCAAATCAATGCTCACATGATAGTAGTTCGATATTTTTTTCAAACAGTCAAGCGGCGGATCAACGGAGCCTTCATACTTTGAATAACGATCGCGCGGAATCAAAAGTGCATCCGCAATTTTTTGCTGTGTCAGATTATGCCTTACACGCAAGTATCTTAAATTATCTGAAAATATGGACATGATGTTGGGAATAATATTCCCAACAAATGTAATAATATTTGGGAATTAAATTCATAGTTTTGTAAAAAATTTCGATTTAGAAACCCAAGAATCCGATGATGACTTTATTTGATGATACAGAGATATTCACATCCGGCAACAGGGGTAAAAAAATATTTGACCTGCCCGATTGCGAGGTGATGCTCATCGACAATTTCTTCAGCAAAGAAGAATCCGATTACTATTACAATACGCTGATGAATGATACGAAATGGCGTGAATATGAGATGGAGCTTTTTGAAAAAAGGGTAACCGCGCCGCGCATGGTATCATGGTTTGAAGACACCGAAGATATTGAATTAAACGATCATAAACAGAAACTGACGCCCAACCTCTGCACGATCCGCGAACGCGTTGAAAAGGAAGTCAGATTGAAGTTCAATGCCGTACTGCTGAACTTATACCGCAACGGAAAAGACAGTGTCGCCTGGCACAGCGACCATACGGATAAATCGGGTATCAACCCCATTATTGCATCAATAAGCTTTGGTGAAACACGGATGTTCCGATTGCGCCATAAATACCGAAAAGACGTTCCGCTAGTAGAAATTCCGTTGCACCATGGATCGTTTTTATTAATGACCGGAACCACAAATAGTTTTTGGCAGCACCAGGTTCCGAAAACGGCTAAAATGATTTTGCCAAGAATCAATTTGACCTTCAGGCAGGTAAAACGCGTTGGCAATCAAATTTGAAATTCGAGGATCGCCATTAATTCCTGAAAACCACTTTCACCCTATTGGTACTTAATTGTTTCGGTTCAGCGCTGCTTCGGATTGAATATGGTAATGCGCTGATTGTACTGGTGTCATTGCGAAAATGCTGTATGTAATAATTTCCGAGATACTTTTCGGAATCGAGGAACAACACCATCGCGCGCAGTTCGTCGTCACTTATAAGTTCGCTATGTATGGTTGTTCGGACTTCAAATGCAATGGTATTCGCAATCAAAAATTGCAGCGATTGTTGAAATGGAACAAAGAGACGAGACTGCGTAATCTTCTCAAACGATGCGGGCATCGCTTTAAAATCAAGCGCTACGAAATCGATGATATTTTCGGCAATCAACTGCTTCAATATCTTCGGACGCGAGCCATTGGTGTCAACTTTCACAAGAAAGCCCATTGCTTTAATCGCAGCCGCAAATGAAACGATGTCCTTATGCATCAGGCACTCCCCGCCGCTCAGCACCACTGCGTCGAGCAAACCTTTTCGGGTTTGAAGAAAAGCAAGGCAATCGGCAAAAGATTTCGAACCCTTACCCAATACGATTTCGGGGTTGTAACAATACAAACACCGCATATTGCAGCCTGCAAACCAAATGATGCAGGCTGAATGATGCGGATAATCCAGCAACGTGAAAGGTGTCAGACTGTAAACTGGTCTAGTTGCACTTTCTTTCCGTAAAATGGGTTCGTTGACGGTGTTCACCTTTTTTGCCTATGTTAAAACTTTCAACGGGTCTGTGATAGCCCATTACCCTTGTGTAAACCAGACATCGTGTTCTCAAATGCTGGTGTTGCTCCAAAATTTCATGGTTGTGTGTTTTCATATTCTTCGTGTTTTTGGTTTTCAATTATAGATTCATCACACTTTGGACAAAATTCGTGTTCGCCATTGAGATAACCGTGTACCGGGCAAACGCTGAATACGGGCGTAACCGTAATATAAGGCAGCCTGAAATTGCTTATCACTTTCTTTACAAATTGTTTGCAAGCTTCGGGTGAACTGATTTTTTCATTCATGTACAGATGCAGAACGGTTCCGCCAGTATATTTGCATTGCAGACTGTCCTGCAGGAATAGCGCTTCAAAGGGATCTTCGGTATAATCTACAGGAATCTGCGAACTATTCGTGTAATAGATATTCTCATCCTTTCCGGCTTGGCCGATATCGGCATAGCGCTTTTTATCTTCTTTGGCAAAACGGTACGTAGTTCCTTCTGCAGGCGTGGCTTCAAGGTTGTAAAGGTTGCCGGTTTCCGATTGGAATTGTTTCATTCGATTGCGGATATGGTCAAGTATTTCGGTGGCCATTCCAATTCCCGAAAAAGTAGTGATATCATCCTGACCTTCAGAGAAATTGACGATCATCTCGTTGATTCCGTTGACACCGATGGTTGAAAAATGATTCCGGAAATGCGACAGGTACCGTTTGGTGTATGGATACAATCCGCGGTCATACATTTCCTGGATAAAAACGCGCTTCTTTTCGAGTGTCGCTTTCGAAAGTACCAAAAGATGGTCGAGGCGTTCAAAAAGCTTTTCCTTGTCACCCTTGAACAAATAACCGAGCCGTGCCATATTGATCGTAACAACACCAATACTTCCGGTCATCTCCGCACTGCCAAAGAGTCCGTTGCCGCGCTTGAGCAGCTCCCGCAAATCGAGTTGCAGCCTGCAGCACATACTGCGTACAGCGTTTGGTTTATAAGCTTCAGGGTTTTCGGTGCGGTTGCCGTCAGCATCGAGCATAAATTGGCTTCCTATAAAATTCTGAAAATACGACGACCCGATTTTAGCGGTATTTTCAAAAAGCAAATCGGTATTTTTCCCATTCCAGTCGAAGGATTCGGTGATATTTACCGTCGGGATCGGAAACGTAAAAGGTTGCCCCTGCGCATCGCCTTCGGTCATCACAGTATAATATGCTTTATTGATCATATCCATTTCACGCTGAAAATGCTCATACCGAAGTTCAATCGGATCTGAAACGCCGCGTTTTAATGCGCGTTTGCGAAACGTTTTGCTGTTGCTGTGCAGGAATAAATGTTGATCGGCGCGTGTTGGTATCTGGGTTTTCAAATCATCGGGCACCACCCAGTCGAGCGTAATATTCGTAAATGGCGACTGCCCCCAACGCGCGGGAACATTGAGATTATAGACAAAACTGCGCACTGCTTTCAAAACATCTTTATAAGCCAGGTTGTCTTTAAAAACATACGGTGCGAGATAGGTATCGAACGAACTAAACGCCTGCGCACCGGCCCATTCGCTTTGCAAAATACCAAGGAAGTTCGCCATCTGACCCAATGCTTCCCGAAAATGCGAAGGCGGCTTGCTCTCGACCCTGCCACGAACGCCGTTAAAACCTTCATTGAGCAGCACCCTGAGGCTCCAGCCGGCACAATATCCGGTAAGGCAGTCGAGATCGTGGATGTGGATGTCGGCATTGCGGTGCGCAAAACCTTCCTCTTTCGAATAAACCTTGTCGAGCCAGTAATTGGCTATGACTTTCCCCGCAACGTTGTTGACCAATCCCGCATTCGAATAAGAAGTATTCGCATTGGCATTGATGCGCCAATCGGTTTGCTTCGTGTATTCTTCGATCGTTTGCGTGCTGTCAACATAAGTGGTGTCATCGGTAAGCCCATTTACATGTTCGCGTTGTAATTTGCGTGTGTGCCGGTACAGCATAAACGAGCGCATCACATCAAAATAGTTGTTTTCGAAAAGTATTTTCTCGATGGTATCCTGGATTTCTTCAACAGCCCACACCGTTTTTCCATCCATAATCGCCATTACCGCTTCTAAAATTGCAGGGTCATACCGAACCTGGACGCTCTTAAAACTTTTGTTAATTGCGTCTTTTATTTTATACCCTTCAAAGGGTTTGTATTCGCCGTTTCTTTTGATGACAAAATTTTCCATGTCGCAGCACTATTGGTATTGAAGCACTTTCTCTTCAAGTTTTACCGCCCTCGGAAACAAAATATTATTTTCGATGTGAATGTGTTCATGCAAGTCCTGTTCAAAATCCTGCAACATTGAATAAGTGACCCTGTAAGTATTGCAAGCGCCGGCAGGTGGCGTGTAATTGTGTGTAAGGATGGCAATTTTCCTGAATCGATCGCCTTCCTGTTCGTGTTCATGCTTCATCATTGCAATTGGGTTGTCGATGGTTTCAAACGCCGGAATTGTAATGGTGCCGTTTTGATTTGCAGCTTTCTCGAGTTTGCCGATAAATGGAAAAAGAATCAATTCTTCTTTTTTGAGATGCTGTGTAAGATCGGCCGCACAGCCCTGGAACAAAGATTTGATTTGATGCAATTCGGGGTGTTCTTCACCATGCGTTTTGCATAGTTTGTCGAGGTATTGTAAAATCACCGGAATTTTACCTTCAACATAACGGTGGTGCTTTTTTTCGATGTAATCAACGAGCAAGTCTAACGGCCACGAACTGAAATCTACCGGATTGTTATTTACGGTAAGGATCACCGAAGTCAGTTCATCGAGCAGGTTTTGATGGTTGATGGATTTCTTTTCGCAGACCTCTGCAATCGTTCGATGTCCGCGACAGCAAAAATCGATGCCATATTTAGAAAAAATCGAAGCCGTTCTGAAGTCATGCGCGACAAACTCTCCGATAGTAATGTGTTGTGAAGGTGTCATAATATTGATATTAGAAATTAATGGAAATGGTTATTCTGATGATAATCATCATATTCTGTTGCAATATTAGCCGATTAAAAACCCGGCAAGTATGATTTAAATCATACGTTGTTTTTCTTTTCGGCAGTTCCTTTGTCCCGATAATAAAAGAAAAGCGATGGTGTCCTGACACCGCAACCTACAGTTTTAAAATTATGCACACCGAAACCCAATCAGTCCTTGCCAAAGGCCACCCCGTTAATACCTATTTCCTCGAAAATGATTGCATCATCAAATTGCTTCGCGAAATTTCGGAGCCTGAAGCCATGGATGACCTGCAACTTTACACGAACATTTTCAATGAGCTTGCCACTATCGAAAAACGTTTTGCGCGCAAAGAGAACCAGTTGTTTCCGTTTCTTGAAAAACGCGGCTGGAACGGGCCTTCGCAGAATATGTGGTCCTTCCATGATGTTTTGAGAGACCAGTTCAGGCTGCTTCGTTTTTATATCAACAACCGTGATTTTGAAAAAATACACACCAATACGCCGCTGCTTGTGAATGGTATTTACCGGCTCATGCAAACCGAGGAAGCCGTATTGTTTCCAAATGCATTGCAAATTCTTACTGATGAGGATTGGATTGAAATGCGTCGCGGTGAAGATGAAATCGGATGGATGCTTCCCGAACCTCCCGCAGCGTATCCTGAAACGGCCTATGTGCATCCGGCGGAAGACCATACCGAACGCGACTTATCATTCGCTGCCACAAACGCGCTGCATTTCGATGAAGGCCTGATGACTGTTGAACAAGCCAATTTGCTGTTCCGTACGATGCCTGTTGATCTTACTTATGTCGATGAGAACGATAAAGTTATTTTTTACAACCGCGGTGACGAACGCGTATTTCCCAGAAGCGCGGGCATTATCGGACGTGAAGTGAAATTTTGCCATCCGCCGAAAAGCGTCGATACCGTTCTTAAAATCCTCGATACTTTCCGCAAAGGCGAAAAAGATGAAGCTGCTTTTTGGATCAACTTCAAGGAACGGCTTATCTACATCAGGTATTTCGCCGTGCGCGATGCCGATAGAAATTACCGCGGTGTAATCGAAATGTCGCAGGACATCACCGACATCAAAAACATCGATGGCGAGAAACGCCTTTTGGAATGGAATTAAATCACAACCGATGAAAAGATTTGCCTTCATAATTGCGCTCACCATATTCCTCAAACCGGTATTTCCGGTAGTGGAATATGTTGTCAATTATGATTACATTTCAACGGTATTGTGTGTCAATAAAGCCAATATCAAAATGCATTGCAACGGCAAATGCCATCTAAAAGCAGCGCTCGCAAAAAATAACGAAAGCGATAAACCTACGCCATCCGACAAAAAACACGGATCCAATGATATGGAATTTTCGTTTTGCGAGCCTATCGCAAATTTTGAATTCCCTCATGCTCCAGGCGAATATCGCAAAACAACTTCCGCTTATCCCAATTTTTCCATCGTTGCCTACCATCCGGTTTTGCTGCGCCCACCCATTTCATGATTTGATTTTACCGATAGTCACTTTATCCGCGCTGTAAAGCATGCGGACCACATTTCCATTATCAATTAAAATTAAAACAATGAAAACCAAAGTATATTTCCAACAATTGCCATTGAAAACAACAATTAGAATTTTCATGTTGCTGGCATTTTTCTCAATCATCTCATTCACCTATTCGTGTTCCTCACCAAATGACGATATCGCCATAGTACAGCCCGTCGGACTTGCTAAATTCCGTGAGATTTCAAACAGCACGCACACCATCGAACTTTATTCAAAATCAGGAAAGCTCGAACAAGGCTACAACGCCATTTCGGTTCGCATCAAAAACACGGCAACCGGACAATATGAAAAAAACGCTACTGTAACTCTGGTTCCACTCATGCATATGGCAATGATGACGCACAGTTGCCCTGTTTCTGCGGTTACAAAATCGGTCGGAAACGATTCCTATTACGATGGCGCAATTATTTTTCAAATGGCACAAAACGATACCGAGCGTTGGGAACTTCAAATCAACTATGCGATCAACGGTACCGATTATACTGTTGCTAGCGACATCGACGTGCCGGCTTCAGCAAGGCAGCGCGTTGCAAGCTTTATGGGAAGCGACGGTGCGAGATACATACTGGCGTTGATTTCACCCGAGAATCTGCGCGTGGCAGTCAATAACATGACGGTTGGCCTTTACAAAATGGAGTCGATGATGTCGTTTACAATTGTTGACAATTACCGAATCAAGATCGATCCGAGAATGCCGAGCATGGGAAATCACGGCTCACCAAACAATACTGATCTTTTGCAATCAGCTCCCGACAAATTGTACCACGGGAATTTGTCACTCACCATGACAGGCTATTGGAGAATAAACCTGCAATTGCTGAACGCCGCAAATGAAATCCTGAAAGGCGAAGCAGTTACCGACGAAAATCCGCAAAGCAGCTTATACCTCGAAACCGAATTTTAAAAGTTTTAAAGGCTGGTATAACGCTGGTCTTTTCCTTTATCCAAACAACATGAAATACGCAATATTTTTTTTGACACTTCTTTGCGGTGCGGGCGTTTGCGCGCAGGAAAAAATTTCCGACAGCCTCAAAACCAATGCGCTTACCGAAGTAATTGTCATCGGCAAAAAAGTGCAACTTTACCAAAAACAAGGCAAACCATTAATGACAGTTGAAGATTATCTGAAGCAATCTGGCAAAATCGAAATGGTCAAACGCGGAGGCTATGCCTGGGAACCGCTGATCAATAATATGGCCACCGAGCGCACTGTAATAACGATTGACGGCATGCGGATTTTTGGCGCATGTACTGATAAAATGGACCCCGTGACTTCATATGTTGAAGTCTCAAATCTTTCCGAGGCCTGCGTCAATTCGGGTGCACAGTGTGATTCGCATGGCGCGGCAATAGGCGGATCGCTTGACTTGAAGCGCAACCACGGCAATCTCGCATTCAAAGGATGGAACGGCGCGCTCAACACCGGTTTTGAAAGTAACGGCAGCCAGCGCGTTTTGGGCACTTCGATAAATTATTCGGGGAATGCATTTTACAGCGACGCGGATTTTATGTACCGTAAATCTGATAATTACGTTGCGGGCAACCACCGCGAAGTCGGTTTTTCAAAATTTGGAAAATTCAACGTTTCTGAAACCGCGGGTATTTTGTTTAACAACAATAAAATTCTCGAAGGCTCGGTGATTTATGATAAAGCTACCGATGTAGGTTATCCCGCGCTCCCAATGGATGTTTCGCTAGCCGAAGCGCTGATCACTTCGCTCAAATTTGACTACGCACCAAAGGCCACGCATCTCAAAGAATGGGAAACAAAAGTTTACTTCAACACCATTACCCATCGCATGGACGATACCAAAAGGCCTTTTGTGCCAATTCACATGGATATGCCAGGCTGGAGCAAAACGTATGGCTTTTATTCAAAGTTAAACCTGCAATATGGCAGCCACAGGCTTATTCTCGATGCCAATTCGTTTTACAATGCCGCGCGCGCTGAAATGACCATGTATCCGTCAGATCCTGGCGAAAACCTCATGTTTATGGAAACCTGGCCTGATGTAAGGACGCGCTATATCGGTTTTTTTGCAGAAGATAATTATGCATTGAATTGCCATTCTTCGATAAAAATTGCAGGTACAATTGCCCAACATTTAAATACGATTGAAAGCCAGATGGGATTGGAAAGCCTCCGAATATTTTTCCCGCAATTGAACCGCGAGAACAATCGATTTCTCAAAAACATCAGCTGCAGTTATTCGGCCGATAAAAATAATTTTGAATACCACGCCGGCGCGGCATTTAGTGAACGCGCGCCTTCGGTTTCTGAGGGTTACGGATTTTACCTGTTCAACAGTTTCGACCGCTATGATTATATTGGCAATCCCGGATTAAAAAATGAGCGTTCAATCGAAACCAATGCTTCGGCAGCTTTTAAATCCGAAAAATTTACAGCAAAAGTCGCAGGCTCTTATTTCCGTATTTCAAATTACATCATCGCCAGGCCCGACGCGACGCTGATACCGATGACGATCGGTGCCAATGGCGTCAAGAAAGTCACTGCACTCGACCATGCAAATGTTGCGAATATTGAATGCAATGTCTCTTATCAGCTTGCCGCGAATTATAAATGCATGGCACTCGTCGTGTACAATTATGGTGCAGACGACCAGAAACAAAACCTTCCATTTGTGAGTCCGTTGCGTTATGATTTTACGCTATATTACAAACTCCGAAAATTCAGCGCCGATGTCAACTTCGAAGGAAACCTGACACAAACCCAATACAGTCCGGCATACGGAGAAGACCGAACGCCCGCCTATGCGATTTTGAATGCATCGTTGGGCCATGTTTTCGGATCGGGGAAATATGTGTATAATTTGCGCGGCGGAATCGAAAACGTCTTCGATACGTATTATTCTACCTTTTCAGATTGGAATAACATTCCGAGGAAAGGCCGAAACTTTTTCGTGAATTTTGTTTTTAATTATAACTAACGCTTTTGATAAAGCCGCCGCGGTTTTTCTTTCTGCGCAGCGATGCCTGCAAGATCAACCGCGCAACGGTCAGCATGTTATTGATTTCATGCGCTTCGGGAGAAGTAATATTGCGCTTCAAGCCTGCGCGAACCTGCTTTTGAAGTTTCCTGATTTCGGCAAGTCCAGCGCGCAACGATTCATCCGTCCTGACAATTCCGGCGTGTTCCTGCATGAGGATTTGAAGATGCTTTCTAATCGCAATGAATGACGTTTTTGATGTTCTGGTTTTTTTATGCGCGAATTCGGGCAACGGTTGCGCGGCGCCGACAGGTTTTGCAGCAATGTATTTGAAAATCCGGTGCGAATACACAAGCGCTTCAAGCAATGAATTCGATGCGAGGCGATTCGCACCATGCAGGCCCGTGCGCGAACATTCACCCGCTGCAAATAAATTTTCTACAGTCGTTTTTCCATCGCGATCAACCGCTATTCCACCGCATAAATAATGCTGCGCGGGAAGAACCGGAATCCATTCTTTTGTAATGTCGATGCCATGATTTGCACAATAATGATGAATAGTCGGAAAATGGCTTATGAGGTTTTCACTGTCTATATGCGTACAATCCAAAAATACGCATTCGTCACCCGAATGTTTCATATCAATTACGATGCTGCGCGAAACGATATCGCGCGTGGCAAGCTCGCCGCGTTTGTCGTATTTAAAAAGAAAGCGTTCGCCTTTTTTGTTTTTGAGATGTGCGCCGAACCCGCGGATGGCTTCCGATATCAGAAATGCGGAACCAGATTCTCGACTATAAAATGCCGTTGGATGAAATTGGATGAATTCCATGTTGCTGATTTTCGCCTTGGCGCGGTGAGCCATCGCAATGCCGTCGCCCGTTGCAATTTTTGAATTCGTGGTTTGGCTGTAAAGCTGACCGACACCGCCAGTAGCGAGAATCGTAAAATCAGCCGAAACGTTAACGATTTGATTGTTGGTTTCATCAAGAATGGTCGCGCCGATGCATTTGTTTTCGGATACGATCAGATCAGTTGCGAAGTGGTGCTCCATCAAATTAATATTGGGCAATTTATGTGCTTTATGCAAGATCGCCTGTTCGATTTCGAATCCGGTGCGGTCTTTTCGATGCACAATCCGATGCGCTGAATGTCCACCCTCTTTTGCCAATGCGAGATGGCCCTCATCATCAGTGTCAAAATGCGCACCCCAATTGATGAGTTCAATGAGGCGCTTTGGTCCTTCGGCGACGACCATTTCAACAACTTTCGGATCGCACAAGCCATCACCGCAAGCGAGCGTATCGAGAATGTGTTTTTCAAACGAATCCTGGATTTTATCAACAACAACCGCAATGCCACCTTGTGCGTGCCGCGTATTGGAATCGATTTCATTCGACTTTGATATGATTGCAACCTTGCGTTTCGGAAAAGCCTCGGCGAGTTTAATGGCAAGTGTCAGGCCAGCGATGCCCGAACCGATAATAATATAATTTGTGTGGTTTGTCATGATAGTTCGAGCATTCGGTTAATCGGAACCAAAGCTCTCTCACGGATATCCTTTGGTACAATGATTTCGGGGGTTTCATAAAGGAGGCAATCGTATAATTTCTGCAGCGTGTTTACTTTCATAAAAGCGCATTTGCTGCAGGCGCAGGTGTTATCGTCGAGTGAAGGTGCGGGAATCAATGTCTTTCCGGGAACCTGTTGCTGCATTTTGAATAGGATTCCGGCTTCGGTAGCCACGATAAACTTCTGGATTGGACTGTTTTTTACATGCGCAATCATTCCGGCCGTCGAGCCGATGTACGAAGCCGTTGCCAAGATGTGGCTCTCGGATTCGGGATGCGCGATGATTTTTGCATCGGGATGCTGCTTCCAGAGTGCCATGAGTTTATCGAATGAAAAAGCTTCATGGACAACACATGCGCCATCCCAGAGCACCATTTTTCTGCCCGTTACTTCACTCACATACTTGCCGAGGTTTTTATCGGGTGCGAAAATAATCGGAATGTCTTCAGGAATCATTTCCACGATTTGAACCGCGTTTGAAGAAGTGCAAACCATATCGCTCATCGCCTTGATTTCTGCCGAGCAATTGATGTAGGTGATCACGAAATGATCGGGCTTCATTGCAATAAATTCGGCAAACCGGTCTGGTGGGCACGAATCGGCAAGCGAGCATCCCGCACTTAAATCGGGCAACAGCACTTTCTTTTTCGGGTTCAGGATTTTTGCAGTCTCAGCCATAAAATGCACGCCGGCAAAAACGATGATATCTGCTGTACTTTTTTCGGCCTGTTGCGACAAACCGAGGCTGTCTCCGACATAATCGGCAATTTCCTGAATGGCCGGATCCTGGTAATAATGCGCGAGGATGACGGCCTTTTTTTCTTTTTTAAGCTTGAGGATTTTATCTTTTAATGATTCCATTGTGATTGAATTTGTGTTGTATTGAAATTGTTTGCGCAATGTGTTGCAAAAAAGGAAATACGATAAGGGAAATCCCCACGAACATTCCGATGCCAAACCCTAAAAAGCAGACGTAAACAGTATGCAACGATTGCTGCATTACTGAAAATGCGATGCCTTTGGTAAAATACATCCAGTTGCTTTTTTTGGCACCGGCTATCAGCAGGCAAATCCAGAATCCGAGTAGCGAAACCTGGAAAATTTTAAATCCCGATTTTATCTTCAAAGTGTCAAAGTCAAAATGCGGTTTGGTGCACGAAATAATGTAACATGTTGAGGCAAGAAGGATGGTGGTATTGATGCCGATTGTCGTTCCCATAGCATGCGCCACGGTAATGTGGGTGCCGTGGGTGAAAAGATTGATGGCGGGAATGGAAAACAAAAGCGCCAGAACAAGGTTTAAAAAAATCCACACATCGGCCATGGCCAGAAAGCGGTAAGCGAGGCTGAACGTTTCTTTTTGCTTCTGCGGAAGCGATTTTTTCCACGAATAAATGATATGAAAAAGGATGATCCATTCTGTCATGCTGATCGCATATGATACATATCGCACCCAAGGCGTGACAGGAACAATATAAATATGGTGTGCCCAGCCGAACATCAGATTGCAAAGCCCAAGGAAATAAAAGAAAAACGATTCGCGCGTTCGCCCAATACTATCGTCGCCTTTTATCTTCGACATCAGGAAAATTGCCGTGCTGTAAACAAGCATGTTCCAGGAACCAACAAATGATCCGCCCGCTTTCCATTGCACCGTGATATCCTTGATGAAATTGTTCCGGAAATAAGGCAGCAGCCATAACGACGCTTCAAAAAGGTGATAGGCCATAAACAGCATTCCGGTTCCCCACATCCAATAATAAACAGGCCAATTCGATATTTTCCCAACAACGCTTTTATAGTAATTGAAAGCAAAAATCAGCCATCCAAAAATAATCGGCACGATCAATAATGGGGGAAATTCGAGGTATTCTTTTCCTCCGAGATTTCCCGTAGCATAACAAATGTAAATGGCAATCCCCGTTATTAAGAAAACAACGAGATGCAGTTTCATTAGGATTGGCGAAAAGACGCGCAGTTTTTCCGTTTGAGGCAGGTAGAAATAGATTCCGCCACTCGCGCAAAGGATAATCCACGAAATGACAGTCGTTACATGAAGGGGCCGCAGGCGGTTAAACGGAATAATATCTTTTATAAAATCGGGAAGCAAATATTGTACGCCTCCCATAATGCCGAACAGCATCCCGAGCCAAAGTGCGCAAAGTGCGAAAAAAACAAAGCAAAGCGCAGTTCTATTTTTCATGTTTGTATTTAATTTCAACCCACCCGTTTTTTCGCGTCGCGGCTTGGTAATTTGGATAATAGCCGGAGCGGTCAACTTCTTTGAGGAAACTCACAAGCGCCTCGGCTTCAATTTTATTAAATTGGAATCGCGGCATCGCCCGTATGCTGCTGTTTAAGATGCCTTTGATATATTGGGGACCTTTTCCCGGAGCGGTATAAATGTTCGTTAGGTCGGGACCCATATAGCCACCCAAACCATACAGTTGATGGCACGAATTGCAATTATTTTCCTGCCACAATTTTTTTCCGTAAATCGCTTTTGGCGAAAGCGTACTTGGATTATCACTTCCCGCGGTTGTGTAAACAACAAGATTATAAGCCGCAAATGCACACACAAGGAGGAACATCAACAGCATGTTAATACGGGTATGTCGATGTCGATTTCGATTCACGAATGCCAAAATTTTGGAGGCTAAATTATTTGAATGCGAAATCCAAATAGATGATTTAAATCATACTTATGGCAATTTCTTTAGGTCATATTTGCACATTAATTCCATACTTATGTCAAAAACTCCCATACACACTTTTCATATTCCCGTGATGGGCCTTGCCTTTACGGTCGATTCGCCGATACGCGTCGCACACTTGGGGATTTCGTCGGTCATTTCAATTGTAGATGACGAACTGCTTGATAAAATGACTCAATTTTATGCGAGTCGGTACGAATTGCCATTCACAGCCATCAGCCAGAAAACACCCGATTGCCGGGCGCTGCGCATCACCTCTTATTTAAACCTGGTGGATAAGGTTGTGCGTCAAAAATTCGAGAATTTCAAGGAAGAACTTACCCAAAGCAAACAGGCATTGGAGCGTTTTTCAAATATGCTTCCCTCGACATTCGAATTGAAAAGGAAACTTGAATTATTTGTATCGGATCATTTTAATGACGGGAAAAATTTAAAAGTATTTCTTGACGAAAATCTCGCTCCGGGCGCCATCGACGTTAACATTATGACGAAAGTCGATAAAGACAATTTCGAGAAGAATGTAAAGCTTCCCGTTGAATTCAACGATGCACATGCGGCGCTTCGCGGTTTCGCCAACAGTGAACTCCAGTCGTCAATCATTTTATCGGCCGGAATGAATCCGAGACTGTATAGTTATTTTGAGCAATTCCCCGATTTTTTTCCAGATGCCGACGGCCATTTCAAAAAGAAAATTATTCTTAAAGTCAGCGATTTCCGCTCGGCGATGATCCAGGGCAATTTCCTTGCAAAAAAAGGGTTATGGGTCTCTGAATACAGAATTGAATCCGGACTCAACTGCGGCGGACATGCCTTTGCAACCGAAGGCCATTTACTGGGCCCGATACTCGAGGAATTTAAAGCGAAAAAAGAACAGCTCATTGCCTCATCCTTTGAATTGATGGCCAAAGCGCTCACAAATAAAGAAATGGTTGTTCCGCGGAATCTTCCAAAAGTTGGCATAACGGTTCAGGGCGGCGTTGGTACGGCAGCCGAGCACGAGTTTTTGCTGTCAAATTATAATGTCGATTCTGTTGGATGGGGTTCGCCATTTCTATTGGTTCCCGAAGCGACTTCAACCGACGACAAGACGCGGGAATTGCTCGCCAAAGGAAACGAAAGTGATTTTTACCTGAGCCACATGTCGCCGCTTGGCATTCCGTTCAATACCATTAAAGGCACGACGAACGATTGGTTTCGTGATAAAAGAATTGCCGAAAACAAACCCGGAAGTTCATGCCCGAAAAAATTACTGGCGCTCCATCCGGACGCCGACGGCAAGGGAATCTGTACAGCTTCACATAAATACCAAATGGGCAGACTTGAAGCACTTGAAGTCGAAAAACCAAATCTTGATGCCGCAGTTTTCGAAAAAAGAGCAAAAGCAATAACGGAAAAATCATGTTTGTGTGTCGGTTTGGCCAATGCCGCATATCTTGAAAATGGCATTCCGATTAAAGGGCAACAGCAAGGTGTTGTGATTTGCCCAGGCCCGAACCTCGCTTATTTTGACAAAGAAGTTTCACTTTTCGACATGGTACGGCATATTTACGGCGGTCCGTCGGTTCTGCCGGCAAAATTGAGGCCTCATGTGTTTATAAAGGAATTGCAATTGTATGTTCAATACCTCGTAAACGAAATTGAAAACCAGGAGTTTACAACTGCCCAATTAAAAAAATGGGAAACATTCCGAAACAATTTGCTGAGCGGTATTTCCTACTACAAAAATTTATTTCTTAAAGCCGCCTTTTCAGATTCGGAGCAACAAGGATTATTGCATCAGCTTGGCATTTATGAAAATGAGCTCCACGCTATCACACTTTCTGAAGTTCAATCTGTATAAATAATATTACTTCGCATAATGACGCATTGGAAAAAAATGTCGCAATCGCAATGTACTGACCGCATCTGCAAAGCGCTCGCTGAAAATGTAAATTTTGCTACCGATAAAGCAATGGGTTACCCTGTATCGCGTCTCGACGGCAAGGTTTTTTATGACGCGCCGTTTCTCAAAGACGCGCCAGTCCTGATGGCCTATGTCGCCAACCCGAACCATATTGGATGCCACACGATGGGAATTTCGGAAACGGCGTTTAAGGGAACACAGCAAATTGAGCGTGAAGTTCTCGAAATGGTTGCGCAGGATATTTTCGCGGCCAAAGAAAACCAGTATGATGGCTATGTCGCTGCGGGCGGTACCGAAGCCAACATACAGGCATTGTGGATTTACCGCAATATTTATTTGAATCACTACCGGTCAGCGTTGTCTGAAATCGCAATTTTTGCCTCAGAAGACACGCATTACTCGATTGCCAAAGGATCGGACCTGCTCCTGGTTGATTTAATTACGGTTCCGGTTATTTTTGAAACCCGTGCAATTGATACCGAAGCATTGGAGAAACAACTGCTCGATGCTGTTGCAAACGGAAAGAAACATTTTATAATTGTAGCGAATATGGGCACTACGATGTTCGGCTCGGTTGACGATCCTTTTGTATATATCAATTTGCTGAGAAAATACAATCTTCCTTTTTTCCTTCATATTGACGCGGCATACGGTGGCTTCGTGTACCCGTTTCTCGCCCCTAAAAGCCAGCTTGATTTTAATAATCCTTATATTTCCTCGATAACCGTTGATGCGCACAAAATGCTGCAGGCACCGTATGGAACGGGAATCTTTTTATGTCGGAAAGAATTTATCGAAAATGTGCTGACAAAGGAAGCCAAATATGTTGAAGGAATGGACTTAACATTGAGCGGAAGCCGTTCTGGCGCCAATGTCGTGGCGGTTTGGATGATACTGAAAAATTACGGCAGGCACGGCTGGTTTGAAAAAGTCAAAGTGCTTCAGATGCGTACTGACTGGCTCTGCAAACAGCTTGATGAAATAGGGATTCAATATTTTAGAGAACCTTCGATGAATATTGTAACGCTATCAAGCAGCTATGTTTCTGAGGCAATTGCAAAGAAATACGCGATGGTTCCGCAACAGTATAGCGCAGCGAATAAATGGTATAAAATTGTCTTAATGGACCATGTGGAAATTTCTTTACTCGAGGAATTTCTTTCGGAGCTTCAAAAAGAATTACCGCTTCTCGAAATAAAAAAAAGTTTGTATTAAAAAAAAACGGTAAATTAGAGGAAATGAATGGATTATAAAAAGAATTGCTAATACTATGATTTAAATCATATCACATAAGTCTGAATATTTTGAAATTTGTTTAATCAATTAAATTAAAAAGTTATGCAACAATTATCTGTTTTTTTAATCGCACTATTTATGTTCGCCGCTTGCGGGAAAAAAGAAGCCAAAACCGAGGAACCTTTGTACCCGCAACAACAAAGTGAGGAAGCTGTAAGCGAGTCAGCGACCAATGATGCGCCAAGCTACGACCCACAACGCGGGGAAGGAAAATTTACAAATGTTGAACTGGGCGATAAGCTCGATGCGGCCATGGCTGGCGAAGGAGAAAAAATTGCTTCTGTCAAATGTACTTCATGCCACAAAATGACCGAAGAAAAACTAGTAGGTCCGGGCTGGAAAGGTGTTACCCAACGTCACAAACCAGAGTGGATCATGAATTTCATTACAAACCCTGATCCGATGCTCAACAAGGATCCAAAAGCAAAAGCGATGCTCGAAATCTGTCTGGTAAGAATGCCCAATCAATCCTTATCCGATAGCGATGCAAGAAACCTGCTGGAATTTATGAGAAAAAATGACGGCGTAAAATAACCATTATAAACAAACAAAAATGAAAACCAGAATAATAAAAGTTGTCTTTGCAGCGGCTTTAGGCTGTGCGATGTTCACTTCTTGTAAACCCAAAAACTCAAGTGACACCGTTAGCGGCGATGCAGCAAAAAAAGCCTATGTGGCTCCAGGAAAATACGACGAATTCTATAACTTCGTTTCGGGTGGTTTCAACGGACAGATCAGTGTCTATGGATTGCCCAGCGGTAGGTTGCTACGTGTGGTGCCGGTTTTCTCGGCCGATCCTGAAAGCGGCTATGGCTATAGTGAAGAAACCAAACCAATGCTCAACACTTCGCACGGATTTGTGCCATGGGACGACCAACACCACACCGAACTTTCGCAAACCGATGGAACGGTAGACGGACGCTGGCTCTTTGCCAATGCCAACAATACCCCGCGTATTGCGCGCCTCGATCTCAAAACATTCAAAACTGCCGAAATCATCGAGCTTCCAAATAGCGCCGGAAATCACAGTTCACCGTTCATTACTCAAAACACAGAGTATGTGGTTGCGGGAACACGGTTTAGCGTACCGGCAGACAATGCAAACGGTGATGTGCCAATCAATACTTACAAGCAAAATTTCAAAGGATATCTGAGCTTTGTTAAAGTGGGTAGCGAAGGGCAAATGGATATCGCATTCCAGATCCAATGTCCAGGAGTGAATTTCGATTTGAGCCACGCCGGAAAAGGCAAATCGCACGGTTGGTTTTTCTTCTCTTGCTACAATACCGAACAGGCCAATACCTTACTCGAGGTAAATGCATCGCAGAAAGACAAAGACTTTATAATGGCTGTCAATTGGAAAAAAGCCGAAGAATACATCAAAGCAGGCAAAGGCAAAATGGTGCCGGCCAAATATGCGCACAATGTATGGGATGAAAAAACGCACTCGGCTAGATCTGAAATGAAAAACCAGGTTCTGGTTCTCGATTCAAAAGAGCTAAAAGACATTTGTTATATGATTCCGTGCCCAAAATCGCCTCATGGCTGCGATGTTGATCCAACAGGTGAATACATAGTGGGTTCAGGAAAATTGGCAGCTTTGATTCCGGTTTTCAGCTTTGACAAATTACAAAATGCCATTGCACAAAAGCAATTCGACGGCGAATATGAGGGCATTCCGGTAATAAAATACGAAGCCGCATTGCATGGCGAGGTACAAAAACCAGGTTTAGGGCCATTGCATACAGAGTTTGACGGAAAAGGAAATGCTTACACTACTTTCTTCGTTTCATCGGAAGTTGTGAAATGGGATATTAAATCGCTAAAAGTACTTGACAGGGTTCCTACTTATTATTCAGTGGGTCACTTATGTATTCCGGGCGGCGACAGTAAACATCCTTACGGTAAATACCTTGTTGCCTATAATAAAATTACTAAAGACCGTTACCTGCCAACCGGACCAGAATTGGCACAAAGCGCCCAGATATTTGACATCAGCGGCGACAAGATGCAACTGATCCTTGATTATCCGACAATTGGCGAGCCCCATTATGCACAGGCCGCGCCAGCAGATTTGATACGCAATAACGGCCAGATCAAATTCTACAAAATCGAAGATAATAATCACGCATTTGTAACCAAAGGCGAGAAAGATTCAAAAGTGGTTAGAAATGGTAAACGTGTCGATGTATATATGACCGCCATTCGTTCGCATTTTGCTTCCGACAATATTGAAGGAATAAAACTTGGTGATGAAGTTTATTTCCACGTTACCAACCTCGAACAGGATTGGGATGTGCCACATGGATTTGCCATCAAAGGCGCTGCAAATGCAGAATTGCTTATAATGCCCGGAGAAACCTGTACGCTCAAATGGATACCGGAAAAAGTTGGCATCTTCCCATTCTATTGTACCGATTTCTGTTCGGCTTTACACCAAGAAATGTCTGGTTATGTAAGGGTTTCGCCTACGGGAAGCACGGTTCCGCTTACCTTCAGCCTGGGTACGAACTTACCCGCCACCAAATAAATTAAATACAAAAGGGACAAAGCAAATTTGTCCCTTTTTAAATCAAATATTATGAAACGGTCAAATATCACACTGTTTTCGAAAATAATTTTGTTCATCGTCGCGGCCTTATTTACAAGTGCTATTTTTTATCCGGTGTGGCGCATCGAGCTATGGGCACCACAATATCCCGAAGGACTTGTATTACAACTGTATGCCAATAAAATTGGAGGTAATGTTGACATCATCAACGGGCTCAACCACTACATCGGCATGAAGACTTTACATACCGAGAATTTCCCTGAGTTCACTTTCCTCCCCTATCTTCTGGGCCTTTTCGCACTCTTTGCACTTCTGGCCGCAATCATCGGAACCCGTAAAATGCTTTACAGCCTTTTGATTTCGTTTGTCGTTTTCGGAGTGTTGGCTGCGGTTGATTTCTACCGGTGGAATTACGAATATGGCCATGACCTCGATCCGAATGCTGCGATTCGTGTACCCGGAATGGCATATCAGCCACCAATGATCGGGTACAAACAATTGCTGAATTTCGGCGCTTATTCTATTCCTGATATCGGCGGTTTCTTGCTGATTGCCGCAGGAGTTTTGTTGGCCGTTGCAGTTATTAAAGAATGGAACGGTCTCCGAAGACTCAAAAAAGCCGCTCCAGTCGCGGTGGGATTATTATTGATGGGTTTGTATTCATGCGGCAGCAAAGGACCGGTTGAGATTAAATTAAATACTGATCATTGTGATTTTTGCAGAATGACGATTTCGGATCGTAAATGCTGCGCCGAAGCCATTTCAGAAAAAGGCCGGATTTTCAAGTTCGACGACATCATGTGCATGAAAAATTATTGTGCCGAGAATGCAGACACCAAAATGGCTGCTTTTTATGTGACCGATTACGCAGATGGCAAACAGCTTATCGCTGCGGAAAAAGCCATATTTATCTCGGGCCCAAACATAAGAACGCCGATGAACGGGGGCGTGATTGCTTTTGCTTCCAGCGCCAATGCACAAAAATCGATTGACGCATTGCATGGCGACACAATTACCTGGAAAGGCATAATGGCCAAATAGAACAATTATGAAAAAGCTAATGTGGCTTTTGCTACTGTTTAATCTTGGCGTCGGCGCGAGAACTATAGAAGTAGGACAAAACCGTTCTGTTAAATCAGTACGTACCGCACTTTCGATGGCGAAAGACGGCGACACCGTTATGGTAACAGGCGGCGTTTACCGCGAAGGGAATCTTACGATCACCGCGCGAATCATTTTTCTCGGGAAGAACTGGCCAGTGCTTGATGGCCAACACAAAACCGAAGTGCTTTCGGTTAAAGCCGATGGCGTGGTCGTTAGTGGATTCAAAGTTATCAACTCGGGACATGCCTCACTCGAGGATCCGTGCGGCATCAAAGTTTACAACAAAAAAGGCGTAACGATTTCCAACAACAGGCTCGACAACAATTTTTTTGGCATTTATATGCAAAACTGCACGAACTGCCGCGTCAGCAATAATGAAATCAGGGCTTACGGAAAAGACGAGCAACTCATCGGAAATGGTATCCATTGCTGGAAGAGCAGCGCGATGCAAATTTTCGGAAATGATGTTGCGGGCCATCGCGACGGAATTTATTTCGAGTTTGTAACGGCTTCGGTTATCAAAAAAAATTATTCACATGGAAATGTGCGTTACGGCCTGCATTTTATGTTCAGCAACGATGACTCATACATTGCCAACACGTTCAAGAACAATGGCGCCGGTGTAGCAGTAATGTTTACGCGAAACGTCAAAATGTACAACAACGTTTTTGAGGAAAATTGGGGCGATGCTGCTTATGGATTGCTTTTAAAAGAAATTTCGGACAGCCACATATCAGGCAACCGTTTTGCACGGAATACCTCGGGAATTTGCATGGAAGGAACGAGCCGGATTGTTGTCGAAAAAAACACTTTTGCGTCGAATGGCTGGGGAATGAAGATACAGGCGAGCTGCATGGACAATACAATCAAACAAAATAATTTTCTTGGAAATACTTTCGATATCAGCACCAATGGAAGCCTTGTGCTCAATACTTTCAATAAAAATTACTGGGACAAATATGAAGGTTACGACCTCAACAAAGACGGATTGGGCGATGTACCATACCATCCGTTAAGCTTATTTGCAATTCTGACAGAAAAAAATCCGTCGTCAATGTTGCTGTTCCGCAGTTTTATGATCACGCTGCTCGACAAATCAGAGAAAGTGCTGCCGAGCATCACGCCTGATAATTTTATCGATAATTTTCCACAGATGAAGCCCCTTAAATTATGATTGAAATTCAAAATACAAGCAAAACTTTTGGCCGGATCGAAGTGCTTCGCGACGTCAACCTTTCATTTGAAAAGGGCGAATGCATTGCGCTGATCGGCCCAAACGGATGCGGCAAAACCACGCTCATCAAAAGTATCCTCGGGATGGTTATTCCGACGAAAGGAACGATTCGTTTTGACGGCAGGCCGATAGCAAATGAATTTCAGTACCGCCAAAAAATAGGTTACATGCCACAAATCGGACGCTACCCCGACAACATGACTATCGGACAAATTATTGAGATGATCAAGCACGTTCGAAACATCGCCACGCCTTTGGATGAAGATTTACTTAGGGCATTTGAACTCGAAAAACTTTACCAAAAACAGATGCGCACCTTATCGGGCGGAACCACACAAAAAGTAAGCGCGACACTCGCCTTTCTCTTTAATCCTGACGTGTTGATATTGGATGAGCCAACCGCCGGACTCGATCCGCTGGCTTCCGAGATCCTGAAGGAAAAAATCATCCGCGAAAAGGAAAAGGGCAAATTGATCCTGATTACATCGCATTTGCTTAGCGAGCTTGATGACATGATTACCCAAATTATTTTTATGCAGGACGGAAAAGTGCAATTCCACAAAGGCATCAATGATTTGCTAGAAAGCACCGGCGAACCGAAAATATCGAAAGCCATCGCCAAAATCCTAAAAGAAAAGCAATGAACCGCATCATAAAAATTATTTTTCTCGATATCCTCAAGAATCGTATTATATTGGCCTACACTTTTATTCTGGCGATATTGTCATGGAGCGCGTTTGCACTCGAAGACAATCCTTCAAAAGGATTACTCACTATTTTAAATGTAATTCTGTTTACGGTGCCGCTCGTGGCCGTTCTGTTTGCAACGATTTATCTCTACAATAGTTCAGAATTTATCGAATTGTTGCTGAGCCAGCCTGTCAAAAGAAAAAAGATATGGCTTGCGCTTTTCCTCGCGCTAAGTGCTTCGATGTGTCTTGCCTTTGCGATTGCGGCAGGAATTCCGCTTTTGATTTATGCGCCCGATAATATTGGCTTTATGATGGTTATAGTAGGCCTGATGATCACGCTCGTATTTGTTGCGTTGGCCTTTTTATGTGCAATAGTCACGCGCGATAAGGCACGGGGAATCGGAATAGCAATCATGACATGGCTTTATTTTGCGTTGCTTTTCGACGGATTGGTATTGTTTTTACTTTTCCAGTTTTCGGATTACCCAATCGAGAAACCAATGGTTGCCTTAACAGCGCTGAGCCCGATAGATTTGGCGCGGATTGAAATTTTGCTCCAGCTTGACCAGTCAGCCATGATGGGTTATACGGGCGCTATTTTCAAAGACTTTTTCGGCACGACTGCTGGTTTGCTTGCTGCATTTTTACTGCTGGCTTTATGGGCGGTGGTTCCTTTTTATGTTTCGATGCGCAAGTTTATGAAGAAAGACCTTTAAAATTATTTCACAATGAAACCAGATATTTCAAATAGGGCCGATATTGAACAATTGGTCAATGTCTTCTATGAAAAAATAAAATCCGACACCACAATCGGTTACCTCTTTAACGATATTGCCAAGGTAAATTGGGAGAAACACCTCCCGATTATGTATGATTTTTGGGAAAACATATTGTTCAGCACCGGCAATTATAACGGAAACCCGATGGTGAAACACAAAGAACTACACGCTAAAAGTCCGATGAATGCGTCGCATTTCGCCCATTGGGTAAGGTTGTTTTCCGCCACGGTCGATGAATTGTTCTGTGGCGAAAAAGCCGAAGAAATAAAAGAGCGTGCCGGAAAAATTGCTGCGGCCATGATGTATAAAACGCTTTCAGCATGAAGCATCACCTATTGTTGATCATTCATTTGCTTGCGGCATCTGTTTGGGTTGGTGGCCATTTACTGCTTTCGCTACGGTATCTTCCCAAAGCGATGAAGTATAAAGATCCTTCAATCATCAGAAAATTTGAGGAAGGTTACGAAATTCTGGGGCTTCCGGCATTGTTGGTTCTGGTTGCATCCGGGATATGGATGGCGTGTGACTACGGAATCACACCATCGCAGTGGTTTCACTTTGCTTCACCAATTGAAACTGTAGTTTCGACAAAGTTGTCTTTACTGCTTTTCACACTGATACTGGCAATCCATGCGCGATTGTTTATAATTCCGAAGCTGAACACGCAGAATCTTCAACAAATGGCCTGGCATATCGCCATGATAACATTTGTGGCTGTAACGATGCTCGTGCTCGGAACATTTGTTCGTTTCGGCGGATTATAAAAAAAGCGGGCCGTTTATCGAGACCCGCTTTTCGGCGTAAAAATGAATTAATAACTATTTCGCCTGCAATACGTCGTTTATAACATGGATGATTCCGTTTGAAGTCGTGATACTCGCCACAATCTCAGATCCGTTCACGAAAACTTTTCCGTCTTTTTTGGTGATTTTCACTTTCTTCCCGTTGACTTCTTCAAATTCTTGTCCGTCCTGCATGTATTCTGTTTTGAGTACACCCACATAAGTATGATATCCTAAAATATCAACGAGGCTTTCCTTGTTTTCCGGTTTGAGCAAATTGTCAACGGTGCCTTTAGGAAGTTTGTCAAAAGCTGCATTTGTCGGCGCGAATACCGTAAACGGGCCGGCGTTGCTTAGTGCATCTACGAGTCCGCCTGCCTTGACAGCCGCAACTAATGTTGAATGGTCTTTGCTACCCGAGGCGACTTTGATGATATTTGGGCTCGAACTGTCATCCGAAACCCCCGATTGCCCGGTTAGTTCTGTTGTGCTGCCCTCGGTGGTTGTGGCGACGGCCTCTTTGTCTGCTTGCTTGCAACCAAAAAATACGGTCAAAGCTGCGATTAATAATACTGGAGTTTTTTTCATAATAGGGTCTTTAATTTTTCAATGTAAAGTACCGCCTTATATCGCGCATGCTTTATGATTGTAATCATACTTCAGTTTTATTTGGGGCATTGAGTGACGAAACGGCTACGATACCGATGCCCGACAGCAGCAATACGGCAATCCCGAAAAGCATCTCGTTCGAATAAGGTATGACGGTGTAGCTCAGTGCGCCAACGCCCTGTAGCCCGAGGACAATTTCATTGAGCAAAACCGCAGTGGCAAACAACGCGAGACCTCGCTTGATGGAAGTTCGAAGAGCAATCAATCCTGTTCCAAACACATAGAAAAGCAGAAATAGTGAAATCACAGCGAGCAGTACCAAATGAAGATATGCGATTACGATCGGGCGGAATCCAAAAGCCAGTTTGCTCATCGCCGGTACGACAGAACCCAACTGCAACAATAACTTTACGGTGAGGGCAAATACGACAAATAACAATATGTAACGCAATACCGGAGGCAATCCGTTAATAGCAAAACGTTTTTCCTTTTGTAGTACGAAAAGAAAAACAAACCATGCGACGACCTGAATAACAGCTGCGCACACAGTCAATACGTATAGCCATAAGGGCAAATTGAGCCATAATGTCGATAAAAAGTAGGCAGGAATTCCTGCCGCAGCAAACAGTAAAAAGCAGGTTTTGTACAATGGCGAACTTGTTGACCTGATGTTAAGCCAGCCATACAACAACCCCATACAAGCGAAGAAAAACCACCCGTTGTACTGGAAGTGCAGGTAAAAATAAATCGATGCCAGGTATAACGCTTCACTGATCGTTTTGGTCGCCATCATATAGGCGAGCATAAAAGTTCCGACAGACGACAGCACATTAAATACAATAGCAACCCTGAACCAATTGCGCGAGAGATCGCTGCGGTCAATTTTATGAATCTCTTTCCAAAACCAATAACCAAAAATAAATGCCACAATAATCGAGGCTACCGAAAACAAAATCGAGATTGGCCCATATCCCTGAACGATAAAAAAGACCATCATCCCATACGAGGATGCGAGATTGGCAACAAGTATTTTGTTGTATCTTGAGGTGTTGAAAACCACGTTTTTATTTTTCAGATATTGCAACATGAGCACCATAATAGTCTGGCTTACCCAGCCCAAAAATGCGAAATGGGAATGAGAATGCTGCAAGTTTGTTTGATTGAAATACGGAAATTCAAAGCCGATTTTATAACGCATCAGCAGGCCAAGGAATGCGACAATGCAGAGATTGAATAGCGAAATCCGAAGCCATATCCTGGAATTGAAGTCCATTAATAATAAATTTTATGATTAATAATATTTACCTTCTTTAGTTTATTCATTTTACTAAGCACGCGGATGACAGTTTCGACGCGGAGTCCGGTAAAATTTCCTATTTCCTGCCGTGTAAACGGAATCAGGATTGGTTCGTGCGAGATTCCGGATTTTTTCTTGAATGTATTCAGAAAAGCGGTGATCCTGAAATCGGGTTTTTGGTTGATGATTTCCTTTGAAGTATTTGACTTTGAATGGATACGCGTTGCCATCAATGTCAGAAAGTTGCGCTGTACTTCGGGATACTCAGCCAATATTTTAAAAAATTTGTCCTTTGAAAGTTTCACAATCGTCGAATCGAGTATCGCGATGGCATTGGCCGGATAGGGCTCGTCAATAAGCAGCGGCGGTTCACCAAAACTTTCACCATTACAGAATATGCCCTGTGTAAACTCCTTTCCATCATCATTGCAATTGAACATTCGCACACTGCCCGAAATGATCTGGTAGTAGAAGTTCGGCATGCAATCCTCTTCAAAAATGAGATCGTTTTTGGAATACTTTTTTGCAACCGCACCCCACGAAAACAATAAATCGATATCTATTTGCATAAGTAAATCCGGCAGGTTAATGACTTTAATTAAAGGTATTGTTTTTATAAAGTTAGCAAATTATTCGTGCATCTTCAGCAATGCATTACTTCATAAAATTCTTTTTCAATTGACTCCTGATGATCCGGATGCGCAATTTTCAACAAAGCAAGCTCACGCTGTTTTAAACTTTTGCCATACAAATCGGCAATACCGTATTCAGTAATCACATATTGCACGTGTGAACGCGTCGTCACCACACCGGCGCCCTGTTTTAAAAACGGTACGATGCGGCTTTCACCTCTTTTGGTGACCGAGGGCAGCGCAATGATGGCTTTCCCGCCTTCGCTGAGCGATGCCCCTCTTATAAAATCCATTTGGCCGCCCACACCCGAATACATTTTCGCGCCAATGGAATCGGCACAAACCTGGCCAGTGAGATCGACTTCTATAGCCGAATTGATGGCTACCATTTTCGGATTTTTGCGAATCACCGCGGTATCATTTACAAAAGATGATTCACGCATTTCTATAAACGGGTTGTTATTTACAAAATCGTAAAGCCGTTGCGATCCCGTCAGAAACGTCGCCAATGCCCGTCCTTTTAGCGTACCTTTATACTTACAGGTTATTACCCCATTTTCAATAAGATCAATTACGCCATCGGAAAACATTTCAGTGTGCAATCCCAAATCCTTATGGCCACCGAGATTCGCAAGTGCCGCGTTTGGTATTGAACCAATGCCCATTTGAAGCGTGCTCCGGTCTTCGATCAACGACGCAACATACTGTCCGATTTTGTTTTCGACAGCAGAAATTTCATCAGCCAAATGCGCAAAAATGGGTACATCTACCTCTACGATATAATCAATTTTAGAGCGGTGAATGATACTATCACCGAAAGTACGTGGCATTTGAGGATTAACCTGCGCAATGACGGTTGTGCTATTTTCTATGGCTGCCAGCGTTGCTTCTACGGAAACGCCCAACGAGCAGTATCCATGCTGGTCTGGCGTTGATACATGGATGAAAACCACATCTATTTTAATCACATTTTTTCTGAACAAACGTGGCAATTCACTGAGAAATACGGGCGTATAGGATCCGTTTCCTGCGGCCAGCGTGTGCCTTACGTTCTTGCCGACAAAAAAAGAATTGACATGAAATGCATCAGACAACGCGGGATCTGCGTATGGCGCTTCACCGTCGGTATGCAGGTGACAAATTTCAACATTTCTAAGGTCGGCAGCCCTTCGCGCTAACGCTTTTGTTAATATTGATGGTGCGGCGGCGGCGGCCTGCACATAGACACGCGAATTTGATTTAATTACTTTTACGGCTTCTTCGGCCGATACGATCTTAGTCATACAATCTTATTTTCGATTCATTCGGTGGCAAAATTACAGTTGCCATACGACGCAAAACATGACACCGGTCATGAATCCATTGAAATACAAACCCACTTTTGATTGGTTTGGAAGCATCTATAATTGCCTCTGGAAGCTTAACAGCCAAAACGGCTAAATAGTCATTGAAAATATTTGGGTTTCCGGCGTGGCACGCTTCATTCGCATGTCAAATGCCATACAAATATTGCGTACAAATGGCTTGCCCGCTTCGGTAACCTTGATCGTGTTGGGAGACAAAACGAGCAAACCGTCGTTTTCAAGTTCCTGCAGCTCAGAAAAAATATTGTCGAGCCCGTCAAAGTACAATCCGGCATCACGCCAACTGGTTTCAAACCGGCACATCAGGTTTAAAATATGCGTACGGATTATCAGGTCTTCATTTGTTAGCGCGTGCCCTTTAAACAGCGGCAATTGATTCTCATCGAGCAATTGGTAGTAATCTTCGAGATTTTTTACGTTCTGGGCAAAACCGCGCCAACTGTCCCCAATTGCCGAAACCCCCAATCCAATCATCAATTTGGTTTCCGAAGTGCTGTATCCCATAAAATTTCTATGGAGGCGCCCGGCTGCAGCGGCTTTAAAAAGACTATCAGATTCAAGTGCAAAATGGTCCATCCCGATTTCGCGGTAGCCAAGCTTTTCAAGCATAACTTTTCCGGTTTCATAGAGCGCCCTTTTCTCTTCATCTCTCGGGATATCGGCGTCATTGAATCCGCGTTGCCCGTTGCCTTTAATCCACGGAACATGGGCATAACTGTAAAATGCAATCCGCGATGGAAGCAATGTTGCGGTTTTCTCAATATTATCAACGATATTTTCGAGTTCCTGGAAAGGCAATCCATAGATCAGGTCATGCCCTACTGATGTATATCCGATTTCGCGCGCCAATTGCGTCACCCGCGACACGTTTTCAAAAGGCTGTATGCGGTGGATTGCTTTTTGTACTTTTTCGGAATAATCCTGCACGCCATAACTCACGCGCCTAAAACCCAGGTCATAGAGTTTTTGAAGGTGGAGGGAGGTCGTATTGTTTGGATGCCCTTCAAAACTCATGTCGCAATTTTCGGCTTTCGTTCCGTATGAAAAAATCCCGTTAATGAGTTCTTCGAGATTTTCACTGGAGAAAAACGTAGGGGTTCCGCCGCCGAGGTGAATTTCACTGATAAGCGGTTTGTCATCGGTCAGCTCGCAGTAAAGACGCCATTCCTTCAAAACGGCTTTGATATAAGGCGATTCTACGCTGTGGTTGCGCGTAATTCTTTTGTTGCATCCACAAAAAGTACACAAACTTTCGCAAAATGGCAGGTGTATGTACAGGCTGATGCCGTGTGTTTTGCTTTCTGAAAACGATTTCCGAACGCTGTCCTTCCAGGTATTTAAGGAGAAAATTTCGTCCCAATAAGGAACGGTTGGATAACTTGTGTAGCGTGGGCCCGGAACATTATATTTTTTAATCAATGAGGAATTCATACTTAATATTTTACGCCAAAATTATAATGTGCCATCCAACTTAAAAATGATGGCTGTCATATTGAATAGATTCGATGAGGACACGATTTCCTGAGTCAAATCTCCCATAATGCATCACGGTTGCTTTAGGATGTGCCTTTTAATTGTTATATTTGGATTTTGAAACAAATCGGACATCAATGAAGAATTCAGAATTATTGCAGGCCATCGTTCAGAATGCCATTGACGGGATTATTTCTATAAATGAGAAAGGAATTGTTCAAAGTATCAATCCGTCTGCCTGTAAGCTGTTCGGATACATTCCGGAGGAAGTCGTCGGAAAAAACATCTCGATGCTAATGCCTCCGCCTGACCAGCTCCAGCATGACCATTACCTTAGACGTTATCAGGTTACGCATAAGCCCCGGATTATTGGTATTGGCCGTGAAGTTACCGGTTTGCGACGCGATGGCAGCACGTTCCCGCTCCGACTTGGTGTCAGCGAGGTGATTTATCACGAAACTACATTTTTTGTCGGATTTATCCATGACCTCACACAACAAAAAGAAGTAGAGGAAAGACTGAAGGACTACGCCATTCACCTCGAAGAACTTGTGGAAATCAGGACACAGTCATTAAACGAAACTATACGCGCACTGGAAATTGCCAAGGAACAAATCAGCAATTCGCTTGAAAACGAACGCGAACTCAGCAAACTCAAAAGCAGGTTTATATCGATGGCGTCGCATGAATTCCGCACCCCACTGAGCACCATACAACTATCGGCTTCATTGATTGACAAATATGCCGAACCCGCAGGGATAACTGAAATCAGCAGACACACCGGAAAAATCAAAGGATCAGTGACAGGCCTTACCGCAATCCTCAATAATTTTCTCCAAATGGAAAAACTTGAAACCGGGAAAGTCGAGGCCAATATGTCTGAATTCGACCTTGTTGAATTATCCGAAGAAATTACCGAAGAAATGCAGCAGCTTGCAAAGACCAAACAAGTGCTTAATTATACGAATGTCGGTGCCCTTAGCGATATTACGCTCGATAAAAACCTACTCAAAAATTGTATCGTCAACCTCATCACAAACGCCATCAAATATTCTGGCGATGATGCAGTTATCGAGTTTATTACTGAAAACAATGCGGGTAATTGCACCATTCAGGTAAAAGACAATGGTATCGGCATTCCCAAAGAAGACCAAAAATACCTGTTCCAGGCGTTTTTCCGCGCACATAATACGGGAACAATTCCGGGAACTGGCCTCGGTCTCAACATCGTAGCGCGCCATGTCGAACTTATGAACGGCAGCGTCGAATTTGAAAGCACGGCAAACGGCACAATTTTCACACTTAAATTTCGTACAGCATGACCAAAGTACTGATCATAGAAGACAATAACGATATCCGCGAAAACGTGATGGAAATCCTGACCTTATCCGGTTATGAGGTTTCTGAAGCCAATAACGGAAAGACCGGCGCCGAGCTCGCGATGAAAAATGTTCCCGATATTATCTTATGTGATATCATGATGGGAGACCTTGACGGTTATGGCGTATTGAAGCTGTTGCACAAACACGACGAAACCAAAGCCGTTCCGTTTATCTTCATGACCGCAAAATCTGAGCGCTCAGACATCCGCAAGGGCATGGAGTTGGGTGCCGATGACTATCTCACCAAACCATTTGACGATACCGAACTGCTCAATGCCATAGAAACGCGTTTAAAGAAAAAGCAGGTACAAGCCGAATTTTACAGCAAGTCAATTACCGGACTTACCGAACTCGTTTCGCAAAAAGAGGGACTTTCCGAATTAAAGTCGGCACTCGAAGAACGAAAAGTCCGAACCTTCAAAAAAAACCAGGTTATTTACTACGAAGGCGACCGGGCAAACGGCATCTGGGTCATCCTCGATGGCAAAGTCAAAGCAACAAAAATGGCCGAAGACGGAAGGGAACTTATGACCGGGATATTCGGATCCGACCATTTTCTGGCGGTGAACACGCTCTTTTCGAACGGGGCATTTCTCGATACGGCGACGACGCTTGCAGAAAGCCATCTTGTTCATTTCCCGAAAGAACAATTTGAGGAATTTATAAACCTATATCCCGATGTGGCAGGGAAATTTATCCGGATTTTGGGAAGCCAAATCCGGAGCCAGGAAGAACAGCTCATGCAATTGGCATATCAGTCGGTCAGAAAACGCATCGCCGAATGCCTCTTGCGCCTGCACCGTAAAGATAACGCTCAGAACCTTACGATCAGCAGGATAGATCTTGCGGCATTGTCTGGCACGGCGCCTGAAACGGTCAGTCGTACTTTATCGGATTTAAAAGATGAAGGAATTATTGACAAAAAGGGCAGCACTATAACAGTCATTGATGCAAAGAAACTCGAGAATGTAAGGAACTAAGCCGTTCAGGTTGTCAATGTATCTGAATGGTTTCCATTGAATGGCATCAGCGCTTCCAGTCCACTATTAAAAAATTCTCAACTTCGCTTACATTTTGAACGCTTCGTACCAAACGCGTAACGAGGTTCTTTTGGTCGATGTTTCCAACCGAGCCTTTCAGGATCACACGTTGTCCGTAGATTTCAACCTTAATGTCGCTGGTGATCGAGTAATCTCCGTAAATCGCAGCGAGCACATCTTTCTCGCTCACCGGCGATTCAATTACTTCGGGTGTGACGATGTTGTTTTCGATGCCTTTGATTCCGCTGATACAATGGATGCATTCAACAGCCAGTTCTTTTTGGTATTTCCACGGCAAGCGCCCGTCAAGCATGACATATCCGTCTTTTACGGTTGCTTTTACGTCTTTGTGGCCGTTCCCGAAATTTTTAATGAATTTTTCCTGGATTGCAGCTTGAATTTCACCGTCGCTGATTTTTACGCTTTCGTTGAGTAAAATGGAAAGGCTTTCAGAGATCAGCTTGGTTCCTTCAACTTCTTTTGCAATTTTTTTCGCCAGCTCTTTGTTGCAATATTTGTCAACATGTCCGCTTAGCACAGCCTTTCCGTCCTCTACTTCAACAGTGATCGCACACTGCGTGAGTAGCGGGCTCGATTGCAACGCCTTTTCGATTTGCTTTTTTATGTTGAAGTCGTTCTTCATTTTTCGCTAATAATTGAAAAACAAAATTGCGGCAATTGTACAGCGGAAAAAATGACAGTTGTCATATTTTGACATGATTTGGCGCATTCCAAAGCAAGGCCAAGTGCTTGTTTTGCGCTTGCATCTAAAGGGCAACATCTTGTTTATCACGATCTAATAATCGAAGGCAAATGAGAAATCACAAATCCGATTTGTTAGAAATCCGGAGTCGATCTGCCAGCCAAACAACACAGCGTGCCCAATATTGACCGCGGCCCCTAGCCCTGATGGCAGCGGAAATCCTTTGTATGGCGTAGCGCAGCGGAGCCATGCAAAGATTGCAGCGCACAGCAGGAAAAAGCTCCTTGAAATGGGTCTGGTGAACTTTTTACTTTCAGACATTTCTCTTTCGACTTCCAACATACTTTACTACTTTTACATACCAAAAAAACAATGATATGTCTGTCGCCAAAAAAGATTACAAGAGAATTACGACCAAATCGCTTATCGAGATGAAAGCCAATGGCGAGAAGATTTCGATGCTGACCGCGTATGATTATACGATGGCCAAGATTGTTGACACGGCTGGTGTTGATGTGATCCTTGTGGGCGATTCGGCGAGCAATGTGATGGCGGGACATGAAACGACGCTGCCCATTACGCTCGACCAGATGATCTATCACGCTTCGAGTGTGGTGCGCGCAATCGAAAGGGCTTTGGTGGTGGTTGATTTGCCATTCGGAAGTTACCAGTCGGATTCAAAAGAAGCGCTGCGTTCCTCGATTCGGATCATGAAGGAAAGCGGCGGCCATGCGGTGAAACTCGAAGGCGGAAGTGAAATAAAAGAAAGCATTAAAAAGATATTGAATGCCGGGATTCCGGTGATGGGACATTTGGGCCTGACCCCACAATCGATTTATAAATTCGGAACTTATACGGTGCGCGCAAAGGAAGATGCAGAAGCCGAAAAATTAATGGAAGACGCCAAAATGCTGGAGCGTATCGGGTGTTTCGCATTGGTATTGGAAAAAATTCCCGCACATCTAGCGGCGCGCGTGGCACAAAGCATTTCGATTCCCGTAATCGGAATCGGAGCCGGTGGCGGTGTTGACGGACAGGTGCTCGTAATTCACGATATGCTTGGCATGAACAATGAATTCAGTCCACGATTTTTAAGACGGTACCTCAATCTTTACGAGCAGATGACCGGCGCGATCGGGCAATATGTTGAGGATGTGAAATCGAAGGATTTTCCGAATGAGAAAGAACAGTATTAATTGATAATTGATAATTGATAATTAATAATTGGTTGGATGGAAGCGATTTGTAGGCTGGGACCGATAGGTGGTTTGGCGGATGAATATGAGAAGGCGCTGGATGAATTTAAAACCGTTCTGCTCGCAATTGATAACGATGTATTCGTTAAAGCTGATTCAAGCCTAGAGGAAGATTTCCAATCGATCAGAAACATTGTGCTGCATGTTGCAAATTCGGGTTATTCTTATGCGAATTATATTCGAAGGAGATTTAATAACGAATGGGTAAAACCCGAAGTCGATTTCAAAAATACTACAGATGCAGTCGCGGCAATCGGGAAAATGTTTGCCTATACCCTATCGACATTTGAAGATAAATACGAACTTACCGATGATGACCTGATGAACACAATCATCAAAACCTCATGGACGACCTACGATCTTGAGGCCATTATCGAGCATGCAATTGTTCACATTTTACGGCATCGGCGCCAGATTCAAAAACGACTTTCTTCATGACCAAATCCGTTTCCACAAAAGACAATCTGCAGGTTTTGTATGAAGACAATCATATTATTGCCGTCAATAAACGCGTGGGCGATATTGTGCAGGGCGACAAAACGGGCGACAAGCCTTTGAGTGATGTGGTCAAGGAATATATAAAAGAAAAGTATAACAAACCCGGTGAAGTTTTCCTTGGCGTGGTACACCGGCTCGATCGGCCGACTACTGGCATCGTGGTTTTTGCGCGCACCTCGAAAGCGTTGACGCGTCTCAATGAACTTTTTAAAAACCGCGAAACACAAAAAACGTATTGGGCGATTGTCAAAAACAAACCTGCAAAAGCAAATGATACTTTGACTCATTTCATCAAACGGAATGAAAAAAACAATACGTCAAAAGCCCATTTGAGGGAAGTTCCGGAAAGCAAAATGGCGAGCCTCGATTATAAAACCATCGCCGAACTTACGAATTACACCGCACTCGAAATCGAGCTGCATACAGGTCGGCACCACCAGATTCGCGCGCAGTTGTCAGCTATCGGCGCCCCAATAAAAGGCGATCTGAAATATGGTTTCGACCGCAGCAATCCGGACGGCGGGATCCATTTGCATGCGCGCAGGCTGGCATTGGTGCATCCGGTTTCAAAGGAGAAACTAATTATTGTCGCTCCTGTTCCGAATGATCCTGTATGGAATGCGGTTGCACAGTGACCATTTGTTAAAAACTTATTAGATAAAAATTATTAATCCAACTAGTTTTTAATCTAATAAAGTGTTAATTTCCTGTCAACTAAAAAACCAATCATGAAAAAATTAATCCTTCTTCCGTTGCTGTTATTGGGTACGCAAATTTCAGCACAAGAGCATTTTGCAGGTATTAATACCTCACAGCGTACGGGAATCTTAAACGTCGGCATCAATCCGGCAGAATTGGCGAATTTTTCAACAAAGTATGACATTCATGTGTTTTCCACGAGCATCCGTGCCTCGAGCAACAAGGTGGGCTTTAGCGACCTGCTTAAAAATTCGGATCAGCTCGAAAGCAAATTGTTTACTGGCAACGATGCAGCGAGCCTAAGCTTCGATGGCGAAATAAACGGTCCGGGCATCGCGATAAAAATTAATAAGTGGGGATTTGCTTTTACGACAAAAGCGTATGCCAAACTCGACGTTGTTGATGTTGACAACAATCTTGGAAATGCGTTGACGGAAAGTGTAGTGAACTCCTTTATCACCGGATCGACTGTCATCAGCAACAACAACAATCAGCGCCTTTCCGGTACGAGCTGGGGTGAAATCGCCCTTTCTGCAGCGCGCAATCTATATGAAGACAACAATCACAAAATTAACGCAGGCGCCAGCATCAAGTTGTTGTTTCCGGGGTCGTATGCCAACTTTGGTGCGGACAAATTCAACGGGAAAATCAACAACGACTTTGGCGACCTTTCATTAACCGATACGCGCGCAAACCTCAATATCGCTTATTCGGGAAATCTTGGGGAAGATTTTACGGAATTCGGTGATTATGCGAAGTCACTTTATGGAAAACTGAACGGTCTGGCAGCCGATCTTGGTGTCAATTACCAACTTAAAGATGCCGATGGAACACATTACAAGCTCAATGTTGGCCTGGGTTTGAAAAACCTCGGAGGCATGACATTCAAATCGAATAACAATTCCGCCACCAATTATGTGTTGAACATTCAGGGAACCGATACGCTCGATTTGAACCAATTCCAAAATACAAAAGGCATGTCGGAAGTCGAAAGGTTGCTTCTTGCCAGCGGTTACCTCAACAAGACCAATAATGATCACAAAGATTTTAAAATCAAGTTGCCTTCGCTTTTTACCGCTTATGCCGATGTGAAAGTTGTTCCAGAGTTTTATGTGACCGTTTTCACACAGCAAAGGCTTAAGAAAAACGATGATAATGACCAGATCACAAGCCAAAATGTATTTTCCTTGACGCCGCGCTGGTCGCTAAAGAATTATGAAATAATGCTTCCGTTTTCACACAACGAAATTTCTGGAATTGCCGGCGGCCTCGGGTTTCGGGCGTACGGATTTTTTATCGGATCGGGTTCAATCATAACCGCGCTGATCAGTGACAGCAATCAAGCAGATGCGTATTTTGGGTACAGTTTCAAATTGCCATAAACAACCGACCTATTGTTAATCTGGATGCTTAATCCACGCCAATGAATTTCAAAACCGATGTCAGTTATCGCAAGAAAACGCTAATCAAGTTGCTTGACACAATTACGCGTTATGAAGACGCTGTCGTTCGTGCGATGTATGAAGATTTCAAAAAATCATCTTTCGAATCGGTATTGACCGAAACGGCAATTGTGGCATCGGATCTCAGAAGCACGATAAGAAACATCAATCGTTTTACGAAACGCAGACGGGTTTTCCCTGCGCTGCTGAACTTTCCGTCACAGGATTTTATTTACAGCGAACCTTACGGCGACGTGCTTATTATAGCGCCGTGGAATTACCCGTATCAGTTGGCGCTGTGCCCGATGATAGCGGCAATTGCTGCCGGGAACCGCGTAACATTGAAGCCGTCGGAGCTGACACCGAATACTTCGGCAGTGCTATCGAAAATCGTGGCCGAAACTTTCGATTCTGTCCACGTAAAGGTCATCGAAGGAGACGCCGAAGTCGCAAAAAAACTGCTGGCACAACGTTGGGATTATATTTTTTTTACCGGTAGTGTCGCCGTCGGGAAGATTGTTGCCAAAGCGGCAGCCGAATTCCTTACGCCGGTGACACTCGAACTCGGCGGAAAAAATCCGTGTATTGTTGATCATACCGCGGATATAAAACTTTCGGCAAAACGAATTGTATGGGGAAAATATGTGAATGCCGGACAAACTTGCATCGCGCCCGATTATATTTTAGTGCAGAATAAAGTCAAACAGCAACTCATCAGTGCACTCCAATCGGAAATTATAGCCGCATACGGTGATAACCCCGAAGCTTCGCCCGATTTTCCGCGGATCATCAATACCAAAAACTGGCAGCGCCTTGTGGATATGCTTGGCGATGCAACTGTCATTTTGGGCGGAACACACAATTCCGAAACACTTTATGTGGCACCGACGCTCGTCGATGAACCGCCGTTGCAAAGCGCAGTGATGGAAAATGAAATCTTTGGCCCTATCCTGCCGATTTTATCGTATGAAAACGAAGATGAACTTCACACCATCATTTCACAATATGAAAAACCTTTGGCGCTTTACATTTTCTCAACCGATAAAGCATTCCAAAAACGGATGTTGCGCGACTTTTCATTTGGCGGCGGCTGCATCAACGACACGATGATTTACTTTGCAAACAAGCGGCTGCCGTTTGGCGGGGTTGGCCATTCGGGAATCGGGGCTTACCACGGGAAGTACGGGTTTGATACTTTTTCACATAAAAAACCGATTTCGAAAAAAGCCAACTGGCTCGATATCCGGATGCGTTATGCGCCGTATGGCAATAAGCTCGGCATCCTTAGAAAAATCCTCAAATGGTTTTAAAGTTCAAAAAAAAAACAGTAGTATTGGAATCGAAAAATCCCACAAATATGTCAACACAGCAGCAGTTAGCGGAAATAAAAAAATACGGTTACAATATTGATTTCAGTGACATTTTCAACAAGTCGCTTGAAACTTATAAAAAAATAGCGCTGTTGGCTGGTGTTGTTTTGATCTTGTTTTCGGTTGTCGTCCTAAGCATCGTATTTGGCGCGATGACCGTTTTTATGGGTGTCAGCGTGTTTAGTGGCAATATAGCTGATTTCAATATTTCAGGTCTCTCTATAGTTACGGTTCTCATCTACATTTTCGGCGTTTCGCTACTCTCCGGATTCGTGAGTCCGTTTACAGCGGGCTTGCTCAAAATGGCGCATAATGCTTTCCATCACCTTGATTTTTCTGTGGGCACCGCTTTCGAATATTACAAAAGCAGCTATTTCAAAGAATTGTTTACCGCTTCAGTGTTGATTGCTTTTATAACCATAAGTTTTAGTGCATTGCTCGAGCGTTTTCATGTGCCGTTTGTAGGTGGCCTGATAACTTATTTGATTTCATTTTTTACTTTTCTGACGATTCCGTTTATCATTTTTGGAAATCTTAAAGCGATCGAAGCCATTCAGGCGAGCTTTATCGTGGTTTCTAAACAATTTTTCGTCCTACTCGGGCTTATAATCATTGCCATTATTATGGCATGTTTGGGATTGTTCGGCTTTTGCATCGGAATTTTCTTTACTATTCCATTTTTATACGCAATGCATTACTGCATTTATAATGAAATCATTGGCACAGGATACAAGAGTGAGCTTGATGAAATTGGCGCATCGCCCGAATAAATCGCGTCATTGAGCGGTTGCAACAGCAGAAGTTTTTGGAGGAGGTCAGTATTATTTAAAATATTTTCTTAAATTTCTACCTTAAAAACCGTCCCCCAATACAAAATTAATTTCTATGCTATCCTGCTATAGCCTTATTCTTTCATTTTCGGGTCTTTCTGCAGGAGCCTCAATTCGCATGGCGTTGACAAACGAATTCCAAATCTTCAACCTGATTCGCCAAAACTATCGTTTGCTATTGGTGATTGTGCCGCTCCTCATCGGACTTATCATATTTCTGGTGTACAGCCTTGCAAAAGTACAGCGACAATACATGAGCCGGTTTGTAGAAAACTATTCCGATCCCGACTCAAGCAACAGGGAATACCAGCTTTATCTTTTGTTTCTCGGCATTATCCTCCCGGTTGTAGAAATCACTTTCGAAATATTTCACGTGCGTCCGCAAAGCGCATTGCTGATGAATGGCAGCATCGGGCTGATGCTACTCGTGGCGTATTTTTTTTCGCGCAATTCGAAGTTGGTGTTGCGACACCTTCAGACGCTTTTTATTCTCTTTTTTGCACTTTATTTTGTATTGATCTGCCGAAACCTTGTTGTGCGCTCCTTCGATGCCCTGACGATGATCGCTTTTATCATTGCTTTTTTCTTTTCTTACGTCATCATCAAACCCATTAAATTCTATTGGTTTTTTGTATTGGCCGTTTTCTCCTTTCTCGCGTGTGTGCTCGCATTTGAATTGATTCCGCTGCGTTCCGCCATTATCGTATTAAACTACAGCCTTATCGTTATCATCATCAATTATATCAGGCACATTTCGGTGTTGAATACAAGGGATAAATTTCGCTTTGCGAATGAAATAGTGAGCAAAGGCAATTCGCTCACCATTGCCACAAATAAAAAGGGTGAAGTATCTTTTTGCAGCGAAACCGTAACAGAGATTTTAGGATATACGCCTGAAGAAATGCTTGGGTATGGTTTCTGGAACCTGACTGAAGACCCGGATTTTGTAGGCGAAGATTACCATAATGACTATATCGATAACAGGCTTCATATTAGAAGGCTCAAATGCAAAAACGGCGAACACAAATACATCCAGTGGAAAGACAAAAAATTCGCTGACGACCTTGTTATCGGAATCGGGCATGATGTTACCGAACAAATCAATCTGCAAAACCAATATAAAAACCTTATCGAGACGGCCACTGACCTTATCTATGAGCTCAATCCCGAAGGCCTTATTACTTATGTGAATCCGTTTACTGTAAAAGCGCTTGGCTATACGAGGGAAGAGATAATCAATACCCCGTATGTGCGATTTGTGCGCAAAGATTATATCGAACGCGTGCAGGACTTTTATGCAAACGGATTGGATCAGGACGTAGAATTTCCCGATCTTGTATTCCCGATTTTAAAAAAGGACAATGAAACCGTCTGGATATCGCAGAAAGTAACGATCAAAAAGGACGATGCGGATGAGAAGATTGGCTATTCTGCTTTTGCAAGAGACATCACATTGATTAAAAACCTTGAAAATGAGCACTATGCGCGCACGCAAAAAGTGCGGATCCACAATGAAACGGTCAAGCAGCTTACTTCCAAAAGTTATTCGAACAAGGAAAGCTTTAACTCGATTCTCAAAAATATCATCTCAACAGCCTCCAAAAGCTGCAACCTTGACAGGGTGAGCTATTGGTCGTATTTTGAAGAGGGGCTGCGCTGCGAAAACCTTTATACGCTCGAGCTCAACCGTTTCGAGAAAAACTTTTTCATGGATCGGAAAAGTTATCCCGAATATTTTTCGGCATTGCAGGGCGGCTTGCAGATCGTGGCATCAAACGTTTACGAGAATCCTGTCACCAAAGAATTGTGTTACAGCTATTTTCCTTTGCACAACATCAAATCGCGGCTCGAAACGCCAATTTTTATCAACGGCAAATTGACGGGCATCCTCGTTTTTGAGATTATCGACAATGCAATTGAATGGGACAATGAGGATATCAATTTTTCGCGTTCAATAGCCGATCTTATTGCGATCGCGATCGAATCGCAGATGCGCATGGAAGCCGAGAAAAAACTCGTGTACAAAAGCGACATCCTGACCGAAATTTCAAAAAACACCGAGAAATTCCTGCTGTCCAAAAACACGAAAGAGATTTTCCATGGCATACTTGAAACCATTGGAAATGTCACGCAGGTTGATAAATTATCCTTTTTTGAGAATGACACAAAAAATGAAGTCGTACATCAAAAATACCGATGGCTCAGCGATAGCAAAACACTGACCGAACCGAATCCGTTGCTGCTTAACTTGCCTTATTCGCGGATACCCGATATTATAGAAAACATGCTTGCTAAAAAGCCGTATTTTTCAATAATCAGGAAGATTAAAAATGAAAGCACGCGGTCGCTGCTGAGTTACCTTGGTACAAAATCGATTTTATTCCTTCCAATCTTCGTAAAAGAAAGTTTGTATGGTTTCATTGTGTTCATTGTTGAGAAAGACGAACGCGAATGGACAATCGATGAAATCACCACGTTGCAAACGCTGACCAATAATATTTCATACGCAATCGAGCGAAATATCAATGAGGCAATAATCCTTGAGAATGAAGAGAAGTTCAGGCTGCTTGCCAACAACATTCCGGGTGTGGTTTATCTTTCAAAAAATGATGATTACTTCTCGAAAATTTACCTCAATGACCAGATCGAGAAACTTACGGGATATCCAAAATCCGATTTCTTAACCAATAAATTGCTGTTTTTCAATATCCTGCATCCCGATGACAAAAACGAAATCGTCACTTTGCAGAAAGAACACCTCCAGCAAAACAAACCTTATCATTTTGTTTACCGCATTATCCGTAAAGATGGCACCATCGTTTGGGTTGAGGAGTTTGGTGAAGCCATTTACAAAGATGGCGAAATCGATTTTATCGAGGGAATCTTCATCGATATTACCGAAAAAATGGAAGCCGAAAAAGCAATCAAAGCAAAGGAATATGCGGAAGCTGCAAACCGGGCAAAATCAGAATTCCTTGCCAATATGAGCCACGAAATCAGGACGCCATTAAACGGGATCATCGGCTTTACCGATCTGCTGATGAATACAAAACTCGAGGATTTCCAGAAGCAATATATGAACACGATCAACCAGTCGGCGCACCTGCTTATGGAAGTTATCAGTAATATTCTTGATTTTTCTAAAATCGAATCGGGCAAACTCGAACTTGCGATTGAAAAATACAACCTTGCCGAATTGTGCAACCAGGTTATGGAACTGATTCGCTATGAATCCAATTCGAAATCGCTCGGACTTGTGCTCAATATTGACGACGATGTTCCAAAATTTATCTGGATCGATTACATCCGGCTCAAGCAAGTGCTCATTAATCTTTTGAGCAATGCCGTCAAGTTTACGATTCAGGGCTCGATCGAACTGCATATCAGTGCGCTGAGTAGTGTTGACAATAAAACAACCATGCGCTTTTCGGTAAAAGATACCGGAATCGGAATCAAAAAAAGCAACCAGGAAAAAATATTCGAGGCTTTTTCGCAGGAGGACAGCTCGACTACCAAAAAATTTGGCGGCACCGGTTTAGGGTTGTCGATTTCAAACCAATTGTTGAACCTCATGGGCAGCAAACTCCAGCTCAATAGCAAATTTGGCGAGGGCAGCGAATTTTTCTTCGACGTTACTTTTAAAACTTCAAACGATACCAAAGAGAAAACTAAAACGATTCCCGAGACGATTACGGCTCAAACCGAAACCAATTTTGAAAACGATACCGTAACCGTATTGATTGTTGAAGACAATAAAATCAACATGCTGCTCGCGAAGACGCTTATGAAAAAGATATTGCCAAACGCAACTATCCTTGAGGCTGGCGACGGACTCGAAGCAATCTACAAGTTCAAGGAAAATCAAATCGACATCATTTTTATGGATGTTCAGATGCCCGTAATGAACGGATATGAAGCCACACAAAAAATTCGCGAGATGCAAACAACACACATCCCGATTATTGCGTTAACAGCTGGAACGGTAATCGGCGAAAAAGAAAAATGCCTTGAAGCCGGAATGGATGATTATGCCTCAAAGCCAATCGTCAAAAGTACACTAGAGCAAGTGATTACAACTTGGATCAAATCGAAACCTAACTTAAAAACACAACAACTATGAAGTGGCTCGGAAGAAGACAAAGCGATAATATGGAAGACCGCCGCGGCATGTCGGGCGGAAAAGTGGCCGTTGGCGGCGGCGTGATCGGAATCATTATTTTACTTATCAATGTATTTGGCGGAGGCGGAGACCTTTCCGGTGTGCTCGATCAGGTTCAAAGCCAGCAAAGCACTTCGCAAACGCCGCGTGAGCTCACGGCAGAGGAAAAGCAATTGGGAGAATTTGCAGCAACCGTACTTGCAGATACGGAAGACGTTTGGACAAAAATATTTTCGGAAAACAGACTTACCTATGAAAAGCCCAAAATGGTTTTATTTACTGACAATATTGATACGGGATGCGGTTCGGCGACGGCGGCATCAGGGCCTTTTTATTGTCCCGAAGACCATAAAGTTTATATGGATCTGGCTTTCTTCGAAGAGCTCAAATCACGGTTTGGCGCTCAAGGTGGTGATTTCGCAATAGCGTACGTCATCGCGCATGAAGTCGGCCACCACGTGCAAACATTGCTCGGAACATCAACAAAAATGCGCCAACAGCAAGAAGGGCTTTCTGAAGCCGATGCCAATAAACTATCGGTCGCATTGGAACTCCAGGCAGATTTCTTTGCAGGCGTTTTTACGCATTATGACCAAAGCCTCCACCAGGTTCTCGAGCCCGGCGATATAGAAGAAGCGCTCAGTGCGGCGAATGCGGTCGGCGATGATGCCATACAAAGTAAAATGCAGGGACATGTGGTTCCGGACAGTTTCACGCATGGCACTTCGCAACAGCGTATGGCTTGGTTCAACAAAGGATATAAAACCGGTGATATCAAACAGGGCGATACTTTTTCTGGATTGAATTAGAGATTGATCGAAATTTTAACTAGGCTGAAGTGGTTGGTAATGGTGCTCGGTAAATCGGTTCCAGCCGTTTTTATTTTTACTTTCAACAGCCCAGCGGAATCCGTTTTCAGGATCAGGCCAATAAACCATGCGAGCCAAACCAGCCGGCATTTGCGCTTCAAAACAAATGGCTTCAGGATGCACATCGGTGCCATCGGCGAGCTGGCCGGTTGATTTTTTTCCATCTGATGTAAATGACCAGAACGTTATGGTTTTTTCATCGACACCAATAACAGCATGCTCCTCGTACGTTTTTGCCGAAAACTTCCAGATGGCATTGAGTTCGATATAATTTCCACCAAGAATTGATTTGAATTCACGTGTACACTGCACCTTTCCCATTGGAGAATCACCTTCGTGAATCCATTTTCCCAACAAAGGCGTCAAAATTCCAAGTTTTCCGCGGCCTTTTTTCCAATAGTTGTTTTTCATAGCAATCAGAATTCCGCCGTTATTTACTCTTCGTCTGCTGTCATATTAGATTTTGAATAGGCCCGCCACTTTTCAATAACTTCCTTCATATCGTCAGGAAGTTCCGTATCAAAACGCATCATCTCGCCGGTTGTCGGATGCACAAAGCCTAACGTCTTCGCATGCAAGGCCTGCCGCGGCAAAACCTTAAAGCAGTTTTCGATAAATTGTTTGTATTTGGTAAACGTCGTTCCTTTCAAAATCAAATGTCCGCCATAGCGCTCATCATTAAAAAGCGGATGGCCAATATATTTCATATGAACACGAATCTGGTGCGTGCGTCCCGTTTCCAATACACATGACACCAACGTCACGTAACCAAAACGTTCCAGGACTTTATAGTGCGTTACTGCAGGTTTTCCGATTTCAGGATCGGTAAAAACGGCCATCTGCATGCGGTCTTTCACGTGTCGCGCAATATTGCCTTCAATCGTGCCTTCATCTTCCTTGAGATTTCCCCACACGAGTGCAATATATTCACGTTCTGAAGTCTTGGCTTCAAATTGCTTTGCCAAATGGGTCATTGCCGCTTCAGTCTTTGCAATCACCAAAAGTCCAGAAGTATCTTTATCAATGCGATGCACCAAACCAGGCCGCTCGCTGCTGTTCATCGGCAGGTTTTCAAAATGGTACGCAAGCGCATTGACGAGTGTTCCGGTGTAATTTCCGTGTCCGGGATGTACGACAAGTCCGGGCGGTTTGTTAATCAACAACAACGCGTCATCTTCGTAAACGATGTCAAGCGGAATATTTTCAGGATCTACACGGTTCTCAAACGGCGGATGCGCGAGCAGAATTCGCACAACATCCAACGGTTTCACGCGGTAATTCGATTTTACGGGAACGTCATTGACATAAATATCGCCGTTGGACGCGGCAGTCTGGATTTTATTGCGCGTCGCATTCGGAATAAAATGCATCAGGAATTTATCTATCCGAAGCAAATCCTGGCCTTTCGGAACTTCTACGCGGAAATGCTCATACAATTCATCCTCCAATTCCGGACTTTCCTCATTATTGTTCATTGGGTGCTTCGCTATTTTTTTTTGAAATGCTGTCGAGTTCGGTGTCGTCAAAACCTACATTGCCATCGCCGAGCACGAGGTCAATTTTCGAAGATTTGAAAACCTTATCTCCCGGATTGAGTTTCTTGCCATTCAAACGCATTTCAAGCACCATATCCCTTCCGAGATACGGCTTATAAGTAATTTTGCCTTCTTCGAGTCCGAGCGATTTCAAAGTCGGAACCGCCTGGCGATACGTTTTTTCAATAAGGTTCGGAATCCGCACCGTCGTAAATCCCGATGAATTGATTTTGATATAAATCTTTCGGTTTTCCTTCACCTTTGAACCCGCAATCGGATCCTGCTCTACCACACTGTGCTTCGGGAAATCTTTTTTATAATCTACGCTGTCAAGCAATACATAATCGAGATCGATTGCGTCAAGCTTCTCCTCTACCTGCTGTTCACTGAGTTTTCGCAAATCGGGAACCGTAATTTCATTGCCATGATCGGTTGTAAAAGTAAGCCAATGCATGAACAAAAAACCAATTACAAACACGATGGCCACCGCGATAAGAACCTGTATCAAAAAAACCCTGCTCGTCAGAAAAGCGCGTAAACTCATATATAAAAGATTTCCCGCAAAGATATAAAATACTAAAGGCAATCGGTTTCAAAAAAAATGATAATTTTGTTATGGATTTTTTGAAGCCATTCCCGCTATCCGCTCTATCTTTTGCAATTGCTTCGTACCTCACAATCGCAAAAGGATGCCGCTGCTATCGGGGCTAAACTGCAGAAAATCCAGGCCACAAAAACCTTAAAACTGCAACCAAATCCATACAATGAAAAACATCGCAATCATCATGGGCGGCTATTCGAGTGAATATGAAATCTCACTCAAAAGCGGCGAAGTCGTTTACCAATATCTTGACAAAACAAAATACAATGCTTACCGCATCCATATCTTCAAGGAAAAGTGGGTTTATGTTGATGATAACGGAAACGAATTCCCAATCGACCGCAATGATTTTTCGGTTTCTGTAAATGGGGTCAAGGTTATTTTTGCAGTGGTTTTTAACGCGATTCATGGCACGCCGGGCGAAGACGGACTCATGCAAGCTTATTTCGAGTTGCTCGGACTTCCGCAAACTTCGTGTGATTATTATCAGGCCGCGCTGACTTTCAACAAACGCGATTTGCTATCGGTTTTAAAACCATACGGCATCAAAACGGCAACCTCATACTATCTCAATAAAGGCGAAATTATCAACTCCGATGAAATCGTCAAAAAAGTGGGCCTGCCTTGCTTTGTAAAACCCAACCGGTCGGGCTCGAGCTTCGGGATTTCGAAAGTCAAATCGGCAAACGAACTGCCGCTCGCCATTGAAAACGCTTATAAAGAAGACAACGAAATCATTATCGAAAGTTTCCTTGACGGCACCGAAGTTTCCGTTGGCGTCATCAATTACCAGGGCGAAATTAAAGTACTTCCGATTACAGAAATCGTTTCCGAAAATGATTTCTTCGATTACGAAGCCAAATATCTTGGAAAATCTCAGGAAATCACACCGGCGCGCATTTCACCCGAAATGACACAGAAGGTAAACGAGGTAGCCAAACGTTCGTATGAAATCCTCAAAATGAAAGGGTTTTCAAGAAGCGAATTTATTCTCGTTGACGGCGAACCTTACATGCTCGAAATGAATACGATTCCGGGTCTCACGACAGAAAGCCTGATTCCGCAACAGGCAAAAGCCGAGGGAATCTCGCTCGAAGATTTGTTTACCAATGCCATCGAACTGGCGTTCAACAACCAATGATATGAAAAGAAAAGCAATTTTTCCGGGTTCATTCGATCCGATAACTTTAGGGCATTACGACATTATCAAGCGAAGCATTCCGCTGTTTGACGAAATCGTTGTGGCAATCGGAATCAATGCCGAAAAAAAATACATGTTTTCGCTTGACGATCGCAAAAAGTTTATCGAGGAAGCATTTGCGAATGAGCCATCAGTATCTGTGGTGACTTATGAAGGACTTACAATCGACCTTTGCAAAAAACTGGAAGCCAATTTTATCCTGCGTGGACTGCGCAATCCCGCCGACTTCGAATTTGAAAAAGCGATTGCGCATACAAATCGCAAACTGTCGAAAATTGAAACGGTATTTTTACTGACTGCGTCGAATACGTCTTATATCAGTTCGAGCATTGTTCGTGATGTGATCAGGAATGGTGGCGATTATTCGTTGTTGGTTCCGGCTTCGGTGAAAGTTAGTTAAAAGTATATACTAATCTTCCTTCTTAATTACATTTCTGGCAACTTCAATCTTGAACTTTTTCCCTTTCATCTTTTCGTCGCGGATATTTTTGAGCAGTTCTTTCACCTTTTGGGATTTGACGGCAGCGAATGAAATAAAATCTTTGACTTCGATCAGACCAAGGTCACCTTTTTCAAGTTTTCCCTTTTGCGAAAAGAACCCAACGATATCTATTTTGTTGAGTTTGTTTTTCTTTCCGCCACTGATGTAAATGGTTTGGAATTCGGGTGGCTTTGGTAATTTGGCTGCACCTTCAACACTAAGGATTTCCATTCCGTAATCAATATAATCAAGCTTCTTTTCACTTTCATGAACAATGATATACGAAGTTCCTGTTGCCATCATCCGCGCCGTTCTGCCGTTTCGGTGTGTAAACTCTTCTGCTTTTGCGGGCAAATGATAATGGATTACGTGCTTCATTTCTGGAATGTCGAGGCCACGCGCTGCCAAATCTGTCGTTATAAGATAATTCACGCTGCCGTTGCGGAATTGGATCAGCGCCCGCTCACGTTCATCCTGGTCCATGCCGCCATGATAATACGTCGCGTAAATTCCTTTTTCATTAAGGCTGTCGCCGATTCTTTCGGCGGCATCGCGGTGGTTGCAGAAAATAAGCGCCGATTCGGAGTTGAGCGAACAGATTAAGTTGGATAAACTTCCAATTTTATCTTTGTCTTTCGATACGACCATTTTCATCGAAAGATTGCTGGTGTCTTCGTTTTGAGGAACAAAATCAAGAACCGTTGGATGGTTTACTTTGGTGTATTTCGGAATTTCGATATCGGAAGTAGCAGAAACGAGCACGCGTTTATTTACTTTCGCCAAACGGCTGATGATAAACGACATTTGTTCGTGAAAACCCAATTGCAGCGATTTATCGAACTCGTCGAGAATCAACGTTTCGATTTCGTCGTATTTGAAAGTCCCGCGATCCATGTGGTCAGCAATCCTTCCAGGAGTTCCAATCAATACGGCTGGCGGATTACTGAGGTTTTTGATTTCGGTTTCTATCGAATGTCCGCCATAACAGACATTGACTTTATATGGCGTTCCCATCTTTTTCCAAACCTGTTCGATCTGCAATCCGAGTTCGCGCGAGGGAACCAAAATCAGGCACTGAACAGTGCTGGTTTCTTCTTTGAGCAATTCAAAAACCGGCAGTAAAAAAGCAAGTGTTTTTCCTGATCCAGTGGGCGAAAGCAATAAAACGTTGCTGTCATTCAAGATGGTTTCTTGCGCGGCAAGCTGCATTTCGTTGAGGCTTTCGATGCCGAGATTCAAAAGGATGTTGTTGGAACGGTGCGTCTTCATGTGGCAAAGGTACGCTAATCTAATTTTGAAAAAAATAGTACATTTGAATCCCAAATCTAAAAAATAGATTATGAAATACCTCTTGTTTTCACTGATTGTCGCCTTTACAGCAACGGCGCAAAAAAACAAATACGACACATTTTTCGAAAAAGGCAACGGCAACCAATCGGCCACTTATTCAGAAGCGATACGATATTATAATGTATTGGCAGCCGATTTTCCTTCGATCGCAATCAAAGAAATGGGACTTACCGATTCTGGGGAGCCATTGCACATCGTAGTTTTCAATCCTGAAAAAATTTTCGATTTCGGACAACTAAAAAACAAAGCAGTAATCCTGATCAACAATGGCATCCATGCAGGGGAACCCGATGGCATCGATGCCACGATGATGCTGTTTCGCGATCTGGCTTTGCGAAAAATAAAAACGCCCGAAAATACTGTGGTAGTGGCCATTCCGGTTTACAACATCGGCGGCGCTTTAAATAGGAATTCAACTTCGCGCGTCAACCAGGAAGGCCCTGAGGAATATGGCTTTCGGGGCAACGCACGCAATTTCGACCTCAATCGCGATTTTATCAAATCGGATGCGCGCAACACCAAAAGTTTTGTCGAAATCTTTCACACGATCAATCCTGATGTTTTTATCGACAATCATGTCAGCGATGGCGCCGATTACCAATACACGCTGACTTACATTATGACGCAACCCGACAAGCTTGGAAATCCGCTGGGCAACTTTCTGCGAAACGACATGATGCCCGCGCTCTTAAAGGATATGCAACAGCAGAAAATCGAAATGACGCCATATGTTAACGCCTGGACAGACACGCCGGATAAAGGTTTTACGCAATTTTTCGAAAGTCCGAGATTTGCAACAGGTTATACGGCGCTTTTCAACACAATCGGTTTTGTCGTGGAAACACACATGCTTAAAAAATATGCGCAACGGGTAAAAGCCAATTATGCGTTCCTGCGGCAAGCTATTGATTATACCGATGCCAATTTTGAGAAAATCAAATCGCTGCGTAAACAGAATTCGCTTGAATATGCACCCGGAAAAAAATATCCTGTAAAATGGGTAATTGATAGCACGAAAGTTTCTTCGCTTTTCTTTTTAGGATACGAAGGAAACCACAAAAAAAGTGACGCCACAACGGGAAATCGTTTGTATTATGATCGCAGTAAGCCTTTCAAAAAAAATATCCCATATTACGACACATATAAGCCCGCAAAAGAGATTGTGATTCCAAAAGCCTATGTAATCCCCAAAGGTTTCTGGCCTGTAACCGATTTATTGAAAAACAATCACATCGAATACCGTGAACTTACCAAGGACACTGTTATTGCAGTTGAAAGTTACCATGTCGCAGATTATAAAACCGCAAAAAACGCATACGAAGGGCATTATCCGCACAGCGAATCCAAAATCACTACAACGAGGGAAAAAATCACGTTTCACAAAGGCGATTTTATTTTTCCGACGCAGCAAAACGGAATCAAATATTTGCTAGAAACGTTAGAGCCTGAAGCGGTTGATTCTTATTTTAACTGGAATTTTTTCGATACGATGCTACAGCAGAAAGAAGGTTATTCGGATTACGTATTCGAGGATCTCGCGGCACAATTACTAAGGGAAAATCCGCAGCTTAAAGCCGATCTCGAAGAAAAGAAACAGCACGATGTAAAATTTGCAGGCGATGCGCAGGCGCAGCTTGACTGGATTTACAGGAATTCGGTTTATTTTGAAAAAGCATACCTGCAATATCCGGTTTATCGGATGCCGTAGCTATTTTATAAGTTTTGCAGGCTCGAAAAGGAGCTTGATATTTTCGTACGAATTCCGGAGCGCACCCTCAATTTCCTCGGGTTTAAGCCAGACTGCTTTTTCGATTCCTTCTTCGAGTTGCCCCACGGGGATGCCATCGTAATCGGTTCTCATTTCAAACCAATGCGTGATTTTGAGTTTGTATTTGCCGTTGCGTTTAAAGACATGGTAGGTTTTCTGAAGTTTTTTTGAGACCGAAAGCTTGCTGACGCCGGTTTCCTCCTCTACTTCGCGCATGGCGGTGATTTTCATTTTTTCGCCGCGTTCTTTCCCGCCTTTGGGTAAATCCCATTTGCCATTCCTGAAAATAAAAAGCACCTCGCCACGGTTATTATAAACCAATCCGCCACCGGCTTTTTGCACCGGAATGCGCTCTTTGAGCTTCTTGAAAATGACTTTCTCATCAGGATAATAGAGATAGCATTTTTTTATTTTGTTGTTGAACATTTTTACAATAAGCTGTTCTATATCAATACTTTCTAACAGAAAGATTTGAAAATCAGTTTCTTTTTCGATTTCATTTGTTAGAAAAAGTGGTTTATCGTTGACAAAAACTTTATACATTTGTAGTATGATTTTTAATAAAGACACAGCCGAAAAAACAGCCGAATTGCTTTTGCAAATAAATGCAATTAAATTGAATCCGAAAAATCCTTTTACATGGGCTTCGGGTTGGAAATCGCCTATTTATTGCGACAATCGCCTGATTCTCTCATTTCCGGCCATACGAAATTATGTACGCGAGGAATTTTCCAAAAACATCGAGAAACAGTTCGGCAAACCCGACGTGATTGCGGGCGTAGCGACAGGTGCGATCGGTATTGGGATGCTCGTGGCCGAATATATGGGATTGCCATTTGTGTATGTGCGCCCCGAACCTAAAAAGCATGGCAAACAGAACCAGGTCGAAGGTTTCCTGCAGCGGGGCCAGAATGTCGTGGTCGTGGAAGATCTGATCAGTACCGGAAACAGCAGCTTGCAAGCCGTGGATGCATTGCGTCAGGCTGGAGCCAATGTTAAAGGAATGGTTGCTATTTTTACGTATGGATTTGCCGTTGCCGAGGAAAATTTCAAACACGCCAACGTCGATTTGCATACGTTGAGCAATTACCAGCATTTGCTTGATTTCGCGGTAGCAAAAAAATACATTACTGAATCCGAACAAATCACGCTTAAAGAATGGAACACCGCGCCTGAATCGTGGGGAACTGAATTAACAACCAAATAATTATATGAATCTCGAAAGCCCTAAAGTATCCGTCGCCCAATCTGCACAGCAACTTTTTGACACACTGACCGATGTCAAAAATTTCGAAAAATTAATGCCTGACACGATCGCCAAATTTGAGGCCGTTGGAGATGATGCTTTTATTTTCGGACTCAAAGGCATGCCAGAAATCAAATTGAAAATGAAAGAAAAAACCGCACCGAATAAAATTGTGCTCGGTGCTGCAAGCGATAAATTGCCTTTTACCTTAACGGCCAAAATCGACAGCGCTGCCGAAAGCAAATCTGACGTGCAGTTGTTTTTTGAAGGTGAATTTAATGCGATGATGGCAATGATGGTTAAAGGACCAATCAGTAAATTTATTGAAACGCTGGCGCAGAATATGCACAAACTGTAACAGCATTCCCCATTTTTAAAGGCCTTTTAGATTAAAAGGCTTTTTTTATCGTCAAAAAGTCGAAAAGTTCTTAAAGTGCGTATTTAATCGAGTTTTCGGGCTGATTGCGGAAAAAGTTAGTGTATGGCCGCGCCATTGGCTAATATTGTATTAGATTTTTGTTTATCTTTAAGTAACACAAAGATAAAACACGAGTGATGCATAATCCCCACATCTATGCCTAAAACTGACCCACAATTAAAAAGTAATGATTGCGGCATAAGCGCAATTAAAACTGTCTTTAACATCTTTGAGAAGAACATCTCCCGCAAATACATCGAGGAGAATATTCCGCTTGATCAAAAAGGCTCACGGATCTCCGACCTCCGCGATTTTTTTAATGCCAATGGCTTTAAAGCCGAATTCAAATTGTTCGACGCCAATTATATCGGCGGAAATGAAGCGGCAATTGAAACCCTTTTTCCTTTTATCCTACCAGTAAAACACAAAAACGGCACGCGCTATATTGTCGTTAATGAACTTAAAGGCAAAAAGTTTAAAGTGTACGATCCCACCAAAGGAAGTCAGTATATGCTGACCCTTCAGGAACTAAAAAGTCGCTCAGCGGGACACAAACAGGATTGGGATCTTATTGAAACAGAAGATAAAATTCGCGCGATATGTTCGGAAGACCTCAAAGAATATAAAATTGATTGCGAGGAGGCCATTATCGAAAACGGACACGCTGCACTTTTCAATAAACTCACTTACTTCAAATATCTTAAGGAGAGTTTTGGTTTTAAAGATGTGACGGCCGAGAAAAATTTTCTTGACGATTTGATTAAAAACCAAGAAATATCAGCGATCCCGAATAATTTTAAAACGCTTGAACTTGAAAAAGGGAAAATCAAAAACAATTCTCCCGTCGTTCTGGCCGTTCAGCCCGTTTTCGAAAAAGAAACCACGGCGCCAGCCTATCCGGAAGAAGTGCGCGGTAGCTTGTATTGGCAGCTTTTCAAACAACTCGGCGACTACAAAAAACTTTGGTACATCTATATTTTTGCGGCATTGTTTTCGGCCATTACGGCACAAATTGCTGTGTTTACAAATCAAATCTTGATCGACAACGTGTTGCCTACATACAACATCAACACGCTGATGTTGTTTGCGTTCGGACTCGGTATTTATAAAGTATTCGACCTTGCTACGACCTTGTATAAAAATTTCGTGAGTGTACACCTTGGGAATGCGCTCGACCGTTATTTTTTGTTTTCTTTCGACCATAAGATCAATGCTTCTTCGCTTTCCTACATTCATTCGTATAAAAAGGGTGACTTGATGGAGCGCGTAAGTGATTCGATGAAACTCAAGACGTTCTTCATGAAGTTTTTCACAGGAATTCTCGTTGATTTGAGCGTATCCCTCTATTCGTTATGCATCCTGTTTTTTATTGATAAAATGCTGACGCTGATTGTACTTGGCGTTATGATTTTGTTTGTGTTCTGGTTCAAATTTATCACGCCGTACCTCAAACAAAATGAAAGGTTGCGCTACATCCGAAAGGCCGATTTCATTTCAAAAATGATGGAAAAGGTTGAAGGAATTCAGGTAATCAAAAGTTTCCGTATCGAGCGTTTCCATTCAAATAAAATCTACTCGAGCATCAATGAATACCTACGCATCCAATTGCGTAACGGCTATGTTGACCTGATCAATAAATTTGTGGTTGCAGTGACCATTATCTTTTCCTCGGTCCTTATAATTGTTTTTCTGACCAAATCGGCAATCGAAACGCAAATTATCACGTTGGGACAAATCGTGACCTTCATTGCCCTTTCTTCCAAAATTTTCTCTTCGCTTAAGGGAATTCTCGACGACAATATGACGCTGCAGGAAAATGAGGTAATTCTTAAAAGATATCTTGATTTTGACGAGAAGACACAACAGGTCGCCCCAAAAGGAATCCGTGATTTTATCATTGAAAAAATTGAATTCCAGAGTATTCATTACGGTTATCTCCCAAATGAACTTGTATTGAAAGACATCAATCTTAAAATCCGCAAAGGTGAAAAAATAAAGATCGAAGGCCAGAACGGTTCCGGAAAATCAACATTCAGCAAAATCCTTACGACGCTTTACCATCCCAATTCGGGCGCGATCCTCATCAACAACAAGGATAAAAAATTCTACGATGAAGAGAAAATGCGCGAGAAAATCGTACTCGTCACAAACGAGGATATCCTCTTTAACGACAGCATTTACAACAACATTGCACTTGGCAAGGACATATCGATTTCTGAAATGCTCGATCTTGCCAAAGACATTAATTTCTACGATTTTATTGCCTCGAAAGAAGATGGGCTTGAATTCATAATCAATGAAAACGGCAAAAATCTTTCGACAGGACAACGCAAAAAAATACTGTTGCTGCGCGCTTTGTTTGCCGAAGCAGAGGTCATCATTCTCGACGAAGTGCTTTCGGGAATGGATATTGAATCGAGAAATAAAGTCGAATCACTGATTGACAGTAATTCGGATAAAATCTTTATCATCATTTCACACGAGCCAATCAATAACATTAATTTTTCCAAAAAATATAAAATCAGTAATGGAGAACTCTACGTATTACAACACGAAATCAATCAACTTTATTAAAATCCTTCACAAGATTTTAGTCGCGTTTCTGGTTATCGTTGTCGCCCTGATTTTTATCCTTCACCTCAACGATACGGTTAATTTTAAGGAAGGCCAGATTTTCTCGGACACGCCACAGCTTAAAATCAATGCACCCAACGAAGTCAGAATCCTTAAAGTAGCGGTACGCGAAGGGCAGGAAGTCAAAAAAGGCGATACGCTTTTTGTTCTTGAGAATAAAAAAACCAAATCGGATTATGAGATTCTCAATACCGATGTGGCCTCGATGGAGAACAAAATCGAAATCATTAAAAAATTGATTGCCAACACGACCGAACGCAAAAATTCGATGGTGCAGTTGCTCAAAATCCAATCGAATATTTACAAAACCGACCGCAAGAAAACGGCACAGGAAATTGCGATGCTTAACAACAAAATTAACTTATCGTCGCAACAAACTTCGATACTGACCGACAAATTCAAGACCGATTCGCTGCTGTATGCCAAAGGCGCGATTTCGAAATACGAAATGACCGATACCAAGGCTCGGAATCTTGACGACCGCAAAACGCAGGTTGATATCAAATCGACTTACAATGTGAAAAATTACGATTTCCAAAATCTTTATAACAATTACAGCCGCTCAAAAAATGACCTGCGCCGCAGTATTATTGACATTGACAATGAAATCCAGAATTACCAGCGCGACATACTCGAATTGCAGATGCGCATCAAAGACGGCAAATCGAACCTTGATTATATTTCCGATGAATTGCAAAAACTCGTAATTGTTTCGCCAATTCATGGCACCATCTCAAACTTGTTCAATTCGAAACAAAATACCGAAATCGTTGACAAAGGTACCTTGCTTTCGATTATTGCGCCAAAGAAAGAAGCATTTTACGCGAAGGTTATTCTTGACGAAAAAGATTTGGCATACGTCAAAAAAGGTCAGGAAATCAACCTCAAGCTAGACGCTTACAACTATTACCGATATGGTGCGATCAAAGGGCAAATCACGTATGTATCGCCTTCTGACGTTGACAAAACTTTCTATTGCCTGGCCAATATCAAGAAATACAACCCAAACATCAACCTCAAGGCGGGTTACAAACTTAAAGGCGAAGTCATTATTGAACGCATGCGCCTGTTCCAATACATCATCAAAAAATTGTTCAACAAAATAGACAACAGTGTCAACTAGTATGAAAAAGATATTTTTGGCTTCGCTTTTTCTACTGACACAAATGATCTCTGCACAGGAAGCGATGACGTTTCAGGATTGCCTTGCCCTTGCGCTCAAAAACAATTTAGATCTTCAGAGCGCTTACAACCAGAGCGACGCAGCGCGGTACCAGTACAAAACGAGTTATGGGAAATTGCTTCCCGCAGTTGTGGGTGAAATCGACAATCGGAATTATTGGGAAAAGGATTTCAATAGCAGTACGAACCGTTTTGATAAAACCGAACTTAAAAATTACCGCACGACGCTTGAAGCCGACTTTAATCTTTTTTCAGGATTTGAAGCCGTCAATACCGTCAGATTGCGCAAGCAGGATAAACTCATCAGCGAGGCCAATGTACAGCGCGTCCGCAACGCTGTAACAATCGATTTGGCGCAAAGGTTTATTACGATTCTTTACCTTCAGGAGATTATTGCAGCCGATGAGCAGCAAATCCAGTCGAGCCAGAAACAACTTGAGCTCGCCGAATTAAAATTCAATTCGGGCGTCATTTCTGAAAGCGAAGTGTTTAAAGTCAGATCGCAAAAAGCAACTGAGGAAATGAATCTGCTCACGAACCAAAATCACCTCGCCGACAATCTGATCAGCTTGAAACAGCTTATGAATGTGCCGCTTGAAAAAGAAATCGTATTGTTAAAACCCAATCTGGATCTTGCCGAGAATGTGGCGCTTGCCGAAAATCAGTATGAATTGGCGAGCCGCGCAGTCAACATCAATCCGTCTTACACAATAAGTCTTTTGAAAGAAAAACGCGAGCGGGCAGCGTTGGCGATTGCAAGGGCATCACGTTATCCCGTGCTTTCAATGCGGATGATGCTGCGTTCCGATTTTAACGACGATCCGTTGTTGAAACCCTATGACATCCAGCTCGACGACAATTTATCGAAACAAATCAGGCTAAACCTTACCATTCCGATATTCAACCAATTTGAAGATTTCGCGAAAATCAAAGAAAGTAAAATGAAGTGGAAGCAGTCGAAACTTGACAGTCAGGTATCGCGAAACCAACTTTCCAAAGAAGTACTCAAAGCGGTGACCGATACAAAAACGTCGATCAAAAAAAAGGAGGCTTCCTCGATTGCTTACGAATTTTCGAAAAAAAGTTATGAGGCCGATGCGCTCAAGTTTGAACTCGGAAAAATCGACATAAATGCGCTTAACAACACCAAAATGATGTACAACAACTCGCAGGCTGAGCTGATTCAGGCACGCTACGAGTTACTGTTCAACAATGCGTTGATCCGCTTTTACCTTGGCGAGGAATTTTCGCTGTAATTCCTTGCGATTTTGTAATCTGATCATCATCGATTTATCCCGGCACACAAAGTATGCATGTAAGTCGTGCAAACGGATTTACATTTTGCGACGGTTTTCAGATCAATTGCGATATGGCTTATTCAGTTACTGAAATCGTTTCAATTGCTACATATAGGCGCAAAGGTGAAGCTAATACAGCATCGAAATTTCTTTGAGTTCAAAAATCGCGACTGAGTCGTCTTCGCGTAAAATTTGCAGCTTTCCTTCTGGTGTAATTCCTGAAATCATTCCCATAAATCGCTGTCCATTTCGATTTTCAAACGGCATTGGGATTCCCTTTTTAAACAGGTTTTCAACATAATTTTTGTGCAATGTTAGAGGCGCTTGCTTCCAAAGTTGAATGGCTTGAAACAGGTTTGTGATAATTGTTTCGAGCAGTGCTTCCTTATCAAAATGTCTGTCGCAAATGAGTTTGAGCGAACTGGCTTTCGGCAGGTTTTGGAAATTGGTTTGATTGACGTTTAAACCCAATCCGATAACCGAAGTGATACTGCCATCGCTCTTAATGCTGTTTTCGATTAAAATGCCGCCAATTTTCTTGTTGCCTGACAGAATGTCGTTTGGCCATTTGATGCTAAAATTTGGAATTTCAAATGATTTTAATGCATCGATCACTGCTATCGAAAATATCATATTGAGACTAAACAATTGGTTGTTATCCGTTAAAAAATCTTTAACCAAAACACTCATTATGAGATTTTTGCCTGATTCAGAATCCCACTTCGCTCCCATTTGCCCTTTCCCATTGGTTTGGTTTTCAGCGGTTACCACAGTGAAGTTTTCGAGGTCATCTGCTGATGACAGTTTCTTCAGAAAATCGTTCGTAGAATCGATGGCATCGAGTTTGATTCGGTTCATTCGGAATTAATTATGGAGCCTAAATTTAATCTTATGTTAAGGTTCAAAATTAATGACAAAAAGTGGTAACTTTGCAATCTTATAGAAAAATAATAAATGACAAAAAAGGCAATAAATAATGATGTTTTGCTGGCTAACATCATCAAAGGAATTGAAGAAGTAAAAGGAAACGATATTGACATTTTAGACTTACGCGAAATAGATAATTCTGCCTGTGACTATTTCATCATCTGCAACGGAAATTCGAATACCCAGGTTAGCGCCATTGTTAACTCGGTTCAGAAAACGGTTTCAAAAGCAATCAAAGACAAACCCTGGCACATAGAAGGAACCGATAACGCGGAGTGGGTCCTCATGGATTATGTTAACATCGTCGTACATGTTTTCCAGAAACACATCCGTGAATATTACAATATCGAAAGCCTTTGGGGTGATGCCAAAATTACTACCATACAAAATAAATATTAAGAGATGGCCAACGACAATAAACCAAATCCAAACAGAATTAAAATCAACCCATGGCTTGTTTATGGTGCGATTATACTGATATTTTTGTTCATTAGTTTTGCGACCGGCGGATCGAGTTTCCAAGAACCTGCCAAGACAACTTCCTCGAAATTCAATGTTTTCCTCGAAAAAGGTGAGGTACAAAAAGTAATCGTATATAATAAAACAGAAGCTGAAGTTTATCTTACGCCTGAAGCGCTCAAAGACCCAATGCATAAAGCCGTGGCGAAGGATTTAATCAACCGCCCCAACAAAGGCCCGCATTATATTTTTGATATCGGGAATGACGAAATTTTCCAGAAAAAACTCGAGAGTGCTGTCGCCGAAGGAAAACTAAAAGATTATAATTTTTTGCCTAAAAGCAATTGGACGGAAATCTTGTTCCAGCTTATGCCAATCCTGATTATTGTTGCGCTCTGGATTTTCATTATGCGCAGAATGAGTGCAGGCGGTGCCGGTGGTGGCGGACAGATTTTCAATATCGGAAAATCGAAAGCCCGTTTGTTTGACGAAAAAACGGATATCAAAACTACTTTTAAGGATGTTGCTGGCCTCGAAGGCGCGAAAGAAGAAATTCAGGAAATCGTTGAATTTCTCAAAAATCCAGAAAAATATACCAATCTTGGCGGAAAGATTCCGAAAGGCGCGCTGCTTGTCGGACCTCCGGGAACCGGAAAAACATTGCTTGCGAAAGCGGTTGCGGGTGAAGCAAAAGTCCCGTTCTTCTCGCTGTCGGGTTCTGATTTCGTAGAGATGTTTGTTGGTGTCGGCGCTTCCAGGGTCCGTGACCTCTTCAAACAAGCCAAAGAAAAATCACCCGCGATTATTTTTATTGATGAAATTGATGCTGTCGGAAGGGCACGTGGAAAAAATAACATGTCGGGCGGAAATGACGAACGTGAAAATACGCTCAATCAATTGCTGACTGAAATGGATGGTTTCGGAACCAATTCGAATGTAATCGTTTTGGCCGCGACAAACAGGGCCGATGTACTCGATAAGGCGTTGATGCGCGCCGGACGTTTTGACCGACAAATATTCGTGGACCTTCCCGACATCCGGGAACGCAAGGAAATATTTGAAGTTCACCTCGCGCCACTTAAAAAAATAGAAGGTCTTGATACCGACTTTTTAGCCAAACAAACGCCCGGATTTTCAGGTGCCGATATTGCCAATGTGTGTAATGAAGCCGCGTTGATAGCCGCGCGGAATAATAAAGCGGCAGTTGACAAACAGGATTTTCTCGATGCTGTTGACCGAATTGTGGGCGGACTCGAGAAGAAAAACAAAATTGTCACACCCGAAGAAAAGAAAGCAATTGCAATCCACGAAGCCGGTCACGCTACCGTTAGCTGGATGCTCGAACATGCAGCACCCCTGGTCAAAGTTACGATTGTACCGCGAGGGCAAAGCCTCGGTGCGGCATGGTACCTTCCCGAAGAAAGACTCATCGTTCGTCCCGACCAGATGCTTGACGAAATGTGCGCCACAATGGGCGGAAGGGCAGCTGAAAAAGTGACTTTTAACCGCATATCTACCGGCGCGTTGAGTGATCTTGAAAAAGTGACAAAACAAGCGCGTGCGATGGTAACAATTTATGGGTTGAATGAGAAGATTGGAAATGTAACTTACTACGATTCAACAGGTCAGAATGAATACAGTTTTTCTAAACCATATTCTGAAGAAACCGCGATGGTCATAGACAAGGAAATTTCGGATCTAATCGAAAGCCAATACCAAAGAGCGATTCAGATACTCGAACAGAATAAGGACAAACTCAACCAGCTTGCTGACATTTTGATCGAAAAAGAAGTCATATTTAAGGATGATTTGGAAGCCATTTTTGGTAAACGGACTTTCGATTCTAATTTGCAGGAAGAAACTTCTTTATAAAAAATTTTTGTTTTTTCATTGTGGAAAAATCTTAATTTAAAAGCACCTTTTGAATTAAGATTTTTTTATCTTTGGATGTTCTCAAAAACTATTTAATTAACCCGAACACAGTATATGAGTCTTTTCAGGAAATTTTTCGGTTCTGGTAATGATGCTTCCGACGAGGAAAAAGAAAGCGAATTCAATAGCATGCAGGCAAATTTATCGGCGCCCGCAGATGAAAAATTCACTTTCAATTTCAAAAAAAACGGAGGGAAATTTCTGTATTGCGAAAACCTCACCGAAGTAAAAGACCAGTTCGAAAACATTCTTGAGGAGAACGACTGGTTCGAGTCGGAGGCTGTCTGCTTTGAACCTAAATTGTTTAGCATGCTTGACGAAAACAAGCTGTCGTATAAGAATCCGGTAGCTCCAAAATTTTTACTGGCGAGTTGCGAGAATCTCATTGCTGATGAAGGCTCGATCTTATTTTCATCGAATCAGATCAAACAAAATAAACCCAACGATCTTCCTATAAATATTGTGATTTTGGCTACCACAAGCCAAATTCTGGAAAGCAAAAGCGATGGACTCCGGGCCATCAAAAAGAAATACGACAAGGATTATCCTACCAATATCACCACAATAAAATATTTCGAAAAAGCAAAAGAAGAAGATTTTCTGCAGTATGGAAGTTCCGCTAAAAATCTGTACCTGCTCCTTTTAGAAGATCTTTAAGATGAATGAAACCCTGACCAGGACGCTATCTGGAGTCGTATATATCATTTTGCTTATCGCTTCGGCACTTTATTTAAATAGTTTTCTATTATTATTTGGCGTCTTTTTGCTCGTTGCTATAGCAGAATTTTGTAATCTCGTGCAATTAAAGAAAGGAATTCCGATAGCTATTGGCGCCTTTGGTTATGTTTTATTTTCCTTTTTTGGAGTGACACTAAATACAACCCTTCTTTTATTGGCAGCCACACTTTTTGTTTCGTTTAAATGCATCTTTTTCTTATTTGGAAAAAAACAAATGATGGACACGCCAACGAAATACATTTACCTCATCGGATATGTCGTTTTACCTATCATACTGATCACTAAAATTCCACATATCGATAATGTTTACAATCCGAAAATTATAATCAGCATTTTCATTATCATTTGGACCAATGATACTTTCGCATTTCTTGTAGGAAAATCGTTTGGGAAAACGAAATTATTTGAACGCATTTCGCCAAAAAAAACCGTTGAAGGATTTTTAGGCGGATTGGTTTTCGCGATGATTTTTAGCGTGTTGATTGCTAAATATTATGTGCTGCATCCAATTGCGAATTGGCTTATCATTGCTTTGATTCTGAGTATTTTTGGCACGATCGGAGACCTCGTCGAATCGAAATTCAAACGAATGGCACAAGTAAAAGACAGCGGGAAAATAATGCCGGGACATGGCGGGATTTTAGATCGTCTCGATAGTGTTATATTTGCAGCACCTTTTGTATTTTTGTTTTATCAAATTCTAAACTATGTTTCATAAAGAAGGCGGAAAAATTATCCTTATAGCAACAACTGCAACCGTTGTACTTTTACTTTTGACCGACAAATTTGTCTCGACGGAATGGCTTCGTATGTCGCTGATGCTCATCGTAATGTTTTTCCTGATTATGATACTTCAGTTTTTCAGAAACCCAAAACGCGCCGTTGCCCTCAACGACAATCACATTATCGCACCGGTTGACGGAAAAGTAGTAGTCATTGAAGAAGTGTTTGAAAGCGAATACTTTAAAGACAACCGCCTCCAGGTTTCAATCTTCATGTCGCCAATTAATGTGCACGTGACCCGTTATCCGATGAATGGGAAAATCAGGTACAGCAAGTACCATCCGGGCAAATACCTTGTCGCTTGGCATCCGAAGGCAAGTACCGAAAACGAAAGAACGACTATCGTTGTCGAAAACCGGACTTTTGGTGAAGTCCTTTACCGCCAGATTGCAGGCGCACTAGCCAAAAGAATTGTCAATTATGCCGAAGAAGGTATGCAGGTTATCCAAGGAACGGATGCCGGATTTATAAAATTTGGTTCGAGAGTCGATTTGTTTTTACCTTTGGGAACCCAAATTAACGTCAAATTAAACCAGAAAGCAATTGGTGGCAAAACCATCATTGCAAGTAAAAGCTGATGTCGCAAAAAGATCTTGATACACGTTTTAAGGAAGCGGTAGAAATTGCCGACGCCATGACTCAGGCCGAGTTGCCTCAGGATCTGCAATTGCGGCTGTATGCATTTTACAAACAGGCTACTTCGGGAAGCCCGACATCGACTTACAATGCCAATTTTGATTTACGAAACGCTTTTAAAACCAATGCCTGGCTTCAAATCAGCCATCTGAGTATTGATGAGGCCAAAGAGTTGTATATCGAAACCATTCATTCCATCAAAAAATAAATTATGAAAACAAGTTGTCTGATGGCCATAAGCTTTATTGCACTTGTGGCTGTGTCTTGTAATAATAAAAAACTCACCGAAGTCGTAGAAGTTCCGCTACCTGCTGCCGAAGAAAAAATGACGATCGGCCATCCCGACGACGTTAAGGCCAACGATGGTACATTCAAAATTTATGAATTGCCTTATGAATATGATGCGCTGATTCCGAGCATCGATGCGCTGACCATGGAAACGCACTATTCAAAACATTATCTTACTTATACCAACAATCTCAACAGGTTGATTGCGGGAACAGAAATGGAATCATTGGCGATTGAAGATATTCTAAAAAAAGCCGACGCCGGCAATGCGGATTTGCGAAACAATGCCGGAGGTTACTACAACCACACGCTTTTTTGGGAAATCATGGCTCCAAAATCGGGCGGACAACCAAAAGACACCTTAGCTACAGCCATAACACGTGATTTCGGGTCATTTGACAATTTCAAAACCCAATTCACTGACGCTGCTGAAACACAATTTGGTTCCGGCTGGGCTTGGCTCGTCACAGATAAAGCAGGAAAACTGCAGATCACGAGCACGCCAAACCAGGACAATCCGTTGATGCCGACTGCTACTGTAAAAGGAACGCCTATTTTAGCACTTGATGTCTGGGAGCATGCTTATTACCTGGGCTATCAATACAAACGCAAACGCTACATCGATGCTTTCTTCAAAGTCATCAACTGGAAAAAAGTTGGTGAAAAATATGAGGAAGCCATGATGAAAAAATATTAAACTTATGGGCAAAAAAAACTTGCTTCGTCTTATAGCTGTTCTTTTTCTCTTAGTCACGAAATCGTATGCACAAATACAATTCGCTCCATACACCGCCATTCCTACGGGCTCATCTCCTGATGCCGTTGCAATTGGAGATGTTAATAATGATGGATTGAATGATGTTGTCGTAGGTAACGGTTTTTATTTCGACAACGAAAATGATTACCGGATTCTGGTTTATCTCCAAAATAACTCCGGAACTCTTAATCTGCCAGTCAAATACCTTTATTCTTCAGCCAGCCTTGGAATTACCTCGCTAAGGATAATCGATATCAATAACGATTCATTAAACGACATTGTCCTGGGGTTCGGAACAAAAATTGGATTTTTTTATCAGAATTCCTTAGGTGGATTAGATCCATTAACGACCCTCGAGACCGGGCTTTCCGTGCGATGCCTGGAAGTTGCCGATCTCAATGGCGATAATCTTGCTGAAATTGCGATTAGCAGTGGCTATCAAACCACATTCAAGGTGTTTTTTTCAAACAGCGGAAGGTAATTTTAATGCCGTTACGTACCCGAAACCAAGCATCGAGTATCAGCAAGTTGAAATCGCCGACCTCAATGGCGACGGCAAACAGGATCTTGTATATGTCGGAAATTTAACTGGCATTTATGTCTATCTTCAAAACCAGAATGGAAGTTTCGATAACTATACATTATACACTGCGCCGCAAATCAACACTTCTAGCCCTCATTTATGGGGCGTAGCAGTGGGTGATCTCAATCAAGATGGCCTTAAAGATGTTGCCGCATCTAATTATGCCAATGTTCCCCGCAGTAAAATGATTATTTGGTATCAAAATCCTAACAATGGTTTACTGCTCGACCCCGTTGTGGTTGATGCTTACGATTGTGCAGAGCCAGTCGAAATTGACGATTTGGATAATGATTCAAAAAACGAGATTGTCACAGTGCACGGGGGCTTTATGAAATTGAGTTGCTACGTGCAAGACGCCAACAATCAAATGGGAGTTTACAGCTCTTATCAAATTCCATACGCATCTCATTATGATTTTCACGGTGTGGCCGTTGGCGACGCAAATCATGACGGTAAGAAGGATATAGCGGTTGCCGATTATAACAATGGACTAATCCTGCTTTACAATACGTCGTTGTTGACAACCAAGGATTTCACGGGATCGGATACGATGATTGTATATCCAAATCCGGCAAAAGACATTTTGAATTTTTATTTCGACGAAAGCACAAATGCAGCGGTTCTTATAGAAGTGACCGATACCACTGGAAAGCAAGTACTGAAAGCAACGCTGGACCCTCGTAACACCACCACAATCAACATTGGAAGTTTGTCGCCGGGATTCTACCTGCTGAACGCGAAAGGTCATAATGGAAACTCAACCAAAAAAATCATAAAACAATAAAAATCTAGGTTAAACTTAGATTTTTTCATTTAAGACTTGCTATACTTTGTTCAATTGTCGCGATTTTCGCTAATGCATCAGCTTGTTTTTTCCGTTCCATTTCGAGTACTTTTTCGGGAGCGCCAGAAACAAATTTCTCGTTGGATAGTTTCGATTCTACCGATTTTAAAAACCCTTGTGTGTATTTCAGTTCTTCTGTGAGTTTTGCAATTTCATCATCGACGTTGATCGCACCTGCAACGGGAATGAAATATTCATTTGATTTTACACGAAACGAAAGTGCCGCATTGACTTTTTCGGAAACATATTCAAACGTGCTGATATTACCGAGTTTGTTTATAATCGGGTCAAAGTAATTAGAAACATTATCATTGTTGATTACCTTGAATTCAATGGTGTCTTTAAAGGCTATATTTTTTTCTTTTCGGATTGCGCGAATACCTGAAATCACTTCTTTGGTATTTTCGAAATCGGTAATCTTACGAAGGTCGAAAGGTTTTAGTTCGGGCCATTTTGAGACAATCAATGCCTCTTCAGGGTTTCGATCGGTAATATGTTGCCAGATTTCTTCGGTCAGGAACGGCATAAACGGATGCAGCAATTTGAGGTTGTTCTCAAGCATCTCAATGGCTTTGTCAAATGTCGTTTTATCAATAGGCTGTTGGTATGCAGGCTTGATCATTTCGAGGAACCAGGAACAGAAATCATCCCATACCAATTTATAAATGCCCATCAGCGCATCCGAAATGCGATATTTTTCAAAATTGTCCTCAATATCCAAAAGTGTGTGCTGCAATTTGGCTTCAAACCATTCGATGGCCACTTTTGACGATTCGGGTTGCGCGATAGTTTCGGAAACCTCCCATCCTTTTATGAGTCGGAACGCATTCCATATTTTATTTGAAAACGACTTTCCCTGGTTGCACAAATCCTCATCAAACATGATATCGTTTCCGGCAGAAGCGCTCAATAACAAACCGACGCGAACACCATCCGCACCAAACTTGTCAATGAGGTCAAGCGGATCCGGAGAGTTTCCTAATGACTTCGACATTTTTCGGCGCTGTTTGTCGCGCACCAAACCGGTTAGGTAAACATTCGTAAATGGTTTTTTTCCCGTGTATTCATAACCTGCAATAATCATCCGCGCCACCCAGAAAAACAAAATATCGGGTCCGGTTACAAGATCGTTTGTTGGATAATAATATTTGAACTCGTCATTATCGGGATCCATAATACCTCCGAAAACTGCCATCGGCCAAAGCCATGAAGAAAACCAGGTATCGAGCGCATCCGCATCTTGAGTGAGGTTATCGGTTGTCAGTTGTGGATTATTGGTTTTTTGTTTTGCCAGCTCGAGTGCTTCCTGAATGGTTTCGGCAACAACAAAATCTTCTTTTCCATCTCCATAATAATAAGCGGGAATTTGCTGGCCCCACCACAATTGGCGCGAGATATTCCAATCGCGGATGTTTTCAAGCCAATGCCGATACGTATTTTCAAATTTCTTCGGATAAAGCTTGATTTCACTATCCTCAAGAACCGCTTTGATTGCCGGCTTTACGAGTTCTTCCATTTTGAGGAACCATTGATCGGATAAACGTGGTTCGATTACGGCTTTCGTTCTTTCGGAAGTACCCACTTTATTTAGGTGCGTTTCGGTTTTTGCCAAAGCGCCAATCGATTCGAGTTCCTTTGCAATTTCCTCCCGTACCACGAAACGGTCTTTGCCCCGGTAATGCAGGCCGAAGCTATTGAGTGTCGCATCTTCATTAAAAATATCGACAATTTCGAGGTGGTGCTTTTCACCCAGCGTTTTGTCGTTGATGTCATGCGCCGGTGTAACTTTTAAGCATCCGGTCCCAAATTCCATATCAACATATTCATCTTCGATGATGGGCACTACCCTTCCGCAGATTGGCACGATTGCCTTCTTTCCTTTAAGGTGTGAAAACCGCTCGTCATTTGGATTGATGCAGATCGCAGTGTCTCCAAAAATGGTTTCAGGACGCGTGGTTGCAATGGTCAGGAAGTCTTCACTGTCTTCAATTTTATATTTAAGAAAGTATAATTTTCCTTGCTGTTCTTCATAAATTACCTCCTCGTCAGACAAAGTTGTTTTGGCTTCCGGATCCCAGTTGACCATGCGGTAGCCACGATAAATCATGCCTTTGTTGTATAAATCGACAAACGAGCGGATGACAGATGCCGACATATCGGGATCCATCGTGAATTTGGTACGGTCCCAATCGCATGAAGCGCCCAGTTTTTTGAGTTGATCGAGGATTACACCACCGTACTTATCGGTCCACTCCCACGCATGGCTCAGGAATTCCTCACGCGATAAATCATTTTTATTGATACCGTCGGCTTTGAGTTTTGCCACGACTTTTGCTTCGGTCGCAATCGAGGCATGGTCGGTGCCGGGAACCCAGCACGCATTGAAACCTTTGAGTCGAGCACGCCGAATCAGTACATCCTGAATCGTGTTATTGAGCATGTGCCCCATGTGCAAAACGCCGGTAACGTTGGGCGGCGGAATTACAATCGTATAAGGTATGCGATGGTCTGGAACCGAATGGAAATAGTTGTTTTTCATCCAGTAGTCGTACCATTTTTCTTCTATGGCTTTGGCATCAAATTGTGCGGGAATTGTCATTGTATGTTGGATTATGTTCTGGTGGATTAGCCCCGATTGCAGCGGAAATCCTTTTATTGCTATTGAACGCCATTCTGTTTTTACCCGGAAGTGACAAAGCGATAAAAGATTGCAGTGGAAAGCGGGAAACAGCTCCTGAAAACAAAATTTATTTTATTGGTATGTTTTTTGTTAACCCCGCAAAAGTAAAAAATTAAGTACTAATAATTTGTACTTTGGGTAAAAGAAAGTATTTTTACGTAACCAAACAAATAAATTTAACCAGATGAAGAAAATAATGATGTTGATTGCTTTTGCTGCCTTTAATGCCACGGCGTTTGCACAAGGCGCGAAAATCGAGTTTAAGGACAAGGACAATACGATTGACTATGGAAAAGTTTACAAAGAAAGTGATAGCGGGATCAGGTCTTTCGAATTCAAAAACACCGGAGATGCGCCGCTGATTATCACCAATGTCCAATCGACTTGCGGGTGTACGATCCCAACAAAACCAACCGAGCCGATTATGCCCGGAAAAACCGGAAAAATTGATGTGAAATACAACATGAGCCCGGGCCCGATCAGAAAGACAATTACAGTAGAATCTAATGCCACAAATGTTGAAAACGGCAGGGTCGCCATTAAAATAAAAGGCGAAGTACTCGTAAAAGATCAGGTCAATATTTTGGAAAAGAAAAAAGGGGTCCCGACGAGTGACCAATAAGAATTAAAGAGCTTCAAATTGAGGCTCTTTTTTTTATAATATGCTTTTGAGCTGGAATTTGAATTTGAGGATTTGGCCATCGCGTTCGATTTCGATTGTAAGCCATTTTCCATCTTCGGATTTTAACAATTCATTGATTTGCTGGAGCGTGTATTTATAACCCGTCACATGATTTATAGATACGATGACATCGCCTCTAAGCAGGCCGCTGCGTTCGGCAGGTGAATTTTTTCGAACATTCGAGATCGCGTAAACGGGTTTTAATGAAAACTTATATTTGAAGTTTTTTACTTTTTCACCATTTGCATTAAACGTATTGTCTTCGGCGACCGTTTGCAGCGCCACGGTTTCCTGAACCCATTGAAGGCCTTCATTCTGCAATTCGATTCCGCTCATGTTGTAGTCGAATTTTGCATTGAACTCCTTGCCTTTTTTCAAGAAAATTGCATTGTTCCGATAATCAAAGACCACGCAAAAACGCTTTAGAATTTCGCCACCTATTGATCCGGCTCGCCCTGTAACCATCGTTACGCTTTTTATAGAAGAGGCATCTGGAAATGCGATAATTGGGCTTGTGAATTCGAATGCGCCCCAATTGAGTTTTGAAATGCGTGTTCGTTTGCCTTGAATATCGCCGCTAAAACCTTTACCGAGATAATCCTCATAATTGGTTTGGGGTAGTACAATCCCGCTTTCTTTGTTCTCAAACAGCCAGAGCGCATCGCTATTGCCAGAATCGATCAGAAGTTTGGTGGGAATCTCAGTATTGCTGACCACTACTGACGCAGACGCATAAGGTTTATCTTTTTCAATCGTGATGGGTAATCTGCCAAACTTTTTGTTTATTCTCTCGCGGTTTTTTTCGTTGTCTTTATATACGATCAGTTTTTTACGGTCGTAATTGATTTCAACAAGTTGATTTTTAAAAAAATGGTAGCCGATAATTCCGTTTACAGGAATGCCGACATGTGACGAAAAATTAAAACTCTGGTCGAGTACAATATACAGGTCGTGGTTCTTGTCAGTCAGTCCGTGAGTAGACAAAATATTGTTTGTCGACTTCAGTCCTTCTATTGCCTCGTCATTTCCGAGTCCGCGCAATTTTATCTTCTTAACATTAAAGAAGTTGACAGCTTCCTTTTCATCAAGGCTCAATAAAATCGTTTCCTCCACGCCTGTATCGAGCAGGAAGTTAAGTTCAGCGCCATTTACAGTGATTGGAATAAAAACAAGGTTATTAATAAGTTTAAATGGAATAACCACCCGATTCCTATTCGTTTCAAACTGAAAACCTGACTGCGCGTTTGCAACTGTTCCCAAAAAGAATAGATACAAAAAAATATAGGTAAATTTCATACAATCGGTTTGTATAAAAATATGTAAAAAAGTAACAACCACCAATTTAAAATATCATCCGAAAAGAATTGCCATAAGGCTAAAAATTTGCAAATTTGCAGTTCAAAAATCACATCATGCCAAAAATTTCAAACAAAGGAAAACAGATGCCTGAATCTCCAATCAGGAAATTAGTACCTTATTCAGAAATCGCCAAAAAGAAAGGCCATAAAGTCTATCACCTTAACATTGGGCAGCCCGACATTAAAACGCCTGAAGTAGCGATGAATGCCGTAAAAAATATCGATATAAAAGTTCTCGAGTACAGCCATTCTGCAGGTTTTGAAAGTTACAGGATTAAACTATCGCAATATTATAAAAACCACGGCCTGCCAATTGAAGTTGCCGATATAATCATTACTACCGGTGGTTCCGAAGCGCTTTTATTTGCGATGGGCAGCACCATGGATCAAGGCGACGAAATCATTATTCCCGAGCCGTTTTATGCAAATTATAACGGGTTCTCAACCGCTTCGGGCGTAAAAGTGGTTCCGGTGATTTCAACCATCGATACCGGATTCGCATTGCCTCCTATCGCAGATTTTGAAAAATTGATCACACCAAAAACAAAAGCAATACTCATTTGTAATCCGGGAAATCCTACCGGATATTTGTATTCGCACGAAGAAATGCTGCAACTTGCCGCGCTTGTAAAAAAGCACGACCTCTTCCTGATTGCTGATGAAGTTTATCGTGAATTTACTTATGATGGCGATGTGCATTATTCGGTTCTCAACATTCCGGGAATCGAGGAAAACGCGATTATGATTGACTCTGTTTCAAAAAGATACAGCATGTGTGGCGCGAGAATCGGCTGCATCGTTTCAAAAAATAAGGAAATTATGGCCACGGCAATGAAATTTGCGCAGGCACGATTGAGTCCGCCGACATTTGCGCAGATTGCAAGCGAAGCCGCCCTCGAAACGCCGCAAAGCTATTTTGACGAAGTGATTTCCGAATACCGCGAACGTCGCGATACGCTGATTGCCGAGCTGCGCAAAATCGACGGTGTCAAAGTCGCAAATCCGAAAGGTGCATTTTACTGCATCGCCGAGTTGCCTGTTGACAATGCCGACAAGTTTGCACAGTGGTTGCTTGAGTCGTATGACAACAACGGCGAGACGGTCATGGTAGCGCCTGCCGCTGGGTTTTATTCAACGCCCGGTGTCGGATTAAATGAAGTAAGGATCGCGTATGTATTGAAGAAAGACGATCTGGTGCGCTCGGTCCAGATTCTTAAAGAAGCATTGATCGTATACAATTCAAAATAAGTTCAGGAGCAATTTCCCGCTGTCCGCTGCAATTTTTTATTGCTTGTTAAGCTATCGAAATAAGAAACTATCGATTCGCAATAAAAAGATTTCCGCTGCCATCGGGGCTAGGCGCTTTTATTAAAAAAGGCTTCCTTTTCAGGAAGCCTTTTTTGGTGCTTTATCGTTTCAGAGAGAAGTGCGACTTGAATATTTTGTCCAAACCGGCTTCTTTGTAGAATACTTTAAACCAGTAGTCGGTTGCAGGAAGCTCTTTGGCGTTTAAGGTTCCATCCCAGCCTGCCCCTAATGGACTAAGTTCTTTTAAGAGTTTGCCATAACGGTCAAAAATATAAATCTTCGAGTTCACCTGTTCCGGATCAGACAATAAATCTGGTATATTCCAGGTATCGTTATAACCATCACCGTTTGGTGTAAAGAATTTTGGGTAATCGATAAGTCTTACCGTTGTAGATATGGTTCCGCATCCATACTTATCCCTAACATTAACAGCATGGATTCCCGGCGTAAGGTCAATAAATTGATTGCTGGTTTGCCAAGGTCCGTTATCCATTTGGTACTCGTAAGCGCCCGCTGGCAATACGCGCACATTCACAATGGCATCTGGTGAAAAGTACTCTGTTGCTTCAGCCACCACTTCTACCGGAGGCAACGATGGCACGATCGTAGCAACCGCTGAAGCATTGCATCGCGTAACGTTATTAGTAACATTGACGCTGTATATTCCGGGAGCCGTTGCAAGATAGCTGCTGCCACTTTCTCCACTTATCGGACCAGAGGCATTCGACCAGCTAAAAGAATACAATGTGCTGCTTAAACCGGTACTAAGTAAAAATGAAGAACCCGTTTTCGGATTGCCTGCAGCATCGACGCAAATAAATCCGTTTTGCGGCAAATTCACTACTGGTAACGGATTAATCACAATCGTACCGTGCATTTGAGCCGAAGAGCAACCTCCTGTTGTAGTTAATGTGTATGCAAAATTTCCGGCCTCAGTCGGCGTTCCTGTAATTATAAAATGTCCTGCAGCAAAATAACCTTGGATTCCTCTCGGAACGGTACCGGTCAAAACTCCGCCAGTGGCTCCGCTGCCAAGAATATAATCTATAGTTGTCATTGGATCATAAATACAAAGGGTTTGCGCGTCGCTAAACGACGGCGAATCTAACGCGATCGTTACGGCAGGATTTACCGTAATTATTCCTGATAGCGATGCTGCCGGGCCACATCCTCCAGTAGTTGTTACAGTGAAAGCGTAAGGAGAGCCACTTACATTCGTTACATTACCACTTATTGTTAGTATTCCAGTCGCGGCGTTGAAGCTTTGGTTAAGTCCTGTTGGGAGCCCTGTTGCTACGGCTCCTGTCGCGCCATTTTGAACGAGGTACCTTATCGGAGTTATTACATCATTGATACAATAAGTCATAAATGGTGTATCGGCTGCTGAGCTTAATACCAATCCTACTTTTGGGTTTACTACAATATTAACTGCGACGGGTGCAAGCGGACAGCCACCCAATGTAGTAAATTCAAAATGGAAATTACCTGAAACATTTGGCGTACCGCTTATAACATATGAACCGGTCGAAGCATTATACGTCCCCGAAACGCCATTTGGAAGGCCACCTGCGCTAATAGTAATACCGGTAACTCCGGCACCGGAAATAGAATAACGAATAGGGGTTATAGAGGTATTGATACAAACTGTTTGATTGTTATTCGCTGAATTTAATATTATCGCTGGAGCTGCATTAACAGTAATAATGCCACTTATGGTGGCATCTGGTGCGCAGCCACCAAAGGTTTTTACCACATATGGGAATGAGCCTGAAACGTTTGGAATTCCGCTAATAATAAAATTGCTTCCTGAAAGATTCCCGGAAACTCCCAGCGGCAATCCTGAAACCGTTGCTCCGGTTGCGCTACCCCCGATTATATAAGTCATGCTTGCAATTGGCGTATTGACGCAAACAGCAGGTGCAACCGGCGACGCCAAAGCAATTGAGGAAAGGGGTCGAACGGTTATCGTGACTGAACCCGATTGGCTCTGGCTGCAGTTCGGCACGCCACCCGAAGTGACACTGGCCAGCGTATAGGTGCTGTTGGCCG